>Ga0310697_10000011_pt1 | contig 275391 bp, 196 predicted proteins | sample 172DNAGHGlowgp2_FD_203883 | JGI IMG/M metagenome (GOLD analysis project Ga0310697, IMG submission 203883) | Sheep rumen microbial communities from Palmerston North, Manawatu-Wanganui, New Zealand - 1728 DNA GHGlow gp2 (v2) (version 2) | ecosystem: Host-associated > Mammals > Digestive system...
CATAGCTGGCTTCGCCCACCTTGGTGTAGTCGGCCAGACCATTACCCTGAGCTTTCTCCAGCACCTTCAGCGTATATTTAATAAGGTAGGCGTTCGAGCCGTAAATAAGGTAGACATTGGCAAACCAAGTCTCGTTGTCCTTGCACGAGCCGGGATACTGTCCCAGATAGCACTGCAGCGTGTCGTCCTCAGCGGTGTAGGTGAAGCTGTTCAGGTAGAACTTGTCAACATCGCCCCAGCCGGCAGCCGACACCTCGCCGTCTTCCTGACCTTCAGCGTTCTGCACGGCACGGAACCAGAATCCGTGGCCTTCACCAGTAGGTGCGTTGGTCAGCGAGTCTTTCTTCATGCCGCCGCCTTCAGCCACGTCGCCACTGTTATACCAGGTAGTGTAGATGACCTTGCCAACGTTCTCGGCAAAGCCGGCCTTGTTGGTGATGCCCAGCAGTGAGAGGGCATTGGCGATGTCAATCCTGACAACATCGCTGCTGTAGTCGCCACGGGGGAATTGCTCAATGACCTTCTCCTCCTGGCCCACGATGGTTAGCTTGCTGGCCAGAATGGTGGGCTCGGGCACGTTGAACTCGGGCTTGGCAATGACGTTCAGCGTCAGTGCGAAGGTAACCTCCTTCTCGTTGAACTTCAGTTTGATGGTGGTTTCGCCCTTGTCGCCTTCCTTCATCTTCTCAGGCATCTGGCCAACGTTGAAGGTCAGCGTGGTGAAGGCCTCGTCGACCTCAGGGCTGCAGTACCACATAGAGGTTTCGCCATAACCCACGGGGGTACCGTCTAAAGCCATCCAGAAACCGTGGTTGGCAGCCTCGAGTTCAGCCGTCCACTCTGTGCCGTTGGCAGAGAAGAGCAGGGTGGCGGGAGTTTCAGCCGTGGTGTACTCGCTGATGGCAGTTCCCAGGGTGGCAGCATCGGAACCCAGGGCGGTGGCCACCTCGGCGAGACTGAACTCTATGGGCTTTGCTGAGTAGTCAGTAGTGGGATACTGTTCAGCGCTTCCCGTAAACTGGGCATGAGCCTGTACGCCTGCAAAGATGCAGACGACTGCAAGTAGCAGATTTCTTAGTTGAGTAGTAATCATACCATTTGTAAAAGTTAAGTTAATAATTATAGTTGTTTACGAAATGTTTTCCGGTTTGTATTAAACGTCACTGCAAAGATACGAATATTTTTTTATTCCACAAGCAAAAACCCCATTAAATAAAGGTGTTTGGACGATATTTTTATCCATTTGGACGCTATTGTCAGTCGCAAAAAAATAATCAGCCCGCAACGTGAAATTTTATGAAAAAAGACTTGTGGGGTCAAAAAAAATCTGTAACTTTGTTGCGAAAACTAACAAAAACGAAACAATTATCACCAACTGGAACCTAAATGAAGAACTGGAAGAAACAGATGCTTGTCATGGCAGTTGTGCTGCTGGGGTGCTTATCGCCGGCAGCCATCAGCGCGCAGACACCCTACAACCTGTCGCTGAGCACTGCAGGCACCACGGCCTCTGTGAATGCCGACAACCTGAAACCTATCAACGACAACCGTTATGCCTCGAACTCCAAGTACTGGAGCACCTACCAGGACGAAGCCTCGCTGGGACAGTATGCCTATGTAGAGCTGATGTGGAACAGCCAGTATGTTATTAAAGAGGTTCGCGCGTATTGGAGCACTGACCAAGACAATATCCTGCTGCCCACCGATGCCTACGTGGAATGGTGGGACGGCAGTCAGTGGCAGCGCGGCGCCACCCTGGGTGAGGCTGACAGCCGCCTGCTGTCGACAGCCGAGACCGACATGGCCACTACCGCTGTAAGGCTCTACGTGAAGAGCGACAAGGCCTGCGGCGTGCGCGAGCTGCAGATGATGGGCTATCCCGACCCCTCGGTGTCGTACCAGTGGCCGGAGTACAAGCCCACTTTGTTTTATGACTACCGCAGCGAGTATCCGGCACTGAACCCGCCCACCCGCATGCTGCCAGAGCAGAACAACCAGAAGGGCTACATGGCCGACGGCTGGTGGGCCGTGGCATGGGGTCCCAACACCAACGGCCACGTCACCGAGACGGCCAAGAAGAACCTGCTGGCCAAGATGAACGAGGACTTTGCCTATTTCCGCGACGTCATGGGCTGGCCCCCCGACAAGCGCGCCCGCAACGGCTACTACTCTACGGTCTATGTTTACGGCAGCGGCCTGTATAGCGACAATGCCTCGAAATATGACCGTGGCGGCTGGCAGGGAACGACGTGGTACAACGGCTCCAGCTGGCCCATGGTGAACATCAGCTATTACCCCATAGCCTGTTTCGACCCCGCTTTCACCGACGATGGCGACAACCCCAACTTCCCCGGATGGAAGGTCAGCGACCAGACATTCCAGCAGAATGCCTGCGTGCATGAAGGCATACACGCCATCTTTGCCGACCTGGAGGGCTGTAAGAACTCTGCCTGGTATCAGGAGGCCGGCAACACCTGGCTGCAGGGCGAGGCTGAGGTGGTGAAGAGCGGCAAGACACCTGAGAGCATGGGCTACCTGAGTGCTGGCAACATGATTGCCCCGTTCATGCCCATTGAGTGCTACTCAGGCTGGCTGCTCGACGACTCGTTTGGCGGTCCTTCGGCGGAGGGTGTGAACATGTACGGCAGCAGCGGACAAATCTGTACGTGGCGTAACATGCTTGGCGGCGTGCAGTATGGCGAGCTGTTCCCACACTTCGTCAGCGAGATTCTGGGTCGCGGCAGCATACCCTGGATATGGCGCTACTGCAAGAGCCGCGTGCTGGAGGGTATGGCCGACTCATTAGGCGACAGCCAGATGCGGCGCCTGATACTGGAATACCGTGCCCGCCAGGCCCTGATTGACGTGGGCCAGTGGAGCAACGCCTGCCGCCGCCTGCTGGACGACAACTGGCTGCTCACCGTGCAGCAGGAGTGGAGCCCCTACTGGAAGAAGGTGGAGCCCTGGCAGGCCACGCCCTACGCCAACATGTACCGTTGTAACGAGGTGGACAGTGCCGGCTGGTGGCGCCCGGAATGGCGCACCACACCGGGATGGAGCGGTGCCAACCAGATACCCCTGCACGTCAACGGCACGGTGGGCGAGACGCTGAGTCTGCACTTCAAGCCCTTAGGAAAGAACATGGCGTGCATGCTGTGCTACCGCACCAAGCGCGGCAAGAAGTTCTACTCGCAGCCGCTCTACGGCGAGGGCGACCTCTATGTGAAGCTGACCGACCAGCCTGCCAACAACGTGGTCTTTGCCGTGGTGGTGAACACCGATTATATCTACGAGAACGACAACACGCGCAAGCAGCACTTCGACTACCGCCTGAAGATGGGCAGCAACATCTACCAGCCTGCCAAGGCCCAGCTGAAGTGGTACAGCTACAACAAGACCATCCGCGACACGGAATTCGTGAGCGGCATTGAGCAGACCGTGACCCCTGAGCAGCGTGCCACCTTCTGCATCAGACCGGCACGCACCGTGGTGAAGCGCGGCGAGAGCGTAGCCCTGAACATTGCCGCTGCCACACAGCTGCAGGTGCAGGTGTGCCTGTACAACGCCGCCGGACAGATGGTCTATGCACAGAGTTTCATGCGCGACGGCGACTACCAGATACCCGCCGACATTGCCCCGGGCCTGTATGTCATGCAGGGGCGTAACGGCAGCGAGACGTCGAGTGTGAAGATGGTGGTTAAGTAACAGCGATTATTGAATAAAAACAAAATAGTTGATATGACGAGAACAACATTGAAAGGACTTCTTGCTAAGAGCATGACGGCAGTGGCCATGGGAACCCTGCTGATGGCATGCGGCGAGAAAGACGAACTCTACGAGGAACCCAGCTGGCTGGGCAACTCCATCTATGAGCGCCTGCAGCAAGACGGTAACTACAGTTACACCCTGAGGCTGATTGACGACCTGGGGCAGAAGGCTGTGCTCAGCAAGACCGGCAGTAAGACGCTGTTCGTAGCCAGCGACAGCGTCTACGAAGCGTTCTTCAACAGCAACGACTGGGGCGTGAGGAGTTACGCCGACCTGTCAGATGCCAAGAAAAAACTGCTGCTGAACAGTGCCATGGTGAACAATGCCTACCTGGTGGAGATGCTGAGCAGCGTCAGTGCCACCACACCGTTAGTGGGACAGTGCATGCGCCGTGCCACGGCCGCCTCGGTGCTCGACTCCGTGTCGCGCATCCTGCCTGCCGACATGCCCAACACCCCCTATTGGGCCAAGTACAAGAACAGGCGCGGCGGTATTGTCTTGCTGCGCGACAACACGTCGAAACCCATGATTCACTTCCTGCCGGTGTTCATGAGCCACAACAAGATTACCAGCCAGGACCTGAGCATACTGACCAACGGCGTGTCGGCCAGCACGGCCGATGCCTGGGTGAACGGCAAGAAACTGCTGGACCGCGACATCACCTGCAAGAACGGCTACATACAGAAGATGAACGGCCTGGCCACGGCTGCCGACAACATGGCGGAGATTATTCACAGCCACGACAACATGTCACGCTTTGCCGTCATCATGGACCGCTTCTGTGCACCCTATTACGACGATGCTGCCACGAAGGAGTATAACCGACTGTACAACAACGAGGACTCGGTGTTTACGCTGAAATACTTCTCAAGCAACAGCAACCTGGCCGAATATGGCGACTCCAAGGGGGGCGAACTGCTCACCGACCCCGACGGACAGCTGGTGGACGCCTACCTGCCCTTCGACCCGGGATGGAGCCAGTATATGTACACCAACACGGCGGGCCGCGACCTGCACTATGATGCCGGTGCCATCCTGGTGCCTACCAACAAGGCCCTGGACGAGTGGTGGAACAACGGTGGCGGCAAGGTGCTGCAGGACCAGTATGGCTCCTGGGACAACGTGCCCATGACCGTGCTGAGCAAGATGCTTGACATCAGCCTGGTGCGCTCTTTCGTTGAGACGGTGCCGTCGAAATTCAAGAATATCGTCGACAACACCAACAAGGTGCCCATTGGCATCTCGGCCGAAGAGCATGTAGACAGTTGCTTCATGGGCTGCAACGGCGTGGTCTATCTCACCAACAAGGTGTTTACGCCGGCCGCCTATTCATCGGTGTCGTTCCCCGCGCTGATTAACGAGGAGACGATGAACATCATCTACTGGGGCATCAGAAACCTGGACTTCGAACCCTATCTGAACTCCATGGACTCGTACTACAGCTTCTTTATTCCCACCAACACGGCCATGCTGACCTATGTAGACCCGTGCTCCTACGGACAGACCACCACCGTGCTCTATGAGTTCTACTATAACAACGACTTCAAGAAGGTGGGCGCACGCCGCTATAACTACGATATGGCCACGCAGCAGAAACTGGAGGGCGAACTTGACGAAGCCAGCGACGACCAGGTGAAGAACCGCCTGCGCGACCTGCTGGACAACCTGATTGTCATTGGCAACGTGGAAGACGGGAACACCTACTACACCACCAAGGGTGGCAGCGTGCTGAGGATTGAGAACGCCGGGCGTGAGGGCGTGATGACGGTCGCCGGCGGCCTGCAGATAGAAAACGGGCAGGCCGTCACCGTGAAGACCATCTACGACCAGACGAAACAGGGTAACGGTAAGTCGTATGTCATTGAGCAGGGGCTGCCGCTGACCAGCAAGTATTCGCTGTACAGCATCCTGAACGGACGCAGCGGCTGCGAACGCTTCTTCGAACTCTACACACAGGGCGGCTCGGCCAACACCCTGCCGAAGACCACCATGGGCGGCAACACCTGTGTGGACTACAACTGTTCGCTCTTCGACGCCTATAACTACACCGTCTACGTGCCCACCAACGAGACCATCGAACAGATGCACAACGACGGACGGCTGCCCTACTGGTCGGACTATACCGACCTGAGCAACGCTGAGGTGTATGGCGACCTGGTGAACAACCGCAACTGGCTGCAGCAGGTGCAGAAGGCCGTGGCCAACCGCATCCTGAACTTCATGAAGTACCACATACAGGATAACGCCATCTACTTAGAGGGCAGCACCGTGGAAAAAGCCAAGTTTGAGACCTCTACGCTGAACCCGCAGAACAAGCGATTCTACAGCCTCGAGGTAACTGCCGACAAAGACGGCATCAGCGTGACCGACCAGCTGGGCAACACCCGCCTCGTGCAGAAGGGCGCCAACAGCAACATCGCCGGACGCGAATACTGGATTACCAATGCCTCGAACCTGAGAAACAACTCGCTCTACAACGCCAGCGACGTCGTGGTACACCAGATTGACGGCGTGCTGCTCTACGAAGCCTCGCAGACCACCACCACGTGGAAAGCCGAGGTGGATGCCATCACCGCTACGTTTCAGAACAATGAATGATGAACCATGAAACAAGACAGGAAAGATATGACTATTATACAGAAGAACAGATGGATAGGAATCATCGGATTATTCATGATTCATCTTACGTTATTCATCAGCCCCGCTAAAGCACAGATCACCTCCATCCACGGACACGTGAGCGACGACATGGGCGAACTGATGGGGGCATCGGTGTGCGAGATCGATGCCAACGGACGTATTATTGAGGCAACGACCACCGACTTCAACGGCAACTTCTCCATGCGCATTCGCAATGCCAAGGACAAGGTGCGCTTCAGCTATGTAGGTCTGAAGACCATGACCCTGCCCATCGACCGGCAGGAATACCGTGTGAAGATGACGTCGCAGACCACCATTAAGGAGGTGACCGTCACCTCGAAGAAACGACTCAACGGTGGCGGACTGGCCATCCCCGAGCGCGAAATATCGTACGCCACACAGACCATCTCGATGAAGGAGTTTGAAGGTCTGGGACTGACCACCGTCGACGAAGCCCTGCAGGGACGTATCGCCGGTCTGGACATCGTGGCCGTGTCGGGTAACCTGGGCTCGGGAACGACCATGCGCCTGCGTGGTGCCTCGTCGCTGAGCACGCTGACCAACTCGAACCCGCTCATCGTGGTCAACGGTAACACCTGGAACGTTGACATGAACAACTTCGACCTGACGAATGCCAACGACGAGCAGTTTGCACAGCTGCTGAACGTGAACCCCGAGGATATTGCCAGCATCACCGTGCTGAAGGATGCTGCCGCCACGGCCATCTACGGTTCACAGGGTGCCAACGGTGTGATTGAGATTACTACCAAGCGCGGTACCAGGGGCACACCGAAGCTGACCTACTCGCTGCGACTGACAGGCACCTACCAGCCTAAGGGCTACGAGATGCTCAGCGGCGATGACTACACCATGCTGCTCAAGGAGAGCTACTTCAACCCCGAACAGAACGACAACGCATCGAACCTCAGGGAACTGAACTACGACCCCACCTTCTCTGAGTACGAGCAGTATAACAACAACACCGACTGGGTGGATGCCGTGACGCAGTGGGGACTCCGACAGAACCACTACCTCTCGGTGACCGGCGGCGGCGAAAAGGCCACCTTCCGCATCTCCGGAGGCTACGACCATGAGACGGGCTCGGTCATCAAGCAGCGTCTGGACCGCTTCTCCACACGTGTGGCCTTAGACTACTACGTCTCTGAGCGCATCAAGATCTCTACCAACTTCGCGCTGACCTATACCGACAACAAGAAGAACTACGACAACCTGCTGTCTATAGCCTACCACAAGATGCCTAACATGAGCATCTACGAGCAGTACCCCGTGGGACACCCCCTGCAGGGACAGGACACCGACCGCTACTACAACATGCTGCAGTCGGCTCCCGACGTGTTCAACGGCAACCAGAAGGACTATGTCAACCCCGTGGCCAGTGCCAACCTGGCAAAGTTCGACGACCGCACCTACGACATCACCCCGGAGTTGGAACTGAACTACCACCTGCTGGGTCTTGACGAAGACCATCACCAGCTGAACTGGCAGGGACGCGTCTACATGAACATCTTCAATGAGTATGTTGACAAGTTCTATCCCAGGGAACTGGTCACCACCTCATGGAACAACGGCGTGAACAACGCCACGGCGGGCAGCAGCAAGAGCGTGGCCTTCAATACCAAGCAGACGCTGACCTTCATCCCGCACTTCAGCAACAAAGACCACTCGCTGATGGCCATGGGACGCTTTGAACTGACCAGCGGCAGCAGCAACGGACAGAACACCGACGCCAACAAACTGCCGTCGGGAGGCATCACCAATCCCGTGGCCGGCGGACGTGTCACGGGCATGAGCTCGAACTACAGTCAGTGGCGCTCCATGTTCTACACCTTCTCGACACACTATGCCTACAAGGGACGCTACATGGCCGACTTCTCCCTGCGTGCCGACGGTACCACGAAGTTTGGTCCCGACCGCCGGTGGGGCTTCTTCCCCGCCGTCTCGCTGCGATGGAACGTCATCGACGAGCCGTGGATGGAGGGCACCCGGAAATGGCTCTCCATGCTGGCTATTCGTCCCAGTTGGGGTAGGGTAGGTAACCAGCCCGGACAGGACTACCTCTATGAGAGTATCTACAGTTCGGGAACGCGCTACATCGACATGAGTGCCATCAGGCCGCAGAACATCCGTCTGACAGACCTGCGCTGGGAGACCACCACCACATGGGACGTGGGCTTCGACCTCGGCCTCTTCGACGACCGTATCACCCTGCAGGGCGAGTGGTACTATTCCACACGCCGCGACATGCTGATGCCCAACGTGAGCATCCCCTCGTCGACGGGCTATTACACGCTGGCCTATAGCAATGTGGGTTCGATGCGAAATATTGGCTGGGAGCTGAACCTGAACACCAACCGCCTGATTAAGATTGGGAAGTTCAGCGCCGATGTGAACCTGACCTTCGGCAATAACTCCAATGAGATACTGGATATGAACGAGACCGTGCTGTCGTCGCTCAACTCCGACTTCCACTTCGAGAACCGCGAGGTGCTGCAGCGCGTACAGCTTAACAACCCCTTCGGTGCCATCTACGGCTTCCGCTTCAAGGGCGTGTATGAATACCAGTATGAGACGTTTGCTGACATGACCCCCGACGAGCAGAGAGCCTTCGTGGCTGCCGGACATACCGCCCCCTATGTGCTCAGCGAGAATGGCGAGATAGTCATGGACAAGGACAACAACCCCGTACACATGATCTACAACTACTCGTACGACGGCACCGGCAAGAACTACCTCTTCAAGGGTGGCGATGCCATCTACGAGGATATCAACCACGACGGACAGATCAACGCCCTCGACATTGTGTACCTGGGCTCGTCGCTGCCCAAGCTGACAGGCGGATTCGGATTTACCCTGAACTACGGACGGTGGAAGCTGAACACGCAGTTCAACTACCGCGTTGGCAACAAGATTCTGAACCTGGCACGTCTGGACACCGAGGCCATGACCACCAACGACAACCAGAGCAAGGCTGTCAACTGGCGATGGCGCAAGGAGGGTAACCAGACCGTCATCCCGCGAGCCATGTACGGCAGCACCACCAACTACAACACGCTGGTCAGCGACCGCTTCGTGGAAGACGGCTCGTTCCTGCGACTGAACTACCTGCAGGTGTCATACGCCTTCGACCCGAAGGTCATCAAGAAGGCCATAGGCATCAACCGCCTGAGTCTCTATGCCAGTGCCAACAACCTGTTTATACTGACCAAATACAAGGGTGTCGACCCCGAGGTGTCGTATGGCAGTTATGGGGCAGCCGTCGATGGCGGTCAGACACCAAGAGCCAAGTCGTACACCCTTGGCATAACGGTAGACTTTTAGCGGCCTGCGGCCTAAATGATAAATGAAAAATGATAAAAAGATGAAAAAAATAGTATTCTTTATTCTTTGTCCTTTATTATTCAGTCTTAGCGCATGCTCCGAATTCCTGGAGATAGAGCCGCTGGAGACCATCGTGCTCGACAAGTTCTGGAACGAGGAGGCCGACGTGGAGAACGTTGTGGCAGAGTGCTACTCGTCCATGCAGAGCCAGGCTGTCATAGAGCGTATGATGGCTTGGGGCGAGTTCCGCTCCGACAATGTCGTCGGCGGTACCAATGCCGAGAACAACAAGGACCTGTCGAACATCTTCAAGGAGAATATCAACGCCAGTAACTCGTTTGCAAAATGGGGCGACTTCTACAGCGTCATCAACAACTGCAACACGATCATCTACTACGCACCGCAGGTGAGACAGAAAGACCCGAACTACACGGAGCGCGACCTCAACGTCACCATTGCTGAGGCATCGGCCATCCGTGACCTGATGTACTTCTACCTCATCCGCTCCTTCGAGAAGGTGCCCTACACCACCACGCCCTTCCTCGACGACAACCAGAAGATGGACCTTGCACCGCTGCCCTTCGATGCCGTGCTCGACAGTCTGATCACAGACCTGGAGAAGGTGCAGGACAAGGCCGTGAAGACCTACTCGTCTACCAAACCGTACTATCAGCACGGCCGCATCACCCAGGATGCCATTCACGCCATGCTGGCCGATATGTATCTGTGGAAGCAGGACTACCGGAACGCCGTGCGCTACGCCGATATGGTCATCAAATCCAAGACCGACGACTACCAGAGCGTGCTCGACAAGATGGCGGGCATGGTGAGCACCACCGACCAGATGATTGACGGCTTCCCCCTCATCAGCGACGGCAACGTCACCGGAAGGAGTTACGGAACGGCTGCCACCGACATCTTCGGACAGGGCAACAGCCGCGAGAGTATCTTTGAACTCATCTATATGAACAACGACCAGATGCTGGCCAACGGTGCCGTCAGCACTTACTACGGTAATGCCACTACCTACCCGGGACTGGTGAAGCCCGCAGAGTTCCTCGTGACCGATGTCAACGACGAGCAGTACAGCGTGTTCCTCAACAAATACGATGCACGCTTCTACGAGAACATGCAGCCCGTCAACGGCTCACGTTCCAATGCCGGCATTGCCAAGTACTGCTGCCAGTCGGCACAGATAGGATTTAATAAGGTGGGCGACAATGTCACCGTCAACCCCGTCTATGGCAGCCCCTATGCTGAGAGCACGTGCCATGCCAACTGGATTCTGTACCGTCTGACCGATGTTATGCTCATGAAGGCTGAGGCACTCGTGGAGATGGTGACGGAATCTGCCGACGGCACCTTGAGCGAGCAGAACGACACGCTGCTGGGCGAGGCCTTCAAGATTGTCAACGCCATTCAGAAGCGCAGCAGTGCTGCCGACGAGAAGGACTTGAAGCGCGCCGACTATAACAGCAAGGCACTCATGCAGCAGCTGGTGCTCGACGAGCGTCAGCGCGAACTGATGTTCGAGGGCAAGCGCTGGTACGACCTGGTGCGCCGTGCCCGTCGTGACGGCAGCACAGCCACGCTCATCGGCGCTGTCTCCAAGAAAGGCAGCAGCGGCGGTACGGCCATCAGCAGCAAGCTGTCGCGTATGGAAGCCCTCTACTGGCCCTACCATAACGACGAAATGAAGGTGAACGGCAACCTCGTGCAGAATCCTGCCTTCGGCAGCGGCGAGGAGAGCAGCTATGAGAAAACAAACTAAACCATGTGGACTGATAAATAATAAAAGAGGATTATGAATAACCATTTCTGTCATATATCGCGCATCGCCATCAAAACCGTCGCCGCCTGTCTGCTTTGCTACCACGTTGTGGCAGCCCTCACTTCCTGCAGCGACGAGCCCGACGCCTCCAACTACTATACGTTCAAGAGCCAGATGATGAGCGAATATCTCCTGACGCACAAGGAGTACAGTCAGTTTACGGCCCTTGTGGAACGTACGGGACTCATGAAACTGCTGGCCACCTACGGTGCCTATACCTGCTTCGTGCCTACCAACGAGGCCATGGACAACTATCTGGCCAAGCGCGGACTGCAGAGCTTCGACGACTTGCCGTTAGCCGACTGCGACACGCTGGTGCGTACGCACCTCGTCGATAACATGTACACCACTGCCGACATGGAGGACGGTGTGCTGTCGAAGGCCAACATGAACAAGCGCTATATCGAGGTGAGCCATGGACTCGACGACAGCGGCAACGCCGTGGTGTTCCTCAACGGTACGGCACACATCATCTATGCCCTGCAGGACGACTCCGTGGAGAACGGCTTTGTGCAGCCCATCAACGAGGTGCTTGAGAGCAGCAACCGCATGATTCTGGACATCATGGAGACCAATCCGCGCATCTCAGTCTATTCAAAGGCTTTCCGCCAGTGCGGTTTCTCGGAGCAGTTCTATCAGTATAAGGACGAGACGTGGGATGCATCGGCCTATCCGCGCATCCGCTATGTGTCGCACGTCAACAAGGAGACGGCCACCGTGCCTGATGAGAAACTCATCGGCTTCACCGTCTTCGTGCCTACCGACTCGGTACTCAAGGCGCGCTATGGCATAGAGACGGTGGAGCAACTCTGGCAGAAGGCCTGTGATATTTACGACATGATCTACCCCGAGGACAAGGATGCCGAATACCACGACTTTGCGCATATCACCCACCCTAAGAACCCCCTCTACCGCTTCCTGGCCTATCATGTCCTTAACAGGAAGGTGCGCGGCTGGGACTACCTGACACCTTACCGCCACATCGGCATCGAGACCACCGTCATGAACCCCGTGGACTGGTACGAGACCCTGCTGCCCAAGACCATGATGAAGTTTGAATATCTCTCCGTACGCAAATGGGCCGGCGGCAGCACGCTGGGCGAGCGCTACATCAACCGCCGCTACGATGACAACTTCCAGGAGCGGGGCACGATGATCCAGCAGAAGGTGGAGACCGACTACAAGCGCGACGCCCTCAACGGCATCTATTTCTATGTCGACGACATCCTGGCCTTCGACAAGACCACACGCGACGTGGTGCTGCACGACCTCATCCGCATGGACTTCTCTACCATCTTCCCGGAACTGATGACCAACAACATCCGCCTGAACGGTGACGTCAAGCAGCAGGACCCGGAATATGACGAGTCGGCCAAGTACGGACGCAACTACTACTTCCCCAACGGCTATCTCGACGGTGTCACCATCAACGAGGGCAGCCAGTTCGTCTACCGCCGTCCCCACGACTGGTATGACAGCTACGAGGGCGACGAGCTGAACCTCTTCAAGGACTTCGACTTCACCTTCCGCTTGCCGCCGGTGCCCTTCGAGGGTGAATGGCAGATACGCATAGGCTTTGCCGTGGAGCCCACACGTGGCGTGGCACAGATTTACTACGACGACAAGCCGCAGGGCATCCCCCTCGACATGACCAAGCAGCTGAACGACCCCTCTATCCTGGGCAGCGACTGGAAGGCCAATTACAACACCATGTCGCAGATTGACCTGTCGACAGACCAGAAGGTGCTGAAGAACAAGGGCTTCTACCGTGGCGCCGCCGGCGGCTACCACTGGGACATGGGCCATACCACGAGGGTGCTGTTTGCCACCCAGCCCCACACCATCCGCCGTGTGATATGTACGACGCATATCAATCCTGCCGAAGACCACTACCTGCGCATCCGCAGCGTGTCCACCAAGCAGGGCAACGACAATGAGTTTATGCTTGACTACCTGGAGCTGGTACCCAAGAGCGTCTATGGCGTCACTGACGAGGGCGAGATGGAGAGCATGCTCTAATGCCGGTGACTAAAGAAAAGTGAAATGAGAACAAATTGAGAACTAAGCATGATGATGACTAACAATATGAAAGCAAAACACAGCCTCGCGGTATTCGGCCTTCTCTGCACCCTCAATATGGCCTGCACCGACACATGGAACGAGCATTACGACACGGCGGTGGCAGACAGTGGCACGCTGTGGCAGAAAATTTCCGACCCGCAGGGCAATACGCAGCAGTTCGCACGGGTGCTGGAGGCTTGCGGCTATAAGGAGGTGCTCGACGGCAGCCAGACATACACCGTCTTTGCACCTGCCGACGACACCTTCTCGGCCCAGCAGGCCGACAGCGTGATAGCCTTGTACAACAGCGAGAAGGCTGCCGGACAGACCGATGCCGACAACAAGGCCGTCAAGCAGTTTGTGCAGAACCACATAGCGCTCTACAGCCACCCGGTGTCGAGTCTGACCAATGACACCCTCACGCTGATGAACCGCAAGTACTATCCCCTCAGCAGTCAGAAACTGGGTGGTTGCACGCTGACGTCGGCAGCCCGCCTCTGCAACAACGGCCTGCTCTTCACCCTCAGCGGCAAACTCAACTACTTCCCCAACATCTTTGAGTATCTTGGGCAGGACAGCGAGACGGACAGCGCCTACCAGTTCTTCCGCAGATACAGTATCTATGAGTTTGATGAGACCAAGAGCGTGGTGGGCGACGTCATCGACGGCCGCACCATCTACCTCGACTCCGTGTCGACCCTGACCAACAGGCTCTTCGACATCTACGGCCGCATCAACAGCGAGGACAGCACCTACTGGATGCTCTGTCCTTCGAACGACGAGTGGAACCGCCTCGTTAGCGAGTACTCACCTTACTTTAACTATCCCAACAACGTGGCCAAGCGCGACTCGCTCGTCTACACCCACACGCGGCTGGCTTTCATGGGCGGCACCATCTTCAGCGCCTCACGCAACACTGAGAAGTCGCTGCAGGACTCTGCCGTGTCAACCATGGCACAGTCGGAACTGATACGCTCGCTGCTCGACACCGAGCCTTACTATATCTACTACAAGCCCTATGGCGACGGCGGTGTCTTCAGCGGCACGCAGGACGTCGCGTGCAGCAACGGCCATGTGCTGAAAGCCCGCCAGTTTGGCGTCTCCATGTACGACACCTTCATGCAGACGGTGAAGGTGGAGGCTGAGAACCTGGCCAGTCAGGACAATCTCGTTGATGCCATCGACCCCGTGACCATTCACCAGGTGACCACCAGCAACCCCTTCTACGGCAAGGTGTCGGGCAACTCGTTTGTGGAGATCAAGCCGAGCACGCCGACATCGAGCGTCGTGGTGCGCTACAGCGTGCCTAACCTGCTGTCGGGCATGAAGTATGACGTGATGGCGGTCTTCGTGCCCGCTACGGCGGCCGACACGCTGGCCAGGGAAGAGGCCAAGAAGCCCTGCAGGGTGGTGAGCCGCGTGGCACAGACCGACCAGAACGGCAAACTCTCAGAGCCGCCTTTGCGAAACGCCAAGACAACAAAGGCCGGCGTGGTCGACACCGTGAAAATGTCTACCGTCACCATCAGCACCTGCAGTTATGGTCTGACCGATGCCCTGGTGAAACTCGACATCAAGTCTAACGTGCAGGAGACGCAGCTCTCTACCTACTCCAATACGCTTCGCCTGGATTGCATCATCTTTAAACCTGTCAAGTAAACAGCCATGAACACCAAGAAACTTCATAACGATATGACTCAAGTGAAAAAATACTTCGTTCTGGGACTCCTGCTCATGGTAGGGCTCACATCGCTTTATGCCCTCCCCACCACCCGTGTGGTGAAAGGACGTGTGCTTGACGCTACGACAAAGACACCGCTGTCGGGTGCCATGGTGCGCACGGCCGAGATAGCCGGCTATAGCGTGCTCACCGGCGAAGACGGCACGTACGAACTGAAGATACCTGCCTATGCCACATCGCTCATCGTCAGTTCGCCCGACATGAACGATGTCAAGATTGGCTTGTCGAAGGCTGAGGAGCAGCGCGAGGTGATGCTCTATCCCGACAAATTCACCACCGACTATACGCTGTCTACCAATGTGGTGGCCACCAACCAGGCCAGGGACTTCCGTTTCTCCAATGCCGTCACCATTGAGGACGAGATACAGAAACGGCTGGGCGCTGAGGTGCATACCCTGACGCGCAACGGCACCCCGGGCATAGGCGGCGTGATGTTCATCAACGGCTTGAACTCGCTGAACATCAATGCCCAGCCGCTCATCGTCGTCGATGGCGTCATCTACGACCAGCAGTATGACCGTACTGCCCTCCACGACGGCTTCTACAACGACATCCTGAGCAACATCAGCGTGACCGACATCGAGAGCGTCGAGGTGCTGCGTAACGGTACGGCCATCTACGGTGCCAAGGGTGCCAACGGCGTCATACTCATCAACACCCGCCGCAATCACAGCATGGCCACCCGTATCACGGCAAGCATCTCGGCCGGTGTCACCCTGGAGCCCACCACGTTCGACGTGATGAATGCCTCGCAGTACCGCAGCTACGCCTCCGACCTGCTGCGCACTACCAACACCACGATGACGGAGTTTAAGTTCCTGAAGAACGATCCTTCCTACTATTACTACAACCAGTACCACAACAATACCGACTGGAAAGACCTGGTTTACCGCACGGCTATCACCCAGAACTACAGCATCAACGTGGAGGGTGGCGACGATGTGGCCGACTACAACCTGTCGTTAGGCTACACCAACAACCAGAGCACGCTGAAGGAGAACGGCATGGACCGCCTGAACATCCGCTTCAACAGCGATATCCATCTGACAAAGCTGCTCGACATCCGCTTCGATGCCTCGTTTGCCAACCAGACGCGCAACCTGCGTAACGACGGTGCTCCTGCCAACTACACGGAGGGCACTCCCACGTCGCCCGCCTTCCTGGCCTACACCAAGAGTCCGATGCTCAGTCCCTACACCTTCGCCGGTGGCAGCATCTGGCCCGGTTCTGTTGATGTGGCCGACGAGAGTTATCTCGACGAGGCCCTGTCAGAATACTCCAACTACAACTACAAACTGGCCAATCCGCTGGCTGTCAATGAGTATGGTGATGCCGAAAACAAGAACCGCTTTGAGAACTCAATGATTAACCTCTCGGTGACACCGAAGTTCAAGTTGAGTCAGAGTCTCACACTCAGCGAGCATTTCAGTTATAACCTGGTTAATACCAATGAGAAGTTCTACATACCGCTGAACGGTGTGCCTGCCTACTATGTGGCTGGCGTTTATGCTTACTGCGAAAATGAAGTGCGGTCAATGGCCGGCAAGCAGAACTCGGTGATGAGCAACACGCGCCTCAACTGGTCGAAACGCTTCGATGCTCACATGCTCGGCGTGTATGGCGGCGTGCGCTTCAACTGGGAGAACTACACGCAGAACGCACAGTTGGGCTACAACACCGGCAGCGACAAGATGCCAGCCGTGAGTTCGAGCCTTGACCATGCCAAGACCTATGGCGCCAGCGATCAGTGGCGTACCGTCAGCTTGTATGCACAGGCCTCCTACAATTACCTGCAGCGCTATTACGTCCAGGCCAGTCTGGCTGCCGAGGCCTCGTCGCGCTTTGGCCGCGATGCTGCCGACGCGCTGAAGGCCTTCAGCGTGCCCTGGGGCATTTTCCCCGGCATTCAGGCAGCCTGGGTCGTGACCAACGAGCCGTGGTTCAGCCGTATCTGGGGCATCGACTACCTGCGTCTGCAAGCCGGTTACGACGTGGCGGGTAATGACGATATTAACAACTATGCTGCCCGTAGTTACTTCACCTCCAGCAACTTCCTGGAAGATGTGTCGGGACTGTCGCTGAGCAATATTGGTAATAACAGACTGCAATGGGAAACCACCAGAAGATTCAATGCGGGTTTCGAGAGCAATCTGATAGACAACCGGCTGAACGTGCGCTTTAACTACTTCAAGAGCAAGACAAGCAACCTGCTCATGTACCAGCCGCTGAAGACCGTCACCGGTCTGGAGAATAACTGGACCAACGGCGGTGCCATGACCAACGAGGGCTTCGATGTGAGGGCCACCGCCAAGCTTCTGGCTACGAAAGCCTTCCTCTGGGAACTGGGTGCCAGTGCCGGCCATTATAAGAATAAGGTGACGGAACTGTCCGCCTCTCACCTCTCACCTCTTTACGGTGCCACCATCCTTACCGAGGTGGGACAGCCGGCCAACCTCTTCTATGGCTACCGCACCATGGGTGTCTTCGAGACCTCCGAGGCTGCCCGGGCCGCCGGTCTTGCCGTCCTCGATGCCAATGGTATCGACAGCCATGCCTTCGGCGCTGGCGACATGCACTTCGTCGACATCTGTCAGGACGGCGTCATCGACGAGAAGGACCGTACCGTCATCGGCGACCCCAACCCCGACATCTACGGTAATATCTTCACCTCGCTGGCCTATAAGCAGCTGCGCCTCGACGTCAACTTCAACTATTCGCTGGGCAACGACGTGTTTAACTATATGCGCCAGCAGATGGAAAGCGGCAGCCGCTTCATGAACCAGACGACGGCGGTGGCACGCCGCTGGCAGAACGAGGGACAGGTGACCGACGTGCCTAAGGCCACGTTCCAGGACCCCATGGGTAATGCCCGTTTCAGCGACCGCTGGATTGAGGATGGCAGTTATCTGAAACTGAAGACCGTCACCCTGTCCTACACCCTGCCCATGCACAGCACCTTCCTGCAGGGCTTCCAGTTCTGGGTGCAGGCTAACAACGTGTTCACCCTCACCCGCTATCTCGGTGCCGACCCTGAGTTTGCCATGACGGGCAGCGTTATCGGACAGGGCATCGACCTGGGACGTCTCGGACAGAGCCGCTCGTTCGTGGCCGGCGTGAAGATCAACTTGTAAGACCCACCCCCAACCCCTCCCTGTAGGGAGGGGAGTAGTTAGACTTGCAAACAAATAATAAACCAAAAATAAGAAGTATGATTCATAATATTGTTAACAAGATAAGAGGCCTGTTCCGCTTTACCGTCTATTCGCTCCTCCCCCTCGCAGGGGGAGGCTGGGCGGGGGCCTCCTGCAGCGATTTCCTCTACGACGAGTCAGACCAGGTCATCTATGCCGACGACCACCAGTTAACCAGCGATGCCGACACCCTGTTCAACATCGTCGGCATCATGAACAAGATGCAGGTCATCGGCGACCGCACCATCCTCTTAGGTGAGCTGCGTGGCGACCTTGTGAGCGTCACCGGCTATGCCTCGTCAGACCTGCGCCAGCTGGCAGAGTTCACCGACAGCCTTGGCAACAAGTACAACCAGCCCCGCGACTACTATGCTGTCATCAACAACTGCAACTACTACCTTGCCCATGCCGACACCGCCCTGCGTAACAACCGCAACGAGCACATCTTCATGAAGGAGTATGCCGCCGTGAAGGCCTTCCGTGCATGGACCTACCTGCAGCTGGTGCTCAACTACAGGCAGGTGCCCTTCGTCACCGAGCCTGTCCTGAGTCAGCAGCAGTCGGAGCAGGCCTTCCCTTACTACGGTATCCAGGAGGTATGCCAGTACTTTGTCAACGACATTGCCCCATACGCCGACATGGATATGCCCGGCTTCGGCAGCATCCGCAACACGGAGTCCAGCCTGTTCTACTATCCCATCCGTGTCCTGATGGGCGACCTCTACCTCTGGGCTGGCGACTACCGTAAGTCGGCAGAGTGCTACTACGGCTATCTGTCTACACGCAACGGCAGCAACAGCGTCTATCCCATAGGCACCAATGCCGTGCGCTTCCCCAAGGAGAACAACCGCTGGCTCATGGCCAACGACTCGTGGTCGATGGCTTCTTTCTGGACAGAGAGCCGTGGTGCCGATGCCGAACTCATCACCATGATTCCCGGCGACTCCATCCCCTCCGAGGGTAACTACAGTCAGTTGCGCGACCTCTTTAACACCAACGAGAACAATGAGTACCGCCAGTCTGTCGTGCCGTCAAAGAGTCTCATGGCTCTCTCCGCAGCACAGAAGTACTGCCACTACACCTCGGGCAACGAGTTTATCATTGCCCCTGAGAACCTGTCCGACAACATGACGGGCGACCTGCGCCTACAGGCCGTCTACTCCACGCAGTCGGGGGCCGACATGGTGGTCAACGGCAAGCGCATCACCAACTTCTCTACCATCAGCAAGTACGCCACGCGCAACATCCATATCCTGCGCCGCTCCATGGTCTACCTGCGCATGGCCGAGGCCCTCAACCGCGCCGGATTCCCGCTGTTTGCCTTTAAGATTCTCAGCAAGGGTGTCAACAACAGGGTCATCGAGGACGAGATCATACCTTACTACCTGCCTGAGCATGCCGCCTGGCTGCGCTCGTTCAACTTCCCCAACACCAGTTATGTGCTTGAGACCACGTCGGGAAACTCCTCAGAGAACACCATGGGCCTCCACTCCCGTGGCAGCGGCTATACGGCTAACAACCCCACCTACCAGATGCCCGACATGGCCATCGCCGACTCCCTGGAGCGTCTGAATTACCAGATAGAGAAGGTCGAAGACCTCATCGTCGACGAGGAGGCCCTGGAGTTTGCCTTCGAGGGTCATCGCTTCTACGACCTCATGCGCATAGCCCTGCGCCGTGGCGACAATGCCTGGCTGGCACGTAAGGTGGCTCTGCGCAACGGTTCCACCGACGCCCGCCTGTATAACTATCTGCAGCAGTCAGACCACTGGTATCTTAAATTTCAGGAATAGACGCTTATGAGACGCATACTCGCTTGTCTGCTGCTGGCCCTGCCGCTGCTGTGCCAGGCTCAGAAGATAATCTACATCCCAGAGGATCTCCGGGGGATGAATCTGGAAAACGACACGTCGAAGTGGTGCTGGAAACGCTCTGCCGAGACGCGCGACCTTATCTTTATGTGGGAGCGGGGCTTCGGCAGCGACCTGCAGAACCCGCCGCTGTTGGAGGGTAAGCCGATGGCTCTGAACCTCAGTGTGCTGATGGAGCGCGTACAGTCGTTCTATACCTTCTTCCGCGACAGCCTGGGCTGGGGCAATGGACCGGCTTCCAAGGCGGAGCGTTATAAGATGATGGTCATGGTCATGTACTCCCTCGACGGCACTGCATACGGTGGCACCTACGACAACATGATAGGCGGTCTGTGGGTGGCTCCCAACCGCATTCAGGACAAGACCATGAACTGCATGGCCCACGAACTGGGACACTCGTTCCAGGCGCAGATCATGGCCGACAGCATAGGACAGTGCTGGGGCGGCACGGGATTCTTCGAGATGACCTCACAGTGGATGCTGTGGCAGGTCAATCCCTGGTGGCTGCGCGACGAGAACTACCATTTCGAGGCTTTCAAGACGCTGACGCACAAGGCTTATCTCGCCATGGAGAATATCTACCACTCGCCGTATGTCATCCAGTGGTGGAGCGACCTCCACGGACGTAAAAGCATTGCCGAACTGTTTAGGCAAGGACGTATTGGCGAGACCCCCGTCACAACTTATCAGCGCATGTATGGTCTCAGCCAACACCAATTCTGTGAAGAGCTGTTCCGTGGCTACCAACACTTGGTGAACTTCGACTTTAAGCATGCCCGTCAGCAAACACGGCCATACGCCTGCACCTTTGACTCACCGCTGGAGCCGGCAGGCAAAGGTTGGCTCAAGCCTAAGGACATGCCTGAATCTTACGGGTTCAACGCCATCAAGCTGGACGAGCGCGTGAATCTCCAGGCCTCGGCTTTCAAACTTCAGCTGAAGGGAAAGGGGGTTCTCTATGGCTTCGTCGGAGTCACTACTGATGGCGAGAGCATCTATTCGCCCATTGGGGCCAACACCTTCAGGTGCCCGAAGAACAAGCGGTTGGCACATCTATACCTTGTCGTCATGGGGGCACCCGACACTTATCATGAGGATGGGTCGTTCCCTTACTCTTTCCGGGTCACTGCTAAATAGACTTCTGTCATGAGTACCATGTTCCCCAGGTTTCTTTCAACCGCCGTTATCTGTTTCGCCCTGACTGTCACGTCGTGGGCAAAAGGCAGCTACGACCTGCACTACACGGTAGCCTTTGATACGACAGGCCACTACCTGCATGTCGAACTCAACTATGTTCAGAGGGGTTCCAACAGCCGTGAACTCACCCTTAACATGCCACGATGGGCACCGGGATACTACCAGATACTTGACTTTGCCAAGCACTTGTGTGACTTTTCGGTTACCGACAGCAAGGGAATGTCTGTTGCTTGGCGTAAGGACGGCATGAACCGATGGCGTATCAGCGTGCCCGACGACCAGCGCCTGACGGTAAGATATCGTGTCTATGCCAATGATCGCAATGTGGCTTCAAGCCGCGTGGAGGCCGGTATTGCCTTCGTGGCTCCGACGGGTGTGTTTATGCATGTCGATGGCGACATCGGACACACTGTCACTGTCAGCTTCCGCATGCCCTCGCACTGGCAGCATATAGCAACGGGACTGAAGCCTTCTGCCACTGACAGATATACGTTCACGGCACCCGATTTTGACACGCTTTATGACTCGCCGTTCTTGCTTGGCAACTATTATAGCACACGCTTTGCACATGAGGGCCATGACTATGTGTTTGCCGTGGAATCTCCAGATGGCATAGAGGAACTTGGATTGCAGGGCGACTTCTGCCGCATTGTCAGTGCTGCTACCCGGCTGATGGGCCATGTGCCCTACGACAACTATTGCCTCATACACATGGGCAGGGGGGAGGGAGGACTTGAGCATCTCAACTCACAGGCCTGCTATACTGACGGCACCTATCGTTTTGGCTCACGCCGTGATCAAGTCAAGTTCCTGGCTTTTGTGGCACATGAGTATTTTCACCTGTATAATGTGAAGTGCATACGTCCTGCAGAACTGTGGCCGCTTGACTACGACCGCGAAGCCGTAACTCCCATGCTATGGGTGAGCGAGGGGTTGACGTGTTATTACGAGTTCCGCTTGCTGCATAGTGCCGGCATCACCACAACCGACGAGGCTTTGCAATTGTTGTCAACCTATTTCAGCCTCTATGCCCCCTACGAAGGCCAGCGACACATGAGCCTGCGGCAGAGCAGTTACGACATCTGGCTCAACTTTATGAACGGGGATGGTAACGAGCGCGACGTGCGTGTGAACTACTACTTCAAGGGGCCGGTCATCGGGCTGCTCCTTGATGTAGCCATCCGTCAGACAACCCGTCAGCAGCACTCGCTCGACGATGTGATGCGTCTGCTCTACAACCGCTATTACCGTGAACGGAACCGTGGCTTCACTGAGGAAGAGTTTTGGCAGACGGTAAGTGAGATTGCCGGTCAGCCTCTGCCTGAGATGCGTCGGCTGGTGGACACAGCTTGTGACATTGACTATAACCGATTACTGGAACCTGCCGGACTGTGTGTGGACAAATCTGAGTGGCGCATTGTCCGTGTGGCAAACCCAACCAGAGAGCAGCAGGCTTTTCTCGATGCCATGGGACTCAAATAGACTCAAGAACCAGGAAACTGCATGAAGAGAACTATAATAGCAACCTTTCTGATACTGACGGTTTTCATACAACTGAAGGCTGCCGACGACCTGCTCTATCGTAGCATAACGATGGATGACGGATTGCTGTCAAATACGGTCAGGAATATCGCACAGGATAAGTATGGTTTTGTCTGGTTTGGTACAGACAATGGCCTTTGCCGTTTTGACGGGACCGTCGTCACACCGTACCGCATCGCAGAGTTGGGCATGAACCAATATATCTCAGCACTGACGGTGACAGAAAAAGGCGTCTTTGCCGGTACTACCAAAGGGGTGTTCTGCATCTTGTTTAACGGGCGCCATGATTTGATTAAACTGCCAATGGCTGTCAGCACGCCTGTCACCAGTCTGTCGACAGACAAGGATGGCAACCTGTGGATAGCCACCATGGGACAGGGTGTGTGGTGTGTCAGTGGCGATGTCGGGCAGACGGAAAAGTTAAAGGTTCGCCACTATGATTTCAAGGATACAGGAGGTAACGTGGCACAGGTGATGGCCGATAATAGCAACCAGATATGGACTGTTACCAGTCGGGGACGCTATCCGGTACAGCGTCTGAACCGCCTGCACAATCGTTTTGAGGTAGCAGATTTGAAGTTTGACGGTAGCTACCATTCATTCTGCATGTTGCAGACCAGGGATGACCGCCTATGGCTGGGCAGTTGGAATAACGGCCTACTGCTGATGCACAGCGACGGGAGACTTGAACAGGTGATTAACCCGTTGACAGACCATGTGGGACAGCATATCCACGCTATCTTTGAAAGACACCATAGAGGTGTCCTGTCAGAGGCGGCGTCTCCTGGCGATGAAATCTGTATCGGTTGTGACGATGGCATCATCTGTTATAACACGAAGACGGGCCAGTGGCACTCTCTTCTCGACAACGATGATGCACGAGCCGGTAATATGAGCAATCGTTTCGTCTATGCTATCACGTCAGACACCGAGGGCGGGCTGTGGATAGGCACGTTCTATAGCGGTGTGGCTTACGTGTCGCCCGTCAGCAAGCGTTTTGAGGCTTTCTGTGCCAATGGTGATGACCGCAATATGACGGGTAACGTCATTTCCCGGTTCTGCGAGGACCGTCGGGGACTGGTGTGGGTAGCCAGTGATGACGGTGGACTGATGTGCTTCTCGCCTGCAGAGAACCGTTTCCTGGACTATCCCAACCGTGAGCTGTTGTCAGAGTGTAATGTCCATGCACTATGCATTGACAGTCGCAACTGGCTGTGGATAGGAACCTACTCAGGAGGCGTTTATGCCATGAACCTCAGCAATGGACAACTCAGGCATTACACGCAAGGCAGTGACGCTAACAGTCTTGACAGTCCTAACTGCTATGCCATCTGCGAGGACTCCCAGAAGCGCCTGTGGGTGGCTACCATGAATGGGCTGCACCGATACAACCCTGAGCAGGATTGTTTTTTAAGGATCTGCCAGACAGATGTCCTCACTATTGACATTGATGAGGATAAACAGGGAAATCTCTGGCTGTCCACCCAGGGCGACGGACTTTGGTATTACGACACCAAGACAGGCAAGTCAAGGCAATACCGGAACAGCGAGAAAGACTCAACCTCCATTCCAAACAATGAGATTAACTGTGCTCTCACCGACAAAGGTGACAGACTGTGGGTGGGCACGCTGGGCGGCCTGTGCTATTATGACAAAGAACACGACCGCTTCGTACGTGTGCATCTGGATATTACCAGCCAGAATATATTAAGCATCATAGAGGACTACGGTGCGCTGTGGATAGCTACCGACCGTGGCATCGTCAAATATGTGCCGGATGAGAGCGTGCAGCAGTTTACCCGACAGGACGGACTCTCAGGTGAGCAGGCTATGGCTAACGCCATACTGAAGAATACTGACGGACGCATTTTCGTCGGAACCACGAGTGGGTTCAGTACCTTCTTCCCCTATCGTATCAGGGCAAATAGTGTCATGCCACGCGTCTACGTCACCTCCATAGAAATCAGGAACAAGCAGCTCACAGACAGCAACGGTCTGTCCTGTGACCTGTCACAGGCCACAGAGCTGGAACTTGATTATGATGAGGCGCAGATGGTGGGTTTCTCATTTGCCTCACTTAGTTATTGCTCGCCTAAGAAGAATCAGTATGCCTACATGCTTGAGGGCTTTGACCGTGACTGGAACTATATAGGCAATCTGTCCAAGGCTACCTATACCAACCTGCCTGCAGGCACCTACACCCTGCGCGTCAAAGCAACCAATAACGATGGCCTGTGGTCAACAGACGAGGCTCGCCTGCGGGTCGTCGTCCATCCCCCCTTCTGGTGGAGTTGGTATGCCCGGCTGTTTTATGTCTTGCTGGCGTGTGCCGGCATCTGGTACTATGTACACGCACGCCTAAGACGCGCAGAAAGGAAGCATCAACGAGAGATAGACCTGTTGAGCGAGGAGAAGGAAAAGGAGGTGCGCGAGGCCCGACTCAACTTCTTTACTATGATTGCTCACGAGATACGCACACCTGTGTCGCTGATTATAGGGCCGCTGGGCAAACTGATGAAGGAAGGACAGCCTTCAGACGATTTGCGTATCATAGACCGTAATGCTCACCGGCTGCTGGAACTTGTCAACCAGTTGCTTGACTTCCGCAAGGTAGAGCAGCAGCGTCTCGTCATGCACTTTGCCCCGCACGATATTAACGATATTGTGCGGTCTGTGGGCGTACGCTTTGAACCGACCTTCAGCCAGGGCGGAAAGCGTTTCATCATAGAGTGTGATGACCGTCAGCTGACTGCCATCGTCGATCGTGAAGCCATCACCAAGGTTATCAGCAACCTCCTCACCAATGCCAATAAGTACACCAAGGACGAGGTGCGACTGACCTGCCAGACAGAGCTTGACGAGGAGCATTTCAGAATCGTGGTGGCCGACAATGGCGTGGGCATACGCCCGGAAGACCAGAAGCGTATCTTTGAACCGTTCTTTCAGGCTCAGGACAATAAACCGGGAACGGGCATAGGCCTTAATATCGTCCGTAACATCGTAGACCAGCATCATGGCACCATCACAGTGACATCTGAATTAGGGCAGGGCTCAACCTTTGTGGTGACGCTGCCTATGAAGCAGCCCCTTGCCGACACACCGCCTCTCGCTGAAACCGAGATGCGTGAGGACGATACGGTGCAGCGGCCCAAGGAAGTGGTGCATGAGGGGGCGGCGGCAAAACTACCGCTGGTACTCGTTGTCGACGACAGCGAAGACATGGTAGCGTTCCTCTCCTCTTTCCTCTGTCAGCACTACCGTGTCATCACTGCCGGCGACGGCATCGAGGCTCTTCGCCAACTGACGAAGCACCCGGTGAGCCTCATCATCAGCGACTGGATGATGCCCCGAATGGATGGTGCCGAGTTCTGCCGTCAGGTGCGTCTTAGTCCTATGACCAGCCATATACCCTTCTTGATGCTCACCGCCAAGACCGATGACAGTTCCAAGGTGGAAGGCATGGATGTCGGTGCCGATGCCTACATCGAAAAGCCCTTCTCCGTCGACTATGTCGAGGCCGTCATCCGTAATATTCTCGCCATGCGGCAGCGGCTTGTCGAGAAGTTTTCAACCGAGCCGTCTATTCCCGCTACCGACATTGCCAGCAACCAGACTGACAATGAGTTCATGTCGCGTATGACGAAGATCATTGAGGAAAACATGTCAAACGCTGACCTTTCCGTTTTGTTCCTGGCCGAACAGATGGGTATCAGCCGTAGCGGGCTGTTCGCAAAAATCAAGATGATGGCCGACGTCACGCCCAACGAGATGATCCAGATTATCCGACTGAAGCGTGCCGCCCAGCTGCTGCAGACCAATAAATATACCGTCAGCGAGATTGGCTATATGGTGGGCTTCTCCAATCCCTCCTACTTCTCCAAATGCTTCCAGAAGCAGTTCGGCATACGTCCCATGGATTACATGAAGCAATGCACCCGCCCCACGTAACCGTTTTAATGCAAAAAATGTCTGTCAGATGAAAGCATATTAAAAAAAATGCTTACCTTTGCACCCGAAAAGAAAAAAGTAAGATAACTCACAATTTTTTAAGATGAAGAAGTTCTTAGTAATGGTGGCAGCCGCCATGATGGCTACTGTCAATCTGAATGCACAGACTGATGACCTGAAGAACGAGATTGGCATCACCTATGGCGTGGGTCTTTCAACGATTGGCGACGGTATCGGCAGTGGCGCTTTCGGTATCTTTGATTCGATGTTTGGCTACGAATGGGCCAACCGCAAGGATTTTGGTACCCTCGGCGTAGAGTATTTCCGCCATCTCGGCAATCCGCGCCTGGCAGTTGGCGGCATTGTCGCTTTTGCCAGTTACGGCGAGGACTTGGTGAGCAAGAGTGATGGCCAGAAGGCTTACGAGCGTACACGTAACTATATCACGGTGATGCCGGCCATTAAGTACTATTGGGTGGACAAAAATTATTTCGGCCTCTATTCAAAGGCTGCCGTGGGCGGTATGTTGATGATTGACAAACATAAGAAAATGAGTGATGGCAGCACGTCCAGCGATAATACATTATACATCAACTTCCAGGCTTCACTGCTCGGTCTTGAGGCCGGCAGCAAGAATATTCGCGGTTTCTTGGAGGCCGGCGCTGGTGAGCAGGGTTTCCTCCTGGCCGGTCTGCGCTGCAAGTTCTAATATAAGTTCAGCATGTCGGTCAGTCTGCTGACCTGACCGTTCTGCTACCATCCTCCTGCTTGGTGATGTATATTTTTACGGCATCACCGGGCAGGAGTTCTTCTATCAGTTCCGGCCATTCGATGAAGCAGAGTGAGCCGCTGTAGAAGTAGTCCTCATACCCCATGTCATAGACCTCCTCTATCCGCTTGATACGGTAGAAGTCGAAGTGGTACAAAGCCCCCTCCGGGGGCAGGCTGTATTCATTCACAATAGCAAACGTCGGCGACGTGATGACATCCTCCACCCCCAGTGCCTGGCAAATAGCCTTGATGAACGTGGTCTTGCCGGCACCCATGCTGCCGTAGAAGGCAAAGACGCGGCGGTTGCCAATCTCGCTGACGAACAGCCGGGCGGCCTCGTCTATCTGACTGATATCCTTGATGTAGATTTCCATGTTTCTGCAATCCTTTGTGTTTGACGGTGCAAAGGTACAAAAAAACAAGGGCAGTACAAAACATTTTTGTAATTTGTAACTTGTAACTTGTAACTCCTACCTCCTAACTCCTGTGCCCACGCCTCAAGATTATGGAGTGTGTGCAGGTAGCTTCGGCCTTTCGCGAAATCTTCGAGTGTACTTCTAAGAGTACTTACGTAGTTGGCACTCGGAGAATCAGAAACGCGGTGATAGGATTTTTCGTGAAAAAGGGTGACAGGGTGACAAAACCGCCTGCCACAAAGGGCTTGCACCCTTTTTAGAGGGTGCCAGGGGTGACAGAAGGGTGACAGGTGGGGTAAGTAATCAAAAACAAGGAGTGGGATCATGCGAACGGAAGGACGGCAACGCCATAACACGAGCCTCCGCGCTGCTGAATTCTCGAGAGAATTTGAGCGTTAGAAGCCGTCACAGATGTGCGAGGCGGCACTTGGCGGGTGAATTCTCTCGAGAATTCACGGAAAAAAAAGCACTCTTTGGAACTGCAACATGAGGAACGCCAATCCCGTGAGGCTGCCTTTCTAGGGTAGTACATCCTGTCACCCTTCTGTCACCCCTGACACCCTCCGAAAAGGGTGCAAATGCCCTGTACATCGGCATTCTGTCACCCTGTCACCCTTTAAATACTTTTTTCCTGTATACGCATGCGCATAATTAGTATTATGCATGACTGGCTGCCTCTATGTGATGCTCTGCTGCCGTGTGTCATGACAGCAGAGTGCCACGGAAAAATCCGGCTGCGCCATAGTGCTCCATCAGCGGTTTCCATAGAATTACAGCCTGTTCACCTTGCACGATACTATTGGTGGATACAAATGCAGCCTTTACAAAAGGACGGCATTGCATATATCGGGCAGATTTGGCGTACCATGCACACACAAAATCCATATCACCAACGTTGGCCCATACGGGCTTGCCCTTGGCGTTGACCTCGTTCATAACGGATTGCATTATTGCCTTCTTCCGTTCTTTCTCTTCTTTAGTGTCATTACCACCTCTTGCACCTTTGAATGGTGGATTGCCGATAATATAAGTCGGATGATTCTTGTTAGGCTTCAATACCGTCTCCCAGTCAACTTCGAGAGCATCCCCATGCACCACATAGTTATTCTTATCTAGTGGCAACGGCTCAATGGCACAATGCAGCACCTTGGCCGTCTGCTGTATCAGCTGACAACCGGCAATCCACAACGAGGCTCGGGCTACACTGGCTGCGAAATGGTCAATCTCGATACCATAAAACTGGCCCATACGAACCCTGCAGGGATCTGTATTGGGTAAAATAGCATCGTGTTGGAATTCAAGTTCACTCTCAATGGCTTTCAATTCCAGCTCATGCAGGGATTTGTAGCATTCTGTCAAAAAATTGCCGCTACCGCAGGCAGGGTCCAAGAAACGCATATCTGCCAATCGGTCACGATAGTTTTCCAACTCACGATACTTATGGCTTTTCTCGATTGCTGTCCCAATCGGGAGATTCACTATTCGCTCCAATTCTGTCCTTAGAGTGTCAAGGAAGAGTGGGTCTATTACCCGATGGATATTAGAGGGCGTAGTATAGTGCATGCCACCCGATTCGCGCACATCGCTATCTACAGTACTCTCGAAAATACAGCCGAAATTTGTTGGCGAAATCTCACTCCAGTCAAACGTTTCGTCCGTATCTTTTAACGTCAGGTTCCATGCACTTTTCAGAATCTCGTAAGCTGCTTTGTTCAGGGCAGGTGTTTCATAGAGGTCTGCATTATTAAACAAACCACCATCTACGTATGGGAATCGTTGGACTTCAACATCTGCTAACTTGTAGTATTCACGCCTGCGGGATTCGGTCATGTCAAGCCAGAAGAACAATGCATCGAACTTCCTGCTGAGATCTTTAGCAGTGAATTTGTCAAGAAATGTACTGAACTGACCATCGTCGAAAATTCCAGCATCCTCAGCGAATAGGCAGAACACAACACGGACACAGAACATATTCAAGGATTGTAATTCTGGCCTCGTCCATTCCTTCTTACTTGCATAAATAGTGTCATACAAGTTTCTGATATAGTCGCTGGCAGTACTGGAAATACGCTCTTCGCGCTTTTCATCTACATAGCCTTCAGGTTTGTATGACTCAACCAAAAATTTCAATTCACGCCAGCGCGAAGGTAATTCTTCAAGAGCAATTGTCTTGACGGGTGAATATTTGTGATAACTGTCCCAAATGCGGAACTCCCTGAAATTGCTGACAACCACATATCGGCCTTGGTCAGGCTTATCCAAATTATTATAATAGCGGATGGCTTGTTCCATTGGGGTTAATTCCAATGGATTGCCGTTTGCGTCTTTACCACTCTGCTTCTGTTTCAGGTCGAGATTAACGTCATTGCTCTTCTGCTCTATGACAATCTTTGCAGTCTTTATACGAATGTCAATGCGTTTTGTAGTGCCTTCAAACTTCACTTTGGATTGTGGTTCAATTTCCTTCCGCGCTTTGGGAACGCCAAAAACATCCTCAAGCAAGTCTTCCCAGAACTCTACATAGTCCTTATCTTCCTCGCCTCTGTTTTTCCATTCGGTTACAAAATCGTGTGCAGCCTTCTTTATTTGTGATTGCTTGGGTTTAACCATTGAATATCCAATTCTCATTTCAGGTTTCTGTTTGCAAAAGTAATGAAAAGTTTCGGAATGTGCAAACTTTGTCGATTTTTTTATGTACGCAAAGACGCGAAGGACGCAAGTTACAAAGTTACAGAAGATAACTCGCGGCGGTGTATCAACCCCTCCCAACCTCCCCTTTCTAAGGGGAGGGGTATTGTTGTGAGCATGCCCCTTTCTAAGGGGATGACCGTCTACCGTTTCTTTCCCGTCATGGTGACGATGGGAATCATCATCTCCTCAAGCGAGATGCCGCCGTGCTGGAAGGTGTCGCGGTAGTAGGAGACGTAGTAGTTGTAGTTGTTGGGATAGGCAAAGAAGGAGTCGCCGGTGGCAAAGACGTAGCTGGTGGAGAGGTTGGGGGAGGGCAGCTGTGCCTTCTGCGGCTCGCGGATGACGAAGAGGTCCTTGTCCTGGTAGCTGAGGTTCTTGCCGAGCTTGTAGCGCAGGTTGGTGTTGGTGTTGCGGTCGCCGATGATCTTCACGGGCTGTGTGCAGCGTATGGAGCCGTGGTCGGTGGTGACGATGATGCGGTAGTCGGTCTGTGCCAGCTGGCGGAAGAAGTCGGCGATGACGGAGTGGCGCATCCACGACAGGGTGATGCTGCGGTAGGCCGACTCGCTGTTGGCCAGCTCGCGCACCATGCGGCTCTCGGTACGGGCATGGCTCAGCATGTCGATGAAGTTGAAGACGACGACGTTGAGGTCGTTCTTCTGCAGCTGGCGGAACTGCTGCATGAGCTTGTCGGCCTCCTGTGAGGTGTTGATCTTGTGGTAGGAGAAGGTGTCGTGGCGGCGGTAGCGCTCTATCTGCGTCTGGATGAGGGATGCCTCGTTGAGGTTCTTACCCTCCTCCTCGTCCTCGTCGACCCACAGGTCGGGGAACATGCGGGCTATCTGGTCGGGCATGAGGCCTGAGAAGATGGCATTGCGGGCGTACTGCGTGGCGGTGGGCAGGATGGAGCAGTAGAGGTCTTCGTCGATGTCGAAGAGGTCGCCGATCTCCTGTGCCAGCATGCGCCACTGGTCGTAGCGGAAGTTGTCCATGACGACGAGCATCACCTTGTGGCCGTCGTTGAGCAGCGGGAACACCTTCTCCTTGAACACGTCGGGCGATAAAAGAGGTGAGGGGTGAGAGGTTAGAGGTGAGAGATTACTTTTTGCCGATAAGGAAGGCTTAGACATTTCTCTTACCTCTAACCTCTTACCTCTCACCTCTAACCATTCCATGTAGTTCTTCTTGACGAACTTGGCGAAGCCCAGGTTGGCCTCCTCTTTCTGCATCTGTAGCATCTCGGTCATGCTGCTGTCGGTGGCCGAGAGCTGCAGTTCCCAGTGGACGAGGCGCTTGTAGACGTCGGTCCAGTCGTGCCAGCTGCGGCAGTCCATGATCTGCATGGCTATCTGCTGGAAGCTCTGCTGGTACTGGCTCTGTGTCACCTCGGTCTCTATCTCGCGGCGGTGGATGTTCTTCTTCAGCGTCAGCAGTATCTGGTTGGGGTTGACGGGCTTGATGAGGTAGTCGGCAATCTTCTGGCCGATGGCCTGTTCCATGATGTTCTCCTCCTCGCTCTTGGTCACCATGACCACGGGCAGGGCGGGCTGCAGCTCCTTGATGCGCTGCAGGGTCTCGAGGCCGCTGAGGCCGGGCATCTGCTCGTCGAGCAACACCAGGTCGAAGGAGCGTTCGCGGCACTGGTCGATGGCGTCGGTGCCGTTGGATACGGTGACTACCTCGTAGCCTTTCTTTTCGAGAAACAGCAGGTGGGCTTTCAGCTGCTCTATCTCGTCGTCCACCCAAAGCAATAGTCCGTTTGTCATCTTGTTATTTTCGATTTAGTTATTTTCGATTTACCAGAAGTCCTCGCCGAAGTCGAGGTCGCCGGTCTGGGGTGTCGGCTCCCTATCCTCAGCCTCTTCCTCCTTGCCCTTGGCGGGGCCGTCCTCGATGTCGGGCGGGGTGACGCTCTCGGGGATGGTGAGCAGCTGCTCGCTGCTGATGTTCAGGGGCAGGAAGGTGCGGTTGTAGAAGTCGGCGTAGTCATCGTAGCTGTACTGGCTGCCCAGGAGGACCAGGTTTGGCTGGCTGATGAGCAGGGTGCGGCAGCGCCGGATGATGGCGGGCCCCTCGTCGTAGAGGCGACGGGCGTACTGCAGGGCCTCGTCGTAGCTGAGGAAGCCGCTGACGAGCATGCGGTGGAGGTCGCCGTCCTGCTCTATCTGCAGGTCGAAGTTGCGCACGAGGAAGTTGGTGAAGTTATAGCGGGCCAGCTCGAAGAGCAGCTGGTTCTCGGCTTTCTCGGGGTTGCGCTCGTCGAGGGAGTCGGGCAGGTAGGCCAGGACGAAGAGGAAGGGCAGATGCGGGTCGGCCGACAGGGTGTCGGTGGCGGTGGAGTCGCTGCTGGTGAGCGTCACGTCGCGGCGCGACCACACGTCGCCCAGGTCGAACTTGCCGCCATGGAGGCGCCGTCCCTCCTGGACGCCCTTGACAATCATGCCGGCCATCTCGCTGACCTCGCTCTGCGGATATTTCTCCACGACCTGGCGGAGCAGTTCCACGCAGCGGGTGCCGTCGCCCTCGTTCAGATAGCTGAGGCCGCTGATGAACAGGAACTTGGGCTGGTTAGCCCCTAAGGGGAAGCGGTCGGCGGCCAGCAGGGCGTTGCTCTGTGCCTCCTGGTAGCGGTCGGCCTTGAAGGCATCGTAGGTGGCGGCATAGAGGGAGTCCTCGATATGTACGCCGAAGCGGGCGTTCTCGGCAAAGTGGGGGTCGGACAGCAGGATGGTCCACTGGCTTTCGGGGTAGTCGGCCTTGAGGTGGCTCAGGCAGTTGTCGGCCAGGTCGGTGCGCCCTTGCAGCGAGTAGAGCAGGAAGAGGTGGTACCAGGCCTCGTCGTTCTGCGGGAAGTCGGGGAACTTGCCGGTGAGGCGCAGCAGGTGGCGCTCGCTGAGCTTCAGGTTGGCGAGCTTGTCCTTGAAGATGATGCCGGCATGCAGCAGCGCGTCCTTGATGATGTCGTCGGAGGCGGCCACCTGCTCGTCGGTGAAGGGTATCTGTGCCAGGTAGTACTCGCGGTTGTGCGGGTCGTTCTGCAGGCTGTCGGCGGCGGCATCCTTAGCGGCGGCGAGGCTGTCGCTGCCTGCCGCCGTCGGTTCCTTGGCCAGGGCCAGGCTGTCGGCGGCATTGTCGGCACCGTCGGCGGGGGTGGGGGGCAGCAGGCTCACCACCGTCTGGTTGGCACGGCGCCAGTTGTCGGCATTGTCGCGACGCCCCCACTGCTGCTGGAAGGACTGCTTACCCTGGCTGACGGCCGTGGGGTTGTAGAAGTACCACTGGCCGTTGCCCTGCCGCTGCTGCATGGCGGCGGGGGTAGGGGTGTTGGTGCGCCCGCCGCCGGTGGCGCTGCGCTGTGCCAGCGTCTTCTCCACCTCGGCCTCGCGGGCCTTGTCGGCCTCCTCCTTCTCTTTCTTCTTCAGGGCCTCGATGACGCGGTCGATGGCCTCCAGCCGCTCTTTCTCGGGCATCCGGGCCAGTGCCTGCAGGGAGTCCTGCAGATGGATGGCCTCGGTATGGGGCACCAGCTCGTCGAGCATCTTCGAGCGGTTCGACAGCTCCTCGTAGTCGGGGCGGTCCTTGTCGAGCAGACCGATGGCCTCGCCGTAGCAGCGCTGGGCGTCGGCATAGCGCTCCTTGTCCCAGTAGAGACCGCCGAGGCGCAGCAGGAGCACGCCCTTCTCAATGCCGCTGCGGGTGGCTTTCGCGTTGCCCGTCTCGTAGGCACCGATGGCACTCATCGTGTCGCGCTCAAGGAGGTAGATGTTGCCCATGGCGTAGTACACCTGGTCGAGGTAGTCTTTGTTGTTGTCATTGCGGGCCATGCGGCGCAGGCGGCTGATCATGCCGCGGGCGTTGCCTGCCGCCATGACCTCGGTCTGGGCGATGCGGGCGTTGAACTCCAGCTCGTAGGGCGGGTTCTGGCGGATGGTGTGGCGGTAGGCGCTGTAGGCCTCCTCGCGGTGCCCCAGCTGGCTCTGCACCTGTCCCATGATAAACCACATGCGGGCCTTCTGCACCTTCCGCCGCTCGTGCCTGATGGCCTTGCGCAGGTAGGGGACGGCCTGCTCCAGCTCGCCGCTGCGCAGGTAGTAGTCGGCGTAGGTGTAGTCCCAGTCGCGTACGGAGCGGTAGTGCATGCTGTCGCGTGACATGCCGCGGATGACGTCCTCGGCATCGTATATCCAGCCCAGCTCGGTGTAGCTCTTGGCCAGCCAGGCGCGGGCGATGCTGTTCTGCAGGGCCTGGGTCTGGTAGAGGCGGCTCATATACGAGAAGGTGGCGGCGGCCTCGTCGAACTCGCCCTTCTGGAACTGTGACTTGCCCATGAGCAGCCAGGCTTTCCAGATGAAGGGGTTGTACTCCTTGCGGGTGAGCCACTCGCGGTCTCTGGCCGTCTTGCGGCGCGACTTCTTCCATTCCGGACGGGCCTTGATGCTGTGCTGCTTGATGGCTTTCTCCATCTTCTCGATGGCGCGGTCAAACTGTCCGCCTCCCAGCGTGCGGCTCTGCTTGTTGCCGACGGTGTAGAGGGGCAGCAGCTCGGTGTAGTTGTCCTTGTTGCCCTTCTCCTTCTCTAAGCTGCCGTCGATGAAGGCCTGTGAGCCGTTGTAGTAGGTGTTGTAGCGGGCGGTGAAGGAATGCCAGAAGCGGCTCTTCGAAGTGTTGTTCTTCGTAGAGCAGCCCGCTGTGAGCACCACGGTGGCGGTGATAGATATTATAAGGTACGCGAGTCTTCGCATGTCCGTTTCTTTTTCTCTTCCATCAGGCAGTGCAGCTGGCACGAGCCGTCGTCGGCCGACGTGCAGGTGCTGCAGTCGTGGCCTACGCTGACCTGCTCGTCGCCACCCTGCAGGAATGAGGCGATGGCGGCGACGATGCCCAATATGGCGAGAGCTACTATACAAACAACGACGAAACTCATGTTTTATTTTGTTTCTTCAACGAGAAATCCCGCCTTCGACAGGTCGTCCCAGTAGTGGGGATAAGACTTGGTGACCACATGGGGATGGTTGATGGTGAGTGGGTGGCACAGGCTGACGGGCGCAAAGGCGAGGGCTATGCGGTGGTCGTCGTAGGTGTCGATGACGGCGTCGGGCTGGGGCTCGCAGCGCGTGCCGTCCCAAATCAGTTCGCTGCCGTTGCGTTCTGTCAGTACAAAGCCCAGCTTGTGCAGTTCCGTTATGAGGGCCTCAATACGGTCGGTCTCCTTGATTTTCAGGGTGGAGAGGCCCTGGAAGTGGAAGGGAATCTTCAGCATGCAACAGGTGATAACCACCGTCTGTGCAAGGTCAGGCGATCCGCTGAAGTCATATTCCAGACGTGATACGCAGCGGCCGCTCTTCTTGAGCGTCACCGACTGCAGGCGGCCGTCCTGGCGCGACTCGAAGACCGTCTTCACGCCCAGCAGACTGAAGATGTACTTCACCACGGAGTCGCCCTGCTTCGAGCCGTCCATCAGTCCGCTCAGCTGTACCGTGGCATCGCGGTCGGCGGACAGGGCTACCATCTCGTACCAGTAGCTGGCACCGCTCCAGTCGTTCTCAATGAAATATTCGCTGGCACGGTAGGGCTTGGGCTTCACCGTGATGGTGTCGCTGCCGCTCCAGTCGGCGTCGGCCCCGAACTCGCGCATCATCCAGAGCGTGAGGTCGATATAGGGACGTGAGAGAATATCGCCCGTCAGCCGCAGTTCCAGACCTTCTTTCAGCACGGGGGCTATCATGAGCAGGGCCGAGATAAACTGCGAACTGACGTTGCTCGGCGTCTCGAGCATGCCGCCGGTCAGCGTGCGCCCGGTAACGCGGAGCGGGGGGTAGCCCTCCTCACCGATATACTCGATGTCGGCCCCCAGCTTGCGCAGGGCATCGACGAGCACGCCGATGGGACGGTGCTTCATACGCTCCGTACCTGTCAGGACATGGGTGCCGCGCATGACGCTCATATAGGCCGTCATGAAGCGCATGGCCGTGCCCGCCGGACCGACGTCGATGACCTCGGGCATGTAGCGGATGGCATCGATGATGACGCGGGTGTCGTCGCAGTCGCTGAGGTTGTGTGGCAGCATGCTGCCGCCGCTCAGGGCATAGATGATGAGTGCACGGTTAGAGATACTCTTGGAAGCGGGCAACGAGATATTGGCGTTCAGTTGACGGGGCCCTTTGATGGTATATTGCATGGTTTTCTTCGGATTTTGGTGGCAAAGTTACGCTAAATTACAAGAAAAACAAAAAAAGTTCCCATAAAATTTGCAAATGTCGGGAAAAGTTTGTAATTTTGCACCCGCATTCGACAAAAAAGTCAGTGCTAAGCAAAAAAGGATCGGGATTTAGCGCAGTTGGTAGCGCACACGTCTGGGGGGCGCGAGGTCGCTGGTTCGAGTCCAGTAATCCCGACCAAATAGAAGGAGTTGAAAACCAATCGGTTACAGCTCCTTTTTCGTACCCTGAAGTTTGCTCAATTTGGCGCGAGTGACGGAAATCGTTACGGAATCCGTCACTAAAACCGTCACCTATTTATGAACGCTAAAATTTCGGTAACGTGCTACAGAAGCAAGATTTTGAGTAATGGAGAAGCTCCCCTAATGGTGAAAATTACAAAAAATGGGAAGCGTAGTTTGAAAACTTTGGGAATATCCCTTAATCCTAAATATTGGGATTTTGAGCGTGATAAGCCTAAAAGTAACTGCCCTAACAGGACGTACATTGTGAGTATCATAACGAATGCTTTGCAGAAATATCAAGCTATTCAACTTGATATGGAAGCAAAGAATGAAGACTATACGGCTTCTGAGATACTTGCAGTTACGGCTTCTAAGACAGAACTTGTAACTGTTGAGGACTTCCTAACCTCACACATTCAACAGTTAAGGGATAACGGTAAGGTTGGCAATAGCTATGCCTACCTGAATCTGCGTACCACCCTACATAACTTTCACGGTAAAAAGTTGAACTTACTTTTTAATGCCGTAGATGTCGCTTTCTGCAATAAGTTTGAGGCATGGATGCGTAAGAATCAGTTTGAAGATACCACGATGCACTATTATTTCCGCACACTTCGGGCTACCTACAATAAGGCTATCGAAGCTAAATATGCTGATCGTGAAAAAAGTCCGTTCATTGAATACAAGTTGAGTCGATTTAGCACCAAGACCAAGAAACGGGCTTTGTCTAAGGATAGCGTGAAGAAAATCTTAAAAATGGATTGTTCTGACATGAGCGAGAAAGCGCGTCTGGCACATGATGTTTTTTCATTCTCCTATTACTGTGGTGGAATCTCACTTGTCGATGTCGCTAATCTAACACCTGACAATATTATAGATGGGCGGTTGATTTATGAACGGCAGAAAACACATGGAATGATAAACTTGGTAATGCTTGATGAAGCTAAAGCTATTATTGAGCGGTATGCCACTTATCAAAAACGTGCTGGCTACCTGTTCCCGATTCTGGATAATCGAAAGCATATTACTCCAATGCAGAAGTTTAATCGAGTCCGAAAGCTGTGTACCCAACTTAATAAGGAGCTTCACAAGATAGCGGCTAACTTGAAGATCAAAGAAGATGTTACAACCTACGTAGCGCGTCATTCATTCGCCACTGTGTTAAAAAAATCAGGTGTGAATATCGGTATCATATCACAGGCATTAGGACACCAAGATATTAAGACCACTCAGATATATTTAAGCGAATTTGATAATGAACAGGTAGATTCTGCAATGAGAAACTTATTATAATGACTTATGGTTTTTGGCATAATATTTGCTTTTAACAAATTGGTATGACATTACAAGAATTATTCAGAACATCAAACTTTGATCAGGCATTTGCCTATATCAGCAAGTTTCATCCGAAGTCGGCCAACAGTAGGTTTCCATATACTGTTGCCTACGAATATCTGTGTCAAATAAAAGCGAAGCCTGGCATAGAGATATGTTTCACCAAACGCCCTCTTGATGAAGATGACTGTGCGCCCGACGTGAATGTATGGTGTTCAGTACTGGAGGGCATCGACTGGAACGAAGCTATGGGGGCAGAGGTTGTTGTCTCTGACGAGATCACAGATGCGCCCCAGGATATGATCGTTGGCATGGCTTTATGGCATATTACGTTTTATGGGTTTAGCCCCGACGAACAACACGAGGCATTCGAGAAATGGAGTCGCGATGAAGAGCCAGTACACGACGAGCCAGAAGATGAAGATGATATTCTCAGCAACGCAACTAAAGCCCTATATCCTGACATGAACTCTATGTTAGAACTGCCCGATGGCGAATACGACAGGCTCTATGACATCTATAGTGCGGCCTGTCTGAAGGAATTAACCGAAAAGGCAGAAAATGGCGATAAATACGCGCAGTTTTTCTTGGCCAGAATATTCGACGAAGGCTATTATGGTGTTGAAGTCAATCCTGATAAGGCGTTTGAACTCTATCAGAAATCGGCTACGCAGGGCTTCTACCGTGCGCAAAACAACCTTGGACGCTGTTATTCACAGGGTATCGGCACAGATAAGAACATTGAAAAGGCCAAGAAATACTATGAGTTGGCAACACATTCCCCACATACTCAGGGAGTGCCAGAGGAAAACCTTGGTTTCGTCGAGCTTGATAGTGGAAACAAGGAACGTGCATTATATTGGTTCGGTGAGGCTGCCAAGAAAGGCAGTATCAGTAGCAAACCTTTCATTTGGTATCTAGAGCGAACCCCTAAGTGGACTTCGCTGGTTTCATTCGTTCAATAGAAATACGATAAAGCTTAATGGGAGTCTCACAATGGGATTCCCTTTTTTTGCTTTTACTGGAGGCCTACATTCTTATCTTTGAAATTAACAGGATAAGAATGAAATATATGGGTTCCAAGCGTAGGATTGTATCAGAGATCCTGCCGTTATTGTTGGCCAATATGAAACCTGGCCAAACATTCATAGACGCATTTTGTGGCGGTTGTCACGTTATCGAGAAAGTACCTGGGGAATACAAGCGCATTGCCAATGACAACAATAGATATTTGGTGGCTATGCTGGAAGCCCTTACGGAAACCACATGGAGTCCCCCGACATCCATAAACCGCGACTTCTATAATGATGTTCGCAGTTCATATTATGCTGACGATGGGCGTTTCTCTGATGCTTTGGTCGGATGGGTAGGCTATGTAGCCTCATGGAACGGTCGTTTCTTTGATGGAGGTTATAGTGGAATAGGCAAGAACGGACGGGATTATGTAGCGGAACAAATTAGAAACATTCAGGCGCAATTACCGTCATTGAAGGGTATCGAATGGCGATATGGCAGTTATGACAGCATTGAGATACCGCCTGAATCGCTAATTTACTGCGATCCGCCGTATCTTGGTTGTAAGACATATCCGACATCTGCCCATTTCGATTATGAAGCCTTCTATGATTGGTGTCGTGATAGGGCTGCTGAGGGTCATACTGTGTTTGTCAGTGAGTACCAAATGCCGCCTGATTTTGTTTGTCTCTGGAAAAAGGGGATTGTGAATAACCTCAATAAGAAAAGGCCAACGGAGAGACTTTTTACGATTTCGCGGAAATGCTCCCTTCAAGCCTTCAGTTGTGAAGGGTAAGCATAGTGCGTACCCATGTATAAAATTACCTATATGGCAAAAGAAATCTATATCGGAGGCGAACGCTGTCGTTATTATAGTAATGGCTGTATTTATGTCGCTGCCAGTGGGAAGCTCGCTGCCATGCCTAAAACGCTGGAAATTTTACCTATTCAGAAAGATTTGGACGGCAATTTGTATGTTAGGCATGGATGGGCAAACAAAGGCGACATTTCAATTGCTCTTGCTGTAATCACCTGCTTCTGCCCTCCCAAGCCTCTTGACTTTAAGAAGAGGTATAGGATTAACTTCAAGGACGGCAATAAGTCAAATTGTCACTACTTTAACTTAGAGTGGCAAGCCACTCCCTATGAACATGCGACATCATCAACGGTCAAGGTCAAACTATTAGGCGTAACCCTGACGGTCAAAAATGATGGTACTGTTAAAGAGGGGAACAAAGTGCTACGCCCTTATGATTCAATTGGTGACTCTGATCTCGACCTTATGGTGTGTATCGAGCCACATGTGCGTTATGACGAGAAAGGTGTGCGCTGGCGATCAATCGCAATGGATGATCTGATGAAGGATGCAGGTTTCATTGGCGGTGATGACTCTTTACTATCCGATCCTGTCATTCTGCACAAGGATAATGATAGGATGAATTTCGCCTCCGATAATTTAGAGTGGGTGGAAGCAACAGATCCACGTTATGCAGAATATCAAAAAAAGAGAAAAGAGGAAATGCATGCCCGCAACGTCGAAATGAATCCTGGCAAACCATTACTTAACGACATGTAACTATGCTGAGTACGTTTGAAAACATGCTGAGAGTCGCCGCCAATGACAAAGCACCTATCAAAGAAAAAGAGTGTCGTAAGCAACAGACGACGGTAAGCAAGGACATACATAATGGCAAGTATGGCGAGGACATCAAGGCTCTGGAGGACATCTATGGCGACCTGCGCAACCAGACTATTTCGGTGGAGCTACAGGATTTGCTTGCGCTCATACCGCGAGACCGGAAGCGCATTGATGCTTATAGAGGGCTGATGACGGCCTTGGAGAAAAACCTTGGATGCACACTGAGTATTACATCCAGAAAGACAAAATAAGGGATAGGCGCGTACCTACCCCTTGTTTTCTTATAAGAAAAACTTAAATATGAAAATATCATATATTCCGAAAATTTTTAAACCGTCAGTGGTCTGCGAAACAGACCTGACAGAAGTCTTATGCGGTATTAGGGATGGCGTTTTTCATGGCCAGGACCTAATAGGCATTACACGGCAAATACGGTCGTGGAATAATCATGAGAAACAAAACGAACTTAAATTCTGGTATCTGCCAGCAGTTATGTTCAACGGTGTATTCTCATACAAGAACAACGATAGCCTGACCGAATATAGTAGTATTACTGCTATGGACTTCGATGGGTTCGACTCAGAACTGGAATTGAAGAGGATTGGCTATTGGCTAACGCAGACAGAATATGTCCTTGCGGTATTCCGAACTCCTAGCGGTAAAGGTCTAAAGGCGATTGTCCTGCATGACAATGACGATCCGCTATTGCACGAAGAACTATATGCGCAATTGTCGTCGCTTTTCAAAATAGAAGCTACAGACAATTCGGTATCGGACTTATCGCGAGGCAACTATCTCTGTTATGATCCTGATGTGTGGGTCAACAAAGACTGCAAGCCCTATCACTTCGTACATAATCCATCATACATCCCTAAGCCCCAGAAGCCGAAAAACAAGAACGTAGGGGCAGAACCAGATGACATGCGGAGATTGAAGGTTATGCTTTCTATGAAGATGATTGTTGGCAACAAGTCAGACGAGAGTATCATAAACATCTTGGATGCTCACTGGAGGAAGGATTATAGCCGGTGGAGAGTCGGCAATCGCGCGAACTCTGTGTTTATGGCGGGATCTGAGCTGTGTAATGCAGGTGTTTATTATGATAAAGCCTTGGAGTATCTTCTGAGAGCATATTCGGCTGTTGGACTGGAAAAGGATGAGATAGTCTATCAGACGCAAAGGGCATATCAGAACAATGCAGAGAATTATGGTAGCACAAGACGTAGATTTGATGAATATGGGAAAAAGGGACACAGATGATGTTGTCGATGCTATGGAATGCGGTAGACAGAGCGGCCTTGCGGCCTAGAGTAACGTATCTACTCTCTACTGTCACCAAAAATAAAAAGGGACACCTTACTTACTTTTAAGGTATTTGTAATCAGTGATAAAAAAAGGGACACCAGTAGCATAATTGCCGGTGTTCCTGTCACTTTTTCAAAAAAGGGACAGTATACTTACTTCTAAGGGATTTGTAAATGGGCTTAAAAAAAGGGACACTTTGCATTCCATATCATTCGAAGCCCTAATGGTAGAAATAAAAGTATCATTATGAACAAACAAACTATTTCTATTCCAGAAGGAGTATTCTATCTTGGTGAATACCCACAGCTTATCCATGAACTTCCGCAAACAGGCAGTTACATCCTCAACAAGATTATGACTGGTTGCGGAGCAACCACTATGTTTCTCGAAGACCCAGTACCTACAGTCTTATGCTCACCAAGGCGTGAACTAATTAGATGTAAGGCAGAATCAGACCGCTTCTGCGGGCTGGTTCACTCCTTTGGCTCGACTGCCAAGAAGAGCCAAGGAGTTATAGAGAAGATCAACGATATGAAGAATTATGTCATCGGGAAAATGCCTAATCCTTTCTCTCCACAACCATCTTCCCCCAAGATACTTGTCACCTATGATTCTTGCAAGCATGTTATACAGGGTTTGCTGGAAATGGGGCTACTTGGGAAATTTAGATTTGTGGTTGACGAGTTCCAGACGCTGCTTACCGATGCTGCTTTCCGAGGGGACGTTGAGATTGAGTTTACGGCCAATCTTCGTAATGTCGGATCTGTAATATATCTGTCCGCAACTCCTATCATGGAGACATATCTTGATATGCTGCCTGACTTCCAGAACCTACCTTATATCGAATTGGTCTGGCCAGAATCAAGTAAACATGCCACAGATATACAGTGGAAGAAATACTATAATTCAAGCAGGACAAAAACAATAGATCGGATTATACAGCAGTATATGACATGTGGCTATTTCGAGAAAACGAAAGATATGGCTGGTAATGATTGCTATGCAACGGAAGCCGTATTCTTTGTAAACGACGTTAGTTTTATTGTTACGACTGTCAAGAAGTTGCGGAACCAGAACGTTCCTGATAGCGAGATAAATGTCATATGCGCACAGGAAGATAAGAATGAAGAGAAATTAGCTAAAGTAGGATTGTCTATAGGCCATGCGCCAAAAGAGGGTGCAAGACATCCGACATTCACGTTTGCTACTAAAGCATCCTATGAGGGTACTGATTTCTACAGTACCACCGCCTATACATATATCTTTTCGGACATCAAAACGGACAATATGGCAATTGACATATCGCTTGACCTGCCTCAGATAATGGGTAGGCAGAGGCTCGACGCGAATCCCTTTAAGTATAGTGCTACGCTCTACTATGACACAATACCAGAATTCAGCGAAACGAAAAAGGCTGAATTTATGGAGAATGTTCAAAAAAAGCAAGCATCGACTAATGCCGACATTCAGAACTTTGCTCATTCGGCAGATCCGGTCAAAGATGCAAGACGTATCAGGAATAGCCAACAGTTTGATAAGTATAAATACGATTACACATCAGTTATTGATGACAAGGCGACCAACCAATTGCAGGTAGTAATGAATTGGTATGTGATGGCCAATGAGATCAGGGCTTGGGAAGTACAATGTTCGCAATATGTCAATGGCGCATACGTTATGGGAACTGCCAATGACGCTTTCGCCAATAGCGCGCCATCATCACATAATCTTGTGTTGACTTTCCTCAATTGCTTTGTCGGAACGTTCTCTGATCAGATGGAAATGTTTTCTCTATTCCTTGATGCTCACCCAGAATGTGCTCCTGAATTGATGGCTTGCGTCAGAATACCAAGTGACATCAAGGATTACTATACAGCCCTTGGGACAGACAGAATGCGCAGCTTGGGATGGAAGGAGTCAGCTATCAAGGCAGCAATGAATACCAACTTTGTTGATATGGAAACGGAGATTATCAATACATTCGTGCCAGGCACATGGTATTCACTGAAAGACATCAAAGCCAAGTTGCAGGACATCTACAACCGACATCAGCACGCCAAGGTAGCAAAGGCCGTCGATTTGAGGTCCTACAGGAATTGCGTAGAGAAGAAAATGACCGTTGTTAGCGGCACAAGAGAAAAAGGTTATTTTGTATGCTCATAGACATGTACCACCTCACCTAGTATCTGAGGTGGTACATGTTTAATTTTTGAAAAATATTATACAAATTCATCCTTAACAAAGTGGTATAACTCTGTTATGGCTGTTATATCGCTGTTATGGCGATGTGTTATAGCTCAACTGCATTGATTATCAATACATTATTTGAACTATAACAAAAACCGCCGTAATTCCGTTATAGGCGCGTTATACCTATCTCCCCTGATTTTGTTATATATTAATGCTCACCGAGAGCCGTATCATCCATTACCGGGTGGTGCGGCTCTTTTTTTTCGCCAGAATTTCAGACACCTTGTTTTCCGATGTTACTTGTGACAGCGAAACCTATGGAGTCGATGTGTTTATTTGAGAGTTATACTATCATCGTTTTGACTCCGAGTTTAATCGTTATTATCATTGTTATTACTACCACCTATGACGTACCAAAAACCCCCAATTAACAGAACAATTACTATAGGAGTAGCTATCCCGCCAGTCGAAATCTCTATTACTCCACAAAAGAGGAGAAGAAAGAAAATAATTAAACATCCTCTAGCCATAACTGTTACAATCTGTCCTAATATTTAATCTTTCCACAGCTCTTTTATGACTGTCACCAAACCCCAAACACAAAGAATGAAAAACAGACTAATTGTCATAATTAATCAACGCGTTTATGCCTATAGCCACCCAGATTCGGCAAATTATAGTTATAGGTGTATATATACGAAAAGACGTGGGAGCTACTTCATCCACTTGTCCCACTGTCAAGGTCTCGCATTACCTCCCTGTCTGGACAAGCAATGCGAAACACCCACGCCGAATATGATAAGATTGCCATACTATACAGCATAGCAGGGGCTATCATACCCAGTGTGGCGTTCAGCTATTGCTTTCATTGACAGGGATTCAAAGTTGCGAGTTTTGACAGTCAAATCAAGCGTAGTGAAACGCCAATTCATATATATGCAATCGCCTATCCCTACGAACGGCAGGACGAAATGCGTTGCAATTTTACAAAAAGTTCTTGACATATAGTTATGAACACCCCATCATTTAACATTTTTTACACTGCAAGCCGTTTTCACGCCTTGTACAGCCCCAAATTATCTGCTAGCAAAGTAAATAATACTCCGCTGATGCAGAGTACAGTTAATGCAGAGTACAGTTAATGCAGAGTACAGTTAGTTAATGCAGAGTTCAGTTGACAACTGACCTCCCCCTCCTGAAACTTGAAACGAGGGGGGGATAGTCACAGAGAGCTATCCCCTCATTATCAGTCAAGCCACGAAGTCCAATAGGAATTACCTCGTCCTTCATCGTAGAGGTTGTCGAATTCCTCTTCCGTCAGGTGCTTATGCAAGCATTCTTCGGAACAGTAGTATTCGGCTCCGTCCTCGATGCAGAACCCTTCTGTCATTGGCTTTCCACATTCTGAGCATATACGAATATTCTCCAGTTCCAGTTCGTCCACAAGTTCTTCGGCTGTGCTATGTTTCATTACATATTCAGCCATGTCTTCCACAGATAGTCCACCATTCTCTTTTATGAGTTGGTGGAAATAACTATCAAGCGTCTTGGAGGCCAGGACTTCTTGTCTCAGCACCTCCACCGGATCTTTTTTTGTTTCCATTCTTTTCATTGGTTACGATGGGGAACGGGTCGCAGAAGGTCAGTATTTCAACGATACTCCCCATGATTTTGCATAATAACTGTTTCATGTCCTTAAGCAATTGGAAGGAAGTAGGTCAAATGATTGAATTTCGTTGAGTACGGGCTTTTGGTTATCATCTTGTAGCCTTTCCCGAAACGGCCTTTATATTTTTCCACGTTCCACAGTTTACGGCCAGTCTTGCCCACACCTACTGAGGTGTGATCTGGTTTGTAGCCTGCCTCGATAAGATTTACGATAGCAGTTCGTTGCTCATTGTCATAGATTAGAGCCTGTGCCACCTTTGATGGATGCAACGTCACGATAGTTGCACCGTTCTGTTTGTTGATGTTCGTTTCCATTGTTGATTTCATTTTAAGTTACACCTTTTGAGTAGGACTGACACCTGCCAGGCTGAAAACTTCTTGCCCTGGCTGGTGACGAATCCTTCCTCATTCAATCTCCTTGCCATCTCACTAAGGCTAAGATCCTGTTCAACCAAGACTTTCAGCATTGCTACGGCTCTCTTGTTGTTCGGGTTGTCCTTTGCCTTTTTTCTTATGGCTCGTTTACTGTTCTCCAAGGCCCGATCCAGATTGTTCATCAGGTTTTCGGGCTTACCAAGTAGAATCCCTCTAGCTTTCTTTGCCTTCAGGGACTGTTTCGTTCGTTGTGATATTAGGCCAGCCTCGTATTCTGCTATTGATGCTATTATATGCAGGATTAGCCGATTGGCCTCTGGGAAATCACAGAACTTAATTTCCACGTCACTCTCCAGCAGTTTGCTGGTGAATGCGACATTTCGTGATAGTCTGTCAAGTTTGGCGACTATCAGCGTAGATTTTGTTTTCCTACACAATTCCAATGCCTCTGCAAGTTTAGGCCTGTCAGTTCGCTTTCCACTCTCTGTTTCGACAAACTCAGCAATCGGCTTTTTGTCACCCAAGAACTTTTCAATAATCTCTCGTTGTGCCTCAACTCCTAATCCTGAGATTGCTTGCTTCATTGTGGATTGTCGGAGATAGGCGACGTAAGTTGTATTCATTCCACTTCTATTAACATTCTTCACGGACACTAAACGTTCGTTCAATATCCTTGAAACACATAAAAGGAAAGGAGATTTTGTCAGATTTGCATTTCTCACATATCTTCAAAAATCTCCTATTCCCTCACATCAGAGGATAACGATTTCTACAGGTTTGACCTTGTCAGGATTATGGGGGTCTGTCAGAAACGGATATGTATCACAAAGCGTTTTGTCATAATCATCCGTTTTTTCCACAGCCTCGTCTACAGTAGAAATCAATGTATCAAGGAAAACCGAATCCATCGTTTTCACCGCTTCCCCACTATCGGAGAGCAGCGTCACTTCAAACAGGTCGGCTCCTTCGTTTAGCGTAATTCGGACTAGCCCCGTGTGCTTGAAGCCTTGCACATGGAACTGAATACCGCATTTACACGGTCTCATTGTCTCTGGATTCACGCCCCAGGACATAAAGACATTTGGTTGTGTGCTGAGAATATCCAGGATATACCGGGCTATCTCAACGTCGTGTTCATCAATAATGACCTTTGCCATAATCAAAAGAATGCTAAGTGTAAGTAGCCGTCCTCGGTATCTGCGTTCTCCAGATAGTACTCTAGCATGTGCAGTACCTCGTCAGCCGTACAACCAAGATCATTGACAGCACCCTGAATTTCCTCGCGTTCATCTTCGGAGAGGTCATAGAGGTGCTTTAGTTTGTCAATCATAATCTCCCAATCCTCCTTCGTTACCTCGAAGTCGGAGTCCCAGGATTCGCCAGAATAGGATGCTCCACAGGCCGTTATCAGAGAATGTACCTCTTCGACCTTATAGTTGAAAGCATCGCCAAGGGAAAATTCCACCTTATACACCTTGGCAACATGTAGTCTGTAGCCCATATCACTCATCAATTACGATGTTCGTTGCCAATCCCACTGACTCGTATGTGTCATCAAGGAAGGCTCCGAACCTCATGTTACTGGTCATTACTACCCGGCACAGTCGTAGATCCACCCGATTGATGTTCTTTCGAACCGTGTCCTTCAGCTCTTTGGCTGTCTTAATGCCCTTCTCACGGATAATGCCAACGATGTAGTCAACGTACTCCTGGAAGAGCTGGTCATATAACTGCTGATCCATAGTCGTTCAGGGGATATAAGTTCGATTTACTACTGTCTTATAGTGCCTGTACCCATTAGCATCTGCTTCTGGTATGCGCACCTTCTTCCATACCAAGCCCCACCAAGCGTTATCTTTCGGGTTAGGCTTGTCGTTCATAAGCATATCCACGGTCGCCTTGTGTAAGGGGAAAACGCAGGTCAATGCTCGTCTCTTACTTCCCTCACTGAGACTATCCCAGTATTTGAGGGCCATTTTCTTCGTTTTTGCCATTTTTGATTACTTGTTTTACTTGATCGAAATAGCACCACCGATGACCACAGAGTATCAGGGTGCCGTTATCACACAGGTCAAGATGGCATGTGTTTACCACTCGACCATACTTTTCTCCACGCTTGCAGACTTCAATCTGTTCGACAGTCGCTGTTCTTGGCTCTCCACTCCACGGTTGATAGAGTATGGTGTCGCCTACTGATACCTGTCTCATGCTACTTCGGCTTTGAGTTTGTCTGCGTACTTTGAATAGATATACTCTTCGAGGATTGAGCGTATACATTTAGCCTTTTTATCCTCGTCGTAAGTGTAATAATAGTATTTGGGATTGAAGTGGTAGTCAATACCCTTAATCTCACCCTCAAATTTCCCACGGCAGAAGAATTTGGCATAATCTACTACCTCTGTCGTATCAGTGTCACAGTCACCATATTGGACATACAAGTGGACATATAACTTTTTCTTATAAGTTCCAACTGCTTCAAAAACGCTATTCCAGTCGTTTCCTACCCGTCTGTCATAGTCAATTCGGAGTTCCTTGTCACGACTCTTATAGCGTCTCTGGCCAACTTCTTGAATAATCTTCTTGACCGTTGACTCGCTTACAGCCAATAATTCGTCGTTAGATAGCTTTTCGATTACTTCTAGCTTTTTATTTGGCTGAGTTTTGCTGAAAATAAATTGATTGATGTTCATTGTTCTTAATTTTTTTGTTTGTTAATCATCTTCCCTGAAGGCTGCATGTTTCTCGTCCAGAAGTAAGTAGTAGTGACCGTTACCACAGCCTCTATACTCTTCCGAATACCATGCCCTTTCACCTTCAGGATTATACTCTACGCTGTTGTCGTAAGAAACAGTCCAACGCATAGAATACTTGCGTTTCTCATTCAGGGCGTTTAACCAGCCCCTCTTGATCCAGTCGTTATAAGCACCACCCCAGTTGATTGTGATGATGCCACGCTTGGAGAGTAAGCTATAATACATGTCAGGCGATATATGCTCGATGCCGTGTTCCTGCATGAATGTATTATGCTCGTCGTATTCACACTTACAGAGATATTCCAAGTCCTCATCATTCAGCTGCTGTAGCTTCATCATGTTTTCCAGAATGTCAGGCCATAGTCCGCTTGCCGTGAGGTACTTGATGATATTCTTAGTGTTCCGCTTGCAAATCGTGACTTTATCGGTGTCCTTTGTGATAGGTTCAACGGTACGCCACAATTCTTCAAATCCAATGCACCTCCCTCTGGTTCTGCTGCGTTTCTTGAACTCGCATACATAGCCGTCGGTGGAGATAAACATTCGTTTCCGTTCCTTTGTCCCATCTGCATAGGTGACAAGGAAATTGTAGTTGCTGGAGTCATGGATTGATTTCTCCACAATCTCCTTTACCTGTGAGTGATTCATACACAAATTCTTTATGCTGCGTATTCTTCGGTTTTCTTTAGCTCGCCATTCTGGAGCTTGCCGTACCATGCCTTATTGACAAGGTATGAACACGGCTCAATGGAGTCACCGCAGATAAAGTCGCAATTCTCATAGAAGCCCTCATACGCTGAAAGTTCCTGCGATTCAGGCCAGCTAACTACGACCACACCATCCTGATTATCCTCGCTGTTTTCAAGTCGGATGTCAACTAGGGTATGGTCTGCACTCAGAGTTTCCAAATGGCCGTCGGGAATGAAGTTCTCGTCGATCCATTGTTCTGCTTGTTCTCGTGTCTCGGACTCGGACACGCTCAAAGCTATGTCAATAGTCCGTTTGATGTGAATAGTTTTTCTTTTCATATTGCTATTTCCGGATAAAATACTCGATACTGGAGTGAACCAGGATGTAGTGTGTCCTGGTTACTCGTGTTTGTTCGCAGTAGGGATTATAGAAGTCCAATCCCAATGCTTCATACAGATCTGGCATGTGTTTCTTGATTCTCCTAACAAGCCAGTCATAATTGAGAGGTTTACTGCCCTTCATTAGTCGGTTCCAGCGTTCTATGCCGATGCCGACGCAGGTACACTCAAGTTCCATCAGATGAAGGGTAGATAGATTTCGTCGAGGATGCCTGAGTCCACCATTTTCTTGGCGGCTTGGTGGGTGCCTCGGTTTCGATCGTCAAAGCCGTAATCGTCACTCGCCATAACGTGAATGGTCGCAACGAAGGTTCTCATCACTTCTTGCTGAAGGGTACGATGCTGAATAGCCAGCCCCTTCGCAAACTTCTCAGGTTTCCATCCCATTGAGTTAACTGCGTCTGTCAATGCTTCGGCAGCTTTGTACTCGCGGGTTTCTTTCAATGTTTCTAATTCTAAAAAGTCCATTGTTCCTTTTGTTTGTCGTTAAACGAAAGAGAGCCGGGAGAAAACTATTTGTTGTTATTCTCCCAGCTCTCGTTGCTGGTTTAGACGGCAATCAACAGACTGCCTGAGACTTCCGATACTCTCATGTACTTGTCATAGTCATATTCAGGATGGTCGGTCTTGAATAATGCCAGGTTGAATGATGAGCGTTGGGTTGGTAGTTTTCGGGTCAGTCTCATGGTGTCGGTTGCCCATGTTTTCACGTTCTTCAATTCCATGTCTCGGAGAATCTTGGCCTTGATGCCGTTCAGTTTCTCTTCGATGGCTGTTTTCGTCTGGATAAGCTCACGGATAATAGCCTCCTGTGAGCGATATTCCTCTGGAATGCCGTATGGATTGATGAATTGTTCACCTCGTAGGTCAGTAGCCAACAAATCCTCACATATCTCGGAGGGGATTCTGTTGACAAAGATAATCTCGCTGATATGGTCGAAAGTACCGTCCTTCTTCTGCTTGTTACGCAGATGGATGATGAACAGTCGTCCAACCTTTGCTCCACGGTTCTGACGCTCGAAAAGCATAGCATATACGCTTAACTGCCAACGAGCTTTTTCCTGCTTCTCAGCCGTCATCTGACCATAGGTCTTGATGTCCCCAAGGTCAAAGGTATCATCGGACACCCTGTAAACCTTGTCGATCTGACTTGCATAATCCTTTCCATCAGTTACGGTGTACTCAGATGCCTCGTGAGTGAGATTATAGTCATGGCAAATCTGGATGTAGTCCTGTACTTCTACAGTACCGTCATTATTCCAGTTTGCATCGAAGTCCTCACATGAAGCATGGACTTCCGTTCCATATTCCGCTGCTGCATCTACGATGTGCTTTGGAATACCTTCAAACTCTGTCGGGAAGAACTGCCTCTGCAAGACAGGTGTGATACCCGAAAGGAATTTGTCACCTAACAAGTAGGTATGATCCTCGGCGTTGAAAATAACCCCGGAATCCTTCAGTTTGATTTTCTTCTTTGCTGCCATAGTTTAAGCTGCTTGTTGAAGTTCGTATTTTCTCAATGTGAATAAAGCCTTGATAGCTTCGTTGCCCTCCACCTCGTTCTTGTGTTGATTGTAGAGAGCCAGAAGAGAGTTGGTATCTTGCATTGCTGCAATAGCGGCTTTGATACCAGCATAGCGGTCATTGGCAGGTTGTGTAGGCTGTTGTACCGTCCTGCCCTTTCTCGTTGTCGTAGCCTTCTTAGGCTTCACCTCTGCTGTTGTTGGAGCAGGGACAGTAGCCGTTGAAGCAGCAGTAGAGTCATCTGTTCCAGTTGCATTCTCTGGAAGATCCTCACCTGCATAGATGTAGAGACCCAATCCGAACATTGCAAGGTTCTTGACCAGGCACCTCATAAGGGTCTTGTTGATGTCGAACATGGAAACTGCCTCCACCGTCTTGTTGATATACTGGCGGCTGTTCCTGTCCCAGACCTGATACTCGTAAGGCTCCAGTTTCATGGGTTTCTGAGCACCGTTGAGAACTGGTAGCCACATCTGATGGGTCTGTTCGTTAGCCGTCACCTCTGTAAAGACCATCACGCCAATGGCAGGGTCAACGAAGTACGGCAGATTGGTTGTCGGGTTGTTGATAATGCGATAGGTGGCTGAAGGATAGACCTTCTTGAACACACCCCAGGCATTAGCCCATGACAGGTATGTGAGATTGTCACGCTTCTCACACTTGTCATTCACGTTAAGTGAACGGAGGGCCTCGAAAAATGCTGCCCTGATTTCGTCCTGGCTTGCTCCCTCTGGAAGTCCAGCCAAAATTTCATTGCTTTTACACATAATTGTTTGTTGTTTATTTGGTTAATACTTTTGTTGTTTTTCTCTCTTTCTCTTCATTGTAGAAGAGGATGTCCTCACGAGCGAGTTCATACTGCGTCTCTAAATCACCCTTGTTGATATGGTCAGGGCCATACCAGTCCTTGAACATGGCTTCGATTTCGCCAAAGGACATACTTGGGTTATTCGTCAAGAGGTCGTAGATCTCACTGTAGAGGTCATCGTAAACGTCATAATAATAATTCTCGCGTTCGTATTGGGCAGTCTTATCAATATGCGGGTACACTTTGGTACAGGCCTTTATGATATGCTCAACGAATGCTAGACAGTTCAAGAGGGCTGGCTTGTAGACAAACTCTGTGTCACGGTGGGGTTCGTAATATCCGCAACTGACATTAATACAAGACAGCATAAGTCCATTATCCTTTAGGGCTTCAATATCGGTCATAAGGCCATCTGTTTCTTTATAGCCGAACTTCTTGTAACCGATGTCCTTCAGGAATTCATCACTACACAGGGAAGTCCAACCAATCTGTGTTATCAGGTCGTCGGATCCCTTACGGTCAGGTTCAATCACAAATCGACAATCGTCAAAGAATGACATGTCGGCTAAGCCAGAACCTTTGCATCCAACCTCTTCGCCGACGAAAAACGCGACTTTGAGGCAATCAAACTTTTGTAAACACTTCATGGCAATCCATAGGCCACACTTGTCATCAGCTCCCAAGCCCTGCTGTTCACGTCGCTTGGGTGAAAAGCCCATGATAATATCCTCGGCCTCGTAAGCCATGAAGTCTTTCGAATGGTGTTCCTGCACTTGATCCATGTGGGCCACGATACAGGGGTACGTTTCTGACTTGCCTTTGGTAACGTATAAGTTCCCAGGCTTGTCAGACACAATTTTCGCGTTAGGTACATTCTGACGTACCCAGTTCCAGATGAACTTGCGAATCTTGCCCTCCTTGCCACTCTTGGAGTGTATGCAGAAGAGCTGTTTCAATAATGTGAAATCTTCTTTCATGCTGCTAATAAATCAAATTCAAGTAATGTCTCATATCCGTAGGGCTTACCAACTTCTTCGTTGATTACGTCGAAGTAGAGTCCACCCCAGGGATGTAATTCGTTGTTGTCAATGAGGTCGAAGTACGAGTTCTTGGAAATAGTTTTTTCCATGTACTCACCGGTAATACAGTTATACTTCTGGTAGGTTACGAGATCATCCTTATCTTCGTACCACTCGCCATCGTAGTCAGAGTAGAACCAGTTTTCCTTCTTGTATTCCTCTTCTGCCTCGTCTCGACAGTCTGTGTCGCAATAACTCTTGCCTGTCAATTCGCTATAATACACGTCATCGTCAGCCCCGTAATAGTCAGGGTTGAGCATCTTTGATCCACAGTGGGGACAAATAACAATATCGTCCTCATGATACCATCTTCCCTTGAATATTTTGAAGTCATCCCGATCCTCAACATCACAGGTCTCTTCGTTGCCGTGATAGTAAACGGTGCAAACCTCATAAGCATTACACTCATGGTAGCTATCGTACTCGTCTGGCTCTGGGTCTTGATCTTCGTCCGCTGCTGCCAAACTTCCTTCCGTTACGTCGAGAGCATAACCGCCATGACCATAATTATCGGCCTTACGCTCGCTCATAGAATACCACTTGAAAGTGTCCATGTAGGATAAGGTGTCATTCCAGTCAAGGTCACAATCGATGTGGAATTTCTTGTCGGCCAAAGAATTTCCGTGAATATCGACTATCGCACTGCTGTCATGACATGACGCTCCGACCTTTTTGAAACAATCGATTTCCCCAGCTTGTATCAGGGCATCGACCAGAGCCTGTTTGTAGACATCGTTGCAATCGACTGAGTATTGACGCTCAGCGTAACGCCAAGTGTTTCCTTCTTCGTCATATACGTCGGTGAAGATAATACACCGGGCAATAATCATTCCCGTCTCATCCTCCAGATAAGCGGCTTTAGCATTCACCGCATTTTTGTAGAAATTGTGATAGCCCTTATTTGTCATACAGCTCACGAATGCATCTGGATTGGTATCATACCCTTTAAGCCTCTCTGAATTGTATATGTCGGCGAAGTTATCGTTGACATACAATTTGTTCTTAGGCAAACGACCTATCACATGAGCTGTCCAATCTCGTGAAAACTCTTCACAGAGCCAAATTACGAGTGTCTGATTGAGTTTCTTACCGAAAGCCGTTGACTCGATAAGATGCTTGTAGAACTTACCTGCCTTCATTTTCCAAGGGCGGTTATTCTCTGTGTTGATATAGCGGACGGCGTTTGGCGTTCCATCTTCGCAGACTCCTGCCATTTCGTCGAGGGTGTACTTATCGCTATAGTAGTACCTGTCAAGAAGCCATATCTTATGACAAAGCTTCTTGCTCTTAGCTCCGCTCACATGAATACGATGAGCGAGATAGTTCCTGAGATCTGTCATGTTCTTAATACCGAACGGGTACAGATTCCCACTTTTCACCGCATCCTTGAAGAAAGCCTTGTCCTTAAGGAGTGCAAGCAAAATCTTGTTCTTCCTGGCCTTCTGGCCGTTGTCGAACTGTCGTACACCAAAGAGTTCTTGGAACTCGGTGTAATTCTTGAAAGCTGTGATGTAAAGCATAATTGTAAATTGTTTAATAAATTCATAAATCAATAAAGCAAAAAAGGAGACCACAACTGAATTGTGGTCTCCTCCTCAGAGACATGGGCGCATTCGAGTGGTTATCCTAAAAACCACTTATACCCAGAGTCTTCGTTTCTTAATGCTGCTGATATTCCCAATACGGTTTCGGTTGCTGATGCAGACCTTGGTAGGAAGGAATCTATGTAACTATTTTTCGTTGCACCTGTAATGAGGTTGTAGAAATTCCAAAGACTTATTTCACCATTGTTTTCCGCTTTGAAATTATCGTCGCGGAAATACTGTTTAGCCACGCTGTTAATCTGGCTATCGGTGATAAGCATTTGTGGTATTCCTCTCAGCATTGCTGGTGGAAGATAGCTATAGAGTCGCATCCTACCAAGAATCTGGCAGAACTGACTTTCGTTGAGGGACAAATCACCTAAGCTACGAAGCAGGTATATTTGTTTGCTCATGTCAAATAGGTTAAGCAATGATAGGGTCGCAAAGTATATCTCACGATCCTGGATTGCTCGTATTTCTTCTTTGTAACCGTTGTCTGTAAAAATGCAGAGGTTACAACAACATTGGCAATTAAACCCAACTGCAACAGAAAAGCGTTGTGGGGTTAATCGTCCACCAAGGTTGTCTCGGCCATAGGATTTCACACCTACGACCGTTAAGTTCAACGGATTGCCGCATACATATTCAACAATACTCGGTATGTTGATGCAGAAGGCACTCCGCTCAAAATATTCTGTAATGTCACTTGGGAGCAGTTCGTTAGACTTTTTGTGTATAGCCTCTGGAATGCGTCCCTTGATAATGTGACTAACTCGGATCAACGGCTCGTCTACCGTCTCTCCATTATAGAACTCTCTTACGGCATCGTAAACGGCACCGATAAAGAGGTTATGACTGATACACACCTCATTGTCTCTTGCGAATACTGGTGTGATATAGTCGGTTCCCAAACTCTCTAATGTGATTGGTTGAGAGTTTGCAGTGATAAATGCACGCTCATGTTTCTCTTCCAGTTCCGATGTTATGACTGGTTGCATGTGCGTTCGTAAGCTCATTTGAGGTCTCCCCAATACCATTGGTACTTGTGGAGTTTCCTGTAATGTTGCTGTTGCTGCCATAATACTTCTTGCATTTTAATATGGTTATTTACTTGGGCGGCTTACTTTCTTTTTCAAGGTCGCCCGTATCTTCTTCGTACTTTTAGTGTAAACAATACACAGTCCAGCACAAGGACAACCAACTCTTCGATTTTTCATACTTCGTCATTCTCTAAGTTGGTTACTGTTTGTTTCTGTCTCGCACCTCTGACGCGAAAATACGTTTCAGTGACGAGACCAACGATGATGGCAATGTTGCTTGCCACACTAATGAATTTAAAAATTTTCTTCATAATCTCTTCTTTGTTTTTAGTTAATATTAATATTGTAATTCTCTATAAATAAGGCACTTAGACAGCATTAGGCGGTCTCAAAACTGTACTCTGTGTTACGAAAAAAAAGAGCGTTCATGCCGTAAAATCTCTTCGATTCGGCTTGAACGTTCTGAATTCGTATTTTTATCGTAGTTTCCCACAAGTAGATACATTAGATCTATGGTTCCGCTACGACTCCATACAGACCACATCATCCCCATCGTCCTCCGATGGTTCCGATGTCGCCTTTTCTCAGTATATTTTTGAGGACTGCTGAGTTCACCGGTCCTGTAATGTCAGCCCTAACCGAACATTCTATGATTACGGTTGGGCTGATATGTTTATATTCATATATAAAGAGGTCAGGCGGTATTAAATGGAATAATATGGATATATAACAACAACATATTATAGTAGATTGGGAAAAATGGGCAAAATTGCAAAAAGCAGAACTAATGCCTTCTGCAATATATCACGCCCTTAAAATGGCGTGATGCACATACGCTACATTTGGTACAATCAAACGGGCATTTATATTCGCCTTTAGAGGGTTTCATGTTATCGAACTCTTCTGGTTCGACACAACGAAATTCCCTGACTGCACCACGAATCCCAGGATTGGATCCGTTGACAACTATGTTGTGAGCTTTGGAGAAATCCAAGTCATTGCGAGCTGTATATGTGTAGGTCACAATTCCATGTTCTCTTTTTAGGCGACCAGCGATTTTGTTCCATTTCTTTATCTCCTTCTGGTTCCTGAAATCTCCAGCTTCATTCAATCTTAGCCTTGTTATTTTAGTTTTCATACTGATCAATATAGGCTTCAAGTACCTCATAGATGTCATCGGAAGAAGCATTACCTATCCAATCCTCAACAATAAGATTTTTCCTCTTGTAGTTGGGGGAGTATTTTTCACACTTCGTCGCATAACAACAGTGCTCAACGCGACAAAGCCCAAGCTCTTTTGCTGGACAATGTTCTGCTGACGTGAGGTTTGCGACTATAGTAGCTTTCCCAAGTTTTTTGTTGTTATTACTAAACACTATCCCTGAATAATTGGGAAGATGTTTCTTTTGAATAGCCATGTTCTTTTTTCTCATGGCAATTTTTCATTAAGGCCTTCCTTTTTGAATAGGAAGGCTTTTCCGTTAAGTATTTTTTTCTTCATACGATTCTAAGAACTTGACGGGGTTTCAGATTCTGGCGAAAAAAAAAGAGCCGTACACCGAAGCATACGACTCATTTTTATAACGTCCACAACTTTTCCGTTGGCCGCGACTTGTTGAGGTTGTTATACTTTCCTCATGGGTAAAGAAATAAGGCGGCGCAAATCTATCTTTTGATAAAATGCTGCCGCCTTAGATTAATCAGAATTCAACACCCATAGATTCTAGGATTCGCTTAACTTCCATCGGTTTCAGATCGTACTCTGGGTACTTTTTGGCTATGGCTCCAAGACCGTGACCATCTACGCCCTTCTGATACCAGTCTTTCATTTCCTGTTTAACTCCATCAGGGATTTTGTCAGCCTTGCAGGTACAGGGTTTCTCAGACTCCGACTCGTCATCTGAATTATGCGATACCTCACTGGAATCAAGTTCACGGACAAACTCGTCGTATTTGAAACCATCATCAGTCTCGCGCTTCGCCAACAAGAATGATTTACCTTGCATGTCACCATACTTGCGATTTTTGACGATTTCGAGCTGTAAATAGTCATTGTCACGCTTACTGAGTTTCAGGATGGACGTAGCGAAATTGTTTTGGTTGTTAGAACCCATCAATTCCTTCTCCTTGTTGGTATGGGCTACGACAATGAATGTTACCTTGCTTGGCGCAAAATCACTCTGAATTTTAGTAAAGTCGCGCAGGAACAACTCGCGGATTATGTTAGCATTGAATGTTGACAGAATGCAACTGATGTTGTCAAGAATGACGGTTACATCACCCCGAACACCTTTTAACTTCTCACGAACATCTTTCAGCCATTCCTTCACGTCACGGAAATAGAACTTTCTGATGATATGCAGATTCTTAGTCCCGATAGCATGGCTACCAAAGATATTAGTGTAGTCCTCTGCGTCATTCTCGCCGTCGTAGTAGAAAACCGTCTGGTGTGAGTGGTTGCTGTCATTGTCAGGCACAATCTTAGAGACACGTCCGTAAGCGATGTCAAGAGCCATTTCCAGAGTTAGTACTGTCTTACCTATACCGAATTGACTGAAAATAATGGCTCTGTCGCCTTTGAAGAGAATCTTTCCTACAAGCTGGCCATCGGCATAGCTATCCAGAGTGCTCTCGTTACGAATCTCGTCAATGGTTTGTTCCTGTGGGACAAGAACTTCTTCTTCGTCATCATTATCTTGATTAGGTGATGGTGAGACTTTCTTCTTAATCAAGGGGGGAACGATTTTTACGCCAGCATAAATCATTGCTCCGACAAGCAGCAAGGCTAACGTTTTTTCTACAGTTCCTGCCGAAACAGACACTCCAAAACATTTGATTTTTGGTGGTGTGGCTTTGGCTAAATCTTTGGCAGATTTGACAGCCGTCATAGTATTTGATGCTCCAGTATAAACGGACATGACATCACTTCGGATCTGGGTGGGAGTAGAGTCGCCTAGAAGCTTTGCACACTTCGTAAGTGCAACGCACTGCTTGACATTACGACCGACTACAGATACTGTTCCGACCTTTACCATAAGAGGCTGATAGCGATATACTGGCCTCTTGATTGCTTTCTTCGAGCTCTTTGTGAGAGTTGCTTTTACGATTTCTTTTTTCATTTTTTTTGTTATATTAAAAAATTCGACCGCAAAATTACTGCCTTTATGTCATACCAGTTAGGAGAAGCGTACAAGCAGGGTGATATTGTACGCAAAAGAAAGAGGAAGAGTTAGTACTCATCCTCTTTAGGGGGCTCATTATTAGAAAATACGTAAAGCATTCGTTCTATGTCTAAATAAACTTTATTGTCTCTTTTTCCCATCGTTTTGTTGAAGTAAGTACAAAGGGTCGCCCGCCGTAATCCAAATAGTTGTGAAAAGTCAGTTTGCGTTATATCCCTTTTGCCATCTATCGAGAAATGTAGCTTCACCATTGCTCGAAATACTAAAGCGTAGAATTCATATTTCTTTAGCCGATAGGACTTACTCTGTCTTTCTTTCCATTGTTTTTCTATTCTTGTCATCACCTCTTCATCTAGCTTCCTTAATTTAAGGGGGGTGACATTTATAATCTGCTTTGTATAATGTCTCTTATCGATGTGTTTTAGAAGCTCTTTGATAAACACCTCAATCTCTGTGGGGGACGCGCCTTTATCGCTCAGAGTACTTATGGTTACTAGAACCATCCCATTTTCATCAGTCTCGAAGTTGTATCGCAAAAGTGGAAGGAAACCCTAACACAAAGCTAAACAAAAACCTCTTCTAGTATCGTTACCTATTATTTGTTTTTCTTCAACGGCATTCTTATTTTAAACACAAAAAAGTAAAATATAGTCTCTCTTAGGAGATATAGATACCTCCATTCTCTTGTTTTTGTATGAAATAATATTTTTCATATATAGGCAACTTGGCAAACAGTGTGCCAGAATATGGTTGATAGCTATTCGTTATATGATTATGTGTGAAATCTGCCTATTTGTCATATATACGACAATCTCAGTTTGTCTTTCCATAATACTATAAGACCAATAATGCGACAGTGTTAAGCAATTGAAATTATTCGAAAATAATTAGAAATGACAGGTTGCGTTAGCAATTACTTCTGGAGGTTTTTATAATTTTGTCGCTGATACGGATGTGTCAAAGTGAGAAATTGAAATATTGAAGTTTAACAAAACGTGATGAAAACCGTCACGAAAACCGTCACTCCGAAAGAGAAATAACGGATAATGCTGTGATTCTCTGCGCGATTTAGCCCATGGAATTAACGTCTGGGGGGCGCGAGGTCGCTGGTTCGAGTCCAGTAATCCCGACAGAGAAAAAAGCTAATAGGTTGATTATCAACTTGTTAGCTTTTCTGTTTTTTAAATTTGCACAACATTTTCACAACATCCCCCTGGATGCTACGTCTTATTCCGATAATGCCTTCGGGGTGGTTTTGTCACAATGGGCTTTCATTCCTTCTTGAATGAGCCATTTGGGAATGAGCGTTGCATCACCATTACCTATATAGATGCCACCTTCATCCATGCCTTGTAATTCGTTGTAGTTGTAGCGCAAGACGGCTTCAGAGTATATGCCACTATCAAAAAAAAGCTTTGCCAACGGCTTCAGGCGTACCTCATCGCCCTGCATGGCCAGATAGCTCACCCAGTTATCGTAATCGAAGAACTGCATATCGTCTGGCAGTTTTGTCAGTGCAGCCTCGGCATACATTTTGGGATCACCATATCCTTTGCCCGATGAAGATTCACGATAGGCGCAGAAATTGAAGGTGTAACTGTCGGGAATGGCATTTCCCATCTCGTGTATGACTTGTCTAGCGGTCGAATCTTCCTGTTGGAACCAGGACATATAACGGGCTGCATTATAATAGTTCAGCCAAGCCGTTTCGTTGTGTGGCTGCTTTTGGGTGACTTCTTTCCAGGCATTCTTCTGCTCCACATACCTTAACAGAATTGTTAGCTCAAGTTGCAACTGCTTAGACTGAAAACCGGAAGAGAAATCAGCCGGAAGTTGAATATAGACCCAGCCATTGTTCTTGGGGTTTGATATAGGATAATAAAAAAGCGGCAATCCAACGTAGGGTTGTCGCTTTTTTATTTTTGCATTCTCACAATGTTCTCGCCAAACGCTAGAGGAAGTTTATGCCCTAACTTGGCGTGGGCTACTCCCATCCCCACTGGTCGTACTGCACATCGATGCCTCCCAGCATGAGCCAGTTGGCCAGCGTCTGCTCATACTGCCGCAGCAGGTAGACAGGCGCCTCGACGTGCTCGCCGATGGTGATGGTCTCTCTGGCCGACGCGCCCTCCGTGCCCTTGATGTAGTTGTACACCTCAATGATGTCCTCTGCCTTGATGCCTGAGTCGTTGATCATCTCTATCGCGTCGTTGAGGGTGAGGTCGACCTTGGCCAGCGTATTCTGAATCTGAAGCAGCACTTCGAAGAAGTTGGCCTTGCGCGGGGCAGCCATGAAGGCGCGGGCCTGGCTGGTGGCAAACATCTTGCGCAGGTCGATGCCTAAGCTTTCAAGGAACTTGACCACCTTCATCAGGTTAAGGTCTTTGACCACGTCGCGGTAGTAGCGGTTCTGCTCGCCCTCATAATAGATGACAGGCCATGCCTGCACGGCGGCCATGGTCTGTACAAACCAGACGGCTGCCGACGGCTGGTGCTTCAGCTTGAAGACGATGGTGTTGGTCTGCAGATTTGTCTTGCCGGGTACCAGGCTTGCCTTGAAGCCTTTGTCCTTCATCCACGGGATGATGGCACGTCCGCACTTGATGGGTACGTAGTTGTCGTGGCGGCTGTGCTCGATGAAGTAGCGCTGGGTGGTGTCAGGTTCCCAGCCGTTGGCGATTTTTATCTCAGCCAGCTTGGCCTTCAGGGCTTTGTAGACATCACTCTTCCTGTCCATGTAGGCAGGCTGAATCAACTGGTGGAGCGAGTCGAGGTCAGAGACGCCAATCCTGGAGAGCACGCTCTTGCTCTTCGTCTGGATGACCTCCTGCACGTGGGATGCCAGCGGCTCCTTGAACAGGTCGTGGTAGTCGATGCCCAGGTGGCAGTTCTCGTTGACGGAGATAAGGAACATGGCCACGTCGTTGATGGCGTCGCACTGGTCTTTCTCGACGTAGGCCGAGTAGGCCTCTTCGCAGTCGAGCATGCCGCCGCCTGAGAAGGTCTTGTCGAAGGTGATGCCGCGGTCCTTGTATTCCTGGTCGCGCAGCTTGGCAATGTACATGCTCTCTGTGCCGCCCTGCGAGTAGCCCATGTTGAAGAGGAAGCGGCCCTGGGGAATCTGCTTGTCGTCGAGCAGCTGGCGGGCTGCCAGCAGACCGTCTAACGAGTTGCGGGCGTTGGTGTCGCCACAGAGGTAGGCCACCTTGTGGTCGATAGACGAGCCGTAGCCAATATAGTCGCTCATGACGATGATGTAGTTAGGTTTCAGGGGATTGGCCAGAATGCCGCTGGGCACGTCGAGCCCGCCCTGCGAGGGAGCCTGCTCCGGACCGCCGATGGTGTGGTGGTTGAAGAGGATGATGCCGTCGCAGGGTGTCGTGCCGTTGGCAATGTCGGCAGGCACCATGACGATGCCGCTGATGGTGACGGGCTGTCCGTTGCCGTCCTTCGACGGGTATTCGTAGACGAAGTGGCGCACGTCGCGTGAGCCTAAGGACACGCTTTGTATCTTGGCCTTCACGGTGGTGTCACATTCCGACAGTATCTTATAGGCGTCCTGCGCCGTAGCACTCAGGCCGGCAACTGCCGTCAGCAGGGCTGTAAGTATCAGTTTTCTCATAGCTGTTGTCATTTGATGATCCGTTTGTGTGTGTTCTCTCCGTTGCGCTCAATCACGATGCCGCGTGCCTCGCCGTCAACACGCTGACCGCTGATGCCAAACCGTGTGCTATTTGACGATTTACTATTTTCGATTTCGTTGATGCCGGTTCCCTTGCGCTTGCCGGTCTGGAAGGTGACGCTCACGGGATAGTGGTCGCCCAGCATCTTGCCGTCGTGCAGATAGCCCGTGGTGTCGAGCTGATAGCTGACGGCGTGAATGGCCGTTCCGCCGGTGGGGTTAATATACAGCACCTTGTCGAGCACCTCGCCGCTTGGAAGGATGTTGCCGTCGGTCTCGCAGCTCACAATGCCCTCCACGGGTTCCGGGTAGCGTCCGCCGTTCTGCAGCTCCACCCATGCGTCGTTCACCTTGGCACGGTCGGTAGCCTCTATAGCGTCGATGAAATTCTTCTTAATCTGGTCGCGGCAGTAGTAGCTGTTCAGGTCGCCTGCAACGATGACGGGGCGCGTGTCCAGACGGCTGAGGATATCGTCGCGCAGCTGGTTCCACTGCTTCAGGCGTGCATCACGGTCCAGGCTGTCCCTGCCCTCACGCTCGTCAGGCGTGTCGCCGGCATCCATGTGCATGTTGTAGACCACTATCTGCAGACCGCTGGGCAACGTCAGCTCGTAGCGGCGGAAGCCCTTGGTCACCATCTCGTCGAGGGCATGACTGAACTTGCCGAAGTCGGCCGTCCAGGGTGTGCGGCTTGTAGAGGTCAGCGTGATGCCCTTCTTCCATGCCCCCATGATACCGTCGCAGGCAAAGCGGTGGTTCTGCAGGTGGAGGAAGTCTATCTTGCGACCCTCCACGCCGAGGTCGCCACTCCAGGTGTCGGTCTGATAGTCGTCCTCCAAGGGAACGGTCAGCTCCTCGTGGTAGTTGAAGTCCTCCTGCATCATCACCAGGTCGTAGCCCCGCTTCTGCAGGTAGCGGCCTATCCTGACGCTGCCGCCGCCTCCGGGGCCGTCGGGGTTCACCTTGGCGACTAACAGTTTCTGTGGCAGACCGTCAACGTTCAGTGTCGCTATGCTGAACGTCTCTGCCTCTTGTGCATGACCTGCCTGAGTGCCGCAAATGGTAAGGGTGGCGGCCAGCATCCATAATCTTGCTATCTTCATTGTCTATACCTTTGTTACACAGGGTGTATTAACGGATGTCTCTTTCTGTTTTTGCTCTCTCATGTACTTCTTTCGTGCCCTCAGCACTAACGCGCCGAGTCCTGATGGATGATTTCCCGCAGGTGCTGCTTGTCGTCGTTGCCGTCTTCCGAGGGCGAGAAGTCGTCGATATACCAGTCGCCACGCTCGAAGCGCAGGGCGATGGTCGTCTCTGAATCGCCGAAGTTATGGATGGCGAGATTCACCAGAGCCGTGGAGTCGGTGAGTGCGTAGACGTTGGTGACCTTGCAGCTCCAGTCGTCAGAGAAGTCCTGTCCGCAAATCCAGTAGTCGTAGTCATACAGGATGTCGTCGGTCTTGTCGCAGATGGCCTGCGCCTCCCTCATCAGCGCGTAGTAACGCTGTGAACAGTAGGCGCTGTCGCGGTTGAAGCGGTTCTCTATATAGCTCACCTCATTCCCCTGACTGTCGTAGACCGACTTGCCTACCGTCTTGTAGATGGTGTCTATTCGCTGCCGGATATAAGCCTCACTGTGCTTGTCAATGCCTGTCTCTACCGCCGTTTCTGTAGCCAGTGAGTCAGCCTCGCCGGCTGCTTTGCTGGTCTTGCCGCCACAGCTCAGTATCAGGGCGGTGACAGCCAGTAATAGTATCTGTTTCATTGTTTTCACCTGTCGATACATTATTATTTCACGGTCGATGGCTTGCGGTATTTTTTCAGAACGGGGATTTCCTGGCAGAGGGCATCGGCCAGGAGGTTGGCCACGACCTTGGCTCCGTAAATGTTGTAATGCGTATTGTCCTGTTTACCCTTCGGCTCACTGGGCTCCTGGCCCGGCAGGAACCACATGTGGAGCTTCTTGGAACCTTCCCTGCCAAGGCCCTGTTCCAGGTCGTGGGTAATCTTGTTGGCATCGACGAAATGGCAGTTCATGCGACGGGCCACATCCTTCGGGGCCTCTTTGTAGAGACCGTGGGTGTCAATCAGACTGTCGCCCTCTATCATCTGTACGCCGTCCTTGAAGGTGGAGTTGCGCAGCAGCTCGTCGTCGGCAATCTCGGGGGCCTTGACCAGGAAGTTGCGGCGTACCACGCAGTTCATCAGCACGGGAATGCCTCCATGCTCGCGTGTTTCGCGAATAAACTTTGCCAGGTTGTAGTCGAAGGTTGACCCCGGGTCGGTATGCCGGTCGGGCTTCGGTTTCTCGTCGTTGTGGCCGAACTGTATGATGACGTAATCGCCGGGCTTCATGGCCTTGAGAACCTTATCCCAGCGTCCTTCGTCAATAAAACTCTTCGACGAGCGTCCGTTGACGGCATGGTTATCTACTACGATGTAATTGGCATCGAAACACGTCTGCAGCATCATGCCCCAGCCGCGTTCCTGCTTGCCGCCAGTAGTGTCTTTGTTGGCCGCGGTAGAGTCGCCGATGACGAAGATGGTCGTGGTCTTGTCGGGCATGGCTGATACCAGTAACAGCACTGCCGCTGTCAGGAATAGGAATCTGATGGTTTTCATGTCTTGATATGATTTATATTTCTGTTGTTATTGTCTGGTGTGGGGGAATACTGATACGCCGGTCGCCAACGATGAGGATTCCCTTGCCGCCGTCGCTGGTGACGGTGACGCAAGTGCGGCTCATCTCGACGTGGATAAAGCCGAAGGGTGTGGGCACCGCGCCGCGCATCCATTCGAGGTCGCCCAGTAGCGGACGCACCTCGTATTCGGCATAGCCGGGCTTGGTGGGGCTGACACCTAAGAAATAACGGCCAAGGAGATAGACAGGCGATGCGCCCCAGGCATGACAGAGCGACTTGCCGTAAGGCCGGCCATACATAGCCAGATGCTGTGTGCCGCTCTCCGTGGGCACGTATTTCTCCCAGAACGTGGTGGCACCCTCGCGGAGCATACCACCCCAGTAGGAACGGATGTCGCTGAGCACCTGGCGGTGGAGTCCGGCACGGCAGAGCGTCTCCAGTTCGTAGAAGCGCATGTAGGGCGTGGTGATGGGGTCGACGGCAGGATTGGTCATGACGCTCTGCATGATCTGCTCCTGCTGACGGCTGTCGGCCAGTGCATAGAGGATGGCAAACATGTTGGGAAACTTGGTGACCTGGCGGTTCAGTGTCTGTCCGCCGTCAGCCAGCGGTTCAAGGGCATGGAGGTAGGCCCGGTCCTCATCGCTCCAGAAGAGGGCGTCCGTCTTGCTACGCACGTCACGGGCCAGCTGGCGGTAACGGTCGGCGGGTTCTCCTATCAGTACGGCACACTCGGCCATGGTCTCCAGCGACTTCATGAACAGGATCTGCTCGAAGCAGAGCACGCCGCGCTTGTGCATGGGGAAGTCAGTCCAGTCGACGAAGATCCAGTCGTCGGGCCAGCCCTCAGCCAGTCCGTCGGCGTTGGTGCGGCTGAGGACATAGTCCATGAGCGTCACCATGCGGGGCCACATCTCACGGACGAAGGCACGGTCGGCGGTGTAGGCGTAGTAGTCGGCAATGGACTTGAACCAGTAGAAGGTGTAGTCCATGATGGTGTTGACATGGGCCGTCACGGGGTCTTTGCCACGCAGCTGACGGATGGTGCGCTTCACGCATTCGGTGTCGAAGCGCAGGTAGTAGTTCATGAGGTACGACTGGATGGCATCGCCGCTCCATGTCCAGCGGTCGCGCTTGATGCCGTCCATGAAGAATTCGCGGGTGGTGAGGTCCATGGTGTAGGCTGACACCTCCCAGATGTTGTTCAGCAGGTCGTCGGAGCAACGGAAGGAGCCGCTCTTAGAGGCATCGTAGGGGGCGTACTCGTAGTCCATGAGCACGTCGTCGTAGCTGCTGCCGGGGGCTTTTTCTATGCAGACGTAGCGGAAGGCTCTGGAGGGGGCAGCAACAAGGTTGCTGCATACGAGGACGGGAGAGGCGGAGGTGCTGGAGAGGACGTCGAGGGTTTCGCAGTGGTCTTTGTCGAGGGCCTCTTCGCGGCTCTCACCATAATAAATACGGACGGTGCCTTGCAGGCCTTTTATCTTGAGGTAGCCGAAGGTTTCGCGGCCGAAGTCGTAGAGACCGTTCTCACTGCAGACGGGGCGCTGCTCTTTGCGCTCCAGGCGGTAGGAGGAGGGCGGCGTGCTGATGCTGTTGAAGCACCAGGAGGCGGCCGGCACGTAGATGCCGGAGCCGTGGGCCACGCCGTTCTCGTCTATCCAGATCTTATCCTCGTAGGTCACCAGCCAGGAGGCGTTGGTCCTGACGGTCTCTCCCTCTATGAAAAGGGCCGGGGGCGTGGCTTGGTTCCATACCTTCAGGTTCAGGCGGTGCTTGCCGGCAGGGATGGTAAACTGCCGGGGCATGCCGAACTGCAGTTTACCGTCGAGCATGAGGTTGAACTGCCCTTCGACAGCTATACAGACGGTTTCATCGTGCTCCAGTTCTACCGTCGTAGAGAACTCCACCGTAGGCCAGTGGGAATCCTGTTTCCAGAACGGGGGGAACATGGCGCCGCGCTCCGTACGGCGGTTGTTGAAGATGTTTCCCAACCACACCTCGAAGTCGCCAGGGTACCATATCCACGTAGCCTTAGATGTCTGTCCCATAGCGTTCCTTGGTTATCTGCTCCAGACTCTTGCCACGGGTGCTGGGGGCGCCGACGGTGCCAATGACCAGCGACACCAGCAATAAGGCTAACATGACGCAGGCAGCAACGGTAAAGCCCTCGCCCTGCTCACCGTAGATATAGACAAAGCCCAGTCCCCAGGCTGCCGATAGACCACGGACGATGAAGAACATGATGCCCTGGGCGGCGGCACGGTACTTGGCCGGAAACAGTTCGGAGGCCCAAAGGGCATAGAACGACTGGACAGAGATGCCACCCTGCAGTCCCCACAGCAGTGTGAAGACAAGGAGTCCCGCCAGGCTGTTGATGCCCACGGTGAGCACCATAACCCACGCCAGCACAGCGAACATGACACCCGTAAAATACAGCCACCGCTGGTTGACCTTATCGATAATCAGCGAGAAGACAAACGTGGTGGCGATGATGATGAGCCACTGTCCCACGCTGAGCATATTGGCATATTCGTTGGAGAGTCCTCCTGCCGTCTCGTAGATGTGCTGCTGGAAGAAGCCCATGACACTCGACACCAGGTTCCACGTCAGGTACATGCCTGCAAGGAACAGGATGGTGCGGATATTGATGCGGTTAGTGAGCAGTGAGCCGAACGAGGCGAAGACGCCCTGCTGTGGCTGTCCGGACTCCTTGGCGGCCTTCCATTCAGACGACTCGTCGAGGCGCCGCTGCAGCAGCCAGGCGATGAGTGCCACCACAAAGAGCGAGGCAAAGACGACACGCGAGCTGAACACATTCAGCGCAGCCCCCTGGCCGGTGACGCCAAACCAGGCGGCAAGACCCTCCACCAGCGGGAACAGCATACCCTCAGAGCCGGCGCCACCCGTGGGCGGGGCCAGCAGCGTGCCGAGGATGAGGATGATGGTAGGGCCGATGCCCCATGCCATCTGCGAGATGGCGATGTTGCGGCCACGGTTGCCCACCTCGCTGCTCTCAGAGATATAGGTCCAGGAAGCAGGTACGCCCACGCCCACGGAGATGCCCGTGACGAGGAAGCCTGCCAGGAGCATGGGGAAACTGGTGGAGAGCAGTATGAGCAGCACGCCCGTCATATAGACCAGCATGTTGTAGGTGTAGATGGCCTTCCGCCCGTACCTGTCGGCTAAGAAGCCGCCGACGATGGCTCCGATGGCTGCACCGAGACAGTTGGCCGAGATGGCGTTCAGCCAGCCAAGATGCCCCTCAGTGAGTGCCAGATAATCTTTCCATAATGTCAGTCCCGATGCACCTGCGACGATGGCTCCAGCATCGAGATAGTTAGTGAGAGATACGGCTATCGTACTCTTCAGACTTCCTTTCTTCTTACCCATTGCTACTCATGCACATAGAGATTCCAGCCGAGATAGGTGTTGATGGCCTCGTCGAGGATGTCCACCACATCGGTGCGGCACATGGCCACATGGTGCTCAAAGCCGTTCTTGCAAATGTACTTCATCAACTGCTGCAGGTTATCCACCTGTGTCACAGCAATACAGCCGTCCATGCCGTAGGGGTCGTTGGTGATCTGTCCCTTGCCCAGGTAAGCCTTGATGCACCCCTTGGGATCGTCAGTAGAGATGCGGAAGTAGGTGAAGGGGCCCTCAGAGACTTTCGCATAGACGGCACCGAAAGTGTTAATCTTGCCAAGGGTGCGGCCGAGCACACCGAGCGGGCCGAGCTTCAGGTCGTCATTGCCGACGAACGACTTGGCATAGTTGCCGCAGTGGGTGCAGACACACTTGTTGCGCTCTTCGGCGAAGTTGTTGTTCCAGTCGAGCAGCGCAGAAGCCTTGCCGCTGGCCAGCGTAAGGGTATACATGGACACGGCACCAGCAAGATCGGTTTCACAGGCTGCGGGAATGAGCTTGTCGCTGAGCATGGACATGGTGACGCACGGGGCACAGCCGTAGTTCTGCTCCAGGGAGTCCCAACACTGGATGGCCACAGCCTGCACGTCGTTGGCCTCAATCCAGTTCTCAACAGCTACACTGAACTTTGCCTGCAGTCCCAGCTTATCTTTGTAGGCGTCGGGCACCTTGGCATAGTTGCAGGTGCGGTTGCACATCTCAATAAATCTCGGGTCATCATCCTTAATCTTCTGGGCAGCAAAGAGTATCTCACTCAAGTCGGCAGGCACCACAGTGATACCGCTGCGCTGTAGGAGCTTCTCGCTGGCACGGCAGGTGTTGAAGCCCAGGGGACGCGTACCAATCTGGCCGAGACGACAGTGACGCAAGCCGTTCACCACACGGCAGACGGCAGCAAAGCGGTTGATGTCCTGTGCCAGCAGGGGGCTGTAGATAGAATAGGTGTGGAGTGTGGTATCGGTGAAGGGAATGCCATATTGGTAGAGGTTGTTGCAGACAGAGATCTTACCGCAGAAGGCGTCACGACGTGAGTCAAGATCCACCTTGTCGTTCTCGTCGTCACAAGCCTGCACCAGTACGGGCACGTTCAGGTCGGCATCGCTAATGGCATTGATGATACCAATCTCAAAGCCGAAGTTAGGCAGTGACACGATGATGCCGTCAATCTCGTCGCGATGCTCGCGGAACTGCTTTGACACCTTCAGGCCGTCCTCGCGGGTCTCAATGCTCGAAGAGCCTGTCGGAGTGGCATCCTCAGGCAGGATGACATACTCATAGCCTTCGTCCTCGAGGGTCTTCAACAACTGCTTGCGCACGTCGCGGGCAAGCTCTGAATTAAAGTAGGCGCGTGTTCCAATAATTACGCCGAAGCACTGTTTTCCGTTCTTCATAATGGGATGTATTTGTTTAGTAGTTTGTTCGTATCAACGATTTAGGTTTTTCGATTATCATTTTTCAATCATTCTGCTGACAGCTTTTAGCCATCCTGCGTAGCCGGTCTGCACCTGATCCGTGGGAGCAGGCTTGATGACCTTGGTCACCTTGCGGAAACCGGTCACATCGTCGAACGACGTCCAGGTCTTACGTGCGAAGCCGTTCATCAGGACTGCACCGAGGGCAGAGGCGTCCTCCACATCAGTGCATACAACGGGGGTGTCCAAAAGGTCGGCCTGATACTGCATGAGGAAGCCGTTCTTCGTGGGACCGCCGTCGGCGCATATCTCCTGCAGGCGGCCACCAATGGCACGCGCCATCACATCGACAAGGTCCTTAATCTGATAGGCGATGCTCTCCAGACCGGCACGGATGACATGGGCACGGGTGGTGGCGAAGGTCATGCCGACGATTCCCGCCTTGGCATCGGGCTTCCACCAGGGAGCACCCAGCCCGGAAAAGGCCGGTACGATATATACGCCGCCATTATCTGTCACGGAGGTGGCCTCGGCCTCCATCTTGGCCGGACTGTCGATGAGCTGGAGCTGGTCACACATCCATTTCAGCGTGGCACCGGTACTATAGATATTACCCTCGTAGCCGTAGAAATGCCTGCCAAGGGCAGAGAAGCCTACCGATGTCACCAGCCCCTCGGGAGCAGGCAGCGCCTTTTCGCCGATGTTCACCATGATGGAGGAGCCCGTGCCATAAGTGGCCTTTCCGGAACCCTCGCTGAAGCACATCTGACCGGCAAGGGCACCGTGAGAGTCGCCCAGCACACCGGCAATCTGGATGGGCTGCTCGAAGACACCCTCCACGGTGGTCTCGCCGTAGACGGCATCGCAGGGCAGCACCTCGGCCATCATCTGGCGGGGTATGCCGAAGAGGGCCAGCAGGTCGTCGTCCCAGTCCATGGTGTGGATATTGAAGAGCATCGTGCGCGATGCGTTTGTCGTATCTGTAAAAAAGCTCCTGCCGCCCGTCAGTTTCCAGACGAGCCATGTGTCAATGGTTCCCATCAGCAGGTCGCCACGCGAGGCAGCCTCCTGGGCCCCCCCGATGTTGTCGAGCAGCCATTTCACGCCGCTGGCCGAGAAGCTGGGGTCGATGAGCAGGCCGCTCTTCTCCTGAATCATCTGCGTCTTACCGGCTTCACGCAACTGACGGCAGATTTCAGCGCCACGGGTGTCCTGCCATACCACGGCCTTGGCGATAGGCTTGCCAGTATGCTTGTTCCACACCACAACCGTCTCGCGCTGGTTGGTGATAGCCAGTGAGAATTGACAATTCACAATTGACAATTCACAATTATCCACCACCTGACGGATGGCCTCAACCGTGTTCTGATAGATTTCCTCGGCATCGTGCTCCACATAACCCTCCTGCGGATAGTACTGCTTGTGGGCAATGTCGCACCGGTCCACCAGCTTGCACTGCTCGTCGAAGAGCAGCGCCTTAGTAGCCGACGTGCTTTGGTCAATAGCAATGATATAGTGCCTCATAACTCCTAACTCCTAACTCCTAACTCTTAACTCCTAACTACCTCCATCGCCGCCTCATAGATGCCCTGGTAGTCAAAGCCATAGTGGCGGAACACCGTCAGCGGCTTGGCATGGATGACATTCTCGTCGGGCACGCCTAAGATTTTCATCTTCACAGGACACTCCTGGGCCGTAATCTCGGCTACCATGGCGCCTAAGCCGCCGTAGATGCTGTGCTCCTCAGCCGTCACGATGCGGCCTGTCTCGCGGGCAGCCTTCAGCACGGCCTCCTTGTCGAAGGGCTTGATGCTGCACATATCGAGCACGCGGGCATGGATGCCCTGCTCCTTCAGCATCTTGGCAGCCTCCAGGCAGTGGACCACCGTCTCGCCGGCACCGATGATGGTCAGGTCCCCCCCCTCCATCAGCGTGTTGGCCTTGCCCAGCTCAAAATCAAAGTCGTCGTTCTCATAGACGTCGGGAACGGCATTACGTCCCACGCGGATATAAGCAGGTTTGGGGTGGTTAATGAGTTTCTCCACCAGTTTCCGAGTCTGGCGCACATCGCAGGGCAGGTAGACCTCCATGCCGGGGAAGGTGCGCAGCACAGCGATGTCGTGGAGCGAGTGGTGCGTGGCTCCCAGCTGACTGTAGGCCACACCGCCGCTGACGCCGCAGATTTTCACCGGCATCTGCGAGTAGGCCATGTCGACCTTCACCTGCTCCAGGGCACGGGCCACATAGAAGCAAGCTGGACCGAAGATAAACACCTTCATACCGGTTGAGGCCAGTCCGGCAGAGACACCCACAGCGTTCTGCTCGGCAATGCCCACCTCAACAAACTGCTCTGGCAGGGCCTTAGCGAAGTCCGTCAGCGTGGCCGAGCCACTGGCATCTGACGTAACGGCAATAATCTGCTTATCCTCGCGTGCCTTTTCGAGCAACGTATCAGTAAAACTCTTACGGCAGGGTATTTTGTTGGGGGCTTTCATCATTCCTTCTCTCCTTCCTTATATAATTGGTGAATACGCATATCAATCTCGCTCAAGGCCGTCTCATACTGTTCCTGGTTGGGTACGCCATGATGCCACTTGGCCACGTTCTCCATATAGGAGATGCCGTAGCCCTTCGTGGTGTCAGAGATAATGAGATGGGGGCGGCCGCTGTTGAAGTTGATGTTGTCGAAGGCGTTGACAATCTGACGGACGTCATCGCCGTTAATCTCCTTGACATCCCATCCGAAGGCCTCCCAGCGCTGACGGATGCTCTCTAACGGCATGACATCCTCCGTAGAGCCGGAGATCTGCAGACCGTTGCGGTCGATGATGGCCACCAGGTTGTCAAGACGGTATTTGTGGGCAGCCATGGCAGCCTCGTAGATAGAGCCCTCGGCCTGTTCGCCGTCGCCCATCACCACGAAGGTCTTATAGCGCTTGTGCTGCATCTTGGCTGCCAGGGCCATGCCGACCCCTGCTGCCAGACCGTGCCCCAGGGCGCCGGTGTTCAGTTCTACGCCGGGGATGCTGCGGTCTGGGTGGCCACCCAGGTGGGCATAGTCCTTACCATACTGGTCCAGTTCGTCCTGGCCGATGAAGCCCTTGTCGCAGAGCACGCAGTAGTAGGCCTCTGCACAATGACCCTTACTCAGGATGAAGCGGTCACGCTCCTCCATCTTCGGGTTGTTGGCGTCAACGTTGAGTGTGTGGTAATAGAGCACGGTCAGCACGTTCAGCACTGAAAGGTCACCGCCGATGTGACCCGTGCCGCCAGAGTGTACCAGATTGATTAACTGCAATCTGAGGTTTTCGGCTTTCTGTCTTAGTTCTGTATATTCCATCTTGCGTAGCGTAATAGTTCGTTATTCGCTGCAAAGATAAGAAAATAAAACACGAAACGAAAACAAACGAAAGGCTTTTAGCCGTACTTTAACGTTTTTTATTGGTTCCCGCTGCTTGCTTGCGGCATTTCGGCAATGATGTGCTTCAAATCGAAATCAACGAGTATTTTCCTGTCAGCCTCTGTGATGTCGGAATCGGTGATGATATAGTCTATCATCGACAGGGCACCAAGACTGGCAAACGAACTCTTGCCTATCTTGGTAGAGTCGGCCACCAGGTACACCGTGTCGGCGCTCTCAATCATGGCCTTCTTCACCACCAGGTCGCTCAGGCTGGGATAGGTAAGCCCTGCCTTCAGGCTGATGCCTGCAGTAGCCAGAAATACCTTGTCGGCATGGATGCCCTCAAAATACTGGGCAGCCTTATCGCCTGTCAGCGAGAGTGTTGGCGACTTAAACTCGCCACCCGTCACATTCAGGTTGATACCGCGCTCCTTGCCAAGAATCATGGCGATGTTCAGGGCATTGGTAATGACCTGAAGATTGTGGAAACCCTTTATCAGTTTTGCTATCTCCGTAGTGGTGCTGCCAGAGTCGAGGATGATGGTGTCGCCGTCGTTGATTAGTTTCACGGCTTCGGCGGCAATGGCGCGCTTGGCTTCCATATTCTGCTGGTTTACCAGTTCCAATTCCCCGAAGTCGTTACGGTCTTGGTTCAGGATGGCTCCTCCGTGCTCACGACGTATGAACCCATCCTGTTCGAGACGCTCAAGATCTTGACGGATGGTCACTTCTGTCACCTTGAAGATACGGCTCAAATCTGCCACCTTGGCCTGTCCGTCCTCGCGGATCATAGCCATAATCTTATCTCTGCGCTGGTTTGCAAATCTCATCATAGTTCTACAAAATCACCTGCAAAGTTACTATTTTATTTCTAACGAAGCAAATTTTCTTTGTTTTTTTTCGTTTACAAGGCAAAAAGAAGAGAATTGTCTCACGACAACTATCTTCCACTTTGCACATGTATATAGGAAAAAAGCATAAAAAATCCTGTATACGCCTTTAATATCCGAGCCATGTAAAGTCCTCCGCATGAGGGCCGTCGTGCCAGTATTCTGTGAAGTCCTGTGAGCAGGGAGGCAGGTTGTCGCCTTGGCCGTCGCAGAAGATGAGCTGTGTCTCTTGCTCCGCCTCCGCTACTTTCATCCTTTCCTCCCATTCACCAATCGCCTCGTCGTAGTAGCTGCTGAACTTATCGACATACAGGTCGTAGTAAGTGGTGCCAAAGTAGATGGACGTCAGGTATTCCACCCGTTTGTCCCACCAGTCGTACTCAGGAAATCCGAGTGCCCGCCACAGTTGGCTGCATCGGCGATAGAGCAGTTCGCATTCTGCTTCGGAAATGACGTCACGCAGTCTGACGCGGTTGTTGTCGAACCAGACATACCGCCATTCCTCGTAATCCTTGTCTTCTATCAGTCCCGCCGTAAACAGCCATATCTTCCGGGCCCACCAGAAATGGCCTGTCTCTGCGCAGAGGTCGCCGATATACATCCCTTTCTGGAATTTCCGTCTGCAACTCGCGGCGCATCGGATGGGGTGAATCTCGCGGTTTACAAGTTCCTTGAGAAGCCGGGCTTCAAGATGACACATCACACCGTTGGGCAGGCATCTGCATACCCGATAGGGAATTCTTTTTCTCATAACTGTAAGAATTTTGTGTAACAATAAATAAAAAGACCACTTGGCACCGGCCCTTGCGAGACCGATGTCGGAGTCATACAGACTCGTTGTTACACTATGCTTGGCAGCGGATCTTTAGTTATGTCATCTTGCTTTGAAAACTAAAAGCGGGTGCAAAGGTAGCAAATAAAAATGATATTTGCAAACAGAAACTTAAATAAAGACAAAAAAACAGCAGCGATGCGGGCTGTTTGAAAAATATTCACTAACTTTACACCCTGAAAAGCATGACGATTAGGTCTTATTAAAACTATAAAAGAATATGTCACAGAAAACCTACGGACATTTTGACGATGCTCACCGCGAGTATGTCATCACCAATCCTGCCACCCCGTTCCCCTGGATTAACTACCTGGGCAACGAGGATTTCTTCGGACTCATCTCAAACACCGCCGGCGGCTACGACTTCTATAAGGATGCCAAGTTCCGCCGTATCACCCGCTACCGCTACAACGGTGTGCCGATGGATGCCGGAGGCCGCTACTTCTACGTGGTCGATGGCGACACCGTCTGGAACCCCGGCTGGAAACCCTGCAAGACTGCGCTCGACAGTTATGAGTGCCGCCACGGCATGAACTACACGCGCATCACCGGTGCCAAGAACGGCGTGGAGGCCTCTGTGCTCTTCTTTGTTCCGCTGAACACATGGGCCGAGGTGCAGAAACTGACGCTGAAGAACCAGACCGGCGAGGTGAAGCAGCTGAAACTGTTCTCGCTGACGGAGTGGTGCCTCTGGAATGCTGCCACCGACATGGAGAACTTCCAACGCAACTGGTCGACGGGCGAGGTGGAGATAGAGGGCAGTACCATCTATCATAAGACAGAGTATAAGGAGCGCCGCAACCACTATGCCTACTATGCGCTCGCCAATGCACAAGTAGACGGATACGACACCGACCGCGAGTCGTTCCTGGGACTCTACAACGGTTTTGACGCCCCGCAGTGTGTCACCGAGGGCAAGCCCCGCAACAGTGTGGCCCACGGCTGGAGTCCCATTGCCTCGCACTATGTAGAAGTGACACTGCAGCCCGGCGAGCAGCGTGACTTTATCTTCGTGCTGGGCTATGTTGAGAACAAGCAGGAAGAGAAATTCTCGCAGGAAGATATTGAGCGCAAGCGCAAGGGTGAACTGATTACGTCGCAAGACAGTGACGTGACGCTGGTGAACAAGCAGAAAGCCCATGAGGTGATAGCCCGCTTCTCTACTGTCGGGGCTGTCGATGCTGCCTTCGAGGAGCTGTGTCAGATGTGGGACGGTCTGCTCTCGAAGTTCGCCGTGAAGAGTGGCGACGAGCGCCTGGACCGTATGGTGAACATCTGGAATCAGTACCAGTGTATGATTACCTTCTGCTTCTCACGCTCGGCCTCGTTCTTCGAGAGCGGTGTGGGACGCGGCATGGGCTTCCGTGACAGTAATCAGGACTTGGTGGGATTCGTCCACCAGATTCCCAGCCGTGCCCGTCAGCGCATCATCGACATTGCCTCTACCCAGTTCCCCGACGGTGGCTGCTATCACCAGTACCAGCCCCTGACGAAGCGCGGCAACAACGATATCGGAGGCGGTTTCAACGACGACCCCATGTGGCTTATCTTCGGTACGGTGGCATACATCAAGGAGACTGGCGACTTCTCCATCCTTGACGAGCAGGTGCCCTGGGACAATGAGCCCGGCACTGAGGTCTCGCTGATGGAGCACCTGCGTATCTCGTTCAACCACGTTGTGGAGAACTTAGGCCCCCACATGCTGCCGCTAATAGGCCGTGCCGACTGGAACGACTGCCTGAACCTGAACTGCTTCTCGTGGGATCCTAACGAGAGTTTCCAGACTACCGAGAACAACAGTGAGGGCTCGAAGGCTGAAAGTCTGATGATTGCCGGCCTGTTTGTGTTCTGCGGCAAGCAATATGTGGAACTCTGCAACAAAGTCGGAAAGCATGAGGAGGCTGAGCGCGCACAGCAGTGTATCGACGCCATGGTTGAGGCTGTGAAGAAACACGGCTGGGACGGTGAGTGGTATCTGCGTGCCTACGATTTCTATGGTAATAAGATAGGTTCGCACGAGAATGAGGAAGGCAAGATCTTCATCGAGAGTCAGGGCTTCTGCACGATGGCAGGTATAGGCCTGGAGGAAGGTATGGTTGACAAGGCGCTCGACTCGTGCAAGAAATACCTGGACTGCGAACATGGCATGGTGCTCAATAACCCGGCCTACACGGTCTATCATGTAGAGATGGGCGAGATCTCGAGTTATCCTGCCGGCTACAAGGAGAACGCCGGCATCTTCTGCCACAACAACCCCTGGGTCATCATCGGCGAGACGGTGGCACAGCGCGGTAACGACGCCTGGGAGCACTATACCAAGATTTGTCCCGCATGGATAGACGACCAGGACCTGCATAAGGTGGAGCCTTACGTCTACTGTCAGATGGTGGCTGGCAAGGATGCTGCCCGTCCCGGCGAGGGCAAGAACTCATGGCTGACGGGTACCGCCGCCTGGAACTGGTACACCATCACGCAGTTTATCCTTGGCATCCGTCCCACCTACGACGGTATAGAGATAGCACCCTGCATTCCCTCGACCATGAAGGAATATACCGTGACCCGCCAGTTACGCGATACGACCTTCGAAATTACGGTGCGTAATCCCGAAGGTCGTCAGAGTGGTGTGAAGCGCATCACCTGCGACGGACAGCCCGTGAGCGGCAACATTGTGAAGGCTGCTCCCGGCCGTCACATCGTCGAGGTGGAGATGTAGCGTCGGGCTATTTCAGTTCGAACACCCGGGACGCATAGTCGTCCCACAGTGAAAGTTCAACGCCGACATCCATGAGAAAACGGCCAGTAAACTGCTTGCCACTGAGCGAACAGGGTTGCTGGCCTACTTTTATGTTGCGCTCCGTCAGCGTATAGGTCTTGGCGGGGTCCAGACCGGCCAGGCGCAGGCGCGGCAGCGGCTGGTCGTAGTAGTTGTCGGTCTTGTAGACAAAGAGCACTGCCTGGCTGCGGGCATCGTCAACATACATGATGCTGGCCACACCCTTGCGGTCGTAAGGCGACAGCAGACGGTAGAGGTTGCCTGTCTGCACGATGGGGCGCAGCTGCTTGTAGTCGGCAAAGCAGGTGGTACACTGCTGGCGTTCCTCGTCGGTCATGTCCTTGGGCTGCAGCTCTATGCCCAGCCGTCCGCTCATGGCAACGTCGCAGCGGAACTTCACGGGAATGACGCGCTTGCCCGTGTTCCAGTAGGGGCAGTGGTTGATATGGCAGGCCATGGCATTGGCGGGGAAGAAGAGGCTGGTGCCGTACTGCATGTAGACGCGCTGCAGGGCATCGGTATTGTCAGAGACCCAGAACTCGTCGAAGTAGGGCAGCAGACCGTAGTTGGCACGTCCGCCTCCAGAGGCGCAGTCCTGGATGACCAGGTCGGGATATTTCTCGCGGATGCGCTTCAGAGTCTTAATGAGACCGCGGTGATAGTCGATGATGATGTTGTTCTGCTTCGTCTTCGGCAGGTAGGGTGAGCCGTAGTTCTGTATCGAGGCATTGGCATCCCACTTGATGTAACTGATTTCGGGATACTGCGTCATGAGGTTATCGACGATGCTGAACACGAAGTCCTGCACCTTGGGGTTGGTCATGTCGAGCACCACCTGTGTGCCGCCGCGACCTAACTTCAGTTCACGTCCCTTGGCCTGCAACACCCAGTCGGGGTGCTGCTCAAAGAGTTCGCTGGTGGTGTTGCTCATCTCCGGCTCAATCCAGATGCCGAACTTGATGTGGCGCTGCTTAGCAGCGTCGGTAAGCGCCTTGATGCCGTTGGGCAGCTTGTTCTTATCGACCACCCAGTCGCCTAATGAGGAGTCGTCCTTCTTACGCGGATACTTATTGCCGAACCAGCCGTCGTCCATGACGAACAGTTCACCGCCGAAGGCAGCGATGTCGTCCATCATCTTGATAATCTTCTCCTCGGTGATGTCCAGGTAGATACCCTCCCATGAGTTCAGCAGGATGTCGCCCGTCTGCATGCCACGGTGCAGCATGCCCTCACGGCGTGCCCAGTTATGGAATGTACGGCTCACACCGCTCATACCTTCGTTGGAGAACGTCATGGCCAGGTGGGGCGTCTCAAACAGTTCCTTCGGTTCCAGCACATATTCGCTGGCCACCGGGTCGATGCCTGCATAGACGTGGTGCTCCTTGTGCGAGATGGTGTTCACGCGCAGCTCGTAGTTGCCGCTCCAACAGAGGGCAAGTCCGATGGTACGGCCTGTCAGTTCCTGTGGCCGGCCGTCAAGCGAGAGCATCATCTCAGGGGCGTCGAGGTGGGAGTTGCGGGCGCCGTCGCTGTTGCGGATGGCTTTCATGCCTGCTCTCACGGGTTCCATGGTCGGCTCGGCTTCGGCAGCCCAGTTACCGTGCAGATGCGTCATCCACACATCGCCCTGACGCAGCGTCAGGTGACCGGAGTCGAAGCGCTTCAGCGTGACGGCTTTCTTCTCCTGGTGCTGTATCTCCGTCCATGTCTCAATGATGTCCACCTGCTTGTAGGCCTTGTAGAACACCTTCACGGTGAAGGGTAACAGTTTGTCCTGCATGGTGAAGACGTGGGTCTTGGCACGTGCCTCGTCGCGCAGCTCGTAGCCAGTCACCTTCAGTTCCAGGTTCAGGTCGCCGTCGGCATGCTGTACCTGCAGGGCAGGTGCCTGCACGGCATCAACGGTGCCGAAGGCGGGCAGGGCGTGGAAGTTCAGGTCGCTGCCGGCATCGCGCAGTTCCTGTAAGGTGGCACTCTTGTCGCCATAGTAGGCCTGGCGCAGGTCACTCCCTTCCTCTGCGGTGAGCAGCAGCATCGTGTTGGGGGTCTCCACTGTCACGTCGCCTTTCCAGGCCATTGTCTTGGTTGTACCGAGGAGCATCAGTGCTCCCATCATGATAGTAGTTTTTTTCATAGTCTTTTTAGTATGGTGAAATGTTATTCAGTTCTTCCAGTTTTGTTTCCGTCACCTGTGTTGTGAAGAGCAGGCGCACTTGTTCTAAGCTGACTTTGGTTGCGGGGGCGAAGTGTGTGGAGTGCATGTAGTTCAGCACTGAGGCGTAGAACTGGCGGCCTTCGGGATATGTGGCAGCCTGCTCTAAGTTGCTCATCACCACGAGCAGGCGTCCCTTACCCACTCGGAACTCAAAGACGAGCCCCAGTTTGTGGTTACGCTCCACGTTGTCGATGACCTGCACCAGAGGAAAGTAGTCCTTTGACGTATTGTCAAGGATGAAGGGATGGCTGGCCTTCACCACCGGCCACCACTGCCACGAGGTGTGTTCTTCGGTGGGGAAGTCCCTTAGCAGCGGGTGTTCAGGGTTGCAGAGCAGACCGAGGGTGCCAGGCGACACCGTCTTCTTGTTGTTCTCGCTGATGGTCTTGAACATGCGGTAGTTCCAGTAGTCGGTCTGGAACAAGCCGCCCACGCAGAGGCTGGTAGAATCGGGCATCAGCAGCACCTTGGCTCCCTTCTGCAGTTGACGGGCTACGTCGTCAGTCAGTTCCTTGGCAATGACAATGCCTTTCTTGTTCAGCGCCACACGGTCGGGGTAGGCCCACAGGTCGTAGGTGTTAGCCCCCTCCAACTCCCCCGAGGGGGGAGAGAAGGGCCTCCCTTCCTCAGACGATTCCTGCGGCAAAACCTCTGGGCACACTGTGAGTGTCAGCTTCAGCGGGGTGGCCTTTCGGAGGTGCGACAGGTCGATATCGATGGCGCCAACATCAAGTAGTCCTTCGCCGTCAGGAATGCCCAACTCGCCTTGTTGTCCGGCACATTCCCATCTTAATGAATGATGGCGTAAGGAGGCACCGCTGTAGTTGGCTATCTGGATGCTGCCGTGAATACCCTCGCTGAAGGTGAAGCAGTAGGCATCGCTGACAAGCAGCGGTACCACGGGCGAACAGAACTGCCGCCACTCCGCCTGCGTGCAGATGCCCTTCGACTGCATGAACGCATCGAGGATGCCTACGTAGGCTGAACCCTGGCCGGGATAGTCCTGCAGGTCGAGCAGTTGGAAACCGGCCATGTTGGGCGTGCGCAGGTCCATCTCTATGTCCTGCTTGTAGAGCAGGTACGACCAACGGCCGCTGGCCCGGTGGAAGGCTTCGGCCTGGTCGGCCATGCCGGCATCGGTGAGTCGCTGTCGGAACACCTCCATGTTACAGGGGCGCAGCACGCCCGTGTACTTCTTGATTTCGCCATAGTCGGGATATATCTGGAACTGTCCGGTTTCATGGCTGATGACGGGTACGGTGCTCCGTGCGCAGCCTTCTTGGAAGTTCATCCTGGCGTTAGGGCGGAAGTGGTTGATCATCCCGCCATCACAGGCATCGGCAAACGAGAACGAACCACGTGTGTGGGTGTCGTAACTGCCCCAGGCCTCACCGCCCACGCGGCAGGTGGTGAAGTAGTCCATGCCTGGCTGCACCCCCTGATAGCCTAAGTAGTAGTTGGAACCGAAGGTGTAGAGCTTGTCGGGGGCCATGCGCCGGAAATCGTCAACGAAGGCCTTCATTTTATCGATGCTGCCCCACAGCTCGTTGCCCAAGGCAAACATGCGGAACGACGGGTGATGACCGTACCAGCGCAGGATGTTCTCGCCCTCTTTATGGAGGAACGTCATGAGCACGGTGTCCTTGTCGTTGAAGTCGCCCCAGAAGGGCAGTTCTGGCTGCAGGATGATGTCTAAGGAGTCGGCAGCAACAAAGGCTGCCTCTGGCGGGCACCAGCTGTGGAAGCGCACATGGTTGATGCCGTAGTCGGCGCAGGTGCCCAGATAGCTGAGCCACGACTGCACGTCCATAGGCACATGGCCCGTCAGTGGCCAGACGCAGGCATCGTGCTTGCCGCGAAGGAAGGTCACCCCCTTTCTGTCCCCTGACGGGGACACTAATTTCAAAGTAGACTTACCCGGTATGGAAGCCCCCTCGGGGGCTGTATGGGAGGCTCCTATTTCTATCCTTCCGATAATGCCGTTCCAGTTGGTCTGCGTGTCCTCTGTGCAGGCATGGCTGCTGGCATAGATCTGTGTGGGAATATGACTGCCGTTGTCCACCATGATGGCAAGCACATGGGATCCCGGCGTCAGCGTACTGGGAAGGGTATAGGCCTGCGGCGTTGACAGGTCGTTACTACAGCCTATGAACTGCCCGTCCATATAAACCTCGGCGTATTTGGTGCGCTCCAGAAAGAGGACAACGGTCTTGTCCTTCCATTCTTGTGGAATAACGATTTCCCGACTGTACCAGGCACGTCCTTTGTAGGCGTAGCGACGGCTCAGGCGTGTCGTCTCGTCGAAACGGCCCAGGGGCGTTCCCTTCTTGTTGGTATCGGTAGTCCCGGGAAGGGTCACTTCGTCGCCAAACGGTGTGGCTGCTGTCAGACTGCTGTCAGGGTCCAGGGCAAAGTGCCACCGTCCTGCCAGGCTGATGGTGGTGTCGTCAGCCTGTGCAGTCGCGGTGAGCAGACAGAGGATTAGGGCTGCAAGTGCTTTCATGCGAAACGCTCTATGACTTCTAAGCACATACGGCTGTTGTGGTAGGGGCACTTCCAGAATCCGGCATGGTCATCGTCCACGTTCAGCGTGCCGTCGTTCCTGCGGCTCCAGAACCACTCGCCATGCTCGTAGTCAATGAGGTTGTGCTTGATGTACTCCCAGCCGGCATTGGCCCGTTGCAACGCCGTCTCATCGGCAAAGTACTGGTAGATGTTCAGCCATCCCACCACGTTCTCAGCCTGTACCCACCAGTGCAGGTCGTCGTCGCTATGGCCAGTGTCCAGATTGGCTTCATGAATCATCGAACCGTCTGCACGCAAGCCTTTCGCAGAGGCCTCGGCCACCATCTTCACGATAGGCTCCACCTTCTCCAACACCTTCTCGTCGCCCAGCACCAGGGCCGACTCATGCATGAGCCATGAGCACTCGATGTCGTGACCGTAGCTCTCCAGGTGGCCGGCACCGCGCGTCCAGTCCATGTCGAAGAAGAGGTCGAGGTGGTGGGTCTCGGGATTCAGAATGCGGTCGGTGAAAATGTTGATGAGGTTACGCAGGGCTGCTTCAACCGCCTCTGTTGTCTGCGTGGGCGTCGTGATGCCCACGGGAAGGATGGCACCGATGGCCGGCACGTAGTCGCACGATTCCTTGGCGTGCAGCTCTTTCAGACAGCGGTACAGGTTGGTGTACGGTTCAATGATGTGCAGATGGGTGTTCTGCGACTTCGGGTAGTTGGCGTCAAGTTCTGACAGCCGCATGTCGGCAATGGGCTGCCAGTCGCGTGTCATGGCCTCGATATAGCCATTGTGCTCATGATCCAGGGCGTGCTCCTCTATGCAGTCAAACAGCTGTAGGGCATAGTCCAGTGCCTCTCTGTCACCTGTGGCCCGTGCATATTCCGACAGTCCGTAGATGGCGAAGCCGATGGCATAGAACTGCTTCTTGGTGTCGTTAGGCCGGCCCAGATAGTCAACACTCCAAAACACGCCACCCTGTTCGGGGTCGATAAAGTGTTGAATGACATAGTCCTTTGCACGGGTTGCAGCGTCGAGATATTCCTGCTTGCCCAGCACCCTGTAAGCCGCTGAGAACGACCAGAGGATGCGGGCGTTGAGGATGGCTCCCTTCTCAGCCTGAGGGTACAGTTGCATGTGGCCGTCCATGCGGCCATAGAAACCGCCGTTCTCACGGTCTTGCATTTGGTCGAGCCAGAAGCGCAGGATGTTGTTCTCAAGCACATCCTGCATCTCTGCTCTCATTCTTTTGACTGTTGCGTTCATTTCTTGATGGGATACTTCATGGTCAGTAATATCATAATGGCGGCAATGACAGCGGGGAACAGCGAGAACAGCGACCATACCATCGTCAGCACGGAGTCGGTGATGGAGGACGGGTCAACGCTGGTGTTGCCCATGGCATCGGTTACCATGCTGGCACCGGCCATGCCTAAGAACAGGGCCACGAGTGAGCCGGAGATGGCCGTGCCGAACTTCTGGGCCATGGTGCCGCTGGAGAAGATGAGGCCCGTCGACGAGGTGCCGTTCTTCTCAGTGGCATAGTCGGCCACGTCGGCATACATAGACCACAGCAGGGGTGAGTAGAGACCAACGCCCACAGAGGTAAGAATGACAATGGCCACCATCACCCAGATGTAGTCACGGTTCATGGGGATGAAGAAGAAGGCCACGGAGAATGCGAGGCAGATGATGGCAGCCACGATGAAAGCCATGCGCTTGCTGCCGATCTTTTTGGTGAACCAGGGCGACACGCCGCCGAAGACCATACAGGTCAGTTCGCCGAAGGTCATGAAGACGGTGTAGTTGATGATGAGACCGCTCACCGTCACGTCGCCATGCAGACAGTACTCAAACAGGTAGCCGGCCACGGCATAGCGGAAGCCGTTGAAGAAGTTGGTGCAGATACCGATGAGCGTCAGGTATATCCACGGCTTGTTCTTGAAGAGGTCGCCAAACTGCTTGAACGAGAACTTCTCGGCTCGCACAGGCTTCAGCCGCTCCTTGGTCAGAAAGCCGCAGGCCAGCGTGCCTAACGTGGCCAGCAGACCGAAGCAGGCACCCAGCACAGCGTACTGATGCTGTTCGGTGCCTCCCACCATCTTCTGCAGGTAGGGGAACGACAGCAGGGTGACGAAGCCCATGGCGTAGGCTCCCACCATGCGGAAGCTGGAGAACTGGTTCTTCTCGTTGTCGTCATCGGTCATCACGCCTAAGAGCGAGCCGTAGGGCACGTTGACAGCCGTGTAGGTGGCCATCATCAGCAGATAGAGCGAGTAGGCCCAGATGCGCTTGCCTACGGGTCCGAAGTCGGGTGTATAGAGCAGCAGGGCGAAGATAAGTCCCAGGGGTACAGCTCCGAAGATGAGCCACGGGCGGTAGGTGCCCCAGCGCGATTGTGTGCGGTCGGCCAGCGATCCCATCAGGGGGTCGGTCACGACATCGAACATACGGGCAATGAGCATCAGCGTGGCAGCATCGGCAAAGGTAAGGCCGAAGACATTGGTGAAGAAGAGTGGAAAGGCAATCGACATGATTTTCCATGTGATGCCACCGGCGGCTGCGTCACCAAGCGCATAGCCTATCTTTTCTTTGATATTAGCCATTGTCTTTGTTTTTTAAGATGAGTTTTTTGATGGTCTCTACCGATGCCGAGGTGGACAGACCGTCCTCGGGTGTGTTCATGCAGTAGTCGATGAGCCGGTCGATGGTCGACGTGGCAACGTGCATGCGGGTATCGGCAGAGGCGTAGTAGATAAACACCCGGCCGTCCTCGTCGGCAATCCATCCGTTGGCAAAAGCCACGTTCATCACATCGCCCAGGTATTCGTCGCCCTCAGGCACCAGGAAGTAGCCGCCGGGCTTGGCGATGACGCGTGTGGGGTCGTCGAGTGCGGTCATATACATATAGAGCACGTATCGCAGGCCGTCGGCCGTTGCCCTTACGCCGTGGGCCAGGTGCAGCCAGCCCTTGGCAGTCTTGATGGGGTGGGGGCCTTCACCGTTCTTCACCTCGGTAATGGTGTGGTAGTTGCGGGCATAGATAATCTGCTCTTCCTTGATTTCGGCATGGGTGATGTCGTCCACCAGGGCCCAGCCGATGCCGCCGCCACTGCCCGTGTCGATAAAGCCATCCTGCGGACGGGTATAGAAAGCGTATTTCCCATTGACGAACTCAGGGTGCAGCACTACGTTACGCTGCTGGCTCTTGGTCTTCAGGTCGGGCAGTCGCTCCCAGTTGATGAGGTCCTTGGTGCGGGCGATGGCAGCCGTAGCCGTTGCTGCCGACAGGTTGCCGGGCTGTGAGTCATCGTGGCGCTCGGCACAGAACAAGCCGTATATCCAGCCGTCCTCATGCTGGGTGATGCGCATGTCGTAGATGTTTGTGGCAGGATTCACGCCCCCTTGGGGGGAGTCGGAGGGGGCTTCGGGCATGGTGATGGGCTCCGGCCAGAAGCGGAAGTTGTCTACGCCGTTGGGACTCTCTGCCACGGCGAAGAACGACTTGCGGTCGGCTCCCTCTACGCGTACTATCAGCACGTACTTGCCCTGCCACTTGATGGCGCCTGAGTTCAGCGTGGCGTTGCACATAATGCGTTGCATCAGGTAGGGGTTGTCCTGCTCGTTGAAGTCGTATTTCCACTCCAGCGGCACATGCTCGGCTGTGATGATGGGGTACTTATACTTTTCGTAGATGCCGTTACCCCATGCCAGGGGTTCGTTCTTGCGGCTCAGCAGTTCTTCGTGGTGCTGTCGCAGTGCAGCCACTCTCTCTTTGAAATTGCTCATACTTAATGTCAGGGTTTATTTGATGTCGTTTAGGAATAATGTCTTCTCTGCGTTATAGAACTCGTTGAAATAAGGTGCGTCTGGCTGTGCAGGCGATGGGCCGAACCACTCCTTCTTGTAGTTGCGCCACACCAGCAGGTAGCTGATGGGGTATTTGTCGACCACGGGCTGCAGCGATGATACCCACCATGTGGGGTCGGTCAGGTTCTTCAGTCCACACTCTGTAAGTGCGGCAATCTTGCCGTGGTTCTGTGCAAAGTTACAAATCATCTGCAGGTTTTGGTCGAGCTGCGACATGAAGTCTTCCTTCGTGCCCCACTGATAGCCGTCGATGCCGATGAGCTGTATGCGGTCGTCGCCGGGGTAACGCTCCAGGAACTTCTCCTCAGTCAGGTCGGCAGCCATGCCGGGCGAGTAGGCCCACAGCAGGTTGTCGAAACCGTCTTGCGTCAGCTTGTCTTGCAGCATGTTCCAGAGTGCCTTGTAGTCATCGGCCGTGCAGAGCTTCTCGCCCCACCAGAACCACGAGCCGGTGTTCTCGTGCCACGGGCGGAAGATGATGGGCACGGGCTGTCCGTCCTGCGTCTTCAGCGTAGCCAGGAAATCGCTCACGCGCTGCATCCACAACTGGAACTTCTCATACTGCGGACCGCCAGGCAGCACGCTCTTGACGACGGTACTGTCGGATACATCCCATGACGTGCCCTGGGGCCAGGTGCCGCCTTGCTCCGAGGTGGTCACCGGGTTACGCGGATGCCAGCTCAGTGTGACGATGCCGCCGCGCTGGTAGTGCCTGATGACCTCCTCTGTAATCTTGGTAAAAGGCACACTGTCAAGACTCCGTGCATCACCCATTTCGATGCCTCCCAGTTCGAAGCCCATTACGGCGGGGTAGTCGCCGCAGGTGTTCTTCACGTCGCTACTGTCCTGCTGGTATTCCCAGGTCAGCCCATACATGGGGTCGTCCTGGTGTCCGAACATGTAGCCCTTTTGTTTCAGACTGTCCAACCGCTCTGCCAGCTGTTCGGCAGGTGTTTTCTCTACTTCGGCGACCTTTTGTCCGCCGCAGGCCGTCAGTGCTATAGCAGCCACGGCCATACTCATCAATATCTTGCTCATTGTTTTAAAATTTAACTCCTAACTCCTAACTCCTAACTCCTAACTCCTAACTCCTAACTCCCGAATCAGCCACTCCTGCCATTCGTCCCACTGCTCCTGGAACCAGAAGTGCCAGGTAGCCTGATAGGGTTTAATCTCCTTCGGTCCCGTTACGGTGTTGTAAGTGGCCCAGGCAGTCGTCGGTGGCACCACGTCATCACAGTAGCCGAAGGAGAACCATCCTTTCTGCTTGTCGGTGATGAGCCGGGCGAAGTTCACACCGTCGTAGTAGCGTGAGGTCTCAACCTCCTCTTGCTTCTTTTTCATTTCCTCGCCTTTCAGTTTGTAGAAGTAGTGCGGCCAACCGCAGGCTACGCCTCGCTGCGAGTTGGTATGGTCGCAGAGGGCGGCATGTACGGGAGCATAGCATGTGACGCGGCGGTCCAGTCCTGCCGTGGCTATTGACAGGAAACCACCCTGCGAACTGCCTGTTACCCCTAATTGCTGGCCGTTCCATGGTGTGAACTGCTCAATATAGTCAATGGCCCGTATGCAGCCCAGTACCACGCGCTTGTAGTAGCTCTGGTCGCGGTTGTCCATGCCGTAGTTCCAGTAGCAGTTCAGCGCACCGTTGGCCAGATCGTCGTAAACCTTCTGTTCCATCGTCACGGGGATGCCGTGAATGCCTATCTCAAGGGTGATGATGCCTTGGGCAGCCGTCCACACATCACCCTGATAGGGACGGACGCCGGCACCCGGCACGCGCAGCAGGGCAGGGTAGCGTCCCTCCTTCACGGGCACGCATAATACACCATGGGTACGCGCGTTCCATTTTATATTATGGAACGACACCTCGTAGACGTTCACATCCTTCGTGCAACGCTCAGGCAGCAGCCGCTTCGTCGGCTCCAGGGCTGTGTAGCGGGCTTCCTTGATGGCGTTCTCCCAAAAGGCTTTGAAGTCGGCGGGCATCACCGTTGAGGGCTGCAGCTTCTCAGGTGAGAAGGCTGCGGCACAGGCTCCGCGGTAGTCCTTGCCGTCAACATGAGCCGTTACGTCAACGCGGTAGAAGCCGGGCTGGCTCATCTTGCCCGACAGCTTTAGCTGACCGTCCTTCAGGCTGAGACTTTTCTTGACATCCTGATACATCTCCGGACCTGCGGCATAGTCTATGCTGACATTGCTGACCAGTGTGCCCGAGCGGCGCACCTCTACCGTGAACTTAGCAGTTTCGCCTACGCGGTAGTTCCAATCCTGGTGGTCGGGCTCTACGGTCACAACGATGCTGTTGCCTCTGACTTGTGCCCCTACAGACAAAACGGTGAGGGCAGTGAATAATAGTAATACCAGTCTTTTCATGTTGTTGCTTTTGGTTTTTAGTTTTTTTCAATTACGCCACAAAGTTACATAATTTTACTAAAAGAGACTTGTATTTTCTTTGCAAAAACTCCCACTTCTGCAATTTTTTTTAAAAAAGTATCATTAAAAAGCAAATAAATGTTATGTCATATAAAGAAAAAACATTATCTTTGCACTCGACTTTTGCATCATAACTAAATAACCAAATAATTACAAAACCAACAAAACTAACCGTATGTATTCAAATTGCAGTAAAAAATCTGTGCTGGCGACGCTATGCTTGACTTCGCTGTTGAGCTATTCGCCACAGGCAATGGCTGCGCCGGGTTCGGGAGCCAATCCCCTTCCCATGGAAGCGCAGCAGGCCAAAAAGATTTCAGGTGTAGTGAGCGATGCTATGGGACCGGTCATCGGTGCCAGCATCAAAATCAAGGGCACCTCTTCTGGTGTAGCCACCGACTTCGATGGCAAATTCTCGCTTCAGGCATCGCCGGGGCAAACGCTCGTCATCTCTTATGTGGGCTATCTATCCAAGGAGGTGAAGGTTGTTGCCGGACAGAACGTCTACAACATCACCCTCGAAGAGGACAAGCAGTTGCTCGACGAGGTGGTCGTCGTCGGCTATGGTACCATGAAGAAGAGCGATTTGGCCGGTGCCTCCTCAACGCTGGACGACAAAGCCTTGAAAGGTTCAAACATCACCAACATCGACCAGAGTTTCCAGGGTCGTGTGACGGGTGTTACCGCCGTGCAGACCTCAGGTGCTCCCGGTTCTTCATCATCTATCCGCGTGCGTGGTCAGGCTACTATCAATGCCAATGCCGAGCCGCTCTACGTCATTGATGGTGTTATTTTCCAGGGTTCTGACCAGAGCGGTGCCAGTCTGGGACTGGGCGATGCTCTCGGCAACGGTTCCGTGTCAACGGTGTCTCCATTGTCAACCATCAACCCTGCCGATATTGTAAGCATGGAAATTCTGAAGGACGCCTCGGCCACCGCTATCTATGGTGCCCAGGGCGCTAACGGCGTTGTCCTTATTACTACTAAGCGCGGTAAGGCTGGTGAGGCTAAGTTTACCTACGATGGCAGCATCACCATGAACCGTCAGACCAAGCGCCTCGACATTCTCAATCTGCGTGAGTTTGCCGAGTTCTATAACGACATGGCTCAGCAGGGTGAGATTTCCAAGCCTGACGAGACCTACAGCGACCCCAGCATATTGGGTAAGGGTACCAACTGGCAGGATGCCATCTTCCGCACGGCCTGGCAGCACCAGCACCAGATCTCGGCCCAGGGTGGTACTGATAAGGTGAAGTACTTCGTCAGCGGTGGTTATATGAACCAGCAGGGTACCATCATCGGTTCCAACTTCGAGCGTTTCAGTGCCCGCACCAACCTTGATGCCGAGCTGAAGAAATGGCTGAAGCTGGGACTTAACGTGTCGTACACCAACACCAGCGATAACCTGAAGCTGGCCGACTCTGACGAGGGTATCATCAACTACTCGTTGGTAACGCCTCCCGACATTCAGATTTATGACATCAACGGTGGCTACAGCCACGTGTCGAAGGAAGGCTATACCAGCCCGAACCCCATTGCCCTGGCCATGATGGATGAAATCCTGCTGGACCGTCAGAAACTCAACGGTAGCATCTTTGCCGACATCACTCCCATCAACCATCTCACATGGCACACGGAGTTAGGCTTCGACATGAGCTGGAGCAAAGGTGAGACGTACGAGCCGATGGTGAATCTGGGTACATGGAACCGTTCGTCAAACGGCAGCCGTGTGCAGAAGAACAGCAGCACCTTCTGGGCCCTGAAGAACTATGTTACCTACAGCAACCAGTTTGGTAAGCACTCCATTACTGCCATGCTCGGACAGGAGGCCTGGGAGTCGAAGTACGACTATATCTCTGCCTTCAACAACAACCTGCCCAATGACGAGGTTCACTCTCCCGCACTGGGTACCGGCACGCCGCAGATTGGCTATGGCTTCGGTTCAAGTGCCATGGCTTCTTTCTTCACGCGCGAAACCTATAATTTTGATGACCGCTACCTCGTAACATATACCTACCGTTATGACGGCAGTTCAAACTTCGGTCCCAACAAGCGTTGGGCAGGCTTCCATAGCTTTGCCGGCGCCTGGCGCTTCTCTAACGAGGAGTTTATCAAGAAGTTCACTGAGAAGTGGCTCAGCAACGGTAAACTGCGTATTGGCTGGGGTCAGACAGGTAACTCTGCTATCGGCGGCTATAAGTGGGGCTCATCCATGTCGGTCATGGAGACGGGGCTCGGCGTGAGCTATCGCCCTGCCAACCTGAAGAACCTCGACATCAAGTGGGAGACACAGGAGCAGTTCAACATTGGTCTCGACCTGGGATTCTTCAACGGTCGCATCGGCCTGGTGCTCGACTGGTATAAGAAAATGTCGAAGGACATGCTCATGCAGCTCACACTGCCCTCTATCATGGGTACCAGCGGTAACGGCTCCAGCGCTCTGGCAGCACCTTATGGTAACTATGGTGACATCGAGAACACCGGTTTCGAGATTGCCCTGAACACGCAGCCCGTCTTGACGAAGGACTTCTCCTGGAACTCTGACTTCCAGATTTCGTTCAACAAGAACAAGCTGAAGAGTCTCTCTGGCTCTACCGCCCTGCCCGGCTACGGACAGTGGACTGACGTGGTGAGCCGCTCAGAGCCAGGCGAGAGCCTCTATAACTTCTATGGCTATGTGGTGGAAGGTGTCTATCAGGACTTCGAAGACCTGCTCTCATCGCCAGTGAACACCCTGCAGCAGAACAACCCCATCGTTACTAACGCTGACGGTACTTTGTCATGGAGCACCGATCCCACGAAATATAATCCCAAAAACACCACATACGTGGGTGACCTGAAGTACAAGGACGTCAATGGCGACGGCAAGATTGACGAGAACGATAAGACCAACATCGGCTCGCCGCTGCCTAAGTTCACCTTTGGTTGGAACAACACGTTCAACTACAAGAACTTCGACCTGAACATCTTTATCAACGGCAGCTATGGCAACAAGGTGGGTAACTACATGAAGATGAAACTGACACACATGAATTCTCCCTGGAGCAACCAGCTCACTGACATCAAGGACCGCACACGCCTGCAGCCTGTCGATGGCAACTACAGCGAGTGGTGGTATAACAATATTGCCAACGTGAAGACCACGGGTCCAAGCAACACACCGCGTGCTGCCATTAACGACCCGAACGACAACGATGCATGGAGTGACCGTTACATTGAGGATGGAAGCTACATCCGCCTGAAGGCCGTTACCTTAGGCTATACCTTCGACAAGAAGCTTATTGACAAACTTGGTTTTACCAACCTGCGCCTGTCGGTGAATGCTACCAACCTGCTAACAATCACTGGCTATGACGGCTACGATCCTGAGATTGGTGCCTCTACCGCCTCTAATAATGTGTTCGGTCTTGACAACGGCCGTTATCCGTCGCCTACCAGCTTCACCTTTAATGTGAATATCTCTTTCTAACAAGAAATCATAAAATTGATCATTATGAAACTCAAGAATATCAAATACGTAGCAGCAGCCATGCTTTTAGGAGCTGGCCTTACCTCGTGTGATGACTTCCTCGACCGCCCCGTTGAGGACAACTACAGCACTGAGAACTACTACACCGACGATGCCTCGTGTGTGCGTGGCGTGAACTACCTCTACAACTCGCCCTGGTACGACTTCCAGCGCGGCTTTATCAAGATTGGCGAGGTGATGTCGGGAAATATGTACTGGGGCTCTTCACCCTACATGAACTTCTCGGTCAATGGTACTGACCAGGACTTGGTGAACATGAGCTATTCACTCTGGGCTGAGATTGGCCACTCCAACACCGTTTACAACTCTATCAAGGGCTCCTCGGCATCAGAAAGCGTGAAGAACCAGTGTATGGGCGAGTGCCTGGCCTGGAAGGCCATGGCCTACTTCTTCCTTGTACGTTCGTTTGGCGATGTGCCTATCGTTCACGACAACTCGGTGAACATTGCTGCCGGCGACTACAATGACCTGAGCAAGGTGCAGAAGGCCGATGTCTATGAATACATTCTGCTTACGCTCGAGAAAGCAATGGAACTGCTGCCCAAGACCAAGAGCACTACTGGCCGCATCGACTACTACTGTGCCGAGGGTCTCTATGCCAAGGTGCTGCTCACCGCAGCAGGTGTCAGCGGTTCGCTGAATAACGATTACCTGCAGAAGGCCAGTGCCGCCTCGCTCGATGTCATCCAGAACAGCGGACGCAAGCTGATGGAGAACTACGAGGACATCTTCCGTGGCTCTAACAACTTCTCAGACGAGAGCCTGATTGCCTGGCGCTGGACGGTGGGTGCACACTGGACCTGCCAGAACACACAGCAGAGCGACCTGATGCCCGAGGGCTTCGACGAGTTCGGTGACTGCTGGGGCGGCTGGGGTGGCCCGTCGGCTGACCTGCAGGATGCTTTCGGCTACGATGTTAAGGAGAATCCCAACAACCGTCTGGACAAGGATGTCCGCCGCAAGGCCACGATGATGGGTGCCGGTGATACCTATTCTTACTTCTGGCGCGACCACGATCTGGGCAACGGCAAGAAGGGCTTGGATATCCTGAAGTTCTTCTTCGACAAGGAATATAACAGCGCTGCTACTGGCGAGTTCCAGGGACCCTGCGGTGTTCAGAACGTAAAGCACGCCTATGGCAACAATGCCGACCATGAGGCAGAGTGTGGCATGTCGGCTGCTCGCATGAGCTATGCTGTGGCTACCCATATCCTGCGTCTCGCTGATGTCTATCTGGTACATGCCGAGGCAGAAGTGCTGCAGGGCAAGACCACCAGTGCTACTGCACTCAGTGCCTTCAATGCCGTACGTCAGCGTGCCGTGCCCTCTGATGTGGAGAAGACCTCACTCACCTTCGACGACATCTGGAAGGAGCGCCGTCTGGAGTTTGCTGGCGAGGGCGACCGTTGGTATGACTTTGTGCGTCGTGCCTATTACGACGTCAACGCCTGCATCGCTGAGCTGAAGAGCCAGCGCCGCAACGCTATCTGGAACTGCAGTGGTGTCTATAAAACCTTCTTTGAGAGCGGCGGTGTGACATGGGATCCTTCTGATATCCAGTACGACGAGTCGACTCCTATTCCCAACGTCACTGCCAACAGCTTCTCACTGCCTTATCCTACCGAGGACGTGGCTCTGAACCCCAAACTGGGCAGCAATGCTGAGGCTATACACGTTGACGTGCGCAATACTTACAGCTATTGAAAATCGAAAATAGAAAATAGTAAATTGAAAAATAACGATTATGAATAACAAGATATTCAAAGGATTGACCCTTGCGGCAGTGGCTCTGGCTACACTGGCCACCACCTCGTGCAAGGATGAGCCCGATGCTTATGAGATACAGGACGGACGCCCCACCATCAACTTCGTGCGTCCGGTCAGTGCCAGCCAGAAGGACTCTATCATTACCGCTGCCTCCATGCGCTCTACCGTGTGCATCGTCGGTGAGAACCTGCGCAGCGTCACTGCCCTGCTCTTCAACGACCAGCAGGCTGTGCTCAACACGAGCTATATGACCGATCATACGCTCATCGTCACCGTTCCCAACGAGATTCCTAACGTGGTGACCGATAAGATTTATTTCGTCAACAATGCCAACGACACAGTCGCCTACGACTTCCATGTCATCATTCCCGCTCCTACGGTATCGTCGATGTCGAATGAATGGGCCGAGCCGGGCGAACTGGTTACCATCGTCGGCGACTACTTCTTAGACTATGCTGAGTTCCCGCTGACCGTCAACTTCGGTTCCACACAGGTGCCGCGCTCGGCTATCTCGAAGATTACCAAGAACAGTATTACCTTCACTCTGCCCGACAACATGCCGGAGGAGAAGGTCAGTGTCACCAGTATCTATGGTAAGACAGAGGGTGCCTTCAAGTATCGCGACACACGTGGCATGCTCTTCGACTTTGATACGCCGTGCAAGACTGGTACCGTCTTAGGCAACAACGGATGGCATAACCGCGTCATTCAGGCTGACGATACCTCACTCTCAGGCAACTACCTCGTCATGGGTGGTGGCGCTGCCATGGGTACCGACGGCGGATGGAACGACGGTGACTTCTCGTTCGAGTACTGGCCCGGCGACTACCAGAACCCCGAGAATTATCCCACACACCCGCGTATCCAGGATCTGGCCGACTTCACCGACTTCGAGAACCTGAACCTGAAGTTTGAGATGAACATCCCGAAAGACTATGCCTGGTCGGCTGCTCCTATGCAGATCTACTTCGGTAGCGTGACGATGGTCAGCAATGGTAATGCCGGCACGAAGGATATCTACGGCAATACCCTCGGCGGTGCCAACAATGTCTTCTTCCGTGAGCAGGGCAAGCTCTCGCGTGCGCTCTACATGCCTTGGAAGGACACTGACGACCTGCTCTACCATACCGATGGCAACTGGGTGACCGTGACCATCCCTCTGACCGACTTCATCTATGACTGGGACGGCAACAAGATGGCGAGCAGCACCCTGCTCAGCCCGGCTGATTTCGGTGCCTTCAACATTTTCATCGTACGTGGCGGTTATAACGACAAGAGCGTGCTGCCTGAGGGCGTTGACTGCAATCCTTTCATCAAGATTGACAACATTCGTGTAGTTCCCAACAAATAAATTCAAAATTGAAGAATTATGAATAAGATCAATAAAGTGTTCACACTGTTGGTGGTAGCCCTCGTAGGGCTATCACTGGCAGGGTGCAGCGAAGACAACCTGGATACCAATCCGTATTCCAAGTCGGGCGTCAACATTGTTGGCTTCGGTCCCTCTCCCATTCTTCGCACCCATGAGATACGTATCACGGGTACCAGTCTTGGCTCTGTCAGCGAAGTGGTGTTCGCTGGTAAAGTGCCCGTAGAAAGAAGTGCTTTCAACAAGGCCGACGACCAGAATATCTACGTCAACGTGCCCGATGCTTCGCTGGCCGGTAAAATCCGCCTCGTAGTAGGTACCGACACCGTAGCAACGTCTGTTACCCCGCTGACTTTCGAAGAACCCATTGAGATTACCTCTGTCAGTCCTACCGAAGGGTTAAGTGCCGGCGACGAGGTGACCGTTAAGGGTGACTATCTCTACAACATCTATCAGGCCATCTTTACCAGTGGTGTGACGGGTGCTGCCGTCGAGGCTGAGGACTTTACCTACGTTTCTCGCCGTGAAATCCGTTTCCGCGTGCCTTTGGCTGCCGAGAGCGGTGTCATAACGTTCAACGATGGTGCTGAATGGGAAGAGGAGTATGCTACCCCGCTGGAGATTGTGCCTGCTACCTATGAGGGCCTGAGCACGACGACTGCTGACTTCGGACAGCAAATAAGCATCAAGGGTCTGAACCTCCACACTGTAGAGACCATTATGTTCCCGGGCGGTGTAACTGCTCCGTTCACTGTCTCTGACAACAATGAGACCATCACTACCACGGTTCCTGAGGAGACCATGTCGGGTGCTATTACCCTCGTGCTCTACTCAGGTGCTTCTATCACAACTGACGAGCTGCAACTTCCTGAGGTGGAGATCAACGAGGAGAAGTTCGCCGATGTCAAGGTGGGCGACGTTATCACCCTGACCGGTAAGAATTTCGACCGCATCAGCAGCATCACCCTTCCTGGCTATGGCGACTTGGCTCCTGAGGAGTACACCATCTCTGGCAATGAACTGGTATTCATCGTTCCTGAGGACATGACAGATGGAACCGTTGAATTGAGGCAGAACAGTTATATTACCAAGACGTTCAGAGTGTCAATGTATAGCGAGGCTCCCGAGGTTGTTATCTGGGCTGGAAGCAAGACCATTGGCAACTGGGACGGTTCAATGGGCGATCTCTCGTGGGGCGGCTACGACTGGAGCACGGTACAGCCTGGACAGTCTCTGATTGTTTATTTGACTCCCGACATGTCGCAGGGCTGGTCACAGATACGTCTTGGTGACGGTAGCTGGAATGCTCTTCCCGGAACAGGTGGCGAGATTGCGCTTGGCGCTGATGACACCAAGGTGACTTTGGCATTGACTCAGGAGAATCTTGACGTCCTGGTCAATAGTGGCGGTCTGGTGCTCTGTGGTGCTTACTATACGGTGACTAAGGTTGCCCTCTCTCTGCTGGAGACTGTACTTTGGAAAGGTGAACTTGGCCCAACCAATTGGAGTGGCGACAAGACTATCCCTGTTACAGACGAAATCAAGGAGCAGCTTACGGCTGGCAAGAAGATGGGTATCGACTTCCGGTGCGACGCAGGTGGCGGTCAGGTTGAAATTTGTGGTTCCTGGTGGACAGGCCTTGAAGGCCCCAAGAATGTCTATGGCACAAACGACGAAGGACGTGCAATCATGAATTTCGCAGAGGATGTTACAAACTTCGAGTGGACACTCACTCAGGGCGACATCGACATCCTGTTGCAGCAGGGGGCCATCCTCTTCGTAGGTAATGGTGGTCTCACCATTACTCGCTGGTATGTAAAATAAAACCATCTGCTCGTCAAATAGAGGCACAACCATATGATTGTGCCTCTATTTTTATCTTAATAATTTGCATAAATGAAATAAAATACGTACTTTTGCAACAAAGAATCTGTTATGCCCCCTCTTGACACTAACTGATGAAAAACTATACAATAACAATAAAAACCGTATGAAAAAACTGAAAACACTCATCGTTACAGCCGCTGCCCTGCTGTTTTCGGGCAGTGCGGCTGCCGACATTCCTTCAACCCCCGTCACGGCCTCGACGGATGCAGCCAAGAAACTGTACAGCTACTTTGTTGAGCAGTATGGACAAAAGAGCATTTCCAGCGTCATGGCCGAGGTCAACTGGAACAACAGCTGCGCTGAGAAGGTCAACAAGCTGACGGGGAAGTATCCCGCCATGAACTGCTACGACTTCATCCATATCTACGTGCCCAATCAGGGCAGCAACGGGTGGATAAACTACAACGACATCACACCCGTTACCGAGTGGTACAACGCCGGCGGCATCGTGCAGCTGATGTGGCATTTCAACGTCCCCAAGAGTGAGTCGGCCGAAGTGAAGACTGACGGTTCCGGTGTCACCTGTACGCCCAGCGAGACCACGTTCAGGGCATCGAATGCGCTGAAAGATGGTACATGGGAGAACAAGTGGTTCTATCAGGAGATGGACAAGGTTATTGCCGTCGTCCTGAAACTGCAGCAGGCAGGCATTGCAGCCACCTGGCGGCCCTTCCACGAGGCTGCCGGCAACGCTACGCTCAAGTCGGGAGCCTCCTGGGGCAAGGCCTGGTTCTGGTGGGGCTACGACGGTGCCGAGACCTACAAGCAGCTCTGGCAGACCATGTACGGCTACTTCAGACAGAAGGGTGTCAACAACCTTATCTGGATATGGACCACGCAGAACTATAACGGCGACAGCAGCAGCTACAACCAGGACACCGACTGGTATCCCGGCGACCAGTATGTCGACATGGTGGCCCGCGACCTCTATGGCTACAACGCTGACAAGAATCAGCAGGAGTTTACCGAGATACAGGCCGCCTATCCTAACAAGATGGTGGTGCTGGGCGAGTGTGGCAAGGGCGACAGTGGCGACCCCGGCACGATGACTGACTGCTGGACCAAGGGTGCCAAGTGGGGCCATTTCATGGTGTGGTATCAGGGCGGTCAGGGCTCTACCAGCACCATGTGCAGCGACAGCTGGTGGAAGAATGCCATGAGCAGTGCCAACGTCGTTACCCGCGACCAGCTGCCTAACCTGGTGCCCGGGAAGGTGGAGTTTGAGACGGCTGCCACTGCCGTCAAGAACATGGGACTGGGCTGGAACCTCGGCAACACCTTAGAGGCCAACCGCCAGACGGTGACCGACATCGCCTCTGCCGGCTACTGGGGACAGCAGGACCTGGCCTCGGAGACCTGCTGGGGACAGTTCTATACCAAGCGCGAGCTGCTCACCATGCTCAAGAATGCCGGCTTCGGTGCCATCCGCGTGCCCGTCACATGGTATAACCACATGGACAGCGACGGCAATGTCAATGCAGCCTGGATGGCACGTGTCCGCGAGGTGGTCGACTACGTCGTCAATAACGGTATGTACTGCATCGTCAACGTCCACCACGACACAGGTGCCGACGGCGAAGGCTTTACGTCGTGGCTCAAGGCCGATGCCACCAGCTACACCAACAACAAGGCACGCTACGAGAAACTCTGGCAGCAGATAGCCACGGAGTTCAAGGATTACGACGAGCACCTGCTCTTTGAGAGCTACAACGAGATGCTCGATGCCAACAACTCGTGGAATTATGCCTCGTCAAAGAATAGCGGCAGTTACAGTGCTGCCGACGCCCTGAAGTCGTACAATGCCATCAACAGCTACGCCCAGAGCTTTGTCGACGTGGTACGCGCTACGGGCGGTAACAACGCCGTACGCAACATTATCGTCAATACATACGCTGCCAGCAACGGTAGCGGCACGTGGAGCACCCACCTGACGGAGCCGCTCACCAAGATGAAGAAGCCCACCGGCGAGGGCAGCCATATTATCTTCGAGGTACACGCCTATCCTAACATCGAGAATCTTGCCCAGGCAAAGACTGAGGTCGACAACATGATCAGCGGACTGAACACCAACCTCGTCAACAGACTGGGAGCCCCTGTCATCTTCGGCGAGTGGGGTACGAGCCATGTCGACGGCGGAGCCGGCAAGACCGACTACGACTTGCGTCGCGCCGACATGCTGGAGTTTGTCGACTACTTCGTCAAGAAGACCAAGGCGAACAACATGGGTACCTTCTACTGGATGGGACTCACCGACGGCATGTCGCGCCTGCTGCCCGCCTTCAATCAGCCCGACCTGGCTTTGAAGATGCTTCAGGCATGGCATGGTTCCAGTTACAACCCGACACTGCCGGTGAAGTCTGACTTCGGCGATGCCACCCTCTCGTGTACCGTCAACTACAACAGTCAGTACGCCGAGTTCAATCTGTACACCGGCTCCCTCAATGCGTCTGACTATAAGCACCTCAGACTGGAGTTGGACGCCGTTCCTGCCAGTGGCAGCCTGCAGGCCAAGCTTTATGCTGATAACGAAAAGCAGGTGAAGATAACGGCCAAGAACACCAACATCCAGTTCAGCGGTGCAGGCACCATTTCGCGTATCACCCTGCAGTGGCTCAGCGGCACCATGGGCAGTGTCAAGATCAAAAAGGCCTATCTGGTGAAGCAGGACAACAGCCGCGAGCTTGTGGAGCCCAGCGTGTTCTGGGGTTGCGACTACTCCGACCTTGACATCACGACGGGCATCCGCGACGTTGTCTACAAGTCTGCCTCGTCTGCCGACATCTACAACCTCAACGGTCAGCGCGTACTCTCGCCTACCAAGGGCATTTATATCCAGGGCGGCAAGAAGTATTTCAAGCGGTAAGACCGTCGTTGATGACTTTGCATGGCTTTCGTCTCTGTATCTTATATAGAGACGAAAGCTTTTTTTAACCCTCACCTCTGACACCCGACACTTAACTGCTTGATTATCAGGTGGCTCCGGCGGCATGGAAGTAGCACCTAAGTAGCACCCGAGGTAGCACCTAACGCCCAAGACCTGCATTTTTTCGTGAGAGGCCTGGATTTTTTCATGAGAGGCCGGGAAATTTTTCTGAGAGGCTTGGAGCTTTTCATGAGAGGCCGGGAGTATTGGCATACAAATAACACCTGAGGTGCTTGGGTGCTACCTCAGGTGCTACTTAGGTGCTACTTGTATGTGTCTGTAAGATACAGTAATACAAGCAGTTAAGTGTCGGGTGTCAGAGGTGAGGGTTATTGCTTTCCTAATATATAGGACGTGGTTTTATTTGTCGCTTCTGAAAGGAACCACGGGCAGGTTGCGTATGCTCTTCAGGTTGCCAGGCAGGAAGGCCTTGAAGCCGTAGCGGACAGCGGTGGGAGCCTTGACGCCGGGGGCTGTGACAAAGACCGACTTATGGCTCTCGTTCAGCACGGCGGTGGCCTCATGGAACTGTCCGTCGGCACCGGCCAGCTCGAAGCCCCTGATGTCCTGCCAGGGCGACAGACCCTGCTCGGCGTATTTGAAGAACACCTCGATGGAGTCGCCATGCACCTCCATGCGGTCGTATTCCGGCGAGTCGCAGACGATGTCCTTCATGCCGTAGGTGCGGTTCAGGGCAAGGTAAGCCAGACGGTTGCCCACCTCACGCTTCTCGGCAGGGTGTATCTGGTTCACCTCATAGGGCTGTACCAGGTCGTTGGTGCAGATGATGCCGCTGTTCTCGATGATGCTGGCGGCACGGTGCTGACACTCGCGGAACAGCGGGGCACTGAGCCACTCGTTGCCGTAGCCGCCCCAGGGGGCTATCTCTACCAGATAGAAAGGCAGCGACTGGGCGGTGCCGCCAAACTCCCGGCGCCACACGTCGGCCATCGTCTTCAGGCGCTCAGGGTAGGTCTGCTCCTTGCCAACGTTCGACTCGCCCTGATACCACAGGAAACCGCGGATGGTGTAGTGGCGCAGGGGGTGCATCATGCCGTTGTACATGATGACGGGGGTGTAGTAGTGCCACCAGGAGCCGTTCCAGCCCTCCCGTTGCTCTTTCTCTATGTCAACGTCGCTGTAGGTTTTTACAATCTCTTCGGGTGTCCAGCCTTCAACCTTGGAGCCGCCCCAGGCGCAGGCAATAACACCCACGGGCACATCCAGCACGCGCTGCAGCATCTGGGCGAAATACCATCCGGTGGCGCTGAAATGGGCTGCTGTGGCGGGCGACGGCACCTGCCATTTGCCCGGGCAGGTCTCCACGGGTTTGGTCTGTCCGTTCTGCTTGATAGGGGCCACGCGCACCCACGGGTGTTCGGCGGCGGTGGCTATGGCTTCGTTGTTGCCGTTGACGGGACAGTTCCAGAAACCCTCAAGGGGCATCTCCATGTTCGACTGTCCGGAGGCAAACCACACCTCGCCGATGAGGACGCGGCTCAGCGTCAGCTGCTGCCGGCCGTTCTCAGAGAGCACTATCTGGTGCTCGCGCTTCTCGGCGGCAGGGGTCTTGAGCAGCAGTTGCCACTGTCCGTTCTTGTCGGACCTGGTCTCTACGGCCTGGGCAAGCCAGCTGGCCTTGGCACTGACGGTGGCCCCAGCTTCGGCCGTACCCCATATCCGGGCGTCGGTCTGTTGTTGTAACACCATGTTGTCGCCCACTATCTCGGGCAGCACAATCTTAGCCGTTGTATCTCCGGCACAGAACCATCCGGCCAGGAGTGAAAGAAAAACGGTCTTTTTCATTTACGATTTACAATTTTCTATTTACGATTTTGATTTTCAATTTTCAATCTTCAATTTTCAATCTTCAATTTTCAATCTTCAATCTTCCAATGATTTCCAGCGTCGTTGTGTCACAGTCGAACACCGAGTTCAGACCCTGCTGCTCCTGAGCGGGGTCGCAGGTATAGTCGTCGCCCACCTGCCACTGCTCATGGGCAGGGCGGGCCTCGCCGCCCCAGCCCCAGAAGTTGCAGCCGTAGACGGTCGGCTCGCCACCTACCAGTGAGAACATGAACTCGTAGTAGCGGTCGCGGCCGTTGGTGGGTGAGCCTGGGGTGAAGACGAAGCCGTCGCGCGGGTAGCCGAACTCCTCAATCACCAGCGGCTTCTGCAGACGCTTGGCCACGGCCACATGGCGTTCTATGTAGTCGGCTGTCAGCTGGCAGGCACGCTCCACGTTCTGCTGCAGCGAGTCTTTGTTGGCCCAGCTCCAGTTATAAGGCCACACGTGGGCGTTGATATAGTCGATGTTGGGGTCGGCACAGATCTGCTCGTAGAGGGCAGAGTCCATCTCGCAGCCCCAGATACCCTCGGAGCCGATGCTGATGAGGTGGTTGCCGTCGAGACTCCTGATGAGCTGCGATGCCTTGGCCAGCCACTTGGCAAAGGGCTCCTTGGCCTCCTGGCTGAAGGCGCGCGGCTCGTTGCCTATCTGCCACGACATGATGGTGGGGTCGTCGGAGTAGGCTATGTTGGTGTAGCGGTTGGTGCGCCCGATGATGTCGCGGACATACTGATAGAACAGTTCGTGAGCCTTCTCGTTGGTGGCATACTGGCTCATGGCCTCCATGAAGGCAGGATAGCCCACATCGTCGGGGCGCGGCATGGGTTTCCCCAAAGCCTGCTCCAGATAGTAGCCGTAGCCGCCGCTCCATTCCCATGAGTTGTTCAGGTAGAGCACGGCCTTCATGCCACGCTTGCCCATCTCCGTCAGCAGGTAGTCGAGACCGGCCAGGATGGTGTCGTTATACACGCCCGGGGCCTCCTGCAGGGTAGGCTCCACCTTGGTCTTGACACCGCGACGCCCGTCGCTGCCCACCAGGATGCGCAGGTTGTCAAGGCCCAGGGCGTGCAGCTTGTCAAGTTCGCGGCCCAGCCGCTCACGGTTGCCCCCCTGGCCCTCTGAAGCCAGGATGGCACCATACCAGAAGTTGGTGCCAATGTATCGGTATTCCTGACCGTCGAGCACAAAGCCCGCTCCCTGTCGCTCTACAAAGCCTGTCGGTTTTGCAGCTTCTTTTTTGGCGCAGCCCGTCAGCAGCAAGGCTGTCATCAGTAGCATGGTTGTAAGTTTCTTCATGTTTATGTGGTTGTTTTTTATACAATGACTTTCGTCTTGCAATACTTCTCGCGGAATTCCTTGGGGCTGAGACCCTTGCGCTTTTTAAACAGGCGGTTGAAGTTGCTCAGCGTGTTGAAGCCGCAGCAGTAGCAGATTTCTGCCACCGACGTGGTGGTGTCAACCAGCAGGCGGGCGGCGTGCCCCAGGCGCACGTCGACGATGTATTCGTTCAGGTTCTTGCCGGTGCGCAGCTTGAAGAACCGGCTGAAGGCACTTGGCGTCATGCCTACCAGGTCGCTCAGCTGCTGCAGCCGCAGGTCGTCGACGTAGTGCTCGCCAATGAAGTTCTTGACCTTCAGCACCCGTCGTGAGTCGCTGCCAACGTCCACCTTGGCAAAGGCCGAGGAGGCCAGCTCGCGGGCACCGTCCGACTTGGACAGCTCGTAGAGGATAGCAAACAGTTCCTGGACGGCCGGGAACCCCTCGGAGATGGCAGAGAGGTGCGTCAGCCGCGGGTAGACGGCCATGATGGCACGCATGGGGAAGACCAGACCCTGGCGGGCCCGCATCATCATGTTGTAGATCGATTTGAAAGGATTGGTCCTGTAGATGGAGTCGGGCGCGTCGAATTTCACGTAGAACTGCACCGTTATCTCATGAATATCGTCGCTCTTGCAGTCGCCCTGCTCCCAGGCATGCTCCAGGTCGGGACTGGTGATGAGCACCAGGTCGCAGTCGCCAATGGTCTCGCGGCTGTCGCCCACCACGCGCTGGCAGCCGGTACCGTTCTCAACGAAGTTCAGTTCGAAAATCTCATGCTGGTGGATAGGGTAGGTGAATTCCTTCTTGTGGCGGTCGGCCACATACATGAAGTCGTTTTCGCCCAGAGGGGTTATCTCATGCAGCACTTTCGTTTCCATCGGTTAGTATCATGTGTTTCAAAAAACTGAAACGCTAAAGTGGAGCTGGAGGGAGTCGAACCCTCGTCCGCACAAGGAAACCATACGCTTTCTACACGCTTATCTTGGCCTTCATTTTCGTGCTGTGACAAGCCCCAAGCCACCAATCACAGCCTTATCTCCTAAAACTTCATTCCCCAATCGGAGCCTTGAAGAACTATTCCCGATTTGCCTGCGCCGCCTGATCCGTAAGATTCGGGACAACATCCCCGGGGCGACGTCTCGTTCCTCTACCTGGTAAAGGAATTAAGCCAGTAATCTACTATACTTCGATTAGGCAGCGAGAGCATACTCATTGTTGCCAATTAATTTTCTGCTAACTCAGATTATGGAGGGAGCCAACGAGCCTCCGCGTGCTTACGTACCATTTCATCTCGCCGTCAAATCCAGTCAACCCCGAGAGTGAACGCGTCACGTATTTTCGCTGCAAATGTACTACTTTTTTCCGAGATTGCAAGTTTTTTCGGGAAAAATATGTAACTTTGCATCGTTTTTGTCGCCAAAAGACAATATTCCGGCGGCATTTTGGTTATATTTTTATAAAAAATACGTGTTTTTAGAGAATGAAACGTTTAGCAACCATATTACTCGGACTGCTGCTCTCGGTGGGCTATGCTGCGGCCCAGTCTGGAATGACTGACAACCAGGTGATGGACTATGTGATTGAGCAGAATGCCAAGGGCGTGTCGCGCCAGCAGATTGTCACCCAGCTCATGCAGCGTGGCGTCACCATCGACCAGATACGCCGCATACAGAAGAGGTACCAGCGACAGATGAAAAACGGTGCCCTGGGTGCCGACGATATCACCGCCGGCTCTAAGGAGGTGAAGAACCGTATGCGTGAGGCCAACGGCGAGAAACGCACCGAGAAGAAGGAGATTGAGAAGCGCAGCGTCTCGAAATACCGTATCAAGGACGGACGGCCGAAGACCAAGAAGAACACCTACGACGAGGAGGACGAGGAGTTTACCGAGATGGACGATGCGATGGACTTCATGATGCCCGACTCCCTGCGCTATTTCTATGAAGAGGAGCCGAAGGGCAAGAAAATCTTCGGTCACGACGTGTTCAACAACAAGAACATGACCTTTGAGAGCTCCATGAACATAGCCACGCCGCAGAACTACCGGCTGGGGCCGGGCGACGTGGTGAATGTCGATATCTGGGGAGCCTCGCAGGAGAGCGTCAGTGAGACCATTTCGCCCGACGGCACCATCACCATCGAGGATGTGGGCGTCGTACAGTTGGGCGGGTTGACCGTCAGTCAGGCCAAGAGTCGCCTGCGCCAGGTCATCGGTCCGCGCTATCAGGACTCGCAGATAGAACTGACGCTGGGGCAGACGCGCACCATTACCATCAGCGTCACCGGCGAGGTGAAGATGCCGGGCACCTACACCATGTCGGCCTTTGCCACGGTCTACAATGCCTTGTATATGGCCGGCGGTCCTAATGATATAGGTACGTTGCGCAGTATCAAGGTGTTCCGTGGCGGACGGCAGATTTCGAGCGTCGACGTCTATGCCTTCCTGCTGAACGGACAACTGACGGGCGACGTGCGCCTGCAGGACAATGACATCATTACCGTAGGCCCATACGAAGGGCTGGTGTGCATAGCCGGTAAGGTGAAGCGCCCCATGTACTACGAGATGAAGAAGAACGAGAGCGCGGCCACGCTGTTGCGCTATGCCGGCGGCTTCACCGGCGATGCCTTCACGAAGTCCATCCGCGTGAACCGCAAGGCCGGTGCCCAGTACTCGGTGTTCAATGTCGGCGAGTTCGACATGAGCGACTTCCACATGATGGACGAGGACTCGGTGTATGTCGACTCCACCATCGTGCGCTACCAGAACATGGTCGAGGTCATAGGAGCCGTGTTTCGCCCCGGCCGCTACCAGGTGGGCGGACATATCAGCACCGTCAAGTCGCTGATAGAGGCTGCAGGCGGGTTGACGGAGTCGGCTATCGGCCAGCATGCCGTGATGCACCGTATGCGTGCCGACCGCTCGCTGGAGATGGTCAGCGTCGATATCACGGGCATCCTGGAAGGCACGACCCCCGATCTGCCCATCAGGAACGAAGATGTGCTCTACGTGGCCAGTAACGAGGAGCGTGAGAGCGACAAGACGATTACCGTCCACGGCGAAGTGGCCTACCCCGGCACCTACAAGTATGCCGCCAACCAGACGGTGGAGGATGCTATCCTGCAGGCCGGCGGCCTGACTAACGCTGCCTCGTTGGCCAAGGTCGACGTCTCACGCCGTATCATCGACACCGAGGCCACCGAGTCGAGCGACACCCTGGCTTTCACCTACAGCTTCAGTATCGACAAGGACTTCACCATCAGCGAGGGTAACAACTTCACCCTGCAGCCCTACGACGAGATTTACGTACGCCGTAGTCCTAAGTATAATGAGCAGCAGAACGTCACTGTTGAGGGCGAGGTGCAGTTTAGGGGAAGCTATACCCTCACCAACAGCCGTCAGCGCCTGAGCGAGATTATCAGTCAGGCCGGCGGACTGACCAAGCAGGCCTATCCAGAAGGTGCCAAGCTCATCAGGCAGATGACCCAGGAGGAACGCGAGCAGATGGAGACTATGCTGCGCACGGCCCAGCGAAACTCTGGCAACGACTCTATCGACGTGAAGAAGCTTATCACCATGACAACATTCCCCGTGGCTATTGAGCTGGACAAGGCACTGGCCAACCCCGGCAGCGACGACGACCCCTTCCTGCGTGAAGGCGACCGCATCGTCGTGCCACGCTATACCAGTACCGTCACCATCAACGGCGAGGTGCTCTATCCCAACACCGTGCGCTACAAGGCCGGCGAGAAGGCCGACTACTACCTGGACCTGGCCGGTGGCGTCAGCTCTACGGGTAAGCGCAGCCAGACCATCATCATCTACATGAACGGCATGGTGGCCAAGGCCGACCGCAAGCACCGTCCGGCACCCGGCTGTCAGATTGTGGTGCCCACGAAGTCGAGAAAGCGGGCCCTCGGTCTCACGGAATGGCTCTCCATAGGCACCAGCACCGCCTCTATCGCCACGATGATTGCCACCATTGCCAACCTGATAAAGTAAGCTAAAAGAGAAGTGTTATGGAAGAAAAGAAGCATAGGGAAATAGATGTGTTGGCACTGGCTCGACAAGTTCTCAAGGAAAAGCGGACGCTGGCTAAGTTTATGGTTGCATTCTCTGTCGTCGGGCTTGTAGTGGCTCTGAATACGCCAAGAGAATTCACCTCCCGTACTGTGCTTGCTCCAGAGATGTCGTCTGGAGGGTTGGGCTTGAGCAGTAACCTTGCTGACATGGCCTCTACGTTTGGCATTAACCTTGACAAGAAGTCATCGGTAGATGCTATTTACCCAGAGCTGTATCCTGATATTTTCGCATCAACAGATTTCCTTCTGGAATTGTTTGATATCAAAGTGCGTACCAAGGACGACGATACTCCACGCACTTTTCTTTATCACATTACAAACGAGCAAAAAGTACCGTTCTGGATGTGGCCGAGAATATGGTTGTCACAGCTGATTAAAAAGCCAGATGGTGTTGGCGGCGGTGGCGCAGCCGACCCCTATAGGATTTCTCGCACCGAGGCGGAGATTTGTGAAGGTATCTTCGGCTCCATACAATGCCTGGTTGATAAGAAGACCAGCGAGATAACAATTTCCTACACGGATCAGGATCCGCTTGTAGCTACAATTGTGGTGGACACACTCCAAAGGAGACTGCAAAAGTATATCACCGAGTATCGCACACGCAAGGCCCGTATAGATTATGAGTATTACAAGGAACTGTCTGCCAAAATGTTGTCTGAATATGAAAAGGCGCGTAACAAATACGTTGGCTATGCAGATTCACACAAGAATTTGCTGTTACAGTCTTTTAATACAAGGGCAGAAGAAATGGAGAACGATATGCAGCAAAAGTATGATGCGTACAAAACCATGTTGACGTCAATGCGCCAGGCAGAAGCCAAGATTCAAGAAAACACTCCAGCTTTTACTATTATACAGAATCCCGTTATGCCCTACAAGCCAAGCAGCCGGGGTAAGATTGTCATCTTGTTTATGTGGGTGTTGTTGGGCATAGCAGCAGATGCCGCATGGGTGTTATATCTTAGGAAGATGGTAAAACAAAAGTGAGACAGCAGGCATTAGAAGTTAGAAGGATATATGATGACATATTCTTTTCCATACGTACTGTTGTTGCTGTTTATGGGAATTTGTGCATTCCTGTATGAATATTCGGGCGATGATGAAGAGAAGAGACGTCAGGTCGTCATTACGTCAGCCATTGGTTTCATGTTCTTCTTTGGCTTCAGGGGCTATATCTACTCTGACTGGATACTGTACACCGACACGTTCAGAAACGTGGAATGGGGCGATTTGTTTAAATTTGATATTACTGACAAGGACCTTCGGGAACCGGGTTTTACGCTTCTTTGTCTCCTATGCAAGACTTTCATCAACGAGTATGTCTTTCTGAACGTTGTATGTGCTGCCATATTCCTTTGGCTACTCATCAGGTTCTGCCGACAATTTGATGTGGGCAATATTCCACTTGTTCTGATGCTGTTCATAGCCATGGACGGTACGGTGATAGTGGTCAACCTGCTCAGGAACAGTATCAGTATAGGGATATGGCTCAATGCCTTGGTTTATATTAAAGAGCGTAAGCCCCTGCCATACTTTGCCCTCTGTTTCTTGGCTATCACGTTTCACTTGTCATCATTATTGTTCTTTCCTCTTTACTTTTTGCTGCACCGTGAGACCAACCGGTGGGTGTTCTTGGGGCTGTTTGCATTCTTCTTTGTCTTCTTCCTGAGCAAAGCATCCATCATACTGAGTATAGTTCAAATCTTTGGTTTTGATGGCGTTCTTGGTTCCAAGGCCAAGGCATATACAGAAATCCTTGTCAATTCACGCGGGTTGAATCCGTCTGGAACATTGGAGAAGATAGCTCTGGTTATGCTCGTGTTTTTGTATTACAATGAAATAGTAGAACGATGCAGGTACGGTTACATTATCATTAATTGTCTGCTGATGTATTTCTTTGCCTATTATTTCTGTGGTGAGTTTAAGACTATGAGCGACCGCATGTCGCTGCTTTTTGTTTTTGCCCGCTGGATATTGTGGATAGAGTTGATAAAAATATTGATGATAGAGAATAACAAGAAATTGTTGGCAGGTACTATATTCCTTTATTGTTTCTATATGACGGCGCTAAACCTGAATGAGCCGGTTATGGAATACGACAATGTGCTGACGGGAGCAAAGACCGAAGCACAGCGCCGCCAGGTGTTCTTTAAAATATTCGAGGAAGATAAGTAAAACATGAGATTCAGTATAAGTGATATTTTTCAGAGTAATAGCAACCGGAACGCTATGTTGCGGAACAATATCCTTCTGTCAGGGTTCATGAAGGTGATAGGCCTTGCTACGTCGTTCCTGATAGTGCCCATTACTTTGGACTTTCTTAACAATGAGCAATATGGGGTATGGATGACTTTGACATCGATTCTCCTGTGGTTCGCCTTTTTCGACGTGGGACTGGGCAATGGAATGCGCAACTACCTTGCACAGGCTATTGCAGAAGGAGATTATGCCAAGGGACGTTCTTATTTGACCACAACACTCGCCATGCTGACGGTCATAGCCTTGGTGCTTGCCTTGTTGTTCGTGTCTTTTATCATGATGGCAGACCTTGGAAAAGTGTTCAATACCTCAGTTCTTACCACCGAACAATTGCGCTTGCCTGTTCTCATAGCCATTATAATGACCCTCATAGGATTTGTTGCTAAGAATGTAGGTGTGGTTTATATGGCTCTGCAAAAATATGCTGTTAACGATCTGATAACCATCTCTGCCGGTGTGGTTGGGCTGATGGCCGTGTATGTTCTCACCAAGACGATTCCGCCCGGCAATCTCACGGCCATCGTCTTGGTTTTTACGATGTTTCCTGTCATAGCATTCGTCATTGCAGGTATTCCCCTCTTTCGCAATTATCCCCAGTTACGACCAGAGAAAGCCGATTTTAACTGGACTATTGGCAGGCAGCTCCTTGGCAAGGGTATGGGGTTCTTTTTCATCCAGATTACCAGCTGCCTTGTAATCTTTGGTGGGTCAAACCTCTTCATTACCCAGTTTTCGGGACCGGAGGCTGTAACTACATATAACATCGCCTACAAGTATTTCAATCAGTTGGCTGTGGCCTATACCATTATTGTGTCACCCATGTGGAATGCCTATACAGAGGCATACGTTAAGGGCGAATATGGCTGGATAAAGTCGAACTTCCGGCGTTCCATGGGTATTTGGGCTCTGATGGCAGTGGGTGGCATTCTTATGCTTTTTGTTGCCGACATGTTCTTCCACTTTTGGGTGGGCGATGCCGTTACGGTTCCGTTCAGCGTATCGGTGTCGGTGCTTTGCTACATCACTTTCTTCAACCTAAACAACTGTGTCACCATGCTTATTAATGGATTGAACAAGATTTCTGTTCAAATCGTAACTTCTGTAGTAGCCACCATTGTGTTTTTTGTGGCAGTGATGATTCTTGGTCCTCGGTTGGGCGTTGAGGGTGTGGTTGCTTGTATGGCAGCAAGCTATGCAGCCATGGCAGCCGTTCACCTGTACCAGTGCTACTTGCTTATTAACCAAAAAGCTTCAGGTATATGGAACAGTTGAAACACGGTAAAGTGAGTGTCGTTACTGTGGTCTACAATGATGTGGCCCACATCCGTCAGACAATGGAAAGTTTCTTCTCCCAGACATGGGAGCAAAAGGAATACATTGTCATCGACGGCGGCAGTACCGATGGCACCGTAGACATTATCCGAGAGTATGCAGAGCACTTGGCCTATTGGTGCTCAGAGCCAGATAAAGGTATCTATGACGCTATGAACAAAGGTATTGGTAAGGCTGCCGGCAAATGGCTCAACTTCCTCAACTCAGGAGACTATTACGCCAGTGCCGACTCCCTGAAAGACATGATGGCGTCTGACGCTGAACAGCATGCTGACGTGCTTTTCGGCGATAGCATAGAAATTAATGAAATGTGTAGGCAGAGGGTGACAGCTTCAGCAGATGTCAGCCAGCTTGAAATGATTCCGACGTTCAGGCATGGCTCGTCACTGATACGTACCACCATACAGAGCAAATTTCCTTTCGACCTGTCAAAAAGGAAACGGTTAGGGTATTCACTTGATTGGGATATGCTCTATAGGGTCTATAAAGGAGGCTATCGCTTCTGCAAAGTAGACACCGTGGTGCAGGCCTATCAAAAAGAGGGCGTATCCAACCATCAGTACAAGAATCTCTGGTATAACTACCTCATTACGTCGCAAGGCCGTTTCTGCCCCAGGAAATTATCTTTCTTCGTAAGGCGAAGCGCCGATACTTTTTTAAAGCAGTGTTCGCTCTATGCTTTGGCACGCGACTTTATGTTAGAATTTGTTGTGAATGATATTTTGCACTATATTCCTTTTTGGATGCCTCGGAAGTTGTTTCTGCGAATGGTTGGTGCTAAGATAGGTAAGGGTTCGTTCATTATGAAGAACAATTACATTATGAACGCCCGCCAGCTGACAATAGGCGACTATAGCCATATCAACCGCGACTGCATTGTCGACTCACGCGGCGGGCTTACTATTGGCGATAATGTGTCAATATCGCACCGGGTTAATATCATGACTGGAGGGCACGATGCCCGCGATGCTCACTTTGTGGGGGTGTTCAAGCCCATCGTGATAGAGGACTATGCTTGGCTTGGTGTCGGTTGTACTGTGCTGCAAGGGGTCACCATCGGTCGAGGGGCGATCGTCTCTGCCGGGGCTGTAGTCACAAAGGATGTTGCTCCTTATGATGTTGTGGCTGGTGTGCCAGCCAAGCCAATCGGCAAACGCCCTCAAAACCTCAACTATCATTGCTCAGGCTGGCTGCCTTTTACCTAAAATCAGAATATGGAACAGCGCATGAAGATAGCATACGTCTCAATAACAGTTCTCGCCGACAGCGACCTGCCGTTGATTAGTGAACTCTCTAAACAGTTTACCATAGACTATTATCTGCTGGCAACAAACACCACCAGGCAGGGAACCGTCGTTAATATCAACTTGAAGAGGACGGGCGGCATTTATCCGGGTACCATGTACCCTGAGTTGCAGAACCTTCAGCGCTGGATTGATCTCAAGCATGTTTTCATTGTCAACAAACCAGTCAATCATGACTGGGAGTGGCTTAACTTCAAAGTGTCATGGGAATGGATGAAAAGGCTCAGGCGCGGGCACTATGACCTGATACACCTCACATGGCCGCTGAGGTACAGCTCTTTCCCGTTATACCTGTTACGCAGAAAGATGGTGCTGACCATGCATGACCCCATACCCCATAGCAGTAATCAAACGTTTGAAAACAGACTGCATAGGTGGTGCTGTGTACATCTGACACCAAACTTCATTCTCCTGAACACAACACAGCGGGAAGAATTTTTGCGAACCTACGGCATTGACGAATCCAGGGTCTACCAGTCCAGGCTCAGCATCTATGCCCATCTGAAATACACACAAGCGGCTCCTGCCTTGTGCCCCCATCCGTATGTCCTGTATATTGGCAGTGTACAACCGCATAAGGGGATAGAATATTTGTGTAAGGCTATGCTTTCTGTCATGGCTGATACTAATGACATCAGGTTAGTCGTTGCCGGCAAAGGCACCTATTATTTCGACAAGTCTGTCTATGAACAGAATCCGAGGTTTGTGTTTATCAACCGCTTCATAACAGATGAGGAACTCGCATCCCTTATATCCAATTGTATAGCAGTAGTATGTCCCTATATCGATGCAACGCAAAGTGGCGTCATGATGTCGGCTTTTGCCTTGAACAAGCCTGTCATCGCCACTACTGTCGGTGCCTTGCCGGAGATGATGGAGAACGGACGACACGGCTACTTGGTGCCGCCCAAAGACATCCGTTCTTTAGCAGAAAGTATCAGGCGTATTATCAATCCAGGCAAAGCCCAGCAGTTGTCTGAATTCATAGAAAAGGACTTTGCAGCTGGTAGCCACTCCTGGAGCAGCATAGCCAAAAACATGCAGGCAATCTACCAAGAAATCATTTTTAGAAGAAAAGAACGCTAATATAAAGTATTTATGAAGAAGGCACGTGTAATTGCATATTATCTACCCCAGTTTCACCCCATTCCAGAGAATGATGCCATTTGGGGCAAAGGTTTTACAGAATGGAGAAGTGTGGCAAAGGCGAAACCTTTGTTTCGCGGTCATTATCAGCCGCGCATTCCGGCAGACTTGGGCTTTTATGACCTCAGACTACCTGAGGTAAGAGATCAGCAGGCCGCTATGGCCCAAGATGCGGGCATCGAGGGCTTTTGCTATTGGCATTATTGGTTCGGAAACGGAAAGATGCTTTTACAGCGACCTTTCGAGGATGTGCTCGCCAGCGGGAAACCCGATTTTCCTTTTTGTCTGTGTTGGGCAAATCATTCGTGGCTAACAAGCACATGGACTAATGTCAAAAGACATGAAGCCAAGACCGTTATTATTGAGCAGACCTATCCCGGTATAGAAGATTACGAAAATCACTTTCAATATTGTCTTCCCGCTTTCAGGGACAAACGTTATATAACGGTAGACGGGAAACCCATATTTGGCATTTTCGACCCGTATGGTTTCCCTGACATGAAAGTTTTTATCAAATGCTGGAGAGAATTGGCGATTAAGAATGGACTGCCGGGAATATACCTCTATGCGATAACGCCCTCTGCTGGAACTCTGCGCTATGATGCAGAAGGGCATCTCAAACGCTGCATCCCCGACCTTAAGAGCAGCGCGGAAGCTTATCATAACATCTTGGATTTTGGATTTGATGCCATCAACTCCAATGGAATGCAGAGAGCAGAGATGCTATACAATGGAAAAGTCCAAGACCTGTTTCGGAGAGTGCTTGAACGCTTCATCGATCTGCCCTGCAAGAAATATAATTATGTCAAGATATCCAAAAACATGTTTGCTCCTGAGGATTGTTGGGAAAATGTTTATCCAACCGTATACCCCCAATGGGACAGAACCCCAAGGCAAGGCAAAAGAACTCAAAATGTATATGTAAACTCAACGCCGGAGAATTTCAAGCAACAGTTGGCAAGGGCTGTTGAATTAATATCAAACAAGCAAGACGAGCACAAACTGTTGTTTCTTAAAGCTTGGAATGAATGGGCCGAAGGCGATTATGTAGAACCAGACCTGAAATACGGACATGGCTTCATAGATGCCATAAAAGAAGTTGTACTCGGCTCCTGACTCAAAGACAGACAGGCAAGTCCTTAACGTGAGTATGATGGGGCGTGGCTTTCGACAAAGGGCCGTCACTATAAACTGGGACATTCCCCTGAAGGATTCCTTCACAAAACTCATAGAATCTATGTGCAGCAGCAATAGGATTCCATGTGTCATGGACTGTCCTATATGCTGCCAATGATAGTTCCCGCATCATGTCTGGATGTTCCAGTATATTGCGTACTTTACCATACAACGAATCAACATTCCCTGATGCGAAAACCATTCCATTCTCGCCGTCTTTGAGCAAGAAGGGCACAGCTCCTATAAGATGGGAGGCAACGGGACAGCATACCTGCCCCATGGCTTCGTTGAGTACAACCCCCCAGCCTTCATGTCTGTCTGAGGTAAACAGGAAGATGTCGTGGTCGGCCATTATCTTCGTCACTTCTGCATTGGGGAAATTGCCCAGCAGGTGTACGTAGTTCTGTAGGTTCTTCCGCTCTATCATTCTTGCTATGTCATCGTGCAGTTCGCCAGAACCAATCATGTTGATTTCAAAGTCGTAGCCTGCATCGCGTAGTTTTTCGGCCAGTAAGACCGGCAGTTCAGGGTGCTTCCATTTCAAGAAGCGGGCACACCAAATCATTCTGCCCCTTTGGTGTCCTTTTCTCTGAGCCAGAACCTGCTTGGGGTCCAGTTCCGGAATTGCAGGGAAATAGGCCCATTTGTAGCATTTGTCCTTGTAGGCGTGCTGTAGATACATGTCGTTGGCGGTGTATCCGCTGATGCACAGTTTGTAGAGAGGCTTTTTGTAGAAACACGTATGATAGTAGAACTGTGTCAGGAGGTTTGTTGGCGAAAGGGCATTCAGCAGTCCTCGCTTCAGAATACGTTCGGCACACTCCAGGGTTAGTTTGTTGTACTTCAAGCGGCGCTTTTCGTAGTCTACGACGAACTTTCCCCCTCCAGTGTACATGACATCGGCATCGACAGCCAGTTGATAGGCTTTCTGCTGTGCTTCGGCACTTTCCCATGCTCTGAGGATATAGGGCCGGTCGTAAACGGAGAATCCGCCTTTCTTGAATGACTCAGGCAGGGGTTCTACCTCAACAAACCAGAAATGGCCATTGGTTAGCCTGTATAACTCATCGGCCAATGGTGCATAGTAATGATTAACGAAATTGCTGACTATGACGATTCTCATAATGATTCTTTTTTTATGAAATGTTCAATGCTTCCTGATATAGTGCTATGTACTGGCTGGCCATCTTGTCCCAACTGAATTTCTGTGCGTGGCGCATGCCCTTGTCGATGACTTCTTTCATGAGATGCTCGTCTGTCAGCAGGTTTAGTTTTCTAACCAGTTCCTGCTCTGTGGGCTTGTTTAGCAGTAGCGTTTGTGAGGCTATTACCTCGGGAATAGACGAGTTGTTGCATGCAATGACCGGACAGCCGGCCTTCTGGGCTTCTAAGACAGGAATTCCAAACCCTTCGTAGGCAGAAGGATAAATGAGTGCCGCTGCCTGGTTATACAGTATGTTTAATTCGCTGTTTGGCACATATCCCATCTGGTGGTAGCGGCTTTCGGGAATCTTGCTGTTGATGGATTTCTTTTCTTCGGGCGTCAGGTTCTTGCCGACGATGACCAGGTGGTAGTCTGTTTGTGACACTGCATTGACGCACAGGTCGAAATGTTTATAACCTTGTCGTTCGCCAATAAAAAGAACAAACGATTTAGGGGCGAGGTTGGCCTTCGTCTTTGCCGTTTCCCGTTCGTTGATAACGAAATAATCTTCAGATACCCCATTGTAGATTACCCTGACTCTTTTCTCGTCAACATCTGGAAGGAACTCCAGCAGGTCGCGCTTGGTGTTCTCTGATATGCATACGATGAATTCTGAGTGCCTGATGGCGTTGAATTTCTGCCAGGAGTGTATTTCCCGCCGCACCCCGCTACGGAAGAATTCGTAAGTGAAGTCATGGACGGTTGTCATGTTGACGGCTCGGGGATTGGTGCAATATCTGTAATAGGAAGAATGGAATAGGAACGGCTCGCTAGTGTTAACACTCACAGGCAGGTATCGTGAGTATTTGGGATGCTTTATGGTGCAGATGATTCTGCTGCTGTCGATTTGCAGCTGTTGGCGGTAGTAATTGTCGGCTTGAGGCAGGTCTATATAATAGGGCGACAATAAGCCTTCTGCTTTGCTTATACGCTGCAACAGTTCGTACCAAACCACAGAGATTCCCCCTGAACGCTGGAGCCCGTATACGATGTTGTCAAAGATAATCTTCGTGGCTTCCATCTTAATACCTCTTTGGGCTATACCGTTATAGTTTAAATTCGAATATCTTATAAAGGAATTTCACGCTGACCATGAGTGCGTTGGTGTAGATGCCATTCTCTCTACAGCCCCGTACATCGTCCTTGATGAGCTGAAGGCGGCTCCTGACATTGCGGGTGCTGGCTCCTCCCGTCCGCATGGTGACGAAGTCGATGGGCAGGTAGCGGGCCTTGATATGGTGCTTCATGAAGAGGCGTACCATCATCTCATAGTCGGAGCCTATCTGATAGTCGGTCTTGTAAAGACCGGCTTTCTTGAAAATCTCACGACGGCAGTAGAAAGAAGGATGTGCGGGCATGAAACCGAAACGGAGCCATATTGGCGAGAATCTCTTGGAGGAATAATAGCGTATGCATTTGTCTGGCTGGCCGTCCCTGATAAAATGGATGTCTCCATATACAGCGTCAATGTTTTTATCGTTAAAGGCATCGGCCGCACGCTCAATGATGTCATCGCTGGTAAAATAATCATCGGAGTTGAGTATGCCTACAATATCTCCTGTTGCCATCTGGATGCCCTTGTTCATGGCATCGTAAATGCCGCCGTCTTTTTCTGACAGCCATTTCATCTTGCCCCTTAGCTGTGACTCGTATCTTTGGACTATCTGCTGCGTACCGTCCGTTGAAGCTCCATCCACTACAATGTATTCAATATCCGGGTAGGTCTGCCTGATGACAGACTCAATGGTTTGCCCTAATGTCTGGGCGCTATTGTATGTGGCGGTTATGATAGAGATTTTCACGAAGCACTTTTTATTATAAAACGTAAACGTGAAGTAAATATTGTATTTACCCTCTAATAATCTGATAGGGTAGAAACGGTACTAAAAAAGCCCAGAATGTTTTTTCTGGGCTATAGTCAGTGGGGACTGTCGTCAGAGTCCCAGCTCCGGGTTGTTGCTCCAGTTGTCGCCGCTAATGATGATAGAACTCTTGATGGGCTTCTGGTCGTAGCCTTTGTGCATGGGACCAATGCGGAAGAGGAAATCGTTGAAGTTGACGGTGGGGATGACCACGCCGAAGATGCCCACGCCCACGCGGATGCCTTCTGCCTTGAAGTTGTTACGCAGCAGGGTGGTGGCATAGAAGGTGTGATGGTAGTACTCCAGTTTGTTGTACTCGTTGAAGTTGTCGAGAATTTCTTTGTTAGGCTCGTCACTGGCGTGTGTGAAGATGTAGCCTACGTTGTTGACGGCATCGTCAATCCAGTCGGTCTTGATGCTGTCGTTGGCCTCTATGCACTGGCGGATGTTGTCGTCCATCTCAGTCATCATGGTCTCTTCGTTAGGCACGGTGAGATAGGCTATGAAGAGCAGGGCGCAAACGATGCCTGCCAGAATAATGAGCTGGCCCAGGCAACTGTGGCGGAATTGCCGTCCCAGTGATTCTTGTGTTCTGTAACTGCCTCTGTCGGTCTGTTGCATGGTTGTCTGTTTTGGTGGTTTTTTAATGTGAGATAAGGTTCATGAACTCCTGGCGGGTCTTGGCTTGGTTGAAGGCACCGCTGAAGTCGCTGGTAGTGGTGATGCTGTTCTGCTTCTCTACGCCGCGCATCTGCATGCACATGTGTCGGGCTTCTACGACGACCATGACGCCTAAGGGGTGTAGGGTTTGTTCGATGCACTCCTTGATTTGCAGCGTCATGCGCTCCTGCACCTGCAGGCGGTGGCTGTAGATGTCGACGACACGGGCTATCTTCGACAGGCCGGTGATGTAGCCGTTGGGGATGTAGGCTACGTGTACCTTGCCGTAGAAGGGCAGCATGTGATGCTCGCAGAGCGAGAAGAAGTCGATGTCCTTGACGATGACCATCTGTGAGTAGTCCTCTTTGAAGAGGGCATCGGTGAGCACCTTGTGGGCATCCATCTCATAGCCACGGGTGAGTACCTGCATGGCTTTTGCCACGCGCATGGGTGTCTTCAGCAGACCGTCGCGTCCGGGGTCTTCGCCCAGCAGGGTGATAATCTTCTTGTAGTGGCCGGCGAGTTCGTCTAAGCCTTCGCGGAACAGTTCGTTTTCTGGGTACATTTAGTATGATACGGTTATTTTTCCTTTGACAATCGATGCACCGCTGATGCCCAACTTGCGGATGTTCATCAGCATCTCATGGGCTTCCTCATAGGTGCGGTAGTTGCCTACCCGGCATATCCATCGTGGTGAGTAGAAATGTACGTAAATAGGCTCATCAGGGTACATGGACTTGATGGTGCTACCTACCTGCTCTGCCTTCTGGCGGTCTTTGCGCTGGTTTCCACCTGCAAAGGCTTGTACACGGTAGCCGTTTACCTTATAACCGCCGCGCATCACCTTGCGGCGCGTGTCGAGCTGCTGTACTTGTATGCTGACGGTGTCGCGGTGCTGCTCAGGGGTGGCGGTCTCAGTTTTTGCCTCGCTCTTGGCTGGTGGCGGCGTGGTCTTGAGTGGCTCCTCTTTCTTTGGAGGTATCCATCCCTCGGGCTGCTTGTTGACCAGCTCGTCAATGGAACGGTCGTGATTGACCGTCAGCGTTCCTTCGCTGCTTTTGCCCTTTTGCTGGATACGCTGGGTAAAAGTCTGTGCACTGGCTGTCAGCAGGCAGCCAGTACACAGCGTTATTATGGTGACGAGTCGTCTCATCTGTACCTTTACTTCTTCCAGGCGTCGATGATGCCCTTGAAGTCGGCTGCCTTCAGTGAGGCACCGCCAATGAGTCCGCCGTCAATGTCGGGCTTGGCAAACAGTTCGGGAGCGTTCGAAGCCTTGCACGAGCCACCGTAGAGGATGGTGGTGTCGTCGGCAACAGCCTGGCCGTACTTCTCGGCAATGATGCTGCGGATGTAGGCGTGGATCTCCTCGGCCTGCTCAGCGGTAGCGGTGAGACCGGTGCCGATGGCCCAGATGGGCTCGTAGGCGATAACGATTTTGCGGAAGTCCTCTTCGCTGAGGTTGAAGACGCTGCCTTCGAGCTCGGCCTTCACCACCTCGTTCTGCTTGCCGGCCTGGCGCTCCTCTTTGCTCTCGCCGATGCAGAAGATAACCTTCAGTCCCTGCTTCTGAGCCAGCAGCACCTTCTCCTTGAGAATCTCAGGTGTCTCCTTGTAATAGTCGCGGCGCTCGCTGTGGCCAAGGATGACATACTGGGCACCGGTAGACTTCACCATCTCGGCAGAGACCTCGCCCGTGTAGGCACCCTTCTCCTTGTCGGCGCAGTTCTCAGCACCCAGTCCGATGATGTCCTGGTCAAGGAACTGTGCTATTGAAGCCAGGTGGATGAATGGCGTGCAGATGACCACACCGCAGTTGGGCTTGTCAGCCTTCAATGTTTCGTTCAGCTCTTTTGCCAGAGCAATACCATCCTGGAGATTCATGTTCATCTTCCAGTTTCCTGCAACAATTTTCTTTCTCATTTTTGTTCTTTTATTTAAAATAGGTTTAATTGTTTACTTTGTTTGGGGACGCTTTTTGCGGCGAATCCACTTCGTCCACATCCACAGGCGGTCGGCGAGCGACAGCAGTGCCAGGGGTAGCACGAACCACATCAGCAGGTCGGCAATCTTGCGTGCCACGGAGTCGTCGGGCATCTGGCCGTGCTCCAACTGCTCCAGTGGCAGGTGAGAGCGTGTTTCCGGCATGACCGGCAGGGCGTTGTGGCTCCATTTGCGTATGATGACACCGTCCTTCAGCAGTAGCATGCCCGGATTGCTCCTGATAACAGTCTTCAGCAGGATACCGTCAGTCTGGCAGAACGGGTATTCGGCTCCTGTCATCTCGCTCCACTGTCTGATGCTCTCCGACGTGCTGGAGGTCAGGCAGTAGAAGCGGTAGCCGTGGTCGTTGGCGTACTCATATAGCTCGTTGATACGGTCCAGCTGTGAGTCGTCGGCCTTCTCCAGATAGGGCGACACCAGCAGGAACACGTAGCTGGAGTCCTGCAGCACCGTCTCGGTGATATCTTCGCCGTTGTCGGCCCTCTCTATGAAGAGGTCGGCATAGGGCAGGTCCTCGCCATCCATAGTCCGCTGCCACTGCTCACGCAGGTTAGTCCCAATGTGGTACGGGCGGAAGTCGAATATCGGCAGGTAGTAGAGGCACCATGCCGAGATGGCGAGTACGAAAAGTGCCGAGTAGTTGATGACTATCCACTGGTTAGTCTCGCTGACGAAGCGGAACATCTCCTTAGGCCATAGGGCTACCACAACGGCACAACTGAGGAGCACAACGTTCTTCCACAGCGTCTGCCAGTTGGTGAGCACGACGGCATCGCCGAAGCAGCCGCAGTCGCTGATGGGGTTGGCCAGTGCCAGCCAGAGCGTCAGCGGTGTCATCACCATCATCATCAGTAAGATAAGTCTCGATGTCAGCCGCCGCTGAATCGCAAACAGCAGGAAGATGCCGAGACAGAACTCCGCTGCTGCCAGCAGTACCGCTGCGCTGAGGGTGGTCCAGCCGGGCAGCAGCCCGCCCAGTCCCATCGCCTCCAGGTAGTCGGCAATCTTGTATTGTGTGCCTAACGGGTCGACGGCCTTGACGAATCCTGAGAGGATGAACGTGACGGCCAGTACCAGTCGGCAGATGTTGACGCAAAACTTCTTCATTCCTCAGTCAACTTAATGACCCCGAAGGCGGCATAGTTGATGATGTCCATGTAGTTGGCGTCGATACCCTCGCTTGCTACTAAGTGCTCACCTCTGACCTCAATGTCCTCAATCTCCTTGATACGCTCAATCTTGGTCAGTATGAGGTCGGTGTATGAACTGACGCGCATGCTGCGCCACGCCTCGTCGTAGTCGTGGTTCTTGCGCTTCATCAGTTCCAGGGCCTCGTGGGCATAGCGGTCGTAGAGCAGCATGGCTTCTTGGTTGCTGATGTCTACCGTGTCGGCAAAGCCGCGCTCCAGCTGTATGAGTCCCACGATACCGTAGTTGATAAGTGCCATGAACTCAGGACGGATGCCTTCGCCCACCAGACTCTCCTTCTTCACTTCCAGCGAGCGTATGCGCTTGGCCTTGATGAAGAGCTGGTCGGTAAGGGCCGTGGGGCGCAGGATGCGCCATGAGGCGCGGTAGTCGTGCAACTTCTTCTCGAAGATGGCACGGCATTCGGCTATTGCCTGTTCAAACTGCGTGTTTGTATGTTCAAACTGATCCATATCTGGGGTGCAAAGGTAAGCAATTCTGCTGAATTGACCAAACGATTACAGTTCTTTCTGCTTTTTATGTATGTAGCGTATCTTTGCGCAGAGTGCGTCATGGCGTGTCTGCAGGGAGTCGCGCCTGACGCGTGTCTTTGTCAGCAGGGTCAACTCTTCGGGGGTGGCGCGCAGTTGTTCTTTGTCCTTGTCAACCTGGTCTTTCTGCTGTAGGTAGTCGGCTTTTACTGCCTGCAGGGTGCTGTCGAGTATGGCCAGCTCTTCCTGCGACCGTTTCAGTTCAATGCTCTGCTGCAGCCGCAGGGCCTGTTTGCGCGTCTCGATGGCGCTGGGATAGACCTTGCGCAGGGAGTCGATGACGATGAGGGCGCGGTCGTATTTCTGCTTGGCGAACAGATGATCGGCCTTTTGCAGCATCGCCACAGCCTCCTGCTGCTTGCTGTCTTGGCAGGCAGTCAGCAGCAGGAGACTACCAAGAGCTATCAGTATAGACTGTCTTGTTGGCATGATGATTAGAAATTGACGGCGAAGGACAGACCGACGGTGACGTAGTTCATGACCTTCTTCTTCTTGTAGTTAATGGGTTCCAACAGTGGCGACTCCTCAGACAGCAGTTCCACGATGCTGTAGGCATTCTCGGTGAGGCCCTTCTTCAGGTAGTGGTAGGGGTCGTACTTCATGTTGAAATTTTTCTCGGAGTAGTCGTAGTCGACAAAGAGCTTCCATGAGAAATTTGACTTATAGCGGTAGGTGAGCGACAGTCCTGTACCCCATGAGGTGGCACTCTTGGCACCGATGGTGAGGTAGTCCCAGTCGTCGGTATAGGTCTGGCCGGTGGATGCGGGGTAGTCCAGATAACTCTTTTCGGCGACTATGTTTCCGTTTTCAACATATATGCCATAGTTGATGTCCTTGACGTTACCCTCGGCATGTCCGTCGATGTCAAGCTCCTGGGTGAACGAGCGGCCTATGAGCAGCTTGCTGCCTAAGGCGAAGCGTTCGCTCAGCGGCAGGTTGAAGTAGAGGCCCAGGCTGGCGGTGAACTCCGTCATGTGGTCGCTTTCCACAATACCGTTGAGGTTGGTGATGGGAGATTTGGGATCCTCCAGCATCGTATTGAAGAACTCTTCGCTATTGCTGTAGAGGCTGCCGACGGCCCCTATCCAGCCTAATAATGAAGACTCGTCAACCAGCTCGGTGTATTTACCGAAGGAGCGGGCCGACATGGCGCGTACACGTAACCGGCCGCCGATTCCTACGTACTTGTTAAGGAAATATGCACCCTCGGCATCCACCACCGTGGCAGCACGGAACTTCACGTTGGGGTTCTCATCGTCGTCAACGTCGGCTTCGATGTCGTAACCGGCATACATGTCTTCATACTTTTCTTTATCCACCAGGTCGTCAGCGGTAAAGTCGATGCCCTTGCTGCCAAGGCCCAGACCCATCGAGATACTGAAGAATGACGGGTCGTTGAAATCGGCCTCCAGGTTGTTGCGCAGCAGGCCCTTGCCCTTGAAGAGCACATCGCTCAGGGCATAGCCCAGCTCGGTAGACATGATACCGATGCCGGCACCCGACATGACATCGCTGATCCAGTGGCGGTTGTTCAGGATACGCATCACACCCGTAGCCGTGGCGACACCGTAGCCGGCCACTGAGAACCACGGCGAGCGTGTCAGACCGTATTCCTTGTGCAGCAGGGTAGCGCCTACAAACGAGGTGGCGGTGTGGCCTGAGGGCCAGGAGTTGGCTGTAGAACCGTCAGGGCGCATCTCCTTGGCAGTGTATTTGATGCCGTTGACGAGACCGGCCATGATACCGTATGACATGGCGGCACTGGCCAGCAGGCGGGGCCAGTCGCTGCGGCCCTCATAGCCGCCCAGCTTCAGGCCTACGGTTACCAGCGGACCGAAATACTGTGTATAGTCGTCGATACCTGTTTTGAAGTTGGTAAGCAGTTGGGTGTTCTCCTTGGCGTCCTTGTTGTTAACGCGGAACATAGCCTTGTCGCCCTTGACAGCCCATCCGGCAACAAACAGGGGAACGCCGACAAATGTCAGGTCGTCCATCACCTTGAAGGGTTCTACGCCGGGGTTTGTCTTGCTCTTGAAGAAGTCGAAATCTCCAAAAGTTATAGTATTGGTATTCTCTTTGCTGAGGGGTACCTGGTCGAAGCGGCTCAGGTCGGTGGCAACGAGCTCTGGCTTCATCTCCGGAACGGTGAGTTTCAGCGGTTCCATGTCGCTGAAATTTTCTGCGTTTGCGCCCAGTGTCATGACCAAGCACGTCAGTAAAAGGGAAAATCTTTTTTTCATAACATGAGATTTTTTAGTAATTCGCCCGCAAAGTTACTAATTTTTTTTAATTTATTGCTTTCCCGCCTGTAAATTTTGTAACTTTGTGCCCAATTTAGTGACATCAGAACGAAAACAGTATATCATGAAGTTATATTCAGACGAAGAACTGGCCGAGATTCTTGACCAGGAGATATTCCACCAAATCAGTCATGTGGCCGACCGCCTGGGCGTAGAGTGCTATGTCGTGGGCGGCTATGTCCGTGACATTTTCCTGGAACGCCCCTCCAACGATATCGATGTTGTGGTGGTGGGTAAGCCTCACCCCCTGACCCCCTCTCCGACTGGCGAGGGGGAATGTCGTGTTAGCGTGGGCATCTCCGTGGCAAAGGAACTCAAACGCATGCTTGGAAGGAAGGCACACCTGTCGGTGTTCAAGAATTTTGGGACGGCACAGGTGAAGATAGCCCCCTCCAACCTCCCCCAGTCGGGGGAGACCGGGAGGGGGCTCGAAGTGGAGTTCGTTGGCGCCCGCAGGGAGAGCTATAGCCACGACTCACGGAAGCCCATCGTGGAGGATGGCACGTTGGAGGACGACCAGAACCGCCGCGACTTTACCATCAACGCGATGGCTATCTGCCTGAACAGTGCCCGCTTTGGTGAACTGGTAGACCCCTTCAATGGACTGGCCGATTTGGAGGACGGCATCATTGCCACGCCGCTCGACCCTGCCATCACCTTTAGCGACGACCCGCTGCGTATGATGCGCTGCATCCGCTTTGCCACCCAGCTGAACTTTCAGATTGAGGACGAGACCTTCGAGGCCCTGGAGCGCATGGCCGACCGCATCAAGATTGTCAGCGGTGAGCGTATCGAGGTTGAGCTGAACAAGATTATCATGTCGCCGCATCCCAGCAAGGGCTTTGTCGACCTGCAGCGCTCTGGCCTGCTGAACATCATCCTGCCCGAGTTGGCTGCCCTCGACATTGTTGAAACGAAGAACGGCCGTGCCCATAAGAACAATTTCTATCATACGCTGGAGGTGCTGGAGAATGTGGTTAAGAGTGTAGAGTGTAGAGTGCAGAGTGTAGAGTTTCCTTCCGGGGTCCCTTCCGCAGATGCTGTGGCGGTAGCAAACTCTACACTCTACACTCTACACTCTTCACTCTATCTCCGCTGGGCCGCCCTGCTCCACGATATCGGGAAGACAAAGTCTAAACGGTGGGAGCCGGCGGTGGGCTGGACCTTCCATAACCATAATTATCTGGGGGCAAAGATGGTGCCCGAGATTTTCCGCAGACTGAAGCTGCCGCTTGGTCCGGAGATGAAGTACGTACAGAAGCTGGTCGACCTGCACATGCGGCCGCAGGCCATTGCTGACAGCGAGGTGACCGACTCTGCCGTCCGTCGCCTGCTGAACGATGCCGGCGACGATATTGACGACCTGATGACGCTCTGCGAGGCCGACATCACCAGCAAGAACGAGGTGAAGAAAAAAATATTCCTGGAAAATTTCCGCATGGTGCGCGAAAAGCTGACCGATCTGAAGGAAAAAGACTATAAGCGGCTGTTGCAGCCCGTCATCGACGGCAACGAGATTATGCAGCTCTTTGGCCTGAAACCCAGCCGCGAGGTGGGGACGCTGAAGCAGACGCTGAAGGATGCCGTGCTTGACAACAAGGTGGAAAACGAGCGCGAATCACTGATGCAGCTGCTGATAGAAAAGGCACGCCAGATGGGACTCGCGCCAGTCGTGGCCGATAAATAACACTAATAAAGTGTAAAAAAGATATAAATGTAACAATGCTTACGCATTAATTTTGTAATTTTGCAGGCCGAAAACTTGATTTACGCGTTTGAGCTTTCGCTATCGGACGATATAGTATCAATTTAAGTTTTTAATATGAGTATGAAAAAGAGTCAGTTTTTAGTGCTTGCGGCCTCAGCGCTGCTGCTTGCCTCGTGCGGTGGTAATGGCGGAGGACGCCCCACTTTTGGTGACAATGAGTATCCCGTCGTGACGGTCGGTACCCAGAGTGCCTCTTCACAGGCCACCTATCCCGCCTCTATCAAGGGCGTGCAGGATGTTCAGATTAATCCGAAGGTGCAGGGCTTTATCACACAGATTAACGTTAAGGAAGGTCAGACGGTGAGCGCCGGACAGGTGCTCTTCGTGCTCGACAACGTAACCTACCAGGCACAGGTGCGCCAGTCGCAGGCCAATGTCAATACGGCCGAGGCTGCCTGTAATACCGCCAAGCTGAGTTATGAGAACTCCAAGAAGCTGTATGAGAACAAGGTCATCGGCGACTTCGAGCTGCAGTCGGCCACCAACCAGTATGAGCAGGCCAAGGCCGGTCTTGCCCTGGCACAGGCAGGTCTGGCATCGGCCAAGGAGATGCTCAGCTTCTGCTATGTCAAGAGTCCGGCTTCAGGCGTTGTGGGTACCCTGCCGCTGAAGGTCGGTGCGCTGGTGAATACGGCCTCTGTGCTGACCACGGTGTCGAACAACTCGTCGATGGAGGTCTATTTCTCTGTGACTGAGAAGGACGCCCTCGAGATGTCGAAAAGCGGCGAGGGTCTGTCGGCTATGCCTGCTGTGAAGCTGCAGTTGGCCGACGGCACTGTCTATGGCCATGATGGCAAGGTGACCAAGATGAGCGGTGTCATCGACCAGACGACGGGCTCCGTTCAGATGATTGCCGTCTTCTCTAATCCTGAAAAGCTGCTGAAGAGCGGTGGCTCAGGCACCATCCTGATTCCCCATGACAATGCCTCGGCCATCGTCATCCCGCAGTCGTGCGTGATGGAGGTGCAGAACAAGAAGTTTGTCTATCTGCTGGGTAAGGACAACAAGGTGCAGTACACCGAGATTAAGGTGGCTCCGCAGAACGACGGCAACAACTATGTGGTGACCGAAGGCTTGAAGGTGGGCGACAAGTATGTCACCAACGGCATCACGAAACTCAATGACCAGATGGTGATTGTGCCCATCACGCCTGAGCGCTATCAGCAGAAGATAGACGAGCAGGCCAAGGCCATGTCGGCTGGCGACATTGTTGGTGCCATGAAGAAATAAATCGTAAATCGTAAATCAGTAAATCGTAAATCAACATGACCTTTACGACATTTATCAAACGCCCGGTACTGTCGACGGTGATATCTATCCTCATCGTCCTGCTGGGTTTCATCGGACTGGTGTCGCTGCCTATTGAGCAGTACCCCAATATTGCGCCCCCTACCGTTGCGGTGTGGACCAGCTATCCTGGTGCCGATGCCGAGACGGTGAAGAACTCTGTCATCACGCCCTTGGAGGAGAGTATCAACGGTGTGGAGGGTATGGACTATATCACCTCAACGGCCTCGACGGGTTCGGCACAGATCAGCGTGCTGTTCCGTCAGGGCATGAATGCCGATATGTGTGCCGTCAACGTCCAGAACCGTGTTGCCCAGGCTCAGGCGCTGCTGCCTGCCGAGGTGACGCGTATCGGTGTGACGGTGACGAAGCGCCAGACCTCGCAGGTGCTGATGTTCACCCTGACGTCAGACGGTCGTTATGACGACGAGTTCCTGACCAACTACAACAACATCAACATCATTCCGGCCATTAAGCGTATTCAGGGCGTGGGTGACGTACAGTCTCCTGGTATGAAGAGCTACACGATGCGTATCTGGCTGAAGCCCGACGTCATGAAGCAGTATGGCCTGATGCCGAGCGACATCACGAATGTGCTGGCTGAACAGAACATCGAGGCGGCCCCGGGCTCCTTCGGCGAACTGTCAGATGTGCAGTACGAATACGCCATGCGCTATACCGGCCGTCTGAAGAATGAAGAGGAGTTCGGCAACATCATCATCTCGAGCAACGCCAGCGGTCAGACGCTGAAGCTGAAGGACGTTGCCCGCATCGAACTGGGTGGACAGACCTACTCCGTGTCGATGAAGAACAACAACCTGCCGTCGGTGATGGGTATGGTGCAGCAGATTGCCGGCTCCAATGCCAACGAGATTGCCAAGCAGGTGAAGGCCGAACTTGAGGAGCAGGCCAAGCTGTTCCCGCCGGGCATGACCTATAAGATTAACTATGACGTAACGGAATTCCTGTATGCCTCTATCGAGGAGGTGGTGTTCACGCTGGTGTTCACGCTGGTGCTGGTGTTCATCGTCATCTACGTGTTCCTGCAGGACTGGCGCTCAACGCTCATCCCGCTGATTGCCGTGCCGGTATCGCTGATAGGTACGTTCTTCTTCCTTTCCGTTTTCGGCTTCTCCATCAACCTGCTGACGCTCTCGGCCCTGCTGCTGGCTATCGCCATCGTGGTCGACGATGCCATTGTGGTGGTCGAGGCCGTGCATGCCAAGCTTGACCAAGGCTATAAGTCGACGCTGACTGCCTCTATCGACGCCATGAACGAGATTTCGGGTGCTATCATCTCCATCACGCTGGTGATGGCCTCGGTGTTCATCCCCGTGTCGTTCATCGGTGGCACCAGCGGTACGTTCTACCGTGAGTTCGGTGTGACAATGGCTGTCTCAATCTTCATTTCGGCACTGAACGCCCTGACGCTGTCGCCCGCCCTGTGTGCCATCTTCCTGAAGCCCCACGACAAGGACGGCCACGAGCGTAAGATGTCGCGCATCGACCGTTTCCACCTGGCTTTCAACACGGCCTACGACAAGGTCTTGGGTAAATATAAGAATAATGTAGAGAAACTGGTTCGTAAGCCCATTCCCGTGTTGACGACGGTCATTCTGGGAATCGTGGCACTGGTGGCCGCCTTCTCGTTTACGAAGACCGGTCTGGTGCCCGATGAGGATACCGGTACTATCTTCTGTACCGTCTCTATGCCTCCCGCCACCTCTGTGGCCCGCACGCGTCAGATTATCGACGAGGTGGATGCCATCCTGGCTGCCGATCCTGCCATTCAGAGCCGCGAGCAGATTCAGGGTTACAACTTCATTGCCGGTGCCGGTTCCGACCAGGCCACGTTCATCATCAAGCTTAAGCCGTTCTCGGAGCGCCAGAAGGGTTTCTGGTGGAAGCTCAGTGGTCTGTGGCAGGGCGACGGCATCTACCGTTTCTTCCTCAACCCATTGGAGTCAACTGGTGTGCTCGCACAGATTTACATCAAGACGGCCCATATCAAGGATGCCAAGATCCTGGCCTTCGCTCCGCCTATGATTCCCGGCTTCTCGGCCAACAGCGGTGTGTCGATTGTGATGCAGGACCGTACCGGTGGTAGCCTGGACAAGTTCTTCGAAATCGTCACCGACTACATTGCCGAGCTGAACAAGCGTCCGGAGTTCCAGATGGCTCAGACCAGCTACAACCCCAACTACCCGCAGTACATGCTCCACATGGATGTGGCCAAGTGTAAGCAGGCCGGTGTGTCGCCCGCTACCGTGCTCAGCACGCTGCAGGGCTACTATGGCGGACTCTATGCATCAAACTTCAACGCCTATGGCAAGCTGTTCCGCGTCATGATCCAGGGCTCGCCCGAGACCCGTATGACACCCGAGTCGCTCAACAGCGTCTATGTCCGCACACCGGGCGGAATGGCTCCCGTACAGGAGTTCTGCCGTCTGGAGCGTGTCTACGGTCCGGCCAACATCAACCGCTTCAACCTGTTTACGTCTATCAACGTCACGGCAACCGTGGCCAACGGCTATTCTACGGGTGAGGCCATCAAGGCCGCCCAGGAGGTGGCTGAACAGATGCTGCCTACAGGCTACTCGTACGACTACCAGGGTCTGACGCGTGAGGAGGCTAAGGCTTCCAATACCACGGCCGTCATCTTCGTGCTGTGCTTCATCTTCATCTACCTCATCCTGTCGGCCCAGTACGAGTCGTACATCCTGCCGCTGGCCGTTGTGCTTTCCGTGCCCTTCGGACTGGCAGGCTGTTTCCTCTTCACAATGGTCTTCGGCCATGCCAACGACATCTACATGCAGATCTCGCTTATCATGCTGATTGGTCTGTTGGCTAAGAATGCCATTCTGATTGTGCAGTTCGCCCTGGAGCGCCGTCACATGGGTATGGCCGTATCATGGTCGGCCGTCCTGGGTGCTGCCGCCCGTCTGCGTCCTATCCTGATGACGTCGTTGGCCATGGTCATCGGTCTGCTGCCAATGATGTTCGCCTCTGGTGTAGGCAAGAACGGTAACCAGACCCTTGGTGCTGCTGCCGTGGGTGGTATGCTGATTGGTACGCTGCTTCAGGTGCTGGTGGTGCCGGGCCTGTTTGTCATCTTCCAGTCGCTACAGGAGAAGTTCAGCCCCATGAAGTTCGATAATGAAGACGAGAACGAGGAGGTGGCTACCGAGATTGCCCAGTATGCCCATCGTCCCGTTGATTATGAATTACAGAAGTAAAACCCACCCCCTGCCCCTCCCCAAGGGAGGGGAGATGGGGATGACTATTCCCGGAATATACAAACATATACAAATAATGAAGATCAAGAGAAATCTTAAAAGCATAATAAAGCCCCTCCCTTGGGGAGGGGTTGGGGTGGGTTTGCTCCTGCTCTCTTTGTCGAGCTGCGGCCTTTACAACAAGTACGAGCGTCCTGAGGTCGTGGCCGACGGTATCGTCCGCGACCCTGTTGCTGCCAATGGTGCACTACAGCAGACCGACACCACGTCGTTTGGCAACCTGCCCTGGCGTCAGCTCTTCACCGACCCGCAGCTGCAGACACTCATTGAGCAGGGTCTGGAGAAAAACCCCGACCTGCTGAATGCCGCCCTGAACGTGCAGATTGTCAACGAGGCGCTGAAGTGTGCCCGCCTTGCCTTCCTGCCTTCTGTGGCGCTCACGCCTCAGGGGACCATCTCAACGCTGATGACCGACCCCTCGGTGACCACGAAGACGTATCAGCTGCCTGTCTCAGCCTCGTGGAATGTCGACCTCTTCGGCAATCTGCTGAATGCCAAGCGCTCAGCACAGATGCAGCTCATAGCCACCAAGGACTACCAGACGGTGGTGAAGTGTAATATCGTTACAGGCATCGCAAACCTCTATTATACCCTGCTGATGCTCGACCGCCAGGTGGAGATTATCAACGATATGGAGCAGCTGACGAAAGAGACGTGGGACAAGATGAAGTTCATGCACGACAACCGCGTGGGCTACCGCTCCACCGCCGTGCAGAGCGCTGAGGCTGCCTACTACTCGGTGCAGTCGCAGAAGGTTGACCTGCTGCGACAGATGCGTGAGGTCGAGAACTCGCTGTCGCTGCTCATCGCCCAGCCTGCCCAGAGCATCAGGCGCGGCCGTCTGGCCGACCAGTCGCTGCCCTCGCAGTTTGCTACGGGCGTCAGCATCCAGTTGCTCAATAACCGTGCCGACGTCCACTCTGCCGAGATGGCCCTGGCCCAGTGCTTCTACGACGTGCAGCAGGCCCGCTCACGCTTCTATCCCAGCATCACGATTACTGGTAGTGGCATCTTCACCAACAACAATGGCCTCATCAACCCCGGCAAGATGCTGTGGTCGGCTGTCGGCTCACTTGTTCAGCCCATCTTCCAGCACGGACAGATTGTGGCCGGACTGAAGGTGGCCAAGATGCAGTATGAGCAGAAGTACAACTCATGGCAGAATACCGTGCTGAAGGCCGGCAACGAGGTGTCCAACGCCCTTGTGTCCTACAATGCGTCGGCCGAGAAGGGTGAGCTGGACTCCAAGCGCGTGGCTGTGTTGAAGAAGAACGTAGAGGATACCAGGAAACTGATGGAATCATCGGCCAATACCACTTATCTGGAGGTTATCTCGGCACAGTCGAACCTGCTGAATGCCGAAATCAACGAGGTGACCGACCAGTTCAACAAGATGCAGGCCGTCGTGAACCTCTACCAGGCCTTAGGTGGCGGTGCTAAATAAGTGAATAGTGAATAGTGTAAAGTGAATAGTTATGGCAAGCGAAATAAGTCCTAAAGCCGAAATCAGCCCCAAGGCGAGAATCGGCAACAACTGTAAGATATTCCCCTTCGTCTATATTGAGGACGATGTGGTCATTGGCGACAATTGCATCATCTTTCCCTTTGTCAGTATATGTAATGGTACGCGCATGGGTAAGGGAAATAAAGTCCACCAGGGAAGCGTTATCGGTGCCCTGCCGCAGGATTTTGAGTTCCGTGGCGAGAAGTCGGAGTGCATCATCGGCGACGGTAATATCATCCGTGAGAATGTGGTCATCAACCGCGCCACCCACACTGGTGGCCAGACCGTTATAGGCAACGAGAACGTGCTGATGGAAGGCGCCCATATCTCGCACGACACGAAGGTGGGCAACCACTGCGTCTTTGGCTACGGTACTAAGATTGCCGGCGACTGCGAGATTGAAGACGGTGTCATCTTCTCCAGTTCGGTCATTGAGAATGCCAAGACGCGTGTCGGCAAGGGCTCTATGATACAGGCCGGCACCACCTTCTCCAAGGATGTGCCGCCTTACATCATCACCACTAAGAAGAACACCTATGGCGGCGTGAACTTTGCCGTTGGCCGTCAGCATGGCGTCGACGAGAAGACGCTGAAGCACATCGCCAACGCCTACCGTCTGGTGTTCAACGGTAACACCTCGCTGTTCGATGCTGTCAACCAGATTGTAGAGCAGGTTCCTGACGGGCCGGAGATCCGTCATGTCATAGAATTCCTGCGGACGACGAAGCTCGGAATTATATCAAGAATGTAAAAACAGTATTGGAGCGCGGACAGGATTTGTTCGCGCTCCAATGCTCTTAATAGCTGGCTGTACAGGGCACGCCTGCCGCAATGACACGGTCGCGGATGGCGTCCAGCTCCTCATGGGTGGCCTTCAGCAGGCTGTGGTCAGGGGTCTCGCGGTCGATGGTGTAAATCATCACCTGGCTGGGGGCGATGTCTTTGACGGCCTCAAGCCACGGCCTGACGTAGCGGTCGGTGGTGTTGTCAATGCCGTCGCCCTTGAGAAACATGGTCTGGATGATGACATGACCGTTGAAGGCCTTCATGCGCTCAATGATAGTGTCAACGCTGTAGGTGCCGTTGGGGCGGTCTACCTGGCTGATGAACGCCATGTCGATGGTGTCGAGTTTCAGGATGTTGTTGTCCACCCGCATCAGCGCGTCGTGTACCTCAGGGCGGTGAATCATGGTTGAGTTGCTCAGCACCGACACCTTGGCGTCAGGACAGTACTGGTTGCGCAGGCGGATGGTGTCGCCGATGATTTCAGCAAAATGCGGATGGCAGGTTGGCTCTCCATTGCCGGCAAAGGTCAGCACGTCGGGCAGCTGGCCGTCGTGCTTCATCTGCTGCAGCTTGGCCTCCAGTGCCTTGGCCACCTCCTCGCGTGTCGGCATCGGCAGGGTGGGGCGGTGCTCTTTGTTGAATCCGCACTCGCAGTATATGCAGTCAAAGGAGCATACCTTGCCGTCGGCAGGCAGCAGGTTGATGCCCAGCGAAATGCCCAGTCGCCGGCTGTGAACAGGGCCGAAGATGGGCGATGGATAGATGATGGTACTCATAACGGGCGCAAAGTTACGAAAAACGAGAGAAAAGAAAAAGAAAAAGCCCGTTTTTTTCTTTTTCTTTCCCGAATGTCATAACTCCTGTATAGGATTTTTCGTGAAAAAGGGTGACAGGGTGACAAAACCGCCTGTCACAAAGGGTTTGCACCCTTTTTAGAGGGTGTCAGGGGTGACAGAAGGGTGACAGCCCGCAGGCACTCCCCTCCCTTGTAGGGGAGGGGTCGGTGGTGGGGTCAGTAATTACAACAGCAAGGAGCAGGATCATGCGAGCAGGAGGCTGACAGCGCTTGGCGACGAGCCACCACACCTCTGAATTCTCGAGAGAATTTGACCGTCAGAAGCCTGTAGAGAAGTGTGCGGTGGCCTTTTTCTATGGTATAACAGCCTGTCACCCTTCTGTCACCCCTGACACCCTCCGAAAAGGGTGCAAACGCCCTGTACATCGGCGTTTTGTCACCCTGTCACCCTTTTTTTGTTTTTCTCCTGTACGCGCGTATACGCGCGTACACGTCATGATGAGTGAAGGCGGTTGTTAAGAAAGCGGTACTTTTGTTTGGGCAATTCAAAGAATTGAAGTACATTTGCAAACAAATCTTGGTATGAAAAAAACGAAACCGAAGCAATGGCACAGACGACAGACAAAGGAGAGATGTACCAAGGTGTATAAGGATGAGTATTATTCTTGCGGCGAAAACGCCGCAGGAATGCACAGAGACGAGAGGGACGCCGTCCCCGTCTATTTTGCCCGCATTTTTGCGGGCAGGGGTAGCATCTGGCAGCAAGACGCGGCCTATTATCATGAGCGTATCCTCCATGCACCGGGACAGTTGCGCAGGATGATTGACTATGTGAAGGATAATCCGCGCCGCCTTTGGCTAAAAAGCCGAAATCCCGATCTCTTCCGGTTGCACAGAGAGACGATGCTCTGTGGTTTGCCGTTCACCTCGTTAGGCAATCATTTCCTCTTGGACTGGCCTGACCGCCAGCTGGTGGAGATGTCACGAACTGCTGATGGCTCGACCATTGAGGGACAACTTAACGAGGTCTTGGCATCAGCCCATCATGGAGCGGTGACCTACACGGCTGCCATCAGCGACGGCGAGAAGCTCATAGCAAGAGCCGTCCGCGAGCAGGACTTCCCTCTGGTGGTGCTGTTGGCCGACGGTTTCCCTGCCGAGGGTTCTCCCCATGAGCGGTTTTATAAACCAGGAGGTGTCTATTTCCAAGCATGTTCAAAAGGTCAGCTGCTGTTGCTGGAACCCAAAAAGAGTGCTTACGAGCATCCCACTGTCATCAGCATGGCGGAAGAGGCTCTCCGCAGAAAGGCAGAGGCCAGGCACTATGCCTATACCACTGTGCCTCATGATTCAAAGCGCTACCGCTTCGTGGCTCTGAACGAGATAGGACGGTTACTTGTCTCCCGATGAAATGGCACACGGGGTCTGTCCCCCTGTGTCCCGACGCATCGAATGTCGTAGAGGGCGAGACCACCGACGCCAACGTTTTCCCCGAAGAAGAATTGCTGCCCGAGGAGATCCTGAACCGCTACGACGATACGTCCTCTCCCTTCCCCTTTTGAGATTCCTCATCGCAACTCCCCTCCTTAGAAAGGAGGGGCTGGGGGTGGTTGATAACTCGCGGCGGAATCAACCCCTCAGGCAGGAAGAAATATAGAAAAACATGGGCCATTCTTGCAAAGTTACAGAAAAAAGTTGTAATTGGTAACGGATTTTGGAAGATTAATGCAATTCGGCCTAAAATAAAGGCAATCAAGGGAAAAACGCGGAAGTCCAAATTTGAATAAAAAGCAAATTGGAGAGGATCGGCGAAGGAGTTAGGTTGCCAAATCGTAACCCGTTCTTATTCCGCAAACTGCTACATTTTGCATAGCGATGGATGCCTAAAAACATAGTAGTTTTGCAGCCAGAATTAAAAACGGAGTAAGAAACATGAGAAGTACTTTTAACATTCTGTTCTATGTGAACATTTAGAGCCCCTTGGTAAGGGGCGGCTATAATGCAGGGTTATCATGGGCAGGGTTACGATTAACGGCACGCAATCGCAGTTCAGTTGTAAGAAGACTGTCTTACTTGACATGTGGGACGTGAAAGGCAATTGTGCCAAGGGCCGCAGTAAGGAGGCTTTGCAGATTAACCGCGAACTGGATAACATCAAGGCGCAAATCATCAAGCACTATCAGCGTCTTTCTGATAGAGAGGCATTTGTTACGGCAGAGATGGTGCGCAATTCCTATCAGGGTTTCGGTAGTGAGTACGAGACGCTGCTGAGTGCTTTCGACAAGGACATTGCCAACCAGAAGAAACGTGTGGGCAAGGACAGGGCTGCAAGCACGCTTTGGGCTATGGAGCGTTCAAGAAAGGATGTGGCAGACTTCATCCAGTCGCACTACCGTCGCACGGATATGTCGATGCTGGAACTGACACCTGAGTTCATCAAGGACTTTTCTGCTTATCTCAGTACGGATCGGGGATTGGCCAACGGCACTATCTGGCAGCGATGCATGTGGCTGAAGGGTGTTGTGCTGAGAGCACACTACAACGGAAAGATTCCTCGTAACCCTTTCGCTCAGTTCCATATCAGCCCAAACTGCAAAGAAAGGGAGTTCTTGACGGAAGCCAATCACCCAATCCTTTGTCTTTGCCTCTACTGGCCATCTCCTTCATCTTTGCGACGAAGCTATTGAAGCCCGTCAGCAGTTCTTCGACAAGCGAAGCGGCAAGCCGATTACCTCGTAGGTACTGCGCTCAATTGATACAACTTCCATGTCTGTTTAGTTTTTGTGATATTTGAGCGCAAAGGTATGACACATTTTCCAGATAAGCTCATTTTGAAAAATCCTTTCTGTGAATTAACACTTCATGGAAATATATAATCCTATGTCTGCCGAGCTTGCTCATCAGAAAGCAGACAAGCATCTTTATGTGGCACTCCACCACAAAGTGCGTATTAGATTCTGTCTTAATCTCCAAAGAAAAGGGAAGGAAAATAGAACATTTTAACATTTAACGTCTCTCAAAGATTTTTGTACATAGATATCCTGTCCTGTTTCACATGTGAATTGTGGAGCAGGACATATAGAAATTGATATGTTTTTTGCTTATTCCTTTGTCGTTTCTCAGAATTTAGTTACCTTTGCCGCCACTAAGGGAAGTCGCTGGTGTATGCCAGCTCTGTACTATCTCGTGTGGCTGTAGCTTCGAGGCGCAGCCACTTTTATTAGAAAGGCGGCTCTCCATTCTCATCCACAGCGTTCCAGTCTATAGATTCCTGGTTTGTCTCAATACAGTGCTCCGGGCCATATTCTGGTTCAAGTTCCTTCTTCCTTGGCGTATGCGTCTTATCGCGTGTTTCGTCATATTCCTCTCCGTTCTTCCAAAGCGTATAGATGAGCATTAGAAGACGTCGCATGGCAGCGGCGACACCTATCATCTTCTCTTTGGGATGCTTCTGACAGATTCTTCCGTAGGCTTCCCTTATCTGCCTGTTGTGGCGAACTGCTACAAGTGCTGGCATGTAGAGCGCAGCACGGATGTGTGCGTTGCCCTCTTTCGATATCCTGTGTTTTGGATCCTCCTTGCCAGACTGTCTGGCTTTGACATCAAGGCCTGCATAACTTGTAAGCTGTTTGCGGTTCTCGATGAGGTGAAATCCTTCTGTTTCTGCAATAACGCACACGATAGTCGTCACTCCGAGTCCTCTGGCAGTGGCAATGCGCTTCACTTTTGCCAGCAGTTCCTTGTCCTCTGCGACCTTTCTAATAATGTCCTTGTCGTTCTTTTCCGTCAGTGTGTCGATTTCCTTAATCAGTTTCTCGCAATGCTTACGGACAGTCTTGGACACGCTTTCCATGTGGTCGAGCGCTTCCATCCGGTTCGCTACAGATCTCCTGATTACACAAAGGTCGGCGTGGAACCGCGTCATCTGGCGCAGCTCGCGATAGATGGCTGCAGGTGGTGACCAGGGCTTCAGCTTCCTACTGGCACATCCCATTAGTGCCAGGCAACGGGCATCCATCGCGTCAGTTTTCGTCTTGATTCCCTCTGACTCGCAGAATTTGCGAGCCTTGTTGGGCAAGACCACATAGATCGTCTGCCCAATTTTGTACAGATGGTAGGCCAGACGCTCGTAATATACACCCGTAGGCTCCATGAGGTAGGTCAGCGGATAGTCCTTCACGGCCTCCTTGCGGCTCCATTTGACCATCTGGTTAAAACCTGACTTCGTATTGTCGAAGTCGATACTTTTAGTGCAGCAACCCACGTCGCTTGCCCTGTCGTACATGTACAGGCAGGCCGTGAACTTGTTCTTGGAGATGTCAATACCGACACACTGCCGGAAGAACTCTCCTAATGTCACCTGTGAATTTGGCTTCATCCTGACAACATTTAAAGGGTTAATACTAAAGTTAGACTATAGCCAAAATCTTCATCGACTTTACTCTTATCGGACACTGCATCGTCATATACGACGTGCTTCGATTCTTTGTCCAGACTCTAAAGACTTTAAAAGGGGGCGGACAAATATCTAATACACGGCATGACATAAAGCCTGCCTAGGCTACCCTCGCCTCACCCCCACGGCCACAATCTCTAGCAAAACTACAAAATCGTGACCGTATGTCCTAAACTTATACGATGTTTAACATCGGATATTTAGAACATTATCCATAATCTGGTGCAAAGGTAAGAGGCTACACCCTTCTATGGCATTGCGAGCAGAAATCTTTGCGGAATACTGCTATAGCAAGGGAAAGATTGCTCTTTTTCTTAATTTATGTTCACAAATTATTGTATATATAATATTTTTGATTATATTTGCGCACAGAACGCCCAATGTTGGGCAAGAATAACTAAAAGCAATATGGAGATACAACGCTATAACAGGCTAAAGATTGTACTGGCCGAGAAAGAACGAACTGGTACGTGGCTCTCAGAGCAGATGGGCCACAGCATCAGTACCGTTTCACGCTGGATGACCAACAAGGTACAGCCATCAGTGGAACAGCTCTACGAGATAGCACACCACCTCGACGTGGATGTGAAGGATTTATTAATATCTACAAAATAGGTTCTCAATGGCTACTTGGAAAAAAGAATTATTGCCACGCGAAAATGGAGAACTTGTTGAGATGCAGGTTCCTGAGATTGTTTCTGCTAGCAGAAGCACAGATATTCCTGCCTTTTATTCTGATTGGTTCTTTCATCGGCTGAAGGTCGGTTATTCGGCATGGACTAATCCTTTTAACGGTGTTAGGGGTTATGTATCGTATAAGAATACTCGTTTTATCATATTCTGGTCAAAAGATCCATCCCCACTTCTTGCTCATTTAGATGAGTTGAAAGAAAGAGAAATAGGATGTTATATTCAATATACATTGAATGATTACGTAAAAGAAGGGCTGGAAAAGGGCGTAAAGCCATTGGAATATCGAATTGACACTTTCAAACGGTTGGTTGACAAGTTGGGCTTGGGAAGTGTTATCTGGCGATTTGACCCTCTGATGCTCACTAATACGATTGATATCGGTACACTTCTTACAAAGATAGAGAATATAGGTAATCAACTGAAAGGCTATACAGAAAAGCTCGTTTTCAGCTATGCAGACATTTCCATATACAGGAAAGTTAAGTCAAATCTTGATAAAAATGACATCATTAGTAGAGACTGGACTGAGGATGAGATGTGCGAGTTGGCAAATGAGCTGTCCAAACTTAACAAATCTTGGGGATACACCTTGGCTACATGTGGTGAGAAGATTGACCTTAAGACCTATGGGATTGAGCAAAATCATTGTGTAGATGATGCTCTGATAATTAGGCTGGCCTATCACGATAAAGTTCTCATGGACTTTCTAAAAGTCAAGATACACCCAATGCTAAGTCCTTCTATCTTTGGAGATACAGAACCACTGCCGCCTGATGCGATTATCCTTCCCAATAACATATATGCTACTCGTGGCGATAACAGAGACAAAGGACAAAGAGAATTCTGCGGATGCATGAAAAGTAAAGACATTGGTGAATACAACACCTGTATTCATCTATGCGAATATTGCTACGCTAACACAAGTAAGCAAATTGCAGTAAAAAATTATAATTTACATAAGGAAAACCTTTTAGCAGAAACAATTACAGGAATATGAAAGAAAGTAGGACTACATACTCGTATCTAATAGAGCACATGCATGAGCCATCTTTTCAAAAAATATGGGATATTGCATTCGACTTTGTTCGAAAATTGCCAAGTGATTTATGTGACGAACTTCATGAATCATTAAATAGAGGTGTTGATGTCTTAGATTCAGAACCACTGCTGCAGATGTATATCTATGCTTTTGGAAAAATGCATAATGCGAAACTGCAATATGCTTTCGAGCATTTACAAAAGAATGTATTCAAATATCGCGAAATAGAAATTGTTGATTATGGATGCGGACAGGGACTTGCGACGATTTGCTATCATGATTTCCTTCAGGGACATAATATTGAACAGATGGTAAAGAGAATAACTTTAATTGAACCATCTACTATGGCTTTGTCAAGGGCCGAATTACTTTGCTCAAGATTCTATCCTGATGCAGAGATAATTGCGATTAATAAACAGTTTGATGATTTGACAAATGAAGATTTGAGTATTTTCCCTGATATTCCGACCGTTCACCTTCTTTCTAATATACTTGATGTCGACTCATACAACTTACAACATTTTTCTCGGATTGTCAAAAAACAATCTGTTGGCGACAATGAATATGTGTTGGTTTCTCCTATGCAGAATACAATGCGTATACAGCGATTAAGAGATTTTGTTACTACTATTGAGAAACACTTATATTTTGAGCAATATTTAGATAAGCGACAGTTTGATAGTGAAAAAGACTGGACGTGTGCAGTCCTCCTATGTTCACAAAAGAATATCATTGAGCATGACTGTAATGAGGTGTTTGAGGAAGCAAAAGCTATAGCAGAAAAAGCGGAGAAAGTAAAGGATGAAAATTATTGTAAAGAATTGTTTCAGAAGCTTCAAGCATGTGCAACCTATGGAGATAAAAGATGCCAAAATATGTTAGGACTCTGGTATGAAAAAGGTATCGGAACAGAACAAAACTACAATCTTGCACTTGAATGGATACACAAATCTGCTGAACAAGATTATGTATCTGCTTTTGCTAATTTAGGTCGCTTATATTATAGTGGGAGAGGTATAAAGCGAGATTTAGAAAAGTCAATATATTATTGGACCCAGGGAGCAAATCTAGACGAACCTGTATGTCAATTCCGTTTAGCATATTTCTTTTTTATAGGAGAAGGTGTTGAGAAAGACACTGCAAAGGCATTTTCACTTTTTTGCATGGCAGCCTCACATAAATTTTCTCCTGCAATATTCGAGTTGTATAGATGCTATATTAACGGGTGGGGTACAAGTAAAGACGAAAAGGCGGCATTGAAAGCACTGAAAGAGGCTGTGAAACTAAAACATCCAAAATCGTGTTATATATTAGCAACGTATTACTATTCGGGAGAGTTGGTTGACAAAAACGAACGTAAAGCTTTCAGTTTAATAAAAGAATCTGCTGAGTTGGGATATTGCCAAGCCCAAGAAAAATTAGGTGAAATATATAGGAAAGGTGTATGTGGTAAAGATGAATCTCCTAAACTGGCCTTTAAATGGTACTATAAGGCAGCAGAACAAGGCAGTGTTTCTGCTATATTCTATATTGGTTATTTCTATGCTAATGGCTATGGTGCAAAGAAAGACGCAAACTTGGCGTTTGAATGGTATTCTCGTGCAGCAAAAGGAAATAGTCCAGCGGCACTTAATAATTTAGCTTTCTGCTATGAATATGGGAAAGGCACTACGGTTGATTTAAAGAAAGCTATATTATATTATGAAAAAGCTGCTAAATTAGGGAGTACTACAGCTCAAAAGAACCTTGCAATATGCTATAAAAACGGAACAGGAGTTGATGCCAACTCCCAGAAGGTATTCTATTGGACATTAGAAGCGGCTAAAAGATCTGACTTTAAATCTCAGAAGACAATTGCACTATATTATCTAAAAGGATATGGAACAGATCGGAGCAAAGAAAAGTCTTTAATATGGTATGCAAACTATTACTTTAGAATAATTCTTAGAGATGCGAAGCAAGCATACAAATCCTTTTTAGAGAAAGCTGAGAAGGATGATGCTCAATCTCTATATATTATAGGGAAATGTCTACAATATGGTGTTGCTACTGAGAAGAATATAACTGAAGCACATTCGTGTTTTGTGAAAGCCGCAAAATTAGGTCATATAGAATCTCTTATTAAGGTGAGACAAATATCAGCACTTCAAGAATTATGCTCAATAAAAGAAGACAAGAGTACTATCAAAGATTCTTATGGTGTTACTTATTCAAAAGATAAAAAGATTCTAATTAACACTGGATACATTAAGGCAGAAGAATATAAAATAGCAGAGGGTACAAGAATAATCTGTGACAATGCCTTTTATTATGCTTCTGTAAAAAAGGTAATCATTCCTTCGTCAGTGTTAGTAATAGGCAAGAATCCATTTAGAGGACATGAAGAAGGTTGGAGTGACAGGCATAACATAGATAATATTGTCAATCGTTCTTGTAATTATGTAATATCAAATTTTGCACTATACACTAAGGATCGAAAAAAACTAATTTCATATATTGGGGAAGATTCTAAATTTTCAATACCACAAGGCGTAGAGGTTATTGGAGAGAGAGCTTTTACTGACAGGTTTAAACTTGAAGAGATTTCTTTCCCTGGTGGTCTTCGCTGTATTGAGAATGAAGCTTTCATACATTGTACTAGAATAAGCAGAATAGATTTACCTAATAGTTTAACTAGTATTGGAACAAGATGTTTTTATGGTTGTGTTAATCTTTCTGAAGTATTGTCTTTAGGAACTATTAGTATAGTCAAGGAAGGAACATTTATGGGGTGTAACATTATGAAGTTAACCCTTCCTGCATCTCTTATAGAATTAGAAAATGATGCCTTTAACTCTAACAACAAATTGAAAGGTGTTGTTCTTCCAGATTCCGTGAGAATAATTGGTAATTCTTGTTTTGCTTATTGTGGTATTAGCAGTGTATTGCTAAATGATAATTTGCAGAAAATTGGAGATTTCTGCTTCTTTAAATGTTCAATCGAGAGATTAACAATTCCGGCACAAGTAAATAGTATTGGAATAAATCCGTTTATCGGAACCAAGACTATTGTTTGTACTAGCAATGGTAAATATGTTGCTGAAAATGGAATGTTGTATGACAAGGAGAATGGCAGTGTTATAGCACATTATGAAGATTCTGAGATAGCGCTATATCCTCCAATATGTCGCATAAATTCTTATGCTTTCTATAACTCAAGCGTTACAGACGTATTTATGGGGGCAAATATCATAGAGATAGAACCGTGGGCTTTTTTCGAAGCAGACAAACTCGAAAACCTAATCTGGCAGAAATGTAAGATAAAGGAAATTCCTGAAGGTTGCTTTGGGAAATGTATGAGTTTATGTAAGATTAATATCCCAGAATCTGTAGAGGAAGTTCAGAAAGGTTCTTTCTTTGATTGCTTTGAATTAAGAAAAATACGCTTTGAGGGAAAGAAAACCAAAGCTAATGAGAAAATGTTTGAAAGAATTAAAAGGGCTTTAGACATACCAAATCCTTATGAAGCACCTTATCAATTCATGGGTAGTACAATAAGCGAATATTTCGGTAGGGAGGATATGGATTTCGAATCTTTCACAAAAATAGAAATAAGCATTCCATGTGGATGTTTCGATAATCTGAAATTTGACACTATTTATGATGATGACCTCCATAATGAGCATAGTTCTTATGGGTATGGTATGGACAGGACTTTTATTGTGAAGGAGTATGAAAAAGAGTAGCTTTGCCCCAATAATGGGGATAGATCGGCTGCGGATGGGCACTGATGGAAATGGAATAACCTCTTTAGTTACTTTTTATGGTTGTCCGTTAAAATGTAGCTTTTGCTTAAATCCACAATGTCATAGAGAATTGTCTGACGTTCTATTTTCTCGGCCTGAAGAAGTGTACAATACTGTTGCAGTCGATGAATTGTATTATTTTGCAACTGGCGGCGGTGTGACTTTTGGAGGTGGAGAACCATTGTTATATTCAGATTTTATAATTAGTGTTCTCGAATTGGGGGCAAAAAAGTGGAACGTCACGATAGAAACATCATTGAATGTTCCTTTTGAACAAATTGATGTATTATTACCTTACATTAACGAAATGATAGTTGATATAAAAGACATAAATCCACAAATATATAGGTTATACACGCAATCAAACAATCAAATAATTATAGACAACTTAAAACGACTTGCAGATAGAGGCTATGCAGAAAAAGTGACGATACGTATTCCGTTAATAAAAGGTTATAATACGGATAGTGACAGATTGAGTAGTAAGAACTTTCTTAAAAGACTTGGCTATTCGGCCTTTGATTTGTTTGAATATAAAAGAGATTTTAGCTATGACAGGAAAAGATAAATGTACATTGCTTAAATCCATTAGGGTTAGGCTCGCAGAATTGAATAATATCACATACACCCCTCATCCTTGTAATAATACAGAGGATTGCAGTGGAACATGTGAAATGTGTGATGCTGAATCAAAATGGTTATTGCATACTATGAGACAACTTGAACGCAAGGGCTTTCCTATTACTTTCTCATTAAATGAAACTGACGAGTTTGTTGTAGATAAGAATGTAAACGTATTAGATGTATTATGACACAAGAAGAACGATATAGGCAGCAAGCTGTATTTTTCATTAAGGAGCTGAATAAAGCAAGAATGCTATTTGCAAATCACAAGCCATCTATTGGTTATGTTGGTGAAGAACTTTTACGCTTGGCATTGAGAGACTTATTGCCAAAAGAATATGACGTATGCCAAGGGTTTGTCCTCAATAATGAAATTAAACAAAAGGATAACATATCAAGGCAATGCGATATAATTGTTTTTCGTAAAGAAAAGCAATCTATTGCATATTCCATAGGAGAACTCAATGTTATAAATGCACATTCTGTTGTCGCTGTAATTGAAGTCAAATCATCACTCAATAGGGATTCGTTTTTAACAACACTTGAAGCATTTGAGAAGTTACAGGAATTAAGGGTAATTCAAAAATTTGTTTTTGTTTTTGGAAAGTTATCAAGAAAATCGCTTCGACGTTGGTTTTTCCAATATAGATGTCCCCAAAATTTTAATGAAGAATTTTTGGTGATGGATAATGAATTATATGATTGGTCAGATATAGAATGGATACCTAAATCGATTCTATCACTTGAGTCTCACAATTTGTTCGTATTAGATCATCTACAGGATGATAACAGGGACTATATTGGATATGTATCCCACGTAATAAAGGATAAAACCAATAAGGAAATAAGTTGTTTGCAACGATTTCTTGCCAATGTAATGGATTTAATAAATGATACTTTTGAAATTGATCAAAATGATTATTCTATAAAAGATGGATTTCTTTTGTATTAATTTTAGAGGATCACGGGGACGGTTCTCCTGATTCACTTCCGCGAACAATAGAACAAGAAACAGAGACGTTATAATGACAAAAAGAATATGAGACATGTATAAAGAAAGGAACCATATAAAGGTATTCGTGTCATCAACGGTGTATGACTTTGAGTCACAGTTGGACATGGTATACTCTACACTGGACGGCTATGGGTACGATGTGATGATGTCGCACAAGGGAACGATTCCCCTCGACAGTAAGTTGAGCAATCTGGAGAACTGCCTAAAGGGAGTAGAGGACTGCGATGTATTCCTTGGATTCGTCAGACCTCTGACTGGCACGGGTATCCTGAAGCCTGGAGAGAAATCCATCACTGCGCAGGAGTTTGAGGTGGCTTTCAAGGTAAACATGCCACGATTCGTGCTGGCAGACTATCGCGTGGTTTTTGCACGCCAGTTTACCAACCTGATGAAGATACCGACTGGTGACATACCAAACTCTGTAAAGAGAGAACGAAGTGACGGAAGCGTCGTAGAGCGTCCCAATAGAGTGGTTCATGCTGAATGTATAGAGTTGTATAATGCTGCCATTCAGAATAATACTCTTCCCAAAAGCAGGAAGGGTAACTGGGTGCAAGAGTATAGGAACATGCAGGACGTGATGCTGCACGTGGAAGCACAATTTAAGGATGTTGAACGTATAAAGCAATTGATAGGAAGTCATGAGTAATATGGGGTTTATAGAAGCATTGCTCTCGCAGAAAGACGAGAGCGCAAGGCTTAGACTGCTGGCAGGGTATAATGCCGAAACAGTTATGCGAATAGTGTGTGCCTTCCTGAATAACGACGGCGGATGGATTGTTATAGGTGCATCTGGGGATGGAGCGCGGACGGGCGTAGATGTTGAAGCGGTTGCGGCTGATATTCAGCGAAATGCCGTACAGCGAATTAAGCCCCTTCCACTGGTGTACATTCATGCTGAGGATTATCAGGATGGCAAAGTAGTGCTGGTGACAGTGATGAAAGGAGGTCTGCCTCCCTATTCGTTTGATTCAAGTTATTACACAATGGCTGGCGACCAGGTTGTCAAACCAAATACCGACGAGGTGAACCTGTTGATTCGCCGCTCAATGACTTCATCCTCATCTTGGGAGAAAAGCACTTGTCTTGACGCAGAATGGGAGAATCTGAATGTAAATCTCATGCACGAAGTGGTTTGTAAAGGATTGGAAAGAGGCCGATTAGACGAGCGTAACAACACCCCGGAAAAACTCCTTGGCAATCTGCAATTAGTCGATACCCCCAATGTAAAGAATGGAGCAATGGCTTTGTTTGGACAAGAGACTCCCAGATTTCTTCCGCAGAGCAGGATGCGGATACAAGTGATGCTGGGAGGAAAAGCGGCAAGCCAATATGAAGATACAGTAGTGATGGAAGGAAATCTGTTGGAATTGTCGAAACGTGCAAGCGATTACTTTCTAAATCGATTGCCGATGGTCAGTGAATTCCACCATAAGGAATGGGACAGAAAAGATTACTCGGAATACCCACAGGATGTTTTGGACGAGGCTGTAACGAATGCCCTCATCCATCGGGACATGAGCGATACAACGGGTGAAGTCCTTGTATTCATCTATGCAGACAGAATTGAAATTATCAACCCTGGAACAATGCCAGAGAATCTGATAAAGAAAAAGAATGTAGTGCTTCCTCATGTGTCTACTCCAAGAAATCCGTTGATGGCAGAAATATTCTATGTCGATGGAAAAATGGAAAAGACAGGAAGAGGGTTGAAACTGATTCACGACCAGATGAATGACTTGAAGCGTAAATTGCCCGAATGGGAATGTCTGGACGGAAGAACGAAACTAACCATATATCGCACACCCAATATCGTTAGGCTGAATGCCAGAGTTACTGAGTATATAGCCACAAAGAAAGTAGGAGGTAGTTTCTCTAAGCAAGACTATCTGCAATATTGGAATTATAAGATTTCCGATCCGACTGCCAAAAACGACCTGCAACAGATGGTAAATGCGCGCCTCTGTCGGAAAGATGGTTCTGGTCCTGCTACAAGGTATGTAGTATTGGCTAACAATTAGCCGATATTTAGCCGATAAAATATGTATTGCTTTGATTATTAATGATTTGTTACAAACCTGCAGTTATAAATACTCATCCGATTATCGGCTAATTTCTGCATACGACAGCAACGGAATTATGGGGTAATATCCATGTCCCTGTGGTAGTGGCTTGAAATACAAGAAGTGCCACGGAAAGAGCCTATAGAACCACTCTTAAAAGAAAAATAATGAAGAAGAACATTGACATCAAAAAGGCAATACAGCAGATTCCCGTCAAAGAACTACGGGAGTTTGTGGAGATGCAGACAGGAAAGAACCAAAAGTTCCAAGCTGCTTTCTTAAAACATTTTGAGGACTTTTTCGTAGAGAAGGAATCGGGCGATGCATACGTGGAACAGGTGCAGGATGCTTTCTGGGATGCGACCCTTGAGGGCGACTGGGTAAACTTCAGTGCCCAAAGCCGCTTGAGCAGTGAAATATATGACGTGGTGGAAACGGCACGCAAGTTCATAGCAAGAGGCAATCCTGAGCCAGCCATCGAAATAGGCTTTACCATTATAGAAAACGGCATCGACCTCATCAACCATAACGACGACAGTTGTGGCTATTTAGGAACCATCATGAGGCTTGGCTTGGAATTGCTGCACGATGTGTCAAAACTTGAACTTGATGACGATTGCCGGGAACTATTCCAAGACTATTGCGAGGATTGTCTCAAAAAGAAAATTCTTAGCGGTTGGGATTGGGATTTCGACATATACGAATGTCTGATAGCCCTTTTACAGACACCAAAGGAGGCCAGAAAACTCATCAAGCGCATAGAAAGTGACGAGTATCTGGCAAAGGACTACAATGCTGAGCGTCGGATGAAACTCATTCTTCGGCTGACTGAGAAAGCCGATGGCAAAGAGGCTGCCCAACGACTGATGATGAACAACCTTCACATAGAGGACTTCCGCCGCCAAGCCATCACAGAGGCTGTTGAGGCTAAGGATTTTGCCAAAGCATACCATTTGGGGGAAGAAGGTATTGCTTTGGATTTAGATCATCGACCATCACGAGTGAGTACTTGGAACCACTGTCTACTGAAAGTGGCACAAGCTGAACACAATCGCGAGAAAACTATTGACTATGCCCGTCATCTGTACATTGAGCCATATTACGAAGAGGGAGACTTCTATGCCATACTCAAGAAGAACGTACCTAAAGAGCAATGGGAAGCCTTTGTCCGTAAACTGGCCGATGATGTGTTGAAGAGCCGCACGCCAGAGCGCTATGCTAAAATATGTTCCAGCGAGGGCTGGCATCAGGAATTGATGGATTTCGTGCGTAGGCAATCCCGCATCGGATTGTTGCAAGAGTATGAAAAGCAATTACTTCCATACTATCGCAATGAAATCATAGAATGCTACGTACACTACATCTATCGGCTGATGGAGTATTCGCGAGGACGCGACACCTATCGGGAAATTTGCAATTACTTACGTCGTATCAGTAACTACGGAGCAAAGAATCTGGCAACTGAGACAGCAACAGACCTCCGCACAAAATACCGTCGTTGTCGTGCTCTGGTAGATGAGCTGGACCATATATCATTCGATTCGTAAAGGAAATAAAAAGGAGAAAGAACAAATGGAAGAAATAAAAAGCAGATATAGTACGCGTGAATCATTCATTAGTGAATTAGCCTTTGCAATGAGCGATCACGACATCCAGGAAGAGCAGTATCTGAACCTGACACAGCAGAATCTGTCAGTCATCCTGCGAGAAGACTATAGTTGGGGCAAGAAATGGCCTGCGGAAGGCGATGAAGTTATTTTTGTGGACAAGACTCCTTCATGGGAGGCATTTCATCTGATGGAGGAGTTTGCTGACAGCATAGCCGACAGTCGTATCACGAGAGAACTCTATCATGCCTTGGAGAAACGTCATCCTTTTAGTGCATTTCGCTACGCGGCAGAAAGTACAGGTGTCATTCAACAATGGTATCAATGGCGTGACCATTGGCAGAATGAACAAGCAGAAGAATGGATGCATGAAAATGGTGTAGATTTCAAGGACGGTAAAATCATAGCCGACGGGAAACATACATTTGTATGGTCATGGGATGACGAATAACTTAGTTCTGAATTAATTATGAGCGTTGAGAAAGCTCAAACAAAAAGTTGTGTATGGATTTGGCTCTTTCAAAAAGAATAATTACCTTTGCACCCGATGGCGAGTCATAAAACGGTTGCTGGCTCAGCGTCAGGTGTTCTTTGATGCAGTTTATAGCAGAATGTGGAATTGAGTACGGTTGCCAATTCGTAACCCAGTTTTTCCTCAATCCTCCAGACTGCCTTTATATAAAGAAAAGCTGAGAATTCTTACAAAGTTACGAAAAAACTTTGTGTTACCAAAAAATATTTGTAACTTTGCACACGAATTCGATTTCTACGTACGTAAGTTAAATGAGAAAAAAGCGTCAAACGACCCGTCGCCGCCATGGCTTACAGGTTGTTACATTGTGTATCAGTACTACGATGGTACTGATATTGCTGGGAGTTGTGGCTTTCTCGGTGTTGACGGCTCGCAACCTTTCCAACTATGTGAGGGAGAACCTGACGGTGACTGTCATGCTGGCCGACACGGTGAGCACTAACGATGCTCACCGGCTGTGCCGTGACCTCTATCACCGTCCCTATGCCCGCAACATCGACTACATCAGCAAGGAGCAGGCTCTGAAGGAACAGACCAAGGCGATGGGTAGCGACCCGTCGGAATTTCTTGGTATGAACCCCTTTGTGTCGACCCTTGAGATGCAGCTGAAGTCGGACTATGCCAACCGCGACTCGCTGAGCTGGATAGCCCGTGAGCTGGCCCATAATCCAAAGGTTACCGATGTCGTGTATCAGGAAGACCTGATGGACCGCGTAAACCGCAACCTGCAGAAAATCAGTCTTGTGCTGCTTGTGCTGGCAGCCCTGCTGACATTCATCAGCTATTCGCTCATCAGCAACACGGTGCGGCTGAGGGTCTACTCGCAGCGTTTCCTCATCCACACCATGAAGCTGGTTGGCGCATCCTGGGGTTTCATCCGCCGGCCTTTCATGCTCGATGGTCTGGTGGTGGGTGTCGTGGCAGCCCTGTTGGCGTGTGCCGTTCTTGGCGGTGCCGTCTGGGCGCTCTATCAGTATGAGCCCAACCTGACCACCATCATCACGTGGCAGGTGCTGGCCCTCACAGGGCTGGTGGTGTTGTCGTTCGGCCTCATCATCACGCTGCTGTGTTCCTATATATCGGTCAATCACTTCCTGCGGATGAGGGCTGGGGAACTATACAAGATTTGAGAAATTACAAAAACAGAAGATTATGAATAAGAGTGATTTGGCATTTGGCCGCATGAACTTCATCCTGCTTGCCGTTGGCATGCTGGTGGTGATTGTCGGCTTTATCCTGATGGGGGGTGGCAGCTCTACTGAGGAAGCATACAATCCCGATATCTTCAGTGCGCAGCGCACGAAGGTCGCACCGCTGGTGTGCCTGTTGGGATTTGTGTCGATGGTCTACGCCGTTGTCCATAAGTCAAAGAGTGGGGAGGGTGCAGAATGACCTGGATAGAGACAGTCATTATTGCCATCGTTGAGGGACTGACGGAGTTCCTGCCCGTATCGTCGACGGGGCACATGATTATTACGCAGAACCTGCTGGGCATTCAGCAGGGCGACCCGTTTGTGCATGCCTTTACGTTTATCATCCAGTTTGGAGCCATCCTCTCCGTGGTGTGTCTCTACTGGAAACGATTCTTCCAGTTTGATAACACGCCGGCACCCGAGGGCAGCTCCCTGTGGCAGCGGCTGAAGCACAAGTACTATTTCTACTGGCTGCTGATTGTCGGCGTACTGCCGGCAGTCGTCATCGGGCTTGCAGCCAAGAAGTCGGGCCTGCTCGACTGGTTGCTCGACAGCGTCGAAGTGGTAGCCGTCATGCTGGTGGTGGGAGGTATCTTTATGCTGTTCTGCGACAAGCTGTTCAACAAGGGTACCGACGCCAACAAGGTCAACGAGAAGCGGGCCTTCAAAATCGGCCTCTATCAGTGTATCTCGGTCATTCCAGGCGTGTCACGCTCCATGGCTACCATCGTAGGCGGCATGACCCAGGGACTGACCCGTAAGCGTGCTGCCGAGTTCTCGTTCTTCCTTGCCGTGCCGACCATGGCAGGAGCAACGCTGCTCGACCTGCTCGACCTGCTGAAGGAAGACGCTGCCTGGGCCACTACACATAACATCACGATGCTGGTCTTAGGCTGTGTCGTGGCCTTTATCGTGGCACTACTGGCCATGAAGTGGTTTGTGGCATTCCTGTCCAAGTATGGGTTCAAGGCCTTTGGTATCTACCGCATCATTGTTGGCAGCATCATTATCCTGCTGCTGCTGACGGGACACTCACTTGCAATGGTTGACTAAATGGATTTTAACGAAGGAGCATTCATATATATCAACAAACCATACCGGATGTCATCGTTCGGTGCCTTGGCCCATATCCGCTACCTGGTGTCAAAGAAGATGCACGTCAAGCGGGTCAAGATGGGCCATGCCGGTACGCTCGACCCCCTGGCAACGGGAGTCCTTATCCTCTGCACGGGGAAGGCAACCAAGCAGATAGAGACCTTGCAGTTGCACGACAAGGAATATACCGCCACCCTTCAGCTGGGAGCCACGACACCCTCCTTCGACCGCGAGCATACGGTAGACATGACATACCCCACGCGCCATATCACCCGTGAGCTGATAGAACAGGTGCTTGCCGGCTTTGTCGGCGACATCCAGCAGGTGCCGCCCGTCTATTCGGCGGTGATGGTCAAGGGCGACCGGGCTTACGAATTGGCTCGTAAGGGGAAAGATGTGGAATTGGCGGCTAAGACCGTTCATATAGATGAGATAGAACTGACCGCCTTCGACCCCGTGACGATGCAGATGAGCATCCGTGTGGTCTGTGGCAAGGGCACCTATATCCGCTCCTTGGCCCGCGACATCGGCCAGGCCTTGGGCAGTGGCGCTTTTCTGACGGCACTGTGCCGTACCCGTCTGGGTAGTGTACGTATAGAGGACTGCCAGACGTTCGATACCTTCCCTCAGTGGCTTAACGAAAACGTAAACGAAAACGAAAAACAGCTTAGATGAAACTATCACAATTCAGATTCAAACTGCCCGAAGAGCAGGTGGCTCTCTATCCGCCACACCGCACCTTTGAAAACGAGGACGGCACGATAGAGCGTGTGTATAACCGCGACCAGTCGCGCCTCATGGTGGTTCACCGTAAACGGCAGGAGATAGAGATGTATAAGAAAGACGCCGACGGTCAGGATACTGGTGAGTTCCTGACGTTTCGCGACTTGGTAGACTACTTTGACGAGGGCGACACCTTTATCTTCAACGATACCAAGGTGTTTCCTGCACGCCTCTATGGTACCAAGGAGAAGACCGATGCCCAGATAGAGGTGTTCCTGCTGCGCGAGCTGAACGAGGAGCTGCGTCTGTGGGACGTGCTGGTAGAGCCTGCCCGTAAGATCCGTATCGGCAACAAGCTCTTCTTCGAGGAGGACGGCCCGATGGTGGCTGAGGTTATCGACAATACCACCAGCCGCGGACGCACCCTGCGCTTCCTCTACGACTGCGACCACGACGAGTTCAAGCGCGAGCTCTTCGGACTCGGTTCAGCACCGCTGCCTCGCTATATTGTTGACCGCCGTCCTACGGAGCCTGATGATACGGAAAACTTCCAGACCATCTTTGCCCGTAACGAGGGTGCTGTGACAGCTCCGGCCACTGGCCTGCACTTCAGCCGCCAGCTGATGAAGATGATGGAGATTCGCGGTTTCGATTTCGCCTATCTGACCGTCCACTGCGGTCTGGGTTGCTTTGACACCATTGAGGTGGAAGACCTGACGAAGCATAAGATGAGCAGTGAGCAGATGATTATCAGCGAGGAGTGCTGCCAGAAGGTGAACAGTGCCAAGCTGGCCGGGCACCGCATCTGCACCGTCGGCATCAGCACTACCCGTGCTACGGAAACAGCGGTAGGCACCGATGGCATGCTGAAGCCATACGATGGGTGGACCAATAAGTTCATCTTCCCGCCTTACGATTTCGGACTGGCCAACTCCATGATAGCCAACTTCTACCACCCCGAGTCGACGATGATGATGATGACGGCTGCCTTTGGTGGCTATGAGCTTATTACCGAGGCATATAATAAGGCTGTGGAGAACGGTTATATGTTCGGCTGTTACGGTGACGGTATACTGATTCTTGACGATTAGATCAGTGCTTTGGCGTTTGGGCGTATATGGATGGAATCATGCACGAAGTTTATTTGGGACTGGGAAGTAACCTGGGCGACAGACGCCGGAACATTGCTCGCGCCATCCAACTCATTGGCGAGCGGGTGGGGCAGGTCGTGCGGCAGTCGTCCCTGATGGAGTCAGAACCTTGGGGCTTTGACTCCTCCCATCTTTTCCTCAATGCCGTTGTGCTCTGTAGAACCGACAAAACGCCGAGACAAACATTGCATCTCACCCAGCAGATTGAGCGCGATCTGGGCCGCCGGAAAACAGCCGACAGCCCGTCAGTCCAAGGCGGGGCTAACCGTCAGTATGCCGACAGACCGATAGACATCGACATTCTGCTCTATGATGACCTGGTTGTTGATGAGCCTGACTTGAAGATTCCTCACCCGCTGATGCAAAAGCGCGAATTTGTGATGATTCCCCTGAATGAAATTAAACAAGACTAATTACTAAATGACTAAAACTATGAGAAGAACATTTCTTTTTTTGTTTGCGCTTTGTGCTGCTGTTAGCATGAATGCTCAGAACAAGTACAAACAGTACACCGACAACCTGCCCTTTAAGATGGCAGAAGTGAAAACTCCTGCTATTCCCGATGCCAAGGTGTCGCTGAAGGATTTCGGCGCCGTGGGCACCGGCGATGTCCTCTGCACCGATGCCTTTGCCAAGGCCATCGACCAGCTCTACAAGATGGGTGGCGGCCACCTGATTGTTCCCCGTGGCGTGTGGCTCACAGGCCCCATTGTGCTACGCTCCAATATCGACCTGCACCTGGAGGCTGGTGCCGTTATCCAGTTTGCTGCCGACGAGAACCTCTATCCTTTGATAAAGACATCGTTTGAGGGACTTGACACCCGCCGCTGCCAGTCGCCGCTGAGTGCCAATGGTGCCACCAACATCAGCATCACCGGTCAGGGTGTCATCGACGGCAACGGCCAGTACTGGCGTCCTGTCAAGCGCGCCAAGGTGACCGACGGCCATTGGAAGAAGTTGCTGGATATTCCTGGAAGTCAGGAGATGAAGAAGGGCTACTGGGTTCCCTCCGAGGGCTATGCCAAGGGCGAGCAGGGAGCCAATATGAACGTGCCCGCCGCCCAGACCGAAGGGGAGTGGCAGGCCATCAAGCGCTTCCTGCGCCCGGTGATGGTCAGCCTTGTCAACTGTAAGAACGTGCTGCTCGAAGGCGTTATCTTCCAGAACTCCCCCGCGTGGAACCTTCACCCGCTGATGTGCCAGAATATCATCATCGACAACGTGCTCGTCCGCAATCCGGCATACGCCCAGAATGGCGATGCCCTCGATCTGGAGTCGTGTACCAATGCCTTGATTGTCAACTCACGCTTCGATGCCGGCGATGACGGTATCTGCATCAAGAGCGGAAAGGATGCCGACGGTCGTCGCCGTGGCATTCCCTGTGCCAACGTCGTTGTTGACGGCTGCACCGTCTTTGCCGGCCATGGCGGCTTCGTCGTGGGCTCAGAGATGAGTGGCGGTGTTAAGAATATCAAGGTAAGCAACTGTCAGTTTGTGGGCACCGATGTCGGTCTGCGCTTCAAGTCTACCCGTGGCCGTGGCGGTATTGTAGAGAATATCTACGTTGACGGTGTGTCAATGACCGACATTGCCACCTATGCCCTTACCTTTAATATGTATTATGGCGGCAAGTCTGTGGCCGAGGTCCTGGAGGAAGGCGGTCAGCCGAAGGAGGTGCAGAAGGTGCCAGTCACCGAGGAGACCCCCATCTTCCGTAATATCGACATCCGCAACGTCATCTGCCACAATGCCGGCATGGCTATGGAGTTTAACGGTCTGCCTGAGATGCCTATCAACCGTATCACCCTGCGCGACATCGACATCTCAGCACATCAGGATGCCACTTTCCAGTACTGCAAGAACATCACTAAGCAGAACGTCAATATCAAGCTGATAAAATAAATGAAAAAAGGTGGCAGTCGCCACCTTTTTTCATTTGCCTACGCTGCGCACGGGCCGCTCCACGTGGGTTGTGTCGTTGTCGGCACTGCGGGTGGGGCGTGAGTAGTAATAGTCGTTGCGCCAGCTGTCGTAGCCCCAATAGTTATAGCGGTTCCAGTTGGGCGACGAGATGTGGGCCAGATGGAACTCCACGTCATTAGCCCCATCCTCTATCCACCCGCTGAAGCGGTTGTTGTTCAAACGGTAGCTGCGGATGGTGATGTTGGTGCCGTCCTCTACGAAGTGTACGCGGATGGTGCCATAGTCCACGCGCCAGGTGATGTGGTTGGCCACGTAGTCCCAGGGGGCGTCTGAGTAGTAGTCCACCCAGTAGCCATCTCCGTTGCTGTAGCGGTAGGGGTCTTTCAGGAAGGTTACCTCCGAGTAGGTGCTGTTATAGGTGCGGCTGCCCCAGGTCGACTTGATATACATTTCGCCCTGCCATGTCCCTTCCAGGGTGTAGGCTATGTCCTCGTCCTCTGTCAGCCAGTCGCATGATGTCAGTGCGCAGGTGAGCATGATGGCCAGTAGTGTGTAAATCTTCTTCATCGTCGTATTGCATTAAAAGGGTGAATAATTCTGTTTTCTGCTGCAAAGTTACTTCTTTTTCCTGAAACGGCAAGGGGAAAAACGATAAAACCGCATAGGGATTTCCCTACGCGGTCTTATGCTTGTTTGTCTACCTTACTCTGAATTACTTGCGCAGGCCGAGAGCCTTCACGATAGCACGGTAGCGGTTGATGTCGTTAACATAGAGATACTTCAGCAGCTTGCGGCGACGGCCAACAAGCATGGTCAGTGAGCGGGCGGTACCGAAGTCCTTGTGGTTCTTCTTCAGGTGCTCCGTCAGGTGCTTGATACGATAGGTGAACAGGGCAATCTGAGCCTCGGCCGAACCGGTGTCGGTGGCTGACTTGCCATACTGGCTGAAAATCTCAACCTTCTTTTCCTTGTCTAAATACATGGTTTTAAATGATGATTTTGTTAATATTAAACATCCTTCAGATGCCGCCCGCCCCATCATAAAGACGGGCACATCGTCAAATGCGGCTGCAAAGGTACAACTATTTTTGTTATCTACCAAATTTTTAGCGGACGGATTACTCAGATTACACGGATTTTTTGTAATTTTGCACCCGAAATTCAAAAAAGAGACATGCAGGACATTAGAAACATTGCAATTATTGCGCATGTAGACCACGGCAAGACGACGCTCGTGGACAAGATGATGCTGGCAGGCAACCTCTTTCGCGAGGGACAGAACCTGTCGAGCCAAGTATTGGACGCCAACGACCTGGAGCGTGAGCGAGGTATCACCATTCTTTCGAAGAATGTCTCTATCAACTGGAAAGGAACGAAGATTAATATCATCGATACGCCGGGACACTCTGACTTTGGCGGCGAGGTGGAGCGCGTGCTCAACATGGCCGACGGCTGTCTGCTGCTCGTCGATGCCTTCGAGGGCCCGATGCCCCAGACACGCTTCGTGCTGCAGAAGGCCCTTCAGATAGGTTTGAAGCCCATCGTGGTGGTCAACAAGGTCGACAAGCCCAACTGCCGCCCCGAGGAGGTCTACGAGATGGTGTTCGACCTGATGTTCTCGCTGAATGCCACTGAGGACCAGCTCGACTTCCCCGTTGTCTATGGTTCGGCGAAGAATGGCTGGATGGGCGAGGATTACAACAAGCCGACAACCGACATCACCTATTTGTTAGATAAGATTGTGGAGGTGATTCCTGCTCCGAAGCAGATAGAGGGCACGCCTCAGATGCTCATCACCTCTTTAGACTATAGCAGCTACACAGGCCGCATTGCCGTCGGACGCGTCCACCGTGGCTCCCTCAAGGACGGCCAGCAGATAACCATCGCCCACCGCGACGGCTCAAAGGAGAAAACCAAGATCAAGGAGCTGCACACCTTCGACGGTATGGGCCACCAGCGCACCGACCAGGTGGACTGCGGCGACATCTGCGCCGTCATCGGTCTGGAGAAGTTTGAGATTGGCGACACTATCTGCGACCTGGAGAATCCCGAGCCGCTGCCGCCTATTGCCATTGACGAGCCGACGATGTCGATGCTCTTTACCATTAACGACTCGCCGTTCTTCGGCCGTGAGGGTAAGTTCGTCACGTCGCGCCACATCAACGACCGCCTGCAGAAGGAACTGGAGAAGAACCTGGCCCTGAGGGTGGAGCAGTTTGAGAACTCTACCGACAAGTGGGTGGTCTCTGGCCGTGGCGTGCTCCATCTCTCAGTGCTCATCGAGACCATGCGCCGCGAGGGCTACGAACTGCAGGTCGGACAGCCGCAGGTAATATATAAAGAGGTGGAGGGTGTCAAGTGTGAGCCCATTGAGGAGCTGACCATCAATGTGCCCGAGGAGTTCGCCTCGAAGATGATTGACATGGTGACGCGCCGCAAGGGCGAGATGACGTCCATGGAGAGTCAGGGCGAGCGCACGAATATTGAGTTTGATATTCCCTCACGCGGCATCATTGGTCTGCGTACCAATGTCCTCACCGCCTCACAGGGCGAGGCCATCATGGCACACCGCTTCAAGGAGTACCAGCCCTATAAGGGTGAGATAGAACGCCGTGTCAACGGCTCGATGATTGCCTTGGAGACTGGCAATGCCTTTGCCTATGCCATCGACAAGCTGCAGGATCGCGGTAAGTTCTTCATCGATCCGGGCGAGGATGTCTACATGGGACAGGTCGTCGGCGAGCATGTTCACGACAACGACCTGGTTATCAACGTCTGCAAGGCCAAGCAACTCACCAATGTCCGTGCTTCGGGTACCGACGACAAGGCCCGTATCATCCCCAAGACCGTCATGTCGCTGGAGGAGTGCTTAGAGTATATCAAGGAGGATGAGCTGGTGGAGGTAACGCCGCAGTCCATGCGTATGCGCAAGACCATCCTTGACCACGATCAGCGCAAGAAGGCTGCCATCAAGCACTAAGCTTTTGCAGTCTTGAAACAAAATAATTGAACATTATAGAAGCAATGAAACAAAAATTCACCGCTCAGGACTGGGCCGAACATGAGCAGTTCGTTCAGATGTTCCGTGCCGCTAAACAGCGCAAGTGGGAGTGGCAAAAGCAGATGGAGGTGGTGTTGGCTGTAAAAGCTGAAAAGATTCGCAAACGCCGTGAAGAGAATGACAAACCTCTATCCCCATCACATTGCAAATAATAACCGCCGAGATTCTGAAAGGAGTCCCGGCGGTTTCCATATATATGACTGAACAAAACTTCCTAAAAGCAGTTCCCGTCATCTCGACGCGAACTGCTCAAAACGAGAGAGCCTTTATGAAAAAAAGACTCGCGTGCAAAGGTACGGAAAAAGAAAGGAATGGCGAGGTGAGACAAGCGGAAAGAGGATGCTGAGGGTGAAACTCTTTACTTTGGTAAAGGACTTGGAACAGCAGACGCTCAGATTATCGCCCGAAGGTAATGTCACGCCGTATCATTGACATGGTCTTTGGACTAATGTTGAGAAATGAGGCAATAACGTTTAGTGGCAGATGTTCAACAATGCCAGGACAGCGGTGCATCAACAATTCGTAGCGTTCGCGTGGTGTAGTTCGGTGGAAGTCAAGATACCGGGCACGGGCCTGGCTGAGCAAGTGCTCGCCAATGATACTGCGATGCTCCATTGTGTACTTATTCCGATGGTAGAAACACATCAGTTGTTCACCGCTGATCCTATGCACACGGCTGGGCATCATCGCTTCAATGGTGGTCTGAGACGGTTGGCGGACAAGACAACTTGGATAGTCGCCCACGAACTCTCCCGCAAACGAGAACCACGTGATGTGCTCGCGCCTGTCGCTGATACCTTGTGTCACATACTTGAAGCATCCCTCCACCACAAAACCGAACCACTGTGACGGTTGACCTTCGCACTCCATCTTCTCGCCTTTCTGGTACTGCACGCTGTCACCCTCCTGCTCGCAGAAATCGTGCAGCAGCTTCACGTCAATACTATTGATACCGAATTTCTGTTCCATAATTCTGATACTTGTACATATATACACGTAAACGGCCTAAAGATGACATCCGTTGTCGATGATTCTTCTTAATAATGGACATAAAATCAGCGCGGTGCTGATTCCGCATCCAGTCCAGAGGCATCGCCAAACGCCGTTCTCCCAGATAAAGTATCAGCCCGCGCCGAAACGCGAGCATCAACTCTTTTCTTCTCGGGAGATATTTTGGCGAAATTTCTGGACTGAGAATCAAAAAGTCAACGCTTCTTATGTCGTTTTATGTCTGTCGGTCTATACGCTCATTGTCTTATAGTTCTATATTATTTTAACTTTTCCAGCAGTTCGGAATAATACTAAATCTTCCATAGCTCTTCCTTGCTTTATGATTTACGTCCGCAAAGTTACTGTTTTTCCACGAACTTTCGTCACCGTAGGCCGAAAAACTTCCAATATTTAACGTTCTGAAAGGGATAATGTAACTAAGAAATCTACTCATGACATGGGGCGCACCTATATAACAAACCTGTTTTTCCCCGTTTCGCTCGCGGGGACTAGCGTGGTGAACTGAGTTGTTATCGTGTTACATTTAAAGATTATTTTTGCGCTTTTCGCTTGCAAACCAATAATAATACGTAAATTTGCAGCATCTAAGGAAGAAAGGAGCAATTGCTATGAGAAAGATCACACTATTCGTGGCAGCCCTGCTGCTGGCTGTCGTCACATCGGCTCAGGAGAATTGGCCGAAACAGATTGAGTTGACAAAGGAGGAGGCGCAGTTGGTGCAGTCGAACAACGACTTCGCTTTCCGCCTGTTCCGTGAAGCCCGTACCGACGAGAGCCAGCTGTTGTCGCCGCTGAGCATCACCTACGCCCTCGGCATGCTGAATAATGCTGCGGTGGGGAAGACACAGCAGGAAATCAATACCGTACTTGGCTTCGGCGACGCTGGGGCTGAGGCCATCAACCGGTTCTGTCTGAAGCTGCTGACAGAGGCAGCCGGATTAGACAAAGAAACGCGGGTGGCCATAGCCAACAACATCTACGTGAACAGCGCCCGAGGGTACCTACTGAAGTCGGCTTTCAAGGAGCAGGCCAAGACGTACTACAACGCCGAGCCTGAGACCCGTGACTTCTTCGACGGGCTGACCCGCGACGTCATCAACCAGTGGGGCAGCGACCACACGGAGGGCATGATCAAGGAGACGCTCAAGGAGGATGAGTTCGACCCCATGACCATCTGTTATCTGCTGAACGCCCTCTACTTCAAGGGCGTATGGACGCAGCAGTTCAATCCGGCCAACACGCAACGTACCTTTTTTAATAATGGCAAGGCTACTGCCGACATGATGCAGATAATGGACGGGGAGTTCCAATATGCTCAGAACGAACTCTACCAGTCGGTCATCATGCCTTACGGCAACGGGGCTTACCAGATGACGGTGTTCTTGCCGCGCTATGGCAAGACGCTCGACGACGTGTTGGCCAAGCTGAACGGCGAGAACTGGATGTCGGCAGGATACAGTGACTATAACCTCTTCTTAGGGTTCCCGCGTTTCGAGACCGAAACCGACGTGAACTTAAAGCCGATCATGTCGGCGCTGGGCATGCCCTCGGCGTTCATTCAGAGCGAGGCACAGTTTCCTAATCTCTGCTACTGGGGCGACAGCGAGGACAACGTGAAGGACGACATTTACATTGCCCTTATGAAGCAGGTGGCCAAGATCAAGGTCAACGAGGAAGGCTCCGAGGCGGCTGCCGTCACCGTCATCGGTATAACTGAGAATGCCGCCGCCGGTTATGCCGAGTTTATTGCCGACCGTCCGTTCCTCTACGTCATCAGCGAATGCTCGACGGGCACCATCTTCTTCATCGGCCAGTACACGGGCGACGGTACGACGGGAGTCGCTGAAATGGAGAGCAAGAGAAATGCAGGAAACGAGAACTATTATAACCTGAACGGCCAGCGGCTGCAAGGACCGCCCGCCAAGGGACTCTACATCAAGGATGGGCGGAAGGTTATGCGTCGGCAAACACCCTTCCGTCGTTGAGGGTAATCTGCAGTTTGGTGTACTCGCTGTGGAAATCGTGCTGCAGGCGGTCCAGATAGCGGGCACATTCCCACTTACACATCGGCAGGTCGTGCAGCAGGTAGTTGCCGCAGGCCTCGGGCCGTGTGGCTGGCACCTCCGTCTGTGTCAGAATCCACTGCAGGCATTCGATGGTCAGCTGCCGCATGTCCTCTACGGTATAAGTACCCTGCATGATGATATACATACCCGTCAGACACCCCATGGGGCCGACGTACACCACATTCTCCTTCGCCCGTGAGTTGCGGAACCAAGTGGCCATGAGGTGCTCCATGCTGTGCATGGCGGCGGGAGCCACGGCAGGCTCCTTGTTAGGTTCCGTGATGCGCAGGTCGAAGGTCGTAAAGCCTTTGTCCACACGTGACACATAGATGCCTGGCTTCAGCTGGGTGTGGTCAATAGTAAAACTCTGTATGACTTCCATAACTCAAAACTATAGTTGGATGCTCTCGATGAATGTCTTGGTGACCTGGAACGAGTTCTCGGCCAGCGTGTTCCAGAAGTCGTGATACTGCGACGCGTCAGTGTCGTGCAGGGGCATGTCGCTGATGACACGGAATGAGATGAACGGCACCTTATTGATGTAGCAAGTCTGGGCAATGGCACACGACTCCATGTCAACAGCCTTCGCCTCAGGGAAGTGACCGACAATCTCGCGCATCTTCTCTTTCGAGTCCACAAACCAGTCGCCAGTGACAATGAGGCCGGGCTTGGCACCCGTTTGGATGGCTTTCTCAAGCAGGGTGGGGTCAACGGGGTAGCGGACGGGCAGTCCTTGTACCTGTCCATACTGCGTAGTGTTGTCAATGGCCGTTCCGCAGTAGACGTCATGGTAAGTCAGCTCTGTGCTCACCACCACATCCTGTACCTGCACGTCGTCGCCATGTCCCCCGGCACAGCCGCTGGAGATGATGACGTCGGGTTTAAAATCGTTAATCATGCGTTGGGCCCCAAGGGCAGCGTTCACCTTGCCGATACCGCACTTCTCTACCCGTACACTGCCGTCGATGAAGAGCTGCTGCAACTGGCGCAGCTCCTTGTCCATGGCTACTATGATTCCTATTTTCATCTTTTTCTGTTGTTTGTGGTGCAAAGGTACAAAAAAAATTCGTACCTTTGCACGCAGTAATAAAAAAACTTGCAAGTTATGAGTCAATTTAAGAAGTGGCTGCCCGATGTGCTGGTAGTCCTTATGTTTGCCCTTGTGGCCTTTGCCTATTTCTTCCCTGCCGACACAGAGGGACGCATCCTCTACCGTCACGACTCGTCGGCAGGCCGTGGCTCCTGCCAGGAGCAGGTGGAGTATCAGCAGCGTACCGGTGAGCGCACCCGTTGGACCAATTCGCTGTTCGGAGGCATGCCTACCTATCAGCTGGCCCCGTCCTACAACAGCACCGACACGCTGAGTACGGTTGTCAATGCCTACCACCTGTGGCTGCCTGAGAACGTGTGGTATGTGTTTGTCTATCTGCTCGGCTTCTATATCCTGCTGCGCGCCTTCGATTTCCGCTGGCATCTGGCGGCGCTGGGGTCCGTCATGTGGGCCTTCTCTACCTATTTCCTCATCATCATCGCTGCCGGCCACATCTGGAAGGTGTGGGCACTGGCCTACCTGCCGCCGATGATAGCGGGCATGGTGCTGGCCTATCGCGGCAAGTACCTGTGGGGCATGATTCTGACCGCCATCTTCGCCGCCTTCGAGGTCTATGCCAACCACGTGCAGATGACCTATTATTATCTGTTCATCATCCTCTTCATGATACTGGCCTATCTGGTTGAGGCCGTCCAGACGAAGCGCTATCTGCACTTCCTCAAGGCTACGGCGGCTTGTGTCGTGGGTGGTCTGCTGGGCGTCCTTGTCAATCTGTCCACGCTCTACCATACTTGGCAGTATGGCCAGGAGTCGATGCGCGGTAAGAGTGAGCTGGTGAAACAGAACTCCGGCAACCAGACAAGCAGCGGTCTGGAACGCGACTATATCACGCAGTGGTCGTATGGCATTGGCGAGACGTGGACGCTGCTGGTGCCCAATACCAAAGGTGGTGCCTCGCAGCCGTTGGTGATGAACAAGACGGCCATGGCTCATGCCGACAACAACTATGTAGGCATCTATCAGCAGATAGGTCAGTATTGGGGCGAGCAGCCGGGCACGCAGGGACCTGTCTATGTCGGTGCCTTCGTGCTGATGCTCTTCGTGCTGGGCCTGTTCATCGTGAAAGGCCCCATGAAGTGGGCCTTGCTGGCAGCCACGGTGCTGAGCATCATGCTGTCGTGGGGAAAGAACTTCATGGGACTGACCGACTTCTTCCTCGACTATGTGCCTATGTATGCCAAGTTCCGTACCGTCGCCTCCATCCTGGTCATCGCTGAGTTCACCATCCCCCTGCTGGCTATGCTGGCGTTGAAAGAGCTGTTCTCGGAGAAAAACGATCATCGCCGTTCCATCCGGTACATCTGGACGTCCTTTGCACTCACCGGCGGCATCGCCCTGCTCTTTGCCGTGCTGCCCGACATGTTCTTTGGCAACTACATCTCCTCCAGCGAGATGCACGCCATGTCGCAGATACCTGCCGACCAGTTGCAGCCGCTGTTACAGAACCTGACAGAGATGCGCCGTGCCATGTTCACAAGCGATGCCTGGCGTTCGTTCATCATCATCGCGATAGGTACGGGCTGCCTGTTGTTCTATTGCATTCGTAAGAAGGGTGAGGTGGCGGTGACCGTCGTGTTGCTGCTGCTCTGCCTCTTCGACCTGTGGCAGGTGAACAAGCGCTACCTCAACGACGCCATGTTTGTTGACAAGATTGAGCGTGAGCAGGCTCAGCCAAAGACCGAGACCGACAACATCATCCTGGCCGACAAGGCACTGGACTTCCGTGTGCTGAACCTGGCCTCGAACACCTTCAACGAGAACGAGACCTCCTACTACCATAAGTCCATTGGCGGCTATCATGCTGCCAAGCTGCGCCGTTACCAGGAGCTGATTGAAGCCTATATCAGCCCTGAGATGCAGCGCACCTTTGAGGCTGTTGCAGGAGCTGCCGGCGACATGACGCAGGTGGCTGGCGACAGCATCTATCCTGTGCTCAACATGCTCAACACCAAATACTTCATCCTGCCGCTGCAGTCGGGCAAGACCGTTCCCGTAGAGAACCCCTACGCCAATGGCAATGCCTGGTTTGTTGATAAGGTGACGTTCGTCGACAATGCCAACCAGGAACTGGAGACCATCGGCAAGCTCAACCTGCGCCATGAGGCCGTGGCTGACAAGAAGTTCAGCAGCCAGCTCCAGCCCGCCACTGGTGCCGAGCAAGACTCCGTGCGTGTGGTGGCCATCACCGGCTATGAGCCCAACCGTCTGACATACGATGTCAATTCCGGCAAGGGCGGTGTCGTCGTCTTCTCTGAGATTTACTATCCCGGCTGGACGGCTACCGTCGATGGCGAACCCGTGGAGTTGGGCCGTGTCAACTACGTGTTGCGTGCCCTCACCGTCGGCCCTGGCCAGCATCAGGTGGAGCTGACGTTCTTCCCCAAGTCGATAGACACCACCGAGACGATAGCCTACGTGTCCTTGGGACTGTTGCTGCTGCTCGTTATCGTGGCCGTGCTGCTGACGTACCGCAAGAAGAAGGAAACCGCTCATTAATTCCCCCATGCTATGAAGATTCTACTGTCACTGCCACCGAACCTGGTGGACTGCTTCCACGATATCACAGGACTGAGCAGCAACGAGTTTTTCTGTACCTGCGACCCGATAGGCCAGCGCCTGGGCAGCGGCGGCGGTACGGCCTGGCTGCTCAGTCAGGCCTGCGGTGATGCTGACTTCGACGAATGGCTGTCACGCGACAAGCGCATACTTGTGCATGCCGGTGGCCAGAGTCGGCGGCTGCCGTCGTATGCCGTGTCGGGCAAGATTCTGATGCCCGTCCCCGTGTTCCGCTGGGAGCGCGGACAGCGGCTCGACCAGTCGCTGCTCGACGTGCAGCTGCCCCTCTACCGGCGTCTCATGGCGATGGCTCCCGACAGCATCCACACCATGGTGGTCAGCGGCGATGTGCTGATACGTGCCACTCAGGCCCTGCCGCCGGTGCCCGATGCCGATGTGGTGTGCTACGGTCTGTGGCTGCCCGCCTCTACGGCCAAGAACCACGGTGTCTTCGTCAGCAGCCGGCAGACACCCGATGTGCTGAAGCAGATGCTGCAAAAACCGTCGGTGCAGACACTCAGCGCCCTGCAGAAAGACCACTACTACCTGACCGACATCGGCGTTTGGATGCTCTCCGACAAGGCTGTGCGGCTGCTGATGAAGAAGACCCACCCCCGGCCCCTCTCTGAAGGGCGGGGAGCGTTTGTCCCATACGACCTCTACGGCGAGTTCGGCTGTACCCTTGGTACCAACCCCACCATCGTCGACCCTGAGCTGAGCCAGCTGCGCGTGGCCGTGGTGCCCTTGCCCGGTGGCGAGTTCTACCACTTCGGCACGTCGCGCGAGATGATCTCATCGACACTGGCCGTGCAGAACCTTGTGAGCGACCAGCGCGAGATTATGCATCTGGACCGCAAACCCCATCCCAGCATCTTTGTACAGAATGCCGTCACCGATGTTGTCTTTACCGAGGCGAACACCAACATCTGGATAGAGAACTCACACGTGCCCTCTACCTGGCATCTCACTCACGACCATGTCATCACCGGCGTGCCCCGCAACGACTGGGACATCAGCCTTGAACCTGGTGAGTGCATCGACGTCACCCCCGTGGGCGACAGCGACTATGAGGTGCGCCGCTACCGCATGGACGAGCCCGTCGACAGTAACAGCCTGGCAGAGCGCGCCAACCTGCGACGACTCTTTGCACAGCGTGCCGACTACCGTCGTGAGAACTGGCAGGCGCTGGCCCGTAACTGGCGCCACTCCGTTTTCTATCAGCTCGACCTGAACCATGCCGCCGAGCAGTTCCGACAGCAGCAGATTCCCCTGCCGCCACCCCTGCCCGCCGATGCCCCGCTGATGACACGCATCCATGATGCCATGTTCCGCGGCGACAGCCAGCAGGCTTTCGGACTGCTGAGGGAGGGGATTGTTTCGAGGTACGAGGTGCGAGGTGCGAGGTGCGAGAATAGTTCTGCTGGCGATAGTGGTGCGCAATTTGGTGCACAAGGTAATCTCGTACCTCGTACCTCGTACCTCGTACCTCGAAAAGACTCGAACTCCGCTCCCTGCTCCGACCAGATTGTCTGGGCCCGCTCCCCCGTGCGTATCGACATTGCCGGTGGCTGGACCGACACGCCTCCCTACTGTCTGATGGAGGGCGGCACCGTGGTCAACCTTGCCATCGAACTCAACGGGCAGCCACCCCTGCAGGTCTATGTCAAGCCCTGCCCGGAGTCTCATATCGTGCTCCGCAGCATCGACCTCGGTGCCTCTGAGCTGGTGCAGACCTACGAGCAGCTGGCTGAATATAATAAGGTGGGCTCGCCCTTCTCCATACCCAAGGCGGCACTCACGCTTGCAGGCTTTGCACCGCAGACTGCCGGCAATGCCTCATACACTTCGCTGAGATCACAGCTTGAAGCCTTTGGCTGCGGCATCGAACTGACGCTGCTCTCGGCCATACCCGCAGGCAGCGGTCTGGGCACTAGCAGCATCCTGGCAGCCACCGTCCTGGGTGCCCTCAACGACTTCTGTGCGCTGGGCTGGGATAAGAACGAGATAGGCCACCAGACACTCATCCTCGAACAGCTGCTCACCACCGGCGGTGGCTGGCAAGACCAGTTCGGAGGTATCCTTGGCGGTGTAAAGCTGTTGCAGACCACACGTGGCTTCGACCAGAACCCGCAGGTGCGGTGGCTGCCCGATGCCCTCTACACCCAGCCGGAGTATGCCCAGTGCCATCTGCTCTATTATACCGGCATCACCCGTACGGCCAAGCAGATACTGGCCGAGATTGTCAGGCGCATGTTCCTGAACGACCACGACCAGCTGGCCCTGCTGCGCCTGATGAGGGAGCACACCTTGCAGATGTACGATGCCATTCAGCGTCACGACTTCCGTCAGATGGGACGGCTGATAGGGCGTACCTGGCAGCAGAACCAGACACTTGACAGTGGTACCAATCCTGCCGACGTGCAGGCTCTGACCACCCTTGTCGACGACCTCTGCCTGGGCTATAAGTTGCCTGGAGCCGGTGGCGGTGGCTATCTCTACATGGTAGCCAAGGACCCCGAGGCTGCCGCTCGCATCAAGACTATTCTTAACGACAACCGCCGCAGCGCCAACGCCCGCTTCGTGGATATGACACTCTCTAAGACGGGATTGCAAATCAGCCGCAGCTAAGGAACCATGGAGTTTAGGACTGTTGTAGACATAGCGAAGCCCGACTTCCTGATTGAACCCTGCGAAGAGATGCTCTTTGTTGGTTCCTGCTTTGCCGACAGTATAGGGCGGCGCTTCGTGGAGGAGAAGTTCCGGGCTACGGTCAACCCCTTTGGCACGATGTACAACCCCGCCTCGGTGCTGCATACCGTGGAGCGGCTGGCGTCAAGGCCCCGCGTTGTCTTCATCACCCTCGGCACCAACCACGTCTACCGCCTCCGCGAGACGGGCGAGATTGTCGACAACTGCCAGAAGCGGCCGCAGGCACTCTTCTCTGAGGAGAAACTCACCGTCGATGAGTGTGCCGACTACCTGCGTCGCACGGTTGAGGTGCTACGGAGCCGTCGGCCCGATGTCAACGTCGTCTTCACCGTCAGCCCCATCCGCTACCGTAAGTACGGTTATCATGAGAGTCAGCTGTCGAAGGCCACGCTGCTGCTGGCCATCGATAGCTTAATGCCCCCTAAGTTCTTTGACAAGCCAAGCGGCAAAGCCGGGCGAGGGGGCGTGTGTTATTTCCCCGCTTACGAAATCCTGATGGACGAGCTGCGCGACTACCGCTTCTATGCCGACGACATGCTCCATCCCTCGTCGCTGGCTGTGGAGTATATATGGCAGCAGCTTGTAGGCCATTACTTTTCCGACGCTGCCCGCCAGTTCCTCCGCGAGTGGGCTCCTCTGAAGGCCGCCCTCGGCCACCGTCCCTTCAATCCCGACAGCGACGACTACCGCCGTTTCCTGGCCGACACCCAGGCTAAGGCCGACGCCCTTCTTGCCCGCTATCTCTAAAGATGAGATGAAAAGAATTTAAATAAAACGAATACTATGACATATACCATTGAAAAGATTACCACGCTGATAGGCGCGCGCCGCTATGGCGACCACGACGCCAACGTGCGCTGGCTGCTCACCGACAGCCGGTCGCTGTGTTTCCCAGAAGAAACCCTGTTTTTTGCCCTGCGCACCAAGCGGGGCGACGGGCACCGCTACCTCGACGACCTCTACCGTCGTGGTGTGCGCTCGTTTGTGGTGGAACAGGTGCCTGAACAGCCACATACCGATGCCAACTACCTGAAGGTGCCCTCTACGCTGGCTGCCCTGCAGCGACTGGCCGAACGTCATCGTGACGAGTTTGAGTGTCCCATTGTGGGCATCACCGGCTCCAATGGCAAGACCATGGTCAAGGAGTGGATTTATCAGTTGCTGCAACCGTCGCAGCGCATCGTCAGATCGCCGCGCAGCTATAACTCGCAGATAGGCGTGCCCCTGTCAGTATGGCTGCTCAACGAGCAGACCGAGATAGGTCTCTTTGAGGCAGGCATCAGTCAGCCTGGCGAGATGATGGCCCTGCACGACATTATCCAGCCCACCATCGGCGTGCTCACCTGTCTGGGCAGTGCCCATCAGGAGAACTTCCGCTCTATGGAAGAGAAATGCTTGGAGAAGCTGGAACTTATGCACGACACTCAGGCACTGGTCTATCCCTCCGACGACAACACCGTGAGTCGCTGCATACGCCGCCTTGGCTACCGAGGCGAGAAGATTGGGTGGTCAAGGACCGACAGTCAGGCCCCCCTGTTCGTCAAGGAGCAGACCCAGACAGCGTCGTCGACAGAGGTTATCTATGTGTTTAAGGGCCAGACCGGCAGTTACACCATCCCCTTCATCGACGAGGCCAGCATCGACGACAGCATCATCTGTGCTGCCACCTGCCTGCACTTAGGACTGACGCCCGAACAGCTGGCTGAGCGCATGCCCCTGCTGCAGCCTATCGCCATGCGTCTGGAGGTGAAGCAGGGCCAGCACGGCTGCACCCTTATCAACGACTCTTACAACTCCGACATCAACTCGCTCGACATAGCCCTCGACTTCATGGGGCGCAGGGGCGAGTGGAAGGACAGGCGGACGCTCATCTTGAGCGACATCGACCAGAGCGGCGAACAGCCCTTTGAACTCTATCGGCGCGTCAACGAGCTGTGTCAGCAGCGTGGCATCGCCAAGCTCATTGGCATTGGCGAGGAGATAGCCTCCCAGCAGCATACCTTTGTCATGGCTGAGAAGCACTTCTTTGCCACCACCGACGAGTTCCTGGCCAGTCCCGTGTTCCATCAGCTGCACGATGAGGCCATCCTGCTGAAGGGCTCGCGGCGCTTCGGCTTCGAGCATATCAGCGAACTGCTGGAGCAGAAAGTGCATGAGACTATCCTTGAGGTGAACCTGGGAGCCATGGTTGACAACCTGAACTACTACCGCTCGTTCCTCAAGCCTGAGACGAAGATGGTGTGTATGGTCAAGGCCGATGCCTATGGGGCCGGGGCCGTGGAGGTGGCCAAGACGCTGCAGGATCACCGCGTGGACTATCTGGCGGTGGCGGTGGCCGACGAGGGTGTCACCCTGCGACGGGCGGGCATCACGGCCAACATCATGGTTATGAACCCTGAGATGACGGCCTTCAAGACCATGTTCGACTACGACCTGGAGCCCGAGGTCTACTCCTTCCGCCTGCTCGACGCGCTGGTGAAGGCGGCTCGCAAAGAGGGTATCACCGGCTGGCCCGTGCATATCAAGCTCGACACGGGCATGCACCGGCTGGGCTTTAATCCCGACGAGATAGACGAACTCATCGACCGGCTGAAGCACCAGCAGGCCGTCATCCCGCGCTCGGTGTTCTCGCACTTCGTAGGCAGCGACAGCGACGCGTTCGACGATTTCTCAGCCCGCCAGTTCCGGCTCTTCGACGAGGGCAGCCGCCGTCTGCAGGCCGCCTTCAGCCACAAGATACTGCGCCACATGGACAATTCGGCCGGTATTGAGCACTTTCCCGAGCGCCAGATGGACATGTGCAGGCTGGGGCTCGGACTGTACGGGGTGAATCCGTATAATAGTGTAGAGTGTAGAGTGCAGAATGTAGAGTTTGCTGCCGCCACTGATGAAAGCGCAGACACTACGGCGGTAGCAAACTCTACATTCTGCACTCTACACTCAACACTCAAGTGCGTCAGCACGCTAAAGACCACCATCCTGCAGCTGCGTCATGTCAAGGCCGGCGACTCCGTGGGCTATAGCCGCCGCACTATCCTGGAGCGCGACAGCGTCATCGGGGCCATACCTATCGGCTATGCCGACGGTCTGAACCGCCACCTTGGCAACCGCAAGGGTTACTGTCTGGTGAATGGTCAGCGTGCGGAGTATGTGGGCAATATCTGTATGGATGTGGCCATGATCGATGTCACCGGCATCGACTGTAAAGAGGGCGACATGGTGGAAATCTTTGGCGAGCACCTGCCCGTGACCACGCTTAGCGACACCATCGATACCATCCCATACGAGGTGCTTACGGGCGTCAGCAACCGCGTCAAGCGTATCTACTATCAGGATTAGCGTACCACCTTGCGCCCGCCGATGATGTAGACGCCGTGTCCTATAGTGCCATTCACCCTGCGCCCCTGCAAATCGTAGATGGGCGCAGTTTCTTTCTCTTCGGCCGTCACCTGCCTGATGGCAACGGGCCTGGGGGGAGCGCTGTAGCTGAAGCTCATCGTGCCGTCGGCGTTCTGGCTGATGTCCCTGATGCCGCCAAGAAGGAATTTGGTGCCGCTGCTGTTATCATTATAAAAAGTGGCAGCGGGCTTGCTGTTGGCCGTCAGACTGTCAGCGGGACTGATGGCAGCGTAGCCCCTGACGTAGGGGTAAAGTTTGCCACTGGTTTTACTGTTGTTGGCATGGAAAAAGGTCATGCGCTCATGGTCGTTGCTGCAGGTCAGCTCATATTCCTTGACTAAACTGTCTGGGACGATGGTGTTCGGGATGTTGTTCTCCCACACCTCGGCATCGTAGTCCACATGCGTAATCATCAGTCCCTTGTCGGGGAAGTAAGTGTCCCAGCCAGACCGTTGCCGGTTCTCTATCAGGTAGTATTCGTCAGGGTGTCCGTCGTTGTAGATGATGTAGGTGTCGCCGTCCTCGCTGATGGGCTTCAGCCCCTCCACCTCTACATTCTCGTCGCCAAGAATGATGGGCTGCTGCCAGCCGCATACCATCTTCTCGTATGCCGTGTAACCTACGGGACAGAAGCTGTCGCCGGCATAGTTGCCGCCCGACATCAGGTCGAAGTCGCTCATGCCGTAGGTAATGTTCGCGTCATCTACTGTGTCGTAGAAATCGGGCAGTCCTAAGCAGTGCGAGAACTCATGGCAGAAGGTGCCGATGCCTTCGATACGGCCCCGGGCGCTCAGTTCGTTGCTGCAGGCATAGATGCTGATGTGTACACTGTCAAGCACCAGCTCTCTGCCCATATACTCATCCATCATCCACATGTGTGGCCAGATAGTGTTGGTACCGCCACCGTCGGCCTCGCCCTTGCCGGCATAGACCACGAAGACCTCGTCCACCCAGCCGTCGCCGTCCCAGTCGTAGTCTTTGAAGTCCACGAGACTGTCGGCAGCCAGGCACATCTCGGCAATCAGCTCCTCGGGGCGTTTGTCGTAGCCATTACTGTCGTTCTCGCCATAGTATTTATAGTCTTTCTTGCTTGTGAAAGGGCCAACCACGTCGAACGTCAGGTTGAAGAGGCCTGCCGACTGGTCACGGAAATAGTCGGCCACGCTGCCGCGGAAGCCCTCGCTGGTGGTGTAGCCAGGCATGTTGAGAATGTCGTCGTATTTCTGCCGGTCATGGCCGGCCTTGAATGTCTTGTCAGTAAATTCTGCCAGAATCACAAGTCCCCGTTTCTCTCCCACGAAGCCCTCCGCCTGATTGTCGGCAACACGCCGTGGCGACAGCAGCCGTGCCTTGGCAGCGTGCTGGCGTGGCAGGCTCCGCCAGCAGCCCACGCCTCTGTGTACAGCGTTGGCTGTCAGCGTCATGAGTAGACAAAATATGGTAGTTGTCAAGATTCTGCGTCTGTTGTTTCCTTTGGTCATCATGTTAAAAGTATGTTTTATGGGTACAAAGTTACAAACTTTCTTATGAATTGTGGCGGCATTTAAAAATTTTTTAGTAATTTTGCACCGATTTCTACGCTAAAACAAACAACTAATCAATAAAATGGAACAAGTTTTCAGTTACATTATCAGCCTGGGCGCATCGGTGATGATGCCTATCCTGTTTACTATCATCGGCCTGTGCATAGGCATGAAATTCGGAAAGTCGCTGAAGTCGGGACTATACGTGGGTGTCGGTTTCGTCGGTCTGGGTATCGTGACAGCCCTGCTGACTAACAACTTTGGCAGCCCGCTGTCAGAAATATCGCGGCTGTACAACCTGCAGCTCGGCGTCTTCGACATGGGATGGCCCGCCGCTGCCGCCGTGGCTTACAACACCGCCGTGGGTGCTCTTATTATTCCTATCTGCTTAGGTGTCAACTTTCTGCTGCTCATCACGGGTTGCACCAGAACGGTGAACATCGACCTATGGAACTACTGGCACTTCGCCTTCATCGGCGCCGTGGCCTATTTCGTCATGGACGAGTCGCTGGCATGGGGCTACTTTGCTGCTATCGTCTGCTACATCATCACACTGGTGATGGCCGACCTGACTGCTGACAAGTTCCAGGGCTACTACGACGACATGGACGGCATCTCCATACCACAGCCGTTCTGCCAGAGCTTTACTGTTTTTGCCATCGGCATCAACTGGCTGCTTGACCGCATTCCCGGATTCTCTAAACTCGACATCGATGCCGAGGGCCTGAAAAGGAAATTCGGCGTGCTGGGTGAACCTATTGTGCTCGGTGTCATTGTGGGGGCACTGATAGGTGCCGTTGCTCAGCTCGACATCAAGAAGGTGCTCTTCCTCGGCGTGACGATGGGTGCCGTGATGGAACTGATACCGCGCATCACAAAACTCTTCATCGACGGTCTGAAACCCATCGCTGAGAAGACACAGGAGGTGGTGCAGAAGAAATGGGCCGGCAAAAAGGTGTATATCGGCATGTCGCCAGCATTGGTCATCGGGCATCCCACCACGTTGGTGGCCTCGCTGATACTCATCCCCCTGGCTCTGCTCATGGCTGTCGCCCTGCCCGGCAACGAGTTCCTGCCGCTGGCATCGCTGGCTGGCATGTTCTATGTCTTCGTGATGGTACTGCCCTATACAAAGGGTAATGTGGTGAAGACGCTTATCGTCGGTATCGTCACCGTTGGCATCGGTCTGTGGTTTGTTACCGATATGGCACCGGCCTTTACGCAGGCAGCACAGACCGTCTATGCCCAGACGCAAGATCCTGCCGCAAAAATACCAGAAGGCTTCCAGGCTGGTGCCCTTGACTTCGCCTCATCGCTCTTCGGCTGGGTCATCTACAAGTGTGTGGCTTACCTGAAGTGGGTTGGTGCCGGCATCCTGACGATTATCACCATTGGTATGGTAGTATGGAATCGCATGCGCATTGCCAAGGAAGGCTAACAGCTTCTTGTTATAACGAAAAAACGAAAAACGAAATAACGAAAAAGCAATGAAGAAAACAATTTTGAGTTTGGCCCTGGTAATGGGCGCTCTGGGCGTTTCAGCCCAGCAGGACGTGAAGTTCCAGACGGCTTGCCATCCGCAGGATGTGAAGCAGTACGACACGAAGACCCTTCGTGACCGCTTTGTGATGGAGAAGGTGATGGAGGCCGACAAGATCCATCTGACCTACTCACACTACGACCGCTTCATCTTCGGCGGTGCCATGCCCGTGAACAAGACCCTGAAGCTGGAGAATTTCCGTGACCTGGGCCTTGATGTAGACCCCGGCATCAAAGACAAGTATTTCCTCTACAACCGTGAACTGGGCGTGGTAAACTGCGGTCAGGGTGACGGTGTGGTCATTGTAGACGGTAAGGAGTATGCCCTCTCGCCGAAGGAGGCTCTCTATATCGGTCGCGGCCATATCGGTAAGGACAAGGATGTGAACAAGGAGGTGCTCTTCCGCTCGAAGGACGCTGCCAAGCCTGCCAAGTTCTACCTGAACTCTGCCACTGCCCACCAGCACTACAAGACCCAGTGGATTACCCTCGACGGACGCAAGGGCTCGCTGAAGGCTGCCGTCTGGGGGCCTGTGGGCTCGCTGGAGGAGTGCAACAACCGCACCGTCTATAAGCTCATCGTCAACGACGTGCTGGAGGAGGGTCCCTGCCAGCTGCAGCTCGGTCTGACACAGCTCAACCCAGGTGCTGCGTGGAACACCATGCCGCCTCACACCCACGGTCGCCGTATCGAGGCTTACTACTACTTCAACCTGCCTGAGGGCCAGACCATTGCCCATATCATGGGCGAGCCGCAGGAGAGCCGTGTCGTATGGCTGCACAATGAGCAGGCTATCATGTCGCCTGAGTGGTCGATGCACGCCGCTGCCGGCACCTATTACTATACCTTTATCTGGGGTATGGCCGGTGAGAACCTCTACTACAACGACAAAGACAACATTCCCGTGATTGACATCAGATAATTTACGATTTGGCGATCTACGATTTGCGATTTGTTTTTCAATTTGACTATTGGACAATTGCTCGTATCGCAGACCGTCAACATGATACTATAATCATAAAATCGAAAAATAAATAGTAAATAGTAAATTTGAAAATAGTAAATATCTATGGCACCAATTCAAACAACCAAAATGTCCAACTTCCGTTGGGTCATCTGTGCGCTGCTGTTCTTGGCAACCACCGTTAACTACATGGACCGTCAGGTCTTGTCGCTTACCTGGAAAGACTTCATAGCCGTAGACTTCCACTGGACTGACGCCGACTATGGTTTCATTACCGGTATGTTCTCGCTGTTCTATGCCATCGCAAACCTCTTTGCCGGAAAGTTCATCGACTTCATGGGTACGAAGAAGGGCTACCTCATCGCTATCTTCGTCTGGTCAACAGGTGCCGTCATGCATGCCGGCTGCGGCTGGGTGGCTATGAACATTGAGGGCTACGACTCCATTGCAGCCCTGCAGGCCGTGCAGGCTGGCAGCGATGCTGCCGTGGCTATCGCTACCATCTCAGTGTGGCTCTTCCTCTCCTGCCGTCTGATCCTCGCCATCGGTGAGGCCGGCAACTTCCCCGCCGCTATCAAGGCCACGGCAGAGTACTTCCCCAAGAAGGACCGCGCTTTCTCTACCTCTATCTTCAACAGCGGCGCCTCTGTAGGTGCTCTGGCTGCTCCCGCCACCATTCCCCTCCTGGCACGTGCCTGGGGCTGGGAGATGGCCTTCATCATCATCGGTGTCTTAGGCTATGTGTGGATGGGCCTGTGGATGTGGCTCTATGAGAAGCCCCGCCAGAACAAGCGCGTCAACCAGGCTGAGCTTAACTATATCGAGCAGGATAACGACCTGGCCGACGTTCAGGACCGTGATGCCAATAAGGAGGAGAAAGCCATTCCGTTCCTGAAGTGCTTCACCTTCAAGCAGACCTGGGCTTTCCTCGTGGGTAAGTTCATGACCGACGGTGTATGGTGGTTCTTCCTGTTCTGGGCTCCCGCCTATTTCAGCGACCAGTACGGCTATACCTCCGACTCTACCATGGGCATCCTGCTCATCTTCACCCTCTATTTCATCGTTACCGTGCTGTCTATCGGCGGCGGCTACCTGCCTAAGTATTTCGTTGAGAACAAGGGCATGAACCCCTATCTGGGACGTATGCGCGCCATGCTTATCTTTGCCTGCTTCCCCGTGCTCGGTCTGCTGGCACAGCCCCTCGGCGCCTATAGCGCCTGGTGGCCCGCCATCCTCATCGGTCTGCTCGGTGCCGGACACCAGGCATGGTCTGCCAACCTCTTCTCTACCATCGGCGACATGTTCCCCAAGTCAACCATCGGCACCATCGTCGGTCTGGGTACCATGACCGGTGGTCTGGGTTCCATGGCCATCAACATGGGTAGCGGACAGTTCTTCACCTGGGCAGCAGCACAGGGCTCGGCCTTCTCCTTCTTCGGTTTCGAGGGCAAGCCCGCAGCCTACATGGTGGTGTTCTGCATCTGCGCCGTGGCCTACCTCATCGGCTGGTGTATCATGAAGGCTCTCGTGCCTAAGTACAAGCCCATCGTAGTAGAATAACGAAAAATAAATCCTCGCCAATCGGCGAGGATTTATTTTATAATGGAAGCATCATGGTGTAGGGTAGGAAGCCCTGCTTGATGAGGGCAGCAAACAGTTCCCTCGACATGGCTTCATTGTCCTTGCGGGTATAGCGGATATCGGTGAACACTTGAGCGAGCGTCTCCTTGTGGTTGATTTCTACAAAATGACGATTCTCCTCCAGCTCCTCTTTATATTTATAATAGGTGTCGATGTCCTTTCCCAGATAGTCGTGGTAGGTCTCCTGATGCACGAAACTCTCCAGCGGCAGTCGGTCAGATTGGGGAGGCACTTCGTCGGGCCAGCCCACGGTGAGTGTAGCGACGGGCATCGTGAGCTTCGGCAGATCAAGAATGTCGATAATCTGCTGCGGCTGGTAGACGGTGGTGCCGAGATAGCAGTAGCCAAGCCCTTCCTCGTCCATGAGGTTACAGAGTGTCTGTGTGTAGAGCAGGGCATCGGTAGCGGCATTGATGAACGACAGGAAATTGTCGTAGCCGGGCTCTGCCTGTCTGCATCTGGCCCAGAAACTGGTGCGGTTGAAGTCGGCACAGACGGTGAGCACCACGGGGGCCTCGGTCACCATCGGCTGGTTAAAATGTGCGGGTGCAAGTCTTGACTTCATCTCGCTGGAACGGGTGACGATGACGGAGTAGAGCTGAAGGTTGCCCATGGTCTGTGTGCGGGCAGCCTCTTCCATCAGGCGGTTGAGTAACTGGTCGTCGACGGGACGGTCGGCATACTTGCGGATGGTGCGGCGGGTAAGCAAATTTTTCATATTTTTCTGGTTTTGCGTGCAAAATTACGAAAAAAAATGTAACTTTGCAAACAAAAAGCAGATGAAGCACGTTTTAATGACCATGGGCGCCCTGCTGGCCCAACAGGCACAGGCTGCTGGCGACGAGCCGCAGGGAGCAACTCCCGAGCGCCCGAACATTATTTTTATACTGGCCGACGACATGGGCTACGGCGATCTGGCCTGCTACGGCAACCGCTATATACAGACCCCAAACATCGACCGTCTGGCGCGCACCGGCACCAGTTTTACGCAGGCCTACGCCGGCAGCGGCATCAGTTCACCGTCGCGCTGCTCGCTGATGACGGGCAAGAACAGCGGGAACAGCCGCATACGCGACAACCAGTGCTACGCCGGCGGCATGACGGGACTGAAGATCAACCCTCGTGGCGACACGACCATCGTCAGGCGTGCCAATCTGCTGGAGGAGGACGTGACCTTGGGTACGGTACTCTCGAAGGCGGGCTACCGCACCTGTCTGGTGAATAAGTGGCACCTGGACGGCTACGACCCGCAGGCGGCGCCCAACCACCGTGGCTTCGACGAGTTCTACGGATGGACTATCGCTACCGTCCATAGCAATGCTCCCTACTATTACCCCTATTACCGCTTCCACGGCGACAGCTTGATACATATAGAGGAGAACGCCCGCGATGCCCATGTGCGTCATAACACGGAGATTTCGACGGACGATGCCATACAGTTCATCCACCGTAACCGCCAGCGGCCCTTCTTCCTCTTCCTGGGTTATGATGCCCCGCACGAACCTTATAATATTGATGATACGTCGTGGTATGACGAGCAGGGTGACTGGTCGGCCAACACCAAGCGCTATGCCGCGCTGGTGACCCACATGGACTATAACATTGGCCGCCTCTTGGGAACCCTTGATGCCTTGGGACTGCGCGGGAACACGCTCATTATCTTTGCCAGCGACAACGGGGCCGCCGTCATGGCACCGCTGAAGGAGCTGAACTGCGGAGCCGGACTGAAGGGGCGCAAGGGACAACTGTATGAGGGCGGCATCCGCGTGCCCCTCATTGTGAACCAGCCCGGTCGTGTGCCTGCGCGCCAGATTGACAACCTGGTATACTTCCCCGACTTCATGCCCACACTGGCCCGGCTGGCCGGCAGCAGCAGTGTCGTGCCTGGCGATACCAATGGCATGGATGTGTCGCCGCTGTTCTTCGGCGAGGATATTGATACCGACAACCGTGACCTGTACTGGGAGTTCCCGGGCAAACAGCGGGCCATACGCCATCAGGGGTGGAAGGCGGTGACGGTGAAAAAAGATGCGCCGCTGGAACTCTACCGCATCAAGGAAGACCCTTGCGAACAGCATAACCTGGCCGCCGAGCATCCGGAGCTGGTGAAGGAGCTGGAGCGGCTGATGCTTCAGATGCGTACACCCAGTGAGAACTATCCTATTCCCGATGATGCCGTGAGCGGCATGACCAAGAAAAGGAGTACCAGGAAGTGAACGGCGGGGGAACAGTATGGCCGTTCCGGCGGCCGGTTTACGTCATGCTGAAACCCGTGGGCGACCGCTGTAACCTGGCGTGCCGCTATTGCTACTACCTGGGGCGGGGTAGTGGGGCGCTGGTGGACGACCGTCTGCTGGAAGACTTCATACGGCAGTATATAGCCATGCAGACGCAGCCCCAGGTGCTCTTCACCTGGCATGGCGGCGAACCGCTGCTGAGGCCGCTTACCTTCTACCGGCGGGCCCTGGAGCTGCAACGGCAGTATGGCCGTGGCCTGCAGATTGACAACTGTCTGCAAACGAACGGCACGCTGCTCAACGACGAGTGGTGCCAGTTCCTGCATGACAACCACTTCCTGGTAGGCATCTCCATTGACGGACCGCGGGAGCAGCACGACGGCAACCGTAGGATGCGGCATGGCGGCACGTCGTGGCACGACGTGATGCGCGGCATCGGTCTGTTGCAGAAGCATGGTGTGGAATGGAACGCCATGGCCACGGTTAACGCGCGGAATGTGGAACAGCCGCTGGCCTTCTACCGTTTCTTTCGCGACATGGGCTGCGAGTTTCTGCAGTTCACGCCTATAGTGGAGCCTCAGCTGCCCGAATGCTCGGTGACGGCCGACCAGTGGGGCCGTTTCCTCTGTTCTGTTTACGACGAATGGGTACGGCACGACGTAGGCCGCCTGTTTGTACAGCTCTTTGATGCGACGCTGGCCAACTGGGCGGGTGTGGCACCCGGCCTCTGCTCCATGTCGGCAACCTGCGGTCAGGCGGCGGTCATGGAGGCCGACGGTACGGTCTACTGCTGCGACCACTTTGTCAGCCCCGGCCATCGGCTGGGGAATATACGTCAGCAGCCGCTTGCAGGGATGCTTTATGGTGAACAGCAACGACGCTTCGGACTGGACAAACAGTCGGCGCTGCCGCGCGAGTGCCGTGAATGCCACTGGCTGTTTGCTTGTCACGGTGAGTGTCCCAAGAATCGGCTGACAACCGACTGTTACGGCGAGCCGGGCATGAACGTTCTCTGCCGTGGCTACCGCCGCTACTTTGCCCACGTGGCTGCCGACATGGACTTTATGAAGGCGGAACTGGACGCTGGCCGTGCCCCCGCCAACATAATGGTGTTGAAACAGCAAAAAAAACCTTGAACATTTGGCTGTATGGGATTTTTTGCCGAAATTTGCAGAAAAAACAGGAAATATGGCACAGGAACAACATTTTAAGAGTGCTGAAGAGACACTGGCACAGGTGGTTGGTGCATTGGCACGCATCAGTCAGAAGTCGGAGAAGCCACTCAACGAGGACCAGGTCAGGGCATTGGTGAACCGCTGTATGGAGGCCCTGAAGCCCGAGGAGGCTGACACGATGATGGCACTCGCTGCCGGAGCCTTGGAAATGGCCTTCAGTAACCATCATCCCGATGTGACGGAGGTACGCCCGCAGACCTTGGAGTGCGACGTAGTACGCTTCCAGAACAACAAGGAGAAGTGGGTGGCCCTGGTGGGACTGCTCAACGGCTATCCCTACGAGATATTCACCGGTCTGCAGGACGACGAGGAGGGTATCATCCTCCCCAAGTCAGTGACCAAGGGTAAGATTGTGAAAAATGTCAATGCCGACGGTACGAAGCGCTATGACTTTCAGTTTGAGAACAAACGTGGTTACAAGACCACCGTCGAGGGCTTGAGCGAGAAGTTCAACCCCGAATACTGGAACTACGCTAAACTCATCAGCGGTGTGCTGCGCTACCGCATGCCCATCGACCACGTCATCAAATTGGTGGCCTCGCTGCAACTGCAGAGCGAGAACATCAACACCTGGAAGAATGGTGTGGAACGCGCCTTGAAGAAGTATGTTACCGGCGGTACCGACCCCAGCGACCAGAGCGATGAACAGTCAGACGTACATCCTGCTGAAGAACCTGCGCTTTAGGGCCTTCCACGGCGTGCTGCCACAGGAGCGCACGGTTGGGGGCGACTTCACCGTCACCCTGCGCATAGGCTACCCCTGGCAGCAGGCCATGGTGACCGATGACGTGGCCGACACGCTGAACTATGCTGTCGTCTACGAGCTGGTGAAACGCGAGATGGACATACCCTCAAATCTCCTTGAGCATGCCGCCGGACGCATAGCTGACAGCCTGCTGCGGCAGTTTCCGGCTATCACTTCGGTTGACCTGTGGCTGACCAAGGTGACACCGCCCATGGGAGCCGACAGCGACGGTGCCGGTGTGGAGTTACACTTAATAAATGATAAAACAGACTGACGTTTGGCGCTTTTTCCGTTAAAAAAGCGTACCTTTGCACGGTCATGTATAAAAGATTGTTTACACTGTTTACCATACTGCTCCTTATGGCACTGTCGGCCGACGGTGCCACGAAGCGGTTTACACTGGTTATCGATGCCGGCCACGGCGGCCATGACGCAGGTGCCTGTGGCAGGGTGTCGAAGGAAAAGACGCTCACACTGCGCTATGCTTTGGCCTTCGGACGTGTCATTGAGCAGAACTGCCCCGATGTAAAGGTGATTTATACTCGCAAGACTGACCGTTTCCTGGAACTGTGGCAGCGGGCAGAGATTGCCAATAAGAACAAGGCCGACCTCTTTGTATCTGTACATATCAACTCGCTGCCTAAGGGCCATGTGGCACGGGGCTATCAGACCTACACCCTGGGAACAGGACGTGTCAGCGGGTCTAAGAAAGGTATCATTGAGAATCTCGATGTTGCTAAGCGCGAGAATGCCGTCATCCTCTATGAGAAGGACTATAAGCAGCACTATGCCGGTTTTGACCCTAACTCGCCAGAGAGTAACATCCTCTTTGAACTGGTGCAGGACAAGAATATGGAGAACAGCATCAAGCTGGCCAAGGAGATGCAGCGCTATATCTGCAAGGCTACCCGGCGCCAGGACAAGGGCGTACAACAGGACAACCTGGCCGTGTTGCGTCTCTCGTCGATGCCTGCCTGCCTGCTGGAGCTGGGCTTCATCTCTACCGCCGACGAGGAGCAGTATCTCTGCAGCGACCAGGCAGTCACAGCCTTCTCACGCGGCTTCTACCAGGCTTTTGTGGCCTATAAGAATAAGGTGGCGCCAGGAGTGAAGGTACCTTACAAACCGATGCCCGACGAACCGCAGGTGACCACCGTCCCTGACGAGTCAAAACAGCAGGAGACGGAAAAGGTGCAGGAGGCGCAGGAGGAACAGATGAAGACGGAGCCTGTGCCGCAGACACAGAAGTCTGTGCTGCCGCAGCAAAACGGTGCGTCGGTGCCTGTCTTCAAAGTCCAGTTGTTGGTGAGCGATAAGAAACTGAAGGCCAACAGTCCCCATCTGAAGGGCGTTACCGATGTTGACTACTACCGGGAGGGCGGCCTCTATAAGTACACTACTGGTGCCTCGGCTAACTATCAGGACATCTACCGCCTACGCAAGGAACTGTTGAAGCACTTCCCGCAGGCCTTCATCGTGGCCTTCAAAGACGGTGAGAAGATGAACGTGAACGAGGCCATTCGCGAATACAAAGCAAGCAAGAACAAATAATAGCACTAAGGATATGAAATTCTTTACAAAGGAAGTACAAATAGCATTGGTGGCCGTCACCGGACTGGTCATCCTGTTTTTCGGCATGAATTTCCTGAAGGGTCTGAGTCTCTTCTCGACTGGTAATAAGTATATGGCAAAGTTTGACGACATTACCGGTCTGTCGGCTTCAAGCCCTGTCTACTGCAACGGCGTGAAGGTGGGAACGGTGGAGAGCATCGAATACGACTACACCCGTCCGCAGGATATTGTGGCCGTTATAGGCATGAACGGCGACATGCAGCTGCCACAGGGAACGACGGCTGAGATTGCCAGCGACCTGCTGGGTAACGTGCGACTGGTGCTGAAGCTGGGTAATATGGCCGACGGACAGCTGGCCGTGGGCGACACTATCAGCGGTCAGCAGCAGACGGGACTGATGAGCAAGGCCGCCGACATGGTGCCGCAGATAGAGCAGATGCTGCCAAAACTTGATTCCATACTGGCTTCTGTCAATGCCCTGCTGGCCGACCCAACGCTGAGTCGCTCGCTGCACAACGTGGAGGATATCACTGCCGGACTGACCACCACCGTTGCCGGACTGAGCCAGCTGACGGCCAGCCTGAACAGACAACTGCCGGCACTGATGAGCAAGGCCGACGGTGTGATGGCCAATGCCGACACGCTGACGCACAGTCTGAACCAGATGGATCTGGCTGCCACCATGGCTAAGGTAGACCGCACCCTGCAGAATGTGGAGCAGATGACGGCTCTGCTGAATAGCAAGGAAGGTACGCTCGGACTGCTCATGCGCGACCCGGGATTGTATAATAATCTGAATGCCACAATGTCGCACGCCGACTCCCTGATGATTGACCTCAAAGCCCACCCCAAACGCTACGTCCATTTCTCGGTTTTTGGCAAAAAAGATAAGTAAATTTTATTTTGTCTAAATAAAAAATCTTTTGAAACACCGATAGACATTGTTGTAAGACGCTGAAAGATAGCTTCTTTGATTTCTGCAAGAGCTGTCGTTGAAGAAAAATCGTGAAACACCATAAATAGCCCATTTCAAGCAGGTTACGCGGGAAACTATTTTCTGTAATAAAAATGGAAATTTGCGAGTTTCAAAAAAAAACGCGAACTTTGCACATGAAAACCAATGGAGTAACGACCATTCCGCTAATTTTTAACTATTAAAATAAGTACGCCAGATGCAAGACAGTCATAAGGCGCTTTGGGACAACTGCCTCCAACTGATAAGGCAGAACGTCACTGAGCAGCAATATAAAACGTGGTTTGAGCCCATCGTCTTCGAGTCCTACTCGGAGAGTGATGCCACGTTGCTGCTGCAGGTACCCAGCGCCTACTTCTGCGAGTATCTGGAACAGTACTATGTCCGTCTGATGTATTGGGCGCTGACCAACAGTTTCAAGGCTAAGGTCTGCCTGAACTATCGCATCGTTACCGACAAGACCAACAAACTGACGCAGGATGTGGTGCCTGTTGAACCTGCCGACATCGATGGACCGACACTCAGCACACGCGCTAATCAGTCGCCGACGCTGCTTGATGCCGCCCCTGCAGACCTGAATCCGCAACTGGACAAATACAAGACTTTCCATACCTTTATTGAGGGTGACTCCAACAAGTTGCCGCGCACCGTGGGTCTCAGTATTGCTGAGCATCCGGGCAAGTCGACATTTAATCCTTTCTTTGTCTTCGGCCCCTCGGGTTGTGGCAAGACCCATCTGATTAATGCCATCGGTGTGCGCTGTAAGGAGGTCTACCCACAGAAGCGTGTGCTCTATGTTTCAGCGCGACTGTTCCAGGTACAGTTCACTGATGCCGTGCGTCGTAACACCACCAACGACTTCATACATTTCTATCAGACCATCGACGTGCTGATAGTCGACGATATTCAGGAGTGGGCCTCTTCGCCTAAGACGCTCGACACCTTCTTCCATATCTTTGACCACCTGTTCAGGCTGGGCAAGCAGATTATTCTGGCCAGCGACCGTCCGCCAGTTGACCTGGCCGGTGTGAAGGACCGTCTGCTGACACGCTTCTCATGCGGTCTGATTGCCGAACTGGAGAAGCCTAACGTGCAGCTGTGCGTTGACATCCTCAATGCCAAATGCCGCCGTGACGGTCTGAAGATACCTGCCGACGTTATACAGTTTATTGCTCAGACGGCCAATGGCAGTGTGCGCGATCTGGAGGGTGTCATCAACGGACTGATGGCCTACAGTATTGTCTATAACTCCAGCGTCGATATGCGACTGGCCGAGCGGGTTATCAAGCGTGCCGTCAAGGTTGACAACCATCCGCTGACGGTTGACGATATCCTGGAGAAGGTGTGCGACCACTATGGCGTGGCTCAGCAGCATGTGTTCAGCAAGAGTCGCAAGCGCGACTACGTGCTGGTGCGCCAGGTGTCGATGTATCTGGCCCAGAAGTACACGAAGATGCCGGCCTCACGTATTGGTCAGCTTATTGGCGGGCGCGACCATTCTACGGTGCTGCACAGCTGTTCTACCGTTGAGCAGCGGCTGAAGGTCGACAAGTCTTTCTCTGCAGAGATTAGCAGTATCGAAAATTCTTTTAAGCTGAAGCAATAACCGATGGGGGCTCACCAAGTGGTGGGCCCCCATCGGTTTAAAGACTGACGCGGATGCCGCCGATGAGCCAGCGGCCGGGCTGCGGCACCAGACCGTAGTCGCGATAGCTGGTGTCCAGCAGGTTGTTACTCTCTACGTAAAGTTCATAATGCGGCTGCTGCCACGACAGACGGGCATCAACCAGTGCGTAGGGACTGTAGTCGCATGCAGAGCCGTCGATGTCGGTGTATTGCCCCACGCGGTCTTGCCAGCGCAGGTTCAGGTGAAGTAGCAGTTGTGGAATGATAGGGTGGTGTACCCCGGCTACCAGTTTGTGGCGCAGGTATTCCAGTGCATATTGCGACACCATCTGCGGCTCCAGATCCTTCTCCTGATGTATATAGCTGTAGGAGATGTTGACGCGTGACTGGCGGATGGCAAGCTGTCCGGATATTTCCAGGCCGACGCTGTTCAGCCTCGTGTGGTTCACGCTCTGCCACACGGCCTCGTCGCCCAGCGACGTGTCCATCACCCAGTCTATCATGTTGCGGCCGTGGTGGTGCCATAGGACAAGACCGAAGGTTGAAGGTCTGAGGTTAAGGGTTGCACCAACCTCTACGGCCTGCATCTCCTCTGGCTTCAGATGCGGGTCGGCGCTGTAGCCCTGCAACTTGTAGTACATCTCCGTGAACGACGGCAGGCGCAGTGATGTGTTGTACGAGGCGTGCAGCTTCCAGTGGCTGCCTATGCGCAGCGAGGCATCGATGCCCGGATAGAGGCTCCAGTCCATGTCGGCCCAGGTGTTCTTGATCACGACCAGACCTGCCGATACCGTCAGCTGGTTCAGCAGCACGTTGTGCTCCACGAAGCCGCTCATGTTGGTGCGGTTCAGGCCCAGGGTATAGTAGCGGTCGGTGCCGCTGATGTGGTGTTGGCGTGCCAGCGGCTCACCCAGGTTGCCGCTCAGCAGGTTCTCGTTGCGCATTTCGGCACCGAAGGCTGTGCGTCCCAGGTGCCAGTCGAAGAAACTGTTCAGACTGAGACCCACAACGTCCGTCCGGTTGTAATTATATTTCAGCAGGTCAGCGCGCCCGCGGTAGCCCTCGTAGCGGTCCTGGTGCTGCGTCCAGTAGACGGTGGGCTGCAGCCTTACGCTGCCCCGTTGCAGACTGCCCCGTAGGGCGGCGGTCAGCTTGGTAGTGTGCTCATACTGGTCGTCGGCTTGCCACTTGGGCGAGGCGTAGGCCGTAGCAGAGCCCCAGCCCTTGTCGCTCAGTCCGAAGTGCCAGTCTATGCGTAGGTCGTCGTCAGCAAACTGTCCTTGGTAAAAGACTTTTGCTCCGCTAAAGTCGCTGTTCAGTCCTCCAGCCTTCGAGCGGCTGTAGCCGTCGCTGCGTGTGTAGCTGGCAGAAGCAGACCCACCCCAGCCCTCCCTGTAGGGAGGGAGTTGTAAGCGTGCTGCGACGCTGGTGTAACCGTATGAACCGCCCTCAATCTGTGCCTTGACAATCCTCGCTCCTCGCTCCTCGGTCCTCGCTCCTCCTTCCTCGCTCCTCCTTCCTCGCTCAGTCACGATATTGATCGCCCCGACGAGCGACGACGTACCGTAGATGCGGCCGGCAGGTCCCTCTAAAACCTCAATGCGCTGGATGTCGCTCAGCTGCACGGGCAGGTCCACGGTGTTGTGCCCGGTCTGCGGGTCGCAGATGTTGATGCCGTTCAGCAGGATGATGATTTGCTCCTGGGTGCCGCCGCGCATGGTGACGTCGGCTTGCGCCCCAAGTGGGTTACGCTGGCGGACGTCGACGCCGACGGCATATTTCAGCAAATCGTTAATACTTTGCACTGGCGCCTGCTGAATGTCGGCACGCTCCAGTACAGTGACCATTCTCGCAGCCTGACTCTTCGTCAGGGGCGCCCTCGATCCGGTAACGCTCACCTCGTCGAGCAACTGCTCGCGTGCTGTCCCTATGGCGACGGTGTCGCTGACGACGGACTGGGTGCTGACGCTCTCGGCCGATGCGTAAGTGAGCGTCGCCACCGAGAGGACGGAGCATACCACCTCGCGTCCCAGACAGCTGAAGAGCGACCAGCCCTTGTTCCCAAACTGGTGGAACACGAGCACATGGCGCTTGTTAAACTGTGGTTTGTACATAAATTTTACTAAAAAGCTAAAAAAGCGGTGCAAAGGTAATGCTTTTTTTTGTTTTGTAAATAAACTTTGGCGTTTATTTTGCGTCAAAGAAATAAATTTTGTTGAACATGAAACGCGTTTTATCTTTGTTGGCAGTGCTGCTGTCGATGGCACAGTTTGTTCAGGCCGGCTCGCTTGACGATATCCGCCAGGCGCTGCAGCAGTCTTCCGTTTCCCAGATTCAGGAGAAAGTCTACATACACACCGATAACCAGTGCTACTTCGTCGGCGACACCCTGTGGTATAAGGCATACGTCGTGCGTGCCGACAACCTGACGCCTACCGACATGAGCCGCATCCTCTATGTCGAGCTGCTCTCGCCTGACGGTCTGCTCGTGGAGCGCCAGAACATCATCGTCGCCCCCGAAGGTCATACCTGCGGACAGTTTGTGCTCCGCGACTCGCTCTACTCCGGCTACTACGAGCTGCGGGCCTATACCCGCTGGATGCTGAACTTCGGTGTCCGTGAGCATGACTATAACGTTCAGGAGACATGGCAGTTCTACAACCGCCAGATGGCTGCCGACTACTACCGCCAGTGGGATGGCCTATACTCGCGCGTGATACCTATCTATAGTAAGCCCGATGTCGCCGGCGACTACGATGCCCGCCGTATGTATCAGCGCCCCAAGCAGCGGCTGCAAAAGCCTAAAAAGGAGGAACTCTTCGTGTCGTTCTATCCTGAGGGCGGCCACTTGGTAGAGGGTGTTAAGAGCCGGGTGGCCTTTGAGGTGGTCGACCAGTTAGGCGAGGCTGTCACCATCAAGGGCAGTGTGAGGCAGGGCAGCCAACCGCTGACCGACATCCAGACCACCCATTTAGGTCGCGGCGTGTTCACCGTCACCCCCCAGGGCAAACCGCTGACAGCCCAATTCTCCTGGCGTGGCAAAAACTACACCTTCTCCCTGCCGCGGGCTGAGAAGGGTGGGGTAGTGCTCACCCTTGACGGCAGCCAGGTAACCTTGCAGGGCCGTGGGCAGGCACACGCCGACCGTCAGTATGCCGTCAGCATCCTCTGCCGTGGCGCCTTGCAGCATTTCGCCCCCGTCACCCTCAGTGCCGTCCCCTCCCCGCCCTCCCCGTCTTCGCCGTCCCCCTCCCCGTCCCCGTCCTCATCCTCTTCCGTCCTCTATGCAGCGACCGTGTCGCTGCCCTTTGAAAGCCTCCCCGCCGGCGTCAACAACCTGACGGTCTTCGACAGCGACGGCCGCATCCTGGCCGACCGCCTGTTCTTCGTCCCCGGCTCTGCCCATGCAGCCGTCATCACCAGCAGCATGGATGGCACACCCACCACCACCTACGCCCCTTACGCCCCCGTCACCGTCACCCTGCAGACACCCGCTCCCCATACCACGTTCTCGCTCTCAGTCCGCGACACCCGCACCGACGAGCCCACCTACAACGACGGCAACCTGATGACCGACCTGCTGCTCAGCAGCGAGCTGCGGGGTTTCATCGCCCGTCCAGCCTACTATTTCGAGAGCGACGATGTCGAGCACCGCCGGAACCTGGATCTGCTGATGATGGTGCAGGGCTGGCGCAAGTACCCGTGGCAGGAGCTTGCCGACACTGCCCGTCAGATGCGTTATGAACCGGAAAAGACCATGACCGTCAGCGGCGCTGTCTACAAGATGCTGGGTATTAGTGAGGTGGATCAGGACGAGATAGCTTCCTGGCAGAAAGGTGTCGGCAAGACCGGCTATTCGCTGACCACCACCGAGCCTGAGGAGGGCGAGGAGGAAGGCGTCACGGAGCTGACCATGGATCTTGGCAGTATCGGTTCAGTCAACGACGACCTGGGCATCAACCATGGTGGCCTCAAACGTGAGGTACTGGTGGAGGCCGAGGTGGTGATGGACGGTGAGATTGTGGCCGGCCGGCAGATGACACAGGATGGTGGTCGGTTCCTGTTTCAGATTCCCCCCTTCTATGGCAGGACCTTCCTGAACCTGAAGGCCTATAAGGAGCGCGACTCCGTTAGGAAGTCGATGGTCTCGCGCAGCGATGCCACCGTGTTCCGCGAGGATGCCTTTGCCGACTACTATGTCAAGCGCGACATGCCCTTCCCCATCTTCACCCATAAGTACAGCTACTACGAGAACCACGCCCCGGAGTGGGAGGTGACCATTGACGAGGACTCGCTCTCGGAACTGTCCATGGAGAACAATGTCCACCAGTTAGGCAACGTCAACGTCAAGGGTCGCCGTCGTGGCCGCCGGGCCATTGACTGGAACAAGCCGGCCTTCGTGCGCGATGCCTACGACTTGTATAACGACCTGACCGACTACGGCCTGTCGTTCGGCAAGTTCGATATGCGCCAGTTCCCCCTTCAGGTGGCTAAGTTCCTCTTCGGCAACATGGGACGCCTGAACCGCCAGTTCAATGTCGATGGCCGGTGGAACGGCATCACCTATTGGCGAAACTATCAGGACATGGCAGGTGCCGTGTCGAAAATGGATATAGCAGGTGCCGACGGTCTGGCCGAGGCGATGCGTGCCCCCGACCAGCGACGCTCGTCGGCCGAGATTATGAAGAACCTGAGACTGAGCCGTCTGCAGGACATCCGGGTCTTCTCCGACTATGAGCCTCGCAATGAGGACTCCACGCTGGTGGAGGGCGTCTATTCTGCCGATGCCACGGTCGAGATGGTGCCCATTGCCGACGATGGCCGGCAGGTGGTCTACCGCGACCGCCATATCTACCTGCAGGGGTTCAACATGCCCGCCGAGTTCTACCAGCCCGACTACAGCCACCGCGTTCCCGCCGCCGCCGACTACCGGCGCACCCTCTACTGGAACCCTAATGCCCGCAGCGATGCCGAGGGCCGCTTCACCGCCACCTTCTATAATAACAGCAAGGACACGCGCATCAAAATAAGCGCCGCCGGAGTGACCCCCGACGGCTGCCTGTTGTATTCCAAGTAGTGTGCTTACTTCACGAGCACCTTCTCTGCCTTGCCATTGCGGCGGATGATGTTGATGCCGGGCTTCAGACCGCTACGCTGACGGCCCAGCAGGTCGTAGACAGCTTTCTGTCCCTGTTGCAGCGTTGCGCCGATATTCTCAATGCCGCTGGCACCGTCAATCACGTGGATGGTCAGGTTCTCCGTTGTTGATGTGCCCTCCATGCTCGTCACACGTATCTCCAGCCTATAGTCGCCAGGTGTTGCCAACTGGCCGGTAAGTGTCAGAGTCTTGCTGGCACTGTTGATGCTTTTCGTCATTCCTTCTGGCACGTTGAGCAGTTTCTTCGTCCCGTCGGGCAGGTAGCTGGCATACACCATGATGCTCTTGGCATAGCGCCATGTCGTCGTCCAGTCAATGGCTTCGTTGACGTTTACCGTTATCTCCTTCTCGCCAATGAACTGCGTCTGCATGGCGTCGGGCAGGTAGTAGCCCAGGTGTGGCGGCTGGTTGTAGGCCACGTTTTGCCAGGCCACGCCCATGCGGTAGACGTGGTCGTGCATCAGCGTCGGCAGGCGGTAGGCCGTCTCGGTGTTCGTGGTGTAGATGGCTATCTGGTTGTCGTTGTGCAGGATGATCTCCTCGCGCCAGTCGCCCAGGATGTCGGCCTGTAGGTTGGGCGTGTTCTTAGTGCTGTTACAGGTAGAGGCCGGACCGCCCAGGTCGTACAGGTTCTTGCTGTTGATATAGATGCGGCTGGTGCCGTTGCCGTTCCACTTGTCTATCTTGTTGCCGTCGAGCAGTTCCTCCTGCAGGTCGTCGTCCCAGAAGATGCGGAAGTTGCTGGAGCCGTGCTTCGTGGATACGGCTTCACCTGTCACGGCGCTGCGCGCACTGCCGTCGTTGGCCGACCAGAACAGTGAGCCGCGTACCTTGGCATCAAACTGTCCGCAGATGCCGCGGCCGTTGTCGTCGCTGCCGGTGGCGCTGTAGAGCACCTCGCCGGTAGCCGCATCGTGCAGGTCCCATCCGTATGGGCCTTCCTCATGTATCTGGAACAGCTCCAGTCCGGAACGGTCAGGACAGTGGTCGGCCAGGTGGATGGCATCGCCGTGGCCGAAGCCCGTGGCGTAGAGCAGGGTGCCGTCGTTGTCCAGTGCTGCCGATCCCCAGATAATCTCGTCGCAGCCGTCGCCGTCGACATCGGCGAGCGACAGGTTGTGGTTACCGTTGGCATACATCGTCCTGCTGCCGGTTGACTTGCCGGTGGCAGCCTTTGGCGTGTAGTTCTTCGCCGTTCCGTTGCCGCTGGCATCGTAGGTCGTCACGCTGTAGACCGTGCCCGACTTGTGGGCGCTCAGCCATCTGGGGTGCAGCTGCTGACCGTCGAAGTCTACCGCCCAGATGAAGGCGTATGTGTAGTAGCCGCGACAGAAAATGCCGCTGGGCTTCTTGTCCGGTCCGTCCAGGTAGGCCACGGTAGCCAGGTAGCGGTCGCCACGGTTGTAGCCGTGGGTGTCGGTTTTCCCTACTGCCCAGTTGAAGGTGCCTTGAGCATCGCTCAGTTTCGACTCAGCATTGCGGTTGGGGTTATAGGCAATGGTATGCACGGCCGCTCCCGTCAGTCCGCTGAATACCGTCAGATATTCCTGGCCGCCGTCCATACGTCCGCTGCTGCTCAGCCACACCTTGCTGTTGTCGGCCGCTTTGATGGCCTCGTCGGTGGCCGCCTGGTTGACAAAGTTGCCGTTGCCGTCCTTTGAGCCGGGAGCCGTCTTACAGATCATCTCGGCCTGTCCGTCGCCGTCAAAGTCATAGACCATGAACTGTGTGTAGTGGGCACCGGCCCGTATGTTGCGCCCCAGGTCTATACGCCATAGCTTGGTGCCGTCCATCTTGTAGCAGTCTATGATGACATTGCCTGTATAGCCGTCCTGTGAGTTGTCCTTCGAGTTCGATGGATCCCACTTGACAAACAGTTCATATTCGCCGTCGCCGTCCACGTCGCCCACACTCATGTCGTTGGGGCTGTAGTTATAGCTGCCGCTTGCCGTCGTTCCGTCAGCCGGCCGGTCCAGCGTCAGTGTCTTGAAGACGGCACCCCAGGGCTTGACGGCCTTCGTAGTGTCCTGCGCCACGCCGTCAACCTTGGTCACGATGCGGTAGGCCGACGTGCTGGAGCCACCGCCGTCCGTGAAGTTCGTACTGTACAGGTCTTTCTTGATGACCGCTCCGTTTCTGATGACGTCGAACGTTGTACGGTCCTCGTCGTCGGTCCCTAAGAAGCGCCAGCTGACGAAATTGCCGCTGCCCGTTGCCGGTTTTACGGCCACCACGCCGCGGTCCAGCTTCTCCATCTGGCTGACGGGTGTCGTTTGTGCCTGTGTGCCCACGGTCACCGTCGCCATCATTAATAAGGTGTAGAGTTTTTGTTTGTTCATAAGCAGAATGTTGTTAGTAATTCTGCCGCAAAGTTACGGAAAAAAAACAAGACTGTAGTCTTTCTGCCAAAAAATGTAGAAAGAAAAGCAGAAAACGCGTTGGTGGAAAACAAATTTTTCCGTAACTTTGCACCCACAAGTATCGATACTAATAACTAAACAACATGAAGAAATTATTCCTTTTGGCCTTTTTCGGGCTGATGACTGTCGGTGCCAGCGCCCAGCGCGTTACCGATAAGCTGACACGTGGACTGGTGGCTATCCCTCAGGGCGACAAGACCGGTCAGGACGAACGCTATGGCGTGTCGGGGACAGGTATCTTCGTCAGTTGGCGTAAGCTGCCGTCTGAGTATTTCGACACGAAGTACAACCTCTACCGTAACGGCACCAAAGTGGCCAACGCCATCAGCGTGACTAACTATCAGGACAATGGCGGCTCTAAGAGCAGCAAGTATCAGGTGATACCTGTGGTAAAAGGTGTGGAGCGTGCCGACCTGAAGTCTGAGGAGGTGACCCCCTGGGAACATCAGTACTGGGATGTCAATGTTAAGAACGTTGTCAACCGTAATGGTATGGATGTTACCAGCGGCTACTCGCTGAATGACTGCTCCGTGGCCGATGTCGACGGTGATGGTCAGATGGAGTTTGTGGTGAAGCGCCGCAACGATAGCGGCAACCTGAATACCTCGGCCAACAAGACTGACTTCAACCTGCATGAGTGCTACAAGATGGACGGTACCCGCCTGTGGTGGATTGACATGGGGCCGAACCTGATGGCTGGCCCCGACGAGCAGTTCGACCTCATTCTCTACGACTGGGACCAGGACGGTAAGGCTGAGGCTTTGATGCGTGGTGCCGACAACATGATTATCCACACCGCGACGGGTAAGACCATCAAGATTGGCAACATGAACTACTATGCGCCACGTGATGAGTACACTAAGGAAGGTGCAGAGTACTTGCTCTATATGAATGGCGAGACCGGTGAACCTTATGGATGGGACGGCGTGAGCGACGCGTTTACCCCGATGGCTTACCCGTTGCCGCGCTATGAAAGTGGTGAGAGCAACTATGACACGGTGTGGGGAGCCAGCGATACTGGTCACCGTGCCACCAAACACTATTTCGGTGCACCCTATCTCGATGGCCGCAATCCCAGCATCTTCTTAGGACGTGGCTGCTACACCCGTCATAAGTTCTGTGCCCTCGATGTGAACCCCACGACCCATGAGCTGACACAGCGCTGGCGCTGGAACTGCTATGACGGCAGTTCGCCCTGGTTCGGCAACGGCTTCCACAACTATGCCATTGCTGATGTCGACATGGACGGTCGCGACGAGATTGTCTTCGGCTCAATGATGATTGACGATACAGGCTACGGTCTGGCTACTACTGGTTTCGGCCACGGCGACGCTGCCCATTGCGGCGATCTCGACCCCTACCGATGGGGACTGGAGCAGTTCGTCTGCTTGGAGAGTGCCGCCGTGCCGGGTGTCGCTTATACCGACGCTACCACGCAAACACTGCGCTATACCACCGGCGGCGGTGGCGATAACGGCCGTTGCATGGCGGGTAACTTCTATAATAGCTATCCTGGTGCCATCGGTATCTCGGGCGGTGCCATCAGTCTGGTGGCCGATAAGCAGATCAGCAGTCTTACCGGTTTCAATGATGACCATGTGAACATGCGCGTCTACTGGGACGGCGACCTGCTTGAAGAGTTTATGGACTCACCGGGTACGGAGAAGTCACCCTGTGTCTACAAGGCCCCCGGACAGAACGAGGTGGGCACCAATCGCAGCTATGCTAACAGCCGTTGCTGGATGGGTCAGGGCAACCTGAACAACTCGTCGAAGAACAACCCCTGCTTCCTTGGCGACATCCTTGGCGACTGGCGTGAGGAGATTGTCACCCGTACAGACGACAAGCTGATCATCCAGACCACCAGCTACCCCTCGCCTCACGGCATTACCACGCTGTGGGCCGACCATGAGTACCGCAACGCCATGACCTGGCAGTCGGTGGGTTATAACCAGCCGCCGCACACCAGTTTCTTCCTCGGCGAGATGGAGGGCATCACCAACTGTCCGCCGGCTATCACGTTAGAGGGCCGTACCGAGGTGCAGAACGGCGCTACCATCCAGACCACCGACGACCACCTGCTCGTTTCGGGCTATGAGAACAAGACCATCGCTGTCGCCAACGACGCTTCACCTTATATATTAACCGTGAATGCCCCGGCCTGGGTAAAAGGTTCGGGCGGAACGCTGCAGGGCGATGGCTCCGTCAAGGCACTGACGTCGACGCCGAAGCAGCCGAAGCAGACCGTGGAGACCTACACCACGACGCTCACCGGCGGTGCCTTCAGCGGCGCCACCCGTATCGTGAAGCAAGGTGAGGGCGTGCTCGTGCTGCCCAACGTCACCGAGAAGCATACTGGCGAGACCAACGTCTGGCAGGGAACACTCCAGTTCGACGGCACCTTCGAGAGCAGTCCGCTGTGGCTGAACCGCCACACGACGCTCATCTCCAACGGTGGTAACTTCAAAGGCGGTATCAAGGCAGACTATAATGCCACTATCTATCCCGGCGGTAAGAATCAGGTGGGCACTATCACCACCACGACGCTCGACATGGGCTTTGGCTCACGTATCGTTATCGACGGCAGCAATGGACAGTTTGACAAGGTCAATGCTACCACGCTGAAGATTGAGGCCAAGACGGACGATGTCTGGAAGAATTTCGGTCCGCGCTATAAGTCACCCGTGCTACAGATTAACTATACCGGCACTTTGGCTGCCGGCACCTACGAACTCGGTACCATCGGCACTGTCACCGGTCAAGTGTCCGACCTGACCATTGACGGTCTGGGCAACAGCCTGAAGACGTCGCTGCGTCATGAGAATGGCAAACTGATGCTGGTGGTCGAGGATATGCGTGCTGCCGGCACGGTGACCTGGAATGGTGCAGTCGGTAACAACACGTGGCAGCAGGCCGTTGGTGAGAACTTCCTCTTCGAGGGACAGCCCAGCGTCATGGCCTTTGGCGACGATGTCATCTTTGACGACCAGGCAGCTTCCACGAGCGTCACCATCAAGGGTGCCGTGAGTGCGAAGTCCGTGACGTTCAACAACGAGACGAAGAGCTACACCCTCAGCGGCGACAGCATCGTCGGCGGCGGTGTGCTGACTAAGAATGGTAGTGGCAATGTCACGCTGAACAACTGGAACCGCATCGGCTCGTCGGTCATCAATGGCGGTAAGGTCACAGTAGCCATGCTGGCCAATACCCGTGGTCAGGACTGGGGCTCATTAGGCAGCGCCAAGTCACAGATTACCTTGAATGACGGTGCTACGCTGGCTATCAATGGTGTCATCATCACCGATCAGACACTCAATGTCAGCGGCGAGACGACCGTGGATGTGCCTTCGGGCAAGAGCGTCATCTTCAACAAGGCTATCAAGGGTAGCGGTGCTATCGTCAACAAGACAGGTGCTGGCTCTATGGAAATAGGTACTGAAACAAACACCTTCTCGAAGATGGTTGTCAAGGCCGGTACTGTTGTCAGCAACTATACCTCTTCCAACGCTGAGTCCCTGCCCAAGACCGTTGAGTTCCAGGGTGGCACGGTATGGGGCGCCAATATGGAAGGCGGCAGCGGCGTTTCCAATACGACGAACTTTATTGTTCCTCAGGGCAAGTCCGGCACCTTCTATTCCTCTTTCCGTGGTACCTATACGGGTACGCTGACGGGTTCGGGCACATTCAATGTCTATACTGGCGGCGTGCGTGCCTACTTCAATGGCAACTGGAGTGCCTTCGAGGGTACAATCAATATTGGTAAGAACAACCGTCAGAACAAGAAGTCGTACGACCCCACTTTCATGCTGGGCAATACCAGTGGTATGCCGAAGGCCACGGTCAACGTGAATGCCAATGCCCGACTGGACAACCAGGGCAAGAGCATCCGCGTGAAGAAGTTTGGCGGTACGGGCGCCCTTGTCGGCTCGGGTATATGGGTTGTCGACTGTGACGAGAACTTCTCGCTGACCACCGAGGTGGGTATCACCTCCGAGCGTAAGGACGACTATGGTGGCACTATCGGTGTTAGTGCCTCGCCTCTGACCAAGCGCGGTACGGGTAAGATGACGATGACTGAGGGTAAGATGAACGGTGTGCTGACCGTGGAGAAAGGCACGGTGGCATTCTATAAATTCAATCCTGCTGCACTGCTGAACGGTACGAATGCTACTGTTGCCAAGGGCGAAGGTCGCCTTGTAGGACAGGGCCTGCTCCATTCCGTTACCCTGCAGAGCGGTGGTCTGCTGATACCCTGCGCCTCTGCTGTCAATGAAGTTTCGCCGGGTACTATTACCGTAAACAACACGTTAACCGCTAACGACGGCGCTACGGTAGAGTTCCTCGTCAGCACGGCCAAGACCTCTCAGGTGAAAGCCAAGAATATCATTATGAACGGTACGGTGAAGGTGACGCTCGTCGGCAACCGTGAATTTCAGGTCGGTGAGGAACTGAAGCTGTGGACCCTCAGCGGCACGTTCAGCGGCACGCCTAAGTTCGACCTGCCTGCTGCTTATACCTGGGATACCAGCCGTATCAGTGAGGGAATCCTTGTCGTGACGGGTATTGACACAGGCATTAGCGGTCCGATGGCCGACGCTGATCCCTGCAATGTCTACGACCTCCGTGGCCGGCTCGTCAGCCGTCAAGCTACGGCAACGAGTACCGACGGCCTGCCCGCCGGTGTCTACATCCGCGGAGGCAAAAAGATTGCGATTAAGTGAGCGAAATGACTGCTCGCATTCATTTATCAAAGAAAGAGGCGACAAGCCTCTTTCTTTTTTTGGCAAAAAATTTGGTTGTTACAATTTAAATGTCTATCTTTGCAGCAACTTACTCGACACTACGTATGGGCAATTATATCAACATAGGCAATACTGGTTTCCAGAGTGCAAGAAATGGAGAGCTGGCCACGGGCAAGGGCTTTGCCGACCTGGTGCTGATTCCCCGTAAGAATGTCGACTCGCCCGCCATCGTCATCGAACTGAAGTATAACAAGGATGCCGACACGGCTATCTCCCAGATTCTGCGCAAGGAGTACCCGGCCAAGGTGGCTCAGTATGCTGACAACTTGCTGTTGGTAGGCATCAACTATGACCGTGAAACCAAGCAACATCAGTGTCAGATTATAAATCCCTCAAATTGCTCGGATTGACGCTGTTGACGCCCTGACTCTTCTTCTGCAGATTGAAAAATCAAAAATTACAGATGATTTTCAAATTTCTTGCCCTCTTTTTCTTGCGTTAAATCAATAAAATGCTTATCTTTGCAGCCGATAACCCGTATTATGCGTAAAAACCATAATTATTATAACTATTAATAACTAAAATTTTAGAAGTATGAAAAAACGTTTACTCCTTGGCTTTGCCGCTCTGTGTTCAGCCTTTTCCGGCTACGCACTTGAGCAGGGCGAGTTTGTGTACACGCCGCAGGGACGCTTCCAGATTACTGGAGCCAATGTGGCGAGCAGCAATTTCAGTGATTTCACTGGCTGGACGGCTGTCTCTGCTGCTGAAAAGACGCTTGCCGACCTTTTCAACATCAACGGTAATGGTTATGCTGAAGGTCTGAACTCTGTTCAGAGTCTTGATGCAACCGTCGGTGAAGGTATGTATTTCAAGTTTGAACCATCTGATGCTGGTGCCGCTTATGTGGTGAGCTTCAAGATGAAGGGAACCCCGCAGACTTCTGTTCGTACTAGACTGACAGTCTGGGATGGAAACAATCCTTCTAAAGAGGTGTCGGTCGCTAAAGTTGTTAGAGTTCAAGGCAATAGTGCTAACACCTATGGCGCAACTGAGGGTGAAGTCGTTGTCAACACAGCTGAAGAAATGACTGAGGAGTGGACAACTTACAATTATGCTATTGTAGGTGATGGCACAGCCCGTACTTATTTCATTTCATTTACTGGTATGCCTACGACTACTGAAATTGCCGACCTTCAGATAGCTCCTGCTCTGCAGTTTGCTGACCTTCGCCAGCGTGATGCTATGTTGGAGAAACTGAATGCCTACAAGAACTGCTATGCATGGTCTGATGACATACTTGCTGAATTTGCTATGACAGAGACTATTGCAAATCTTGAGGCTATTGGCGACGAGAGCGGTCAGGCTGACCTTGATGAACAGCTGACGACAGCCAAGGAGGTCCTTGATGAGTTCTTGAAGGCTAATATGGATGATTATCTGGCAGGTAATAGCGACAACTATCTCGGTATCAGAACTGCCAGCGGAAATTTGCAGAAGCAATCCAAACTGGGAGATTGGACGTGCGTGGATCGTGGCTTTTGGAGCAACGGCGCATATCCTGACTTAGGCCATTACCAGTCTGGTAATACATGGGCTAATGGTAATCCTAACAATGCAATGGGTGCTACTATTCAGAAAGAACTTGAAGCAGGTTCCTATGTCTTTGCTATCGAAGCTAATGCGGCTATTCGTGAGGCTGACGTCTCAAAGACATGGACGAATGATGATGGTATGAAGCCTGCTTATGGTGAGGCTTTTGTCGTCAAGATGGTTGATGGCGTAGCAGCAGATACGGTCGTTGTTGTTAAACAGGATTTGGATCCTGTGAAGTTTACTCCGTTCTATTGTACCGCACAGATTACAGAGTCAGGTACTTACGAACTTGGTTTCAAGGCTTATTGTAAAGAAGCTTACAAGGCAATTAAGTTTGGTTCTGTTACATACCTCAAGGATGCCTCCATCTGGGGTAAGAACGAGAATATCTACAACCAGAAGCAGTTGGGCTATGAGGCCGACGTTCGCGAGCAGATTACGACTGGCCGTAATAACCTGACTACGGCTACAGAGAATCTTGCTAATGCTGAGTATTTATGGGGTAAGGCTGAGTTGCAGGCTTGTGTAGACAGTGTCGAGACCAAGATTGCCGCTTATGAGCAGAAGACTCAGGACGATATCATTGCCACCTTCGATGAGGATGCTTACAACAAGACAAACAGCACCAAGAACGCTGAGGAAGGCCTGATGGTGTTTGAAGTTTATAACGAGGCTGTGCGCGATATCCTTGCAGCTAATAAGAAGTTCTTGGCTGTTAACGACACGCTGAATTCTGTCCAGAAAGCTATTGATGTTGCTGAGAATACTCTCTCTCTCCGTATTTACAACCAGGCAACAGGCAAGGACGCTCTTCAGGCAGCCATTGACAAGGCAAAGGGTGTTCAGACTCAGATGAAGGCTACTGACTACAGCGAGGAGAACGCTGCCGCCATTAAGGCCGCTAACGCCGAACTGGCAGAAGCTGTTGAAACCTTCAAGACCACGGTACCTGCTGCTGCTCTCACAACGATTGTAGATATTGACTTCGAGAATGCTGCAGTACTCAATGATGAGACAGGTAACTATAGCATTGCGGGTGCTGCCGGTTCAATGGAGTTCTCTCACTTCAGCACGACTGCACCGGTGGGCGAGGATTCTCCGTACGAGAAGGGCTTCTGGTCTAATGGTGAGCAGAAGTGGGCTGGTTATCTCCATGTCGGTAACGGCCAGGGTACCGTCCTCTTTGATCCGACAGAGAATGGCTCTATGGGAACTAACATCTTGAAGGTTTCATGCGACTTCTACATCCAGGGTCTGAGTGGCCGTTCAGTTGGTTTCTATCTGAAGGATGCTGAGGACAATAACGTCAGTGGTTTTGTCCGTAACTACTATGCCGCAAGTGATACCTATAATCCTTTCGTTGGACTTGACGTGAGCAAGATTTGGGCTAAGTCCGGAGGTTCTTACAACGATGCTTCTCCTGCTGATGTCGAAGACAAGACAGCCAATCCTCTTGAGAAGACCAGCTTCGAGGCTATCTTGGACTTTGGACGTGGCTCAATGTACTGTGTCGTCACCAGTCCTAATGGTTCGTCTACTTCTAACGAGGTCGCATTGGCTGGAATTCCTGTTAAATTCGTGCTGGATTGTAACTATGACAACAAGTTTGCATCCCGCCGTTGCTGGTTCGACAATCTGAAGATTGAGCGTATCGTCGCTGGTGAGACCGATCCGTTCGTGGACGGTATCCGTGAGGTGAACACTGTCAACGCCAAGACTGGTGCTATCTACAACCTCAACGGTGTGCAGGTGAGCAAGGCTTCGAAGCCCGGTCTCTACATCATCGATGGTAAGAAGGTTATCATTAAGTAATGTAAATTATTCTCTTCTATATTATCCCCTGCAGGACGCGTCCTGCAGGGGATTTTTGCTTAAAAGATGCTTCACTTTTCGCGTTCCACCCCGTCTTAAAAAACATAATTATCCGCTTATCCGCAAACTCCGTTGAGTATCAGAGCTTTAGAGCGAAATTATCTGCCATTTATCCGCCAATTATCCGCTAATTATCCGCCATTGTTGTCTTCTTCGCCGCCGAAGCGTAACGGCCATTTAATCATAGTCCGACGCTTGCGGACTTTTGTCCGCGCCCGTCGGACTGTTGTTTTGCTTACGGTAAAGTCCACCTTTCATTCCAATTTTGTTGGCCAGATACTGCTGCCCGTCATAGTGCTCATACCCGGCAAGTGCCTCTAACGTCGATAAATCCGGGTTGATGACGGATAATGACGGATAATTGACGGATAATTGGCGGATAATTTTGCTCTAACCTATTGATACTCAGTGGAGTTTGCGGATAAGCGGATAATTGCGTTTTTTACGACGGGTAGCGTCAGGAAAAGAGGGTGTCAGAGAGGCTCTTCGTGTACGGCGGTTATACACTTCTGCCAGTGTTTTTTGATATTTGACACCCGATTTTGCTTTTTTTATTATTTTATGCCTAAAAGTTATTTGTTATTCATAAAAATTATGTTATCTTTGTGCCCAAAAACCTAATAGTGGGGGCTTTATACCCCTATGCTAACTGCTAAGATTAAGAACTAATATACAATTAAAACAACTTTTATGAAAAAACTCTTTTTGTATGCTTCCCTTCTGTGCTTAGGCCTGGGGTCCTGTACGAAGGACTATGTGGTGCCGGAAGGAGAATTGCCATCTTGGCTTGGCGAGAGTATCTACAAAGAGCTTCAGCAACCTTCACAGCTTCAGGGGGCGTTTACGACTTACTGCAAGCTCATCGACGACTTGGGGTACTCGGAGGTGTTGAGCAAAACTGGTAGTAAGACGATCTTCCCAGCCAATGATGAAGCCTTTGCAAGATTCTTTGCAGGCGGAAACAACAAGTTTGGTGCCAGCAGCTACGAGCAGCTGACCCGTTCACAAAAGGCTGAACTGCTGTTCTCTACGATGCTCGACAATGCCATCCTCATCGGAACACTGTCGAACAAGCAGAATGCCCAGGGCTCTATGCTTCAGGGCGAGTTGGTGAAGCACGCCACGAACATGCGTCTCACATACGCTGTGACCCCGTTCGCCCCCGAGGCTATGCCAGCCAACAACAAGTATTACTCGCGTTTCCAGAATGCAGGCCGTTCCATGTTCGCTGTGTTCGACAATACTGTAGCCCCGATGGTACACTTCACCGGTGAGTATATGCTGAAAAACAATATGACCGTGACTGGTGCCGACAGCGACTTCAAGATACTTACCGGCCATGACTACGTCGATGGCGATGCATACGTCTTCGACCGCAAGGTGGTGAAGAGCGACGTCGTGTGCCAGAACGGCTATATACACCAGCTCGACGAGGTGCTCGTCAATCCTGGCAATATGGCCGAGATTCTGCGTTCGGGCAGCGACACCCACTATCTCTCGCGTATCCTGGACTACTACAGCTTCCCTGAAGCCGACCTGACGCTGACGGAGCAGTATCGTGAGACCTCGAGCACCATCGGTCAGGACACCGTGTTCTCCATCCGCTATCTGAGTAAGAACTCGCAGCGCGTCAAGCTGTCGCAGCCTTTGCGTGGCGTCACGGTGGCCGACAACCAGTTGCTCGACTTCGATCCGGGCTGGAACTACTATAACCCGACGCTGAAGGGCGGCTCCAGCGATGACGAGGCTGAGATTGCTGCATTCTTAGCTCCCGACGACCAGGCTATGGAGAATTACTTCCTCAACGAGTCGTCCTATATTCTGAAGAACCTTGGCAACCCGACGCTCGACATCACCGCAGCCAACCTCAATGCCCATCTTGATGCCGTCTACAATAACGACCCGTCCATCTTCGCCAGCATCCTGAACAACGTGATGAAGCCCTATCTGACCAAGACAGTGCCCAGTACGTTCTCGACAGTGCAGAACGATGCCTTTGAGTTCCTCGATGTCACTCGTGACGACATCAAGCGCAAGAGCGACGGCAACTACGACGTCACCATTGCCAACAATGGCGTTATCTATAAGATGAACAAGCTCTTCGGTCCGAAGCTGTATAATTCAGTCCTCGGTCCGGCCTCTGTATATAAGGACATGCGCACGATGGGCGAGATGCTCAACGACCACCAGACCACTGCCGGTACAGCCTCGAAGCTCGGCGCCGACATGTACTACTACCTGCTCTCGATGAAGGCCCGCTACGGACTCTTCGTCCCCACCGACAACGAGACGCAGTTCATCATCATCGACCCCACGTCGGTGAAGGATGACGACGGTCTGAAGGGCCTGCGCTTCCGTTTCGACCCACAGGCCGACGGCTCTTTCCATGTGCTGGTGAAGAAATACATCTACCAGTCGGGACCCTACAATGAACTCAGTTCGTATGTGGAGACTGCCGGCGCGCAGGACATCAACATCGAGACCGGCTACTTCAACAGCCAGATTAAGGACTTCCTCGACTACTGCACCGTTGTGCTGGCCGACTCTACGGAGACGGGTAAGGGCAGTCCTCAGTACGGCCTCTACGGCAACCGCTATTACAAGACGAAGCACGGCGGCGTCATTGTCGTCGACGGCGACAAGGTGGCAGGCGGCCTGCAGGTGGACGACCCCTCGCAGTGGTCGACCATCACCCAGACTTTCGACGCCAACAGCCCCGACGCTAAGATTGAGAACGGTACCGTCTATCGCCTCGACTATCCGTTGCAGCCCACCATCAAGAGCGTGGAGCAAGTCTTGTCGCGCCCGGAGTTTTATGACGAGAGTGCCGACTACGACGTCAATGCACCTGAATACGACCACTTCCTGAACTTCTGCTACCAGTTCAATAATGAGGATATCTACACCTTCGCAGGCATTCTTACCGGTGGCGAGACTGATGCTCAGAAGAAGACCAAGATGAAAGCCTACCGTATTATCGACGATAACAATAACTGGGGTATGCTCAGTGCCTATAACTATACGGTATATGCACCCACATACGAGGCTATGGTCAAAGCCCAGCAGACGATGGGCCTGCCCACCTGGAAGACGGTGCTCGCCATCGTCGAGAACTGGGAGAGCGTTGCCGACCAGTATGGCTTCAGCAGTCAGAGAGACGCTGCTGCCTACGTCAAGGAGATGTTAGACAAGATGACGCGTTTCGTACGCTATCACACGCAGAACAGCTCACTCTTTGCCGACCGCTACTTCAAGAACTATGATCCTGCAACCGGGCTGACGACCCCGGAGCCTTCTTATTCAACATTCTGTTCGAACTCTATTGGTATTGCCCAGACGCTGACTGTCTCTGGCGGTAACAACAAACTCACGGTGAAGGACGCCTCGAATACTCAGGTGACCATCAATGCCTCTTCGGCCAATGCCAACCTCATTGCCCGCGACATCACGACATCTGAGAAGAATGGCTACAAGTCTATCGAGACCTCGGCCTTCGTGACCGTCCATGGTATCGACACGCCGTTGTGCTATAACAGCAACAGAAAGTATTGACAAGCGGCTTTGCCCTAATGAAAAGTGAAAAGTGAATAATTAAGAATTGAGAATATATGTCAAAATATAAAATCCTATTGACACTCCTGTTCGCTGTCATTGCCCAGACGATGATGGCACAGGGAACGGTCATATCAGGTACGGTGGAGGACGCTATGGGTCCGGTCATGATGGCCAATGTAACGGAGCGAGACGGCAATAACCGTATCGTCAATGCAACACAGACTGATATGATGGGTAACTTCTCGATGAAGATTGCCAATCCGAAGAACAAACTCGTCGTCTCCTACGTAGGCAGCAAGACCAAGACGCTGACTATCGGAACACAGAAGACCTTCAAAATCAAGATGGAAGACGACAAGACCACGCTGAAGGAGGTCACTGTCAAGGGACGCCGAACCAGTTCCGGCGGTCTGAACATCGACAAGCGCGAGATTTCCGTCTCGCAGCAGACGATGAGCATGGAGAATATCGAGGGTATGGCCTTCACCTCCGCCGACGAAGCGCTGCAGGGTGAGATTGCCGGTCTCGACATCGTCAACAATTCGGGTAACCTCGGTGCCGGAACGACGATGCGCCTGCGTGGTGTGTCTACCCTCAGCGGCAGTGCCGAGCCTCTTATCGTTGTCGACGACAAGATTTTTGAATACGATACTGCCGACTTCGACCCCGAGAACATGGACGAGGAGAAGTTCTCGTCAATGCTGGCTGTCAGCGTCGACGATATCGCCAGCATCACCGTTCTGAAGGATGCCGCCGCTACGGCCATCTGGGGCTCGCAGGGTGCCAACGGCGTTATCCAGATTACGACCAAGCGCGGTACACGCGGTAAACCCAAGGTGACGTTGGGCTATAAGTTCACGGGAACGTGGATGCCTGCCGGCTATGAACTGCTGAACGGTGACAACTACACCATGATGCTCAAGGAGGAGTTCTACAACCCCACGCAGAGTTCCTCGGCTACTTCCACTATTAACGAGATCAACTACGTGCCTGCCGAATCGTGGGCCGAGGCCAACAACTGGAACAAGAACACCGACTGGGTGGACGCCGTTTCGCAGTTCGGCGAGCAGCACGAGGCCAACTTCAACATCACCGGTGGTGGCCAGAAGGCTACCTTCCGTATCTCAGCCAGCTATAACCACCAGTTGGGTACTGTCATCAAGCAGCGTCTGGACCGTCTCACCACACGTCTCGTGCTGGACTACAACGTGTCTGACCGCATCCGCTTCTCGACCAACTTCGCGCTGACTTATACCGACAACCTGAAGAACTATACCTACGGCAGCAGCAAGAACAACGGTTCGAACAACGCACTGCTCGCTATGGCATTGGCCATGGCGCCCAATGCCAGCATCTACCGCTACGACCAGTATAACAACAATACGGGCGAGTTCTTCCTGATGAACCCCGTGAGAAATGGTTTCACGCCTGACGATGGCAACTACACTTCCCAACAGCTGGTTGACGTCGTCAACATCGGCAACCCGGTGGCATACGCCAACAAGTCGTGGCAGAAGGAGAAAACCTACAGCATCGTGCCCGACTTCAATATCAAGTACGAACTGCTCGGTACCGAAAACGGCAAGCACCGCCTGACCTTCGACGGCCGCGTCTATTTCGACATCTACGCCTACTCAAAGCCGACATTCATGCCGGGTAGCCTGTCGAACGGCAGCTATACCGACGGCGACTATAACTTCATTACCAATACGGAGCAGAACCAGTTTAAGATGGGCTCGCGCCTGAAGCTCACCTTCACGCCGGCCTTCAAGAACGAGGACTTCTACCTGACGATGATGGCATACTACGAAGCCGGCACGCAGAAGAATACTTACCAGTATCTCGGACAGAACTCCATACCTAACGGTATTGAGGATGCTACCATCACTGCCCGCCTCTTAGGTATGGACAACCAGCCGGGAACAACGAAGTCGGCTTGGCAGGACTTCGTCTACAACGCCCACTTCTCTTATAAGTCGCGTTATAACATCGGATTCGGTCTCCGTGGCGACGGCAACTCTAAGTTCGGTCCCGAGAACCCCTGGTTCTACTCACCCTCGGTGTCGTTGCGTTACAACCTCAGTGAGGAGCCGTTCTTCAAGCCGCTGCTCAAGTATGTGTCGATGCTCGGCATCCGTGGCTCATGGGGTATCACCGGTAGTTCCAGCGTATCTGTCGACAACTACTTCAACCAGTACACCTCGCGTGCAGGACGTTACGGCACAGGCTATTATACGACGATGAGCGGCATGAAGCTCGACGACCTGCGTCCTGAGAAGAAAATCGGCTACAACCTCGGCTTCAATATTGGCTTCCTTGACGATATCTTCGAGGTAGACATTAACCTCTATAAGGAGACAAAGAAGGACATGCTGATGAGGGCTATACCCATTCCGACATCGGGCACCTGGAACACCTCGACAACGCTTACCTGGGGTAACGTGGGCGAGATGGAGAACAAGGGCTGGGAGTTGCAGTTCAATGCCAACAAGTTCATCAAGATTAAGAAGTTCTCGGCTTCGGCTAACTTCAACCTGGCTCAGAACATCAACAAACTGTTGGAGATGGACCAGCGCGTGCTTGACAATATGAATACCGAGCCCAGCTACGACAGACGCGGCTCCAGCTCTATCCTCAGCCGCGTGGTGGTGGGCGACCCCCTTTGCTCTATCTATGGTTACAACAGCAATGGCGTGTTCCAGTATTCTTATGAATACCTCGAGAACTACAACACCAAGCAGCTCCAGCTGCAGGCTCAGGCTGCTGCCCGTGGCGAAGCCTACGACTGGAACTATGAGGCTTGGATTAACCAGCAGCTTGCTGAGGGTAAGACCTTCCCGGTGGCTACCGACGAGAACGGCAAGGTCATCATGACCAATACCGGCGTACCCAAGCACCTTACTTATTATTATGGTAAGACAGAGTATGAGTTCAAGGGTGGTGACGCCTTCTACGAGGACGTGAACCATGACGGTACCATCAACGAGCTCGACATCAAGTACTTAGGCAACTCGCTGCCGAAGATGCAGGGCGGTTTCGGCCTGACACTCCAGTATGGACAGTGGAAACTCGTCAGTCGCTTCGTCTTCCGTTGGGGCAACAAGATCATCAATACGGCACGCATGAACTTGGAAAGTATGTACGGCACGCAGAACCAGTGCGCCTCGGTGACATACCGCTGGCGTAAGGACGGTGACGTGACGGCTATTCCCCGTGCTCTCTATGGCACAGGCTACAACTACCAGGTCAGTTCGCGATTCGTAGAGGACGGCTCCTTCCTCCGCCTGAACAACCTGCAGATTTCCTACAGTGTGCCTAAGACTACTCTCAAGAAGTACGGCCTGAACACACTGACGGCTTACGTGACTATGAACAATCTCTTCTGCTGGACGAGGTACACGGGTATTGATCCTGAGGTTTCCGCAGGTACATACACGCCGGCTTCTGACGGTGCCACAACGCCAAGATCGCGGATGATCACTGCCAGCTTGAACTTTGGATTCTAACGACATTAGTAATTAGTAATTAGAAATAAGAAATTATGATTACCAAAATAAAAAATATCATCTCTGGAATCTGCGTCATCTGTGGTTTTTCTGCATGTGTCGATACTGTCATCCTGCCTGACAACAAAACGGTTGATGAAGACTACTGGCAGAAGAAAAGCGAGGTGGAAACGGTCGTCTCGGCAGCATACGCACAGTTGCGCGACGCTACAGCCATACGCAACATGATTATCTGGGGCGATTTCCGTTCCGACGAACTCGTCGTTACTGCGACACTGCCTGCATCGGCGGCTTACAAGACGGCTCTGGCGCAGATCTACTCGCTCAACATTGAGACGGAGAATGCGTTTACAACGTGGTATCCGTTCTACTCAGCCATTAATTACTGTAACCTCGTACTGCAGAAGGCTGAGAGTGTGATTGCAGTTGACCCCGACTATACGCGAGGCGACTATGATGCCAACAAAGCACAGGTACTGGCTCTGCGCGCCTTCTGCTATTTCTATCTGACGAAGGTGTTCCACGATATTCCTGTGACGCCTGGGGCATACCTTAACAGCAGTGATGACCTCAATGCCCCACAGGCAACTCCCGACGAGGTGCTCACAATGTGTATCAACGACCTGAAGGAAGCATCGAAATATGCTATCTCTGGCTCTACCTATGGTGACTGGCGCGACAAGGGCTATCTGAATCAGGACGGTATCAACGCTGTCCTGGCCGACATCTACCTCTGGCGTGCCTCCGTCAACCGCAGTGCCAGCGACTACGAGGCTTGCGTGGAATGTTGCGATAAGATTATCAAGGCCAAGAAGGAAGCCTATGAGCAGGGCGGTCCCCGCCGCCACAGGGCCGACGACGAGGAGAAACCCTACTACCTTGCTGACTACAATAACATGTATGATGACCTCTTCGGTCAGACAGGTCAAAATGCTGATGAGAGCATCTTTGAACTGCAGTTCCGCAGCTCAAGTGTCAGCAACACGGGGCTCGACCAGATGTATTTCCGCTACAACAATGCCAGTTCCAACGGTTATGGCTATCTGAAGGCATCATCAGTGTTCGGAAAGGTTGACAACACTGGTAATGGCGTGTGGAATAATTCTGTTGACCAGCGACTCTATGAGTTCCTCTACGATGCCAACAGTTCCAGTATGGAGCAGTTCGGCATACGTAAGTTCGTGGCCTCAACATCGGCAGGTACTAACAACACGGCCGACTCCAAGCGCGACACCCGTTCGAATGTCCAGCAGAACTGGATCTTCTATCGCTTGACCGACGTGATGCTGATGAAGGCAGAGGCTTTGGTACAGCTCTACAACTTAGGAGGCAAGGCCGAAGACGACACCCGTAACGAGGAGGCTTTCGAAATCTGTAAGTTCGTCAACGAGCGCGCACTCTCCGATGCCAATAAGTCTTCTTATGCGCTGAAGTATTCTACCTATAAGGACAAGATGGAACAGCTCGTCTTGGCAGAGCGTGCCCGTGAGCTGTGCTTTGAGGGTAAGCGCTGGTTCGACCTCATGCGCTACAACTACCGCCACACGGCGAACCAAGCCGACCTGACGAAGAAACTGACGGAAGGTTATGTGGCCAACAGCGACGTGTTCTTCGAGCTGGCACTGCGTAAGTATGCTGTACCTGCTTCCATGAGAGCCAAGATGCGCGACGAGCGTTATCTCTATATGCCTATCAACCAGGACGAAGTGGAGATTAATACCAGTCTCGTTCAGAACCCTGTCTATAAATCGGCTTCAAGAAAATAACCCCATTGTTGAACAAGTTCACAACCAAAAGATATGAATAAGATAATATTTAACATAGGAAAGATGTTGGCTTTCGGGTGTGTTGCGGTGATGTGCCTCGCATCATGCAATGAGGAACCCGACGGCTCCGATCTCTTCTCTGCCGACCAGAAGACCATTGCTGAGCTGCTGCGCGATAGGTCTGACCTGACTGCCTTCTACCGCATCTTGGAGAAAGGCGGCTTCGACAAGTACATGGGAACGTATGGCGAATATACCTGCTTCGCACCGGTGAATAGCGGTGTGAACAGCTATCTCGACAGCCTCTACAATGATGAGTCTTATCTCATCTCAAAAAACAAGTTGAAGCATAATGGCATTACGGAGGTCGCCAACTGGAGCAGCCTTGACGTGATGGCCAAGGTGAACCTCATGACCGACTCCCTCTGTGATGACATTGCACGCTTCCACCTCTCAGGTGAAAAGCACATGCAGGTAGACCTCGACGGTACGGGTACTACCTGGACGACGATGAAGACGGGGCGTAGCATTCGCGTCGGTACCTTCGGCGAGGATGCCTACAATCCTGATTACATTGGCTTTACCAGTCTCAACGATATCTCGGCCATCACCGATGGCGACATCGAGGCTATCAACGGTATCCTGCACATCTGCTCGCATGTCATCCCGCGTTCGGACCGTACGACCGACGACCAGCTGCGTGTAGAGGGCGAGAAAGACCTCAGCATCTTCTATGCAGCATTGGAGGCTACAGGTTTCACAAACCAGCTGATGGCTGAGAAGAAACTGAATGCTGACGGTACGACAAAGACCTACGAACTGCAGAAGCACGAGGACCGTGACGGTAACTCACTCTATTATCCTAAGGAGTGTATGATCAAGTGGACGGTATTTGCCGAGACCGACGACGTGTTCCGCGCTGCCGGCATCAATAATCTTGATGATCTGAAAGCCAAGTGTGCTGAATGGTATGGCAACTGTGGCGCCTGGTATGACTATGTCAACGAGAAGGGTATCCGCATCAGTACGGGCGACGACTATACCAACCCGTTTAACGTGCTGAACATGTTCGTGGCTTACCACATCCTGCGCGCAGGCATGCCTATCGACCGCATCGTCTATGAGAAGAACAAGAGCACCGATGCGTCTTGGAACTTCTGTTTCGGCTACGAGCCGCAAGAGTATTTCGAGACCATGCTTCCCAACACCATATTAAAGGTGTGGGAGACGAACCCCAAGACCACGAAGAATCTGTGGCTGAACCGCTATCTGACGAACAACACGCTGACCTCAAAGCTCGGACTCTTCGGTATGCCTAACGATGGCGACCACACACTGATTTTCGCCGGTGTGCCCGTCGACCGCGAAAACAGCGTGGAGACACTGAATGGCTATATACACCGCATCAAGGGCATACTGAAGTATGACCAGAATGCTAAGGATGCCCTCCACGAACGTCTGCGCTTCGACTCGTCGACCTTCCTCTATGAACTGATTAACAATGGCCTGCGTGGCGCTACGCCTGCTGAGGTAAGCACTCTCAACGGTGGCGGCGACGGCAACCGTGTGGCTTTCGAGAATACGTTCTTCGACAATATCGTTTGCTACAATCCCGGAACACTGCTTCGCTTCAACGTGATGGGAGCATGGCGCGCCCACAACTCCGACCAGTTCCAGGGATGGGATGTCTACGACTTCGCCATCAAATTGCCTCACGTACCGACAGGCGAGTATGAGTTGCGTATCATCTATCCCCCGATGGCTCGTGGCGGTCTGATGCAGTTCTATCTGGGCAACTCGTCGAAACAGTCTGACATGGTGGCTATCGGCATTCCTTTCGATGCCTGTGCCAATCCCTACGAGGACGCCACCATCGGTTACGAGGACATCGTAAACCGTGCCGACGACGAGACGTCGGACTGCGGCGTGGAGAGCGACCAGCGTATGCACGTCCGCGGTTATATGCGTGCTCCGGCTTCCTTCTCGCGTGGAACCTACAATTCGATTACCGACCCGCTGTCGTATAACGAAGACGACATCTATTCGGCTGCCAGCCAGATCATCGGCTCTACAAGTTGCCGCTCTGAGACCGGCTACGGTACGATGATGCTACGCCGTATCATTACCACGCAGCGCTTCGAGCAGGGTAAGGACTATTGGCTGCGTATTAAGAACCTGGTGAACGATACCAACCTCGGCTGGTCGTTCGACTTCGTAGAACTTGTACCCCTTGACATTGTCAACAGTCAGACGATGACCGAGGACTGGTATTAAAGCGGGCTTCGCCCTAAATTAGGAATTAGAAATTAGGAATTAGAAATTATGATTACCAAGAATATCAAGAATTATCTCGTCGCTTGTTTGCTGTGCTGCGGCGCTGCCGCAGTCACCAGCTGCACCGATTATTCTGACTATAACACGGTGCCTGAGGATCCGCAGCCGGGAGCTAATATGACGTTGTGGGAGAATATCTCCAACGACCAGCAGCTGACCAAGTTTACGGCGCTTGCCCGCAAGTGCAACTTCTCGGAAGCCCTCAATAGCAGCAGGTTCTATACCGTCTGGGCACCCGTCGACGGCGCCATCAGCGATGATGAGTACAATCGTCTGATGGCCAGCGACAGTACTACGATTGTAAAGCAGTTTATACAGCAGCACATCACGGAGTATAACTATCAGGTGTCGGCTGCTCAAGACAGTGTCACCATCGTATCGCTCAATGCCAAGCATCATCCCTTTACACAGACGGCATTCGACGGTTACAACTACTTGTCTGTCAACAGCCCGTCAACCAATGGCGTGCTGCATAAGATTAACGGTATGTCGGAGTTCTACTACAACCTCTATGAGAACATTGACAACCTTACGGGCTGCGACTCCATCAAGAAGTACATACAGAAGTACGACGAGTACTATCTTGACGTGAACGCCTCCGTCATCGGCCCGCTTCGCGACGGTAAGCAGACCTATTTGGACTCTGTGATGAAGAAGCGTAACAACGTAATCCGCGAAATCATGCGTGCCGACTTGGATAATGAGGACAGTACATACTGTATGTTCATTCCCAACGACGATGCATGGAAGGAAGCGTATGCGAAAATCAATCCGTGCTTCAATTATATCCCGAAGATGGATTATATGGATCTGACGAAGAAGACGACGGTGGCTTCTTCTATCAAGGCTACTGATGCAAAGGCTGAAAAGGCTGCTACGACGACCGACGACCTGCAGGACTCACTGACCTGCCGTAATATCGTTTCCAACCTCGTCTTCTCAGAAAGCTATCCTTACAATAAGCGACTCTTCGCCAACGGTTCCTACGCTCCAGCAGACACGGTCTATTCTACTTCATACCGCTATTTCACTCATATAGACGAGATGATGGACCATGTGGTAGAAGCCAATGAGATGAGTAACGGCTTGACACGTACTGTCGATTTGCTCGCTTTCCGCTCGTGGCAGACTTACAATCCTACCATCAGAGTCAGTAAGCCCGCAATAAGAGTGGGTAACAACGAAATCCTTACTACGCTTAAGGTGAATAAGCTGACAGAACATAACGTACCCTTGACCGATCTCGTCGGACGTGACTCGCTCTTCAGCAAGGTGCCAAGGATGATTCGTCAGTGGCTCTTCCCGCCGACGGCGCGATTCTTCTCATACGTGGCTGTTGACAGTGCCAACATTGACGGTACTACGGGTAAGCCAGAGTTCTGCTTCCCGCTGAAGAATGTACTCTCGACAACCTATCATATCTATGTCATCACCGTTCCTGCACAAGTCGAGCAGCCTCTGGCCGCCGTGAAGCCTTACTACCTGCGCTTCTATCTCAGCTGGACGGATGCTGCCAACAAGCAGCAACTCACAGTGCTGCCACAGGGGGCTAACTCGGGCATTGAGATTACTACCGATGAAGGTAATAACGGCACGAAGCTGATATGCCTGGGCGACCCTGGACGTGTCAACGTCATTGACCTCGGTGAGTTCACTTTCCCCGCCTGCTATTATGGACTGGATGCTTATCCTAACCTGATGATGATGCATACCAAGTCATACACATCCTCTGCCAATCGTAGTAAGTACGACCAGCAGATGCGTGTGGCAGGCGTTTACCTCGTTCCGAAGGAATATAACGACTTATGGGCAAACTCTGATAATGAATAATGACAACGATGAAACATACGATATTTAACTTCATACAGTGTCAGAGTCTCAGACTCTCACTCTGTGCCATCGCTTTGACAGCAAGCTCTGTGGCTTTTGCTCAGGATGAATTCGAGGAAGACGAGAATTCTACGGCCATCAAAGCGCCTAAGCGCGCCAAGGTTGTCGATACCAACCCGACCTTCACCTTGCAGGGTGTCGTTGTCGATGAAGCCACGAAGAAACCTGTGGCAGGTGTGCGTATACAGACCCTCAGTGACAACCGCTATGTGGCCATGACTGACGAAGAGGGAAAGTTCACCATTAAGGTGCCTACTTTCACAACATCACTCTTCGTTCAGGCTCCGGATTACTTGTCACAGCAGGTCGCTATTGTTCCTGGCGACGAGAAACAGAAGGTGAGCATCCGACTGCTGAGTGATGCTTTTGCCACGATGTATCAAAACGGTACTTCGATAACGGCTACCAACAGCTTCGTCTCTGACGGCAATGGCTTGACGATAGACGAGGAGATGACATCGAAACTCGGTGGTGACATCCGTATGAATATGCATTCGGGTAATCTTGATCAGGGTGCTGCGATGTTCATACGTGGTATCACCTCTATCAACGCCAACGCCCAGCCGATGGTCATCCTTGATGGCGTCGAACTGGATATGCAGCGTGACAGACAGTCGCTGCATTTGGGCGATATCTTCAATATGCTGTCAACGATTTCGCCCGAGGATATCGATAAGGTGACAGTGCTGAAGAATGCAACGGCACTCTATGGTGCCCGTGGTGCCAATGGCGTAATCCTGATTGAGACCAAGCGTGGCCATTCTATGGCTACGCGCATCGATGCCAAGCTTGGTGTCGGCTGGACGTTTGTTCCCAGCAGTCCTACCATGATGGATGCTTCCCAGTACCGTAACTATGCGGTGGAGCAGTTGGGAACCATTCCCGAGGTGCAAAAGCGTATCGGCTCTTCTACCAATCCTTTGCAGTTCAACTTCCTGAACGATGCCAAGGACGGCTATTACTACAACACCTATCATAACGATACTGACTGGAATGATTATGTTACCCGTACTGCGCTGACGCATAACTACAGCATCAACGTGCAGGGTGGTGATGACATCGGTATGTATAATCTCTCTGTGGCTTATATACAGACGATGAAGAATATCGAGAACACCAGTTTCGACCGCATCAATGTGCGTTTCAATACCGACATCAGCTTGCTCTGGAACCTGAAGACGAAGTTTGATATGTCGTTCTCGCGTACCAATACGAACCTCTTTGACGAGGGCATCGCTGCCGACCTCAATTCGGGGGCGATTACCTCACCGGCTTTCCTGACCCTGGTCAAGAGTCCCTTGCTCAATCCGTACCAGTATAACAAGAATATCGAGGCTTTCACGTCGTTGCTTTCTGACGCTGACAATCTCTACAGCACCTTGGATGACGGCAACTACTCGCTGGCCAATCCGCTGGCACTGATCACCAACGGTAGCGGCGAGCGTAAGAACCGTAATGAAAACACGTTCTTCAATGTGACAATCACACCGACCTATGAGATTAGCAGAGACTGGAAACTCACATCTCACTTCAGCTACTACCTCAACCGCAACTCACAGGCCTACTACCGTCCAAATATCGGTCTGCCTTCGTTCGCTATTGAGAACCTCGGTACAGTCTATTCTAAGACTGCCTCTATTTTCTCGAAGGAGATTAACGTCTTGAGCAATACTCATTTGGACTGGAACAAGAAGATTGGTGCTCACACCATCGCGGCTATGGGCGGCTTCCGCTACAACTATTACTCATACGACAACAGTGACTTGACGACGCAGTATTCGACGAAGCTCGAGGATGACAAGAACCCGAAGCTGGCCACCGGCAATAACGTCTATTCTACTGTAGCAGGTGCCGACGATGTGTGGAAGAATATGCAGTGGTATGTTTCAGGCGACTACAACTACATGAACAAGTATTTCGCTACTGTCTCCGTGCTGGCTGAGGCTAACAGCCGTTTTGGTTCTAATGCTGATGGAGGCGTGAAGATGTTTGGTACGAAGTGGGCCATCTTCCCCAGTGTACAGTTGGGATGGGTGTTGACTAATGAAGCGTGGTTCCCCAAGCATAGCGGTATCAACTACCTGCGTCTGAACGCCGGCTTCGACGTCAGCGGTAACGATGGCATTAGCAATTATGCTGCACGCACTTCGTTCAACACCGTTCGTTTCAACTATACCGAGATTGGCATGCAGCTCACGAATGTCGGTAACGAGGAAATCAAGTGGGAGTCGACGTCGAAGTTCAATGTCGGCCTGCAGGCTTACTTCCTTCAGAACCGCTTGGGTGCTACCTTCAACTACTTCATCCATAACACTAAGGACCTGTTGGCTCTCAAGAGTTTCGAGAACCCCATTGGCGGTATCAACAACTATTGGACTAACGACGGCGAGTTGCGCAATACTGGCTTCGAGGTTGGTATCAACGGCAAGCCTGTCGTCATGAAAGACTGGCACTTAGAGCTTGGTGCTACCTTAGGTCACTATAAGAATGAGGTCAAGTCCTTGGCTAATGGCAACTACACCTCTTCTATCTATGGCACTAACAATATCTTGACGGCTGTGGGCAATCCTGTGGGTGTGTTCTACGGCTATAAGACAAAGGGTGTCTTCTCGACGACGGCTGATGCCCAGGCTGCCAACCTCTATATTCTTGACGAGACGGGTGCCAAGCACTACTTCGCAGCGGGCGACGTCCACTTCGAAGACCTGAACAATGACGGCAAGATTGACGATAGCGACAAGACCATTATCGGCGATCCTAATCCCGACATCTATGGAAACATCTTCCTCAATGTCAACTGGAAGCGTTTTACGCTGGGCGTGACGTTCAACTACAGCTTGGGTAATGATGTCTACAACTACCAGCGCTCTGTCCTCAACAGCGGTGCTACACTCTACAACCAGCAGGTGGCTGAGGTAGGCCACTGGCGCTATGAGGGACAGCAGGCTGAACTGCCCCGCCTGAACTATGGCGACCCGATGGGCAACAACCGCTTCAGCGACCGTTGGATAGAGGATGGCTCGTATCTCCGTATGAAGAATGTCAAGCTTACCTATCAGGTGCCGTTCCCCGAGGCGTGGCAGTCGTGGCTGCAGGGCATCTCTGTATGGGCTGAGGGCAGCAACCTCTTCACCCTTACACGCTACACGGGTAGCGATCCTGAATTCTCTGCCAGCAACAACCAGCTCTACCAGGGCATCGACTGCGGTAACATCGTTCAGGGACGCATCTTCTCTATGGGTGTCAAGATTAACCTCTAAGCGAAATTGATAATAGTAAATCGTAAATCGAATAATAATATGATGATTACCAAGAATATCACGAAATATCTCATCGCATGTTCGCTGTGCTGCGGCGGTGCCGCAGTCACCAGCTGCTCCGACATGCTTGAGGCAGACAGCTCGCGTCAGTTGTTCGACCCGGCTCTCGACCAGAAGACCGACTCCGTCTTCTATGCATACGGCATTATGGAGGCTATGCAGCAGTTGGCCGACCAGTATTACTTCCAAAACGAAATGCGAGGCGACTTGGTGAAGCCTACTGACAAGGCATCTACGCACCTGCGCAACTTGGCCTCGTTCTCTGCTGATGCTACCAATAAGTACGATAGCGTCTATCTGTATTATAAGGTCATTAACAACTGCAACTACTATCTCGCTCATCGTGACACCACGCTCGCAACAGGCGCCCGCAACGTCGTCTGTAACGAGTACGCCGCTGTTGCCTCGTTCCGAGCCTGGGCCTATCTGCAGCTAGCACGTCAGTATGGCGCTGTGCCTTACATCACTGAACCCGTTACTACCATTGGCCAAATCAATGCCAATACCACGATGACCAACTATCAGACCATTCTTGCCGGCGAGGCTCAGATGCTCGAAACACTCAAGGCACGCTACACTGAGGACCAGCTCAGTGTGCCGACCTTCGGGCAAACATCGCGCTCTGTGGGCTATCTCAACTGGGGCGGTCAGGAGAAGTTTATCAATCCACGTAAGTGCTTTATCCCGCTCAACGTCGTCCTGGGTGACATCTACCTCGAACTTGGACAGTACGAGCAGGCCGCTACCTGTTATTATCAGTACCTGCGCTACGAGGGACTTAGCGGCGGCAACATCTCCGTCAATTATAATGAATCGATGAGTAACGCCTACAGCTCCTATAGTCCCATCTTTAAGAATTTCCAGTATTGGCCAGCTGACTATAATGCCAGCAAGAACTCCACACTCTACAACGGGCAGCCTATTTGGCTCAAATCCTTCCAGCACTCAGCTTCGCCGGGCGATGTCATCTCTTACATCCCCATGGCCGTCAACTACACCATGGGCAAGACAACCGACATTCCTGCAACCTTCGGTTATAACTACTACGGTACCGAGAGTCGTAGCGCCATATCTTCCAACGTAACCTTTAGCTTTAGCTGCCCCAAGACCGAAGACATACAGGTCGTACCATCCCCGGCCTATTGCGATTCCGCTCGCCGTGCCCAGTATTATTATTACACCGAGCAGGTCAAGGTGTCTCCTTTCAACTGGATTGTGCGTAACGAGCCTCTCGGCGATGCCCGTGCAATGATTGTCAGCCAGGGGGCAGGTGCCGACTCTTCCTATGTCTACACCTACAAGCCTTCTACAGCCTATGTCCTCCTCTATCGTAATGCCACTGTATGGCTCCATCTTGCTGAGGCTATCAACCGCATGGGCTACCCCGATGCAGCCTTTGCCGTGCTGAAGAATGGTCTCCACTCTGAGCTCCCCAACTATCGTTATCTTGAGGTGTACCTGAAGGATCAGGCTGGCAATGACTCTATCGATGAGAATGGTAACAAGGTGCTCGACATGACGCAGTCGCACATCGATGACAAGTACTACCTCACACCAGAGTCCTACACGCTGTTGACTGAGAAGATTCCTTTCTTGGCACAGGCCAACTCCGACATTTTCAAGAACGGAGCAAGCAAGTCCTTTGTCGGCATTCACTTCCATGGTGCCGGTGCCGTCGAGGATCTCTATTCTACCTACCGTTATAGCACCGTCCTCAATGCCAAGATTGCCGACATCAGCAAGAAGTTCGGCCTTGCACTCAACGCCTATACCAAGGATGACTATATCAACGCGATGGAAGACCTCCTCTGCGATGAGTACGCTATGGAGTTCGCCTTCGAAGGAACCCGTTTCTCCGATCTCCGCCGTATCGCCCTACACAAGAACCAGGCTGGTACTTACGGAGGCAACTTCGGCAGCCTGTGGCTGGCTCGCAAGCTGGCTTTCAAGAACCCGCAAAAGGATCTGACTAACCCCGAGAACTGGTACCTGCCGTTCAAGTAATAGGGGAAAAAAAGTAGCACCTCTAACATTTGGCACTAAACTGGTTAATTTCCAGTAGGCCCGGTGTTAGAGGTGCTACTTGTTTTTATTCTTTAGGAAGTTCAATAACGATACGGCAACCCTCCTTGTAGGTTGCATCGTAGGTGACGTAGCCGCCGAGTTTTTCTATATGGCTCTTGCAGAGCGGCAGGCCAAGGCCCAGTCCTTCAGAAAGGTCGTTGACTTTTGTGAACGGCACGAAAATCATCTCTTCGGATTTCTCAGGCAGGCCCGGGCCTATGTCCTCAACGACAAAGCATACGTGGGTGTCGGTCTGTGTCAGCCACAGTGAGATGTGCTGCGCGTCGGAGAACTTAGCCGAGTTGTATAACAGCTCACGGATGGTGTACTCTAAGTAGTGGCTGTTGGTCGTGAGGTAACAGTCGTCGGGCAATTCTGTGTCGAAACGGATGTTGCTGGCTATACCTAGCTTCTCTGTGATACTGATGCAGTGGCGGGCCATTTCGTTGCACGATATGCGGTCTTTCCTTTTGTAGCGTGAGTCGTCGTCGGCACCGGTTTCGGAGCTGTCGTAGAGCATCAGTGCCATGCGGTGCAGGTGAACGGCGTGATGCTTCATGGTCTTGGTGATGTTGGTCATCTCTTCGCTCTGAAGCGGCTCTTTGGCCGACAGGCTCTTGTCGCGGGCTGCGAAGTGGTCCTGTAGCACTTGAGTCAGTCCGCTGATGATGTTCAGCGGCATGCTGATCTGGTTCCATACCTTCTGCAGGAAGACCTGCTTGCGCATGGATGCTTCCCGGGCCAGGGGCAGGACGCGTTCCAGTTCGGCGTTTCCCTCGTTGATTTCTATTTCGGTAAACTTCATCTCGCTCAACTTGGTGACGATAGCCTGTTGCATGTTCCGGAAGGCGTTCTGCAACTTACCTATCACATCCTTGTGGTCGGTGGGCGGTATCTCTGCGTGGAATTGGCCGTCGGCCACCTTCTTTGTCACGTCCATCAGTTCGTTCAGTGGCTGTATGTTGCGCTGGACGACTCTTTGCGTTATCCATGCGATGAAGAGCATGCCGATGAAGACGAAGACAATCATGAGGATGGTCAGGTGGTTGTAGTCGGCCAGGACGTCGTCGTCATGGCACACCAGGGCCAGGCTCCATCCGGTGTTATAGACGGGCATATAGGTGACGTGGCAGTGTACGCCGTCAATGTCAGCATGCATGGAGCCGTACTTGCCGCTTGTCATTTCCCGCCCAAGAGCTATGATGTCAGGGTGCTCAACGGAGTCGGTGGCCGTGAAGATGGTCTTCTTGAAAAGCAGGCTGCTCTCAGGATGTATGAGATAGCCTCCCACCGGTCCCAGCAGCATAAAGTAGGAACTGGGGTAGGGGTGATGGGTTGCAAGGATAGTCTGGCGAAGCACTTGGAAGGAGAAGTCGACGGAGAGCACACCTTCAATGCGGTTGCCGTGGGGGCGCAGCGGTATGCAGTAGGAGCCTACGGCATCGTGATGGTTGATGACGCCTTCGTTGAAGTCGCTGAACGGGTTAATCCAGCAGGGGCGTCCCGTCTGCATGGGTTTTTTGTACCAGTTTTTCTGGAAATACTCAAACTCTGGCTCGAGGGCTGTGATGATGGTGTCGCCATCGTGTACGGAATAGACCGAAAACCTGCTGTAGCCGGGAAACACATCTGGCTCGGTGGCTACCGAACAGCTGAGCACGCTGCCGTTGAGCCTTACCAGGCGGTGGGCCAGTGTGGGTATGGAGTCGGGCGTGAAGTTCTCTTCGAGCATCCACACGTTTGAATGGGCGGCTGTCTCTATGGCGGTGAGATAGTTTTCAACGAGCTGCTCTGTGGTGCTGAGGATGGTATGCTCACGTTCAATAGCCTCTTTGTGCAGCAGCGTGCGTGCATGCTGATAGAAAACGCCCAAGGCCAGTATGAAGAGGGGTACGGCCAGTGTCAGAATGGTGCGTGTGAGCCGTTTGGCCAGGGTGCGGCGTACTACTAATTCACTCATGGTTGTCCTCCTTTCCTGTCTCGTTATATGAAATCTTGACGAGTTGTTTCATGATGGCATCACTTTGCTGCTTGATGTTCTCTGTCTCTTTTTCAGCCTCCTTCACGGTCATGGTCTGGTAGTTGTCGCAGAGTTTCATGACGCTGTCTAAGATGGCTTTTGAGGGGGCTATCATACGGTTGGTGACGCTATGCAGGAAAGTGGTCTTCATCTGGTCTTCGTCCATGATTTGCCGGTAGTGTTTCTCCAGCTCCTCATGGCGCTGGTTCTGGACGGTTTTGCGCTCTTCCTGCGTTGCAATGTTTTTCTCAAGTTCTTTCTGCATGATTTGGAAATGCTTGTAGAACACGCCTACCTCGTCGTCGCGGTTGACGTTAGGGATGTTTTCGTCGTAGTGGCCGTCGGCAATGCGTTCTGCCGATTCCGTGAGGTACATCAGTGGCTTGAGCTGCTTGCGAATGGCTGTGCGGCAGAGCAGGTAGAACACGAACAGGGCGATGACGACTATTCCCAGGACATGCAGCACCAGGTGGTAGTATTCGCCGAAGATGTCTTCAAAGGGATATATGGTGGCTATGTGCCATTTGAGCTCCTCCATCGAGCGGCCTGGAAGGCTGTTGCGCACAAAGGGTTTGTAGAACAGATACCAGTTATAGCCGTTCATGTGGAACGACATGTCGCCGGTTTCGCCTTTCAGCATCGTCTTGGCGGCCTCTACTGCCGAGGGGTCTTCGCTGACGTCGGGTTCGGTGAACACGTTCTTGCCTGCCAGTTTCTTGTGGTTGGGGTGTATGATGTAGGAGCCGTCGTTAGCCAGCAGCACGCTGTAGCTGTTGGGCGAGGGCTTGGTCTCGAGCACAATCTGTGAGAGCAGGTTGATGGACAGGCCCACGGCGATGACGCCTACGCATTCCTGGCTGTGGTCGCGTATGGGCAGGCAGAAGGTGATGATAGGCTCCAGGCCGTGCTCGTTGTTATGCCCGGGGTCCATCCATGCCGGGCGGCAGGTGCGCATGGTCTCTGTAAACCATTGCTTCTTGGTGTATGGATAGTTGATGGGGTTGTCTGACGAGACCAGCTCCGGCGAGTTGTATTTCTTGCGGTGTATATAGGTGATGAACAGCTCGCGGTCGGGGTAGTAGTTGGGCTTGAAGGCTATGACGGCACTTTCAATGTTGGCGTTGCTCTCAATGAGCCGGCGGCATAATGTTGCCATGTGGTCGGGCTGGTCGAGATGCTCCACCAGGTGGAAATAGATGTTGCCTGCCGCCTGCTCTATGCTCATGAGGATGTTGTCAACGTTCTGCACGGTGCCTTCCAGTCGCTGCACGGCATCCATCTTCGATTCCTCTACAAGCGCCCTGCGGGTGAAGATGAACAGTGCGCCGAGGGAGACGACGAGCAGCATGACAATCTCCAGGACCACCAGCGAGTTGAGCTTGATGGAAGGCGCTGAGAATATTTTTCTGACTATCTTTTGCATACGAACCAAACAATTATCATGCCTGCCGCAACCATCAGCAGGGACATGGCTGCCAAGGGGAACAGGGGTTTCAGAATGTCGTTACGAGGCACGATGGCGGCCACCGACCAGTCGACGAACTCTATGGGGCCGTAGTAGACGACGCACGACTTGCCGTCGATGTCCATGGTGGCCATTCCGTCCTTCTTCTTCTGCAGGTTGGCGAGCATCTCTTTATCAGTAACGTTGATTTCCTTGCCATCCGGGTGGGCAATGCAGGCACCGTCGCGGTTGAGGATGACGGTATAGAAATCAGGTGCATCAAACATCTGATACCTGTTCAGGAACTTGTTGTTCATGCTGCTTTCGTCGACCCACTTCAGTTCTTTGGCCAGCCACTCAAACTTCATGTCGGCACCGCAGACACAGGCCAGATTGCCCTTGGAGTCGTAGATGGGCTTGACAAACGAGACGTAGTGGCCGCTCATGCTGGTACCGTCGTAATAATAATAAGGCTCTGACCAGAAGCTCTTGCTGCTTTCTTCTGCCTGGATGTACCACGGCGACTTGGTGTAGTTATGGCGTGCCGAGCCTACCTGCCGGTAGTCGAAGCCGCCGTATTCGGGCTGAAAGATATAAGGCTCGAACCAGGTGCCTTTCTCCGGGAAATAGTTAGGCGTGAAGGCGGCGAAGTAGCCGCGCACGTCGAGGTTCATGTTCACCTTGCTCTTCAGGGCGATGATGACATTCTCCGGGGTGTCGAGGTGTGTGCTCACTTCCTCGAAGACGTTGTTGGCGTTAATCTCTGTTCCCCTGATAATCTTGGCAATCTTCTCTGTCGCCATGTTCTTGATGCCTGTGTAGCGCGAATAGGCCTCGGCCTGGATGGCCTGGTACAGTGTGAACATGGTCAGTGCTCCCATGGCTGTCAGCACCGCAAGCACCGTGAGCAGTATGCGGCGCCTGGTTTTTGCTGGCATTTTTTTAGTTTCTTGAGTTGTCTGCATAGTTAGAAAGTGTGAATTGCATTTCTTGGATTGAGTCGCGCAGCCGCCCTACCTCGTCGTTGTGCTTCAGCTCGGGCAGGGGTGTGTCAAACTGGCCTTTCGCAATGTCGTCTGTTATCCGGGTCAGTTGCCTCATGGGTGCCGTGGCGCCCTTGATGGCGTAATAGGCCACGGTAACGATGAGCAGGATGGCCAGCAGGCAGATGAGCAGTGTCGTGCCTGCATGGATGTATCCCAGCGTGTCGATGGCACGGCATGGCAGCACTGAGACCATCATCCATTTGGTGTATTTCACGGGTGTGTAGAACAGGAAGCACTCCTCGCCGTTGACCATGTAGCGCGGGGTGCCGTTGCCCTCCGGCTCTTTGCCGGCGCGTATGTTGCCTATGAGTGTTTCAATATCGCTGCCGTCGCACGATGCCAGCTGGCTGTAGAAGTTGCCTTTCATGATGTTTCCTTCATCTGAGTGGGTGAGGAAGGTTCCGTCGTGGTTGATGAGAAAGCTGTGAGGCTTGATATTGAACAGGCTTGCCATGAGCATCGGTTCCTTGTTGATGGTGCTGTCGGCCTCAATCAGCTTGCCGGCGAGCCAGTCGAGCGAGATGTCGGCTCCCAGTACGGCCACGACGCGCCCTTGCTGGTCGTGGATGGGCACCATGTAGGCCGAGAGGCTTGTCTGCTCGTCGTAGCCGTCATAGAACGGCTCTGACCACTGTGCCGAGTCGCTCTTGATAATGTCGAGAAACCAGTCGGCGTTGAAATAGTCAAGGTCGGCGTCGCCCATGTCCTGGGAATAGACGATGTCGGGGTTTGCGACGTTTCGCCAGGCAAAGGGGCAGAAGTGGCTCTCTTTTTGCGGATAGTAGTAGTCTTTGATGAAACTGATGCCGCAGCTGCGCACGCGCGTACCGCTTTTTACAATGCGCTCCATGGTGAGCTTGTGGCCGTCGGGGTTGTCGAGCGAGTGTTCCAGATAGTAGATGTTGTTGGTCACTGCCACGTAGACGTCGGAGGTAACGCGGCGCATGTACTCGTTGGTGGTGAGCATCTTGCTGCGGTATATCTCAGCATAGAATTCCCGTATTGAGATACTTTCAAAGTGAATGAATATGTATGCCAGGGCCAGGATGGCTATTGCTGCCCAGAGCAATAGTCTTCCTGTAATCCGTCTGGCTATGTATGTTTTTTCCTTCTCCATTCTGATGGGGTGTTATGATGCGTGGTTAGGTTTGCCGGCTGTGGCGTGGCGGGCTGTCTCCGAGCCTTGGGGAATCTCGAAGCAGAAGCGTGTGCCGTCGGTGTATGTGGTGTCGTGCCAGATGCGTCCGTGTAGCAGGCGGCTGATAGACTGGCAGATGTTGAAGTTCATGCTGATGTCGCGGGTGGTGTCTTCTTGCTCGGCAAACACGGCCGATGTCCGTTGCTGTGCTGTGCTGTCAAGCACCTTGCTGGTATCGGTGACGCTGAACATGATCATGTCGCCTGACTTGGTACACTTCAGCAGGATGATGCCCTTGACGGTGTAGGTTGACGAGGAGTTGAGCAGGTGCAGGAGCAGCTTCTCCAAGGCCTGTGCGTTGGTGGCTATCTCGAAATCGTCGGCAAGGTCGGTCTGGAATACCGTGCTCACCTTCTTGTTGCAATGGTCCTGGGTGACGTTGGCCAGGTGGTCGCAAAGCTTGTTGACCCTCACCGGCATGTTGAGCGGCAGGTTGGCCTTGCTCTCGTAGTACGACAGCTCGTTGATGTCCTTCAAGGCCCTCTCGGCGCCCTTCCTGCCGTAGTCGAGCATGGTGTTGCGGTGTTTCAGCATCTTGATAAACTTGCGTCGCTTGTAGATGAAGAACAGCAGCAGCATGATTAAGATGGTGGCTGCGGCTATATAGAAACGGTAGCGCAGGTGGACGTTTTTGTTGATCAGTCTCTCCTGCTCTAACCGCAGGTGGTCGTTGTTCATCCGCAGATACAGGCTGGCCAGGGAGCTGTTGTGCGAGGCATGGGTGATGGAGTCTGAGATGTGCTTATACAGCACCATGTACTGATAGGCTTTCTCGTTGTCGCCCAGCCGGTGGTAGATAATGGCCTTGCATTCGGCGCATGTGTCGGGAGCCAGCCGGTCGACGAGCATGAGGGCCTGCTTGTAGTCGCCGTTGATGATGTGGTAGTTCACCTCTGTATACAGGTTGATGGTATTGATATTGTCAGTCTGCTTGAGCAACTTCATTTCGTTGTAGACGTGGTTGAACTCTTCAGCGTTGTCCTCTTCAAAGGCCATGATGCTCAGACGGGTGAGGACACGGCCCTTATGGTGCGGTGCCAGGTTAGGCTCGGCCAGCATCTGTTTGGCGTAGTTCTTGGCCATGGCGATGTCGTTGCGATAGTAGGCAATCTTCATCAGTTCGCGCAGGTCCTCGGCGGCACTCTCATTGGGGAAGTGGTGGTGACGGAAGTCCATGGCCTCGAGGAATGCCTTCTGGGCATCGTCATAGTGGTCCTCTTGAAGCAGCGTCATGGCTTCGGTGTGCATGGCCGCATATTCACCGTAGATGCTGCCTTCCTGCCGGGCATAGTCTTTCATCTGCCGGGCTATGCTGTGGGCACTCTCGTAGTACTGCTGGGTAGCCTCGTAGACGCCCTGTCTGCCCCATGCCTGATAGAACAGGCGCTCGTTGCCGGCCTCTTTGCAGCCTTCCTTCAGACGGTTGGTAATGTCGAAAAACTTGTCACGCTCTCTGGTCTCCATGTATTTCAGCATGTCGGCCTCAAGCTGCAAGAGCCGGTCCTCAGTGGCGGCCCTGGCAGCTGTGATACAAAACATACAGCCCAGTAGTGCGAGTAGTTTCAAATGATGAATCATGTTTGCGTTTCTATCTAAAAGTGCTGCAAATTTAAGAAAAAAAACTTGAAACCGCAAATTTATGGGTGAAAAACCTGCGATAAGAATTCTGAAATAGTAAAAATCTGTTAAAATCGGGGGGGTGACGTGTCTTTTCTGTTAAAAAAGTGTGTAGAATCAAAGAGTTTTTTGTAATTTTGTATTCGATACTCCGCGTTGGCATGCTTCAAGGTGGAGAAACAGGTTGGAAGCCGGCCAAAAGTGTTGCTTTTATGCAATGACGGAATTTTGGCGGAGCAAGAATGCTTCTTTCGGTGGATAACCATTTGGAAAACAAGTGGTTGGCTCATGCGGGGTGATTCTGCATGAGCATGGATTGGTGTATGAATGTCGATAATGTAACGTGCTGCTGGTATGTCATGACGCATCTGGAAATGAAGCGCTTCATGGAGTGGCTCAAATCTGAGAATGCCCAGCGGCTGAAGGATGGGAAGGCCATCATTGAGCCTTTCTATCCCCATGATTTCCTGAAAGCCGACAGCGGTATGTCTGACGATTTCGTCAACATCGTTTTTCTAAAAACCACCAAAGCCGACATCAGTCATCTTGTCAATGACGAACGGAACAAACTGACACGAATCCGACTCAGGCATTATCTGGACACCAATGGAGCGCCTGCCACTGTACCCGACAGGATGATGCGCGACTTCCTGCAGGCCTGCGTCAGGCATCGCGGACAGTTTGACATCACACCCCCCATCAGCAGTATCGAAGCTAAGGACAGAGTGCGCATTACGAGCGGTCCCTTCGCCGGCAACGAGGCCGTGGTGGAGCGCGTCAGGTTGTCGCGTGGTGCCATTCAGCTGGATCTCTCTGTCGAACTGCTCACCGGCGTGATGAATATCCGCATGAGCGATGTCGACAAAAACAAGGTGATGATTCTAAACCGCGATTCGGCCGATGCCATCCGCACCGATTTTATAGAGTATACGCAGAACCATCTGCTGACCATCCTCAGGCATCGTGTCAAGCGCGAGGAGGATGCAGACATCAACCGGCGTGATGCCGACATGCTGACGCGGCTCTACCGCTATCGTAACCATGAGGTGAGAAACGAGGCCGCCCGCAGTCATTTCATGGCGCTGATGCTTATCTGTGCCCATCTGTGCCGTTATACGGCCGAGGAAAACAGGCTTCAGACACAGATATTGGACTTGCTGGCCGACATCAACCAGCGCAGAGAGTCGAAGATAGCCACCGATGCCAGGGCCTACCTTTGGATAGCCCTCTATATATCAACGCAGAATCCGGCCTACCGCGATGCCGCCAAGCAGTATGTGCGTGACTTCCAACCAAAGTCGCCCAAGCTCCGCAGCTTTGTGTCGCTGATTAGGAAAGGGCGGAAAGTGTAATAGTATGAAAAGTCATTTCAACATAACAATTATTATTGGTCTTGTCTGTTGGCTGTGCAGTTGCTCAGCGCCAAAGAATGTGGCCTATTTCCAGGATGCTGAACTGATTCGCGGCATGGCGCTACAGAAAGAGCAGGCCCTGCGCCTGCGGCCAAAGGACAAGATTAACATTGTTGTCAACACCTCCGATCCCATGCTCGTCAGTCAGTTCAACCTGACTGCTGCCACCCAAAACATGCGGCCGTTAGGCGCCACGGACAGCCCTCTGATGACAATGGGGAACACTGGTAGCAGTACCGCTCAGATTCTGGCATATACCGTTGACGAGCAGGGCGACATCATTTTCCCCGTCCTGGGCAAGGTGTCGGTGATTGGAAAGACGCGTCAGGAGGTGGCCAAGTATCTGCACGACCGGCTTGTTGCACGCGAATTGGTCAAAGACCTTATCGTTACCGTTGAATACGTGAACCTAAGCGTCAGTGTGCTTGGCGAGGTCAATCGCCCCGGGCGCATTGACATCAAAAAAGACTTCTTTACCATTCTGGATGCTATAGCAGAAGCGGGTGATCTCAAGATAGAAGGCCAGCGTGAGAATGTGACGGTGTTCCGCGAGACTGACGGCGAAGAGCAATCCTATGTCATCAACCTGTGCGACCGACAGTCGATGCTTACCTCACCAGCTTATTATTTACAGCAGAACGACGTTGTCTACGTTACCCCTAACCCGAAACGTCAGCGCGAATCGATGACATCGGGCAACATCTTCAACCAGCCTTCGTTCTGGATTTCCCTGGCATCGCTGCTCACCACGGTGAGTGCCCTTTTGTGGAAATAGCATGCCGGTGCAGGAAAGAATGTCTCAAAAACAATGATACGGTTTTGACAAAATGAGCAAGAGCAAGGATAGTACGATCAGCATAACCGACCTGTGGAATCTTTGTGTTGCGCGGTGGCGCTGGTTTGCAGTTTCCGTTTCCATAGCATTACTGCTTGCGGTATCTTATCTGGTGAAGACCCCATTCCTTTACACCCGCAACGCAGCGGTGATGGTGCTGGATGTCAGCGCAGGCGGCAATTCGACAGAAAAGAGCAACAGTGACATTACCCAGATAGGACTCATCAAGCAGAATGACAATATGGACAACTTCGTGCGCCATATCACTTCATTAAGCATGATGACAGAGGTTGCCCGACGCCTGTACCCAGACATGTCCGAGGGTGAGGTGTTTGAAAAAGCCGTTGACATCCAGTCACGGCTGTCGGCTGAGATAAACGGTCTGAAAACTACTATTATAGACCTCACATACAAGGATTTCTCGACACTAGAGGCTGAGAGGGTTCTGACAATGGTTATCGACGTGTACGTAGATAAGAGTTTGGAATCCAAACTTCTGACAATCCAAAACACCTCTCGCTTCATTGATGAGCGATTACAATTGCTTCGGGAGGACCTGGATGTGGTTGATGACAGCATCGCTGTATTCAAGAGTCGCTATGGCATAACGGATTTGGAACATGTCAGCGACATCTACCTTCAGCAACAAAGCCAGTCGGATGCAGAAATCATGAAACTATCTAGTCAGAGGACAATGGCTGAGTTTATCCGCGACCTGTTGGAAGACAAATCGTCGAAGCGCCAGCTTTTGTTAGTCAATTCGGGACTTAACAACAGCATGATTGAAGCCCAGATAACATTATACAACACCTTGATTCTGGAGCTGCAAAGTCACTTGAAATACACCTCGGAACAAAACCCGCTGATTGCCCATCAGGAGGAGGAAATCGACAACCTGCACGGGAAGATTCTTGCTAACATCAAGAACCACATCCACACCATCGACATCCAACTGTCATCACTGACCAACTTCAACAATGAGGCAACGCTAAAGATTGTATCTAACCCGTCGCAGGCCAAACATCTGGCAACCATTGAACGCGAAAGAAAGGTGAAAGAGAGCCTTTACATGTACCTCTTACAGAAAAAAGAAGAAAACGAAATCAGCATCACATACCTGTCTTCAAACATAGAGACGATAGAAATACCGCATGGCAGCGGAAAACCCAGTTCTCCCAAGCGGATTAGAGTCCTTTTTGCGGCAGTCCTGATAGGAATACTGATACCGGTCATCTTCCTGTTCCTGCGGGCCACAATGGACGAAACCGTGCGCGACCGTTTTGACATAGAACATAACAGCAACACACCCTTTCTTGGAGAAGTACCATATTCTGGTCGTGAGCATAGTCTGGAGAGTTTGCTCATGCCATTTGGAAAAGGCCGGAAGGCAAAGGCGAGCGGCATTGTCGTCGGGCCTGATATGCTCGATGCCTCCAACGAGGCGTTCCGGGTGCTGCGCAACAACATAGAGTCTCTCACCAAGGAAAAGAATCTTAATAATATTGGACGCGTATATCTTGTCAAATCGACTGAGATGGAAGTTGGCAAAACCTTTGTAGCCATGAACCTGGCACTGGTCAAGGCTATTGGCGGACAGCGGGTACTCTTCATCGACGGCGACCTTCGCCAGGCCTCCGCCTCGCGACTGTGGCGAACGCCATTGCTTGGTCTGACAGACTATCTTCATGGGGAGGAAAGCGACTTCCGCAAACTACTCTGGCACCCGGAGAGCTACCCCTCTTTGGATGTTCTGCCTGCCGGAGCCTTACCCACCAACCCTACCGAGCTGTTGCGAGGCCCGCTACTTGACGAGCTCATTAACACGGCAAAACTGCAATATGACAGCATCATCATCGACAGCCCTTCTGCAGGAATCCTGGCCGATGCTGATATTTACGACCGCGTCATAGACTGCGCACTGCTCATTATCCGGGCGGGGCGCTTTAAGCGCCACCGGCTGAACGAACTCAGCCCCATTGAGATTATCAACGGTACAAGCAAACCACAATACATCATATTAAACGGCGTCAGTATCAACGCACGCTATGGCTATGCCTACGTGCATAAGTACGAACGGAGTGAAGAAGACAAGAGCACGGTAGAGATAAGCAAGAGAACCATCATGCTTAACAAAATCATCTTCAAAAAGAAAAAACAACGCACATAAATCATGTATACAGTCCATCCATCCAGCTACATCGACGATGACGTCCAGATTGGCGACGGCACGAAAATTTGGCATTTCTGCCATGTACAGCGTGGTGCCGTCATAGGTAAGAACTGCTCCTTCGGGCAGAATGTGAATATCGGTAATAACGTCAAGATAGGCAACGGCGTCCGCATTCAGAACAACGTCTCAGTGTATGAGGGCGTAGAACTCGAAGACAATGTGTTCTGTGGCCCGTCGTGCGTCTTTACCAATGTCCTCGTACCGCGTGCCCACTTCCCGGTTCATGGGAAATACAACAAGACGCTGGTCAAGGAGGGCGCTTCATTAGGTGCCAACTGCACCATCGTTTGTGGCCACACCATCGGCCGCGGGGCCATGATTGCCGCAGGTGCCGTGGTTACCAAAGACGTTCCAGACTTCGCTCTCATGGCCGGTGTCCCTGCCCGTCAAATCGGCATTGTTAATGAACAAGGTGAAATCGTAGAAAGGCTGACAGGCGAAAAGGGGAAATAAATCGTAAATAGTAAATCAGTAAATAGTCAATATTTAAGATGCAATTCCGAGATTTAGCAAAACAATATCAAGTACTCAAGAACGATATTGACCAGGCCATGCTGAGCGTGGCATCGGGCGCCCACTACATCATGGGACCCCAAGTGAAGGAACTGGAGCTGCAGCTGGCCGACTATGTCGGCGTGAAGCACTGCCTCACCTGTGCCAACGGCACCGACGCACTGACGTTGGCGCTGAAGGCATGGGGCGTTGGTCCTGGCGATGCCGTGTTCGTGCCCGACTTCACCTTCTTTGCTTCAGCCGAGGTGGTGGCATTGGAAGGTGCCACGCCGATTTTTGTCGACGTCGATGACATCACGTTTAATATTGACGTAGTGAGTTTAGAGAAAGCCATTAGCCAGACATTGGCTGATGGCAAACTGACTCCCAAGGTCATCGTTGCCGTTGACCTCTTTGGACTGCCGGCCAACTATCCTGCTGTGAAAGCCATAGCACAGAAATATGGACTGCTGATACTTGAAGACGGTGCGCAGGGCTTTGGGGGTAGCATTAACGGAAAACGGTCATGCTCGTTCGGCGACATCAGCACCACGTCATTCTTCCCCGCCAAGCCTCTGGGCTGCTACGGTGACGGTGGGGCAGTGTTTACCGACAACGACGAGTGGGCGCAGCTGATGAATTCCTATCGTGTACATGGCAAGGGCACCGACAAGTACGACAATGTGCGCATCGGCATGAACTCACGCCTTGACACCCTTCAGGCTGCTATCCTGCAGGTGAAGCTCCGCGCCTTCGATGGCGAAGTGGAGCAGGTGAATCTGGCTGCCCGCCGTTATGCGGAATTGCTGAAAGACAAGGTGAAGACCCCAGTCATCCCCGAAGGCTTCGGTTCCAGCTGGGCACAATACACCATTCAGTTGCCAAGCGAAGAACAGCGCAACCGTCTGCAGGCGGCACTCAAAGAGGCAGGTATCCCGTCAATGGTCTACTACCCCAAGCCCATGCATGCCCAGACCGCGTTTAATCATGCACAATGCACGGTTCATAACTTACAATTGGCTTGCGACGACTATGTTGCTAACCGTTTGTGTGCCACCGTGCTCTCACTGCCCATGCATCCCTATCTGGAGGCTGCCGATATTGAGCACGTCTGTTCCATCCTTATTGCATCACTCTAAAGCCAGGGGCCTATACAATGAAAGTATGTGTCAAAGGTAAGCTGAACCAGATTCCCCATCTGAATGATTTCCTGGATGACTGGAATCATGAGATGCAGATTGGCGACCAGCTGAACTGTGTGGCTCTTACAAGCCATCAGGAATTCAGAAACATCAAGAAGAGGTTTCCTTTTGGGATAGGCAATGTCTTGGTTCTCTTGACATACTTTTGGCATGAGATGCTGCCAAAGATGAAGGCAACTCAGAAGTTCTATTTCCTCTTGTCGGGCGAGCGTCACCGTACTTACAGTCGTACGGAAATTCTCGGCAGGATATGCAGGGCAGGTTTCAAAATCGAGAATGAAGAGAATGCCAATGGCACACTGCACGTGGTAGCAAGTAAGCGGTCAGAGCCATTAGAGAGAAATGATACCTGCGAATCGCCTATCCTGAAAATGAAGCGTGTAGGCAAAGACCGTCAATGGATTGAGGTCTATAAGTTCAGGACAATGCACAGCTATTCGCAATATCTGCAGGATTATGTGTACGAGAAAAACAAGCTGGACCACTCGGGAAAACTGACAAACGACTTCCGTGTTAACTTCTGGGGAAGACTGTTCCGTTCTGCCTGGCTCGACGAACTGCCGATGCTTATCAACGTGTTTAAGGGCGAAATGAAGTGGGTGGGTGTACGTCCGCTGACCGAACACTTCTTCTCGCTCTACACTCCGGAAATGCAGGAACTGCGTACAAAGGTCAGGCCGGGTATGTTGCCTCCTTTCTATTATGAAAGGAAAACGCCCATCGGACTCGATGAGATTCAGGCTTCGGAGCGTCGTTATATCGAATCCTATCTTGAACATCCTTTCCTCACCGACTGGCGGTATTTCTGGGGTACGATTTATAACATTATAGTAAGAAGAAAATCTAGCAAATAAATAAGGATTAAAGAAACCATGTTAAAGGTAAGTGTCGTTATTCCTGTCTACAACGTAATGCCTTATTTAGAGCGCTGCGTACAGTCGGTGGTCAGACAGACCTACCAGAATCTGGAGATTATTCTTGTTGACGACGGTAGCACTGATGGCAGTGGTAAGTTATGTGACAAGATTGCAGGTACAGACCAGCGCATCCGCGTCATTCACCAGAAAAATCAGGGTCTTTCTGGCGCTCGAAATACAGGCATCAGACAAGCCACAGGCGAATACATCGTTTTCCTTGATTCCGATGACGAATGGCTCCTTTCCGATGGGTTAGAGAAACTGCTCGGCGAAGACAAGACCGACATCATTGCCTTTAAGAGGGTGGACATCTGGAACAAGAATCAGCGCGTCTTGTGTGCCGACTATGACACAGCGGCTATTGCCAAGATGCCGGACATTCAAGCCGTGTTCTCGTACTTAGTGAAAACACAGCAGCTGCAAATAAGCGCGTGCTTCCTGCTGGTGCGCAGACAGATGCTGCTTGACCATGACATCTTCTTCCCTGTCGGCCTGCTCAGCGAAGACATTTACTGGAGCATGCATCTCTGGCACCATATCAGGACGGTGAGATTCACCAACCTCAACTTTTACGGTTACTACCATCGGGAGACAAGCATCACAACAACCGTCAGCATTAAGACCTATCGCAGCTATGACCAGATTTTCAGTTACTGGAAAACACAATGTGATGCCGGCTGCATGAATGCAGCTGCCATTCGTGCTTATCTGGCCAATATGTGGGTGAGTCGCGGATATGTCTTCTACGGCCTTGACGCAACCGACAAGCCAGAAGCCATAGGCATTCTTCAAAGACATTGTGACTTGCTGAACTACGGGTATTCTGCCAAATCGAAACGGATACGGAGAATGGCTCTGTTAATAGGAGTCAAGCCAACTGTTATGGCATTAGGCTGGTACTGGCAATTACGCAGCTATATCAAGCATTAGAGCATCCTGTATGCCCTCGCTACTCAAGACAACCATCCACATATACATTCTGACGGGAATTATTCTTTTTTCCGTTCTACCCTATTTTTGTGATGACATTATCAGTTATTACAACTTCATCAACATACTGCTCTTCATCAGCTATGTCATCACGCTATGGTGCTCCATTGGCAAAAACGAGGAATATTATAGCTACGGAAGACTTGGAACAACGGTTTTCTTTTATTCCATCATTTTTGTTTTCACTTTATTAGATGCGTCGGTTTACTATTCTGGAGATACGTATTTCTGGGACTATACCGACCCTTACGCCTACTCTCAAGTGGACAACGCCATTGTTGAAAGCGAGACACCTTTTTTTGACCAGCCGACTCTCATACAAAAGCTATGGCCCACTTGGGGGTTTCAAGACTGGGGTGCAAGCATGACCCAATCCCTATTCTTAGGTCTTATACATTCAAAATACTTCCTGTTTATCGTACAGACTGCCGTGGGGGCCGTAGGAGCCATGCTGATGTTCGGTTTCGGCAAAGAAATCATGCGCCCCGCATACGCTTACATGGCAGCACAGACGTATTCCATCTCGTCTTTCAGTATTTTTTATTACTCCTCCTTCCGCAAGGAGATTTTCATGGTTCTCCTCGTGATTGCTTGCTTTTGGGCATTCTACAAATACCTATCAAATAAAAACATTGCTTTCCTGATATTGGCATTTATCATGGCCCTCCTCATGGCTTTCTTCCGTGGAGCAGTGACTGGTCTCATGGTGCTTGGCATGATGTCTTACTTTGGCGGCAAAAAATTGAACAAGAACAATGCAGGGCCGGTGGCGTTTGTGATAATTGCTGTCTTAGCGGTTTCTTCGCCTGTTCTTTTGGCAAAACTGAGTTCATTTGGCGACGATCTCTCCAAAAATGAGAATTATGTAGATACCACTACTTTTGGTATTGTTACCAGTACCGTCGGCGTACTGTTAGGCCCCTTCCCACAGCTACTTCAGATAGGAGTTACCAAAATGTCACAACTGCCTTGGTACGGACCAGGCCTGCTGCTAAAATTTATACTATCCCTCGCCTTCTGGAACGGCTTTGTACTCGTCCTGAAAAAATGGGAGGTAACAATCATGCCATTGTATGTTTTCACCGTTTTGGAGATGATTGCACTTGCCATTATGAATGACGGACTTGAATTGAGAAAGGCCATGCCGCATATTTCAACATTCTATATGGCTTCATTCTGGTTTTTAAGCGAATACGATGAACGTGCCGAAATGGAACAAACTGCTCCACGACTCTATCCTGTACCAAAGGCGAAACCAGAAATAGTGTTGTTCGGTACTGCCATGATTGTTGTTTTTGCCACCATTGCTTGGGACACCATGAGATAAGTGCTTACGGACGATATGCACCATTGACTATTTGTTAACTTTTAAAATTATAGGTATTATGAAAGTATTAATCGTAGCAAGTTTCAATGCAGGAAAGTTTAATTCCTTTGTAACAGAACAGGCAGAAAAACTCAAGAATGAGGGCTGCGAGGTGTATTACTTCGGTATTGTTGGCAAGGGCTTTACAGGCTATTACTCTAACAGAAAAGCCTATATTCAAAAGATAAAGGAGATCAAGCCCGACATCGTTCATGCCCACGGCGGTTTAAGTGGTTTGTTTGCTGTTTTGCAGAATAAGGTTCCAGTGGTTATTACATTCCATAACGGTGAGATTCTCTCGCCCTCAGTTAACATCCTTTCATCATTAGGTGCTACGAGGGCAAAATTTGTGGTCTATGTGGCTGAACACATTCGCCAACTCAGTTACTACAAACACGACCACTATACCTTTATTCCATGCGGCATCAATCTGTCGGACTGCAACATCACGCCATACGAGGAAGCACGTAAGGCTCTCAGTTTTGAGCCTGGCAAGAAATACATTCTCTTTGGTGGTGCCTTTGACAATTTACGTAAGAATTTTCCGCTTTTAAAGGATGCTGTTTCTCTTCTCCCTGACAAAGACAATGTGGTATGTTTGGAGATGAAGGGCCTTTCAAGAGAAGAGTGTACGCTGAGAATGTGCGCCTGCGATTTGTTTGCACTCCCCACGAAGAGTGAGGGTTCTCCCCAGGCACTGAAAGAGGCAATGGCGTGCAACTGCCCCATCGTGGCAACCGACGTGGCAGACATCAAGCATCTGTTGGGAGACATAGAAGGTCACTATATCTGCAAGTTTGACGCTCAAGACCTGGCAAACCAAATCACCAAGGCCTTCACATTCGGGAAACGCACCAACGGTCGTGAGCGTATCACCGAACTTGGGCTCACCAACGACCTCGTAGCCAAGAAGCTTGTACCCATCTACAAAGAAGTATTAAAGCGGCAATGAGTTGCTGCCAAAAACCTAAAGAAATGAAAATACTCGTTGATATTGGACATCCCGCACATATCCATTACTTTAAGAATTGCGCACGCATCCTGACTGAAAAGGGGCATGAATTCCTATTTGTGGTTCGCGAACGAGACAGTACCATGGAACTGATTCGTTCCACGGGCTTCAACTACGTGTCGCGAGGCAAGGGGAAGATTGGACTCATCAACAAAACGCTGGGCATTATCCAGATAGACCATAAGCTATTCAAGATTGCCAAGAAGTTCAAACCTGATTATTTCCTATCGTTCTCGTCACCATACTCAGCCCATGTGGCATGGTTGATGCGAAAACCCCATATTGCTTTTGAAGACACCGAGCATGCCAAGTTTGAGCACTGGATGTGCAGGCCTTTTACAGATGTGGTATTGACGACCTCCTGCTACTATGCCAAACTGTGGAAGAACCAAATCAAGTTCGCCTCATACATGGAGTTCTGCTACCTGCATCCCAATTACTTCACGCCAGACAAGTCTGTGTTGGAGAGGATAGGTGTAAAAGAAGGTGAGAAATATTGTATTCTCCGCTTCGTATCATGGGATGCTAATCATGACGTAGGCCAGAAGGGGCTGAGTTATCAGGACAAACTGAAAATTGTGGAAGAGTTAAGCAAGGACTGCAGGGTATTCATTTCTTCGGAACAGAATCTGGAAGAATCCCTCAAGCCTTATCAGCTGAAGATACACCCAAAAGACTTGCATAGCATCCTGCATTATGCCTTACTGTATATTGGCGAAGGAAGCACCACGGCATCTGAGGCCGTCATCCTTGGGACGCCTGCCATTTACATCAACACGCTCCGCGTTGGTTACATGGAGGAGGACGAAGAGAGAGGCCTGCTCTTCCATCCAGACAATCTTGACGGGTGTCTGGCAGCCGTCAAACAAATCCTACGAGAGGATGGGTATCAAGAGACGTTTAAAAAGCGATGGGAGAAGCTGCTCCAAGACAAGATTGATCCAACAGCATTCATGGTGTGGTTTATAGAGAATTATCCTGAGAGCAAGCGCATTATGCAAGAAAATCCTGACTATCAGTTTAGGTTTAGATAATTCATTGAACATGGAATTGAAAGCATTGCAGTTTATTAAAAAGAACATCAATTATTGTTTCTTGACATTACTGATGATGTCAATGGCAAATTTGCTGTTCATGCATTATCAATTCTTGCTAACCGTCGGCTTGGAGTCAGGGCCAAACAACTGGGGACCGATTGACAATCTGTTGGCCTGTCTCATTGATATCTCTGTACTTCTTCTTGCCTCATGGATCCTTACGTGTTTTCGTTTACGTATGGCTTTGATCATCACCTTTGTCGTTACGTGGTTGTGGTCTTTCTCCAACATCTTCTATTCACGTTTCTTTTTCCGGTATCTCACGTTGTCAGCCATTGGACAAGTCGGAAATATGACAGACAGCACAGTAACCAATAGCCTGCTCGAAGGTTTTCAGATTATAGACCTGTTCTATCCTTTGATGGCTCTGCTGTTTTTCTTTCTGAACAGACGTAAGAGGCACTGCGATGTAAAACAAAAAAGTGTCAGCACAATAGGTGCCTTGTGGCTATGCGTTTTATCAATGGTGTTAGCCATTCATTCGTTGTACGCTTTCTACCATAAGAATTCTCTCATGTGCGAACTGAAGAAATCTATTTTTTCTCCATCTATGGATGACATTCTTTGGCCAAATAGCACCGTGTATCACAAGGGGACGGTTAGGAAACTGTTTTTGGAGCCTTTGACACATAGCGTCAGTGCGAGGCAACAGTTGTCTGAAGAACAGAAGAGAGAGATAGAAGAAGAATATACAGACTTAAGCCAACGACAAACCCACCGTACAGTCCCTGAGTACGTGAAAAACACCATTTTCATCTTGGTAGAGTCATATATGACCTCGCTCATAGACCAGATTATCGATGGAAAGGAAATCACGCCAAACTTGAACAAACTGAAACGTGACAGTACCATTTACTATAATGGAAATATGCGTCCGAATGTGTCCATAGGTAGGTCTTCCGATGGCCAGCTCATATATATGTGTGGCCTGTTGCCTTTGCGCTCTGAGATAACAGTCAGTAAGGCCAAAGACATCAGCCTTATTGGCTTGCCTGAGTTGATGAAGATGGCCAATCCCGATCTTTATTCATATACAATTATACCTAACACACCAACCTGTTGGGAACAGCAGTCTATGACAGCAGAGTATGGCTTCGATAGACTTTTCTCTGTTTTTGACTATGAAGCAGAGACGAGATTCAGTGTAAGCGGGAGCTGTCTTAATGACGAACAGGTGTTCTCATACGCTTCCCAAAAAGACAAGCAAAATAGCAAGCCTTTCCTGTCATTAATACTCACCGTATCCACTCATCAGCCATACAATAAGCATGAAGAGTGCGGCTTCAATATCAGCGATAGCAGGTTGCCACAAAAATACAAGAACTATCTGATCAACTGTCATTACGCTGACATTCAGATTGGCAAATACTTGGATTGGCTGAGGCATAGTGGCCTCTATGACAATAGCCTGATTGTCATTACTTCAGACCACGAACCACCTTTCAATTTTATGGACATGGTTGACAAACTTTCTAGCAATCTTCCTTTGTTCATCATTAACGGTGGTATTAGCAATAAAGATGCCTGGACTGGTGAGTGCAATCAGTTGGATGTTTTTACCACTATTCTTGACATTCTTGGCATTGAGAGCCAATGGCGTGGTCTTGGACACACGTTGCTCAATAAAAACTACAAGAATTCCGTCACAGAGAAGAAGCAGATGATGTCAGAGTGGATAATAAATAGTGATTATTTCAGTGAAAAGTCGCCTTGACAATAGCGCCTTTCATTCACACTTAAACAACGTGAGATTGTAAATAGTATTATAGTTATGGATTTCACAAGGGAAAAATACAGAATGCTTCTCACACAATTGAAAAATTGTAGTTACGAGTTCATCACATACGAAACAGCGCACGAAGTGGCCGGGCTGCAAAATGAAAAGACAATGCCTATTGAACAGTGGATGAAGCAACTTAACCTGCCTGAAAAGGAATTGGCTGAACGCCAAGAACAGCAAAGGAAACAAATAGGAGATAAATTTATTGATATCAAACAATATATCATCGATACCATTGGTTTGTAATATTCCGCAAACGGGAAACCACCTATGAATTTAGATTTCACCATAAAATCATATAGGCAATTGCTTCAGTCCTTCAAAACAGCAGGATACCAATCCTATACGTTTGAAGACTATCTTACGAAAAAACCGGAAGGACGTGTAGTCATTTTCAGACATGACGTTGATGAGCAACCTGGTAATGCGCTTAAAATGGCCCAAGCTGAGCATGATTTAGGTATTCAAGCTACTTATTATTTCCGAATCGTAAAACAGAGTAATGATCCGCAAATCATCCGTCAAATCGCGGCCATGGGACATGAGATAGGCTATCATTATGAAGACCTGTCAAGAGCAAAAGGCAATGTTGCTCAAGCGATGACGACCTTTACAAAAAATCTGGAGTATTTCAGGACATTCTACCCAGTCCGAACCATCTGCATGCATGGCAGTTCAACCTCAGAACATGATAACCGAACGCTGTGGAAAGAACACAAAATGGAAGACTACGGTATCATTGGCGAGCCCTACCTTTCCTTAGACTTCTCTAAGGTGTTCTATCTTACAGACACTGGTTTTGCATGGGATGGCGGGAAGTTTGCTACACGTGACATTGTAGAAAATCCCTTTGGCCTTTCATTTCATTCATCCGATCAAGTGGCTGCTTGCGTGAACGAAGGACGGTTCCCTGTTCAATCCATGATTTTATCTCATACGCTTTGGACGGACAACCTCTTTGATTGGTGCCATCTGCATTCGCGTGAATATATACGTAACCGCGTTAAGCTTCTTTCAAAACGAAACAGATTTGTAAAGATGTTCTACAAGAAACTTGTTTCTATGTATTGGCGGTTCTGAATACACGAATGATTACTACATTATTATTGTAATGGAAAAGCAAAGCCTTACATATCGTTTGTTGAAATTGATAGGATTGAGAATTTCTGAAAGCGAATACGGAAATGTCTCTATCGGTTCTGCATTTAATAAATTCTACAAGAAAGTTCGTAATACTTTCTTAATGAAGTATTGTTTCAATATCGCCTTGTTAGCACCTTTTAATAGCAAAAAAATTCGTCCTTTGATACTTAGACGGATGGGGTGCAAAGTAGGGAAAGGGGTTTTTATCGGCGACAATGTTTCCATTGACAAAAACTTCCCTGAATTAATAACTATTGGTGATAACAGTTACATCACAGGCGGAACAACACTCCTTTGTCACAAACGTGATATCAGCAATTACAGAAAAGGAGTCAAACTGTACGATTTACCTTATAAAAAGGCGCCTATCGTTATTGGTGAAGGGTGTTCAACAGGAACCAATACATTAATACTACCTGGCGTAACCATCGGTGACGGCGCTGTTATTGGTGCTGGCTCACTCGTTACAAAAGACATTCCTGCATGGACATTGGCTGTAGGTCGTCCTGCGAAAGTAATAAAAGAGTTTTGATATGAACGGAAAAATTGCTTGCATGACCAACGATGTGGAGACCACCTCCATTGTGAATGGTGGTCTTCGAGATGAAACAGGTGTTAAGGTTTGGAAAGAAGGCTTACCGCTGTTGCTTGATTTGTACGATAAATATGAGGTAAAGGCCACTTTCTTTTATATCGCCAACTTTGCCAAACAACACCCAGAGATTATCAAGATTGTCCAAGAGCGAGGCCATGAGATTGCCTGTCATGGTCTGACACACCGGCATGACAAGGCTTTCGATGTGATGCCCTTCGAAGAGCAACTTGAACACCTGACAACTGCAAAGAAAATTCTTGAAGACATTGCTGGTGAAGAAGTGGTTTCTTTCCGTGCTCCTGCTCTCCGCGTAAACTTCGATACACCAAAAGCACTGTTAGAGGCAGGATTCAGATATGACAGTTCCGTGGCTCCACAGCGTATGGATATGTTTATGTCACTTGGCAGCAAGAACAAACTCCAATGGTTTTGCGCACCAAGGACACCTTATCATACAGACGAGAAGAACTTAGCCAGAAAAGGTGATTCAACGATAATAGAAGTTCCTGTGTCGTCGTTTATAGTTCCATATATTGGAACATTTATGCGCATATCCCCTTCTATAAATGCACTGACAAGAAGGTTCTTATTTTGGGAAACAAAAAACACAGCCAAACCCATCAACTTCCTGATTCATCCCAACGAGGTGATTACCGAAGAGAATCTTCACACAGAGACCCAGCGGCGGGCATCAAGCTACATCGGATACCTATTGTCTGATGTGTTGCGCAGACGGCTGAAGCAAAAGAATCTGGGACAAGACGCGCTCAATCTGTTTGAAAAGGAAGTGAAGTTCTGGGCAAACAAACAATACCAGTTCAAACGAATAAAAGACATCGGAGGCCAATAGGAAACGGGAGCTTCCGGCAGCATGAAGTACAACATTGGATATATCACAAATTATATCATTGAGTATGACAGCGGCGTACCCATGTCGGTTATTCTTGGCCTCTCTCTGATTGTATGCGCGATCATTGTCACACTGTATCATTACAGCACAGATGGTTTCATATTTCTTAGAAAAACTTCTTGGTGCATTTTGGGGGGCTATATGTCTTTCATCTTCTGTGCCACTGTTCTGTTTAGGGATCAAGCAGAAGAAATGCATTATTCATGGCAGCCTTTCCTGACATACGCCTGCCTTTATAATAGACGAATCGCAGAAATTATACTCAATGTACTGATGTTTATCCCTATTGGTTTTCTGTTGACTGCAGCTATGAAAAGGGAGAGATTCCACTTCGTTCTCTGCACAGGTTGTATGTTCTCCCTGACGATAGAAACCGCACAATTACTCTTCCGTCGGGGTGTTTGCAGCATTGATGATATTATTCACAATGTCTTGGGTTGTGTCATAGGATACATCTGCTTTATGTTCTGCTATCGGATGGTGAGAAGAAGAGTTTAACTTCAACTCAAGCCATACGCACATCCGTGGACAATGGAAAGGCTAATAAGAGGAAATAAAAACAACGATTATCCTGCAATGAGAAAGGCATTCAACATAACCGGCAGTTGCAATCCACAACGACACTATATGGTGGATACCGAGGAGCGCTTCAGGGCAATACAAAAACTGATAGACGCAGGAGAGTATTTCACCATTAACCGAGCACGGCAGTATGGCAAGACCACCACGTTATTTATGATTTGGCGGCGTCTGTCGGAACGCTATATCGTTCTACCCTTGAGTTTCGAAGGATTAGGAGATAGCGCGTTTATGTCGGAGGAGTCTTTTGTTGGCACATTTGCCAGGATGATGGTCAATTCCCTGAATTCATTGCTAATCGACAAAGCTTTAATTAGTATCTGGGAGAATTTCTCAGCGAAGACATTTGATGGCTTGGAATTAACAATAACAGAGTTCTGTCGAAAAAGCCCCAAGCCTGTCGTGATGACCATTGACGAGGTGGATAAGAGTAGTGACAACCAACTGTTCCTCAATTTCCTCGGAATGTTGCGCAACGGATACTTAGAGAGAAACAGGCAAGGCATGGAATACACCTTCCATAATGTCATCCTTGCTGGGGTCTATGATGTAAAGAACATCAAATTACAAATCCGACCGGAGGCTGAAAAGAAATACAACTCACCTTGGAACATTGCTGCCGATTTCAGGGTAGATATGACTTTCCACCCTGAAGAGATTGCACAGATGCTCACCGATTATGAGAACGATGTACACACAGGCATGAACATCAAAGCGGTCAGCGAGGAAATCTACAAATACACGTTTGGCTATCCATTCCTTGTGAGCAAGCTGTGCAAGGTAATTGACGAGGAACTTGGGCAGAACTGGACAGTAGATGGTGTGCAGACCGCTACGAAGCAGACCATTCTCGAGAAGAACACCCTTTTTACCAGTATGACCAAGAATCTGGAAAACAGTCCTGAACTGAAGCGCTTCATATATGCCATATCTATACTTGGAGATACTGTGACCTATGATGCAAATAATCCCGTGATGGACTATGCCACCATGTTCAGCATCATCAAGTATGATGAGCGTCGTAAGGTGCGCATCCATAACATCATCTTCGAGGAAGTGTTGAACAATTATTTCATTGCAGAACAGAGCATTGCGGATATGGGTAAGTTGCGTTACGAGTTCAACTATATCCACGACGGTCAGCTTGACATGGAGAAGGTGCTCACACGCTTTGCCGATTTGATGCATGAGGAATATCGTGAGAGCACTGTGCCTTTTCTTGAAAGGGAAGGCCGTCTGCTGTTCCTCACCTTTTTGAAACCTATTATCAATGGAACGGGATTCTACTATGTAGAGCCACAGACCCGCAACAACAACCGAATGGATCTTGTTGTCACCTACGGTCGAAAGGAATTTGTTATTGAACTGAAAATCTGGCTTGGTGAGAAATACGAGGAGCGTGGACGCGACCAGCTTGCCGAATACCTTGCAACAAGGAAACTGGAAGAGGGATACCTTGTCACCTTCGACTTCTCAAAACATAAAATGGCGATTGAGCCACATTGGGCAGAACATGACGGAAAAAAAATCTTTGAAGTGACCATCTAATGAAAGTCTATACTGATAGCCTTCACAAGATTGCCTACGCTACCGATGCCTCGGTGTATCGGGAGATACCGTATGGAGTGGCCTATCCGGAAACGGTGGAGGAGGTGCAGAAACTGATGCGAAGTCAACTCAAACAGTGTTGAATGCAAAATGAGGGGCAACAGATTGAACACCCTATATATATAGTAGTGAAACGAAAAATAAGCCCACACTTCCCACACTTCCCACACCCAGCGGCTGACAGACGTTACAACCGAATGTCTTGCACGCGATGTCAACCGCTCAGTTTGGGTCTTTCCGTGGGAAGCCTGCATTTTTCCGTGGGAAGCCTGGATTTTTTCGTGAGAAGCCTGGATTTTTTCGTGAGAAGCCTGGATTTTTACGCCGGGCACCTGAGCGGACAAGGTGTCGGTTCAGGTATGGGTTTAAGTGGGGAAGCCACACCTAACCCACGACAGAAAAGTCCCATTCCATCGGTATTCCCGCGCGTTTCAGGTGTGACGAGTGTGGGAAGTGTGGGGTATTTTTCTTTTATTAAATATATAGAGTCGAATCCTATGACTGAGCAGTTGCGCTGCAAGACATTTTGAAAATAATTTTTTGTCATGCAAATAGAAAGACCAAGAAGAGGTTATGCCGTAGGCATACAAGAGTTCGATACTATCCGTACAAAAGGCTCAGTGTATGTAGACAAGACCGAATATGTATGGAAGATGGTGAGTGCCGATGCACAGACCTACTTCCTGAGCCGTCCTCGTCGGTTTGGCAAAACGCTGCTGGTGAGTACACTACAAGCCTATTTCGAGGGGCGCAAGGAGCTGTTCGAGGGATTGGCTATCAGCCAGTATGAGACGGAGTGGAAACAATACCCTGTGGTGCGTATCAACCTGTCACGCGGCAAATACTATGAGTTCGAGCGTGTACATGGCACCATCGACAGCCTGCTGAGAGACCATGAGGAGCAATGGGGTGTAACCAGTATACCTGACGAATATAACTATGATGCCCGCTTAACCGCGATCATCCGTGCCGCCTATAAGCAGACAGGGCAGAAGGTGGTGATACTCATTGACGAGTATGATGCTCCGATGCTCGACAGCGTAAAGAACCCCGAACTGCAGGATAAGATACGTGACCGCATCCGCAACTTGTTTAGTCCGCTGAAGGCAGAAGAATCATATCTGCGCTTCGTATTCCTTACTGGCATCTCAAAGTTCTCTCAGCTCAGCGTGTTCAGCGAACTCAACAACCTAAGCATCCTTACATTCAATCCTACGTTCGAAGGCATCTGTGGCATCACACAGGAGGAACTGGAAACACAGCTACGGCCAGATGTTGAACTGTTGGCGGAAAAGATGACCCTCTCATATTCAAAATACGGAGAGCATTACGACTACGACTCCATGCTGGCTCTGCTGAAAAAGAAATATGACGGATACCATTTTTCCAGTCACTTTACTGACATCTACAATCCATGGAGCCTTATCTATGCCTTTAATGAAGGCGATGTGGGCAACTACTGGTTTGGTACTGGCACGCCGTCTTCGCTCATTGATCTGCTACGTACGAAGTACCTTTCGATGCCCGACTTGGAGAATTACCGATGCAACCTCGAGGAATTTGACGCGCCGACGGAACGTATCGAAGACCCAGTGCCGGTGCTCTTCCAAAGCGGCTACCTCACCCTAAAAGCATACGACCGGTACACTGATGAGTATATTCTTGGCTTCCCCAACGAGGAGGTGTATCGTGGCTTTGCCGGATCACTCTACAAATATTATTGCGAGGGCTATCCGCGTGGTAAGAATACCATTACGGGGGCTTTCACAAGGTTCCGCCTGAAACAGTACACTCTCGACGATTTCCTTCAGGCCGTCCAGCAGTTCTTTGCAGCCATCCCTTACAGTATCACCGATAAGAACCAGAATGAGCAGTTCTATCAGGCTAACCTCTATAATCTGCTTGTTGCCGCCGGGGCACATGTCCACGCTGAACTACAGACGGCTACAGGGCGTATGGACATTTCCATGAAAATGCAGGATGCCATCTACATCCTTGAACTGAAATACAACAAGAGTGCAGGAAAGGCCATTTCACAAATCAAGGAGAATGACTACGCCGTGGCTTTTGCCTCAGACCCACGCCCCGTCTATGCCGTGGGACTGAACTTCACCTCTAATAGTCACACACTCGATTCATGGACTGTGGAGAAGCTAAAAAAAAAATAGCAAACGAAACAATCGTGTCATGAGAAAGGTATTCAATATAACTGGAAGCTGCAATCCACAGTGGCACTATATGGTGAACAGCAAGAAACGCTTCAAGGCGATAGAAGAGTTAATTGCCACCGGAGAGTACTTTACCATCAACCGTGCACGACAGTACGGAAAGACTACCACGCTCTTTATGATTTGGCGTCGCTTGTCGGAACAATACCTCGTTCTGCCAATGAGTTTCGAAGGGTTGGGTGACAGTGCGTTTGTGTCGGAGGAGGCGTTTGTCAGAACATTTGCAAGAATGATCGCCAGACGACTGAGCTCTGCTAAAGAAGATGAAGTGCTGGTAAACATTTGGGAGAATTGTACTGCAAAATCACTTGACGACCTGGCATTAGCGATCACCAAGTTCTGCAAGAAAAGCTCCAAGCCTGTCGTAGTTACCATCGATGAGGTAGATAAGAGCAGCGACAACCAGTTGTTCCTTAATTTCCTTGGAATGTTGCGAAACAAATACTTGGAACGGAACATGGAAGGTATGGGCAACACCTTCCACAGTGTCATTCTCGCAGGGGTCTACGATGTAAAAAACATCAAACTGAAAATACGACCGGAAGCAGAGAAGAAATACAACTCTCCGTGGAACATTGCCGCCGACTTCAAAGTCGACATGACCTTCCACCCGGAAGAGATTGCACAGATGCTCGCCGACTACGAGAACGACGTACACACAGGCATGGACATTAAGGCTATCAGTGAGGAGATCTATAAATACACCTTTGGCTATCCGTTCCTCGTAAGCAAACTGTGCAAGGTCATTGACGAGGAGTTTGGACAGGACTGGACTATAGAAGGTGTGCAGAATGCCACGAAGGAGACTATCCTGGAGAAGAATACGCTCTTTACCAGCATGACGAAGAATTTGGAAAATTACCCGGAGCTGAAACAATTTATCTACGCCATCTCCATCAATGGCGACGTTGTGACGTATGATGCCAACAACCCTGTGATGGACTTTGCCTCTATGTTCAGCATCATCAAGTGCGACGAGAACCGCAAAGTACGCATCCATAATATTATCTTCGAGGAGGTGCTGAACAACTACTTCATAGCCGAACGGACCATTGCCAACTTGGGCAAGCAGCGCTTCGAACCCAACTATGTCCATGACGGACAACTCGATATGGAGTTGGTGCTCACTCGCTTCGCCGACCTCATGCATGAGGAGTATCGCGAAAGCACAGTGCCGTTCCTCGAACGCGAGGGGCGTCTGCTGTTCCTGACCTTCTTAAAGCCTGTCATCAACGGGACGGGGTTCTACTACATAGAGCCACAGACTCGAAACAACAACCGGATGGACCTTGTAGTCACATACGGTCGCAAGGAATACGTTATCGAACTTAAAATCTGGCGGGGCGAAAAATATGAAGAGCGTGGACGCGATCAACTTGCAGGCTATTTGGCCACAAGGGGATTGGGCGAGGGCTACCTCATCACCTTTGATTTCTCCAAAAACAAGATGCCTGCTGAAGCGCACTGGGCTGAGCATAATGAGAAAAGAATCTTCGAAGTGATTATCTGATGGAACTATATACCGACAGCCTGCACAAGATTGCCTACGCCACCGATGCTTCTGTGTATCGGGAGATACCCTATGGCGTGTCCTATCCGGAGACGACGGAGGATATACAGGAGCTAATGCGCCTGGCTAAGGAGAAGGATGTTGACCTCATCCCGAGGGCAGGCGGTACCTCGCTGGCCGGACAAGTGGTGGGCAGCGGCATCGTGGTGGACATCAGCAAGCACTGGAACAAGATACTGGAGATTAACGCTGAAGAGCGTTGGGCCAGAGTACAGCCAGGCGTGGTGCGCGACGAGCTGAACATCGCTCTCAAGCCATACGGCCTGTTCTTCAGCCCGGAGACCTCTACCAACAACCGCTGCTGCATCGGCGGCATGTTTGGCAACAACTCCTGCGGCACACACTCGCTGGTCTATGGCAGCACCCGCCACCATGTTGTTGCATGCAAAGGACTCCTGACCGACGGTTCGTCGTTTGACACGACGAGAATCGACGAGCCGGGCTATCGGCAGGCACTACCTCTTTTAGACGCGGTGTTGTCGCAGTTAGAGCGATGGGCAGCAGATGACAAAACCCTGACACTCATAGAGAACAGCTTCCCTGACAGGAGTCTGCAGCGACGCAGCTGCGGCTATGCCATCGACGAAGCCGTTGAGGTTGTAGCAAAAGACAAGGGGCTGGCACTCTGCAAACTGCTTGCCGGCAGTGAGGGAACGCTGGCGTTTGTCACAGAAATCACCGTGAGCCTCGACCCGCTGCCACCCAAGGAGGTGATGGTGGTCTGCGGGCACTGCGACCTGATGGAGAAGAGTTTCGAGGCCAATCTGGTGGCATTGAAGCATCAGCCGACGGCAGTGGAGCTTATTGACGGACAAATCCTGGAACTGAGCAAGAGTAACGCCGAACAGCAGCGTAACCGCTTCTTCGTAGAGGGAGACCCCGCTGCCCTTCTGGTGACGGAACTTAGGGCAGAGACTCGTGAGACTCTCGACGCCATGGCCGATGCCTTGGAGACAGACCTGTTGGGAAGTGGACTAATTTATAAATGTACCCGTGTTTATGGCTCCGATGTCAGCAAGGTGTGGAACCTGCGCAAGGCCGGCCTCGGCATCCTCGGTAGCATGAAGGGCGACGCCAAGCCAACGGGCGTGATAGAGGACACGGCGGTGGCTGCCAGCCGTATGCCTGCCTACATGAAGGACTTCCGACAGTTGCTTGACAAGTTAAATGCTAACTGCGTCTTTTACGGCCATATCAGCACGGGCGAACTGCATCTGCGGCCCATACTCAACCTGAAAACCAAGGAAGGACGGACGCTGTTCCGCACGCTGGCTCATGAGACGGCGCTGCTGGTGAAGAAGCACCGGGGCAGCATCAGTGGCGAGCATGGAGACGGACGTCTGCGAGGCGAGTTCATTCCCCTGCTCTATGGTCAGGACACATACGAGCTGATGCGGCAGGTGAAGCAATGCTGGGATTCTGATGGGTTGTTCAATCGCCACAAGATTGTTGATACGCTGCCGATGGACTCGATGTTGCGTTTTGAGGAAAATCAGCAGTATGACATAGAGAAGATAATCGGCACCGACCAGACCTATTTCAACTGGAAGGCTGCATTTGACAAGTGTGATGCGCCAGGGGCTACGGGAGCTAAGTCGCAGACACATGCCCTGATGTGTACCATTGAGCAATGCAACGGCTCTGGAGATTGCCGGAAGTCAAATCTCATCGGCGGCACGATGTGCCCGGCGTTCAAGGTGAGTGGAGATGAACTTAACACCACCCGTGCTCGAGCCAACATCCTCCGTGAAATCCTAACAAGAGGTGAATTGTCAATTGTCTATTGTCAATTGTCAATTGCCAAGCAGGTCCTTGACACCTGCCTGGCCTGCAAGGGATGCAGGGGTGAATGTCCGTCGAATGTGGACATGACACGGCTAAGGGCAGAGTTGCTGCAGCACTATTACAACCAGCGCGGCACGCCACTGCGCTCATGGCTTGTTTCAAGAACAGCACAGATGGAAGCTCTGGGGCAGTATGTGCGACCACTCTATAACCTGATGGCAACATGGAAACCAACGTCGCTGCTCATCAAAAAAGCCATCGGATTTGCGGAAGAACGGCAATTGCCACAACTCAAGAAGATGAATAAACTGAAAACCGGAGGTGGTAGAAAAGTATGGTTCTTCCTCGATGAGTTTACGCGCAACCATGAGCCGGAACTGGCAGAGAAGTTCGCCGGGCTGCTGGCTGCCTTGGACTATCAGGTCTGCATTCCCAAGCATGAGGAAAGCGGACGGGCAGCCATCTCGAAAGGTTGTTTGAAACATGCCAAGCAGATGGCAGTCCAGAATGTGCAGCTGCTGAAAGATATAGTGACGGATGACGCTCCACTGATAGGAATAGAGCCTTCGTGCATTCTCTCGTTCCGAGACGAATATCCTGACTTGGTTCCTGCAGAACAGCGAAGCGAAGCCAGCGAATTAGGCCGACGCAGCCTGTTGTTCGACGAATTCCTGCTTCGTGAAATCAAGGCCGGGCATATCAGCCGCGACCGTTTTGACCAGACACCCATTGAAGTTTTCCTCCATGGTCACTGTCACCAGAAGGCGTTAGTGGGTGTAGAAGTGATGGCAGAGGTGCTGCGCCAGTTGCTAAATGCCAAAGTGCATGTTATTCCCAGCGGCTGCTGCGGCATGGCTGGCTCCTTTGGCTACGAGAAGGAACACTACCAAACATCTCTTGCTATTGGCGATATGGTGCTCTTCCCAGCGGTCAGAGAAATCGAAAATCGACAATTGAAAATGGGAAATGCCATTCCAACCTTCGTGGTGGCTCCCGGCACGTCCTGCCGTCAGCAAATTCTTGACGGCACAGGCGTTAAGGCTGTCCACCCCATTGAACTAATATATAAATACCTGAAATGAAACGTAAACAGAAAAACATACAAAAACAAATTATGGAAAAGAAAAACTTTGCATTGATTGGAGCTGCCGGTTACATTGCTCCCCGTCACATCAAGGCCATTGCCGACACAGGTAACAACCTCATGGCCGCTTACGATAAGTTTGACAGCGTGGGACGTCTTGACAGCTCGTTCCCCGACTGTGAGTTCTTTACTGAGAACGAACAGTTCGACCGTTTCTGCTCGAAGCAGATGCGTAAGTCAGACCCTTTACACTTCACATCCATCTGTACGCCCAACTACACCCACGATGCCTTTATCCGCTACGGACTGCGCTTGGGAACGGACGTCATCTGCGAGAAGCCGCTGGTGCTGAACCCCTGGAACATTGACAACCTCGTGGAGATGGAGCAGGAGACGGGCCACAAGGCATATACCATTCTGCAACTGCGACTGCACGATGCTATCGCAGCCCTGAAGAAGAAGGTGGACGAAGGTCCCCAGGACAAGATCTATGATGTAGACCTGACTTATATCACCTCGCGTGGAAAGTGGTATTATATCTCCTGGAAAGGCGACATCCGCAAGAGCGGTGGCGTGGCAACGAATATCGGTGTTCATTTCTACGATATGCTGCAGTGGGTGTTCGGTCCCGTAAAGCGTAATGTGGTACATGTGATGAGCTTCGACCGCGTGGGCGGATATTTAGAGTTAGAGAAGGCGCGCGTACGTTATTTCCTCAGCATCAACGCCGAGTGTCTGCCTCCCAATGCCGTCCAGGGCGAAAAGAAGACCTACCGCACTTTGAATATCGATGGCGAGGAGTTTGAGTTCAGCGTGGGCTTCACCGAGCTGCACACCAAGAGCTACGAGAAGATTCTGGCCGGCGAAGGTTTCCGCATCAGCGAGGCCCGTCCCAGCATCGAGATTGTCAGCGACATCCGCAACTCTTCACCCATCGGCTTGAAGGGCGACTACCATCCACTGTGCCGGATGCCGTTGGCTGCTCACCCCTTCGGATGGGATGACAAGCGGTAATCTGCCAATTTTCGTAATACATCATTCATCATTTGTTATTCGTCATTCATCATGTCCTACACACCAGACCATAAGCGCATGGCAAAGAATACGGCATTGCTGTATTTCAGAATGTTCCTCATGATGTGCATCACCTTGTACACGTCAAGAGTAGTACTTCGTGCGCTTGGCATAGAGGACTATGGTATTTATAACGTGGTGGGAGGCGTTGTCTTGCTGTTCAGTTTCATCAACGACGGCATGACCGTCTCCACCCTGCGTTTCCTTACTTTCGAGTTGGGCAGGGGAGACCGTGAACGACTGCACGCCGTGTTTTCCACAAGCATCAACATTCACCTGCTCATCTCCCTGCTTATCATCTTGTTAGGCGAGACCGTCGGCCTATGGTTCCTGTTGGAGAAGATGGTCATCCCGCCTGAACGCATGACTGCTGCATTATGGTGCTATCAGTTCAGTATCTTTACCGCTGTGGTCACCATTATGAGTTTTCCCTACTATGCTGCCATTGTTGCTCACGAGAAAATGTCGGCCTTTGCATACATTTCCATCCTTGACGCCACGCTCAAGCTGTTGCTGGTCTATTTGCTCATGGCTTTCAGCTATGACAGGCTGATTCTTTATGGCATCTTGTTTGCCTGTGAAAAGGTGATGATCAGGATGATCTACAACATCTATTGCGTCCGGAACTTCGAGGAGTGTCACTATAAATGGATTCATCAGAAAGGACTCTTCAAGGAAATGGTATCGTTTGCAGGATGGAACGTCTGGGGAAATTTCGCATATGTGGCCGTCCTACAGGGCATCAACATTCTGTTGAACCTCTTCTTCGGCCCTTCTGTCAATGCCGCCCGTGCCGTATCATTACAGGTTCAGGGGGCAGTGAGCCAGTTTGCCAAGAACTTCCAGATGGCCATCAACCCGCAGATCACGAAGTCGTACTCATCAGGCCAGATAAATCATGTGTACGACCTGATCTACATGAGCAGCAAGATCACCTTCTACCTACTCCTGATTCTTTGCATTCCCCTCATTACGGAAACCCCTGAAATTCTTCGGTTTTGGCTGAGGGATTATCCAGACTACTCGGTGGCTTTCATTCGTGTGATGCTGCTGACACTGATTGTGGAACTATTCTCCAACCCACTTTCCACCAGCATAGAGGCAACAGGCGAAATAAAAAAATATTCACTGGTCAATGGAAGTCTGATCCTTCTGATTCTGCCTATCGCATATCTGGCACTCTGGTTGGGATGCAATCCATGGTCAGTCTTCATCGTACAGTTCTGCGTGGCTGTTGTTGCCTGCCTGGTGAGACTCTACATCGTGATGTATAGAATCAAGATGAGCATCATGGATTATTGCATGAAGGTCATCAGACCCTGTGTGATGGTGCTTCTTCTTTCGTCCATCACGCCGTTTGTCATGAAATTCATAGGCGGGACAGGGCTATTATACGCTATCTTGACAATCTTCCTCACCATCCTCGCAATCATATTTGTCAGTTTCATGGTCGGACTTAATTATGTGGAGAGGACGCTTATCAAGTCTTTTTTCAAGAATAAATTCCGAAAACGCAAAAAGACTCCAGAAGAATGTTCGTCCTGTGAAGGGGAGTCACAGCAGAAGACATCAACTGTTCAACCGATGACCCTTCAGGATTTACCCAAAGGCGAACCCATACCCAAGGTCATACACTATTGTTGGTTTGGAGGCAATCCCTTGCCGGAGCTGGCTCAGAAATGCATCGCATCCTGGCGGAAGTTCCTGCCCGACTATGAGATCAAAGAATGGAACGAGAAGAATTTTGATGTCTACCAGGCAACCTACGTTGAAGAAGCCTACCGCTTAAAGAAATATGCCCATGTCAGCGACTATGCCCGTTTCTGGATTCTCTACCATTATGGCGGTATTTATTTCGACACCGACGTAGAGGTGATACGCCCGTTGGATGACATCCTGGCCCGCGGCTCTTTCCTGGGCTTTGAATGCCAGGAAGGCACCCTTGTAGACAATCCCAATGGAAACATGGCAGCTGGGTTGGGCATGGGCGTAGCAAAAGGGCATCCTTTCTTCGGGCAAATGGTAGAATACTATAATCACATTCATTTTGTATGTTGGAATGGTAAGAGCACTGGCAACGTCACGCCACATGCCACGCAATTCCTGGATTTTAAGCATAAACAGATATTGGAAGGCGGTATTGTCTATGTCAACGACCTGCTGATATACCCAGAAGAATATTTCTGTCCGTTGAATTACTATACCAACGAATTGAACATCACGGAGAACACACGCACCATACACCATTATATGGCCTCGTGGGTGGACAAGCTGAACCGCTGGCAGTCTCTGTGCAAGAGAACGCGTTTTCTCTCTGTCAGAGCACGATGCCTCCTCAATCATTTGATACTCAAAAAACAAAAACAATGAAGCATATCATTTTCCCAATCATCGCTCTCTTCACATTATTGGCCTCCTGCAGTACAGAAGAAGCAACAGAACGCGAGCGTACCAACTATGCCTTCTTAGACAGTCTGGGCGGAAATGTCAGTACACAACAATGGTGGCGCACAGCCGTCAAGCTGATTGTCAACGTCTCAAGCGACAAGCCTGTGAAGATGTGGCTTCTGGTGCCACAGAACAATCAGATGCTCCTGTGCGACTACAAAATGGTGAACGGCAGTGGAACGGTTACCATGACGGCTCCGCAGGGCCAGGGCGATGTCCTTTACCTGAGGTATATGTATAATAATAAGGTGTTGACAAAGAGCATCACCCTCAACGGCAAGCTTGAAGAGTACGTTCAACTTGACACCTCCTCGGGTCAGAAAGCGCGAACGACACGCGCCAACAATCCGCCGGCCTCGCTGTGCGGCAACAGCATCAGGGGCAATGCCAAGTATTACCAGTTTACCACCGGCCAGCTGGAGGACTACTTCAAGATGATGGATCTGTCCAAGAACAACGTAGATGCCAAGAAAGTGCTGGAGCTGAACTGTAACTACGAGCTGGAATCGAACGGTGCCTTCTATATCACCTGGGTGAACGGCTATGAGGCCGAGCAGCGCTCACGCATCCTTGGCTACTATTACCACTCGCCAACCACCTACGATGACTTTACATACGTTGACCTCTCGGAAACCCACAAGTGGGACTATATCGACGGCTTGGCCAAGGTGCAGTATCAGTTCGACAAAGACATTACTGAGGACGGCTTTCTGTTCAACGCCAACACCTGGTACGACGCTAACTTCGACATGCACGACACCTACGGCTCCAATAGAGCCAACAATCCCGACCGTTTAGGCGACAATGCCTACAACTCACAGTCGGTGTTCACTGCGCATCGGGAGAACATCTCGGCGCTTCGGGGCGTCTCGTTCAAGATCGACGTGCCGAAGGGTATGCGAATAGGCTTCTATCTCAGAGCCGATGAAGAACCCGAACCTGAACAGTGGACCTTACTGAAGGATCTTGGCATTCGACCGTATGTCACCAACAAGAACGACTTTAAAGGCACCTGCTTCTGTGCCGAAGCCATGAACATCGAAGGAAATGGCCGTGGTAAGCACCGTAGCTTCGTGATTGAGTATGACGAGGTCATCTGGATGGGTATGGAGGACCTTGTCGCCGGTGGCGACCACGACTGTAACGACGTTATCTTCGGTGTGGTGGCCGACGTCAAAGTACAGATGCCCGACATTGTCGACCCAAGCCTGAAAACCACCGACCCTGATCCGGGAACTGACCCTGACCCAGGCACCGATCCCGACCCGGGCACCGATCCTGACCCAACCGCAGAGATTGATGGTGTCATGCCGTGGACCATCGCCTACGAAGATGCCGGGCGCAACGCGGACTTCGACTTCAATGACGCTGTCATCAAGCTCATTCCCGACTACGAGAACGAGCGGTGCTGCATCCAGGTCATGGCCGCTGGCTCTCCCCAGCGTATGTACCTGCACTATGACGGTCCTGACGGCGACGTGAACATGGGTGAGATTCACGACCTGTTAGGCAGCAAGCTGACCTACGTCAACACCAAGGGAGCCATGGCCAACACACCGTTCGTGACCATTGACTGTGTGCCCTGGCCCAAGGACTACACCATGGCTAATGATGCCAAGCGCTTCTACATAGAGATTCAGCGAGGCACATGCAACGACTGTACCGACGTCATCACGCTGGCACAGGAGCCGGGCAAGATGCCAGAGGCCCTGTTGGTGGCCGGCGAATGGCAATGGCCCATGGAGGGCATCAACATTCTCTCAGCCTACGAGGATTTTCCCGGGTGGTCGCGCGATGCCACCAGGATGCGCTTCTGGGATTGGTACAAATATCCTGAATATGATTCATACGTCATATACTAAGACTTCAGACAATAATGACTAACATGAGAACGATAACAATCATCTTCTGCCTGCTCTGCTCTGTCACCATAAACTCAAAAACATCAACAGACAGCACAAGAGCAGACAGGGACCCTTTCTACTTCCAGCTATTTGGCGGCATTAACAAGTCGGCCAACGAGAACCTCCCCTGGACAGAATTTTCGGCTTATCCCTGGTCGGTGGGCGCCTTCGCAGCCATCGGTCGGGAGTTCAACCGTCTGTGGGGCTGGCGCGTGGCTTTACGTATCAACCACAACAAGAGCCGCAATGTGCAGGAATGTGAGGCGAAAGACGTATGGGGATGGAACAGCACGGCCCTCTTCGGCGATGTTACCTTTGACGTGACCGATATGCTGAACAAGAGAAAGACAAACTATACCGTGGACTCCATCAGGACCAAGAAGTTCAACCTGAAAGCCTTTGCCGGCATAGGCGGCTCCTACACCTGGGGGTTCGACAAGGTGCCACTGTCTTACAGTCATGCCTATTCGCGATCCAGCAGACTCGTTCCTGCCATACAGGCAGGAATCACCGCCACATGGCGGCTGAGCGACCGTTGGCGCTTCGGCGCGGAACTCAGCCAGACGCTGTTTGAAGACCACTTCAACGGTGTGGCATACGATGCGCCGCTCGACGCCCGCACCAACCTGAAGGTCGGCCTGACCTACCTACTGGTTAAAAAGGTAAAGAAGAAAAAGCAGGTCCTCCGCAAGATCAGGCTGAAGGAGTGTCCTCCGCTTCCAATGATTATGCCCGACCCGGAAGATATCAAGCGACGGGTGCTCAGCGGCCATGCCTTCCTCGACTTCCCCGTTAACGAGACCATCATCTATCCGCAATATCGCAAAAATCCTGAGGAACTTGCTAAGATAAAAGCCTCTATCGACAGCGTCATGTTCGACAAGTCGGTAGTCGTGACACGCATCACCCTGCACGGCTATGCTTCGCCTGAGAGTCCTTACAGCAACAACACACGCCTGGCAAAGGGGCGCACAGAATCGCTGAAGAACTATCTCATGCGCCACTTCAACTTCCACCCAGGGGTATTCCAGACCGACTATACGCCTGAGGACTGGGATAACCTCAAGGGTTTCCTGCTTAACACCGATTCGCGCAAGATCAAGGGCAGTTTTTGGTATGACAGCCAGTCATACGAAGAAACGCCCGAAGCACCTGCCGTGCTTCTTGAGCACAGCGAGGAACTGCTACAGATTATTGACCGACAGATGGATGCCGATGCCAAGGAAGAGCTGCTGAAACGGGTGGCTGGCGGCGAGCCTTACCGCTGGCTGCTGCAGTATGTCTATCCAGGCCTGCGCCACACCGACTACACCATTGAGTATCAAGTGAAGGCATACCCCGTGGAAAAAGGCCGCAAACTCATCTACACCCATCCTGAGGCCATGAGTCTTGAAGAGATGTACAACGTGGCCATGAGCTACGAGGAGAAGACCGATGACTGGCTCGACGCACTGATGATTGCCGCACGCCAGTATCCTGAAGATCCCAAGGCAAACCTTAATGCCGCCTGTGGCTGTGTCATGACCAAGCGCCTGACCGATGCCAAGTATTTCCTGAAGAAAGCCGGCAATCTGAAGGAGACCCGCTACGTCCGCGATGTCATTAAAGCCATGGAAGGCGATGTGCATTGGAAGATAGAGAGCAAGCGTGTAGTGGTTATCGACGAATAAAAACAAATAAAAATATCATATTAAAAAAACTATGGACAACATCAAAATCTGTGTAATCGGCCTTGGCTACGTAGGTTTGCCATTGGCCCGACTCTTCTCAACAAAGTATAAAACGATTGGTTTTGACATGAACCAGAAGCGGGTGGATGCCCTAATGACAGGACATGATGCCACGCTCGAAGTCAGCGACGAACTGCTACAGGATGCCATCAACAACCACGGTTTAGTCTGCACGACAGATATAGAGAAAATCCGCGACTGCAACTTCTATGTGGTGGCCGTGCCTACCCCCGTCGACGAAGACAACTACCCCGACCTGCGTCCGCTGATAGGTGCCAGCGAGACGGTGGGAAAAGTCATTGCCAAAGGCGACATCGTGGTCTATGAGAGCACCGTCTACCCCGGCGTGACAGAGGACGAGTGCCTGCCAGTGGTGGAGCGTGTCAGCGGACTGAAGTTCAACGTCGACTTCTTTGCCGGCTACTCACCAGAGCGTATCAACCCGGGCGACAAGGAACATACCGTGGAGAAAATCAAGAAGGTGACCTCGGGCTCTACGCCTGAGATAGCAGACCTTGTGGACGGTGTCTATAACAGCGTACTCATTAACGGTACCCACAAAGCCTCCAGCATCAAGGTGGCCGAAGCCTCGAAAATCATTGAGAACTCCCAGCGCGACGTGAACATCGCCTTCATGAACGAGCTGGCACGCATCTTCAATGTGATGGGCATCGACACCCACGACGTCATTGAGGCTGCAGCCTCTAAGTGGAACTTCATCAAGCTGTCACCGGGACTCGTCGGCGGCCACTGCATCAGTGTCGATCCCTATTACCTCATTCAGAAGGCACAGGTCTATGGCGTTTGGCCACGCATCATGATGACGGCCCGTCGCCTGAACGACACGATGGGTGAGTATGTGGCTGAACAGGTTATCAAACTGATGAACAAACGGGGTGTGCTGGTCAAGGATGCCAAGATTCTCCTTCTCGGCGTAACCTTCAAGGAGAACTGTCCCGATATCCGCAACACCAAGGTGGTGGATATCTATGAGGCGCTGAGCGAATATACCCAGAACATCACCATCTACGACCCCTGGGCCAATGCCGCACACGTTGAGGAGGAGTATCATGTGCCGGTGGTCAACACGCTGCCTGCGGAGGAGAAATACGACGTGGCCATCCTGGCTGTCTCTCACAAGGAATTCCTTAATCTTGACATCAAGTCATTGCTGAACGACAACGGTCTGGTCTACGATGTCAAGGGCTTCCTGCCACGTAATATGGTTGACGGAAGGCTATAAACAACTTTTTTCGGGAAAAATTAGAAAAAGTGGCAAAATGATTTGGAAAATAGGAATATTTTTCGTATATTTGCAGCAAATATTCACTAATAACCAACTATTATCATGACAAATCCCGCCAATTTTTTGACGAGAGTGTGCTTATTCGCATGCGCCTCCATCCTGATGATTTCATGTAAGGATACTGACGACTTTTTTAATGAAAAAGAAGACAACCCTACTGTAAAGGGAGCTAACACGTTCGACTTCTCAACCACCCAGGAGGTTGACCTGATTGTCGACTACTCTGACTTTAATGCCAAGATTCCTGTGTACTTCAGCGTGTACAACGTTAATCCTTTCGTCAACGAGAACACGCCTGAGGAATTTATCGACGAGACCATCAACCCCATCTTCTCGGGCTACACCGACAAGCAGGGAAAGTTTGACGAGACGGTCACCTTGCCGGCCTATGCCAAGCGCCTGCATGTCGTCACAGGCAACTTCCTGGTCGGCTTAAGACGCAACATGACCGCTGTTGAGAATGGTGAGGCTGTCATGGTGGTCAAGAATCCCGTCAAGGAGTCTGCCAGCCCCACCAGGGCCTACCGCGTAGCCGGTGCCGGCTCGTCTACCAATGACCTGTCAGGTATGACGCATCTGTACAAAAAGGGCGACGGCACACAGGTGTACAAGCCCTGGCTGACAGCATTGGGAACATGGAACTCGGCCAGCGGACGTCCTGACTATCTGCTTGACAAGACCGACCAGACACTTATCAACAAAGGCCTGATCTTCTCCGAAGATGAGATTTACGGTATGTTCAACACGGCTTGCGATGCCCTCAACTCCGGAACAAACCTGAAGGAGCAGTATCGTGCCGCCGCCGATCTGAGACTGGTTAAGGACTCTGAGGTGAGCATCACCGCATTAGGCAGCAGCACCTGTTGGAACAGCTCGCTGGGCTACTATTATTATAATGAGAACACCCCGCCGACGAGCCAGATGGACCTGAACATCATCATGATCTTCCCCAATACGCAGGACGGCGAGTGGCCCCGTGGCAGTTATCCCAACAACAAATACAATGGCAACATCGGTGCCCTCCGTGGCGATGTGGTGCAGCTGATGTACTATCCGCCTACGGCCGATGGTGGTATAGACACGTCAAATGGTACCACAATGTTCCCTGCCGGCACCAAGATTGGCTTCATGCTGAAGACCAATGCCTGGGGACAGAGAGGAAAGGACTATGCCGTCAATGGTAACAGTTATGCCAGTAAGAAAAACATCTGGGCAAGCAGCACCGACGGCTTGTCGGGAGCTTACGACAGCGGCGTGAAGTATCCTAATCCGGATGGCGAAGCCCGCTCGGCTAAGTTCTCCTATACCGCTCCCAATGGCAGTCAGTATGTGGTGGTGTCGTTTGAGGATGCCTGCGATGACAAGGACTATGACGACCTGATGTTTGCCCTCAATCCTGCCGACGCCTTTGACTTTGATGATGTGGCAAAGATTGAAAATCGAAGAGCTACCACATACGGTGTCTATGGCTTTGAGGACAAGTGGCCCGAAGCTGGCGACTACGACATGAACGACCTCATGATTAACTGTAAGCATGAGCTGGAATTCTATCAGCTCCCCGACGGCTCCAAGAAACTGAACAAGGAGCGTTTCTATCTCACCACCTATCACAACTACATCACCTTGAAGAATGGCTTGGCAGTCGATTTGCAAAGCTCTAACATCGCCACTATCTACGTAAACAAGCTCCTGCCCGGACAGACCAAGTATGCCTCTGAAACCTACACGATGCAGAACAAGATGTACTACTACCTGCCCGAAATTAGGTGGGGAGGCAAAGACGACACAAAGGAGACGAGAATGTGGTACCTCACCGACGACATCACGAAAGACGAGAACAAGACAACGGGCGAAGGTGTGACATGGGTGTTCGAGGTGACTTATTCCAAGGGCTTAACGAAGAGCGGAACCACCATCAGGCCCTTCCTCTGGCGTGCCGGAGATAACGGACAGGTGGAGGTGCATCTGCCCTGGGTAGATCCGACCAATAAAGCCGACAAGACCTTATTTGGAACAGGAGCTGACAAGTCTGATCCTACTGTCAAAAAGTCAAACGGCCAGAAGATGTACTATGTCGGTAGTGATAAATTTCCCTTCGCATTCTATCTGGATGGCGTAGATATTACCGAATTCCAGAACACCATCCTGAAACGCGAGAATGAAAGTAAACGCATTGACAAGTTCTTCCCTGACTTCTTGGAGTGGTCTGTCAGCGATGGCATGAAGAGTACCGACTGGTATCTGCACCACCTTGATTCGGAGATCATAGAAACTACAGAATAACTTTATCATACTGTCCGCCAAGGGGATGTGCCATCGTTGGCGCATCCCCTTAACTATCACAATCAGGAAAAATGCCATCAAGGCATCAGGAAAAATGAAAACATTTCTGCTCATACTATCAGCCATCATTCTCTCCGGTAACACGGCAACAGCGCAAACCAGTAACAATGACCCCAAACTCTCCGGAACGGTGATAGGTACACTGAATTCGGTAGACTATAATACCAACACGGCATCGACGACAGTCAATACCCGCGACTGTGCCTTTGACGATAATGTCAACACGTATTTCGCCGCCTACGACCGCAGTTTCGCATGGGTGGGACTCGACCTGGGCAAGGCTCACGTCATCACACGCATAGGCTGGTCGCCAGCACGTCGCGACCGTGGAGCAGAAAGGCTGCTTCTGGGCGTCTTTGAAGGGGCCAACACGCCAGACTTCATGGATGCCCTTCCGCTTCACATCATTACCAAGCCGGGCACATACGGCATGATAGACTATGCCGACGTGACATGCTCCAAAGGATTCCGCTACGTACGCTATGTGGGACCTTCTGACGAGCGCTGCAACATCGCCGAGATAGAGTTCTATGGCCATCAGGGAGAGGGCGATTCCACCAACCTCTACCGACTGACGAACCTGCCGACGGTAAGCATCCACACAGAAAACAATGTAGAGCCCTACGATAAAGAGCATGACATCAACGCACTGATAACCATCATCAGCGAACAGAAGATTCGTACAGACTCAGGGACGGTGCGACTGCGCGGCAACGGCTCCATCACCTTTCCCAAGAAGCCCTACCGCATCAAATACGACAAGAAGCACAGGGTGCTCGACGCTCCGGCCAAAGCCAAGAAATGGACGCTCATCAACAACTACAGCGACAAGACCCTGCTGCGTAACCTGCTGGCTTTTGAACTCAGCCGCTGTCTGGAAATGCCATACACGCCTTTTGGCCAGTCTGTAGACGTGCTGCTGAACGGCGAGTACAAGGGAAACTTCCAGCTGTGCGACCATATCGACGTCAAGAAAAACCGCGTGGACCTTGTTGACACGCTGGCTGTGGAAAACGGCGACACGCAGAGTACAGCCTTCCTCATCGAAGCCGATGCTCGCGCAGAGACGGAAGCATGCTGGTTTACCTCGGATAAAGGCACCAAGATGACCATTCACTATCCTGATGACGACGAGATAACGCCAGAGCAAAAGACTTATATTATGAATCGCTATAATGCGCTGGAGAAAGACTGGACGAAAACGTTAGACCTAAGCACCTTTCTCCGCCATTTCATAGTAGGCGAGCTCTCGGGTAACACAGATACCTACTGGAGTGTGTATATGTATAAGCATCGCGAGAACGACACCATCTTCGTAGGGCCGGTCTGGGACTTCGACCTTGCCTTTGACAACGACCAGCGCATCTATCCCGTCAACGGGAAGAAAGACTACGTGTACCGCAGCGGAGGCAGCACCACGGGCTACATGGGCGCCTTTGCCGACAACATCGTAGTGCGCCATGAAGGGGCAAAGACCCGGTTACGGGAGATATGGGGACAGGCGCGCGAAGACCGTCTCAACGAGCAGCATCTCCTTGACTTCATCAACCTTCATGCCGAGAACCTGCAACAGTCGCAGCAGCTGAACTTCATGCGCTGGCCGGTGATGAACGAGCTGGTGCAGCAGAACCCTGTCCTGTGGGGAAGCTATGATGCCGAGGTTGAGAACGTGCGCCGCTTTATCAGCGAACGCCTGCTATGGATGGACAATAAGATTGGCTATACCTACCAGCCCGACGGCATCAGCGACCTGTCGCGTGACGGCAACTTTCCACAGCGTGTCTACAGCCTCTCCGGTCAGCCATGTTCGGCTGACCTGGAGCATCTGCCCAAAGGCATCTATATCCAGCGGCAGGGACGCCAGTCAAGGAAGATTCAGGTGCGCTAACACAAGCGACATAATAGGTGACACCATAATTCAACAAACTACTTATAAAACTGCTTATGAAACAAACAATTATTGTAATTCTGACTTTCCTGGCCGTCAGTGTTGGTACCAATGCCGCCGAGGTGGTGTGGTATGATGGCAGTCAGGCTGTCAGTTATCAGGTACAGGGCAAGGTGGCGCCGGTGGTGGACATTGCCCTGCAGATGTTCCGTAGCGACATGCAGCAGGTGACGGGGCGTGAGGCTGTGAGCAGCAAGAATGCCACCATCCAGATTTATGAACTGGACAAGAACGGCGGGGCTGCGTCGAAACTGCGCAAGCAGGGCGTGCCCGTGGATGATGTCAAGGGCAAGCATGATGCCTTCTATATCGGCACCAGCGGGGGAAAGATTCTCGTTGTCGGCAGCAATGGCCGCGGCTGTGCCTACGGTCTGCTGGAACTGAGCCGCATGGCAGGCGTGTCGCCCTGGGTATGGTGGGGCGACGTGGTGCCTGAGAAGCGTGACCGTCTGGTCATGGACGCAGCGTTCACAACGCTGCAGGCACCCAGCGTCGAATACCGTGGCATCTTTATCAACGATGAGGACTGGAGCCTGCGTAACTGGGCGTGGAAGCACTATGAGAAGACCGACCAGTTTGGTGCTATGGGGCCCAAGACCTATAAGGCCATCTTCCAGCTGCTGCTCCGTCTGAGGGCCAACGCCATCTGGCCAGGTATGCACACCGGCACGCCGGGATTCTTTACCATCAAGGGTAACAAGGAGATGGCCGACTCCTGCGGCATCCTCATCGGCACGTCGCATTGTGAGCCGCTGCTCAGAAACAACGTGGCCGAGTGGGACCACGCCGTGCGCGGTGCTTATAACTACATCACCAACCGCGAGCAGGTGCAGCAGTACTGGATAGAGCGCCTGAAGGAAGTGAAGGGCTCTGAGGAGTTTTTTACCATTGGTATGCGTGGCATCCATGACGGTTCGATGGAGGGTGTGAAGACCAAGAAAGAGAAACTGGACGGCTTGCAGATGGTGATTGACGACCAGCGTGAGCTTATCAGGAAATACTATGACAAGGACGTGGAGCGCGTGCCTCAGGTGTTTATTCCCTATAAAGAGGTACTGGAGATTCTGGAAAACGGTCTCAAGGTGCCCGACGACGTGACACTGATGTGGTGCGACGACAACTATGGCTACATGACCCGCCTGAGCGATGCCGAACAGCAGCAGCGACAGGGTGGGGGAGGTGTCTACTACCACTTGTCGTACTGGGGACGTCCGCACGACTACATATGGCTGACGACGACACAGCCGGGCCTGGTCTACTCCGAGATGAAAGCTGCCTACGACCATAACTGCCGTAAGTTGTGGATAGTCAACGTCCACGACCCGAAGGTGGCGGCTTATGATCTGGAGCTGTTCCTCGATATGGCGTGGGATATCAAAAGCCTCACCCCCAGCCCCTCTCCGAAAGAGAGGGGAGTGATTACCATTGAGCAGCATCTGGAGCGGTGGCTGTGTACGCAGTTCGGCCAGGAGGTGGGCAAGGCGGTATTCCCCGCCATGAAGGAGCTGTATCGTCTCTGCGGCATCCGCAAGCCAGAGTTCATGGGCTGGACGCAGGTGGAACTCAGTGATAGAAAAGCCTATCCCCGTGGCCGTTCGCACGTCATCGATACGGAGTTCTCGGAGTCGGAGTTCGGCAACGAGATGGACCGTTACCTGCAAGACTATGCCAAGGCTTGCAACATTGCAGACCAGTATGCCAGCAAGGTGCGTCCCGAGCTGCGCGATGCCTACTTTGCCGCCGTACAGTATCCGTTGAAGGGTGCCAAGGCCATGGCCGAGAAGATGCTCTTTGCCCAGAAAGCCCGCTCAAAGTATCAGGGACAGACCGACAAGGCTTTGGAAGGCCGCGAGGACTATATGAAGGCCACGGCAGCAACGAGCATCCGTGCCTACCGTGAGATTCAAGCGCTCACCAGACAGTATAATGCGCTGGGCAGCGGCAAGTGGAAGGGTATCATGAACATGATGCCGCGCGAACTGCCGGTGTTCAACCCGCCGACGCTGCCTTACCTGCCCGAAGACCTCAGTCTCAACGCCCCGGCGCTGAGTAGCAGCAGTCCTAAAGGCAACGACTTCGTAGCCCGCAATGCCTGCGATTTCACTCGCTTCACCCCTCCTTCGGAGGGGCAGGGGGAGGCTGCCGTTATCCAGATGCTCGGCCACTCTATGAATGCCGTCAGTATCCCTAAGGGCTGTGAACTTGTCTATGAGTTTGAGACCGCCAAGGAGGGCGATGCTACGCTCTATACCGCTATGATTCCCACGCAGCCCAATGACAAGGGCGACCTGCGCTATCAAGTTTCCCTTGACAACCAGGAGCCTGTGGTCATCTCGCTGAAAGAGAAATACCGTTCAGACTTCTGGAAGTTGAGCGTGCTCCGTGGGCAGGCCTTGAAGACTACCCCCGTGAAGGTGTCGAAGGGCAAGCACACCCTGAGGATTAAGGCCCTCGACGACCATATCATAGCCGACCAGTGGATGCTGGATTTCAAGCAGGGCCGTAAGTTCTATGTGATACCCGTGAATTAATTGATAATTGACAATTGACAATTGAAAATTATGAATTATGAAACATCTTCTGAACAGTTTATTCTTTATTCTTTTTTCATTATTCTTTAGCAGCGTAGCTGCGCAGAAGAGTGAGGTTGTTTACCTCTCCGGTCACGGACCTGAGGATGCCGTGAAGTGGGAGTTCCGCTGCTCCGAGGGGATGCGCTCCGGCAAGTGGGGCAAGATTGATGTGCCCTCTTGCTGGGAGCAACAAGGCTATGGCGGACTGACCTACGGTCGCTACTATATCTACGACCGCGAAGGCGAGAAGAAATGGGCCGACCGCCACGACAACCGGCTTACCAAGGAGTATGGCGAGTACCGCTACCGTTTTGCGGTGCCCCGCCAGTGGGAAGGCCGTCAGGTGAGCATCGTCTTCGAGGGTGCCATGACCGATACCGAGGTGAAAGTCAACGGTCAGCAGGCAGGTGCCGTACACCAGGGCGGCTTTTACAGGTTCAGTTACGACATTACCGACAAGCTGCTTTATGGCAAGAAGAACCTGCTGGAAGTGAAGGTCAGCAAGCACTCTGCCGACAAGTCGGTGAACGCTGCTGAGCGCCGTGCCGACTGGTGGCTCTTTGGCGGCATCTACCGTCCCGTCTACCTGGTGGCCAAGCCACAGACGCAGATAGCGCATGTGGCTATCGATGCCCGTGCCGACGGCAGGCTGCGTGCCAATCTGCGCTGTAAGAACCTCAAGGGTGGCGAGCAGCTGGAGATGACTATCCAGCGCAAGGGCGACAACCTGGCATCGGGCCGACAGCTGGTGGCGCTGAAAGCCGTTGACAGCCAGACGGTAGAGACACGTTTTCAGAACGTCAAGCCCTGGGACACGGAGCACCCTAACCTCTACGAGATAACATTCCGTCTGCTGTCTAACGGCGATAACATCTATGAGACGACAGAGACCATCGGTTTCCGTACGCTGGAGTTCCGTCCCCACGACGGTATCTACCTCAACGACGTCAAGTTGCTGGTGAAGGGTACCAACCGCCATTGTTTCGACCCCGAGACGGGCCGTTCGGTGAGTCATGAGCGCAACCTGCAGGATATCCGTCTCATCAGGCAGATGAACATGAACGCCGTACGCTCACACTATCCCCCCGATGTGGACTTCCTCAACCTATGCGACTCCTTAGGCGTGCTCTATCTGAACGAGCTGGCAGGCTGGCAGAACAGTTACAGCGATGCCGTGGGCCATAAGCTGGTGCGCGAGATGGTGGAGCGCGACGTGAACCACCCCTGCCTCTTCCTCTGGAGCAACGGCAATGAGGGCGGTTTCAATACCCACCTCGACGGCGACTTCGCCCTCTACGACCCGCAGCAGCGCCACGTGGTACATGCCTGGGCCGACTTCGACGGGCTGGACTGCCGCCACTATCCCACCATGGCCGACCAGGCCTACCGCCTGGAACATGGGCAGACGGTGTTTATGATGACCGAGTTCCTGCACAGCCTCTACGACCGTGGCCAGGGTGCCGGTCTGGAGGGTATGTGGGCAAAGTTCCGCCGTTCGCGCCTCTTTGCCGGTGGCTTTATCTGGGCCTACGTCGACGAGACCGTCCACCGCCGCGATACCGACAAGATGGACACCTATGGCCCTAATGCCCCCGACGGCATTGTCAGTGCCGAGCGCCAGCCCTTAGGCAGTTTCTATACCGTCCGTCAGGTGTGGTCGCCCATACAAGTCAAGGATTTCGAGGCCAGTCCCCGTTCGTTCCGTGGCTCGTTTGCTGTTGAGAACGGCTATCTGTTCAGCCGGCTGAGTGAGGTGACGATGAAGTGGAAGAGCCTCACCCCCAGCCCCTCTCCGAAAGAGAGGGGAGTGAATAGTTCTGCGGAGATTGTTGCTGAGGGAACAGTGACATTGCCTGACATTGCCCCCGGCGAAACAGGACATGCACACTTTGAACTGCCGAAGGACTATCATAAGGGCGATATCCTGAAGTTGGAGGCCTATAACCAGCAGGGCGACACCGTCTGCACCTGGACCTTCCCCATCAAGCGGCCCGTGGAATATTTCGCCGCCACCGTTCCCGACGCGTCAGCGTCGGGCACCATCACCGAGCAAGACACCCTCATCACCCTCTCTGCCGGTGGCGTGACGGCCAGGCTGAGCAAGAACACCGGTCTGCTTGCCTCGTTGCAGAAGGGCGACACCATAGTGCCGCTGACCAACGGACCGCTGCCCGTGGGCATCAAGGCACAGTTGCGTGAGATGAAGATAGATAAGGAACACGCGCGTGTGGTGGCCAAATACGACGGCGGCATCGACAGCATCATCTGGCGCATGACGCCCGACGGACTGCTGGGCATGGAGGTGCTGATGCTTAACTGGCGCACCGATAACAAAATGAAAGACAACTACCTGCCTGAGAAGTGCTACAACCTCGGACTGACGTTCAGTTATCCTGAGGAGGTCGTCAGCGGCATGCGCTGGATGGGCCGCGGCCCTTACCGCGTGTGGAAGAACCGCCTGCCGGGGCCTCAGTATGGTGTCTGGCAGAAGGACTACAACAATACCGTCACCGGCGAATACTACTATCCCCAAATCTATCCTGAGTTCAAGGGCTATCATGCCAACCTCTATTGGGTGACGTTAGAGCGAGAAACGAGGAAGGAGGAAGGAGGAACGGGGAACGAGGGTGGCCTTACCGTCTACACCGAGACCGACGGCCTCTACCTGCGGGTGTTTACCGCCGAGGAGCAGCGCGACCGCGAGGGGCGCGGCAAGAGTGTGCCTGAGTGGCCTGAGGGCGACCTGTCGTTCCTGCTGGCCATACCCGCCGTCAACTCTCAGGGTGCCGATGGCGAACCCTATACCATCAAGATCCGAAAGGACGATGCTGGCTATCGTATTAAACTATGGATTCAACTTTGACTATGAAACATTTTTCTTTTATCCTAACCGTCGTTTTGAGTGTGCTGACAGGCAAGACAGCAGCAGAGACTCAGAGATCCTACAACCTGGTGTTCATCGGCAATAGCATCACCTATGGTGCCCTGCATGAGCAGCGTGAGCTGACGGCGCCGCCCGTCCAGTGTGCCCGCTGGCTGTCACAGCAGGAAGGCATCGACACCGTCTACTTCAAGAACTGCGGGCGAAGCGGAAAGACCTCCTACCACTTCCTCCCTGACGCCGCCGACGTGATACCGGCAGGCGACAAGACCTATTTCGCCGATGTGGTCAAGAGTACTCGCGAGCTGGTAAAGACCCATCCGGGACTGCCCTTGGTGTTCAGCTTCAAGCTGGGCACCAACGATGCCGTGGAACGCAAGCATAATGCCCATACTGAGCCGGCCGATTATGCCAGGAACCTGACGGTCATCATCGACTCCCTGCTCCGCCTGTGGCCCGATGCCCATGTCGTGCTCAACCGTCCTATCTATAACACCTCTGACTATGTCACTAAGAACGGCTCCGTGGCCTCCAAGAAGAGCCTGAAGCTGCTGGCTGCCTATTACCAGCAGTTCCAGACCGTCGTTGCCAACAGCAAGGCTGGTCATGTGCATATTGGCGATGCCGATGCCTACGACTATTTCCTGAAGCATTACCTGACGGATATTGTTGAGGAGAAGGATGCCCACGGCAAGTCCTACTGGCTGCACCCCAATGAGAAGGGTGGTCAGATGTTGGGCGAGTACTGGGGTAAGGCCCTGCTGCCTGTGCTGAAGGCCATGCCCGCCATTGACCCGCTGAAGGGAAAGAAGATAGGCTTCATCGGCGACAGTTATGTGCGCAACCACCGTGAGCCGGTAGAAAACACGTGGCACTACAAGTTTGCCCGCAAGCACGGCATGGAGTATTATAACTATGGCAGAAACGGCAACTGCATCGCCCTCGACCTGAAGCAGTGGGGCACGGCCATGTACAAGCGCTATACTGAGATGCGCGACGACCTTGACTATGTGGTGGTGGTGGCCGGTCATAACGATGCCTCTGGCAACAGGATCGACAGCATCGGTATCGACACGTTCAAGGAGCGTCTGGCCATCTTGTGTGAGGGCCTTATCGAGAAATATCCCAAGGCCCAGCTGTTCTTCTTTACCCCCTGGACCTGCCAGAACTTCATTGGCAGCAAGCGCCAGGTGGTGGTCGATGCCATGCTTGAGGTGTGCGGCAGTTATGGCATACCGGTGTTCGATGCAGCCCGCAACAGTAATATCTTCGTGCGCAGCGAACAGTTTCGCAAAATCTACTTTCAGGGCGGCAAAGGTACGGACACGGCCCACCTTAACGCCCGTGGCCACGACCGGTTCCTGCCCATAGCCGAGCACTTTATCCTGCAGTATGTGAGATGATGGTGGCCGACGGTGAACGATAATACTGAATTACGTACAAACGTCCTGCTTGTAGGCGGGACGTTTTCCGTACTTTTGCGGCAGGAAAACAACTAAAAACATCTTTAAGTATGAAAACAACGCTACTGACTTTAGCTTTCGCTTTGTCGACCATGCTGCCCATGGCAGCTCAAACAGCCAATATGCAGGACCGTGGGCTCTGGGGCTCTATTGCCGTGGCTCCCGCTTCGGGAGCCATCAATCTCGGCGACTACCAGAGCGCCAACAACAAGGTGCTGCTCACCTGGCGCATGTTGCCCGGTGACACCGAGGACACCGCGTTCGATATCTGGCGCAAGATGGGCGACAACGGAACGTGGTCGTGTGTGAACGATATTCTCAAGACTGGGAAAAAAGCTATTCGGGGCACCAACTATCAGCATAATCCGCTAACAACCATTACCGGCGACATACACTACCGTCTGACCTACGCCGGACAGAAGGACTGCGACACCTATATTGGCGAATACACCATGAAGGCAGAGCAGGCCAAGGCCAAGGTGCCCTATATCTCTATCCCCCTGAAGACTACCGAGGATGTCAGCACCATCTCTACCTTCAAGTATCAGGCCAACGATATGTCGGTGGGCGACCTCGACGGCGACGGGCAGTTTGAGATTGTGGTGAAGCGCCTGCTGACCTACTACGATGCCGAGGGTAACGTGACAGGCACCAGCGAGGGTGCTGGCGACAGCGACCCGAGGGCTCAGCATATCGCCATCTTCGATGCCTATAAGTTGGACGGCACGTTCATGTGGCGTGTCATGTCGGGGCCTAACATCATTGCTGGCAACTCCATCAACTTTGCCGTGGCCGATCTCGATGGCGACGGCTGCGCTGAGGTGGTGACGAAGACCGGCGAGGGTACCGTCTTTGGCGACGGTTACACCATTCCCGATACCGACGGCGACGGCAAGACCGACTACCGCAGCGTGTGGCCCGCCGGTCACTATACCGGCGACGGTCCCAAGGGCTACGGTGGTCCTGAGTTCTTCTCTGTCATTGACGGTAAGACCGGCAAGGAGCTGGCCCGTGCCAACTTCATCGCCCGTGGTCCTGAGGGGCAGACACCCGCAGAGTGGGCCAAGAACTGGGAGGCTAACGACTGGAAATGGGATCCGCGTACCAAGAAGTACACGTGGAAACTGGCTAACTCCTTACGCTTAGGCGTGGCAGAGTTCACGGGTAGGGGCAAGCAGATATTCTTGGGCCGTGGCGTGTACGGCCGGACGGTCGTCGAGGGCTGGCAGTATGATGCCACGCCCGACGGTGAGTTTGCCGGTAAGTTGACCCGTCTCTGGAAGATTGACACCGACGATGCCGGCGGGCAGGACAAGAATAAGGACGGAAAACCCTATAGTGCCTATGCCAGTCAGGGCAATCACGCCTTTAACGTGGCCGACCTCGACGGCGACGGTCTCGATGAGGTGATGTACGGCTCGTGTGCCTGGGATAACGATGGTACCGGCCTGTGGTCTACGGGCCTGGGACATGGCGATGCCAACCATGTGGGCGTGTTCCAGAAAGACTATTCCGGCCTGCAGGTGTACCACTGCTTAGAGACAGGTGTTACCGAGGTGGCGCTCCATGATGCCAAGACGGGCAGCACCATCTGGGACATCCGCTCTGCTACTGCCAGCGACCAGGGCCGCTGCATGGTGGCCGACGTTGACCCCGCCTCGCCGGGCTGTGAGTTCTGGAAATACGGCAACGAACTGTTCACACAGAATGGCAAGGAACTGAAGGATAATGATGGTAACCGTAAAAAGGAAAGTTCGGCCAATGCCGGCATCTGGTTCGATGGCTATCTGAACCGCCAGATGATCAACGAGGGTATCATCCAGAGTTTCTCTCATGGCCGCACCTTCACCATCTACCGTTACGATATTTCGTTTAACAACAGCACCAAGTCCAATCCCGGCTGGTATGGCGATATGCTTGGCGACTGGCGCGAGGAGTTCATCGTGCCCAGCTCCGACAAAGTGACCGATATTAAGGTGTTCTCTACCTGGTATCCCACCGAGCACCGCATACCCTGGCTCATGACCGACCATACCTACTATATGCAGTGCATCCACGAGCAGGTGGGCTACAACCAGCCTACCAACGTGGGCTACTACTTAGGCAGCGACCGCAAGAGCGATGCCGAGATCTGGGAGGCTGCCGCCAAGGCTGAGGCCGACCGTCTGGCCGCCCGCGAACAGACACTGACCA
>Ga0310697_10000012_pt1 | contig 271837 bp, 211 predicted proteins | sample 172DNAGHGlowgp2_FD_203883 | JGI IMG/M metagenome (GOLD analysis project Ga0310697, IMG submission 203883) | Sheep rumen microbial communities from Palmerston North, Manawatu-Wanganui, New Zealand - 1728 DNA GHGlow gp2 (v2) (version 2) | ecosystem: Host-associated > Mammals > Digestive system...
GTTTTCAATAATTTTGTGTACCTTTGCATCCGCTTAACAAAAGTTTAGGGGCATAGCCCAGTTGGTTTAGAGCGCTGCAGTCACATTGCAGAGGTCCCCGGTTCGAGCCCGGGTGTCCCTACGAAAAGAAAATCCCACCGATTGGCGGGATTTTTTATTTCACGACGATCTTTCGACCTCTCTGGATGTAAACACCCTTCTTCGGTTGTTTGACACGCTGACCTCTGAGGTTGTAGATCGCATCATCGACAGGAACCGTCATATAGATTTCAAAAATACCCGTCATATCAGGCTTGACGTAATTGTCGTAACTGAAAGCCACATCAGCACTCATACCCCAGATGTACTGTTCCAGTCCAGGATAGTCAACAAAGGGATTGCGGTTCTTTTGAATGCCGTAGATAGCCTCATTGCGATTGATTTCCTTTTCGCTAATGGGATCCTGCTGTGCCCAGCGGAGGAGCATCGCCAGAGCCCAGGGCTTGAAGAAAGGAAACACAGTACCATCGAGCATCGTCTTCTCACCATGATCCCAGTCCATTGGACTACGGTCCTTACCACCACCGGTCTTGTAGGCCTCGTAGCAGGTAGCCATATAGAAATAGACACGGGCCAAGTCGCCCTTATACTCATCATTTGGCTCAAAGACACGGGGTTTTCCATTCACAACCGTGTAACCAATGGAGGGGTCACAGATGCCGAACTTCGAGAAGCCGCCTTCCGACTGTTTCGTGGGTGTTTTGCTCTTATCCACCTCACCATAGGGATAGTTGGAGCGCATGAAATTGACTGCACGGTCGGTGGGAAAGAGGTGATGCAGATCGGTGTACATCGGATAGTCGGTAGCAGTAGAGCCCTCGTTAAACCAACTCTTCGGCAAGGCATGCTCACGGTTATAAACCACACCTTCCTCATCGATATCACCGCCCTTGTCCTGATCCTTCTTCGGTGTGAAGTTGGAGATACCGGAATAGATATCCCATATCTTACCATCAGGACGGATATCATAGGAGTTGATGGCTTCCCACACACCAGGGGTATATGACTGTACCTCGTGTGGACTGATAATCTGGAAGAGGGCAGTCTTCAACTCGGCCCCCATCTTACCATCAGCCCCTTGATAGTAGGTACCTGTATCGTAAGATCCCTGTGCCCATGCTGAAAGCACGAACACAGGGACCATAATAAGTATCGTCAGTCGTTTCATCTGCTACTCAGCCTTCTTAAAGGAGAAGCAGACACCCTGACAGAGTTCTACAAGTTCCTTATAGGTATCCTTGTAGCCGATAATAGTAATCTCGTCGCCAACCTCAATACCGTTGTCGGCGATGAAGAACTTACGGGCATCACCCGTAGCACCCCAACCTGGATAGGTGCCATAGACATAGAGTTCATTGGTACCGTCTGTAATGTAGAGATTGCCATAGTCGTTCTCCTTACCATTACTGCCGAGCAGTGAACTGATCTTACCCGTTACCATATAATAGACGTTCTTGTCATCGGGCTTGGCGAGGAAGTCGGCAATACTCACCTCTGTGACAGGATAGAGCAATTCGAACTTACCACCGGCTGCCATCTGAGGTGTATCCTTATAACTGCTGCGCTTACCGACAGCCGTCACGACATCACCCACCTTGGCCTCTGTACCAGTGAAACCATCAGCCTTATAAACGAGAGTCTCACCACTGTAGTCCTTGATATAGAAGCCGGCCACATTATCCTTATAATAGTACATCTTAGTAAGCACACCAGTCAGGCTGTAGCGAGTGTCGTCTTCGGCAGCGGCGAGGAACTCAGCCACGGTAGCAGTAACTGAAGAGGTCTTGCCATTGAGCGAGAACAACCAGTTCTGTTTGCTGCTGAACTCAGGTGTAGTACCTTTATAGTAGATGACCTTACCAACGACCACCACTTCATCACCGACCTGAATCTGCTCATTACCCTCAACCCAAGGCTGATTGTCGAAATAGTAACTACTATATACAGTAAACACACCCGACTCCGTACCGTCATCAGAGATGTTATAAGTGGCCGTGCCATATTCTGCACTATAAGTGTACTTAACACTGGAAACAATACCCTTCACATAGACATCATTCTCAGAGACTACATCGGCACCGAGTCTCTTGGTATAGCCAATAGCGGCAGCCACATTGAACGGATCAGCGTCTGTACCACTACCCTTTGCCAAACCAGCCTGTTTGATGGTAGTCTGAGCGGTGTACACCTTCTTGCCATCAGTAGTCTTGAAGACAACCGTGGCTTCACGATCGGCACCATTGTTAGCCAATACATGGAAGATCACCTCAGGTACAGCACCAAAAGTGGTACCCGTTACAAACAGCCAGTCTTTAGCCGATTCAGGAATCTCTACAGCAACACCATTGCCCTTGCAGGAAAGCACGGCGGTGATATCACCACCCTCAACAGGCAGCGTGGCATCGGCAATACTCAGTGAATCGACCTTGATGAGTGACTTGCTGATATTCACAACACTGACATTCACCAACTCAACAGTACCATTGTAGGTGGTCTTCGGGCCTTCGACAGTAATCTCATCGCCCACCTCGATACCCCATGCAGCGATGGAGTTGTTTTGTCCGTCACGACCGCTCTTGTCGAGCGTACCATAGATATAGAGTTCGCCTGTACCGTCGTTCATGTACCAGTTACCATAGGTAGTATTGGCAATGCCTGTCACAGTACCTGTCACACGGTAGGTCTTGGCATCAGGACCAGCGATAACCTGCGCACAAGTTGCGTTGGAAACCTCAGAAAGGCCCTGGATGACATTGATCTCCTGCGTGCTGCTGCCACACTTGACTTTCAGCGTAGCCGTACGACCAGCGTATGCTTCAGCGGAGAAGGTGATGGTTATATCCTGTCCAGCAGCCCCACTGAGTGGGCTAACGGTCAACCATTCGGGTGTCTCCTTATAGACGGTTACCTTTTTGCCTTCAGCATCCTTGGTCTCTACAGCAATAGCCTTTTCAAACTGCCAGTCGGACGCAGCGGTCAGTTTTATTGTGGTGGATCCACCATTCTTATCAAGAGCCACATACGAGGTCGATACGCGGAGACCATCCAGATAGATGGGATCCTCGTCTGTTTTACATCCTGTCAGCAGGGTTATTACTGCTGCAAATAATGGAATAAAATATCTCAGTTTCATATTCTTTACCTTTTTACTTTCTTACCTTATTATTATTAGTTAAAGAAGTACTTGATACCTACTGAGGCATACCAGCACTGGCCAAGTGAATGATAGGGATTCCACTTCGATGTGTTGCCGTTGATAGCCTTCGGTGTTGAGAAGGTAGCATAGCCATCGGCATCGACACCCTCAAATTTCAGGATGCGAGAGTACTGAACGCTGCTGCTCGGAGCGGTGCTGTAATCAAGGTTGGCAATCTTGGATACACCCCAACTGCTATCAAAGAGGTTAAGCACATTCTTCACATCGAGACTCAACTGCAGGGTGTGCTTGGTCTTGCCGAAGTTCACATTGAAGTCGTGCTTGTAACTGAAATCTACACGATGAACCCATGGAGAATACACACTGTATGCCTCAGTATATTTACCCTGACGGTCGCTTAAATAGTCGTCACTGTGGACGAAGGCCATAAAGCGGTCACGGTCATCATCGCTGACGAAGCGGAACTCACGGTTGGCCACCTCCTGATCCGTAGGTACATAAACCACGTCATACTGGTAACCATCACCGTTCATATCGTTGCTCACGAGGTAAGAGGTGTTGAAACCACCACGCCAAGTCTCGTAAATCAGGCTATAGTGGTTGCCGCTCTTGTCGTGAATAGTGGCATTGGCCACAATACGGTCAGGTGTCACGTACTGCGAGTTGTGCAGACCAACGTTGTTTGGACCTTGCGCACAGGGGATATAGGTGAATGCCGATGAAGCATCACTACCCGGCATACCAGTCTTCTCCTTGCTGACCGTATGGGTATAGGCAGCCATCAGGCTAATCCACTCGGCAGGCTGTGCATTGAGGGTGGCATTGAATGTCCAACCATAACCCTTAGAGGTATTGTCGAGTACAAAGGCATTAGGCATCTGTACCGTCTTGCCTGCAGCATTCGTGTACATATACTTGAAATCCTGATAGAGGGCGCGGTTGTCAGCACCGTTCAGACGGGTGAAGCCACCTACGTCCTTGATGCTCCAGTCAGAGATACAGACGGCGTTGATGGTCTTATTGAAAATAGCCTCAAGCGTAGCGGTGAACGGGAACGATGTCGGAATCTGATAATCGACAGCAATAGAGGTCTTCCAAACCTGCGGCATCTTGAAGTCGGGGTTCACGGCATTGATGGCAGAACCGGCTTCACCATCCTTAGGCTTGATCGTCTGGGGACCGAGTCCGTGAGCAATCACATAATCGCGAAGAGTGTTACCAGTCATGATATTGCCTGCAAACTGCGACATATCAGTCTGCTTACCGCTATTCTTACCCGTAGCATTCCAGATACCCTTGTACTGCACCATGTTGGAGTTTGTGGGCATGTTGGTAAAGAACACAAGAGGTAGACGACCTGAGAAAAGACCTGTACCACCACGTACCTTCAGTGACTTGTCACCGAACACGTCCCAAGTGAAACCGAGACGCGGTGAAAGGGTCAGCGTAGAACTAGGCCACTTACCAGTATCAATATGCTGGCCATTGTAATCAAGGTCATAAATGGCTTGGTTGGTCATCAAGTCACTATTATTGAAGAACAAACCATCGACACGCAGACCATAGGTCAACTTAAAGTTATTAATGATGTTCCAGTCGTCCTGCAAATAGACACCGAGTTTATTAAACTGCACACGGGCAGCAGGCTCCGTCTCACCGTCATAACCGTAAGTGAGGGCCACGATCTCAGGATCGCTGTTAAAGAGCAGTGCTGGATTCAGCACACCGTTCTCCCACATGGCATCAGTGGCATTGAAGCGATAGTAACCTGTACCGTTACGCATATACATGTTGTCTGCCATCTGATACTCATAACTGACACCGGCAGTGATCTTATGGTTCTCCATGTAGTAAGTCACATCATCCTTAATGTTCCAGATGGTATTATGAACAGCATTATTCCATGTGAACAACTCATAACCGAGAGCCATGTAGTTGTTGCCGTCCTTCGTAATATCGATATGGGGGAATGGAGAAGACTTAGAATCACGGATATCATCGAGTTTCGAATAGGTAGCCAGCAACTGGTTCGAAAGTTTGTCAGTAAAGCGGCTGTTCAAGTCGAAAGTGAACGAGTGCACAATGTTATCCTGTGAGTACATGGTGTTAGCGAACGACATCGAAGACTTTGACATACGTTCGTCGGCCATACGGGCACCACCGTCCATAGAAGACTTGTTGGGTGCGTTCCATGCGGTATTCTTCGTATAGTTGTAGCGCAGGGCCAAATGATGTTTGTCAGTAATATTCCAGTCAATACGGGCCAGAATCTTGTAATTGCTCTCGTCAGCAGGGAAACTGGTATAAGAACCTGTATCATAACCATATTTGCTAGCCACATAGTCTGACACAGCCTGAAGGTCGGCCTTCGTGGTACGTGAGATATAGTTCTCAGGATCAGCCGGATTATCGGCATCAGCACCCTGCCAGCGGTTAACAACCGTCGGGGTCTTCACCATTTCTGCATTGACGAAGAAGAAGAGTTTGTCCTTGATAATCGGGCCACCAAGGGTCATACCCCATGTGGTCTTAGAATCCTTCTCACGAGCACCATTGATCGTCTCACGCTCCACAGCATCACCACGCAGGTTTTCGTTCTGGTGATACATATAGGCGGTACCCTTGAAAGTGTTCGTACCAGACTTCGTGATGGCGTTCACACCACCACCGATGAAGTTGGTCTGACGAACATCAAACGGAGAGACCACCACCTGCATTTCCTCGATGGCATCGATAGAAATCGGGTTTCCGCCACCAGGAAGGTTGGAACTCAGACCGAAGTTGTTGTTGAAGTTAGCACCGTCAACCGTGAAATTGGCCGTACGTCCGTCAGCACCGGCAAAACTCATGCCGTTACCGCCATAAGGAGACAGGCGGGTGAAGTCCGTAATACTACGAGAAACAGTCGGCATATTGGTAATCTGAGCGCTTGTGATGTTAGTTGAGGCACCGGTCTTTTCAGCAGCAAACTTCGAAGCCCTACCACTGACTACCACTTCTGCAAGTTCCGTGGCATCCTCTGTAATCGAGACTGACAGATTATAAGTTTCTGCCAACTGGAGGGTCACTCCTTTGACAACTCTCGGCTGGTAACCGATATAAGAAACAGTCACCTCATAAGGGCCACCTGTACGCATACCTTGGATGCTGAATCGACCAGAAACATTCGTTACTGCAGTGTAACGAGTACCAGAGGGCTCGTGTACAGCGACGATTGTAGCACCGATGACCTCTTCGCCGTTAGCATCGTCGAAGGTCACTTTACCTGCCATACTAGAAGTCGTGATTTGCGCCATCACTGCCGAAGAAAGCATCAGCAACAAGGCCACAAAGAAAAACAATTTTTTTTGCATAATATAAAAACTGCTATTAAATAATTAATATTTTCGGGACTAACCCTTCTTTTTCCGCTGCAAAATTAACTCTTTTTTCCGATATAATACAATTTTATCTAAATTATTTCTCAAAAAAAAGAGTTAAAGTGAAAACTCTAAACATTTATCAAGAATAAATGCTTTTTTCTATATGAAATCAACGCAAAACGACACCCGTAAAGATTCGTCCAGAATCAATTCCCAAGCGTCGGGCCGAGAAATAATCGTCGGTCTGAACATAGGTGCAGATATCCGTCATTCGGATATTCTCAGATGGGATACCTACGGCCTCTAATTGCAGCCGACAGCACTTTGGCAGGTTTATGTGCCACTTCTCCTCCCGCACCGCGATGGCATCCATCGGATAACCAGCAGAAGCAAAGGCATTATACACCTCGTCGCCCACCTCGAAATTACGGCATGAGATGCCTGGTCCTATCACAGCCAGCAGACTTTCTGGCTTTGAATGATAAGACCTTATCATCGAAGCAACTGCGGCTTCAGCGATGTTTGCCACCGTCCCGCGCCAACCACTGTGTACCACCCCGGCGGCATGATGCTCCGGGTCATATATAATAATAGGTATACAGTCGGCCGTCGAGACACCGATACATACATCCGGTACATTCGTGATCAGGGCATCGATGCCCTCCGTCGCAGTGCGACGGATGTCTTCTGACAAGAGAAAAAAGGTCTTGCTGATTTGGGTGATGCCCGTACCATGCACCTGATGGGGCATGATGAGACGGTCGGACTTGATATGAAGTAATTTACAGAGCGCCTTTCGGTTTTGGGCAATATGGTTCGGATCATCGCCACAATAGCCATTCACATTAAACGTGCCATAATTACCCTCACTCACGCCACCATGACGCGTGCTACTGAAAGCCGTCACTCGTTCAGACAAATCGTAATATGTCAACTGGGGGTCAGACTTCTTCACTGTCCTCTTCATATTCGAAGTCGTCAAGGTCTTCGATTTCTTCTTCGTCAATGTATTCGATATCCTCGTCCTCACCCTCGTCGGCCAGTTCCTCTGCAAAGTGACTCATATCCTTGTCACGATGCACCAGGGTATCCTCAGCCGTCAGGGCTGCCAGTTTGTTACTCTCGGCATTCAGTTCTTTCCAGAGTACATCCTTCAACTCATCGAGGCCAAACCCTGTCACAGCAGAGATAAAGACAACAGGAAGATCCTCTGGCAACGTCGCACGGAGCATCTCGATGAGTTCCTCGTCGAGCAGGTCGCACTTTGTCACTGCCAACACACGGTGCTTATCGAGCATCTCTGGATTGAACTGCTTCAACTCATTGAGCAAAATCTCATATTCCCGTTTGATATCGTCCGTATCACCCGGCACCATGAAGAGCAACAGCGAGTTGCGTTCGATATGTCGCAGGAAGCGTAGTCCAAGGCCCTTACCCTCTGAGGCTCCCTCGATAATTCCAGGGATATCGGCCATCACAAACGACTTATTGTCGCGATAGCCCACAATACCCAACGAGGGTTCCATCGTGGTAAACGGATAGTTGGCAATCTTCGGACGGGCGTTGGAGAGGGTTGACACCAAGGTGGACTTGCCGACATTGGGGAAACCCACGAGTCCCACATCAGCCAGGAGTTTCAGTTCGAGGATGATGGTCATCTCCTGCATAGGCTCACCAGGCTGCGCATAGCGTGGTGCCTGGTTTGTGGCCGAACGAAACTGGAAATTACCCAGTCCACCACGTCCGCCTTTCAGCAGCAACACTTCCTGTCCATCGTAGGTCACATCGCAAACATATTTGCCCGTCTCGGCATTATAGACCACCGTTCCACAAGGCACGTCGATATACACATCCTTGCCGTCAGTGCCGTGACACTTGTCCCTGCCGCCATTGCCGCCATGTTCCGCGAAAATATGACGCTCATACTTCAGATGGAGCAGTGTCCAGTAGTTATGGTTGCCACGCAGATAGATGCTACCGCCCTTACCACCATCGCCACCGTCAGGTCCGCCGTTGGGGTTATACTTCACATGCTTCAGGTGCATCGAGCCCTTACCGCCCTTACCCGAGCGGCACATGATCTTGACATAATCTACGAAATTGCTCTCCATCTTTCTAAGATTATCTAGGCTATCCTAGGAATGCCTAGGATTGCCTAGATACTATCTATCACCTCGCAAATATCAGCAAAGATACGATCAAGTTCTCCTAAGCCATTAATATGATAATGGATACCCTCTTTCTTGTACCACTCAATAAGCGGCTGCGTCTGCGAGTGATACACCACGAGGCGCTTCTTGATGGTCTCCTCGTTGTCGTCAGCGCGTCCGCTCTGCTGACCGCGCAGGATCAGACGATTCATCAGTTCCTCCTCCGGCACGTCAAGTTCAATCATCGCAGCCACTTTGTCACCGCGCTCGTCAAGCATCTGCTTCAATGCCTCGGCCTGCGGGATGGTACGGGGAAAACCGTCGAAGATCACCCCCTTATGGTCCCGTCCAAACGAATCATAGACCGAAGCAAGGATACTCACCATCAGGTCGTCGGGAATCAACTGACCATTGTCGATATAACCCTTGGCCGTCTTACCGAGTTCCGTGCCGTTCTTGATCTCTGCACGTAGCACATCACCTGTCGAGATATGGTTCAGACCATACTTCTCAATCATTTTATCACTCTGGGTGCCCTTGCCTGAGCCCGGTGCACCAAAAATAACAATATTCTTCATCTGTTTTATTTCTTTTTCTTCATCATTTACAATCGTGTAGACATCCTTCAGGCCGCGTCCTGCCTGATCAAAATCCAGGCCATAGCCCAAAATAAAGTCGTCGGGGATACGGAACGCAACGTAGTCAAGGTTCAGGTCTTCCTTCAACTTGTCCGGCTTAAAAAATAATGTACATATCTGTACCGATTCAGGGTTTCTCGTACCCAACTGCTCTATCATTCTTTTCATGGTTGCGCCACTTTCCACAATATCCTCTACAATGACAACGGTACGTCCCGACAGATCCTCATTGATACCAATGACTTCCGTGACCTTTCCCGTTGAGGTAGTCCCTTGATAGGAGGCGAGTTTCACAAAGGAGATCTCGCATGGAATGGTCATCTCACGCATCAGATCAGCAGCAAAAATAAAAGAACCATTCAGTACACCAAGAAACAACGGATTCTTCCCTTCCAGATCCTTGCTCATCTCTTTGGCCAACTGTTTGATGCGATTCTTTATCTCCGCCTCAGGTATCGAAACCCTAAAGCGTCTCCCGTTGATTTTAATACTGCTCATAGCACAAAATGATAAAATTTTCTGCAAAATTACGAAAAATCTGCAAAACTCTGCTATTCATTAGCATATTTTTCGTATTTTTGCACCTATGAAAATATTCACGAGTGCTCAGATACATGAGTTAGATAAATACACCATCGACCACGAACCCATCAAATCAATCGATCTGATGGAACGGGCAGCCAAGGCCATTACCCAGGCCATCACCTCTGAATGGAGCAGTGCCACCCCGATGGTTATCTTCGCCGGTCCTGGCAACAATGGCGGTGATGCCCTCGCCGTAGCCCGTATGCTTCTCGATGCGGGATATAATGTTCAGACTTATCTTTTCAATATCTCCGGCCATCTCTCCGAGGATTGTGCCGCCAACAGGGCACGCCTCACCGACAAGAAGATAAAGTCGTTCATAGAAGTCACCCAAGAGTTTGAGCCCCCCCGTTTAGAAGAAGGCATGCTTGTCATCGACGGTCTCTTTGGTTCAGGTCTTAACAAACCGCTTGCCGGAGGTTTTGCCTCTTTGGTCAAATACATCAACTCTTCCTCCGCTAAGGTGGTCAGTATCGATGTCCCCTCAGGGCTGATGACCGAAGACAACTCCATCAATGTACGAGCCAACATCATCCGTGCCGACCTTACGCTGACCCTCGGACAGAAAAAACTGTCGTTCCTTTTCTCGGAGAACCAGCAACTCATCGGACGGGTGAAGGTACTTGACATCCGACTGAGCAAGGAAGGTATCGACAAGATTGATGCCCACTATTCGATTGCAGAAGAAAACGATATCCGTCCCCTGCTACTCAAGCGCAATCCCTACGCCCACAAGGGCAATATGGGCAATGCCCTAATCATTGCCGGCAGTTATGGCATGGCAGGCGCCTCCGTGATGGCGACCAAGGCCTGTCTCCGTTCTGGGGCAGGAAAGGTAACCACACATACCCCCAAACAAAATAGCGTCATCCTGCAGATCAGCGTACCGGAAGCCATTATCCAATTCGATCGCGATGAGACCATTTTTTCTGAGGCCGTCGACACGGAAGACTTCGACGCCCTGGGCATCGGTCCCGGTCTCGGCACCAGTGAACAGACAGCCATCGCTCTGATTACCCAGATACGTGGTACACAGTGTCCTATCGTAGCCGATGCCGATGCCATCAATATCCTGGCCAACCACCGTGCCTGGCTACAGCAGATGCCCAAGGGTATCATCTTCACTCCCCACCCCAAGGAACTGCAACGGTTGGAGGGGCACAGCAACGACAGTTTCGAACTGCTCTCCAAGGCCCTTAGTCTGGCAGAACGTGTTCAGGGCTATGTCATCCTGAAAGGTCATCACTCTGCCCTCTGTCTCCCTGACGGTCACGTTATCTTCAACTCCACCGGTAATGCCGGCATGGCCACAGCAGGTAGCGGCGACGTGCTCACGGGTATCATCACCGGACTGCTGGCCAGAGGCTACAAACAACAGGATGCCTGTCTCATCGGCATGTATCTACACGGACTTGCAGGTGACATCGCTGCCCGCGAACTGGGACAGGAGAGTCTGATGGCTGGTGATATTATCCATTACCTGCCTTACGCATTCAAGAAACTAAGAGACTGATAAAAGTAAAAGGTATAAACAACAAAGATAATGAAAGATATATATAATAAGGTTACAGGGTGGGTAAAGGTTTTACCTTTTTATCTTTTTACCCTTTTACCTTTAAATGCCCAGACAATTGTCAGCAACTACCAACCGGGTGTCACCAGCGAGGGGGCTGTTTATTTCCTTCCCAAGACGGCCATCCGAATCACCGTCCAGATAGAGAAAACCACCTACACGCCTGGTGATCTCTGTAAGTATGCCGACCGCTACTTGCGTCTAAAAGATGTGCCGGCAGAACCTTCAACCACCTGGCGCATCACAAGCATCCGTCAAGAGGCTGTCTCCATCGCAGATACCAGCAAACGCTATACTGTGAAATTCGACCCGAAAACGGTTGCAGCCAATATTGCCCTCTCTGACGATGGTGTCCTGTTGGCCATCAATGCAGAACCAAAGCCTCTTCCCTTGCAGCAACCCTTCAAAGCAGCACCACGTCCTGAACCCGTCAACCCACGCCAATACATGAATGAAGAGATTCTGGCCGCTGGCAGCACCGCCAAGATGGCTGAACTCACTGCACGGGATATCTATGAGATTCGCGAGAGCCGTAATCTGTTGGTACGAGGACAGGCCGATAATATGCCGAAGGATGGAGCACAACTAAAACTGATGCTTAACCAACTGGACCTACAGGATCGCAGTTTGACCAGTCTCTTTGCCGGCACCACTCGAAAAGACACACTGGAGAAGTCGATGACCATCGTTCCCAACAAGGAGAGTAAACAGTCACTACTGTTCCGCTTCTCCCAGAAACTGGGCCTACTCGATGATGACGACCTCGCGGGCGTACCTTATTATATTAAAGTAGTTAACCTCCATGCAGTCCCAATGCCCGATCCCGAAGTCAAGAAGAAACAGAAACAGGAGCAGGGCGTCTATGTCAATGTACCAGGTAGGATGAAGACCACCATCTATAATGCCGACGGCGTCGTTGTCACCAATGAGTTTCCTGCAGCCCAGTTCGGCACGGTCGAACTCCTCAGTGGTGCTCTCTTCAACAAACGCTATACCACACATCTCTGGCTCAACCCCGTCTCTGGTGCTGTGGACCGTCTGGAGGCTGAACAACCTAAATAAAATACAAAATGAAAATGGCTTCCGTTTGGAAGCCATTTTCATTTTGCATATATTCTCTAATTAGCACTGAGCCAACTTACCGTCAGAACCGAGCACATTCACAATCTTGTGGATGTACATCTTCTTCATGTTCTCACGGGCGGGCTTCAGATACTGACGAGGATCGAAGTCTCCAGGATGCTCAGCCAGGTGCTTGCGGACAGCAGCGGTCATAGCCAGACGAGAGTCGGAGTCGATATTGATCTTGCAGACAGCACTCTTAGAAGCCTCACGCAACTGCTCCTCGGGGATACCGATGGCGGCCTCGAGGTGACCACCGAACTTGTTGATTGTTTCGACCTCTTCCATAGGAACAGACGAAGAACCATGCAGCACGATGGGGAATCCGGGAAGTTTCTTCTCAATCTCATGCAGGATATCGAATGCCAATGGTGGTGGAACGAGCACGCCATTCACCAGTGTGCACTGCTCGGGAGTGAACTTATGAGCACCATGAGAAGTACCGATAGAGATAGCCAGCGAGTCACAACCTGTACGGGTAGAGAAGTCGATGACCTCCTCGGGCTTGGTGTAATGAGACTCAGCAGCGCTGACTTCATCTTCCACACCAGCAAGCACACCGAGCTCAGCCTCAACTGTTACATCAAACTGATGAGCATAGTCAACAACCTTCTTAGCCAAAGCGATGTTCTCCTCATATGGCAGTGAAGATCCATCGATCATCACTGAAGAGAAGCCCATGTCAATGCAATCCTTACAGAGCTCGAAGCTGTCACCGTGGTCGAGGTGCAGCACGATCTCAGGATGAGCGCAGCCCAACTCCTTAGCATAAGCTACAGCACCCTCAGCCATGTAGCGCAGAATGGTAGCGTTGGCATAGTTACGAGCACCCTTTGAAACCTGCATGATAACAGGAGACTTTGTCTCAACGGCAGCCTGCACGATAGCCTGCATCTGCTCCATCGTGTTAAAGTTGAAAGCGGGGATAGCATAGCCACCGGCTACTGCTCTCTTAAACATCTCGCGGGTATTCACGAGACCTAAATCCTTGTAGTTTACCATAATAATTTGAAGTTTAAATATTTAATATTTACGTTCTGTAATTTTCGGATGCAAAGGTACACATTTTAGTTGAGAGTAGAGAGTAGAGAGTGGAGAGTTTAACTATTTTTGGCTAATCCACATCCGACGCATCAGGCAATCGTATGACTCTCAATATATTGCATAACCCGCTCCCGATAGTTCTCCGTAATAGGCACGAACACATCACCGAACACGATTCTCAAACGGTCGACGGTACGTACCTCAGGCATCCTGACCATGAAGGAACGGTGACAGCGCAGAAACTCCGGATGAGGTAACATTTCCTCCAATTTCCTCATACTCATCAATGATGAGATCGTTTCACCACTCTTCAGATGGAAACACAGATAGTCCTTGATACCCTCCACATACAGGATGTCATCGAGACGGACACGCTGCAGTTTATATTCACTCTTGATAAACACCACCCGGTCCTCAAAGAGCGGTTCATCCTTCGGGGTGATGCCAAACCAACTGAGGGCTTTTTCCGTGGAACGGAGGAAGTCCTCATAGGAGATGGGTTTCAACAGGTAGTCGATAGCGTTGACTTTGAATCCCTCGATGGCATACTGCGGGAAAGCCGTCGTAAAGATGACACGGACATCCGGAGTTAGCAACCTGGCATATTCGATACCAGTAAGTTCCGGCATCTGGATGTCGAGGAAGAGCAACTGTGCCGGATTGTCGCGCAGTTTCTTCATGGCAGTGAGGGCACTATTGTAAATACCTGTCAGTTCCAGGTATGGCGTCTTATTGACATAACTCTCCAGCAGACTGGCTGCCAAAGGTTCATCATCGACAATTGCACATTTGATAATCATAATCTAATCTTTAAAGATGATTGATATACTTTGCCGTCATCGCTCACCCCTTTCGTCCACTCATAACGGTTGGGATAAGCCAGGTCCAGACGACGTTGCATCTGTTTCAGACCGATGCCATGTCCGCTTCGGTCCTCTGGTGTTTTCGGATAGTTGGAATTACTAATCTGGCATGTGATCGTATCACGGGTACCAGAGTCGCCCACAGGTTCTACACCCGTCTTAAAAGCAATCTTCACAAAACTCGGCTCCGTCAGACTGATACCATGTTTGAAGGCGTTCTCCACCAACGAGATAAACAAGAACGGTCTGATTCTCAGTTCTGGCTTCTGAACATCCTTCGTAAACGTCACCTCCACATTCTCTGGCAGACGAATCTTCATCAGACTGACATAACTGTCAAGAAACTGTAACTCGTCCTGTAGAGCCATCAAATCCTGTTGGTTGTCGTAGAGCATGTGGCGTAGCATCTGTGAGAGTTGTTGGATGGCATCCTGGGCACGTTTGGGATCGAAGGCTGTCAGGGCATAGATATTATTGAGGGTGTTGAGCAGAAAGTGAGGATTGATCTGCGAGCGCAGGTTCCTCAGTTCCGATTCGGAGCGTGCTGCCTCTGCCTCCAGACGGGCATCCTCATTGCGTTGCCAACGGGAGGCAAGCACGATGGCCGTTGCTACCGCTGCTGACATGGCCAGACTCACGATGTCACGCATGGTGAAGAAGAACTTATCGATGGAGGTCTCCTTGTAGCGGGGCAGATAAGTACTGAACATGTCGTTGGTAAAATTCACCCACGGGTGGAGAATAATACCAAACGCCACGATCATAATCGTGTTGAAGAGCAGATAATAACGGCGTTTGCCGATAACGAAGCACTTGGGTGTCAGCCACAGGTAGTTGACGTAGAACACCACCATCATCAGTAACGGCGACACACACGTCATCAGATAGTGGAGTGCAGACATACCATTCCCACGCAGATAGGTCAGGGGCGAAAGGAACATAAACGCCCAGATGGCCACATGCAGGAAAAGGTATACCTTCTTATTCATGTCTAATGGCTTCAATTGGATCCATATTGGCAGCCTTCTGGGCAGGGATATAGCCGAAGAGCACACCGATACACACACAGACGAGGAACGACACATAGATGCTCCATGCGGGCACACTCGATGGCATGCCGAACGACGAGACAAACGTACTCGCCGCCACACCAACAAGGACACCTATCAGTCCTCCCGTCACTGATATCAATACCGATTCGATGAGGAACTGCAACGAGATGACGGGGCCTGTGGCACCCACGGCCATACGCAGACCGATCTCCTTCGTGCGCTCCGTCACACTCACCAACATGATGTTCATGATACCGATACCTGCGACGAGCAGTGAGAAGGCGGCTGCTACCACGAGGATAATCGTCACCGTATCCATCGTACTCGACATTGTTTCCATCATCTCTGCCTGCGAACGGATAGTGAAGTCATCTGCCGCCTCATCCTTCAACTTATGATTGTCGCGCAGGATCTGGGTCAATTCCTCGATGGCGGCATCAGAGAGTTCCTCCGTCACTGCCGAGCAGACAATGCTGGAGAAATAGGTCTGGGCGGCAATACGTTTCATCACAGTGGTGTAAGGGGAGATGATCACGTTGTCCTGATCCATGCCCCATGAGTTGTAGCCCTTCGATTTCAGCACACCCACCACACGCATGGGGATACTCTTGAAACGGATGGTCTTGCCAATGGGGTCGGTATGTTCGCCAAAGAGATCCTTAACGATGGTCGCCCCGATGACACACACCTTCGCAGCCTTCTTGATATCCTCCTCCGTGAAACACTCGCCCTCCTCGATGGTCCACTGACGGATCTCGAGGTAGTCTATCGATTCACCATACATCGAGGCATTGGTATTGTTGTTACCGTAGATGGCCTGTCCTGAGGCAGTGACCTCCGGCGACACCTTCGTCACAAACTTCTTCTCTTTCACAATACGCTCGTAGTCAGCCATCTTTAGTGTCTGCATGGCAGAGGGGTCTTGACGCACGCCACCACGCATGTCAGCACCCGGACGGATGGTCAACAGGTTGGTACCCATCGTGGAGAGTTCTGAGCGGATGCTCTCTTTCGAGCCTTGTCCGATAGCCATCATGATGATAACGGCAGCCACACCGATGATGATACCCAACATGGAGAGGAACGAGCGCATCTTATTGCTCGCCACCGCCCGCAGGCTCACCTTAAACAGATTCAGTATGTTCATTGTCTTACTCGTCTTGTGGTAAAGGCAACTGGGCCAGATACTCAGCCGCCGACTTGATATTGGTATTGACTGTATCCTCACGTATCTTACCGTCGCGCAGGTTGATGTTCCTGCTGGCATATTCCGCAATCTCAGGGTTGTGGGTCACGAAGATAATCGTGTTACCCTGCTTGTAGAGTTCTTGGAACAGCACAAGCATCTCGAACGAGGTACGCGTATCGAGGTTACCCGTCGCCTCGTCGGCCAACAGCACAGCAGGGTCGTTCACCAGTGCACGGGCGATGGCCACGCGCTGCATCTGTCCACCAGACATCTGATTCGACTTGTGATACATCCGATCGCCTAGTCCTACGGCTTCCAAGGCCTTCTTGGCCTTCTCATGCCGTTCGGTAGCGGATATCTCCGAATTGTACATCAATGGCAGTTCTACATTCTCCAAAGCCGTGGTCTTTGGCAACAGGTTGTAGTTCTGGAACACGAAACCAATCTTCCTGTTGCGCAACCTGGCCCGCTGTGTCTTCGACATCGTACGCACGCTGATGCCGTCGAGGAAGTATTCTCCGCTGGTGGGGGTATCTAGACAGCCGAGTTGGTTGAGCAGCGTCGATTTACCCGATCCCGATGTACCCTGGATGGTGACGAACTCGCCCTCGTAGATTTTGAACGAGACGCCCCTCAGGGCCTTCACCGTCTCCGAGCCCACCTGGAAGTAGCGCTTCACATTCTGCAGTTCGATGACTACTTTTCTATTATCTTCAGCCATAGCCTATTGCGCTCTTGGTGCTTGTCCACCGTTACTGTTCTGTCCACCCTGTCCGCCTTGGCCACTTCTGTTTCTGTTGCCTCCCGGACGCGGCATGAAGGGGTTACCTCCCTGTGTGCTTTGTGGCATAGCCATCTCACCGCCAGAAATCTCGAAGTCCGTCAGCACCTCCGTACCCTCGGCGATGCCGCTGACGATCTCCGTCGTCACACCGTTGGTGGTACCTGTCTCCACCTTATGAGCCTTGAACACGTTGTTCTCCAGTGTCCATACCTTACGCATGCCTTCGCAGTCCTCGATGGTCTGTCCCTTCTGGAGCAGAGCCTCGTTGGGTTGGAAGCGCAGTGCCTTGGCAGGCACGGTGAGCACGTCGTTTTTCTCCAGTGTGAAGATGGTCACGTTGGCCGTCAGTCCGGGCTTCAGTTTCAGATCTACGTTGGGTGCACTGATCACCACCTCATAAGTCACCACATTACTCTCTGTGGTAGCCTGCTGGCGCACCTGTGTCACAGAGCCTTCAAAGGTATCCTCCGGGAAGGCGTCGACAGTGAATGCCACGCGCTGTCCTTCCTTCACGCCACCGATGTCAGCCTCGTCGATGTCGGCAATCACGCGCATATTTGTCAGATCCTGGGCGATGGTAAAGAGTTCTGGGGTATTGAATGAAGCTGCCACCGTCTGACCTTCCTCCACAGACTTCGACAGCACCACGCCATCGATGGGTGAGGTGATGGTGGCGTAGCCGAGGTTCGTCTGGGCACGCTGTACACTCTCACGACTCTGTGCAACCTGTTCCTTGGCCTGCTGGTATTGCAAACGAGCACTCTCAAACTCATCAGCACTCACCAGACCTTTATCGTAAAGTGTCTGATAACGCTTGAAGTTACTCTCCTGATAGTTCAATGAACTCTGTGCCGAGGCTAGGCTGGCCTTCTGGGCGTTCAACTCACTGATGAGGTTGGTACGGTCCAGTTCGGCAATCACCTGTCCGCGCTTCACCACGGAATTGTAGTCCACATAGAGACGACTCACGATACCTGACACCTGTGTACCCACGGTGACGCTGGTCACAGGCTCAATAGTACCTGTGGCGGTGATGGAGGTCTGGATATTTCCCTTCTCCACCTTGGCTGTCTCAAACGTCACCTTCTCTTCTTTCTTGCCTCCCGAGCATTTCCATACTCCGAGGATGATCACAACGATCACAGCGATGGCAATCCATCCTTTCTTTCCAATCTTCTTCATATTTTCTTTTTACTTTTTTACCTTTACTTGATTTCTCCGGTTCTGTAAAATTCCAGCATCTGCTTGTTGTAGATGGTCTGGTACTTCGACTGTAACTGGTTCTGCTGAGCCTGTAACAGGTTGTCCTTGCCTGCCAACAGTTCCACGATGTTCTTCAGTCCCAGACGGAACTGCTCCGACAACAGGTCGTAACTCATCTGTGCACTCTCCACACTGCTCATCGATGCCTTGTATTTCATCTGGTTGGTCGTGGCGTTGAGCCAGTACTGCTGGATATCGCTGTAGAGTGTCTTCTGCTGGTCCTGCAAGTCCAGTTGTGCCTGTAACTGTTGTATCTTCGCCTTATTCACGGCGGTCTTCGTCGAACGGGCATCATAGATAGGTACACTCACGCCCACACCCACGTTAGTGTTTACGTTAGTCTTCATCTGCGAACCCCACCCATCGTTACTCAACGAGTTAGTCGAGGTGGTCACGCCGCCCGTCAGACTCACACTGGGCATCCAACCGGCCTTGGCGATACCGAGACTCACGTCACTGCTCTTGATGGCCAGACGTGAGCGCTCCAGTTCGGGTCTGCTCAACAGCGCCTGTTCATAGACGCTTTGCAGACCAGGAATCTCGGAGAGTATCTGGGCCTCGCTGATCTCTGGAATCTTTACATCGAAGTCCTCCTCATCGGTAATCTCCAAGAGTTGCTTCAGTTGGAGTTTATAGTTCAGCAACTGGCTCCGTGTCTCCACGATGCCATACTCGTCGTTGGCACGCTGTGAGGTGAGTTGTGCCAGATCGGCTTTCGACATCTTTCCTACATTCAGCATCTCCTGTCCACGTTCCTCATTCTTCTTACTAGTCTCCAGCGTCTGTTCACTCACTTTCACGCTCTCGTCGAGATAGAGTATCTGGGCGAAAATCTGGGCGATGCGTTCTTGGATACTATTCGCCGTTTCCTGCATCTGCAGGTCGGCCTGTTGCTCAGCCAACTGATCCAACGTCACCGTCTTTGTGTTACGTCCGCCGTTCCACACGGTCCACTGTCCGTTCACGGAGTAGTTGCCATTGTACGACGTCTTCTTCACATTCGAGTTCACCACACCGTTAGTCACTGTCATCATGCCGGTATTCTTCCAGGGTTGATAGCCCAGACTCTGGTTGGTCGAGGCACTCACCGAAGGCAAGAGTGCCGCCTTGGCACCCTTCAGGTCTTCCGTCGCACTCTCCTTCTGCAGTTGCGACTTTTTCAGGGTAATGTTATTGGTCAGGGCGTAGTCAATGCAGTCCTGCAGCGACCATTGTTTCTGCGCAAAGGCAGAGCCCATAGCCAGCATCATTCCCGTCAGTAAAACAAACTTCTTCATTATTTCTTTGATTACATTTTCTTTTTGCGCTGCAAAGTTACTAATAAGTAAGAGAATATTTCAACTTTTAGTGCAAAAAAAACAAAAAACAGGGATTAGGGGGCCATAGGCGGGGAAAGGCTGTGCCAGATTCGTTACACAGGTGGTAATGATTATATCCTTATTGGACAGAAATTAAAGACTTCTGGGCGATTTGTCCAAAAACTCCTTGCTTGTCCATACAACTTTTGGAAAAAAGAGAAAGAAAATTTGGAAACAGGCAAAAAATACTCTTAAATTTGCAATGTCAAAAGTCGAAAACGGACGCAATAAACTCCAAAACGACAACGACAAAGAGAGAATAATAAATAATGTGTAACAATAAAAAGTTTACGATTATGAAGACAAAGAAGAATTTGGTAAACCTGGTGCTCATGAGCATCGTTACCGTAGCAGCAAGTTTCAGCATCACCGCATGTTCTGATGATATGGATACCCTGGACAACAGCAAGGCTAATAATGGCACTAAGGAGAATGTCACCCGTGGTGAACTTCTCGATCCTATCGCCCTCAACTACTTCGACTTCAATTCTTCTGCCGACGTTCAGATCATGACTCCCGATACCACCAAGATCAGCGTCAGCAAGGCTCTGGCAGATAAGTTAGGCATCACCTCGTTCGTCGATCACCCCATGGGTGTCTGGGAGGGTGAGCACATTCGTCCTTACCACATCCGCGCCACGAAGGAGATCCTCTCCGGCGACCGTTACATCCTTGACGTGGTTCAGTCGGGTATCGGCGAGTTCCTCGTCAATCCTGTCACGCTGAGCACAGAGTTCTATAAGAATCCGAATGCAAGCACCACCCGTGGCGGTTCGTCGAACGCATACATGGATGAGGAAGGCGTGCTGCACCCCGAGGGTGTGTATATTATCCATCGTCCTGCAGAAGCATCGGAGTACATGACCCGCAGCAATAACGACTATCCTATGGAATACTTCTCTGCCGATGAGATCCTCAATGGTGGACGTACACGCGGTATCATCAACGGTGACTATTTCAAGGTGAACAAGAGCGGTAACGTGATCAACCTGAAGTCGGAACTCAAGAAGGACATCAAGTACGGCAGCGGCAAAGACACCATCACCGTACATGTCAAGGCTCCCGTGGCTTTCGACCTGAACTACAAACTCTACATCGACTGCGGTCGTAAGAAGGTGGTTGTTCCTTATCTGAGAGGTTTCGATGCCAACATCAACGGTTCGTTCTCCTTCAAGCCTGAGGTGACCATCGGTTTCGAGAAGAAGGTGAAACTTCTTGAGCAGAAGACCAAAATCTGTGACTTCACAGCCTTCTCCTTCAAGTTCACCATCGGTCCAGTTCCTTTCTGGGTAGACGTTAACCCGAACATGTACATTAAGTTCGATGCAACGGTAGGCGGCGCATTCTACGGCGGTTTCAAGTACGAGTACGAGAAGACCTTCAAGGCAGGTATCACCCACAGCAACGGTTTCAAGGGCTACGGCAACACAGAGGTCAAGAAGGACGAGTTTACTTTCATCACCCCACGCGGCACATTCTCAGCCGATGCCGGTGTAGCCCTGATGCTCGGTGTAGACCTCATCATCGACAAGGTGGCCGGTCCGAAGTTCTCCGTAGGTCCTAAGGTACAGGCCAAGGCAGCAATGACATTCGCCCCGCTCGACACCAAGAAGCCGCTCGCATTTGACGCCTCACTAAAGATGGGTATCTATGCAGACCTGGGTGTGAAGCTGAAGTTCTGGAAGATCGACATCGCTGAGTGGAATACAACCTTCAACCTGGTCAAAGAGAAGACCCTCTGGTCTTACGAGTATCCGCAGGACATGGACAAGAAGAAGAATGACCCCGTAACAAAGGTACTCGATGCCGCTACAGAGGCCATCAAGGAAGCCCAGGAAAAAAGTAAGGAGGCCCTCTTCACAGGTACAAGCTTATAAATCCCTATTCATACAAAAGAAAAACCGGAAGCATGCTTCCGGTTTTTTTATGGATCCTGACTTCGGGAGAGAATTACTTCTCCGTGTCGATAAGTTTCCAGACACCAGCAGCCAATGCACCGCCAGCCAACGGGCCGAGGATAAAGATCCAAATCTGCTCCAAGGCAGCACCACCCTCAAAGAGTGCGGGACCGATGCTACGGGCAGGGTTCACGGAAGTTCCAGTGTAGTTGATGCCAACCAGATGGATCAGCACGAGAGCCAGACCAATGGCCAGACCGGCGAAGTTGTTGGTGGCACCATTGGTCTTTGCAGTAGCACCCAGAACTACCAGCACGAAGATGAAAGTGAGCACGAACTCAACGATCAAGCCATTCCAGAGGTTACCAGAGGCACAGGCATTAGCACCGGTAGCCGTGCCGCGTGCCAAACCGGGATCCGTCGACACGATAAGTGCCAGAAGGGCGGCAGCGATGATGGCGCCAATCACCTGGAAGAGCATATACATGCCACAGTCCTTGGCGTTCATACGCCCACTGAGATATACACCCAACGTGATGGCGGGATTGATGTGGCAGCCACTGATACCACCGATAGTGTAGGCCATTGCCACCACAGCCAGACCGAAGGCCACAGCCGTTCCCACGATGGAAGCCGTGTCGCTTCCACAATTCAGACTCACTGCTGCACCGCAGCCTAGGAATGTCAGTACAAACGTACCGATCAACTCAGCATAATACTTTTTCATTGTCAATCATTTTTGAAGTTAGACATATTGTTAGTTTTCTCATTCTCAACACGGTTTACGCCTATTTGGTTGCAAAGATACAAAAAAAACTGAAACATTGTTCACCTCAGGGCGAAAAAGTTTTGTTATTGTCCACCTAGACGCTCAAAATACACTGCAATATCGTCCCAAGTCTTGAAGGTATCACTACCAAACAGGATGAGTGTCGCCATACCGTCGTTCTTCTCCGTGTCGATGAGATAGTCGCCATAGAGTAAGTGTTTCTGGTTGGTGAAAATGGTGTGCGCATAGGCTGGAACATTGATATATTCGTAGAGCCATGACAGCATTTCGGCATAGTGTTCAGTCTCCGCAGTAGCAGGTGCCACGAAAAACAACTGGTAGGTCTCCAATAGCATCCGCACCGTCTTCTGCGCCGAACTCATCGGCTTCCGCCAAGGATCGGCCAGCGTACTCACGTCAATATAGACGATGGGACGTTCCCTACCCTCTTGTCTGTCGTCTATCCAACGGATCACCGGCACTACGGAATGCATGAAAGAACGGTCGTTCATCCGGTGTTCACCGTGAAAACGGATGGCAGTTGGATAGTGTTCGCGGAACAGGTCGTAGGTATCGACAGTGGTATCCTCGTCGCCAAAGAGTCCCCAGACACGTCGTTTTTCCTCAAGAGTGATGCCGGAGAAGCATTGTTCCGTCATCTCCTTGTATTCCTTGACAAGAGCCTTCGTGACAATAAAGTCCTGCACCCCATCCTGTCGTGGATTCGAGAAGTGCTGTGCCCCTATCATCCCGTGATTCTTCATCGTGTCGCCCATCTGCAAGGCGGGGTTCATCAGGATACGGTCATAGCCGTAGAGCATCTCAGCATACATGCCACCCATCGACGTGCCGATGATGAGGTCTGGCTTTTCCGTCTCGCAGGTCTGACGCAACAACGCCATCGCCTCCTCCGGACAAACGGGCAGGTCTGGCGCTATCACCGTTGCACCCGGTAGTACTTCACGGATACGCGTCACAGTGCCACTCTGTCCTGACGATCCGAAGCCGTGAACGTACATGATTTTCTTTCCCTTGAACAATTCGGGGAACTGCTTGATATATGGGTTTGTCTGTTCCATCATTTTTCAGAACTGCCAACGGTTAGGTATCTGACGCTCGGGCCAGAGGTGCTTGGCGTAGGTGTAATGATACAGTTCGAAAAGTTTCGTAAGACGTGTGAGACGTAGCCAGAAGGCATTATAGTCCTTCCGCCTGGGTTGCGTCCACTGTACTTCGGCAAGGGCCGACATACGCGGCAGGGCCTGATACTCGACCATACTCTCGCTGGTCATATACTCTGTCCAGAGATTTGCCTGTACACCCAGGATATGACTGTGAGCCACCTCAGAGAGGTAGTCGGGGGCAGGGTCAAAGTTATATACTTTCTCAATGGGGATGAAACCACTACAACGACTGGGTTCGAACTCCGTGTCCTCCACCTGCTGGTAGTCGAAGTAACAATGCGAAGTGGGTGTCATGATGACATCGTGACCTGTTGCGGCAGCCTTCGCACCACCCTCCGTACCGCGCCATGACATGATCATCGCATTGCGGGGACTACCGTCGAGAATCTCGTCCCAACCCAAGGCACGACGGCCCTTCGAGGCGAGAAAGTTGAAGATGCGACGGGTGAAGAGTCCCTGATATCTTGCACTAATGGTGGACATCGGCATTTCCCGTACACTCGTCATATCCGCACCGAGCCGACCCTCAAGGACATCTTTAAGGTAGGCATCCTTACACTTATCACACTGCTGCCAACGGTCTGAAGGAGCCTCGTCGCCACCGATGTGAATGACCTCGGAGGGGAAGATATCCATGATCTCTGTGAGCACATCTTGGACAAACTCATAGACTTTAGGATTTCCTATGCAGAGTACATCCTTATAAACGCCCCAATAATGTCCCACCTGATAGGGCCCGCCGGTACAGCCGAGTTCAGGATAACTGGCGAGAGCAGCGAGCATGTGACCGGGCATGTCAATCTCAGGAACAACGGTGATATGACGCTCGGCGGCATAGCGCACAATCTCACGAGCCTCAGCCTGCGTGTAAAAACCACCGTAAGGGATATTGTCATCAAGGTCAGAATTAGTACCGATGATGGTACCTGAGCGCTGAGAACCGACTTCCGTAAGTTTCGGCCATTTCTTGATTTCGATGCGCCAGCCCTGATCATCGGTCAGGTGCCAGTGGAACACGTTCATGTTGTGTAGCGCCAACAGGTCGATGAACTTCTTGATGAAATCGACAGACCAGAAGTGACGCGAGCAGTCCAAATGCATCCCTCGCCAGGAGAAACGCGGAGTGTCTCTCACGATGACCGCAGGTAATGCAGCATTCGTCACCTTCAACCCAAGCGTCTTCCTCAATGTCTGGATGCCATAGAAGACACCGGCAGCGGAACCGCCGATGATAGAAATATCTTTCTGGTTAACGGTGAGGTGATATGCTTCAGACGGGGTGATTGTCGGAGCAACAGACAGGTTGATGTAGCGCACCTTATTATCACGCTTCTTGGCGATGGGTAGCGTGAGGGACGTGAGATCCTTCAGATAGGACTGCAAGAAGACTGCCTCACGCTGCAGATCATCGGGAGCGATAATCTGCACGGTATTATCAATCACAAACGGTTCGCCTTGCTGCAAGCCGATATCCTGCGGCAGTGGCACCACTTCATACTGCGCCCTTGCCAGACTGAATGATAGCCATAAAAAAACTATCAGCCCAAACCTATTCCATATCCGCTCCATACTATTCACTATTTGTTATTCACTATTCACTAAAAATGGTATTCCACAAAAGCCTCCATCGCCTCGTAACAGGCGAGACCAAGACTGTCGTAACGACGGGCAGTATCGCGGTTGCGATCCTGGGCCCTCTGCCAGAAAAGACGTTCATCATTACCGAGGAACGGGGCACCTTCCATTTGACTCTGATGGCGGAGAATGGCATTCCGCTTCTCACGGAGTTCCTCGGGCGACATAGGCACACACATCTCGATGTCGGCCACATCCCACTCCGCCCAGGCACCACGGTACATCCACACACGACAGTCATCGAGCCAAGAAGCATTATTATTCTTCTCTTCCTCTATCGCTGCCAATACCACATCGGTACATTTGCGGTGAGTGCCATGCGGATCGGCCAAGTCGGCAGCGACATAGATCTGATGGGGCTGGATATCGGCGATAAGGTTCTGCACGATACGGACATCCTGTTCAGTAACAGGCAACTTTTCTATCTTCCCACTCTCGTAGAAGGGCAGGTCGAGGAAGTGGATATGATCCTTATGGATACCATTGTAGCCACAGGCATTACGTGCCTCACCACGACGGATCAATCCTTTGACGGTGAGGACGGAACGGTTATCGAGATCGCCCTCTGCCTTCTGTTTGATATAACTCATAATCTCACTGTAACGGATCTTGATGACCTCGTCGGAGCCATTGGCAAAGAGTTTGTTGAAACCGTTGATGAAGTGCATATAGAGGCGCACCTCCTCATCTGCTACGGCGATATTTCCACTGGTCTCGTAGGCGACGTGAACATCGTGGCCCTGTTGCATGAGACGACGGATGGTACCGCCCATGGAGATGACATCGTCGTCGGGATGTGGTGAAAAGACGATGACACGTTTGGGGTAAGGCAAGGCACGTTCCGGACGGGTGGAGTCGTCGGCATTCGGTTTGCCACCAGGCCATCCCGTGATGGTGTGCTGCAGTTCGTTGAACACTTCGATGTTCACCAGTCCGGCCTGTCCGTCGAACTGTTCTACGAGGTGACCCAGACCGTTCTCCTCATAATCCTTCGTAGATAACTTCAGCACAGGCTTGCCGGTCTTGTTGCATAGTTCGATGACCTGACGGCGTAATGCATGGTCAGGCATCTTGATTGTTGATGTGAGGTTTAGATTCATAGACTATTCATTTTTCACTATTCACTTTTCACTTCCTGCGGCAGGAGGACAACGCCTGTCTGCTTCTTGCCGTCCATCATTATCTTGAGGGGGTTATCAAAGCGGACATGGCGCACATATTCTGTCTCCTCGACGGCTGGCATCGCATCGAGCACTTCCTTCTGGAAGATGCCATCGCCGGTGTAGGTATTGATGGTAAAGTAACCGACACCGAAGGAGGTCAGGTTCTGGAAGAAGTGCGTACCCTGCGAGGGATCGACATGGTAGTTCTTCAGTCCTGTCTCCACGATGACACGGGCGCCACTGATATGGGGCCACTTCACAGGGATACCGAGCCAGTAATCGGAGGATCCCCAGCGGCCCGGCCCAACCAACACATAGTTCTTGTCCTCATCGAGGAAACGACTGTTGATACGTTCTATCTCTGAGGCGATGGTGGGGTTGTTGGCGGCAGTGAAGTTCTCGTCGGTCTTGACATATACCACATCGAAGACATCCTCCGAGATACCGTGACCGAGGGAGTTGTTGGAGCGCAACAGACAATCGGTATCGGGAATTTTATGCAAGTCTTCGTCGAGTACCTGCTTGGAATCGACAATGGGACGGATTTGGAGCAGGTAGAGGGTACCGGTCTTGTCAGCATTCAGGTTACCTGCCAGTTCTATTTCCACGGGTCGGCGCATCTCCTCAGAACCGTACTTCTGTGCCATCTGGAGCAATTCGGGCAATGGGAAGATACTCTGTTGGAGCACCCCGCAGAAGGAGATAATCTTACGTCCGCCCTCGTAGAGGCCATCGCGAATCAGTTGGTCTACGGGGTCGTAGGTGGAGGCAATATAGTTCAGGGAACCGTCAGCATCAGCCTGTTTGACACGCAGGCTCTTGATATTAAAGCCGTCATCCACCTTGAAATCGCCACCGACGTGCGACATATCCAGCGCATAAAATCGCGTCTGCGTCTCCGACAGAGCCGTTTCCATCTCCGAGGTCTGGAGCACCTGAGTAGGATGATAGGGAGACACACGGAGCGTCTGTCCGCCATCCACGATATACTTACCTAATCCGAGGGCTAAGGAGGCTATACCCTCTTCAGCCTTCTCGTCGCCGATGGGATAGTAGTTCAGTGAACGGAGCACACCGGAGAAGTTGGGATAATAGAGGTCGCCATAGCGCTTACCCACCACTTCCTGCAGGATGACAGCCATCTTCTCCTGGTCGATGACATTCTGCGTGGCTAACATATACGCCTTAGAGTCCTTATAGTAGACGGAGGCATAGACGCCCTTGATGGCACAGGCCAACATCCGCAACATCTCGTACTTGTCGTCAAGATAGGGAATCATATAGGTACTGTAGATGCCAGCGAAGGGCTGGTAATGGGAATCTTCCAGAAGCGATGATGAGCGCACGGCTATCGGCGATTTCACCGCATCGAAGAAGGTGAAGAAGTCGGCTATCAGCGAGTCGGGTAACTGCGCCCTGAGGAAGTGTTTCAGAATCTCCTCGTCAGGCGCATCGCTGAGGGCGATCGGATAGAGATTGTTCTTCTCCATGAACTCATCGAAGAAGTCGGTACAGAGCACCACCGTCTTCGGGATCGACACCTCAGCCCCCTCAAACTGATTCAGTTCGGGGTGACGCTTGATAATACGGTCGAGGAAGGCGAGTCCCCTACCCTTTCCTCCCAAGGAACCTTCACCGATACGGGCAAAGTGGGAGTAATGGTCGAACTTCAAACGGTCGAACACTGCCACCACACCGATGTTCTTCATCCTTCGGTACTGTACGATGGCATCGAAGATGATCTGACGGTGGGCATCGACATCCTGTAACTTATGCCAAGTGACATGTTTCAGGAAGGCCGACACGGGGAAGATGGCCCGGGCACAAAGCCAACGGCTCATGTGGTTGCGCGACACGTGGTAGAGCATCGAGTCGTTGGGTATTTTGAAGATATTATCCTGCAACTCCTTCAACGACGACACGCGGAAAATCTCCTCCTTCGTCTTCGGGTCGCGGAAGATGAAATCGCCGAAGCCCATGTGCTCCTCCATCAGGTGGTGCAGGTCGACGTTCATCTTCGTCGAGTTCTTGTCAATGAAATGGAAACCTTCCGCCTCAGCCTTCGCACGGTTCAATGTCTCCTTCGAGTCGAGGATCAGTGGCACGTACTCGTCGCGACGACGGATCTCACGGAGCAGTTTCAGTCCGGCCTCAGGGTCGCCCTCTTCCACGTGCGAGAGTCGTCCGCGAACACTGTGCATCGGAAAACGGGTATCGGAGATGACACCGAGAGTGTTCTCATGATACTTCTCATAAATCTCCATCGCCTCCTCGTAGTTGGTGGCGAGCACCACCTTGGGGCGACCTCGCTTACGCTGGGCTGCCGCGTGGGGGTTAAGTGCCTCGGTAGAGAAACGCTTCGACTGCGCCAATATATAATTATATAGGTTAGGGAGCACGGAGGAGTAGAACCGGATGTTATCCTCCACGAGCAGAATCATCTGTACCCCTGCCTCACGGATGTCGTGCTCGATGTTCATCTTGTCTTCCAACAACTTGATGATCGACATGATAAGATTGGTATTGCCGAGCCAGCAGAAGACATAGTCGAACACCGACATATCCTCATTCTCGATGCGCTTGGTGATACCGTGCGAGAACGGTGTCAGCACCACGCAGGGGATATTCGGATGCGCCGCCTTGATCTCACGGGCCACAGTGAAGGCATCGTTGTCGGCATTACCTGGCATACAGATCACCAGGTCGATATCCGTCGTCTTCAACACCTCATTAGCCTCTTCTGTGGTAGACACCTGCGTGAAGGTAGGCGGATAACGCATACCCAATTCCATATACTCGTCGAAAATCTTCTCGTCGATGCGCCCATCGTCCTCCAACATAAAGGCATCGTAAGGATTCGCCACGATGAGCACATTGAAGATGCGCCGCGTCATGATATTGACAAACGACACGTCCTTCAAATAAAACTGGTTCCACTCCTGTGGTATCTTGCTTGCTTCTTCCATATCGGGTACAAAGTTACAAAAAAAAAGACACACAGCCATGCTTTTACGATTATTTTTGTACCTTTGTCAGAAAAATCTATCTTGATAGGGTTGGGAAAACAAGAACCTGATTGTCTTATAGATAAAAGGAAGAAGAAATGCCGAAGAGAGACCAAACGGTAGCGGAGTTGTACCGCATGCATTACGAGGAACTGCTGCAAAAGGCCTGCATCCTGTTGCACGACGAGGAGGATGCCCGCGATGCTGTCAGTGATGTGATGACACGTCTGATGGCAACGGACATTCTGCCTGAAGGTGAGAAACTGATTGCCTACGTCAAAAGCAGCGTGCGCTTCGAGTGCCTGAACCGTCTGAAACGGATGAAACTACAAGAGCGTATGCGACGGGCTTTGCCTCTTGAAGACAATATGGAAGACGATGCTGAACACCAATCGGCCATCCGCGACGAAGAGGAAGAGCACTACTCGCAATATCAGAAGTTCATCCAGACAGAACTGACACCGCAGACCCGCCATATATTCCAGATGCACTACGGTGAACGGCTGAAATACCGCGAGATAGCGGAGCAAATAGGTATCAGCGAGGCTGCCGTCTATAAACATCTCTCTCAGGCTATTACAAAACTCAAAAACAGATTCGCCCTATGAAAGAAGACAAATTACAGCAACTCTTAGAGATGCAGGAACATCCAGAGCACTACACCGAAGAAGAGATACGTCAACTGATGGCTGACGAGGAGTGCCGACAGTTATACGAGCAGATGGTACGGGCCACAGATGCCGTGTTCGCAGAAAAAGCAAGAGCAACGCCGCAGACACTTCCCACTGCTGCAAGAACGAGGACATTACTCTACAAAATTGCTGCCGTCTTCGTAGGTCTGCTGATGCTATCAGGTATAGCATACGCAGCCATTCATATCGCAAGCAATATCGGAAAGGATTTGAAATCCCCGACTCAGGAGACGCAGATCACAAATTCGAGCCAACAAGATGATATCGACCAACCAGCAGAGGTTACAGACAGCATCCCTCCGACACGCATATTCGAGAATATGCCCCTCGACGAGATGGTCAATGAACTCGCTATCTATTATAATAAGGTGGCAGATATCCAGAACCCCAAGGCTCATGAAGTGCGCCTCTACTATAAGTGGGAGCAAAAAGATGAATTGGCAAGCGTAGTTGATGATTTGAATCACTTTGAGCATGTAAATCTTGCCATCGAGGAAGACAAACTGATTGTGAAACCTTGATATTCCCTTAGATAACATCATGAAAAGACATTATATTCTGCTATTGCTGTGCGCAATAGTTTGCATCGCTCAGGCCCAGAAACTGACTCGCAGTTATCAGGCTCAGTCACTGAGTCATGTGCTCGAAGACCTGAACGCTGCTACTGATCGCCATGAGATATCTTTCGTCTATAATGATCTGGAAGACTTTACCGTTACTTGTCATTTTGAGCGTCTTAACCTTGAAGATGCCCTGATGAAGGTCGTAGGCTTCTATCCTGTCCGCATCGTCAGAGACGGGGAGAGATACTACGTGGAATGTACCCACAAGACGGAGCGCCACCTGAAAGGTCGCCTGACGGATGAGCACCAACAACCACTCGCCTATGCCAATATCTCACTGCTCAACCCTGCCGATTCCTCTCTCATCGGTGGTGGTGTGAGCAATGAGGCAGGCGATTTCGTGATTCCCACAGATGCCTATCGGGTAATCGTCAAGTGTTCATTTATAGGCTACGAAACCATCTGGCACACCTGCGAAGTGGGCGACATCGGCAACTTCCAGATGAAGCAGGACAGTTATACGCTGAAAGGGGTAACAGTGAAAGGTGCCAAGCGACTGGTCTATTCTACAGACAAGGGACTGGTGGCCAACGTTCAAGGTACGGTTCTGGAGCAGTTCGGCTCCGTCAGCGACATGCTTACCCATTTGCCTTTGATGATGAGCGACGGTAGTGTGGCAGGTCGGGGCAAGCCCGAGATATACATCAACAATAAGAAGGTACGCGATGAATCGGAATTAGATCGCCTTCGTGCAGATGAGATTCTCTCAGCGGAGATTATCACCAATCCTGGGGCCGAATATGGTGCTGAAATCAGGTCAGTCATCCGATTGAAGACAGTCCGCAAGGCCGGTGAGGGCTGGAGTGGCAACTTTGCTGGCACCTATCGTCAGGGCGAACAATGGTACGGCAGACTGAATGCTGCCCTGAACTACCGTACCCGCAACGGTATGGACTTCTTTGCCAAAGGCAACATAACGGAAAGCAACTCGCTGATGACCTATCCTGGCAAAAGCGAATTGATAGGCTCCAGCACATGGAATTATGAGAAGAACATGAATTGGCATAATCGTTTCATCTCTTATTATACCGACTTCGGATGGAACTGGGAGATTAATGAGCATCATTCCGTTGGTGTAACATACACTCTCAACAGCCTTATCAAGGGCAGTCGTTCCAATAATGAGCAGGATGAGAAGGTTTGGCAGGAAGGGCTACTGACAGATAATGTCCACACCTCTGGCGTCACAAATGAGAAACCCAAGTTGTCGCATAGCATAAATGCTTATTATGTTGGAGAGATTGGCAAATGGAAGTTTGACTTCAGTGGAGACTTTTATCGGAATCAAAACTTGCGCGAGATGAGTGGTTACGACAATGGGCAACTTAGTGCAAGCAGCACCACCCATAACAAGAACAGACTTCTGGCGGAGAAGCTGACCGTCATGGCTCCCGTGCCTAAGGGAAGTCTGACCTTTGGTGAGGAGGTGTCGAACGTAGATCGCACCAGCGACTTCACGCAGAACGGATTCTCTGCTGATAACCAGATCCATCAAAAGACAACCACATGGTCGCTCTACGCCAACTACGGCCTGAACATCAAGGAATTTACGCTCAACGCCAGTCTGCGATGGCAGAACGAGCACAATAGTTATGAGCAGAATGGTCAATATATTGACGAGGTGAGTCGCAATTATCATGTCCTCATTCCTCGAATCACCGCCAACTACGTATCAGGGAACTGGAACCATACACTGTCATACAATAGTCATCGTCTGAACCCTTCCTATAGCTTGCTTACCTCTTCTGTCGATTATGCTGGTAAATACGAATACCGCACAGGCAATCCTTTCCTCCAGCCTCAGACCCACGATATCATCTCATGGGAATCTCGATGGAAATGGTTGTATGCAATGTTAAAATATGATTATACCCGAAATGTTTATACTGACTTCCACACCATCTACGATGAAATCGAACATCCAGGCGTGGAGTTGATGGACTTCAGGATGATACCCTCCATCCAGACCATTGCCCTTGTTTTGAATGTGTCGCCAAAGATTGGGATATGGCAGATAAACTATACCGCCGCATTCGACTTCAGCGACTGGGAACTGGAACCAATGGGAATAACTCAGAATTTTAAGGGGGTCCAAATAGAGTTCAATCTTGACAACACCTTAACGCTGCCCCATTCTTGGCTATTCAACATACAGGCAAATATCTCGCCAGCTGCAGATCAGGGGTTTAACCAAAATAGTGCTACAGGTAGTCTGGATTTCCGCCTCAGCAAGCAGTTCCTGAAAGACAAGAGTCTGAGTGTAGCCTTAGTGGCAAATGACATTCTGCACACAAGTAACAGTAAAACCATACAATACAACGGAATCGGCTACCGTTGTGAGGTTGATGTCTATCGCGACCAGCGTCGTGTGGGCCTTGACCTCTCTTGGAAGTTCAACGCTGCCAAGAGCCGCTACAAGGGAAGCCATGCCGGCCAAAGCGAAAGAGACCGACTCTGATGTCACATAACATGGTACCAGACATAGTGAGAGTGTAAAACCTTGCCTGAAATCTGGGAGAAGATATTCCGGGGTCGGAATTTCTTGCTCCGGATTCAGGGGATAATTTCCCGAGGGCGGAATGTTTTGCCCCGGAATTGAGGCATGATTTTCCGAGGTCGGAATATCTTAACCCAAATCTTGGGCGCATTTCTCTGAGGTCGGAATTATTTGCCCCGGATTCGAGGGATAATTTCCCGAGGGCAGAATATCTTGCCCTGGAACTGGGGCATACTTCTCCGGGGTCGGGATTTCTTCACCCGGAATTGGGGCACGATTTTCCGAGGTCGGAATATCTTCTCCCGATTTGGGGGCTGGTTTTTAAAAGATCAAAATGACATGCCTCAGATTCTAGACAGATCATCCAAAAACTTGAAAACCTTGTCCAAGATCTGTGAAAAGCCATCCCAGAACTTCAAAAACCAGCCTAAAAACTGGGAGAGACTTATGCATGGGGTGCAAAAACATGCCTCAGATTTGGGGGAAGATTTTGCATGGGGTGCATAAATGTCTCCCAGTTTTGAGGCTGATTTTTACAGGGTTGAAACGATAAAAATGATAAATAAGTGGTCTTCAAATGACCTCAGGAACATTTGAAGACCACTTTAGTTTTAGTAAATCATCCGCAGTGGAAGTACTGGGTGACGAGTTTCTGAATTTCCTCGGGATAGCCCTCGATGGTCTGGCGGAGGGTCGTATCATCGAAGGAACGGAGTTGGGCGATGATGCCGTCGATCATCGCAGGCGAAAATACATTATGCTCCTCAAAAACCTTGCGCTGCTTTTCGAGACAGGCGGCAGAGGCGACACAGGAATCCGGCAATTGCGCCAGCGTAGCCAGGCGCTCTGCATTCTCGGCAGCATGGATATTCACATTGACGTAGGTCTGGGCTGCCAGTTCGAGGGCATTGTCCATCTCGAAACCGTGACGACAAGCCACACAGAGTCCTGCCAACAACTGATACAGGTCAGCAGAGCCGTCCGGTGAACGCATCTCCACCGTCTGTTTGATGCTGGTGTCGTATCTGGTCTCCGTCTCCAAAGGATTGGCCTTGTGACTCATATCCACATCTGCCGCCCAACCGAGGGGAACACGCACCAAAACACTACGGTTCCTGTCGCCCCAGCAGACATTCGTGGGAGCCTCCTGATGGGGCACGAGACGGAAGTACGATGTGGGATTCTTATTGCCAAAGGCAGTAATGGCTGGTGCGAGGTCCATCATACCGGCAATCATCTTACGGGCTGCCTCGGAGAGCACACCGTTAGCCAGCATCTGGTTTTTGCCGTCCTTCATGATGCGCATGTGGATATGCAGACCAGAGCCGGCCTTGCCTGTGGTGATCTTCGGAGCGAAGGTCACATCGTAGCCCATCTGGTAACCGAGGTTACGGATAATCCATTTGGCCAACATCAACTGGTCGGCAGCCTGCTCTACGGGTACGGGCAGAAATTCGATCTCATTCTGCTCGTAGTTCTTGCCATTAATGGTGAAGTTGCCCACCTCGGAGTGACCGTATTTGATCTGTCCGCCTGCCTGGGCGATATATTGCATACACTGGGTACGGAACTCGTTGGCCTTAGCGTAAGGAGCCGACTCGTGGTAGCCACGCTGGTCTTGAGCCGCGAAGACCTCCTCATCATCGCTGATGACATAGTATTCCAACTCGCCCATCGCCTGATACTCCATTCCCGTCACCTCACGGAAAGCCTCAGCAGCCTTGTGGAGGGTGAATTCAGGAGAGGACTCCAACGGATTGCCGTCCTTGTCGAAATAGGAACAGAGGAGCGACACGGTGGGAATTTCGGCAAAGGGATCGACGAAGGCCGTACGGAAACGAGGCAGCACATAGAGGTCGCTACTGCCGGCCTGAATAAAGGAGAAGAGACTACTGCCATCGACACGCTCACCACAGGTGAGGATGGTCTCCAGATAATCCAGATCGTTAATCACGAAGTTCAGCGTCTTCAACTTCCCGTCACCGCCGGGATACATGAAGTTCACCATGCGGATGTCGTTCTTGACGATGTAGTCGATGATGTCGGCTTTGGTAAATTCCGCCGCAGGTTTTTGTAGCGCCGCCACAATAAGGTTGGCACTAAGGGTCAGGTGTTTGTTGTCCATAATTCTGTTGTTGTTGTGAAGTTTGCGTAATAATGTGCAAAGATACAACTTTTATGCAAAAACAAAGAAAGTTTTGGCAGAAAATGAAAAAAAGAGCGAAAAAATTTGGTGGTTTGGAAGAGAACACATAACTTTGTCGCCGAAAAAGTAGACTAAACAGCAAGGAAATGACTAGAATAGCAAACTATTGGTGGTGGCGCAACTCAAGATTCAACAGATCGTGAGAAGATAGCCGCGTACCTATAAGTTTGTATAGAGAGATACTGAGAGGCCTGTCGTTCTTGCGACGGGCCTCTCAAAGTTTAGTGAATAGTGAAAAGTGAATAGTGAATAGTTTATACACAAAAACATTATTATATATGAGCAGTTATCAAGTAGACAAAAACGGTTTCTATGGAGAGTTCGGCGGGGCGTATGTTCCCGAGATTCTCTACAAGTGCGTGCATGACTTGCAAGAAGCGTATCTGCCGATCATCGAGAGTGATGAGTTCAAGGCAGAGTATCATGCGCTATTGAAGGACTATGTGGGCAGGCCAAGTCCCCTTTATTTCGCAAAGCGTATGAGTGAGCAGTACGGCTGTCAGTTGTATCTGAAGCGCGAGGACCTGAACCATACCGGCGCCCACAAGATCAACAACACCATCGGACAGATCCTGTTGGCGAAGAAGATGGGCAAGACCCGCATCATCGCTGAGACAGGTGCCGGACAGCACGGTGTGGCTACGGCAACAGTGTGTGCGCTAATGAACATGAAGTGCGAGGTATTCATGGGAGCCACCGATGTGGAGCGTCAGCACACAAATGTGGAACGGATGAAGATGTTGGGTGCCGAGGTGCATCCCGTAAGAACGGGCAATATGACGCTGAGCGATGCCTGTTCTGAGGCTATCCGCGACTGGTGCTGTCATCCTTCTGACACATTTTATATCGTCGGCTCGACGATGGGACCTCACCCCTACCCTGACCTCGTGGCGAAAATGCAGAGCGTTATCTCCGAGGAGATCAAATGGCAGTTGGAAGAAAAGATTGGCCGTGACTACCCCGACTACCTGATTGCCTGTATCGGTGGCGGTTCGAATGCCGCAGGCACCATCTATCATTATATGGATGATGAACGTGTGAAGATTGTTCTCGCCGAGGCTGGCGGACATGGCTGGGATACGGATTATACGGCTGCTACGATTCATCGTGGTACGACGGGTATCCTGCACGGGGCGAAGATGCTGGTGATGCAGGACGAGGACGGACAGATACAGGAGGCCTTTACCATCTCTGCCGGCTTGGATTATCCTGGCGTTGGCCCGATGCACTGTAACATGGCGAAGCAGGGACGTACACAGGTGTTGAGCATCAATGATGACGAAGCCATCTATGGCGGTTATGAACTGACCCGTATGGAGGGTATCATCCCTGCCATCGAATCAGCCCACGCTATCGCTGCCCTGAAGAAACTCACTTTTAAACCCACAGACGTGGTGGTGCTCACTGTTAGCGGACGTGGCGACAAGGACGTAGAGACCTATTTGAAAAACAAACAAATGGCAAAGGAATATGGCAACTTTTAAATATACGACTACAAGCAAGACCATCCTGGCGGATTTGTATACGCCGGTGGGTGTGTATATGCGACTGAGGGATCTCTATCCGCAGAGTGCGCTGATGGAGAGTTCCGACTATCACGAGGCTAACAACTCACGTTCGTTTATCGGCATCAATCCCATCGCCAGCGTGGCTATCGGACACGGCATCGCTACCGTCACCTATCCCGACGGCAGTACGATGCAGCATGAGGTGAATAAGGAATACCGTTCCGACAAAGCCATCCACGAACTCATAGACCGTATCGAGGTCAGCGGCGAGGATGCTGCCGTCTGCGGACTCTTCGGATATACTTCGTTTAATGCCGTGCGCTATTTCGAGGATATCGCCGTAAAGGACGAGACGCAGACGAAGAACGATGCGCCCGACGTGCTCTATATATTATATAAGGTGGTGATTGTCTTCGATCATCATAACAATATGCTCAAAGTTGTGACGCTGGGCGACGCTGCTGATATCGACGCCGTACTGAAGGCGATGAACAAAGCCAATGTGCAGGCTTACGATTTCCATCCCGTAGGGGATGTCTCTTCGACGCTGACGGACGATGAGCACAGAGAGAATATCAGGAAAGGCATCAAACACTGTCTGCGGGGCGATGTGTTCCAGATCGTACTCTCGCGCCGTTTCATCCAGAAGTACGAGGGCGACGACTTCAAACTCTACCGTGCCCTGCGCAGCATCAATCCCTCACCCTATCTCTTCTACTTCGACTTTGGTGGTTTCCGCATCTTCGGCTCCTCACCCGAGACACACTGCAGAATAGAGAGGAAAGAGGAAAGAGGAGAGAGGAAAGAGAATAGTTCATTCCATGCATATATTGATCCGATCGCTGGAACGACAAAGCGTACGGGTGATGAAGAGGCTGATCGCAAGGGAGCAGAGTACCTGCGCAATGACCCGAAGGAGAATGCCGAGCATGTGATGTTGGTGGATCTTGCCCGCAACGACCTGAGCCGTAACTGTCACGGGGTGAAGGTAGACTTTTATAAAGATCTGCAATACTACTCGCACGTGATTCATCTCGTCAGTCGTGTGTCTGGTGAACTCGATGAGGGTGCTGATCCTATCAAGGCGTTTATCGACACCTTCCCTGCAGGCACGCTCAGTGGTGCACCGAAAGTTCGTGCCATGCAACTCATCTCTGAATACGAGCCCCACAACCGAGGCGCCTACGGTGGTTGTATCGGTATCATCGGACTCGACGGTTCTCTCAATCAGGCCATCACCATCCGCACGTTTGTCTCGCGCAATGGCGAACTCTGGTTCCAGGCTGGCGGCGGCATCGTGGCCAAGAGCGATGTGGAGTATGAATTACAGGAAGTGAATAACAAACTCGGTGCCCTCCGCAAAGCCATTGAGAAGGCCGCCATCCTATAAGACCCATTAAACCCATTAGACCCATCTACAATGAAAATAGTCATCATCGATAATTACGACTCATTTACCTACAACCTGAGTCATTTAGTAAAGGAACTCGGAGCAGAGGTCACCGTCGTACGCAACGACCAGTTCGAACTCTCCGACCTTGAGCCCTACAGCAAGATTATCCTCTCGCCCGGTCCTGGCATTCCCTCCGAGGCAGGACTCTTGCTTGACGTCATCCGCACCTTCGCCGGTAAGAAACCCATCCTGGGTGTCTGTTTAGGCCATCAGGCCATCGGCGAGGCATTTGGCGGGAAACTCGAGAACCTCTCAGATGTCTTCCATGGTGTGGCAACACCTTGTCACATCATCGCCGACGATTCCATCTTCAGTGGCATCGAGCGAGACATCACCATCGGACGCTATCACTCTTGGGTGGTCTCAAATGATGGTCTGCCCGATTGTCTCGAAGTGACTGCTGTCAGCGACGAAGGACAGATCATGGCTCTCCGCCATCGCGATTTGAACATTCGTGGCATCCAGTTCCATCCGGAGAGCGTCCTCACCCCCGACGGACGCAAGATGCTCCAGAACTGGCTCTTCCTCTAACTCCCATTATACCCATTAAACCCACTAAACCCATTCACAATATGGCACAGACAATGAAAGACATCCTGAACAGGATGCTGAACCACGAGGAACTCTCTCGTGAAGAAATGAAGAATATCCTGATTGGTATCACTCAGAGTGAATATCCCACAGAACAGATCACCGCCCTGTTGACGGCTCTGCAGATGCGTGGTGTCACCGTCGACGAACTCCTTGGCTTCCGTGACGGTATCTTGGAGACAGGTGTACCCGCCATCCTCAATGCAGACCGCTATATCGATGTCGTCGGCACGGGCGGCGATCGAAAGAATACGTTTAATATCTCGACTACCAGTTGTTTCGTGATTGCTGGAGCAGGCTATAAGGTAGCCAAGCACGGCAACTACGCCGCCACCTCGGTATCGGGTGCCTCGAACGTGATTGCCCACCACGGCATCAAATTCACGGATGATATCGACAAATTGAACCGCAGCCTCAACGAGGCAGGCATCGTGTATCTCCACGCCCAACTCTTCGCCAAAGCCATGAAGTTCGTAGGACCAATCAGAAAAGCACTGCAATTCCCCACGATTTTCAATCTGCTTGGACCACTGGTCAATCCCAGTCAACCTCAGTGTCAACTGCTCGGCGTTGCCAATCTCGACCAGATGCGTCTCTACAATCAGGTGTATCAGAAAATTGGCATCGACTATGGTATCGTAAACTCCATCGACGGCTACGACGAGATATCTCTCACAGGCGACTTCAAGGTAACAACCAAGAACTACGAACGTATCTTCAAACCGCAGGATCTTGGCTTCGAGATTGCGAAACCTGAGGAACTCGTGGGTGGTGCCACTGAGGAAGAGGCAGCCCAAATCTTCGACTCCGTCCTGGAGAACCGTGCCCTACCTGCCCAGAAGAACATCGTACTGGCCAACGCCGCCTTCGGCATCCAGGTACTCGAAAAGGGCGAAAAGAGCATCGAGGAGTGTATCGCCATTGCCCGCGAGAGCATCGACAGCGGCTCTGCCCTCCGCACCTTCCAGAAGTTCGTCGCCCTCAATTCATAAAACCCATTCAACCCATCAAACCCATTATCCCCATGGATATCCTACAAGAAATCGTGGCCCACAAGCGCATCGAGGTGGAGCGTTTCAAGGCGCAACTCAGCGAACGGGACATTCACCGTCAGGTGGAGGCAATCCTCGACTTCGCTACGCCGTCGATGAAACAGGCCCTCTCCGCATCCGCTTCCGGCATCATCGCTGAATTCAAGCGCAAGTCGCCCTCTAAAGGTTGGATTAAGGAAGAAGGACAGGCAGACATCATCCCTCTCTCTTACCAACAGAATGGCGCTGCCGCCCTGTCGATACTCACCGATGAGATTTACTTCGGCGGCTGTGATGACTTTATCCGCATCGCCCGCCATAGTGGGGTGCAGATTCCCATCCTCTATAAAAACTTCATCATCGACGAATACCAACTGTTCCAGGCCCGACTCTGTGGCGCTTCCGCCGTCCTACTCATCGCCGCAGACCTGACGTTGGCAGAGTGCAAGTCACTGTTGCAGACCGCCCACTCCCTCGGCCTTGAAGTCCTGCTTGAGATGCACTCAGAAGCAGAACTCGACTACGCCGCCCTAGAACCGGATCTGTGCGGCATCAACAACCGCAACCTGGGCTCGTTCGTCACTGACGTTCAGAATTCCTTCCGTCTGGCGGAACTCCTTCCGAAGAAGGCTGTTAAGGTCAGCGAGAGCGGTATCTCGAATCCCGATACGGTAAAGGCACTCCGTCTGGCTGGTTTCCGAGGCTTTCTCATCGGCGAAACCTTCATGAAGACCCCCGCCCCCGGCATCGCCCTCCGCGATTTCATCACCCATCTAACCCATTAAACCCATGCAACCCATTAAACCCATCATCAAGGTCTGCGGCATGCGCGATATCGAGAACATCCGCGAGGTAGATGCTTTAGGCATCGACCTGATGGGCTTCATCTTCTGGCCCAAATCGAGCCGCTACGTGAATCCCGGGGACAGCGTGAATCATGGGGACTGTCCCCGTGATAGCAGCGCAGCGAAGATCATGGGGACTGTCCCCGTGATTCACTGCAAGCGTGTCGGCGTCTTCGTCGATGAAGACATCGAGCAGGTTAGGCATATCGCCGATGACTACGCCCTCGACTACATCCAACTGCACGGCTCAGAATATCCCGACTACATTCGCCAGTTGAAGGTGGCAACCACTCCCCACCCTTCAAAGGGAGGGATGGCCATAGGCCGGGATGAGGTCTGTATCATCAAGGCTTTCAATATCGCCACTGCCGATGACCTCTCACAGACCAAACCCTATGAAGGTCTCGTCGAGTATTTTCTCTTCGACACGAAAGGCAAGTCTGTTGGTGGCAATGGCGAGAAGTTCGACTGGAGCATCCTCTCTGCCTACGACGGCGACACACCTTTCCTGCTTAGCGGTGGCATCAGCCCCGATGATGCTGAGCGAGTAAAAGCCTTCCATCACCCTAAGTGCATCGGTATCGACCTCAACTCCCGCTTCGAAATCTCCCCGGGCCTCAAAGACGTCGCTGCCCTCCGTCGCTTCCTCACCCATTTAACCCATTAGACCCATCAAACCCATTTTCAATATGAACAAAATCAATTCCCTTTTCGCAAATAGCAAGGACAAGAAACTCCTTTCGCTCTATTTCTGTGCAGGTAGTCCTACCCTCGAAGGCACTGCCGATGTGATTCTCACGATGCAACGTAGAGGCATCGCCATGATCGAAGTAGGTATCCCCTTTAGTGATCCCCTCGCCGACGGTCCTGTCATCCAGAGTGCCGCCACACAGGCTCTGAAGAATGGCATGAATCTCAAGACGCTCTTTGAGCAGTTGAAATCCATCAAAGATCAAGTGGAGATTCCACTCGTACTGATGGGTTATCTGAACCCCATCCTGCATTACGGTATCGAACAGTTCTGTCTGTCGTGTGTAGAATCTGGTGTCAGCGGAGCCATCATCCCCGACCTGCCCTTCGACGACTATCTGAACATCGTAAAGCCTGTGGCCGACAAATACGACCTGCGCATCATCATGCTTATTACCCCGGAGACCAGTGAGGAACGCATCCGTTTCATCGACGACCATACCGATGGTTTTATCTATATGGTATCCTCCGCTTCCATCACCGGTACGCAGAAAAGTTTCGACGATCAGAAACAGGAGTATTTCCGTCGCATCAATGCCATGAACCTGCGCAATCCCCGTATGATCGGCTTCGGCATCTCAAACGCCCAAACCCTCAAAGCCGCACAGGACAATGCCGCTGGTGCTATCATCGGTTCGAAGTTCGTGACCCTACTCAACGAGACGGAAGGCAACACGGATATGGCTCTCGACCGACTGTTTGATGCATTAGTGAAATAAGTTTTCCATTCTTTTTGCGTTTATTTCCATAAAAAAGTGTATCTTTGCAGCCGGTATAATCCTAAAAATGAAATAAGATGAAGACTAAAGCCCTAAAAATGGCCGCTGCTACCATCTGTTGCACCATGATGGCAGCCTCGTGTACCACCCAACAGACGGAAGGCACCAATACTACAGAAATCACAACCGTCGGCAACCCCTTCCTCCCGATGTGGGAACATATCCCCGACGGTGAGCCGTATGTGTTTGAAGACCCCGACAACCCCGGGAAACAGCGTGTGTATGTCTATGGCTCTCACGATGATCTGGTAACGGCCTACTGCGGACGTGATCAGGTGGTATGGTCGGCTCCTGTTGAAGACCTGAGTCATTGGCGCTACGACGGTGTGATCCTTATAGTCGATAAGAACGCCAAGGGCGAGCCCTTCGACTCGGCTGGTACCGCTGACGTGCTCTTTGCCCCTGATGTGACACTGGTGACGGATGCCAACGGCAAGAAGACCTACTATCTCTTCCCCAACGACCAGAATGGCGGACGCAACGGACTGATTGCGAAGAGCGACAGACCTGACGGGCCTTTCGAGGTGTGCAACTGGAGCAAGGATAATCCCAACACGGTGGACGGTGTCCTGCAGTTCGATCCTGCCGTGTTTGTCGATGATGACGGACGCGTCTATGGCTACTGGGGCTTTGAGCGTTCCTATGCCGCAGAGTTTGACCCCACGACGATGGCTACCGTCAAGCCCGGTACGAAGATTGTAGAGGATATGATTTCCGGTCGCAATCAGGAAGGGCGATTCAAATTCTTCGAGGCTTCCAGCATCCGTAAGATCAAAGATAAATATGTGTTTATCTACAGCCGTTTCACAGAGGACGGCGAGTTCGGCCTGCCTACGTCGAACTATACCCTCGCTTACTGCTACAGTGACAACCCCTTAGGTCCTTGGACCTACGGCGGTACCATCATCGATGGCAGAGGACGTGAGAAAGATGAGCAGGGCAACGTGATTGCCTCGGCTACCCCTGACGGCAACACCCACGGTTCCATCTGTGAGATCAACGGCCAGTGGTACGTGTTCTATCACCGTCACACGGGTACTGATGAATATGCCCGTCAGGCGATGGTGGCTCCCATCAGCGTGAAAGTGGAAGAAGGCAAGGGCGGTAAGGTGGAGATTTCCGAGGGTGAATACAACAGCAATGGTTTTGCCCTCAACGGTCTCGATCCGTTTGAGCGTCATTCGGCAGGTATCGCCTGCTGGTACACAGGCCCGAAGCCCGCCGTCCACGAATGGCCCTATCACAGATTCTACGGTTCATACGTAGAGGCCAGTTATGGTGCCGAGACGAATCCTGCAACGAAGGAAGCCCTCACCTCATCGAAGAACCTCGACGATCCCTACGACCTGCGCTACAACACCAACCGCGTTGTCAACAATACCGCTGGTTCCATCGTGGGTTATAAGTACTTCAACTTCGATGCCAAGCGTTTGGCAGATAAAGGCAATCTGATGCTCGTCCTGCGCCTCATCCCCGAAGGCATCGAGGGCACCATTGACATCATGAAGGATCGTCCCTGGGAATCGCAGGGTGGTAAGAAGATTGGTCAGTTGGAACTGAAGTCCGACATGAAGAAGGAATCCTGGGATATGGCTGCAGGAATAGACAAAGACGGTCTCGTGGGCCTGCACGCCATCTACTTCGTCTTCAAGTCCGACACAAAAGAGAAATCTCTTTGCACCCTCGAAGACCTTTACTTCACATTTGCAGAATGATGAAACAACATATAAAAAAACAGATTGGTTATGAGCAAGATTAAGACGATTGGTATTCTGACGTCGGGTGGCGATGCCCCTGGCATGAACGCAGCCATCCGTGCCGTGACGCGCGCAGGTATTTATAATTGTTTTAACATCAAAGGTATCTACCGCGGCTATGACGGCCTCATCAAAGGCGAGGTCAAGCAATTTACAACTGAGGATGTCAGCGGTATCATCACCCGTGGCGGAACAATTCTGAAAACCGCCCGGAGCAAGGAGTTTATGACACCCGAGGGCAGGAAAAAGGCTTATGAAACATGTAAGAAGGAGGAAATCGATGCCCTGGTGGTCATTGGCGGTAACGGTTCTCTGACGGGTGCCCGTGACTTCGGTATGGAATTTGACTTCCCCTGTATCGGTCTGCCAGGCACCATCGACAATGACCTCTACGGTACTGATGCCACCATCGGCTACGACACAACGATGAATACGATCATGGACTGTGTGGACCGCATCCGCGACACAGCCAACTCACATGAGCGTATCTTCTTTATTGAGGTAATGGGACGTGATGCCGGTTTCTTGGCACAGAACTGCGCCATCGCCTGTGGTGCTGAGGCCGCCATCGTACCTGAGGAGACAACTGATGTCGACCAGTTGGCAGCCTTCATGGGACGTGGCATCCGTAAGTCGAAGAAGTCATGTATCGTCATCGTGTCAGAGAGTCCGAAGTGTGGCGCCCTCTACTATGCCGACCGTGTGAAGCACGAATTTCCCGAGTTTGACGTACGTGTCTCCATCCTCGGTCATCTGCAACGGGGTGGTTCGCCCTCAGCCCGCGACCGCATCCTAGCCAGTTGTACGGGTGTTGGTGCTGTCGAGGCCATCATACAAGGACAGCGCAATATCATGGTGGGTGTCCGCAATAATGATGTGGTCTATGTACCCTTCTCGGAGTGTATCCGCACTGACAAACGTTTCGACAAACGCCTCATCACGGTACTCGACGAACTGAGTATCTAAATAGGACAGAGCAAAAGAAAAGCCCAAAAAAGGGTCAAAACAAATGGCGTGCACGCGCCTTCCTCGGCGTAAGACTGTAGTAAGATTTCTGCAGAAAAACATCTAACTCTTGTGATGGTCTGCCGGCGATTCGGAGCGGATTTTTCTATTTTTATTTTGTACTTCACCTGCTTTTTTGTACCTTTGCAGAGAAATAGATGAATAAAGAAGATTGACAAGTAAAAATAAACAGAAAACAAATGGACAAGAAACTGAAACAAGGCACGCTGTGTGTACAGGCAGGCTATAAGGCCAAGAACGGAGAACCGATAGAGTTGCCCATCATCCAGAGTACGACATTTAAGTACGACGATTCTGATGAGATGGCAAAGTTGTTTGATCTCGAGAAAGAAGGTTATTTCTATACCCGACTCCAGAACCCGACCAACGACGCGGTGGCAGCGAAGATTGCTACGTTGGAAGGTGGTGTGGGGGCTGTGCTGACATCCTCTGGTCAGGCCGCCAACTTCTACGCTATCTTCAATATTTGCCAGGCTGGCGACCATTTCATCACCTCGAACGAGATTTACGGCGGTACCTATAACCTCTTCGGCGTGACGCTGAAAAAACTAGGCATTGAGTGTACCTTTATCTCTCAGGAGGCTAGCGACGAAGAGATTCAGGCTGCCTTCCGTCCGAATACGAAGGCGATGTTCGGTGAGACCATCTCTAATCCAGGCTGCGCCGTTTTTGACATCGAGCGTTTCGCCAAAATTGCCCATAAGAACGGTGTGCCCCTGATTGTCGACAACACCTTCGCCACCCCCGTGAACTGTCGCCCGTTTGAGTGGGGTGCAGACATCGTCACCCACTCCACCACGAAGTATATGGATGGTCTGGCCACGCAGGTAGGCGGTGTGGTAGTGGATAGCGGTAACTTCGACTGGCTGGCTCATGCCGAGAAATTCCCGGGTCTCTGCACGCCCGACGAGAGTTATCACGGTCTGACCTACGTGAAGGCCTTCGGCAAGATGGGTTTCACCACAAAACTCGTGGCTCAGTTGATGCGTGACCTCGGTTCGATTCCTGCCCCGCAGAACGCATTCCTGCTGCATCTCGGCCTACAGACATTACACCTGCGTATGGCCCAGCACTGTAAGAATGCCCAGAAGGTGGCCGAGTTCCTGCACGACAACGAGAAGGTGGCATGGGTACATTACTGCGGACTGCCCGACGATCCGCACTACGCCCTCGGACAGAAATACCTGCCTAACGGCTCGTGCGGTGTCATCGCCTTCGGACTGAAAGGAGACCGCGAGACTGCCATCAAGTGGATGGACTCACTGGAGATGATCAACATCGTGACCCACGTGGCGGATGCCCGTACCTGTGTGTTGCATCCCGCCTCACACACACACCGTCAGTTGAGCGACGAACAACTGCGCGAAGCCGGTGTTGCACCTGACCTGATTCGTCTCTCCGTCGGTATCGAGGACGTGGAGGATATCCTTGACGATATCAAACAAGCGCTGGCCAAGATTTAACAAATCGTAACTTTATAAGAAAATTATTCGGTACTTTCCTTGGAAGGTACCGATATTTTTTCTATATTTGCACCATCAAAGTAACAAAATGCAATCTTAGAACAGTAAATTAAAAACCAAGAAGACTATGGAAGTTGAGAAGATTATGCAAGCCTTGGAGCGCAAGCATCCTGGCGAACTGGAGTACTTACAGGCTGTAAGAGAGGTGTTGGAAAGCATCAAAGATGTGTATAACCAGCATCCTGAGTTCGAGAAGGCAAAGATCATAGAACGCATCGTGGAGCCCGAACGCATCACGACGTTCCGCGTGCCCTGGGTCGACGACAAGGGCGAAGTTCAGGTAAACATCGGTTACCGTGTGCAGTTCAACAGCGCCATCGGCCCATACAAGGGCGGACTGCGCTTCCACCCGTCGGTGAACCTGAGTATCCTGAAGTTCCTCGGTTTCGAGCAGACCTTCAAGAATGCCCTCACTACCCTACCCATGGGCGGTGGCAAGGGCGGATCAGATTTTTCTATCCGGGGCAAGAGTGACAATGAGGTGATGAAGTTCTGCCAGGCCTTTATGTGCGAACTCTATAAGGTAATCGGACCGGATATGGACGTACCAGCCGGAGACATCGGCGTGGGAGCCCGAGAGATCGGTTACCTGTTCGGTTACTACAAGAAACTGACGAGTCAGTTCCACGGTGCTACCCTCACGGGCAAGGGCATGGAATGGGGCGGTTCGATTCTCCGTCCGGAAGCCACAGGTTTCGGTGCGCTCTACTTCGTACATCACATGATGGAGACCCACGGTCTCGACATCAAGGGTAAGACGGTGGCCCTCTCCGGCTTCGGCAATGTGGCCTGGGGAGCCGCCAAGAAAGCCACCGAACTCGGTGCAAAGGTCATCACCATCTCAGGTCCTGACGGTTATATCTACGATCCAGAAGGTCTTGATACCGAGAAGATAGAATATCTGTTGGAACTCCGTGCCTCAGGTAACGATGTATGCCAACCTTACGAGGAGGAGTTCCCGGGTTCGAAGTTCTTCGAAGGCAAGAAACCCTGGGAGCAGAAGGCCGACATCTATCTGCCCTGCGCCACCCAGAACGAACTGAACGGCGAGGATGCCGATAAAATATTGGCACAGAAGCCACTGTGCGTGGCCGAGGTATCGAACATGGGCTGCACGGCAGAGGCGGTGAACAAGTTCATTGCCGCCGGACAATTGTTTGCTCCAGGCAAGGCCGTAAATGCCGGTGGCGTAGCTACCTCCGGTCTGGAGATGACACAGAACTCGATGCGTATGTCGTGGACAGCGGAAGAAGTGGACCAACGTCTGCACCATATCATGTCAGGCATCCACGAACAGTGCGTGAAGTACGGCAAAGAGTCTAATGGCTATATCAACTACGTGAAGGGTGCCAACGTCGCCGGCTTCATGAAAGTGGCCAAGGCCATGCTCGCGCAAGGAATAGTTTAGAGGAAAAGGAAAGTGGAAAGAGGGAAGAGATTAGTAAAGGTGATGAAGAAGATTTCACGGGTATCAATAATGACTATTGGTATTCTCTTTCCTCTTACTACTTTCCAATTTCCACATCTGAACGCCCAAAACGTTCAGACCGGCAAAGCCTCGTACTATGCCCTGAGATTCACGGGACGTAAGACGGCCAGCGGGGAAAAGATGCACCACGACAGTCTGACCTGTGCCCACCGCACCTTTCCCTTTGGAACGTTGCTCAAGGTGACAAATCCCGCTAATGGAAAAAGTGTCATCGTGCGCGTCACAGACCGCGGCCCATACGTCAAGGGACGCATTATCGACTTGTCGGCACGTGCAGCCCGTGAGATCGGTATCATTGCCCAGGGCATCGCACCAGTCATTGTGGAACGACATAATCCTGCCATAGTTCCCTTCAAGCCTGACGACATAGAACTAGCCGACTTCGAGATTGGCACTAACGAAGGAGAAGACGCCATACCGATCTGGGTGGCCCTGAAGGAAGCGTACAAGAAACAGCAAGAGAAATAAAAAAGGAGGGGGTACCCTCCTTTTTTATTTCTTTCTGGTCTGAACGGTGAACTGCCTCGATTGTGAGGTAATCTCCTTGTTCGCCTGCAATACCCCGATCTTAATGACCGCCACACCATCTTTCAGGCTACTATCAGCTTTGACAGAGGCTGTATAACGGACACCCTTGCCCGGTTCAATGCTCTCAATGAGGATGTTCTCCGAGATATGGATGTGCTTGTTGCCAGTAATCTCCGAGACAGATGGTTGTACACCAAAGACGGGCTTGGAAGAATTGTTGAAGATTTCGAAGACCACACGTGCTTCCTCGCCACGCTTCAACACACCGTCACGACTGGCATCGAGCATACGGGCATTGCGGATTTCCAAAGCGACAGGAGCCGTTGCGCCGCTATATGACGATGTTCCACCAAGATCCTCGCCGAAGCCAAACAGACGGTCGTCGCCACCATTGTTCGCATCAAAACCACTATCCTCACTATAAGTATAGTCGTCAGGCTGACGCGCTGAAACAGTACGCCGGTTGGGGTTGGTGCGCTGACGAGCCGCCTTATAGTCCTCATACTTTTGCTGTTCGGCATTATCGGCAGCCTGACCGATAGCCGCACCGACGATGGCACCGCCAGCCATACCTATCAGCGAACCGACATCACTGCCACGATGTCCACCGGAAATGCCACCGATGGCAGAACCGATCATCGAACCAAACCAGCCGCCAGTAGCAGCACCTTGGCCCGTGTAGGTACCACAACTGCTGAGCAGTACCATGGCACTCACCAATATGAACAAACCTTTCTTCATAATCGTCACGTTTTAATTGTTGAACGGTGCAAAGGTAAGCATTTATTCGTAACCGACAAAGGGGAAATCCCGAAATGTATATAGGGGAAACCCTAAAAGCCGAAAAAAGCCCGCATCAGCATGAGCGATGCAGGCTTTGATATAGAGGATTGTTTGATTCGGTGAAATCTTATTCAGCCTTTGTCTCTTCGGCGGGAGCCTCTTCTGCAGCAGGAGCCTCAGCCTTTGTCTCCTCAGCAACGGGAGCCTCGGCAGCAGGAGCAGCCTCAGCCTTGGCAGCGCCAGCACGACGACTACGACGTGTCTTCTTCTTGCCACCGTCCTTAGCCATATCCGGATCGAAGTCTACGAGTTCGATGAAGCAGACCTGGGCGGCATCGCCCTGACGGGTACCGAGTTTAATGATACGGGTGTATCCACCGGGACGGTCACCTACCTTGGCAGCCACCTCTCCGAAGAGTTCCTTGATGGCTTCCTTGTTCTGGAGGTAACTGAATACCACACGACGTGAGTTAGTGGAGTCGTCCTTAGCCTTTGTGATCAGAGGCTCGACGTACTTCTTCAAGGCCTTAGCCTTGGCGACGGTCGTAGTGATTCTTTTGTGCTCTATCAGCGAGATGGCCATGTTAGCAAGCATGGCACTGCGGTGACTGGCAGTACGACCGAGATGGTTGAATTTCTTGTTATGTCTCATTTTTCTTTAATCTCTTTCAAGTTTATACTTTGAAATGTCGGTTCCAAACGACAGATTCAGACTCTCGAGCAAATCATCAAGCTCCGTGAGCGATTTCTTACCGAAGTTGCGGAACTTCAGGAGGTCGGTCTTGTTATACTGCACCAGATCACCGAGTGTCTCCACGTCGGCAGCTTTCAGACAGTTCAGAGCACGAACAGAGAGGTTCATGTCTACCAAACGGGTCTTGAGCAACTGACGCATGTGCAGGATCTCCTCATCAAACTCCTGATTGCTCTCCGTCTCAGAAGTCTCGAGTGTGATCTTCTCGTCAGAGAACAGCATGAAGTGATAGATCAGGATCTTGGCTGCCTCCTTCAGGGCGTCCTTCGGGTGAATGGAACCGTCCGTCGTGATTTCCATGACAAGCTTGTCGTAGTCGGTCTTCTGCTCGACACGATAAGGCTCGACAGCGTACTTCACGTTACGGATAGGTGTGTAAATAGAGTCGATTGCGATGACGTTCACATCGGTGCAGAACTCGCGATTCTCATCAGCGGGTACATATCCGCGACCTTTGTTGATCGTAAGGTCAATCTGCATCGAGGCTTTGGAATCTAAATGACAAATCACCAAATCAGGATTCAGCACCTCAAATCCAGTCAGATACTTGCCGATATCTCCGGCTTTGAATTCGGTAGAATTCTCGACCGTGATACTGACTTTCTCGTTCTCGAATTCTTCTACTACTTGCTTGAACCTCACCTGTTTGAGATTCAAGATAATGTTGGTCACATCTTCCTTTACACCAGGAACAGAGGAGAACTCATGCTCAACACCAGCAATCTTGATGGTGTTGATGGCATAACCCTCAAGCGATGAAAGAAGAATGCGGCGGAGGGCGTTACCGATGGTCACGCCGAAACCGGGCTCCAAAGGACGAAATTCGAACTTGCCGAACTTGTCGGAAGCCTCCAACATTACGACTTTATCAGGTTTTTGAAATGCTAATATCGCCATTAATTTAATGATTTAGTTCTTAGAGTACAACTCAACGATTGACTGTTCCTTAATGTTCTCGGGGATGTCGGCACGATCCGGCATATGCAGGAACTTACCACCTTTAACGTTCTCATCCCACTCGATCCAAGGGTACTTGCTGTGATTGAAACCAGCAAGGGCGGCCTCGATTACCTCGAGAGACTTTGACTTCTCGCGAACAGCAATAATCATACCGGGCTTCACCTGGAATGAAGGAATGTTCACGACCTTGCCATCAACAGTAATGTGCTTGTGACCAACTAACTGACGGGCAGCAGCGCGGGTGGGAGCAATACCGAGACGGAACACCACATTGTCGAGTCTGCTCTCCAACAACTGGAGCAGCACCTCACCGGTGATACCTTCGGCCTTGGCAGCCTTCTCAAACAAATTACGGAACTGACGCTCAAGTACTCCATAAGTATACTTGGCCTTCTGCTTCTCTGCCAGCATGACAGCATACTCCGACTGCTTGCGACGACGGTTATTGCCATGCTGTCCCGGGGGGAAGTTCCTACGGGACAAAACTTTGTCCGGGCCGAAGATGGCTTCTCCAAATCGGCGGGCAATTTTTGATTTCGGTCCTAAATATCTTGCCATAAATTTTAAAATAAATATTTTTCTGAAACTAGACTATCCTAGGCAAACCTAGGCTATCCTATCATTATTATACACGACGACGCTTCGGGGGACGGCATCCGTTGTGGGGCAGCGGAGTAACATCAACAATCTCCATAACCTCGATGCCTGCACCATGGATGGCACGGATAGCGGACTCACGACCGTTACCGGGACCCTTCACATAGGCCTTCACCTTACGCAAACCCAGGTCGTAAGCGACCTTTGCGCAATCCTCTGCTGCCATCTGAGCAGCATACGGTGTGTTCTTCTTGGAACCACGGAAGCCCATCTTACCGGCTGACGACCAAGAAATCACCTGACCCTCGTCGTTTGCCAGCGTAACGATAATATTATTGAAAGAACTGTGTACGTGGAGCTGGCCGATGGCGTTCACTCTCACGTTTCTTTTCTTAGAAGTGACTGTTTTCTTTGCCATAATTCTTAATCTTTAAACGTTTAACTTAGAATTACTTCGTAGCCTTCTTCTTGTTAGCAACAGTCTTCTTCTTTCCTTTACGGGTACGAGCATTATTCTTGGTACTCTGACCGCGAACGGGAAGACCGTTACGATGACGGACGCCACGATAGCAACCAATATCCATCAGTCGCTTGATATTCAACTGGATCTCACTGCGGAGATCACCTTCCACTTTGAATTCAGCGCCGATAATTTCACGGATTTTGGCAGCCTGGTCGTCACTCCACTCGTTGACCTTCAGGTCACGGCTGACACCTGCCTTGTCCAATATCTTTGCTGAACTACTTCGACCAATACCATAGATATAGGTCAATGCGATTTCGCCACGCTTATTCTGGGGCAAATCTACTCCAACAATTCTTATTGCCATTTGTTAAATAAAAGTGATAAATAAAAACTTAAAATTTCGAAATTCTGCTAAAAAGCATGCAAAGGTACGAAGATTTTCTCAAACCTCCGCGTTTTTTATGCTTAATTAACATTAACCCTGACGCATTTTGTACTTAGGGTTCTTCTTGTTGATAACGAACAGGCGTCCCTTGCGACGGACGATCTTGCAGTCCGGGGTACGCTTCTTCAATGATGCTCTTGTCTTCATATTCTTGTCTATTGTTTATTTGTATCTGAATACAATTCTACCTTTTGTCAGGTCGTAAGGACTCATTTCCACCTTCACCTTATCGCCTGGCAGAATCTTGATGTAGTGCATGCGCATCTTACCCGAGATGTGGGCGATGATGGGCACGCCATTCTCCAATTCCACGCGAAACATGGCATTTGACAATGCCTCTACGATTGTTCCGTCTTGCTCAATAGCACCTTGTTTTGCCATTCTTACTGTTTAATATAGTTTACCTTCTATTTCTTCTACTTCCTCGAACGATGATAAAATCTCAGCCTTTCCCTTACGGATGCATATCGTGTGCTCGAAGTGGGCTGCAGGCTTACCGTCACGTGTACGGATTGTCCAACGGTCTGTGTCGAGCCAGATGTCACGCTTACCCATCGTAATCATCGGTTCAATGGCGATGCACATCGAGGCTTTCAGCATCACACCGTTGCCTCGTCGACCGTAGTTCGGCACCTGCGGGTCTTCGTGCATCTCACGTCCAATCCCATGACCGGTCAGTTCGCGCACGATGCCATAGCCCTGTGCCTCGCAGTGATCCTGCACCGCACTGCTGATATCACCGAGGTGTTTTCCTGCCTGTGCTGCCTCGATACCGAGATAGAGCGCTTCCTTCGTTGTCGTAAGCAACTGTTTGACCTCTTCAGAAACCTCGCCCACACAGAACGTATAACACGAGTCGCCATTGAAGCCATTGAGGAGCGTACCACAGTCGATGGAGATAATGTCTCCTTCTTTCAGCACAGTCTCCTTGTTAGGAACGCCATGCACCACCACATCGTTGACCGATGTGCAGATACTGGCAGGAAACGGTCCTCCGTAGGGATTCGGGAACCCCTTGAATGTCGGAACGGCGCCGTGGTCACGGATGAACGCATCAGCAATCTGATCCAACTGGAGGGTCGTTACACCAGGTTTGATATGTTTCGCCAATTCGCCAAGCGTTTTACCAACGAGTTGGTTCGCTTGGCGCATTAACTCTATTTCATCTTCAGTCTTCAGAAATATCTTCATAGAAGATTAGTAAGCCGCCATGCCACGGCCGTGAATACGACCGGAACTGAGCAGACCGTCGTAGTGACGCATCAGCAGGTGAGACTCAATCTGTGCGAGTGTGTCAAGCACGACACCGACGAGAATCAGCAGTGATGTTCCACCGAAGAACTGAGAAAAAGCATCTTGTACATTCAACAGGCTTGCGAAGGCGGGCATGATGGCGATGAAGGCAATGAACAGAGAGCCGGGCAGGGTGATGCGTGACATCACGGTGTCGATATACTCTGCGGTATCCTTACCAGGCTTGACACCCGGGATGAAACCGTTATTGCGTTTCATATCCTCTGCCATCTGCGTCGGATTCAGCGTGATAGCCGTATAGAAATAGGTGAATGCGATGATCAGTATGGCGAAGATGACATTATACAGCCAACTGTGGTGATCCAGCATCGTGCGCAGGAACCATCCGGTATTCTCCGAACTCATCCACTGTGCGAGTGACAGGGGGATGAACATAATGGCCTGTGCGAAGATGATAGGCATCACATTGGCTGCAAACAACTTCAGTGGGATATACTGACGGGCACCGCCTACCTGCTTGTTGCCGACAAGACGTTTTGCATACTGTACAGGCACCTTGCGGACACCCTGTACCAGAACAATAGCCGCGCATACAACTGCATAGAGAATGATAATCTCGACGAGGAACATCACGAGACCACCACCTGTGATGGCGGTGAAGCGTGAGGTGACCTCCTGGATAAATGCCTGCGGCAGGCGGGCAATGATACCGATCATGATGATCAGCGAGACACCATTTCCAATACCCTTATCCGTGATGCGCTCACCCAGCCAGAGGATGAACATACTTCCTGCTGCAAGGATGATGATGGCGGGCACCATGAAGGCAGACCAGGAGATTCCTGATGCCAGGGCTGCGCCCGACTGCATCTTCAGGTTGATCAGATAGCCCGGAGCCTGGAAGGCCAGGATAGCCACCGTCAGGTAACGGGTATAGGCACTGATCTTCTTGCGTCCGCTCTCACCCTCACGCTGCATCTTCTGGAAATAAGGCACAGCGACTGCGAGAAGTTGCATCAAGATGGAAGCAGTGATGTATGGCATGATTCCAAGTGCGAAGATTGACGCATTGGAAAATGCACCACCGGAGAACATATCGAGCAGCGACATCAGACCGCCGGCAGTCTGCTCCTGGAGTTTATTCAACATGGCAGGATTGATACCGGGGAGTACCACGAACGAGCCGAAACGATAAATCGCTACAAACAGAAGCGTAATGAGGAGACGCATGCGCAGGTCCTCGATCTTCCAGATGTTCTTCAGTGTCTCTATTAACTTCTTCATCTTTGCTTAGATAATTGTTGCGTTACCACCTACTGCCTTGATTGCTTCCTCGGCAGTCTTTGAGAAGGCGTTGGCCTCTACGTCGATCTTTGCCTTGAGTTCACCATTACCCAGCACCTTCACCAACTCCTTACCGTTGGTCAGACCAGCGGCTACGAGTTCAGCGATACCAATCTTGGTAAGATTCTTGCCCTCAGCAAGTTTCTGCAGAGTAGACAGGTTCACTGCGAAGTACTCCTTATGGTTGATGTTCTTGAAACCACCCTTCGGGAGACGGCGCTGCAGCGGCATCTGACCACCTTCAAAACCAATCTTTCTCTTATAACCAGAACGAGCCTTGGCACCCTTGTGACCACGGGTAGAAGTACCGCCCAGACCCGAACCGGGACCGCGACCGATACGACGACGTGAATGAGTTGAGCCTTCAGCCGGCTTTAAATTATTCAGTTTCATAATCGAATCTTCTTTAAATTGTTAATTACTCAACGATAGTCACCAGGTGGTGTACCTTGCGAATCATACCACGGATTGAAGGAGTATCCTCTACCTCAACAACCTGAGAGATCTTACGCAGGCCGAGAGCCTGGAGCGTACGCTTCTGGTCTACCGGAAAACCGATCTTACTCTTAATCTGCTTTACCTTAATTGTTGCCATAGTTCAATTCTCCTTTATCCTTTAAATACTTTTTCCATACTGATACCACGTGTACCTGCCACGGTATAGGCATCACGCATCAGACTCAGGGCCGTGATGGTGGCCTTCACCAGGTTGTGGGGGTTGGAAGACCCCTTCGACTTGGCAAGCACATCCTTGACACCTACGCTCTCCAGCACGGCACGCATAGCACCACCAGCCACAAGACCGGTACCGGCAGCAGCGGGCTTCAGGAACACCTGGGCACCACCGTAGCGGGCTTCCATCTCATGGGGAATCGTACCCTTGAGCACAGGAACTTTCACAAGATTCTTCTTGGCTGCCTCAACACCCTTGGCAATAGCGGCGGTAACTTCGCCGGCCTTACCCAGACCCCAGCCGATGATGCCGTTGCCGTCACCAACAACCACAATGGCTGCGAATGTAAAGGTGCGACCACCCTTCGTAACTTTTGTTACACGGTTGATGGCAACCAATCTGTCTTTCAACTCTACGTCACTATTTACTTTAACATTTTTCATTGCCATAATCGTTTAGAATTTAAGTCCACCTTTACGTGCTGCGTCTGCAAGCGACTTCACGCGGCCATGATACAGGTAGCCGTTACGGTCGAAGACCACGGCGCTAACGCCAGCCTCCTGAGCCTTCTGTGCTACCAGTTCACCGACCTTCTCAGCCTGCTGGATCTTCGGCATAGCCTCAAGACCCAGTGAGGATGCAGATGCAAGTGTTTTACCTTCCAAATCATTGATTACCTGAGCATAGATCTGCTTGTTGCTGCGGAACACACTCAGACGAGGGCGCTCGGCTGTGCCGAACACGCTCTTGCGAATTCTATATTTGATCTTAATTCGTCTTTCTACTTTCTTCGTTGTCATAATCTTGAATGCTTAATGGTTATTCTTAATTACTTTGCTGATGCCGACTTACCCGACTTACGACGGATAACCTCACCCTTGAACAAGATACCTTTTCCTTTGTAAGGCTCAGGCATACGGAAAGAACGAATTTTTGCACAAATCAGGCCGAGCAGTGCCTTGTCGCAAGACTCGAGGATGATCTGCGGATTCTGGTTACGCTCCATCTTGGTCTCCACCTTTACTTCTTTCGGAAGTTGGATGAAGATGGGGTGTGTATAACCCAGTGAGAACTCGATGATGTTACCCTGGTTAGAAACACGGTAACCGACACCTACGAGTTCCAACTCCTTCTTATAACCTTCGCTCACGCCAACAACCATATTGTTGACAAGTGCACGATAGAGACCATGGAAAGCCTGCTTCTGTTTGATGTTCACAGGACTGTTCTCGTCGATCTCGAATGTGATGTGACCATCCTCCATCTTCATCTTGATGGAAGCGTCGACCTTCTGTGAAAGTTCACCCTTGGGACCCTTCACGGTGACAACACCGTCCTGAGCCTGAGATACTGTAACGCCAGCGGGGATGCTAATGGGCAATTTACCTATTCTTGACATAGTTGCGTCCTCCTATTAATATACATAGCAAAGCACCTCGCCGCCAATCTTCAGGGCAGCAGCCTCTTTGTCTGTCATTACACCCTTGGACGTGGAAAGGATAGCAATTCCAAGTCCGTTAATAACTCTCGGCATGTCTTTGTAACCAGTATACTGGCGAAGACCTGGTGTGGATACTCGCTTCAGGCACTTGATGGCGTTCTCACGAGTGGCAGGGTCGTACTTCAGGGCCACCTTGATTGTTCCCTGAGGACCATCCTCTACAAACTTGTAGTTCAGGATGTAACCCTTCTCGAAGAGGATCTTTGTGATTTCCTTCTTCAAGTTCGACGCAGGCACCTCCACGACACGATGGTGTGCCATGATGGCGTTTCTGAGTCTGGTCAGATAATCTGCTATTGGATCTGTCATAAAATAAAGTTTTTAATTGATCGGGACTGCCCCGACAATATTAATAAATAAAATGTCTCTTGCTTGAGTGAGTGGATTTACCAACTGGCCTTCTTCACACCCGGGATCAGACCGCTTGATGCCATCTCACGGAACTGGATACGGGAGATACCGAACTGGCGCATATATCCCTTGGGACGACCCGTGATCTTGCAACGGTTGTGCAGACGGATGGGGTTTGCGTTACGGGGAATCTCCTGCAACTTGCGGGCTGCCTCGTATGCCTCGGCGGGATCCTCAGTAGTAGCAATCACCTTTTTCAAGGCTGCACGCTTCTCAGCATAGCGGGCCACGAGTTTTGCACGCTTGACCTCACGGGCCTTCATTGATTCTTTTGCCATATCTCTTAGTCTTTATTGTTCTTGAATGGGAGACCGAAGGCCTTCAGCAGTGCGAAACCCTCCTCGTCAGTCTGTGCAGAGGTGACGAAAGTAATGTTCATACCCTGAATACGGTCAACTGAATCGATATTAATCTCCGGGAAGATAATCTGCTCCTGGATACCCAGTGTGTAGTTACCACGGCCGTCGAACTTGCTCTCGATACCCTTGAAGTCACGGATACGGGGCAGAGCCACGCGGACGAGTTTCTCCAGGAACTCATACATACGCTCACGACGAAGAGTCACCATCACGCCGATAGGCATCTTCTTACGAAGTTTGAAGTTGGCGATATCCTTCTTCGAATAAGTAGCGACTGCCTTCTGACCACAGATGGCGGAAATCTCGTTAATGGCCACGTCGATGATCTTCTTGTCCTGTGTGGCATCACCCAGACCCTGGTTGACGACAATCTTCTTCAGGACGGGAATCTGCATCTTAGAACCATAATTAAACTGCTTCTGCAGGGCGGGAGCGATCTGCTCGTTGTACACCTGCTTTAACTGTGCTGTATTTGCCATTACTTAATCTCCTCCCCTGACTTTTTAGCGATACGGGTGACCTTCTTGCCCTCGCGCTTGATAGCCACGCGGGTAGCCTTGCCACTCTTCGGATCGATCAAACTAATATTTGAGATGTGAATGGGGGCCTCAATCTTCTCGAAACCTCCCTGAGGATTCTTGGCACTCGGCTTAGCGCTCTTGCTGACGATGTTCACACCCTCAACGATGGCACGCTGCTTGTCGGTCAAGACCTTCAGCACCTTACCAGTCTTGCCCTTGTCCTCACCGGCCAGGACGATGACTGTATCATTTTTCTTAATATTGAACTTTGCCATTTCTTTCTTACGTTTTAAATATTAAAGTACCTCAGGTGCCAAAGAAACGACCTTCATGTTCACGGCGCGGAGTTCACGGGCAACGGGGCCGAAGATACGGCTGCCGCGAAGTTCACCTGCATTGTTCAACAGCACACAGGCATTATCGTCAAAGCGGATGTACGAGCCATCGGCACGGCGGATTTCCTTCTTTGTGCGAACAACCAAAGCCTTTGATACTGCACCCTTTTTCACGTCACTTGTAGGGATCGCGTTCTTGATAGAGACGACGATGATATCACCTACGCTGGCATAACGGCGACGAGTACCGCCCAGTACACGGATGCAGAGAGCCTCGCGTGCGCCGCTGTTGTCAGCAACAGTCAATCTTGTTTCTGTCTGTATCATAATTACTTAGCTTTTTCAACGATTTGAACTAATCTCCATCTCTTTGTCTTTGACAGAGGACGGGTTTCCATAATGAGCACAGTATCACCTACATTGCACTCGTTCTTCTCGTCGTGTGCGTGATACTTCTTTGTCTTCTGGACAAACTTACCATAAATAGGGTGCTTCTCCTTGAACTTGGCGGCAATAACAATGGTTTTATCCATCTTGTTGCTGATAACGACACCCTGTCTTGTCTTTCTTAAATTTCTTGTTTCCATCTGGACCATTGTTATTTGTTAAGTTCTCTCTGATGAAGTTCTGTTTTCATACGTGCGATATCACGACGAGTAGCCTTAATCTGAGATGGATTCTCCAGCGGTGAGATAGCGTGGTTCAACTTCATCTGGTTGTACTTGGCAACCTCAGCCTCAATACGCTCTACCAAGTCCTTGGTCTCGAGCTCTCTTACTTCTTTCGTCTTCATACTCAATTAAGCGTTTTTATCGTAATCACGTCTTACTACAAACTTTGTCTTCACGGGCAGTTTCTGGGCACCGAGGCGGAGAGCCTCCTTAGCCACTTCGAAAGGAACGCCTTCTACTTCAAAGAGGATACGACCCGGGGTGACGGGAGCAACCCATCCGGCGGGATCACCCTTACCTTTACCCATTCGCACGTCAGCAGGCTTGCGAGTGATAGGTTTGTCGGGGAAGATGCGGATCCATACCTGACCCTCACGGTTCATATAACGGTTAATGGCAACACGGGCTGCCTCAATCTGGCGACTGTCGATCCACTTGGCATCCATAGTCTTGATGCCGAAAGAGCCGAAGGCCAGCGTTGTACCTCTGTGGGCGTTGCCTTTGTTGCCGCGTCCATCTTGAGGTCTTCTATATCTAACTCTCTTAGGCTGTAACATAATAAGTCTCTTTCTTTAAACGATTATTACTTCTTCTTGTTACGGAACTTTCTGTCACCGCCACGACCTTCGCGACCGCCTTGGCGACCACCAGCCTTCTCCTGTGTGAAATTCGGTGCAAGGTCTACCTTACCATAAATCTCACCGCGGCAAATCCATACTTTGATACCCAGGATACCGACCTTTGTCAGGGCCTCGGCGTGGCAGTAGTCGATGTCAGCACGGAAGGTGTGCAACGGTGTGCGACCTTCCTTCAGCATCTCACTACGTGCGATTTCTGCTCCGTTGAGACGACCGGAAATGAGTACCTTGATACCCTCGGCACCGGCGCGCATCGTGTTCTGAATAGCCATCTTGATAGCACGGCGGTAAGCAATCTTACCCTCTATCTGGCGAGCGATGTTATTAGCCACGATGGTTGCGTCGAGTTCCGGACGCTTTACCTCAAAGATGTTAATTTGAATTTCCTTATCATAGAGTTTCTTCAACTCTTCCTTCAGTTTGTCAACGTCTTGACCACCTTTACCGATGACGATACCCGGACGGGCTGTGCAGATAGTGATGGTGACCAGTTTCAAGGTACGCTCGATGACAATCTTCGACACGCTCGCCTTGGCCAGACGCTCGTTCAGGTATTTACGGATCTTCTGATCCTCTACCAGGTTATCGCCGAAGTTCTTGCCTCCGAACCAATTTGAATCCCAACCTCTTACGATTCCCAGACGGTTGCTGATTGGATTAACTTTCTGTCCCATACTTATTCTTTTACGTCATTAGTTTTAGCGTCAACGAACAGAGTCACGTGGTTAGAGCGCTTACGGATGCGATAGCCACGACCCTGCGGTGCCGGTCTCATTCTCTTCATTGTCACACCCTCGTCGACGAAGATGCGCGTTACGAACAGTTCACCGTCCTCGGCCTTGCGATCGTTCTTCTGCTCCCAGTTGTTGATGGCAGAGCGGAGGAGTTTCTCTACATCTGCTGCTGCTGCCTTCTTCGAGAAACGAAGCACACCGAGTGCACGATTCACTTCCATACCGCGGATCATGTCCACGACATAGCGCATCTTGCGGGGTGATGAGGGGCAGCCTTTCAGCTTGGCAAAATACTGTGTCTTAAGTGCTGCTTTTCTTTCTTCAGCCTTAATATGTTTTCTTGCTCCCATTGTTAATTCTTGATTCTTAATTCTTAATTCTTAATTATCCCTGGAGCCTTATTTCTTGTTACCGGCGTGACCACCGAAGCGGCGGGTGGGTGCAAACTCACCGAGTTTGTGACCGACCATGTTCTCAGTAACGTAGACAGGGATAAACTTATTACCGTTATGAACTGCAACAGTGTGTCCCACGAAGTCCGGGGAGATCATTGATGCTCTGGCCCATGTCTTGACGACATTTTTCTTACCGCTCTCATTCATGGCGAGAATCTTCTTCTCGAGAGAAACGTTGATGTACGGACCTTTCTTTAATGAACGACTCATAATTTACTCTTGTTTAACTTCGTGATTACTTCTTATTTGCTCTTTCGATAATGTACTTATTCGAAAGTTTCTTCGGTGCGCGAGTCTTCAGACCCTTAGCGTACAGACCCTTACGAGAACGCGGATGTCCTCCGGACTGACGGCCTTCACCACCACCCATCGGGTGATCGTGCGGGTTCATCACAACACCACGGTTGTGCGGGCGACGACCCAACCAGCGGCTGCGACCAGCCTTACCGCTCTGCTCCAGAGCGTGGTCTGAGTTACCTACACTACCTACAGTAGCCTTACATGCAGAGAGAATCTGACGAGTCTCGCCAGAAGGGAGTTTGATCACACAATAACTACCCTCACGAGAAGTCAACTGAGCAAAGTTACCTGCCGAACGAACGAGCTTGGCACCCTGGCCGGGACGCATCTCAATGTTGTGGATGACGGTACCCACGGGGATGTTGGCCAACGGAAGGGCATTACCCACCTCGGGCACTGCTTCCGAACCAGACATCAGGGTTGCACCAACCTGCAGTCCATTAGGAGCAATAATGTAACGTTTTTCACCATCAGCGTAGAAGAGCAGAGCGATACGGGCCGAACGGTTCGGATCGTATTCGATTGTCTTAACTACGGCTGGAACACCATCTTTCTCTCGCTTGAAGTCGATCAGACGATACTTCCTCTTGTGGCCGCCGCCCATATAGCGGACAGTCATCTTACCGGTGTTGTTTCGACCGCCGGTAGAGCGCTTACCGTAAACGAGAGACTTCTCTGGCACGGATGCAGTAATATCCTCGAACGTGCCAATAATCTTGTGTCTTTGACCCGGAGTTACGGGTTTTAATTTACGTACTGCCATTTCTTATTGAATATTGCTATAAAAATCAATTACGTCGCCCTCCTTTAGAGTAACGATTGCCTTCTTGAACGCGTTCTTCTGACCTCTGATCAAACCGGCCTTCGTATAGCGCGAAGAGCGCTTGCCGGCGTAACGACACGTGTTCACATCTAATACTGTCACATTATACAGACTCTCGATTTCATTCTTGATCTCGAGTTTGTTGGCCTCGGGCTTCACAATGAAACCATACTTGATCTCGGCCTTCTTCGTACGCTCCTGGCCCTTCACCTTGTAGGTGCGCTCAACGGACGACTTGTCTGTAATCTTCGTCATCTTCTCGGTGACGATGGGTTTGATGATAAATGCCATATCTCTTGCCTCCTTTTACTTTAAGATACCGTCGATGGTCTGCAATGACTTCTCGGTGATCACGAGGACATCAGCATTCAGCACCTTATAGGTGTTCATCTTGTTGGCCTCCATCACTTCGCTGCCCTGCAGGTTGCGAGCCGACAGATATACGTTATTGTTTGTGTCTGCCATCAGGAAGAGGGTCTTCTTGCCGTCCACCTTCAGGTTCTTGGCGATGGCCACGAACTCCTTGGTCTTCGGGGCCTCCAGTGTGAAGTCCTCAACGACGACGATGGCATTCTCCTGTGCCTTGTAACTCAAAGCAGACTTACGGGCGAGAGCCTTCACCTTCTTATTCAGTTTGAAACTGTAGTCACGGGGCTTGGGACCGAATACACGGGCACCACCGCGCAGCAGGGGTGAGTTAATATCACCATGACGGGCACCGCCGCCACCCTTCTGACGACCCAGTTTACGAGTAGAACCGGAGATCTCACTTCTCTCCTTCGACTTGGCATTACCCTGACGCTGGTTAGCGAGGTACTGCTTCACATCCAGATAAATCACGTGGTCATTAGGTTCAATGCCGAAGATGGCCTCATTCAGAGTCACCTTGCGTCCGGTCTCCTGACCTTTGATATTCAATACGCTAACTTCCATCTTACTTGTTGATTAATACTGTTGAACCATTACAACCAGCGCAACTTCCCTTCACGAGAATCAAATTATGCTCCGGTATTACCTTTAACACTCTGAGGTTCTGAGTGGTCACTCTGTCACCACCCATCTGGCCGCCCATGCGCATTCCTTTGAACACCTTAGCGGGATAAGAACAAGCACCGATGGAACCCGGCTTGCGCAGACGGTCGTCCTGACCGTGCGTGCTCTGGCCTACACCACCGAAACCATGACGCTTCACAACGCCCTGGAATCCCTTACCTTTAGATGTGCCGACTACATCCACAAACTCGGCACCTTCAAAGATGTCGACTGTGAGTGTGTCGCCGAGGTTGTACTCCTCGTCAAACTTGAACTCGGCCAAGTGGGCCTTTGGTGTTGTGTTAGCCTTCTTGAAGATACCCATCATTGGCTTGGTGGTATTCTTCTCCTTCTTCTCTCCGAAGGCGAGTTGAACAGCCTTGTAACCGTCCTTCTCGACAGACTTAACCTGAGTAACAACACAAGGACCAGCTTCGATAACAGTGCACGGTACATTCTTACCGTCGGCACTGAAAACGGATGTCATTCCGATTTTTCTTCCAATTAATCCTGGCATTTCAGTTTAAAATTAATAATGTTATAAATACAATTAATGTTCACACACGCGCAAAAACAGAATCAGTCCAAACCTCCTTTCGGAAGGCTAAACCGTTCTATTTCAGTGGCTTGATAGCATATAGCCAGCGCAATAACCACTTTTGCGGCTGCAAAGGTACTAATAAATAATGAGACGCGCAACGTTTTTTGCACGTCTCATTGAAAGATTTAAGTTTTTTTATACTTTTAATCAAAATAATCTGCACCTTATAGGCGACAAAGCCTACTTCGTGCCGCCGCCGAGGGCGATGTAGAGGGCGATGAGAGCCCGGGCAGCCTTGTACATGTTCGAAGCCTCATTGAGTTGGGCGCTGAGGAGGTTCTCCTGAGCAGTGAGCACTTCAAGGTAACTGGCCTTGCCGTTGTCCATGAGTTCGTGGGTACCGTTGTAGGCCTCGTGGAGCACTTCCACCTGACGGTGGTAGACATCATGCTTATCGCGGGCGGCAGCACCATCGGCGAGAGCCTCGTTCACCTCGTTGCCGGCATCGATGACGGTCTGGACGTACTGCTTCTTCAGGTTCTCCTCAGTCAGCTGGTCAATCTTGTAGTTGGCCTTGAGCTGGCCGCGTGCGAAGATAGGCTGTGAGAGGGAACCTACGAGGTTGAGAAACATCTTGGCGGGATCGATGACGATGCCACCGCCGGAGTTGGTCCAGCCACCCTGTGCCGTCAGCGTGATGCTGGGGAAGAAGGCTGCGCGAGCAGCCTGCGTGTTATAGAAAGCTTCCTCCATGGCAGCGTTGGCCATGCGGATGTCGGGGCGCAGTTCGAGCATCTGGGCGGGTACACCAATCTTCAGGAACTGGTTGTCGAACATGCGCTGGTCGGCCGACGACGTGTGATATTCGGCAGCGGAGAGCATGTGACTGCGCTTGATGTGCTGCGGTGTGATGCCGAGCAGTTTGCAGATGGCGTTCTCGGTGGACTGGATGCTGCGGTGGATGTCGATGATCTGTGTCTTTACGCTCAGCCACGACGATTCCTGCTGGTTGACAGCGGTGCTATAGGCCTGTCCGTTCTCATAGAGTGCCTTCTGAGTCTCAAGCGAGGCTTTCCAGAGGCTGTCAGTCTCGGTAAGGATGTCCAACTCGCGGTCGAGCAGCACAAGATAGTAATACTGCTGCGCCGTGGTGGAGATGAGGTTGGCACGCGTGGCCTCCTCGCTCAACTGGGCCTGCAGGAGCACGGCCTTGGCAGCGCGCTTCTTATTAGTGATGGAGCCGAACACGTCGATATCCATCGACAGTTGCAAGGGCAGCGTGTAAGTCTTTGAGAACGCGCTCTTGTCAAAACTGGCAAGCGTGCCCTGCGGTGAGAAGTAGAGCGACGGCAGGTAGGCCAGTTTGGCCGTCTTCAACGAGGCCTCGCTCTTCTCTACGGCGATACGGGCGGAATTCAGATCGGTGTTGTTGGCCAGCACCTGCTCGATCAACTGCTGCAGGAACGGGTCGGTGAAGAACTCGCGCCAGGACATCTGTGCCAAGGACTCGGAACCCGCAATGGCACTGCCATCCAACTGACCGAAAGCATCAGCCGGAGCCTCCACCTTCTGTTCGTACTTATCGTACAGACCGCAGCCAGTGAACAACAGGCCCACGACTGCAGTGACGATGATATTGCTAAGTCTTTTCATGATCTTACGATTTTTACTATACACTATTCACGCTTCACTTTTCACTTCTACGACTTCTTTGCCCTGAAAACGCTCATGCAGTTTCTGGAACACAATGAAGAAGGCGGGAACGACGAAGAGCAGGGCAAGGGTACCTACGCTCATACCACCGATCACACCCAGTGCCAGGGCACGGTTACCATTGGCACCTGCACCGCCCTCAATAACGAGCGGTATCATACCGATGATCATGGTGGCCACCGTCATCAGGATAGGACGCAGACGCTCCTTGCAGGCCTCAAAGGCTGCATCGATGATGGACATGCCCTGGGCGCGGCGCTCGCTGGCAAACTCCGTAATCAGAATAGCCGTCTTAGCCAAGAGACCGATCAACATGATGACACCCGTCTGCAGGTAGATGTTGTTGTCGGAGCCCGGCAGACTGAACTGCGAGCAGACGTATGCGCAGATGAAGGCGCCCATCAGACCGAAGGGTACACTGAGCAGCACGGCCAACGGTGTGAACCATGAGTTATAGAGCGATGCGAGAATCAGGTAGATGAGGATTGCACAGATACAGTAGATAAGCGTAGTGGTGTTGGAGTTAGACGTCTCCTCGACCTCACGCGACATGCCACTGTATTCGTAGGTAGCGGTGGCGGGCATCTCCTGACGGAACACCTCCTCGATGGCCTTGTGGGCCTGACCCTCGCTATAGCCGCTGGCGGTGGTGATGCTTGTGGTGATGCTCTGGAACAAATTGAAGTGCTGGATGTTCGACGGGCCGACAATCTCTTTCAGGCTGACAAACTCAGAGAGCGGAGCCATCTTGCCATCTTTCACCTTGACGAAGATATTTTGGAGCGACGACGGGTCAAGTCGGCTTTCAGGCGTACCGGCGGTCAAGATGCGGTACACCTTACCAAACTGGTTGAAGTTACCGATATAACTTCCACTGCAGTAACTGCCGAGGGTGCTAAGCACCGCCCTGGGCGACACACCGGCGCGGTCGCACTGGGCGGCATCCACATCGACCTGATATTTCGGGAAGCGCTCGGAATAGGTCGACATGGCCGAGGAGATTTCGGGACGCTCGGCCAGTTTTGCCAGGAACTTATCGGTTCGTGCAGCGAACTCCGACAGGTTGCCATCGGTCGGGTCCTGCACGATGAGGCTCACGCCGTTACTCGTACCGTAACCAGGAATCTGCGGCATCTGGAAAGGAATCACCTGCGCATTCTTGATGCTCAAACAATCCATGTAGAACCGGTACATGACGAGGTCGATGCTATGGTTCATACCCGGGCGTTCATCCCAGTTCTTCAAGCGGACGGCGAGGAAGGCGTAACTGGAGCCAGCCCCCGAAATCAGACCGTAGCCACACGATGCAGCGTACATCTCCAACTCGGGAATCTTCTTCACCTTCTCCTCTACCTGCTTCATCAGCTCGCTTGTCTGCTGCAGTGTGTAACCCTCCGGTGCCTGGATTTCAGCCAGGAACACGCCCTGGTCCTCCTGCGGAACGAGACCCGAAGGCAGGTTCTTCATGAAGAAGAAGAGCAACACACCAGCTAACACCAGCAGTCCCCATGCCATAGCAGGGCGCTTGATGAACTTCTGAACGGACTTCGAATATTTCTTGAAAATGGCGTTATAGCTGGCCTCGTAGGCCTTCTTAGTATAGTAGGTCAGGCTCTTGCCTTCCTTCTTGCCATCGGTCACCTTCAGCATGATGGCACAGAGAGCCGGACAGAGCGTCATGGCCGATACGCACGACAGACCGACGGCCGAGGCAATCGTCACACCGAACTGCGTGAAGAACGTGCCCGACGTGCCGCCCATGAACGTGACGGGAACGAACACCGCCATAAATACTAAGGTACACGAGATAACGGCCACCGACACCTCGCTCATGGCTTGGCGTGTCGCCTCTCGGGCATCACTGATACCGTTCTCCATCTTGGCCATCACGGCTTCGACCACCACAATGGCGTCATCGACCACTGTACCGATGGCCAGCACGAGGGCGAACAGCGTCAGGATGTTCAGCGAGAATCCTGCAAGAGAAACGATGGCGAAGGTTCCCATCAGCGACACGACTATCGAGATTGAAGGGATAATCGTGGCCTTGAAGTTCTGTAGGAAGAAGAACACCACGAGTATCACGAGGATGATGGCGATGATGAGCGTCTCGACCACGTTGTGAATGGCAGCGAAGAGGAAGTCATCGCTGGTCATCAACGTGAGAATCTCAATACCGGCTGGCATGGTCTTCTTCAAGTCGTCACACATCTTGGTGATACGGGCGTTCACCTCGGTAGCATTGGCACCAGGCGACTGGAACACCATCATCATGGCACCGGGACTACCGTTGATATTCGAAACGTAACTATAACTCTGGGCTCCAATCTCCACGTCGGCCACATCGCCTAAGCGCAACAGATGGCCGCCGTCGGTGGTCTTCAGCACAATGTCCTTGTACTCCTCGACGTCCTTCAGCGTACCCTTGTATTCCATTGAATACTGATATTTGTTCGTACTCTGCTCACCAAAGGTACCAGTGGCAGATACGAAACTCTGTCCGCTGATAGCATTGGTCACGTCATCGGGGCTCAGGCCGTACTGTGCCATCACGTCAGGTTTCATCCAGACGCGCAGGGCGTAGGTGTTACCTAATGACATCACCTCGCCAACGCCGTTGATACGCTGCACACGCGGTTTGATGTTGATGTCCACATAGTTAGAGATGAAGTCGTCGTCATACCTGCCGTCAGAACTTCTGACAGCGAGGATGCGCAGGATGCTGCTCTGCTGTTTCGACACCGAGATACCCACCTGCGTCACGTCGGAGGGCAACTGCGCCTCCGCCTTCGCCACACGGTTCTGCACGTTTACCGTCGCCATATCGGGGTCGGTGCCCGGCTCAAAGAACACATCGATGCTCACGTAACCCGTCGACGTTGCTTTCGAACTCATATACATCATGCCGTTCACACCGTTGATACTCTCCTCCAACGGTTGGATGACCGATTTCATAATCGTGTTAGGGTCAGCACCCGTGTAATATGTTGTCACACTCACCTGCGGCGGTGCAATGCTGGGGTATTGCTCAACGGGCAGAGAGTTCATGCAGATGAAACCCACCAGCGCAATCACGATACTGATGGCGCATGCCATCACATATCTGTTGATAAATATATTATTCTTCATGCGGAAGCAAATTATTCACTTTTCACTATTCACTGTTCACTCTTCTTTCGGTGCTTCGGGGAAGAGCACTCTCTGTCCCTCCTGTAAGTTATTAGCACCGACGGTCACAATGCGATCACCGACACTCAGGCCGCTGGTGACGACGAAGTCCTGACCATTGCCGATGTCTTCCGTCGTCACGTCGATGGCTGTTGCCGTACTGTCGGCTTTCACCTTAAACACCTGCTGCTTGTCCTGCAACCTCACCACAGCCACCTGTGGAATCACCATCACGTCCTGCACGGCATAAGGCAGCACCACCGTACCTTGGATACCCGAGAACAACTGCCCCTCAGGGTTCGGGAATGTCGCCTTACAGGCAATCGTACCTGTCGTGGCGTTCACCATACCCGTCAGACTACTGATACGACCCTTGTGCGTATATTCCGTACCGTTCTTCATTACAAACGTCACATCCGGCAGCGAAGCAATATATCGTTCCCTTTCCGATCCTTTCCTGCCTGATGAGACAATGTCCTCGATAAGCGACTCCGACACGGAGAACTCTGCGTCCATCTGCGTGTTACCGCTGACAATCGTCAACTGTGAGGCTGTCGACACCTGATCGCCGGTACGCACGGGAATCTCACCGATCACACCTGTCACAGGAGCCGTGATGGTGCAGAAACTGAGGTTCACTCTGCTACGACTCACCGAAGCACGGGCCTGAGCCACGGTGGCCTGAGCCTGCTTATAAGAATTCTCGGAGTTGTCTAACATATATTTGCTCACAATCTTCTTCTCATACAGGTTCTTATTGGATTCATATTCGAGTTTAGCACTGTTCTCTGAGGCCAAAGCGGCTTGCAGGTTAGCCTGTGCACTCTCCAGATCCAACTGTGCATTGCGCGAGTCGATGACAAAAAGTGTCTGACCTTTCTTCACCTGCTGACCTTCTGTCACACAGATTTTCATCAACTGTCCGCTCACCTGCGGGGTGATAGTCACATCAGTCTGGCCCTTCAACTTGGCGCTGAACTTGATAGGCACCGTAATGTCTTTCTTTTCAATAGTCACCGTCTCATACGATGTCTGTACCTCCTTGGGCATGTCAAGACCGCAAGAGGTCAGTCCTCCTACCACCATAGCGATTGCCACAGCCCCTGTCAAAACACTCTTTCTTTTCATACAGTTTGCTATTTTAGATATTGTTAATACTCTAGTTCTTTGGTCAAAAAAATAACCGTGTTTAAAAAAACACGGCACAAAGATAAAAAAAATAGTCGAAAGTACCAAAACTTTCGACTATTTTTTTCTAATTTTCTTAACCTTAGGATTTGAGAGGTTAGCGGTCTGGAGCAGTTCTTCTGCCTTTTTGATCATCTCCGTGAGTTGAGCATTGGGGGTTTCTTCCTTACGAGCCATCTCGAGGAAACGCTCGAAATAAGTCTTTGCCTGTCTGCCATCTTGGAGATAATAGTAGGTGGCACTGGCGATGTTGTAATAGGTGGCGATGGAACTGGGATTATACTTCAGATGATCTTTCCATACTTCTACAGCCTTGTCATACTGACCCAGGAGATAATAGGCCTCGCCCCGAGAGAGGGTGATGGCTTTCATCGTGGTAGTATCCGGGAGCAGAAGGGCAGTGGCGATATCGAGATAGCCGAGGCCCTCATCCAGACGATCCGTATCCACACAGACCACGCCGAGACGGTAGGCACAGCCCGCATGTTGCATCTGCGAAAGAAAGAAGGCGGGCTTTAAGTGTTGGTAGGCCAGTTCGAGACTGTCGATCTGTGCATAGCACATGCCTGCGGAATAGAGTGTGTTGAAGGTGGAGTCGCCCTGGTGGAGCAGCCGCTCGTACATGGCTGCCGACGGTTCGAACTGACGGTCCATGAAGTAGGCATCGGCCAAGGCACGGTTGACGAGGATATTCGTGGAGTCCCTTTCGAAATAGCCCTTGGCATAATCGATACCCGCCCAGGCCTGATCGGTACGCGTAAAAGCCGCGGTGACGGCAGCCACCATCTCACCGTCCATCGGGTAATGGGCAACCAACCTCCCACCCCAGTAGATGAGTGACTGCGGGTCGTTCTGCTTCTGGTAACTGAAAGCCAGTTGTCGGAAGGGCTCGTGGGTGAGACTGTCCTCAGGGACGAGTTTCAACAGATTGGCGGCCTTGTGGTAGTCGGCACGTTTGTAGTAGCAGTCGGCTAACTTCACGAACACCGGGATCAAACGCTCCGTCGGAATAGGAAGATTCCCTTTCTTAAGATCCTGATAGGCCTGCTGGTAGTACTTCAGTGCCTCGAAAGTGTTGTACTGCTGCATCAGACTGTCGCCTTTCTGCAGAAGAATGGCCAGGGTGTCCACCACGACGGGCTCCCCTACCCTCTTTTTGTGTGAAGAAACCTCGCCCTTTGCAGACAGGACCGTCAAAAGGGCGAGGATAAGTATAATTATTCTGTGCATGATTGCAGAGACGTCTTATTTCTTCTTCATCGTGAAAACGACGACGCCATCCTTGGCTTTCTCGCCATACAGATTGATGGCAGCCTGATCTTTCAGCACATTGATACTCTCGACATCATCAGGAACAATGCTCTTCAAGTTCTCGTAAGGCACCTCCTTGCCATCGACAATGACCAACGGCGTCTTGGCAGGATCGCCTGACGTCAGAAAGATATTACCGGCAGCAGCAGCCTGCATGACTTTGGCATTGTTATTCTCCTTGGGCTTGCTGCCGTCCAGGCGGAAGTTGATGGGAACGGTGTACTTCACGCGCACGGCCTTGCCGCTCTGTTTGCCCGGTGTCCAGTTAGGCATGCTATTGAGCACACGGATGGCCTCCTCATCGAGCATGGGATCAACAGCCTTCACGACCTTGGTCTCACTGATGCTGCCGTCTTTCTCGACCACAAAAGTGGCAAGGACTCGTCCCTGAACATTCGACTCGAAAGCCTCTTTCGGATAACGGATGTTCTTTGAGAGGAATTCCAATAAAGCAGGCGCACCACCAGGGAACTGCGGCATCTCTTCGACCACATCAAAGGCTGGCTCGTCGTTCGGAATGAAAGTGCCTTCCGCCTTGAATGCATCCTGCTTCTCAGTTTCGGTCTTTTTCTGGTCTTCCTCATCTACGACAGTCTCAATGATCTGAATGTCCTGGTTACCACCCGTCTTGATGGTGGCATTCTTCTTGCCTTTCTTCACGGGCACCTGTTTCTGGGGCTCGTCATTCTTATAAACCACGTCGGTGACGGTCTCGGCATTAAGGGCGAGGGTGACACCCACGATGGGCACGAGGGCCAACAGTTTCAGCAGACTGCGGCGCGGGGATTTTGTATGTAACATCATATTGATTCGGTTTTTGAGGGCACTGTGAGTGATTCCGTTGGCAAGGGAGTACCCGCCGATGCCGCCGGCTTTTGTGATTAACAGGTATTGATATTGACGCGCATTGATCCCTTGGGAGAGTACTGCACCGTCGGCCTCGTATTCGTGGATGGCCCGCAGGTCACTGCGGAGCATCCAGATGGCGGGATTGAACCACTGGAGGGCGGTGAGGACATCGACGAGGAGCACGTCCCACGAATGGTGCAGACGGATATGTCCCCGTTCATGTGCGAGAATCGCAGCATCGCGTGTTTCATAGTCGCTGCGGTTCATCACGATATAGTGCATCCAACTGAAGGGTGCCAGGTCTGCGTTACCGGTCACGCAGAGGATGGTACCATCATCCTGCGGATGCTGTTCACTATGTTTGATCAGTGAGAGGATTCTGAATACAGACCAGAGGGTGTGGGCAAACGTTGCCACCACACCTATTATAAATAAGATGGAGGCAAGAGGAAGGAGAAGAGAGGAAAGAGAATACTCTGCATCAGACATATCTCTTTCCACATGCCACATGCCACCTTCCACTAAGACTGAAGCATTCATCTCCACCGTCCGATGCATCGTGATGACACACAGCGGCAGGACGAATGAAGCCAGAGCCGTCAACAAGAGCACGATACGGTTCACGCGGTGGAACGTCTCGCGGGCCAGCAACAGACGGTAGAACATATAGAACACCGCTATCAGCACGGCTACCTTCAGGTCGTATGTCAGAAAGTCAAGCATGGTTGTTCTCGATTTGGTCTATCAGTTCTTTCAGTTCTTCGACGGAGATCTTCTCTTCCTTGACGAACGAAGAGACGGCAGAGAGGTAGGAGTCGTTGAAGTAGTTCTTGATCACGCCGGCGATGGATTTCCTGCCGTATTCCGCCTCAGTGATGAGGGGGAAGTACTGGTAGGTATTACCAAACTGCTTATGATCCAGGAATCCTTCCTTCTCCAATAGACGTACCATCGTGGAGAGTGTATTGAAGTGCGGACGGGGCTCGTCGTAGTACTCCAGGAGTTCCTTGACGAACATTGGACCGTGCGCCCAGTACAGATCCATGATCTCTTTTTCTCTATTTGTCAGTTTTTTCATTGTTGTCAGTGCTTTTAGTTTTCAATCAATTATCGCGTCATTATCTTTACCTGAGTGCAAAGTAACTAAAAATTTTCGTTATTTACAACTAATTAATATAGTTATTAAACTAAATTAAATAGTTTGACTTCTATTTAACTTAAATTTAGACCAAAACCAATCTTTTTCCCTTTATTATTTTGTTTTTTCAGCAAAAAACCATATCTTTGCAACTTACTCTAAACAGAACGATATGAAAGGGAGAATAATCATTTGCTGCCTGTTATTTACCTTGAATGCAGCAGCACAGGAGCAGGCTGATACTGACAGCGTGAGCCGACAGGATAGTTCCACGAGCCTGATGAGTAAACTTCGTTATGTGCAGCAGTTTTTGGACAACAGGGCACGGGCCAAGGTAGACCCGCACTACATCGAAGTTCCCGAAAAGCCTTGGCGAGTCATCCTCCGTTACAAGGAGACGGCAGTCGACGTGGATTACGAAAACGACTTTTACTTTCCTGAGGATAAGGAACGTCTTTTCTGGAAATTATGCTTCGAACCACCCGTGGCGGCTTCCGTCGGTTTCTGGGTAGGCTATCGTGGTACGGGCATATCCTACTCCCACTCGCTCGTCAAGAATGCAGGCCGTTATTTCTCTATCAGTTCCACTGGTGCAAAGTATGGGTTTAACTTCCGGCATAGGAGATTCAGCACAGACGAAGTCACATTCAATGCAAAATACTATCAAGACGAGAAGGTCGTAGAGGAACAGAACATCCATGATAAGATCGGTGCCCCGGTATGGATACGTTCCACCTATATCAACGGCTACTATGTGTTCAACGGGCGTCACTACTCACAGGCCGCCGCCTACAACCAGTCCGTCATCCAGCGCCGCTCCGCAGGTTCGCTCCTGGCAGGAGCCACCTGGTATCAGTCGTCATTCGACCTCTCAGCCGCCGAAAATTCACTGTTCGTACTTCTTAGCAAAAATGTGGGCCGTATCAAGATGCACCAGGCCAACATCGGTATTGGCTACGGCTATAACTTCGTACCCTTCCGAGGCTTCGTGATCAACGCGATGGCCATGCCTACCATCAGTGTTTATAACCGCGTGAAAGTCTATAAGTACGACTACAATTACTACCCTCTGGACAATGTTGCCAAGCCGCTGGACAGTTATGGCCAATGGAACTCTCAGACGCACACCTGGGCCAATGGCGAGAAATATAAGCCTATGGATGAAGAGGGCAACTATCTTCAAGATGTTGAGGGATGGGAAACTGATAGTGATGTAAACTACGGCAGACTACAGTTCAATGTCGACCTGCGACTCGGCATTGCGTACAACTGGAGCAATTACTTCATAGGGCTTCAAGGGCAGTTCAACCGTTTCTCCTATAAGATGAATGAGACCAAGGTCGTCCTCATCGACAGCTATGCCCGATTGTCACTGGGAATGAGGTTATAAAAAGACGCAAAAAGTGGCGCAGCCTGTCGGCTGCGCCACTCTATGAAGGGGGATAGAATGATACTATACCTTGATCTCAACCTCAACGCCGCTGGGGAGTTCGAGTTTCATCAGGGCGTCAACAGTCTTGGCTGTTGAACTGTAGATGTCGATCAGACGCTTGTAGTCTGACAACTGGAACTGCTCACGAGCCTTCTTGTTGACGAAGGTCGAGCGGTTGACGGTGAAGATACGCTTGTGTGTGGGAAGGGGGATAGGACCGCTGATGATAGCACCTGTGGCCTTCACAGCCTTCACGATTTTCTCTGCTGACTTGTCGACCAATTTGTGGTCGTAACTCTTCAGCTTGATGCGAATTTTCTGACTCATTGTTCTTAATTCTTAATTGTTAATTATTTATTATTTAATATTGGAGGCCGCTAAAGAGTCATTTGCTCAGCGGCACTCCTGATATTTCTAAACCAAATCTGCGCGGCCCTTGACCTCCTCCAGCACAGCCTTGGCGAGAGCGCTTGACAGCGGTGCATGGTGGCTGTACTCCATCGAACTGGTAGCACGACCGGAAGTGATGGTACGCAGGGCGGTGACATAGCCGAACATCTCTGACAGGGGCACCTTGGCCTTGACGACACGGGCACCACTGCGAGCCTCGTCCATACCCTCTACCTGACCACGACGCTTGTTGAGGTCGCCGATCACGTCACCCATGTTCTCCTCGGGTGTCACCACCTCGAGTTTCATGATGGGCTCCATGAGCACAGGCTTGGCCTGGGCGCAGATTGCCTTATAAGCCATCTGGGCGGCCACTTCGAACGAGAGTTGGTCGGAGTCCACGGGGTGGAACGAACCATCGACCACAACAACCTTCAGGCTGTCCATCGGATAACCACCGAGGATACCGTTCTTCAGAGAGGTCTCGAAGCCCTTCTGGATAGCGGGGATATACTCCTTGGGGATGTTACCGCCCTTCACCTCGTTGATGAACTGCAGCGGTCCATTCTCCTTGATATCGTAATCCTCATCCACAGGACCGACGTTCACGATGATGTCAGCGAACTTACCGCGACCACCAGACTGCTTCTTGTAGACCTCACGATAGCCCATGACGGTCTTGGTGATGGCCTCCTTGTAGTTCACCTGGGGCTTACCCTGGTTACACTCCACCTTGAACTCGCGCTTCAGACGGTCGATGATGATGTCGAGGTGGAGTTCACCCATGCCGGAGATGATGGTCTGACCACTCTGCTCGTCGGTACGGACAGTGAATGTCGGGTCTTCCTCAGCCAACTTAGCGAGACCGTTGTCGAGTTTGGCCACGTCGGCCTGGCTCTTCGGCTCAACGGCAATAGAGATAACCGTGTCGGGGAAGGTCATCGACTCCAGCACGATGGGCTTATCCTCGTCGCAGAGGGTGTCACCCGTACGGATATCCTTGAAGCCTACACCTGCACCGATATCACCGGCATCGATCGACTCCATGGGAATCTCCTTGTTGGAGTTCATCTGGAACAGACGGCTGATACGCTCCTTCTTGCCCGAACGGGGATTAAAGACGTAACTACCAGCCTGAACCTTACCAGAATAAACACGGAAGAACACCAGACGTCCCATGTATGGATCGGTGGCAATCTTGAATGCCAGAGCCGATGTGGGAGCAGTCTCAGAGGGTTCACGATCCTCTTCCTCATCGGTATTGGGGTTGGTTCCTTTGATTACCTCCACGTCAACAGGTGCGGGCAGGAATGCACACACAGCGTCGAGCAGCGGCTGAACGCCCTTGTTCTTATAAGAAGAACCCAGGAGCATCGGGGTGCACTGCATAGAGATAGTTCCCTTGCGGATTGCGGCAATGATCTCCTCCTCAGTAATGGACTCGGGATCGTCGAAGTACTTCTCCATCAGGGCCTCGTCATACTCGGCAGCGGCCTCGAGCAGTTTGTTACGCCACTCGTCGCACTCAGCCTGCAAGTCAGCGGGGATTTCCTCGATGTCGTACTCGGCACCCATAGTCTCATCATGCCACAGGATAGCCTTCATCTTAATCAGGTCAACCAGACCCTTGAAGTTCTCCTCAGCACCGATAGGCACCTGGATCACCACGGGGTTGGCACCCAGAATATCACGCATCTGCTGCACGGTCTCAAAGAAGTCGGCACCAGAGCGGTCCATCTTGTTTACATAACCGATACGCGGCACATTATACTTGTCGGCCTGGCGCCATACGGTCTCAGACTGAGGCTGTACGCCGTCGGCGGCAGAGTAAGTAGCCACGGCTCCGTCGAGCACACGCAGCGAACGCTCCACCTCAGCGGTGAAGTCCACGTGTCCCGGAGTGTCAATCAGGTTAATCTTGAATTGTTTATTATTCCAGGTCCAGTTACAGGTCGTGGCAGCGGAAGTGATTGTGATTCCGCGCTCCTGCTCCTGGGCCATCCAGTCCATCGTAGCGGCTCCGTCGTGTACCTCACCGATCTTGTGCGTCTTACCTGTATAGAACAGGATACGCTCAGACGTGGTGGTCTTACCGGCATCGATGTGAGCCATAATACCGATGTTTCGTGTCAAATTTAGATCGCGATTTGCCATTGTCTTTACTTAATTATCCTTTAATCTTTCTTACCTTAATATATATAATACCTATTTTTAGAATCTGAAGTGTGCAAATGCGCGGTTAGCCTCAGCCATGCGGTGCATATCCTCCTTACGCTTAAAGGCACCACCCTGGTTGTTGAAGGCATCCATGATCTCAGCGGCCAGTTTGTCAGCCATCGACTTGCCACTGCGCTTGCGGGCAAACGAAATCATATTCTTCATTGAAATACTCTCCTTACGGTCTGGACGGATCTCCGTCGGCACCTGGAAGGTTGCACCACCGATACGACGGCTCTTCACCTCTACCTGAGGTGTGATGTTGTCGAGGGCCTGCTTCCAGATCTCCAGAGCGGGCTTCTCCTCGTTCTGCATCTTGGCCTTAACGGTCTCGAGTGCATTGTAGAAAATCTCATACGACTTGGTCTTCTTACCGTCGTACATCAAATGGTTCACAAACTTTGACACCTTGGTGTCATTGAAGACTGGATCCGGCAGGATCACACGCTTCTTTGGTTTTGCTTTTCTCATTTTGTTTTGAATGTTTAAATTCTGCTTGGAGGCTGTCCTTTACTTGATCTTCAACGTCCTTCGCTCGGACATTTACTCAACCTTTCTTTAATGCTTCTCCAGCAAAACGGATTTAAAAATTTGTTTCTTTTTGGCTGTCTAACCTTCTCCGGTCAGTTTACTTCTTAGCCTTCGGACGCTTGGCACCGTACTTAGAGCGGCGCTGCAGACGGTTTGCCACACCGGCGGTATCGAGTGTACCGCGAACGATGTGATAACGTACACCTGGCAGGTCCTTTACACGACCACCGCGCACCAGCACGATAGAGTGCTCCTGCAGGTTGTGTCCCTCGCCGGGGATGTAAGAGTTAACTTCCTTCTGATTTGTCAGACGAACACGGGCTACCTTACGCATAGCCGAATTAGGCTTCTTCGGGGTTGTCGTGTAGACACGTACGCAGACACCGCGACGCTGAGGACAGTTGTCCAGTGCGGGTGACTTTGACTTGTCGACAATCACCTTTCTGCCTTTTCTTACCAATTGTGAAATTGTAGGCATAATACTGTTACTTTTTTAATTAATTATATATTTATTTCGTTTATATTCAATACATTACACGCCCCAATCTGACACAAAAGGGCGTTTCGGGCTGCAAAGGTACAACTATTTTCTGATTCCACCTAATATATAATAAAGAAAAAGTGTTATACCTTTGATGATTTAACAAGATATAACACTTTTAAAAACTTTTAGAGTCTGTTTCTTGCGTTTTTACGCTCATTTTCTGTTTTCTACGCATCCCCTTTCGACATGTCGAAAGGTGCAATCGTACGGTCCTGTTGCTGCGGGATCTGTATCTTTCCAAACTCGCGCTCATAGCGGAAGATATTCTCCTGCAAGGCACCCAACAGGCGCTTGGCATGTTCCGGCGCCAGGATCACGCGACTCTTCACCTGTGCCTTCGGCACCCCCGGCAGTACTCGGGCGAAGTCGATGATGAAGTCACTGCTCGAATGGGTGATGATGGCAAAGTTGGCATACTCCCCCTGCGCCACTTCCTGCGGCAATTCCAGTTGCAGACCCTGCTGCTTGTTCTCTTTCTCGTTCATATCATTACACCTTATTATTATAAATTATTTGGGTGGCAAAGATAGTGCAAATCAAGCGAAATACAAAATAAATTATGATTTATTTTCATTTCCGATGCAGCCTATCTTCGGCGAAGCCAAAGATAAACAAAAAAATCGGGCTGACGTTTGGTCAGTCCGATTATTTGTTCAAAGAACAAATCTGGGGAAGATATTCCGACCTCGGGAAAACGTGCCCCGGATCGGGGGGAAGATATTCCGGCCTCGGAGAAACGTGAACCGGATTCGGGGGAGAATATCCCGACCTCGGGAAAATGTGACCCAGATTGGGGGGAGGAAATTCCGACTCCGGAAAAACATGCCTTGGATCTGGGGGAAATAATCCCGACCCCGGGAAAACGTGACCCGGATTGGGGGGAAGACATTCCGACCCCGGGAAATCGTGTCTCCGTTCTAGGGCATAAAATTCCGACCTGGGGATGGAGCGTCCCGGATTCGGGGCAGGTTTTTCCGACTCAAGGACGGTTTGCCAGCAATCACAATCATGTCAATCTCTTGCATAAATGCTTTTCCGCGTTTTTAGAACGCACAGGCATGGACGGCGACCGTGCCCGCCACGGTAGTGATGATGGTTGCAATAACCTGGAGAATGTCGGCCATCTGATGTGCTGTTTCCTTGGATTTTATCATTTTTCGGCTAATTATTTGTTTGGATAATATCTTTTTTGTATATTTGCGGCCAAATAACAATTCATATAATATTACTAAACTAACAACACAATGAGAAAACGAATCCTATGGCTTGCCGCCATCCTATCCTTATGCGGCACAATTGTACTGACCTCGTGCAACAACGAAGAGGACTCACAGGAATCGCAGGACATGCGCTCGAAGATACAGAACACCCGCTGGAAGATGACGGAAATCTATACGGAGCCTGACAGTTATAGCAGCGAGAAGGAGTGGATATCCGCCGGCAACAGCAACCATCTGATGATCTACGAACTCTCGTTTGACGACAAAGGCAACTACGCCTCAGACGACATGCACTACAGTGCCGTCGTGGGTCGCAACAGCGTAAAACATAGTGGCGAGTATCGCGTCGTGGGCACAAAGATCTATATGAGTGTACGCAAGAGCAGTTACGATGCCCACGGTAACTACAACCTCGAGATCCGTTCCATAGAGGGCGATATCATGGAGGCTGTATTGGGCTGGATCCCCAACCTTTCCTACTATGACGACGGTAATGGCAATTATCAGCAGAAATCGGAACTCGATAAGGACAACATGCAATATCTTATCCGCCTGAAACGTTTTTAATTAAATCAACGATACAATGAGAAGAAAATTCCTATGGGTGACGGCAGCCGCAGTACTGCTGATGAGTGGGACGGTGCTGACGGGCTGCCGCAAGAGTCAGGTGGCGGTGGCTGTCAGTGCGACCGATGACACCAGCCAGTTTGTGACACTGACGGACGTTGTGCCTGATGCCATCCTCGAAATCCGCTATTTCGGTACTTACAACTTCGTGGGGACACGCATCGACGGCTACGAAGAGCCGACGGCCCTGTTGACACGGCAGGCTGCCGACAGTCTGCGTGCCGTGAGTGATGATGTGATTAAACTGGGCTATCGCCTGAAAATCTACGATGCCTACCGTCCGCAGAAGGGTGTGGATCACTTTATGCGCTGGGGTGCCGACATCCCGGACACACTGATGAAGACCTACTTTTATCCCGACCTCGACAAGAAGGTGCTCTTCCCTCAGGAGTATATCTGTGAGAGGAGCGGCCATACACGAGGCTCTACCCTCGACCTGACGCTCTTCGATATGGCAACGGAGAAAGAACTCGACATGGGTGGCACCTTCGACTGGTTCGGGCCAGAGAGTCATCCTGACTTCTGCGGTAATCCAGAGACGGGCGAATATACAGGCGATAACAGCAAGTCGCCGAAGGGGCGCAGCATCACTGCCCAGCAGTTTGCCAACCGCATGATCCTGCGTCAGGCGATGCTCCGTCACGGCTTCAAGCCCTTCGACACCGAGTGGTGGCACTTCACGTTGAAGGACGAGCCCTTCCCTGATACTTATTTCACCTTCCCAGTGAGGCAACTATCAAACAACTAAACGGAGGTATATGAATAAATGTTTGATGATGGTGGCAGCCGCCATGATGGCTGCCACGAGCCTGCAGGCTCAGACAGAGCGCTCAGATGAGTTCCACGCGAAGTATGAACTGAAGGAGGTGGTGGTGATGAGTCGCCACAACATCCGATCGCCGCTGTCGTCAGGGGGTGCGGCCTACCAGCGTGTGACGCCGCACACATGGTTCGCATGGTCGTCGCCCAGCAGTCAGTTGTCGCTACGTGGCGGTGTGCTGGAGACAGAGATGGGACAGTTCTTCCGTCAATGGGTGGTCAGCGAAGGACTGCTGCCCGACAACTACCGTCCTGAGGGCGACGAGGTGCTGTTCTATGCCAACTCACGCCAACGCACGTTTGCTACGGCCAAGTATTTCTCTGCAGGATTCCTGCCCTTCGCCAACGTGGAGATTACGCACAAATTAGAAGAGGACAAGATGGATCCGGTCTTTACGGCACAATTCACGAAGATGAACGACACCTACCGTCAGCAGGTGCTCAGCGAGATCGAGGCGCTGAACGGCGGGCCTCAGGCCTGGATGACTGCCCAGAAAGCCACGCTCGACCTGATGGAGGAGGTGCTCGACATGGCTCACTCGCCCGCTGCACTACAAGGTGACACGACGCACTTCTGGTTTGACGACACACAGTTCAAGATTGAGAAGGGCAGCGAACCGAAGATGACAGGCGGCTATACGCTGGCCAACAGTGTGGCCGATGCCTTGGTGCTGCAGTGCTATGAGTCGGAGAGTTTCGCACCCTTCGGCCAAGAACTGACCTTAGAGCAGTGGCGCGCCATTTGTGCTGTCAAGGAGGTCTATGACGGTTTGCTTTTCACCACCCACAGTGCCGCCGTCAACCTGGCCTATCCGCTGGTGAGCCGCATCCGCGAGGAACTGAACCGTGACGACCGTAAGTTTATGTTCCTCTGTGGCCACGATTGCAACCTGGCGAGCATCGGAGCAGCCATTGGCCTGCAATTCCCTGAGACGGAGAACGCCTTGGAACGCCATACGCCCATCGGCTCAAAACTCGTGTTCGAGAAGTGGAGCGATGGCATGCACGACTATGTCGCTGTGAACCTGGTTTATCAGGCTGTCAGTCAGTTGCAGGGTCGCACCCTGCTCTCACTCCATGTGCCGCCGATGGTGCTTCCTGTGACTATAGAGGGACTGACCGCCAACAGTGACGGTCTCTACCGCCTGGACGACCTTGATGCCCGTATGGCTGGGGCTATGGCCGAATACGATGCCATCGAGGATGTACCGACGGCCGTCAGGGAAGCCAGTTATTCCGAACCTGCCTCGCAGTCTGCCGCCATCTACAACCTGCAGGGCCAACGGCTCGATACCCTCCAGCGCGGTATTAACATTGTCGGAGGGAAAAAAATAAAACCGAAGAAAAGTTAAAGGTTTAACTCTTCTTCGGTTTGTACCTATCATCAGGGCCAGGCCCTAGTGATAGGTTTTTTATTGCTCGTCGAGCACGACATCATCGGCGAAGTCGAGCACATTCTTGCGGTTAGCCTGCATGCGCTCATACTCTTCCTTAGAGCCGACAATGATCTTATCAAACTCACGCAGACCGGTACCGGCAGGAATCAGGTGACCGCAGATCACGTTCTCCTTCATACCTTCCAGATGGTCTACCTTACCACGGATGGCAGCCTCGTTGAGCACCTTCGTGGTCTCCTGGAAGGAGGCAGCAGACATGAACGACTTGGTCTGGAGGGCAGCACGGGTGATACCCTGCAGGATCTGAGTAGACGTGGCGGGCACGGCATCACGTACCTGGACGAGACGCTGGTCACGGCGCTTCAGCATGGAGTTCTCATCACGCAGACGACGGGCCGTCACAATCTGTCCCTTCTGGAGGTTCTCAGAGTCACCGGCATCGGTGACCACCTTCTTACCCCATATACGATCGTTCTCCTCGGCGAAGTCGAGTTTGTCGACAATCTCCTGCTCGAGGAACGAGGTATCGCCCGGCTCATTGATCTGCACCTTACGCATCATCTGACGCACGATGATCTCGAAGTGCTTGTCGTTAATCTTCACACCCTGCAGACGGTACACATCCTGCACCTCGTTCACGATATACTCCTGAACGGCGGTGGGACCCTTGATGGCCAGGATGTCGGCCGGTGTGATGACACCGTCGGAGAGCGGTGTTCCGGCACGCACGGCATCGTGCTCCTGCACCAAGATCTGCTTAGACAGTGATACGAGGTACTTGCGCTGCTCACCGGTCTTAGAGGTGACGATGATCTCACGGTTACCACGCTTCACCTTACCCATGGTGACCTCACCGTCGATCTCACTGACGACAGCAGGGTTACTCGGGTTACGAGCCTCGAACAACTCTGTGACACGCGGCAGACCACCGGTGATATCACCACCCTTGGCAGCAGCACGCGGAATCTTAACCAAGGTCTCACCGGTCTTGACGGTCTGACCGTCCTCGACCACGACGTGACCACCCACCGGGAAGTTATAGGTTCCGACGATTTCGCCGTTAGCATCGATAATGTCACAGGTCGGTACCCTTGAACGATCCTTCGACTCTGTGACGATCTTCTCGGTCAGACCTGTGGTCTCGTCAGTCTCGGCACGGAAGGTGACACCTTCGATGACATCGTTGAACTTCAGACGACCGGCATATTCGGTCACGATCACGGCATTGAACGGATCCCACTGGGCGATCTTATCACCCTTCTTCACCTCATCGCCATTGCGGAAGTAAAGAGAAGAACCGTAAGGCACGTTGACCGTAGAAAGCACAATCTTCGTATTGGGATCGACGAAACGGAGTTCACCCAGACGGCTGACCACCATCTCGCACTCACGACCATCCTCATCGAACGGCACGGTACGTACCTCCTCCAGTTCAATCTTGGCGGCATCGTACTTACACATAATGGTGGCATTGGCGGCGGCATTGGCGGCCACACCACCGGCATGGAATGTACGGAGCGTCAACTGTGTACCAGGTTCACCGATGGCCTGAGCGGCAATCACACCGACAGCCTCACCCTTCTGCACCATACGACGGGTGGCGAGGTTACGGCCATAGCACTTCATACAGACACCCTTCTTCGACTCACAGGTGAGCACCGAACGGATCTCCACACTCTCGATGTCGGCCTTCTCGATGGCCTCAGCCAACGGCTCTGTGATCTCCTCACCGGCATTCACGATGATCTCACCGGTCTTCGGATTCACCACATCGTGCACGGAGACACGACCGAGGATGCGCTCTGCCAGGCTGGAGATGACCTCGTCGCCATTCTTCAGAGCCGTGCAGACGAGTCCGCGCAGCGTACCGCAGTCCTCCTCGTTGATAATCACATCGTGCGACACGTCCACCAGACGACGGGTCAGATAACCGGCATCGGCCGTCTTCATGGCGGTATCGGCCAGACCCTTACGGGCACCATGCGTAGAGATGAAGTACTCCAGCACCGACATTCCCTCCTTGAAGTTCGACAGAATCGGGTTCTCAATAATCTGGTGTCCCTCGGCACCGGCCTTCTGCGGCTTGGCCATCAGACCACGGATACCGGACAACTGCTTGATCTGGTCCTTACTACCACGGGCACCAGAGTCGAGCATCATGAACACAGCATTGAAGCCCTGGTCGGCCTCGGTCATCTGCTTCAACAGGATGTTACCGATGTCATTGTTGACGTGCGTCCAGGTATCGATGACCTGATTGTAACGCTCGTTGTCAGTGATGAAGCCCATGTTATAGTTGTCGGTGATCTGCTGCACCTCCTGGTTACCCTTCTCAATCAGGTCGGCCTTCTCCTTCGGGATGATGATGTCATCGAGGTTGAACGACAGACCGGCCTCGTAAGCCATACGGTAACCGAGGTTCTTGATACCATCGAGGAACTCACAGGCCTCAGCGAAGCCCACGTTCTTGATGACGTCGGCGATGATGTCACGCAGACTCTTCTTGGAGATGATCTTATTCACATAGCCCACCTCGGCGGGGATGATGCCATTCACAATGACACGACCGACAGAGGTCTCAACCGTATGCGTATAGGGTTTGCCATTCTCGTCACGATCCTCAACGACCACCTTCACCTGGGCGTGCAGGTCGCACTTACCCTCATTGTGGGCGATGATAGCCTCCTCGGGGCCGTAGAAGGACAGACCTTCACCCTTGGCACCCGGACGGATCTTTGAGATATAATAGAGACCAAGCACCATATCCTGTGAAGGCACGGTGATAGGTGCGCCATTGGCAGGATTCAGGATGTTGTGGCTCTGGAGCATCAGCAACTGTGCCTCGAGGATAGCCTCGTTACTCAGCGGGAGGTGCACAGCCATCTGGTCACCGTCGAAGTCGGCATTGAAAGCCGTACATGCCAACGGATGCAACTGGATGGCCTTACCCTCGATGAGTTTCGGCTGGAAGGCCTGGATACCCAGACGGTGCAGCGTTGGTGCACGGTTCAGGAGCACGGGATGACCTTTCATCACGTTCTCAAGGATATCCCAGATGACTGGTTCACGACGGTCCACAATCTTCTTGGCGCTCTTCACCGTCTTCACGATACCGCGCTCGATGAGTTTGCGGATGATAAACGGCTTGTAGAGTTCGGCGGCCATCAGTTTCGGCAGACCGCACTCACCCATCTTCAACTCAGGACCGACGACGATTACCGAACGGGCAGAGTAGTCGACACGCTTACCGAGCAGGTTCTGACGGAAACGGCCCTGCTTACCCTTCAGGGAGTCGCTGAGAGACTTCAGCGGACGGTTACTATCGCTCTTCACAGCACTTGACTTACGACTGTTGTCGAAGAGTGAGTCGACAGCCTCCTGCAGCATACGCTTCTCATTACGGAGGATCACCTCAGGGGCCTTGATCTCCATCAGACGCTTCAGACGGTTGTTACGGATGATGACACGACGATAGAGGTCGTTCAGATCCGAGGTGGCGAAACGACCACCATCCAGGGGTACCAAAGGACGGAGTTCCGGCGGCGTGACAGGAATAATCTTCATGATCATCCACTCGGGACGGTTCACACCTTTCTCCACACTCTGACGGAAGGCCTCCACCACCTGCAGGCGCTTCAAAGCCTCGTTCTTACGCTGCATCGACGAGTCGCTGTTGGCGCGGTCGCGCAGTTCGTACGACAAAGAGTCGAGATCGAGACGGGTGAGCAGGTCGTAGATAGCCTCTGCACCCATCTTGGCAATGAACTTATTGGGATCACTGTCGTCCAGATAGTCGTTCTCCGGAGAGACGTAGTTGTCGAGAATCTCATTATATTCCTCTTCCGAAAGCAGGTCGTACATATTGGCGCCAACGGCATCATTGCCCTCAGCATCCTTCTTACCGGCCATAGGACCCGGCTGGATGACGACATAGCGCTCGTAATAGATGACGGCATCGAGTTTCTTCGTAGGCAGACCGAGCAGATAGCCGATCTTGTTCGGCAGACTGCGGAAATACCAGATGTGTGCCACAGGCACTACCAGTTCGATGTGTCCGGCACGCTCACGACGTACCTTCTTCTCCGTGACCTCTACACCGCAACGGTCGCAGACGATGCCCTTATAACGGATACGCTTGTACTTACCGCAGGCGCACTCATAGTCCTTCGTCGGACCGAAAATGCGTTCGCAGAACAGACCGTCGCGCTCTGGCTTGTAGGTACGGTAGTTGATGGTTTCCGGCTTGGTGACTTCGCCGAAGGAGTTCTCAAGGATCTGTTCCGGTGAAGCAAGTCCGATGGTAATCTTGGTGAAATTACTCTTTGTCTTTGTATCTTTTTTGAAAGCCATAATCTTAATTTACAATTTGACAATTTACAATTTGACAATTTACTCTTAGTCCATCGTGATGCTCAGGCCAAGACCACGGAGTTCGTGCAACAGCACGTTGAGTGACTCGGGGATACCCGGAGTCGGCATGGGCTCACCCTTGACGATGGCCTCGTAAGCCTTCGAACGACCTACGGTATCATCAGACTTGATGGTCAGAATCTCCTGCAGCACATGGCTGGCACCAAAGGCCTCCAGTGCCCAGACTTCCATCTCACCGAAACGCTGGCCACCGAACTGAGCCTTACCACCGAGCGGCTGCTGGGTAATGAGACTGTACGGGCCAATGGAACGGGCGTGCATCTTATCCTCAACCATATGACCGAGTTTGAGGAAGTAGGTGATACCTACAGTAGCAGGCTGGTCGAACATCTCACCCGTCTCACCGTCATAGAGGTGGGTAGAGCAGAGACGCGGCAGACCGGCCTTGTCGGTCCACTCAGCGAGGTCATCAAGTTTGGCACCATCGAAGATAGGCGTTGCAAACTTCACACCCAGACGCTTACCGGCAGCACCGAGGATAGCCTCGAAGATCTGACCGAGGTTCATACGAGAAGGCACACCCAACGGGTTCAGCACCAGGTCGACGGGACGACCGTCCTCGAGGAACGGCATATCCTCCTGACGCACCACCTTCGACACGATACCCTTGTTACCGTGACGACCGGCCAGTTTATCACCGACACCGATCTTACGTTTCTTGGCCACATAGACCTTGGCCATCTCCAGAATACCAGAGGGCAGTTCGTCACCAATGGTGATGGCAAACTTCTTACGCTTCATCTCGGCATCCAACAGTTTATACTTCTTCAGGAAGTTGATGATCAACTTAGTGATCAGTTCATTCTTATGCTCATCGCTGGTCCAGTTGTTGGTCTGGATGTCACTATATTCAAGGTTTCTGAGGGCTGTCACCGTAAACTTACTGCCCTTGCTGATAATCTCAGCACCCATATAGTCCTTCACACCCTGAGAGGTCCTACCCTTCGTGAGTTCAACCAATTTGTCGATCAGGATATCCTTCAGGTCATCGACCTTGGCCTCATATTCCTCATCGATCTTTTTGAGTGTAATCTTATCCTGTGCCTTCGACTTACGGTCCTTGATGGCACGCTTGAACAGTTTCTTGTCGATGATGACACCTGTCAGCGACGGGTTGGCTTTCAGTGAAGAGTCCTTCACGTCACCGGCCTTGTCACCGAAGATGGCACGGAGCAACTTCTCTTCCGGCGAGGGATCGCTCTCACCCTTCGGGGAGATCTTTCCAATCAGGATATCACCCGGCTCGACACGGGCACCCACGCGGATGACACCATTGTCGTCGAGGTCCTTCGTCGCTTCCTCACTGACATTCGGGATATCTGCCGTGAACTCCTCTACGCCACGCTTGGTCTCACGGACGTCGAGAGAGTACTCATCCACATGCACGGAGGTCAGGATATCCTCACGGACGATGCGCTCGTTGAGCACGATGGCATCCTCATAGTTATAACCCTTCCACGGCATGTAAGCCACCAGCAGGTTACGACCCAAGGCCAGTTCTCCGTTCTCGGTAGCATAGCCTTCCGTCAGTATGTCGCCCTTCTTAACACGCTGGCCCTTGTCACAGATAGGACGCAGGTCGATGGTCATGTTCTGGTTGGTACGACGGAACTTCGAGATACGGTATTCCTTCAGGGCCGGCTCGAACGAGACGAACTCCTCGTCCTCGGTACGGTCATACAGGATACGGATGGTGGTAGAGTCAACATACTCCACGACACCGTCGCCCTCGGCGGTCACCATCGTACGGGAATTCTCACATACCTGCTTCTCAATACCGGTACCCACGATAGGAGCCTCATTGTGGAGCAGAGGCACAGCCTGGCGCATCATGTTCGATCCCATGAGGGCACGGTGAGCATCATCGTGCTCCAGGAACGGAATCAACGAGGCGGCGATAGAGGCGATCTGCTGCGGCGAGACGTCCATCAGGTCCACTTCTGTTGGCGGAACCACGGGGAAGTCTGCATCCTGACGGCACTTCACCACCTTACGGATAAAGGTACCGTCATCGTTCAGCGGGGCATTACCCTGACCGATCACGTGCTCTGCCTCTTCCTCGGCAGTCAGATAGACGATATCGTCGTTATTCAGGTTGGCCACACCGTTCTCCACCTTACGGTAAGGAGTCTCGATGAAGCCGAGTTCATTAATCTTGGCATACACACAGAGCGACGAGATCAGACCGATGTTCGGGCCTTCAGGACTCTCGATCGGACAGAGACGACCGTAGTGTGTATAGTGTACGTCACGCACCTCGAAACCGGCACGCTCACGCGACAGACCGCCAGGACCCAGGGCAGAGAGACGACGCTTGTGAGTCACCTCAGCCAACGGGTTGGTCTGATCCATGAACTGCGACAGCGGGTTGGTTCCGAAGAACGAGTTGATGACGCTGGAGATGGTCTTGGCATTGATCAGGTCTGTCGGCGTGAACACCTCATTGTCGCGTACGTTCATACGCTCACGGATGGTACGGGCCATACGGGCCAGACCAATAGAGAACTGGTTCGACAACTGCTCACCCACCGTACGTACACGACGGTTTGACAGGTGGTCGATATCGTCGACGGCAGCCTTCGAGTTGATCAACTGAATGAGATACTTGATAATCTCGATGATATCCTCCTTTGTCAGGACACGGACATCCATGCTCGTGTCAAGACCTAACTTCTTATTGATACGATAGCGACCTACATCGCCAAGGTCATAGCGCTTGTCTGAGAAGAACAAGTTCTGGATGACCTCACGGGCACTGGCATCATCGGCCGGGTCGGCATTACGCAACTGACGGTAGATGTAGAGCACAGCCTCCTTCTCAGAGTTACTGGGGTCCTTGGCCAGCGTGTTGAAGATGATAGAGTAATCCTGCGCCACCTGCTCGTCCTTATGCACGAGAATGGTCTGGGCACCGCTCTCCAGGATCTCCATCATGTTATCATCGGTAATCTCGGTCTCACGTTCCATGATGACCTCGTTACGCTCAATAGATACTACCTCACCGGTATCCTCATCCACGAAGTCCTCGTTCCAACTCTTCAGCACACGGGCAGCGAGTTTACAGCCAACCACAGCCTTCAGGGCCTTCTTGTTCACCTTCACCTCTTCGGCGAGGTTGAAGATCTCAAGGATATCCTTATCGGCCTCGAAACCGATGGCACGCAACAGCGTGGTCACGGGCAACTTCTTCTTACGGTCGATGTAGGCGTACATCACATTGTTAATGTCCGTCGCAAACTCAATCCAAGAGCCCTTGAACGGGATGATACGTGCAGAATAGAGCAGCGTGCCGTTGGCATGGACGTTCTGACCGAAGAACACACCCGGTGAACGGTGCAACTGACTGACGACGACGCGCTCGGCACCATTGATGACGAATGTTCCGTTGGCGGTCATGTAGGGAATCGGGCCCAGGAACACATCCTGAATCACCGTTCCGAAATCCTCATGATCCGGGTCGGTGCAATACAGTTTCAACTTAGCCTTCAAAGGTACGCTATAGGTCAGTCCACGCTCGAGACACTCATCAATGGTGTAACGAGGCGGATCGATATAGTAGTCCAGGAACTCAAGAACGAAGTTATTACGTGTGTCGGTGATAGGGAAGTTCTCTGCGAACACCTTATACAAACCGTCATTCTTGCGTTCCTCAGGCGGAGTGTCCAACTGCAGGAAGTCTTTGAACGACTTTAATTGCACATCAAGAAAATCCGGGAACGGCATGGGATTCTTGACGCTGCCAAAGTTTACTCTGTTATCAATGGTTTTCTTCGTCATATCTGTTAATTATTAAAGATAAAAAATGGTCGGGAACCCTCGACTGGAGAGTCCCCAACCACGTTGGTATTTGTTGTGCTTATGAATTACTTCAGCTCAACCTCGGCACCAGCAGCCTCGATGGTCTTCTTCAGGTTCTCAGCCTCTTCCTTGCTCAGACCTTCCTTCACGGTAGCGGGAGCACCGTCAACGAGATCCTTTGCTTCCTTCAGACCAAGACCACAAGCCTCCTTAACGGCCTTCACCACCTGGAGCTTAGCAGCGCCAGCTGACTTCAGAACCACGTCGAATGAAGTCTTCTCCTCAGCAGCAGCGGCCTCACCACCGGCTGCGGGACCTGCTGCAACAGCAACGGCTGCGGCTGCGGGCTCAATTCCATACTCGTCCTTCAGGACTGTTGCCAACTCGTTTACTTCCTTCACAGTCAGATTGACCAACTGCTCAGCAATAGCTTTAATATCTGCCATTTTATTTAAAATTTTAAATTGTTTCTATAAACTTTAAACTATAACTCTAAACTATTTTTCGCTTATTTGTTACGCTCAGCGATTGCGTCAAGCAGGCCGTGGATCTTACCACCGGCATTCAAGCCAGAGACGACATTCTTGATCGGCGACTGCAGCAGAGCCACAACGTCGGCAATCAGTTCGTTCTTGCTCTTGATAGCAACAAGTTCATCAAGTTTGTCAGCACCTACGAAGAAACTCTCCTCTGCAAACGCACCCTTCAGGGCGGGGATACCTTCCTTCTTGTACTCCTTGATCAACTTAGCAGGCACATTGGCTGTCTGTGTGAACATGATAGCCGTATTGCCCTTCAAGCACTCATAAAGCGGAGAGTAGTCAATCTCAGATGCCTCAAATGCCTTGTGAAGAAGCTTGTTCTTCACCACGAGCAGTTTAATCTCGTTCTTGAAGCACTTGCGACGGAGATCGCTTGTCTTAGCGGCATCCAGTCCGGTAAGTTCTACCAGATAGAAATGAGGGAACTCCTTCAGTTTCTCTCCGAGTTCAACGATGATAGTATCTTTTACTTCCTTTTTCATTTGTCTAATCTTTTAACGAGTTATTCAACTGATTTAGGATCTACCTTGATACCCATGCTCATCGTACTTGAGAGGAAGATACTCTTGATATAAGTACCCTTTGCAGCAGCGGGCTTCAGTTTGATAATGGTGGAGATGAACTCCTTCGCATTCTCAAAGATCTGATCCGGGGTGAAGGTCACCTTACCGATCGACGTGTGCACGATACCGGCCTTGTCAACCTTAAAGTCAATCTTACCCTGCTTCACTTCCTTCACTGCCTTAGCAACGTCCATAGTAACAGTACCACTCTTGGGGTTCGGCATCAGTCCGCGGGGACCGAGCACACGACCGAGAGGGCCGAGTTTACCCATACAAGACGGCATCGTGATGATCACATCAACATCTGTCCAACCGCCCTTGATCTTTTCGATATACTCGTCAAGACCAACATAGTCGGCACCTGCCTCCTTGGCAGCAGCCTCCTGATCAGGGGTACAGAGAGCGAGTACGCGAGTCACCTTACCAGTACCGTTCGGCAGCGATACAACGCCACGAACCATCTGGTTAGCCTTACGCGGATCCACGCCCAAGCGTACGTCGATATCTACTGAAGCCTCAAACTTGGTGGTGGTAATCTCCTTCACCAGTGCAGCGGCTTCTTTCAAAGAGTATGCTTTCCCTGCTTCAACCTTCTCAGCGACCAACTTTTGATTTTTTGTCAGTTTACTCATTGTCTTAATTGAAGTTATTAATTATTTACCAGGGAACTCCCCTTCTACAGTAATACCCATACTACGCGCTGTACCGGCAACCAACTTCATGGCTGACTCAACGGTAAAGCAGTTCAAGTCCTTCATCTTGTCCTCGGCAATCGCACGAACCTGATCCCAGGTCACCTTGGCGACCTTCTTACGGTTGGGCTCCGAAGAACCGCTCTTCACCTTGGCTGCCTCCTTCAACTGTACGGCTGCGGGAGGAGTCTTCAGTTCGAACGAGAATGACTTGTCAGTGTAGTAAGTGATAACGACAGGGATAATCTTTCCTGCCTTATCCTGGGTTCTGGCGTTGAACTCCTTGCAGAATCCCATGATGTTGATACCCTTAGAACCCAGAGCAGGTCCTACTGGGGGCGAGGGATTCGCAGCGCCACCTTTAATCTGTAATTTGATTAATCCAGCAACTTCTTTAGCCATTTCTGTTAATAATTTATTAAAAAGTTATATATGCCAGAGGCGTGGAAGCCACCTCACGGCCGTATATACAGAACGGGCATACCGTAACTTATGCCCTATTCTTTTTCTACCTGATTGAACCCAAGCTCCAGAGGAGTCTTGCGTCCGAATATTTTTACCATGACCTTCAACTTGCGCTTCTCGGCGTTCACCTCCTCGATGATACCACTGAAGCCATTGAAAGGTCCGTCAGTCACCTTCACTGCATCGTCCACATTATAAGGAATAGCCATTTCCTCACTCCTAATGATGGTTTCCTCTGCAGTACCAAGGATCCTGTTGATGTCAGCCTGACGCACGGGTGTCGGATTGTCCAATCCTCCCAGGAAGCCCAGCACGTTCGGCATGAAACGCAGGGTATGAGCAATCTCACCCTGTAGGTTGGCTTCTACCAGCACATAGCCCGGGAGAAACAGTTTCTCCTTGACCACACGCTTGCCATTACGAAGTTGGGCATACTTCTCTGTCGGCAAAAGAATCTGATTGACATTTGCCTCCAGCACCTTGTCCTTCTTCATCAGCGCCTCCAGATACTCCTTCACCTTAGCCTCTTTTCCGCTAACGGCACGGAGCACATACCACTTCATTCCTGGTTCAGCCATCTTACCTGTCTTTTATTAACCCGGGTAAACCATACCCATTACTGACTTGAAAACAAAATCCATAGCCCACACAATCAGAGCGATGATCAGCGAAGCGGAAAGCACCACCACTGCACTGTGAGTCAACTCCTTGCGCGTCGGCCAGGTTGTCTTATGTGCAAGCTCGTCATAGCAAGCCTTGCAATAATTGATAATCTTCTTAAACATATCCTTCGTATTTAGCACGGGAAGGAGGACTCGAACCCACGACCCTCGGTTTTGGAGACCGATGCTCTACCAACTGAGCTATTCCCGTAAGTAAGCCCCCACCCGAAAGCGGGGGCTTGACTATTTCTAGAATTTCCAGGCATTCCTAGGCGGACCTAGGCTACCCTAGGGATTAATCCTCGTAAACCTCTGTGATCTGACCAGAACCAACGGTACGACCACCTTCACGGATAGCGAAGCGGAGACCCGGGTTCAGGGCAACAGCGTAGATCAACTCAACAGTGATCTCCACGTTATCACCAGGCATCACCATCTCAACACCTGCAGGCAGAGTGATCTCACCTGTGCAGTCCATGGTGCGGAGATAGAACTGAGGGCGATACTTGTTTCCGAATGGAGTGTGACGACCACCCTCTTCCTTCTTCAGGACATAGATAGAAGCCTTGAACTTCTTGAAGGGCTTGATCTGACCCGGATGGCAGAGCACCATACCGCGCTTGATCTCGTTCTTGTCGATACCACGGAGCAGCAGACCAACGTTATCACCAGCCTGACCCTCATCCAGGATCTTACGGAACATCTCAACACCAGTAACAACTGACTTCTTGTCCTCACCGAGACCGAGCAGCTCGACCTCATCACCAACGTGGATCACACCAGTCTCGATACGACCAGTAGCAACAGTACCACGACCTGTGATAGAGAACACGTCCTCAACAGGCATCAGGAAGGGCTTGTCGGTAGCACGAGGAGGCTCCTGGATCCATGTGTCGCAGGTATCCATCAGCTCCATCACCTTCTGCTCCCACTTCTCAACACCATTCAGTGCACCGAGTGCAGAACCACGGATGATAGGAGTATCATCTTCAAACCCATACTGCTCCAGAATCTCGCGGACCTCCATCTCAACGAGCTCCAGCATCTCCTCATCCTCAACCATATCGCACTTGTTCAGGAATACAACCAGACGGGGAACGTTCACCTGACGGGCGAGCAGGACGTGCTCACGGGTCTGAGGCATTGGACCGTCAGTAGCAGCCACAACGAGAATAGCACCGTCCATCTGGGCAGCACCAGTTACCATGTTCTTCACATAGTCGGCGTGTCCCGGGCAGTCCACGTGAGCATAGTGACGAGCCTTCGTCTCATACTCAACGTGAGCGGTGTTAATAGTAATACCACGCTCCTTCTCCTCGGGAGCGTTGTCAATCTGATCGAATGACTTGATCTCAGAGAGACCCTGCTTTGCCAAAACCATGGTGATAGCAGCAGTCAGAGTTGTCTTACCGTGGTCAACGTGACCGATAGTACCAATGTTTACGTGCGGTTTGGTGCGCACAAAATTCTCTTTTGCCATTTTACTTGTTTATTAAATGTTTATTAATTCTGAATTTTCAGTTTCCTCCTTATTATATATCAAGAGAGCTGTAACTGAGAGTTGAACTCAGGACCTCTTCCTTACCAAGGAAGTGCTCTACCACTGAGCTATTACAGCATGTGGAGCGGAAAACGGGGCTCAAACCCGCGACCCCCAGCTTGGAAGGCTAGTGCTCTATCAACTGAGCTATTTCCGCGCAAACTCTCCTGTGTGGGTGCTGATGGATTCGAACCACCGAAGTCGAAAGACAGCAGATTTACAGTCTGCCCCATTTGGCCACTCTGGAAAACACCCAAGCCATTTCTGCCCTTAAAACGGACTTATTTCCCCACTGAAGAGCCTCTTGTCGGATTCGAACCAACGACCCCGAGATTACAAATCACGTGCTCTGGCCAACTGAGCTAAAGAGGCGTTTCTAAGCAGCCGCTCTCTGTTTCAGATTTACGACCTGTCGGAAAACGGCTGCAAAGTTACTACTTATTTTCGAATTAACAAAACTTTTCTTCGATTTTTTTATCTATTGCGTAATTTTTCCTTGAATTTCTGCAGTTGGGCTCGCATAGAATCCACGCAAAGGTCCGTACTTTCCTCAAAAGTGTCACTCGTCTTCTCTACAAACAGCGTGTTTCCTGGCACTGCCACCGTCAGACTGGCGGTCTTGTTGTCGGCGGTAGCAGGTTTCTCTACTTTCAACTGCACCTCAACTTTCTGTATATCCTCAAAAGACTTTTCCAACTTGGCGACCTTCTTTTCGATGAACGCCTCTAACTTCTCAGTAGTGTCGAAATGGATCGACTTGATCTTAATCTCCATAGTTACCTCCTATTTTAAGATAGTTATTAATTAGGGTCAGGCTCTTGGATGAGCCTCTTTGTAAACGCGCTTCAACTGCTCGAACGTGGTGTGGGTGTAGATCTCCGTCGTACTGACGCTCTCATGGCCCAACAGATTCTTGATACCTTCCAGTCCGGCACCGTTGTTCAGCATGGCTGTGGCGAAGGTGTGACGCAACACGTGGGGTGACCGTTTCTTCAGGGAAGTGACCATCGACAGGTATTTCCTGACAATCTCATACACCTGATCCCCAGAGATCCTCAGTCCCTTGTCGCTTAGGAACAGGGCCTTCTCATGTCCCTCTCCAAACTGTGCGTCACGCACAGCCATGTAGTGCTGCAGTTCTGTGGCCAGTTCCTCGCCGAAAGGAATGATACGCTGTTTGTTCCGTTTGCCCGTCACCTTCAACTGACTCGTCGTGAAGTCGATGTCCTCATCGTTCAGTCCTACCAGTTCCGAGCGTCTCAGTCCGGCCTCATAGAATAATAATAATATGGTACGCGCGCGTACGCTCTTAAAAGTATTATCCCATTCCAAGTCGTCGAGCAACCGGTCCATCTCCCCTTCCCTGAGGAACTGCGGCAACGGCTTCGACTTCTTCGGACCGGTCACACAATGCGCCGGATCGAGTTTAACAAGATTCCGTTTGAGGGCAAAGCGATAAAAGGAACGCAAAGCACTCAACTTCTTATTAATAGTTGATGCAGTGTTTCCTTTATCCATCAGACTCTCCATCCAGTCGCGGATGAGATCGGTGTCTGCCGTTGCCGGCGAGAGTCCGTTATCCTTAAGTTTGAGATACGATTCAAACTCCTCGAGGGCCTCCTCGTATGTCTGCACAGTCTGCGCGGAAGCATTCCGCTCATATCGCAGGTAGTTCAGGAACTGGTTTATCATTCTTTTGCCTTCAAAGGACTATATCATCCTTTTCGGCTACGAATTTACGAAAAAATTCCGAAACCACCAAATTTTTTAGGAACTTTTATTATTCCTCGTTGGCGCGCAACTGCTGTACGTAAATAGCGTGCTCCATCTTAAGGCGCTTAAGTACAGAAGGTTTGTCGAACTGCTGACGGCGACGGAGTTCCTTCACCACGCCTGTTTTCTCAAACTTTCTCTTAAACTTTTTGAGAGCCTTTTCAATGTTCTCGCCTTCTTTTACGGGTACAATAATCATTTGTCTTTTCTTTTAATTTTTTTACGTTAAACTTATGCTTCGGACATACTTGTCACGAAAAGCGGGTGCAAAATTACTACTTTTTTATGAAACCACCAAGTTTTTATCCTTTTTTTATTAAATAATTTATGATTTCCTTTGCTTTACATGATTCTCAGACACTTAGAATCCTATCTTTTTCTGTTCCTTATCGTCCAGCCGTTCGTTATCACAATGGCGGATAAGCATGGAGAGCACATCCTCACTTTGGCCATGCAGGATGTTGTCGATGGCATAGTGCCGGGCGATGTTCTCTATCTGTCCACCACTGAAATCGTACTTCGAGGCCAGTGTATGGACATCCAGTTCGCTTAAGTCAGGTATCATCGAGCGCCAGATGCTGGTACGAGCCTCTTCCGTTGGCTTATCGAACTTGATTTTATACAAAAATCTGCGTTCAAAGGCCTTATCCATATTCTGCTGAAGATTGGTGGTCGCAATCATGATGCCGTCGAGTGTTTCCATCTCCTGAAGGATGATGTTTTGGATGGAGTTCTCCATCTTATCCACTGCACTCTGCGCTCCGTTCTTGCGAATACCGATGATAGCATCAGCCTCATTGAACAACAAAATGGGTGTCAGCGGTGCCCGTTTCACCTGTTCACGATAACGGTCAAAGAGTGCTTTGATATTCTTCTCACTCTCCCCTACCCACTTGCTCTTGATACGTGGTACATCCACCACCATGATACTCCGCCCTGTCTGTCGCGCCAACTGATAGACAGTCTCAGTCTTACCTGTACCTGGTGAGCCGTAAAACAGGCAGGCAAAGCCATTACGGAAGCCCTTGTCCTTCATACGTTCCTGTATCTTCTGGAAGTTCTCTGGCTGAAGAAATCGCCCCAGTTCCTCCACCTGTCGCTGAATATCCTTAGGAAAGAACAACTGCTTTTCACCCAACATCTTCGAGTCAATGACATCTGCCAGTTTCTCTGCCGATGCATCAATATTCATCTCTGCCAACAGTGTCCGCTTGGCACTCTCCGTAAGTTTATAGCGCGTATTGTCGGCAATGCCGTCCTCGCAACGATGCTCAATAAGTTTCTTCTGCATCAACTTGTGCTCACCAGTACGCAGTTCACTTTTGGCTTTGCAGAATTCATTCTTACTACCGAACAGGTTTTCTATCTGGGCAGGACGGATGTCGTCATCATCTTTGTTCACCAGACAGTGACAGAAAAATGTCACCAACAACTGGTCATCGTCTCTCAAATAGAATTCTTTCAGATGACGAACGAAACCGATTTGCGGATTATCTTTATAGAGCGATGCGAGTTCCTCGCTGAGTTCTTTGGGCGAGATGGCGTTATCATCCAAATCCTCAAACCACATATCAAGCAGTTCGAATAGTTCGCTGCAGTCCAATCCAGTCCGCTTAGGAAGTTGATAAACCTCATTATGCTTCAAGTAGCGGATGACAACAGCAGGAATATCGAAGTCGTCCTCATCCTTTGCATCACGATAGCGCAACAGGCGGCGACGCACCAAGGCATCGATATCGCTGGCATAACTAAGTACACCTATCTTATTTAAATCAAGGTAGGAGGCCAGGTCATCATAATCGACCCGTCGTGGCCCTTTCTCCATACAGACACAGAACAGCACGGCCTGTCGCTCCGTGATGCCATAACTTTTTGCCAACAACTGAATCTCAGGCTTGGCCTTCTTCATAAACTCCTGACTCAACTTTGAGTCCTCTGACAACTCCACCACACGCTCAATGGCCTGTAGCAGCGTCATTTCTTTCTTTGTCTTACTTTTCATCGTCGTTGCCATAGTCATTCATAGTTTAGGCAGCGAGAGCCAAAGGCTCCTGCTGCTTGGTAAGATGGAAGTGTTTGGTCATTTTTGAAATGAGAGAGTTGGTTTGATCCTGATTGAGGTCAAAGATGGTGAGGGTATAGACCCCAAGGTTGAATGATGGGGTAAAGAAGACTCTTTTGTTGGTGAGGTACTTCTGGATTTTGTTGAAGTAGTTCTTGGAACTGGTTTTAATTGTTGTTGCCATATCTTTTGTTTTTTTGTTAGACGTGCATAATATAGACACATTCCCCAAAAAATTCAAAAATCAGGGCAACTTTTTTTCATGGGAATAAAAAAACGGCATCCCAAGACCTTTCTACTATAGGGTAAGAAGGATGCCAGCCAGTCTCCGGCTTCAGATGAAACTTTGACCTTTAATCGAAGTTTCTTATGCTCGGCAAAGTCGAAGCGAGCTTCACTCTGCTCTCGCTTACTCGAAACTTTCCACGACTGATTCTATGTCTTGTTAATCAACTCTCTTCGATTTCCAAGTTCGGGAAGCACTGATGCAGGGCATAGTAAAGCGGCCCGGGATTGTTCGATTCTGTATGCAGGACGAGCGTATTATCATCCTTCTGCTCCATCCTCAAAACATTCCCACGATAGGCTTCATCGTCCGAACCTACCAGCAGTTTCATCAGCGGCTGCAGGGGAACAAACAAGCCCAACTCATTATCGGGTGTTCCAAACTTCTCACAGAGGTCGTTGATGGTATCGCGAATACCTTTCAGCGTTTCGGCATTACCTTTCAACGTGTAATCGGTTTCTACGGGATCGTCTTCCGTGTCATCCTCAGCAGGATCATAATCCTCGCCCATCATATCGTAGTATTTCTTGGCCATAGAACGATTGATGTAGATGCCATTACGCTCGTCGCCATAGCGATAAGCCTCAGCCAATGCATCCTGTGCATCCCAGTCGTTACCCTCATCGGCCAGATGGTGCAGCAGCATCGTGTAGTCCAGTGTGGTGCAACACTTGATGGTGTTCCAGATACTGTACATCTCAGCACTGTCAATCTGCTGCCAATGCTGGCAGAGCCAGGTGTAAAGCCTGAGCGACTCCGCATCGTTACGAGGGAAGAACGTTTCGCCATCAACACTTTCTGCATGAGTAAAGGTAAATGGCTCGCCAGTATCTTCGTCAGTGAATTCTTCATCCCACGTTTGGTAGCGGTTCTCCATACCCACCAATAGCAGCGTGATGGCACGTGCATCATGCTTCTCGTTTGCCAATTGTCGCAGCCACTGCTCGTCGTCGGGCTGCAGTTGACTCATTATTTGCTCAAAGGAATCAGTGTTGAAGATGGCGTCAATCACCTCTCTTTGAGTTTCCAAATCGCCCTTGCGGGCCTTTTCAAGTTTATTGTTCATAATGGTCTTTTTTATTGTTCTAACCTCCAGTTTTCACGTGTGCCACCAGTAAACATGCTGGCGGATGCAGAACTGATGAATTGGATATTAGGCCAGAAATGCTTCACGATGTCGTTCTCTAACACACGATAGTCAACATGTTTCTCGCACTCCGAGAAGTCCCACCACACGAAGCGCAGCCTTTCTCCCTGTTCCACTTTCCTTTTCTCGATGACGAATCCCTGTTGGAAGTCACCCGTGTTTTGCTGGGTCAAGTCCACCCCCAACTGCTCCATGCTGACCATGCGGGTCTGCTCCACTACATAATCACGTACAAGTTCGAAATCTTCAGGATGTTCGGTAGTCATGTACCACTCCTTCAAATGGAAAAATGAATCTCTCATCGTTACGATCTTTTTATTTGTTCTTTTCAAGTGCTTGTATGATAGACTGGCGAATCCACCAGACAGCGTATGCGATGAACTTGAAGTCGGCTTCGAAATTATATTTCACTGCAGCCCTCCTCAGTCCTTTTGTTCCTGCCTCAATCAGTTCTTCGAGTGTCAGACCACGCTTCTGATACTGGTTGGCCACACTCACCACGAATCGCATATTGGCCTTTTCCAATTGCTTCATCTCGTCGCAGTCTGTACCTTTCTCTTGCACAGCCTTGAGCAATGCGAGTTCTTCCTCATGAGTCAACAACGGCGTGCGACCAATCTCAACAAGAATTTCATCTAAACCTTGTTTCATATTTCTTCGTTTTGATACGACTTTCCATCCTCAAAGACATCATCCACCCACCAATCGGCATCTTCTGGCTTGATATTGCCCTCTTGATACTCCTCGAAATCGTATGGTACGCACGCTATCTCAGCAGCCACATCGCCCTTCTCAATGTCAATGTTGCGCTGTCCGAAGATGATGCACTCATCGATCGTCACCCGATAACCCTCTGCCTCCAGTTCCGGCAGCGCCTCCACTATCGGCCTTTCTATGTATTTACCCCAGTCTTGCATAAGCGTTCAAATCAAGTTATCATTTTGCAAATTAAAGAATCATTCCTAAAAGCAGTAGTCCGAAGACAACGACAACGAACAGGCACCCGAAAGAAGTCTGGCAACCTTCGAACAGTTTTTCGAAGATAAAGCCCATTGCTTGCAGAATCCAGCCAATGATGCCTCCGCCAAAGAAGATCAATGCAATAAGTGCGATGATGCCTATAACAGCCAATATTTCCATATTCAGTGCAAATTAATTGATGTCCTTGCATAATATAGGCACTTTTCAGGAAAAATTCAAAAATCAGCAGAACAATTTATAAGTTCTTTATCGCATTGATTAAATCTTTCTCAAACTCCCAGAAATGCCCTCCGGGATGACTGTTTTTACCACGATAATTAGTATTGAGGATATAATATCTTTCTTCTACTCTATCGTTAATGATAATTTCATATACCCGGTAATTCCGATTCTTTTCCTCTTCCTTTTTTCCTGAATCTTTGGATCTCTTCTTTTCTTCTTTCCAGTTTGCTTTAACATGTATGCTGTCTTTCTCATAACTCACGTTATATACAAGGTCCTCGTACCGGGTTTTACCGTCCTCACTTTTAACATTTCCTTTTTTTATTATTTTATTATTTATATTATCATAGACAGCCTTAGTTACACCTTCATATTTAAAAATGACATCAGTTTGATTATTACCTTGGAAGAACTTTGCAAGCGATTCTCCACTAAACCCGGCACCAATACATACCGCTATTTTCAGAGAACTATCCCACAGACTTTTTTTCATTGCTTCAAGCAGTGGTAAGATAGTTCTGTTTTTGATAATTGTGCGACATGGATCCTCATCCATCCAACTTGAATCGGTTTTCCATTCCTTTGAATGCCATCCACAAAGTTCCATTGCAAATGGCCATCTTTTCTCATGCTTCTTGTCACATATGATTTCCACAAGATGGTTGAGCCAATCACATTTCTGCTGCCACCATCCGTAACCTTCATAACCATTGTCTTCATCCCAAAACCATTTCATGTCAGTCCCTAATTCTTCTTTTGTTTTAAACACAGGACTTTCATCTGCTGCAAAGTGGCTGTATCCTTTCTTCTGGACATATTTAATAAATGTCATTGAAGGGATTATCTCTTTGTCTTCAGATGAAGGCGACTTGCAACCTTTGCAGTCTTTGCAACTGATAGTGGTGTGACGGTTTACTCTCGGTCCACCTGCAGGGTTATAGTTCAACAGGACAATAGAACATTTTTCAGGATTACCCCAATACGGCTCTGGCATATGAATGGTGTTAATCTGATATTGGGGGTCTTTCTCATAAGTTTTATTAATGGCCTCTATTATCTGACGTTGTTCTGCTGCTGCTTTTGCTTCATCAGTTCCATCGGCAGTCTTGTCATCCCAATCAAGCCATTGCCTTACTACTTTATCCCAATAGTCAATAAAATGCGTTTTTAAGTCAACTTTAAAATTTAATTCATCCATAATCACAATTGTTTATTGCTTTTTAGTTATTTATGATTTTTATGCCACAAAGATACACATTATTTTTGATTGTAGCAATATTTTTATCGAAATTTACCATTTCCGTAGTTAACAATTTCGTTTTTTCTCTACTTATATAATAAAAGGTATAAGAAACTTAGGTGGTTTCAGAAAAAAATAGTACCTTTGCATGTAGAAATAAAGAAACAGAAAATGGCTAAGGATTTGACAACATCTGCCATTGAGAGGCAGAACATCCTGAACAACACGGTGGCAATGCCGAGGATTCAGGAAGATCTCGGTGTGAAGGCTCTGGAATTTGAGGGGCGCTATGTGCTGACCAAACAGATGGTGGCAGACTATTATGGTGTGGACATACGTACCATATCAAGGTATATTGAGAACAATCAAGAAGAATTAGAGCACAATGGCTATTTTTTATGTCGGGGTAACTCACTGAAAGAGTTTAAGTTGCGATTTGTTCAGGACATTGATGTCCCAAAGAACACACCTCAAATCGGCCTCTTTGATTTTCGTTCTTTCCTTAATATCGGCATGCTGTTGACAGAGAGCGAGAAAGCAAAGTTTGTTCGTACAAGGATCCTCGATATCGTTATTTCAACCATTAATGAAAAATGTGGTGGAGGCACCAAGTATATCAATCGCAGGGACAGAGAGTATCTGCCTGCCGCCATTCAGGAAGACAACTACCGTAAGAACCTGACAGATGCCATCAAGAACTATGTGAATGGTCATCCCACTTACAAATATGCACAGATTACGGATATGATCTACAAGGTTGTGTTCCGTGAGAAAGCAAAGGAGTATAAGAAACTGCTGTCTCTTAGCGAGAAAGACAACCTGCGTCGCACGCTTTATGCAGAGGTGCTGAGAGCCATTTCGTCATTTGAGAACGGCACTGCCTTTGAGATTAAGAAGAAGGCAGAAGAGAAGGGCGTGCTGACTGTTGAGGAGGTGGAAGAGGTGATCAAGGATTTGTCCAAGCATCCCCTGATGGAGCCTATCATCTACGATGCCCGTCAGAAAATGGCCTCGCGTGATCTGGCTTTCCGTGATGTGTATCATGGTAATATCGCAGAATACCTGAAGGCCGTATCGCCAGAGGAATACGAGAAGTTTATCGGCAATCTGTCTGTCGATTTCGATAAATTGTTGGATGAGAATAAGGCCGTACTCGACCGTTTAAAGCAATAGGAGGACAAGGGTATGATTACACTATCATATATCGATTACGAAGAGGCCCTGACCATCTATTACAAGACGGTAGAGAAGAGTGGCGGAGGAATGGCTGGTGTGCGTGATGAAGGCGGTATCAGAGCAACACTTGACTTTGTACAGGATGACGGATATTATCCAGAGATTGCTGATAAGGCTGCCTATCTGATGTTCAGTCTGTGCAGAGGGCACTATTTTGCTGACTGCAACAAGCGGATATCCATCACGTTGACGCTCTATTTCCTGGTGAAGAATGGCTATATGTATCTCGCCAAGACATTTATGGAGAGGATGGAGGCCATCGGTTATCATGTGGCAGCAGGTCATATTGACCGTGATTTGCTGACAGAAATCATGACTTGCATCGTCAACGATGAGGATTATAGCGAGTCCATCAAACTGGAACTAATAGAGGCTATGAGCAAGGGCATTGGCTTTTCTGACGAGTGATAATGAACCTTTCCACGATTGGTTCTTATATACGATTATTTCTTAGATTCGATAGCCACGAGCATCGGCTGGCGAATCCACCAGACAGCGTAGGCGATAAATTTGAAACCACGAGAGTGGTCATACTTCTGAGCAGCCTTTTCGAGACCACTCTTTCCTGAAACTGAGGCATGTTTCTGCCACCCGTGCAAAAGTCTCTCCCAAATCTGAGGCACGTTTCTGCCACCCATGCAAAATCTTCCCCCAAAACTGAGGCATGTTTCTGCACCCCATGCATAGACATGCCCCAGTTTTCAGGCAAGTTTTTCAAACTTTTGGATGGTCTTTCCCGAATCTGGGGCATATTATTACAAGCAACATCATAATTGGTTTAGTTCTGCACTCGCTGTTCCAAACGTTCCCAGACTTTTACCATTGCCCAGGTGTCGAGTTCGCAGTAGCGGAGGAGGGCTTCACGACTGGCTTTTGCCTCTTCTGGTTCCATGAATTGAATCTGGGGGAAGAGGGTCATGGCATTGCCACCGTTCTGACAACGCTCGTCGAGGTTGTGGTAATTCAGGCTGGGTTCATCAGGGAACAATGCAGGCAATACGCTCTTGATAGAGAATGAACCATGCATGGCTGGCACATAATAGTAGCCACTCTGGAAGGGTGTGAGCAAATCTTGGATATGATCTCGGATGTTTAGCAGATGAACAGCGAGGTCAGGATACAGCGAGGCCAATTCCTTGATGCGACCACACTCAAAGCCTTTGTTATAAGCCAACGTGCAGACGTTCATGGGAATGTCCTTACAAAGTTGCTCGGCCAAATGGCGACGAGGATCGCTGCCATCGGAAGGAGCCAAGAATTCCTTATGTTCGTAAGGTGCATCCACGCTTCGCTTGATATGCAATGAGTACTGGAAGGTAATCTGCTGATAAGGGCGCTGACCTTCGTATTGTGGCACAGGCTGCTGAAGCGTCTCAAAGTCGAGGAAATAAAGGGGATAACTAAGACCATTCAGGAACTCGCGGATGCCATTTACATCTATCTGCTCCGTCTTGTTCAGCGTACATTCGATTTGCATTTGCTGCTTGTCACTCAGTTTCTCCTCACGTACATCTTCAAATAATATACGGCCTGCATGATAATGCTCCAGTTTTTTCGCAAAGTTCATGCGGTAGAGGTCGAAAACGGTAGGCACATCATTAGGGATACCGTGCTGGCGCTTGCAGTAGTCGAAGAAGGCACAACCATAGGGTTTCATGCAGTGCTCTGAGATATCCAGATCTGGCTCATCATCCTCAGCCAACAACTTCATCGCCTGACTGACGCGGGCAGGCACCTTCAGATATTCATTCTCCACCAATTCCTTCATGTCGATGACAGCAAAGAGTTTCTGGATGTCAAGTTCACCCTGACGCACATAGTCGCTATTGAGACAAACCAGATAAGTATCCGTTACATTGATGCCACACTGCGTCATCACCCATTTCTGATAGGCGATATCAGGGGCATACTTCTCCAGTCTCGTCTCCTGTCCGTCGAACTCTGGGAAACTGCTGCTTTTCACTTCGTAGATTGCCCAGCCGCCAGGAGTCTTGCGTAGGATATCAACGGCACAATAGTTCCTTTCGAAATTGAATGACGCCTCGCAGATATTCTCTGTTCTATGTGCCATCTCCTCCTTGGTCTTTTCCACCATCGCTTGGAGGTCAAGACTTCCATCCTCACGTTGGGTAGTGACCTCCACAAACGGGCCAAACAGACCCATTGCCAAGTCGCCTACCTCGTTGCCACTCTCGAAACGAGCCTCCACGCCCGCATCCACCGTAGCCTCATCCGGCTTATTCACTCTCAGCCAAAGTGCCTTCGGGCACTGGCAGAACTGCGTATAACGCGACTTTGATAATCCTTTTGCCATAAGTTAGTTGACGATTTCCAATATATCGTGAGGTTCAGCGCAAAGATACAAAGAATTAACCAAAGTACCAAATTTTCAATAAATAAATTGCCGATTTATTTCATAGTCTGGAAAAAAATGAGTACCTTTGCACCCGAAAAGATTGATTTCGGGAAATACCGAACTTCTCTTTAAGCATATTTATTACAAATATGCCCTATTTCTATAAATAGGGCATTATATTCTAATTATAGAAAGAATGAATAGGCGTGCCTTGGGGGCACGCCGGATAAATTTAAATATATATAAATGAGACAAAAGAACGATATAGCCATATCGGCTACCAGCGCCCGCAGTTACAACCGCCACTGGCGAGCCAACAAACTCTCGTGGACGGCTATCGGAAAAATCAAGTACCTCTACGACGGGGCCATCGAGTATATGGACGATGTAACACTGGCCTATACGCACGAACACTTCAACAAACTGCGCACGGCACTTGGATTCAAACAGGACTCGGAACTTACCGAACTCATAGAACAGTCGGAAGCATTCCGTATCGTCCGCAACAAAGAGACTCGGCAGGTAGTTGCCTTTATGTCACCACTGGTAAGAGACCGTTATGTGCCTACGGAGAATCAGGAGATCGAAGAGCCACCCATACCTTACGGCATCTTCTACTGTAAAGCAAATGCGCTGGCCAACGACAACGATCGTGACAAGATATCAGAGAACCAGCGGCAACACCGAAGCGGCATTGACATGCATGTACTACTGGCAGGCAATGTGCCAAAGTTTCATGTCGAGTGCGACACAGATGCCTTCAACCGTGTATTCGACATCATGCATCACCTGCTTGGTCAGAAAGACCTCTTCAATCGTTACTTCGGAGAGTGTGTCTTCCACTACCGGTTAAAATACAAAGTCACTGACATGCAGGCCGTTGATGCGGTTTGCTACTTCATCGATGACAAATTAATTGGTCATATGTCGCGACGTGTGGGGATAGAGAATTGGCCCCTCGAGGCAGTTCTGAAATGGATAGACTACTACTTCGGTGCCAAACGGCTGGCACAGGTCGTTACCGAGGTCCATGAGAATTGGCAAAGGAGAAAAGAAGAAAGGGAAAAACGTAAAAATAAATAGCAATGAATAAGATCAGTTATAAAGAAGTACCCAACTGCTATCTGTACTGTATCCAGTCAGACTGTCCGATGGCCGACCACTGTCTGCGCCAGATGGCAATGCACGTGATCACCAAGCGTGACACGATCATCAACATCGTCAACCCGCTGTTGACCCTGCCTTCTGAGCAGTGCGAGTACTTTCGCAGCGACGAGCCCCAGATCTTCGCACGGGGATTCGCAGCGATGAAGGAGGAGATGTTGCCCCGGCAGTATGCGGTATTCATGAGTCGCCTAAAAGCAAAATTTGGCCGTACCGGTTATTTTGAACGCCGCAAAGGCGACCGACTCTGTTCACCCAGCGACATCAAGTTTATAGAAGACGTGCTCAAAGAAATGGGCCTCGAGCACCTGAGTTTCGATGCTTATGAGGAACTCTACAACTGGAACGGCTGACAAAGGAATAATCTCTTCCATCAGTCCGAATGTTTCGGACCGAAGTATGCCAAGGTCCGTACTACAGTTCTTTCGGCTTCGTACTGTAGTTTTCCAATATGCGAACTGCCAGTCCGCCTTCTCGAAAAGAATCAGCGTACTGGCAGAAACCTAAATTGGTGCACAGGCCTCACGGAGCCAGTCGGCCTCTTCCTGGTTAAGATGGGGCGAAAGGGTGTCGAAGACACGCTGGTGGTAGGCGTTGAGCCAGTCGAGTTCTTCCTGCGTCAGCAGATCGGTGAGGATGGGAGCCTTATCGATGGGACAGAGGGTGAGCGAATCGAACTGAAGGAACTTACCAAATTCGGTCTCTTTGTATGGGGTGACAAGGAGGGTGTTCTCGATGCGCACGCCAAATTTGCCTGCGAGATAGATGCCAGGCTCATCAGTGACAGTCATACCTGCCACCAGAGGGGCTGGCTTCCACTCCATACGGATCTGGTGGGGGCCTTCGTGGACATTGAGGTAGGTACCTACGCCGTGACCCGTGCCGTGCAGGTAGTTCAGACCCTCTCGCCACAGCGCCTGACGGGCAAGCACATCAAGTTGTGTGCCACTGGCGCCAGAGGGAAACTTGCAGAGTTCTATCTGGATATGCCCCTTCAGCACGAGGGTATAAATGTGCTTTTGTTCCTCGGTGAGAGGACCGAGGGGGATGGTACGGGTGATATCGGTGGTGCCGTCGAGGTATTGGGCACCACTGTCGAGCAACAGGAAACCTTCGGGTTTCAGAGGAATGTCTGATTCTGGTGTGGGCTCATAGTGGACGATGGCCCCATGTGCCTGATAGGCTGCGATGGTGTCGAAGGAGATACCCCTGAATAATGGCTGCTCGGCGCGGAAGGCTTCGAGTTTGGCGGAGACGGAGAGTTCTGTCGCAGGAGTATTCTCTTTCCTCTTTCCACTTTCCTCTTTCCACTCATAAATCCACTTCAAAAACTTTGTCATGGCGATGCCGTCTTTCAGCATCGCCGACCTAAAACCCGCTATTTCCCTTTCATTCTTAACGGTCTTCATCCGTTTGACAGGCGACTCTTCCTCCACAATCTCTCGAGTGACGGATTTGTAGAGCGTATAGTTCACCTCGTTGGGATCGAGCAGGATGTTGTATGCGAAATAGTCTTTCAGTCCTTTACGCACCTCCTCGTAGGGCGCCACCCCTACCCCTTCGGCTTTCAGGTAAGCCTCCACCTCAGGCGAAAGTTTCACCTTATTTATATATAGAGTGACATCGTTGGGGGCAATGAGCAGGTACGAGACAAAGACGGGATTGCAGTGTACATCCGAGCCACGCAGGTTCAGCGTCCAGGCAATGTCGTCGAGGGCAGCCATCAGCATCCCATCGGCATGTCTTTCCCGAAGCGCCTGACGGATACGGGCAATCTTCTCATGAGCCGTCTCTCCAGCATGTTCCAGAGGATAGATTTCTACCGGGTTATCCGGAATGGCCGGACGATCTTTCCAGATCAGGGTAAGCGGGTCGAGGTTGGTGCGAAGGGTGATGCCGCCCTGTTTGCGGAGGTCGGCGATGAGATCCTTCACCTCGCATGCAGAACTGCACGTGCCATCGATAGCCACCTCAGCCCCAGGGTCACATTCCCTGCCGATCCATTCAGCGATGGTGGGGGTGCCTTCTATCTTCAGTTTCATCAATTGGTATTCAGTGCCCTTCAACTGATTCTCTGCTGCCAAGAAATAACGGGAGTCCGTCCAAAGAGCAGCGGAATCCATCGTCACCACTGCCGTTCCTGCCGAACCGTTGAAACCCGAGATAAACTCACGTCCCTTCCAGTGGTCGGCCACATATTCACTCTGATGGGGGTCTGTACTGGGAAAAATAAACGCTGCCAGATGTTCTCTCCGCATCACCTCGCGTAAGTCCTGAAGTCGTTGATTAATATTCATAAATTATTCATTTTTGTAATTCCGACTTTACAAAGGTACGAAGTTTTAGCCACAGATTTCACAGATTAACACAGATTAATACAAAAAAAGAGGGGGGCATGAGTTTTTTTCGTATCTTTGCAGCACTTTTGATAATCAAACAATTTAAGACATAGGAATTATGGCATTAACAAATGAGAAATTGACCATCGTCGGCGCAGCCGGTATGATTGGTTCAAACATGGCTCAGACCGCCTTGATGATGGGTCTGACAACTGAGATTTGTCTTTACGACGTTTTTTCTCCTGAGGGTGTAGCCGAGGAGATGCGCCAGAGCGGTTTCGACGATGTGAACATCGTGGCTACCACCGACGCTGAGGAGGCATTCAAGAACGCCAAGTACATCATCTCTTCAGGTGGTGCACCCCGTAAGGCTGGCATGACTCGTGAGGACCTGCTCGCCGGCAACTGTAAGATTGCCGAGGAACTTGGCCAGAACATCAAGAAGTTCTGTCCCGACGTGAAGCATGTAGTGATCATCTTCAACCCCGCCGACCTCACTGGTCTGGTAACCCTGCTCTACTCTGGTCTGAAACCCGGACAGGTGACCACCCTTGCCGGCCTCGATACCACCCGTCTGCAGAGCGCTCTCGCCAAGAAGTTCGGTGTGATGCAGAACCAGATTACTGGTTGCGCTACCTACGGTGGCCACGGTGAGCAGATGGCCGTCTTCGGCAGCCACGTGGAGATTGCAGGTCGCAAACTGACTGACATCATCGGTACCGCTGAGTTCCCCGCTGAGGAGTGGGAGCAGATGAAGGTCGACGTCACCAAGGGTGGTGCCAAGATCATCGAACTCCGTGGACGTTCTTCTTTCCAGAGCCCGGCCTATCTCTCTGTTGAGATGATCCGTGCCGCTATGGGTGGTGAGCCCTTCCGCTTCCCCGTAGGCACCTACGTGAAGACCGACAAGTACGACCACATCATGATGGCCATGAAGACCACCATGACTGCTGAGGGAGCTAAGTTCGAGGTGCCTCAGGGTACTGCCGAAGAGAACGCCAAACTCGACCAGAGTTACGAGCACCTCTGCAAGATGCGTGACGAACTGGTGACATTGAATATCGTTCCTCCCGTTTCTGAATGGAGCAAGATCAACCCGAACCTCTAAATCACTTGGAGGTTTCCGTATGAAACAATCATCCCCATCAGGAGTCCTGACGGGGATGATTCTTTTTTAGAACAACAGTGTCCGTTCAAGCCAGTAGATAAGGATACCGGCGAGGTAGCCGACGAAAGCAATCCACGTGATCTTCTTCATATACCAGCCGAAGGTGATCTTCTCCAGACCCATGACGACAACGCCAGCAGCAGAGCCGATGATGAGCATCGAACCGCCGACGCCGGCACAGTAGGCCAGCAACTGCCAGAAGATGCCGTCGACAGCCATATCGCCTGCTGCAGCCACAGGATACATACCCATACAACCTGCCACCAGCGGTACGTTATCGACGATGGATGACAGCACACCGATGATACCTGTCACCAGATAATGGTTGCCCTCGAAGGTAGCGTCGAGAACGCCGCCCAACATGGTAAGTACGCCGATCTCCTGTAATACTGCCACAGCCATCAGGATGCCTAGGAAGAACATGATGGTGGAGAGGTCGATACGGGAGAGAAGGTCGCTGACACGCTGGGCCATCGTATCGTCTTCGGCTGTATTGTGGTGGAAGATCTCCGTGACTGTCCAGAGGATGCCGAGCACGAGCAGGATGCCCATGAACGGAGGCAGATGGGTAATGGTCTTAAAGATCGGCACGAAGCACAAACCACCTACTCCCAACCAGAAAATGACGTTACGTTGGGCCTTCGTGAACTGGCTGATGTCAGCCTTCGGCAGGTTCTGCGACTTGTCGAACTTGCCCTTCAACTGGAATTGGAGGATGAAGGCAGGCACCAACATCGACACCAGCGACGGCACAAATATCTCACTGATGACTCCCTGCGTGGTGATGACACCCTTAATCCAGAGCATGATGGTGGTGACGTCGCCGATGGGCGAGAAGGCACCTCCCGAGTTGGCAGCAATAACCACAAGAGCAGCATAGAGCAGTCGGTCTGTCTGGCTCTGCACCAGTTTGCGCAGCACCATAATCATCACGATACTTGTTGTCAGGTTATCGAGGATAGCGGAGAGGAAGAAAGTCATCAGGACCACACGCCACATGAGTTTGCGCTTAGATCGTGTCTTGATGGTGTCACGCACAAAGTTAAAACCGCCATTCGAGTCAACGATCTCGACGATGGTCATGGCTCCCATCAGGAAGAACAGCGTGCCGGCGGCATCGCCCAGATGGTGCTCTATCACCTCACTGATGTGATGAATCAGGCCACCCTCCGACAAATTGGGATAATAGGCAGCAGGACCGGTCATCAGCAATGTCCAACACAACACACACATTAGCAGCGCGATGGCTGCCTTGTTGATTTTCGTCACGCCCTCCAAGGCAATGCAAAGGTAGCCGATGCAAAAGACGACGACTATAAGCAGGGATAATGTAGACATATCTTTGTTGTTTCTTGTTTATTATTACTACAAAAGTGCCTGCAAAGGTACAAATAAGCGAGGAAAACACCAAATTTATCGAAAAAAATAAAAAATAATAGTCTATATTCTTGGCTATATCCTTAAGAATTCGTATCTTTGCCTTCTAGTATGAATAACAACGTGATACTGGTTGACGCGGACTACGTCGACAAAGTCGCATTCAATTTGATTGTGAACTTTGAGCGCATGATAGGGCGCCGCATTCCACAGGCAGACTTTGCCAAGTGGATAGACTGTGTGGCTCTCGACGGAGGCATCCGTGAAGGGGAGCAGGAGACGCAGGTCATCCTGTTGCATGACAAGCAGAAGAAAGCGATGGACAACTTTGTCCCAGGCAACTACAAGGAACTGAATGGCAAAGCCTTCAAGGATCAACTTGGGGAGTTTCTCATCAACGCCTATCCGGCAGAGGATATCGTAGGTAGCGAGCAGCAGTTCATCGATACTCTGCAACTGGTCTGCACCCAGAAGGAGGTGAAGCGCGTCATGGTGATTCCCAATGCCGAAGACCCTAATATATATAATAAGGTACGCGAGGCACTTCGTAAGACAGATGATGACAAGCGTATCACGGTGTTCGCCATGCAGCCCATGCCAGGAGGCAACTTCCAACAGGAAATCCTGGGTTACTCGCTGATGGCAGCCCTCGGCATCCGTTCAGACGAAATCAATTGTAAATAGTCAAATGGCTAAATAAATTTGTAATTTGTAAATTGTATAATTGTAAATAACTAAGATGGCAAAAGTATTGATGATTGGCGCCGGAGGCGTCGCAACGGTAGCAGCATTCAAGATCGCACAGAATGCCGACGTGTTTACAGACTTTATGATTGCCAGCCGCAGGAAGGCAAAATGTGACAAGATTGTGGCCGACATCCATAAGGCAGGTTATCAAATGGACATCAAGACGGCTCAGGTGGACGCCGACGATGTGGAACAGTTGAAGGCTCTGTTCAATGACTATAAGCCCGAACTGGTGATCAACCTCGCCCTGCCCTATCAGGATCTGACCATCATGGATGCTTGTCTGGCCTGTGGCTGTAATTATCTCGACACAGCCAATTACGAGCCGAAGGACGAGGCACACTTCGAGTATTCCTGGCAGTGGGCCTATAAAGACCGGTTCGAACAAGCTGGTCTGACAGCCATCCTCGGCTGTGGCTTCGATCCGGGTGTGAGCGGTGTCTATACAGCCTACGCTGCTAAGCACCACTTCGACGAGATCCATTATCTCGACATCGTGGACTGCAACGCCGGTGATCATCATCACGCCTTCGCCACGAACTTCAATCCAGAGATCAATATCCGTGAGATTACACAGAAAGGACTCTACTATAAGGACGGACAATGGATTGAGACGGAGCCGTTGGAGATCCACAAGCCTCTCACCTACCCCAACATCGGACCGCGTGAGTCATATCTATTGCACCATGAGGAACTGGAATCGTTGGTAAAGAACTACCCCACCATCAAACAGGGTCGTTTCTGGATGACCTTCGGCGAACAGTATCTGAAACACCTCGACGTGATCCAGAACATCGGCATGAGTCGTATCGACGAAATCGTCTACGAGGCACCGTTGGCAGACAATCCTAAGAAGACGGTGAAGGTGAAGATCGTGCCTTTGCAGTTCCTGAAGGCTGTACTGCCCAATCCGCAGGATTTGGGTGAGAACTACGAAGGTGAGACCTCTATAGGTTGTCGCATCCGTGGTATCAAGGACGGAAAGGAACACACCTACTATGTCTATAACAACTGCAAGCATCAGGAAGCCTACAAGGAAACTGGCATGCAGGGTGTGTCGTACACGACCGGTGTGCCAGCCATGATCGGAGCGATGATGTTCGTGAAGGGCATCTGGAAGAAACCCGGTGTATGGAATGTGGAGGACTTTGATCCCGATCCTTTCATGGAACAACTCAACAAACAGGGTCTGCCCTGGCATGAGGTGTTCGACGGTGATTTAGAATTATAACCCTTAAATTCTTATAACAACAAACTATGGCAAAAGAAAAAGAAGAAGCAATGAGCCCCCAGGAGGGTAAGTTGAAGGCATTGCAGGCAGCAATGTCGAAGATTGAGAAAGATTTCGGTAAAGGCTCCATCATGCGAATGGGTGATGAGCAGATAGAGAACGTAGAGGTGATTCCCACAGGATCCATCGGTCTGAACGCCGCCCTCGGCGTCGGCGGCTATCCCAAGGGACGTATCATCGAGATCTACGGTCCAGAATCATCGGGTAAGACCACATTGGCCATCCATGCCATCGCCGAATGTCAGAAGGCGGGTGGTCTGGCTGCCTTCATCGATGCAGAGCACGCCTTCGACCGTTTCTACGCTGCCAACCTCGGCGTGGATATCGACAACCTGTATATCTCACAACCCGACAATGGTGAACAGGCCTTGGAGATTGCAGACCAACTGATCCGCTCGTCGGCTATCGACATCATCGTCATCGACTCTGTAGCCGCCCTGACACCGAAGAAGGAGATCGAGGGTGACATGGGCGACTCGGCTGTTGGATTACAGGCACGACTGATGAGTCAGGCCCTCCGCAAACTCACCTCAACCATCTCGAAGACCAACACCACCTGCATCTTCATCAACCAGTTGAGAGAGAAGATCGGCGTGATGTTCGGCAATCCGGAGACGACGACTGGCGGTAATGCCTTGAAATTCTATGCCTCGGTACGTCTGGATATCCGCAAGGTGACGACCTTGAAGGATGGTGATACACCTATTGGAAATCAGGTGCGTGTGAAGATTGTGAAGAACAAGGTGGCTCCTCCCTTCCGTAAGGCTGAGTTTGAAATTACCTTCGGCGAAGGCATCTCTAAGATTGGTGAGATTGTAGACCTTGGCGTAGAGTACGGCATAATCAAGAAGAGTGGCTCTTGGTTCTCTTATGGAGAATCGAAACTGGCTCAGGGTCGTGACGCTGTGAAGGAACTGCTGAAAGACAACCCCGAACTCTGCGAGGAACTGGAGGCAAAAATCATGGAAGCCATCAAGGACCAGAAATAAAATAATAAATCCCAGCCGTTTGGCTGGGATTTATTATTTATAGCGGTGTTCCGTTGCTACGTTGCCATTCATTGTTAGCCTTGGGCTTCGTGGCAGCCTTACGACGGGTCTGTGTCTTCTTACTGTTGTTCTGGGCAGGTGTGGTATAACTCTCCACACGTCCGTTACGTCCGAAGGTCACCGTCAGATAACCTGTTGAACGCTGATAGAGCCACATATAACGACCATCGCTGGAAGCCTCCTTGCGTGAAGGCTCTTCACCCATTGCCAGAATAACCTCATCCTCGCTCATACCGACGATGACACGACCCTGTTGGATGGCAGCACGGGCAGCCTGAGAGGTCTCACGGGCCTGACCCTCGCCCATAGCGAAGAGGTAGCCGAAATATTCATCTTCTTTGGCACGGGCATTGGGCTTGCCTACAGGATTGGTAAAGGTGACATCCTTATAGAACACACGGCGCGACTCAATCTCTGTCAGTGTCAAAGTGACAAACTCGCTGTTGGGCTGTGCCAACGTATTGTCCACACGGAACGACATCATCTTCGGAATGGTCACATAGCGCTCCTTACCGTCGCCCTTGGTCACCATCTCCGTCTTATACTTGTTGTGGATCACCTGTCCGATATAGGTCTTGAAATCCTTGTTCACCTTCATCACAGCATCCTGCAGTTCGAAGGCGCCATAGAAGGTGTGCTTCAACGAGTCCATGATAAACTCATCATCGCGCATGCCACTGTTGGTCTTCGACATGGCCACCACCTGATAATACTCATTACCAAGTTCATCCTCTACGATGATCTTCACGGGGAAACTGCGGGTGCCGACACCAATGGCAGTCACCGTCACCTCCTTGTTCATCGGCTGGATGGTCTCACGGTAACCGTCACCGTCCGTCTCGGTATCTACACGATAGATACGGGTCTTGGTAAACAGTTTCTTACCCATCAACTGCTCACGGGCAATATCAACATCGCCCAGATAGGCCAGCGTCGGAACACCCAACTTGCCATAGCAGTAGTCATCGAAGGAACCGCTGGGGATCTCATAATAATACATCTTGTTCTCATCCTGGCAAAGGAAATTCATACGCCAGTGACCGTCACTGCTCTCACTCTTACCTTTGTAAATCATAATCTTGTGACGCAATGACATACTACTTACCTCCTTGCCCGTAGCGGCATCGGCAAATGTCTTCACCACAAGGTCATACTTCTCAGGCATCACCATGAACTTCATGCCTTCCTTCCAGTCGCAAAGACTATAGAACTTGAAATTCTGACCAATGAAATCCTTGGCAGTCTCTTCTTCCTCTACTGTCGTCTCCTCTGTCAGAAGATTCTCTACAGCAACCTTCTTCTTAGCGCTCTTGGTCTTCACGATGTAGGAGTTTTCCTGAGCCGAGACCGTCATCAACAACATGGCCAATCCGGCTGTCAAAATCGCTCTTTTCATTCTTAAGCAAAATTTAAATTGTACAATTTACGGTGCAAAGATATAATTTTTTTCTGATACTTGTGCCAAAATGTCGTAACAAAAATCATATTTAGGCAAAAAAAGTCTGTTTGGCACGTGCTTTGCTATGTTTTTTACGGATTTTTATCCAAATTTTCGTGATTAATAACAAATTAAAATGATACAATTATGGGAAAGATTATTGGAATTGACTTAGGAACTACCAACAGTTGCGTTGCCGTATTCGAAGGTAACGAACCAGTAGTAATTGCCAACAGCGAGGGTAAGCGTACGACTCCCTCCGTCGTTGGTTTTGTTGAGAATGGTGAGCGTAAGATCGGTGACCCTGCCAAGCGTCAGGCTATCACTAACCCGAAGAACACCGTTTATTCTATCAAGCGTTTCATGGGTGAGAACTGGCAGCAGACCGAAAAGGAGATTGCTCGCGTACCTTATTCAGTAGTGAATGAGGGTGGTTATCCCCGTGTGGATATCAATGGACGCAAGTACACTCCGCAGGAGATTTCTGCCATGGTGCTGCAGAAGATGAAGAAGACGGCTGAGGATTACCTCGGACAGGAGGTGACAGAGGCAGTGATTACCGTACCTGCTTACTTCTCCGACTCTCAGCGTCAGGCCACAAAGGAGGCTGGTCAGATTGCAGGTCTCGATGTGAAGCGTATCGTGAACGAGCCGACAGCCGCTGCGCTGGCATACGGTGTGGATAAGGCCAACAAGGATATGAAGATTGCCGTGTTCGACCTCGGTGGTGGTACATTCGATATCTCTATCTTGGAATTCGGTGGTGGTGTATTCGAGGTGCTCTCTACCAATGGTGATACCCATCTGGGTGGTGACGACTTCGACCAGGCCATCATCGACTGGCTGGTCCAGGAGTTCAAGAACGACGAGGGTGCCAACCTGAAGGACGATCCGATGGCTATGCAGCGTCTGAAGGAGGCTGCTGAGAAGGCAAAGATCGAACTGTCTTCAAGCACAAGCACTGAGATCAACCTGCCGTATATCATGCCGGTAGGTGGTGTTCCCAAGCACTTGGTGAAGACCTTGACCCGTGCCAAGTTCGAGCAGTTGGCCCACGACCTGATCCAGGCTTGTCTGGCTCCCTGTCAGAAGGCTATCGCTGATGCCAAACTGACTACTGCCGATATCGACGAGGTTATCCTCGTGGGTGGTTCAAGCCGTATCCCCGCTGTGCAGACGCTGGTGAAGAACTACTTCGGCAAGGAGCCTTCAAAGGGTGTGAATCCTGACGAGGTGGTAGCCGTAGGTGCTGCTATCCAGGGTGCTATCCTGAACAAGGAAGGTGGCGTAGGCGACATCGTGCTGCTCGACGTAACCCCACTGACCCTGGGCATCGAGACTATGGGTGGCGTGATGACCAAACTGATCGAGGCCAACACGACCATTCCTTGCAAGAAGAGCGAGATCTTCTCTACCGCTGCAGACAATCAGACAGAAGTGACCATCCACGTACTGCAGGGTGAGCGACCGATGGCTGCTCAGAACAAGAGTATCGGCCAGTTCAACCTGACTGGTATCGCTCCAGCCCGTCGTGGTATTCCTCAGATTGAGGTCACCTTCGACATCGATGCCAACGGTATCTTAAAGGTCAGCGCCAAGGATAAGGCCACAGGTAAGGAACAGGCCATCCGTATCGAGGCTTCATCAGGTCTGTCCCAGGATGAGATCAACCGCATGAAGGCCGAGGCCGAGCAGAATGCCGAGAACGACAAGCGTGAGCGCGAGCGTATCGACAAACTGAATCAGGCAGACTCGATGATCTTCCAGACCGAGAACCAGTTGAATGAACTCGGCGACAAGATCCCTGCCCAGTACAAGCCCGCCATCGAACAGGCCCTCCAGAAGTTGAAGGATGCCCACAAGGCTGGTGACATCGCTGCCATCGACGCTGCCATTGCAGAACTCAACGCAGCCTGGCAGACTGCCTCACAGCAGATGTACCAGCAGTCTGGTGCAGCCGGCCAGCCCGGCGGCGACACCTATCAGGGTGGTCAGCAGCAGACTCAGCAAGAAGGTCCGAAGACAGAAGATATCCAAGACGCGGACTTCGAGGAGGTGAAGTAAGTCGCAGACTATCAATTTATTAAAAGAGGCATAGTTTTTTGCTATGCCTCTTTTGTTTTAAATCACCTCGAAGTGGCAGAGGGTTTGGCTACTAGGCAATAGACTGCCCCAGATTCCAGGCAGACTTTTCCAATATGGAAGCGACAACTGCGTTTTTTCAGACTGATGAATCCATTTCTGGAACACGATGTTGCAAAATCCACTCATACAATCGGAACACAAAATGAATTGTCCAAAAAGCCAGACAGACAGTTAATCATAATTATCTTATTTTTCCCAATATCTTACTACTTTTTCCGTATCTATGTAAACAAACATCTATATTTTGAATAAAAAAGTGTTATAACAGAAGACGGTGATTCTCAGGTGAAGGAAAACGGCAAGACCTACAAGTGTTCCATCTGGCTCGACGGCAACAACCTGAAGGTTCGTGGCTACGTCGCTATGTTCTACGAAACCCAAACCTGGACAAGAAAGTAAACACGACCTCACCATCTTTGAGCAAGGAAGGGATCACCTGAATTTGTGATTCTTCGAGTCATTTTTAAGATTTTCCGAAAAACATTTGGAAATTCTGAAAAATAGTACTATATTTGTACCCAAAAACAAAAAAGATGAGAATAATATCCAAAAGTACATTGGTTGAATACTATACCAAAAATCCTCAGTCTAAGACCGCATTAGAGGAATGGTACGAAAAGACGAAGAAGGCAGAATGGACATGTTTCGCAGATATCAAGAACACATTTAACAGCGTAGATGCCGTTGGCAATCAGAGATATGTGTTCAACATCAAAGGCAACGACTATCGTCTGGTGGTTTTGATACTGTTTACGCCCAAAACGGTATATATCCGTTTTGTAGGAACACATTCAGAGTATGACGCAATTAAGGACATAAAGAATATTTAGGTATGGCACAGATTAAGAGTGAGGCTGCCTATAGAGCAGCGATGAAAAGAATTGATGAACTGCTTAAAGTGGTTAACGACTCTACTCCAGCAGATGATCCCAATTATCTGGAGTTGGATATGATTTCTGATATGGTTGAGGAGTATGAAGACATTCATTATCCCATCAGCAAACCTACGTTGATAGATGTCATCAAACTACGTCTTTACGAAATGGGCATCACACAATCCAAACTCGCAGAGATGCTTGGCCTCAGCAATGCCCGTGTCAGTGAAATCATGAACGGCAAGAGTGAGCCCTCGCTGAAGATAGGAAGAGAGATAAGTCGTCAGTTGAACATCGACCCTGCTGTGGTTTTGGGAGTGTGAGAAAGTGATCAGTAGAACCGTCCCCATGATTTATGAGTAAATCAAACTTTATTTAAGTCCACAACCTCATACTCTTTCAGATTAATATATGCGTCAAGGTTTGTGTTCTCCATTTCCCATTCATCTATTGCGGCGTAGACGGCCTCCTTAGTTGGCAGAATGTTTCGACCTATGTAGGCTGTGATGTGCTCTGCCACTTCGTCGATGGTGTCGTAATATTCGTTTTCGGGTGGCATATCGAGTTCGAAGCGGGATGTGTAGAAATGTCCTTTGCTATCGTTCGTCAAGTAAAAGTCCCACCCATCACCCTCGGCAGAGAAATATATCTCCAGTCCTGGATACACCTTCTTAATCAGATGTAGCAAGCCGAAAGGTGCTTGCCACGCTGTCTCTGTGAAAAAGAAAAGTACCTTGCCGTTCAGTTGCAGGTTATCCCAAGTTCCTCTACAATACACTTCATGCCAGTTGGCTCCAAGCCTTGTAACCAGATTGCCTAGCCAACGCTTCTGGTAATAAAATCCGTTTTCCACCAGAGGTGTCTTTCTATTTTGTAGTCGCAACATCTTTCCATACAACGACCTCATTTGCCGTCTGTCGCCAACAATACTGACAGACATAAAAGCAGGATTACACATTTTTTGCGCAAAGGTATGAGATCCTTATGAGAAACGGAAATATTTTAGATCAGGTTAAATAAAGTTTGGAATCCTTAGATCAAAATACAAGTTTTTGCTTTCTTATGCGTTACTTTCAGGAATTATTATTATCTTTGCACCTGAAATCTACTCTTTTTGCATAGGCAAGTGTCATTTGAAATTGTCTTGCTAGATAGTTGTGATGTAAAACCCATTTCTGAATATATACGGAGTATGACTATAAGTATTGAATTATGAAGACTTCATTAGATGTTTTTGCCGCGAAATTACGTGGACTTTTCTCTCAGGCAAGAGAGAATTTAGAGAAAAAAGAAAGAGGAGAAACTGATTATGACTTTACAGTGAAAGATTTTTCTTTTCCGACAATTGATGGTATTACTACCAAATCTGGTCTCGGCCAATTTGGTCATCCGGCATATGTCCCTTGGATTAATTTCGTCGGATCGGATCAAAAACCACAAAAGGGTATTTATCCTGTAATATTATGCTATTTGAAACAGCATACAATTATGGTAACATATGGCATTAGTGCTAAAACACCTCCCAAACTGCAATGGGGAACTGTTCTTAATAAAGAAAAGCAATCTCCGTTAACAATTGGTGAATTTTTTAGAACTAAAAGTATAAAGATAGAAAATCATGATTATGATGATAGTTTTGTATATAGTTCATATACAGACGCATTAAATGATCATGATGTTGCACAAATCTATAATGATTTGTCAGAAATGCTAAATGTATATAAAAAGGTTTTAAACCTTCCTACCACTGCTACCGATTCTTCTAATACGGACATTCCTAAATCATTTTTTGATATAAATACTTTTGTTGAAAAAATACAGTCTACAGGTCTTATCTACTCCGATAGGCTTATTAAAAGGTTTGCTTATTCACTAATGTCTAAACCGTTCGTAATATTAAGTGGACTGGCTGGGTCTGGCAAAACTCAATTGGCTTTGTCATTTGCCAAGTGCTTAAGTGAGGATATAAACGATCAGGTTTGCACTGTGGCCGTCGGCGCAGATTGGACAAATAGAGAACCATTGTTAGGATATCCAAATGCTCTTAAAAAAGAGGAATATGTTTTACCAGAAAGTAAAGTCCTTCAATTATTGCTGCGGGCCAATAAAAATCGGGAAAAACCGTATTTCTTGATTTTAGATGAGATGAATTTGAGTGTCGTGGAACGCTATTTTGCTGATTTCTTGAGTGCTATGGAGTCTGGTGAAGCCATTAAATTATGGGATGTGAACACAGATAAAAATGGTGACACAAAAGTGCCTACTGAAATTAAATTATGCAATAATGTCTATGTTATAGGTACAATAAACGTGGATGAGACAACTTATATGTTCTCCCCTAAGGTGCTTGACCGTGCAAATGTGATTGAGTTCAAGATCACTCATGATGATATGCGAGGCTACCTTGATATGGAAAAAGACATTAATGTCAAAAGAGCATATTCTGCTTGTGCTGATATGGCAGAAGACTTTGTTAATAAAACAAAAAACAAAGGAATGGCTGTGATTGACGAAGATAAGGATATTCTAATGAATTTCTTCACAGAACTCAAAAAAGTTAATGCGGAGTTTGGTTATCGTTCCGTAAACGAAATTGCTCGTTATATTGGATTTGCTGGTAAAGAATTGGGAGATAATGGTGCAATTGATACGGCTATTCTCCAAAAACTATTACCAAAATTACACGGATCGAGGAAAAAACTAGTTCCTGTTTTAACTACTATGTGGAGATTTTGCCTGAATGATGATATGACTGTTAATATTGATGATGAATTAACTGGTTCTGATTTCAAAAGATCTTTTTTGTATCCTGAATCTGCGGAGAAGATACAACGAATGTATAAGGCGGTTATAGATAATGGCTTTACAAGTTACGCTGAAGCATAGGGAATGGAAAAGAAAGAACTCAACATCTCTTTGATGATTCAAGGACGACCTTTTGTCTTGAAAATATATCCATATTCAAATAATGCAAAATTGTTTGAGGAAGAGAATGATAAAGACAGAGGTGAGGCTCGTTGGCAGTTCGTGGAGGGGGCTGAGTATGAATATGTACTGGACGAAGGCTATCAGTTAAAGAGTCATGAACTAGTACAACAATCTAAAAGTAGCAGTTCCCGAGGTCAAATTAAGACAGGAATATATGTTGGTAGTTTGCCTTTGATCGTCGTTGATAAAAATAAAAACGAGATAGAGGTGATTTTTGAAGTTCGTTCTCAGAAGGTGAATTATAGAGAGGATTACAAAAAAATGCTGCATGATATTACTAGCCATTTCACAGAGCTAGTTATGATGCAGGGTTCCCCTGTTATTCAACGTTTTGAGGTTGACATGAATGAAGATAGTCATATTCTATATCAACAGTTTGCATTTCTTAAATCATTAATTGAAAGTGAAGAGTTTGAAGAAGCATTGAATAAGATTATCTATAATCCTATTCGTAAATGGACTGGCACATTGGTGGAAAAAGATATTTGTGCTGTGAAACGGCTAGGAAGAAATGAACTTCGGCAATTGACATCTCGGAATAACCGTCAATTCCTAGACAAAAGGATCAGCATGGATATAGGTCTTGTTACAATACCAAGAAGGTTGAGTATTCCATATAAGAAAGACACTATAGACATTCCGGAAAATCGCTTTGTGAAGTATGTATTACTTTCTTTTGTTTCATTTTGTAGTACCTTGCAGAATTGTAAGAATGCCAGTTCTAGATTAAAAACAGAAGCCGAGCAAATCTGTGACAAATTAGCCGGTTACTTAAACAGGAGTTTCTTTCGTGAGATTGCGGCTATTCAGATTCTATCACTCAATAATCCTGCTTTACAACGACGCGATGGTTATCGTGAGATATTACAGGCATGGATGATGTCTAAGTTGGCAGCCAAAATCACATGGAAGGGTGGTGACAATGTTTACAATGCAGGAAAAAGGAATGTCGCTGCATTGTATGAATACTGGGTGTTTTTCAAACTATTAGACATCGTGAAGAAAGCCTTCCATTTAGAGCAAACAAAGGCTTTTGAAAAGAAACTGGTAAAGACTGACAGCGACCATATCAACTTGGAAATTCGCCAAGGACATATGAAAATGATAGGTGGAGTGTTTAGGAGTGAGACTCGTACATTGAATGTTTATTTGTTTTATAACCGTACTTTCAAAAATACAGGGCAATTAACAGGTACAGGTTCATGGACTACTGCCATGCGGCCTGACTATACCTTGACGATATGGCCTGGAGAGATTAACGAGGCAGAAGCGGAAGAACAAGATCTCATTGTTCATATCCACTTTGATGCAAAATACAGGTTAGATAAAATCATTCTTGATGATAAAGTAGTAGAAACCTTCGAACCAAGAGATGAAGAGGACGAAGATCTTTCTATTGAGGATATTTTGATGAATAGAGAGAAGAAAGACGAAGAAAGGGGTATATACAAAAGAGTGGATTTACTGAAGATGCATGCTTATAAGGATGCTATTCGCAGGACAAGTGGCGCTTATATTCTCTATCCTGGGAGTGTAAACAAAAATCTTCGTGGATTTCATGAAATTCTGCCAGGTCTAGGGGCTTTTTGCCTCAAGCCCAATAGTTATGAAAGTGATGCTAAGGAAATTGAGAAGTTTTTGCAGGCTATTGTCGAACACTTTCTAAACAGAGCTTCACAACGAGAAAGATTGTCCTTCCACACATTTGAGGTGTATAAAGACAAACCGAATGTCGTGATGGAAAAAATGCCAGAAACATACGGTAACGATAGGGGCTTAATTCCTGATGAGACTTTTGTGTTGATAGGCTCATACCGTGATAATAACCATAAAGAGTGGATTCTTAATAATAGGCTGTACAATACACGAACAGGAACAATAAATGGTTCTGTACGTTTAAAACCAGAAATAACAACGGCACATTTTTTATTGTTACACAAAGGAAATACGCAACTCCTTCTGAGACTTAAAACCGAAGGGCCACGAGTCATAGCAAAGAAAAGACTAATACAAATGCCTTATTCAGAATTGTACGTTCCTTCTCAACCATATTATGTGACATTTGAACTTGCCTCTAATGAGCCAGATGATTATTTTAAAGGTATGAAATGGAACCTTTCCAAGATGATGGATGATGGTCTATTAGGAAGAGGACATCAAAATGCTGTTCCCCAAGGTATTTCTATGTCAACGTTGATGAAATATGTAATGAAAAAAGAATAATAGGGAAATTACGTTTTTCATTCATGTCTCTTTTTCAATATGTCTGATCAAATATTGAGAAGAATGTTCATAAACTCCAACCGCAGATGGCAATAAAAAAGTCGTCTGTGTTTTCGTTTTTGAGTGAGACGAGTAGGAGTTGTCTGGCTTTCTTGTGATATGTCTGGAAAAAGGCAAATTATGCGGTATTATTTAAGATTTTACCGGGTTTGTTAAGAATTTCGTTTTTATTTTGTATCTTTGTGCCGTAAAATATAATAATGTATGAGACATCAAATGAAATAATCATGGATAAACTCTCTGCACAACAGCGACACGCCAATATGGCAGCAATCCATTCGAAGGACACGAAGCCGGAGATGATTGTGCGCCGTGGGCTGTGGAAGAGAGGATTCCGTTATAGACTGAACCATAAGCGGTTGCCCGGTCATCCGGACTTGGTACTGAGGAAATACAGAACGTGCATCTTTGTGAATGGGTGCTTCTGGCATGGACATAATGTGGCGTTGCCACAAATTGATAATGGACAATTGATAATTGACAATTCGGAGTGTTGTAAGATTCCCAAGACAAATCGGGACTTTTGGGTAACAAAGATTCGTCGGAACAAAGAAAGAGACAAAGAAGAGCAGCGAACACTGGCCAGCATGGGCTGGCATTGCATCACTGTGTGGGAGTGCGAATTGAAGCCATCGAAACGTGAGGAGACGCTGGACTCAATAGCCTTTACCCTGAACCATATCTGGCTTCAGGATCATGGAGCCAAAACGACTCTTTATCCGCAATTGGAAGAAGAGAATATGCAGATGTCGATGGCGGCAGAAAGTGAGGTGTGATGGACTAAGGCAACTGGAACCAGAGTCGGCAGCTTTATAGGACTTACCCAATTGCGAACACATTGCGTTCGCAATTAAATTTCGCTGCTTTGTCGTGACCTGAAAACGTGATGATGACACACCACACCAGAAGGCTGTTCGCGAGGCATTTACCAATAGCATCATCCACTCTGATGTATTCCTTTTTGGTGGCACACTGCGTATTGATAAATACGATGAACGTTTACTGTTTAGAAATTCTAGTATACTGGAGTTGAAGAATAAGATAGAAGTAGATGAGGTGGAATTGGTTCTGCCAGTGTCTGCAACAGCTAATGGCATAACGGATTCACAGAAAAGTTCACAGAAAAGTTCACAGAAAAGTTCACAGAAAATAATAGAGTAATTCAAGAGATTCCGAACGTAACGACATCGGAAATGGCAGAGAAAACCTCTTTTGTTTTAAATCACCTCGAAGTGGCGGAGGGCATTCAGGATGCCGTTGTCATCGACGGAGGTGGTGACATAGTCGGCCTGGCGTTTCAGGTCGTCGATGGCGTTGCCCATCGCGATACCGATGCCTGCTTGGAGAATCATCGAAGTGTCGTTACCGCCATCACCAAATGCCATCGTACGACTGGGGTCGAAACCCTCATGCCGAGCCATTGCCAGAATGCCTTTCCCTTTGTCGGCCCCGTTGGCGGTGATATCCGTAAACTCAGGATGCCAGCGCCCAGAGACGCACTGCGGCAAACGGGCCATTAGCAACGGCTCATAGTCGGCAGGAAAAAAGGGTGTCAGCTGCAGAATATCCTGTTGGAGCACGACATCCAATGGTGCCGCCTTCTCGAGATTCTTCACTGCCAGCATCTGACGGAAGATGCGATCCACATCACCCCTTGGGTCAAGCACAGCCACATCCTTCCGACCCACAATGATCAGACTGTTCCCTTTCTCCTGACAGTCCGCAACGCACGTCATCACATCTTCCCTGGGAATCGGTTGACAACAAACATACTCGTCGCCGACAAAACACAAGGCCCCATTGGTGGTAATATAGCCATCGATCAGGTGTTCAATGGCACCAAGATTGGTGATAATAATCGGTGGGCGACCCGTCGCAATATAGACTCGTGAGCCATTGGCCTTGGCCTGCGTCAGTGCGAGGATGGTAGATGGCGGAATCTCGTGCGTCTTGAAACTCACGAGCGTACCGTCGATATCGAAAAACAATGCATATTGTTGTTTCATTTGGGATGCAAAGGTATACTTCTTTTGCCGCATTTGCATTGTATATATATTTTTTGATCTTACAGAATATTCAGGAAGAGGGTGATGATTCCTGTATTGATCAGATCGGCGAACATCGCACCAATGATGGGAACGATGAGGAAAGGCTTGACGGTATAGCGGTACTTATAGCATACGGCACTCATGTTGGCCATTGCATTGGGGGTTGCACCAAGGCCGAAGCCACATATTCCTGCACAGAGCACAGCAGCATCATAATCGCGACCCAACAGGGGGAAGGCAACGAAGTAGGCAAAGAAGTCCATCATCGCTACTTGAGATACCAGGATGACGATTAACGGAAGGGCCAGACTTTGTAGTTCCCAGAGTTTCAGGGATATCATGGCCATACCGAGGAACAATGACAGGCAGATGTTACCTACGCTGATGATGCGCTCCATGTCAAGCAGTTTATCGGCTTTCACCCATTTACCATCGTCCTTGTAACGAACGAATCCGATGATGTTACGAACAATGGCGGCAAGTATCAAGGCACCGAAATAGGTAGGGAAGGTGATACCCGTCTTTGTCAACAACCAACTCAACAAGGTACCGGCACCCATGACCAGGAAGATGCAATAAAAAGCCTTTGCATACTGTTGGAACTCCTGCTCGTTCGTGCTGACACGCTTGGCACGACCTGTCGGCGAAGCCTCGTCGCTCTCGATACCAGCCATAGCAGGGTCAACCTCATCGTCTTGTGGCTGCATCTGTTCGTGTGTCAGTTTCTTGCGGATAATCCGTTCTGCCAACGGACCGCCTATCATAGAACCGGAAATCAGGCCAAAGGTAGCAGCCGCCATACCGATTGTTCCTGCGCCAGACAGTCCCATGCCTTCAAGCACACTCGCAAATCCACCTGCCGTACCATGTCCACCTGTCATGGATATACTACCTGCAGCCATACCAATCAAAGGATCGACACCCATAAGCCGGGCAATTCCCGTAGGCATGATGTTCTGCAAGGCAATAATGGCAACCAAGAGGGTCAGCATGATCACCAGGAGTTTGCCACCTTTTTTGATTACTTTCAGGTCACTCTGGAAACCAACACTTGTAAAGAATGCCAGCATAAAGACATCCTTCAATGTACCATCGAACGACACCTCCACATCGAACCAGCCATATAGCGCCAAGGTCATCAATGAAAAGATGATACCACCGCTTACGGGTGACGGCACGCAGAATCTCTGGAGAAAACCGACCTTTCTCGTTAAAACCATACCGACGATGAGGGCCAAGGCACCAATGCCGGCAGACTGTATCATATCCAGTTCAATACTTGTCATACTCACTATGGCCAGAATGCGTATTGATGTATTATATCTTGTATCTCCCTTCGTCGCCCTTGAGGCGGATCTTACGACGGTGTTCTACGGGAGACTCCTTGTAATTGCGCTTCGTGACCAGATAGAGGTTGTTGACCGATCCGATCCCCGAGCGGCGGGCCACCTCGGCAGGGGTGAGATCAGTGTAGCGCAACAACTCGTCCATCATCCTCAACTGATAACGTTGACGGAAATCGATGCCGCGCATACCGGTGAGCACGAACAACAGCGAGTCGATGTCGCTTCGTCGCAGACCGTGTGAATGACAAAAAGCCGTCACGTCGGAATGGCCTGCGGCGATATAATCCACATACTCGTCGAGCACTCGTATGCCTGTACTTTTCACGACAGGCTGTTTCAACTCCACATAGACCGTTTTCACCTGCGGTTCCGTTGTCCCGTCTCCCGTCGTCTCATACCGGCGTTCCCGACGCAGTGGCGAACGATAGAGTTCGTCGAACGTCACCTGGGGTTCAAACCTCAGTACACGTGGTTTAATCTTTTCAATCATATCTTGTTTTCTCTTATATTAAATTTGCTGCAAAGTTAGCAAAAAAATTCCAGAATACCAAACATTTCTGTATATTTTAACCACGGAATATATAGATTTGTAACAAATGATTATTTTTCAGAGACAGAATCTTTAGATTTGCTACAAAACTAAATATTTTAGACTCAAAATATAATGATTTGATACAGATCTAAATAAAATTTATCCAAAATATATTCCCGTTCTACAAAACTAAAGATTTCAAATCTAAAATATAATGATTTGTTACAAATCTAAATATTTTTGATTCGGAATATAATGATTTGATACAAATCTAAAGATTCTGAAACCGAAAAATAGTCCCTTGATACGAATTTTCGTGTAAAATCTGGTCTGAAGATTTGGTTCTTTCCAACTTTATTCGTACCTTTGCGACGGAAAATGTAAGAACATTATGTGGATGTTGGTTTTCACACTGTTGCCGTTGTCGGCGCTCGCCTATATCAGTTGGCATGTCTGGTGTCTGCTTCCCCTCGGATGGATGTGGAAGGCCCTGATTCTGGCCCTGATGACTGGCGCGTTTCTCTTGATGTTTGCAGGAATTATGCGAACAACGGACCGTATGCCGATGCCCCTGGCAATTGCAGCCTATGAAGTCGGCACGTCGAGTATCATCGTACTCCTCTATCTGTTCATGTTGTTTTTGGTGCTCGATCTCGGAAGACTGGTTCATCTCATCCCACGTACCTTATTATATAATAACTGGTGGACGGCAGTCGGCATTGCCATCGGACTATTTGTTCTGTTTCTGTACGGTTACCTGCATTATCAGCACAAATACCGTGAAGAACTGCAACTGACCACCCAGAAACAGATGGAAAAACCCATCAAACTGGTGATGATGAGTGATCTGCACATCGGCTATCACAACCGACGCGACGAACTGCACCGTTGGGTAGACATGATCAACGCCGAGCAGCCCGACCTGATTCTCATTGCCGGCGACATCATCGACGGTAGCATGCGCCCCCTGATTGAACAGCGGATGCACGAGGAGTTCCTGCGACTGAAGGCCCCCGTCTATGCCTGTATCGGCAATCATGAGTATTATAGTGGGGAGCCCAGGGCACGACAGTTCTACAAAGATGCCGGTATCCATCTGTTACAGGATTCCTGTGTCACGGTAGGTGACCTCTGCATCATCGGACGGGATGACCGCAGCAATTTCCACCGGGATTCGTTGGGTGTTCTGATGAAAAAGGCAGATCGCAAGAAATACTGTATCCTGTTGGATCATCAGCCCTACCACCTGGACCAGGCCGAGCGCCAACAGGTAGACTTCCAGTTCAGTGGGCACACCCACCACGGACAAGTCTGGCCCATCTCATGGATCACAGAACATGTCTATGAGTGTGCCTTCGGGCAGTACCAACGGGGTCGGACACGCTACTACGTCACCAGCGGAATCGGTCTCTGGGGCGGGAAATTCCGCATCGGCACCCGTTCAGAATATATCGTGGCAACCGTCTCCCCACAGAAATAAAACAAGAAAAGCGACGAAAAATGTACATGTTTCACAGAAAAGATGTATCTTTGCAAACGATAAGGTATTTTTAGTGTGATATGATAAAAGAGATAGTAAACATTATCGAGCCGAATACCGACAACAAGTGGTCTCGGATCTATGAATGGATCATGCTGGTTGCCATCGCCATTGGTATCTTCCCCTTGATGTTCCGTACCCACTATACGCTGTTCTGGTTCTTCGACATCATATCATGTATCTGCTTTGTCGTGGACTATCTTCTCAGATGGGTCACCGTCAGGGCGCGTTCCGAGAAAAAACAATGGACGGCATTTGTCATCTATCCGTTTACTCCCATGGCGATTATCGACCTACTCTCCATCCTGCCGACAGTCAGTCTGCTGTCCCCGGCATTCAAGGCCGCCCGACTGTCACGTCTGTTGAAGATCCTGAGAGTGGTAAAGGTCATCCGTTATTTTGAGTCACTGGAAATCATCCTCTCCGTCATCCGGAAACAAAAGAAGGTGCTCTATGCGGTGCTGTCAATGGCGATGTTCTACACTTTCGTGACTGCCATGATCATGTTTAATGCCGAGGAGGAAATCAATCCGGAAACGGGCGACTATCTGTTCGAGAACTTCTTTGATGCTTTCTACTGGGCCATCTGTACCTTGACAACCGTAGGCTACGGCGACCTGTACCCGATATCCACCACGGGAAGAGTGATCAGTATCATCTCCTCTTTGGTGGGCATTGCCATCATCGCCCTACCGTCTGGTGTCATCACTGCCGGTTATCTGGATGAGATCAGGGAAAGGAAGTCACAAAAACTCAATGAAGACAGTCAAAAACAGTGAACTGCTGTTGTCCTATATCCGTGAGGGTAAAACGATGACTCAGAGGGAGAAACTCTGGCTTATCGTCAGTCTGAGTATTCCCAGTATCCTGGCACAGATCTCCGCCACGGTGATGTTCTTCATCGACGCCTCGATGGTAGGACACCTCGGCGCCAAGGCCTCCGCTGCCATCGGACTGGTGGAGACTACGGGATGGCTGATGGGCGGACTGGCCTCAGCGGCGAATATGGGTTTTTCCGTGCAGGTGGCCCATTTCATCGGTGCCAACGACTTCGAAGGGGCCCGACGGGTACTGAGGCAATCGCTTGTCTGTTGTCTGATATGGGCGGTGTTGATCTCGCTGGTATCTGTGATCATCGCTCCCTTCCTACCCTACTGGATGGGAGGCGGCGAAGACATCGCCCATGATGCTTCCATCTACTTTGCCATCTTCGGTTTCTGTGGCATCTTCTTCCAGATGGAGGGTTTGGCTGGTTCGATGCTGAAATGTTCCGGCAACATGAAGGTGCCGAGTTTCCTGAACATCGGGATGTGTGTGATGGACGTGGTTTTCAACTACCTCTTTATATATGTACTCGACATGGGGGTGATGGGAGCTGCCATCGGAACAGGTGTCGCCATGCTGATCACTGCCGTGCTGATGCTTTACTTCCTGCTCGTCAGGTCGAAGATGTTGGCACTGGTCAGACGACCCGGTTCCTTCAAACCCAAGTCGGATACGATTGGCACCGCCTTTAAGATCGGGGCACCGATGGGACTCCAACACTTGTTGATGGGTGGGGCATATGTCGTCAGTACGATGATTGTGGCACCCTTGGGAACGATTGCCATCGCCGCACATTCGTTGGCGATTACCGTCGAGAGTCTTTGTTACATGCCAGGTTACGGCATCGCTGAGGCAGCCACTACTCTCGTGGGACAAGGTATCGGGGCCGGACAACATCTGTTGACACGTTCCTTTGCCCGGATGTCGGTAGGATTAGGTATGGCTGTCATGACTGTCATGGGTGTATTGATGTGGATCTTCGCTCCGGAACTGATGGCCCTGATGTCACCGGTAGAAGAAGTGATTGCACAAGGTACGCAGGTGCTCCGTATCGAGGCCTGGGCAGAACCGATGTTTGCCGCCGCCATCGTCTGTAACGGTGTCTTCATCGGAGCAGGCGACACCATGATTCCTGCCATCATGAGTCTGGCATCGATGTGGGCTGTCCGTCTCTCACTGGCTGCCACACTGGCCCCGAAATATGGTCTGAAGGGTGTCTGGACGGCAATGGCCATCGAACTGACTTTCCGGGGCAGTATCTTCCTGACCCGTCTCTTTACTGCAAAAAATAACCGCTCTCGAATCATCAACGACTCAGGAGCGGCACCAACAATCTATGAATAACTAAAAACCTTTTTTCGAAGTAAGCAATTCCGTCATCACGACGTGGTTGCATTATCCTTAATTTAACAATCTTTATTACCTCTGTAATACCTATTATCAATCAAAACTTAAACCTAACTTAATTACTAACTTTTCTAACTAACTTCTAACTTTTCTAAAACCTTTTCTATTCAATTAACTCTAACAAAACGAATCTTTTACCTTAACTAATCTTCTATTGAAGTGTCTATCATTTCTGATTGACGATGCAAAGGTACGACGATTTTTGAAATCCGCAATGGATTATCACCAACTTTTGCATAAAAACCGTATTTCTTTTGATATATGTCAAGTTTGTTGTGTGCGAACACAGGTAAATTGTGTGCGATAACAGACTCCGGAACTCATTTTTTTATCTCAATTATTTGGTACTTTCGGATAAAAACACTATTTTTGCAGCACCATTATGGTATTATTTCATACAGAAACTACTTAAAAAGAACAATTATGAAGACAATCAAATTATTCGTTACAATGATGCTGCTTGGCATCACATTGGGAGCGTCTGCACAGATGACTGCCTCCGAGTTGAATATCAAGGCCTCAAAGACTGCCAAGAAGCAGGCGAAGGTTTACAAGAAGCAAGGTTGGGAAGTTGCCCCGGGTGCCATCCCCATGGAGAAGCAACTGGACCGTTCCTATGTGATGGAGTTTGACACCGACCTGGACATGCAGTGCAAATATGCCTTTGGCGAAGCCATCAGCACGGGTCAATTCTATGATGCAGCCAAGTTACAGGCCAGCGAGTTGGCGAAGAGCGACCTCGTGGGAAAGATCTCTTCTGAAATCACCCGTCTTGTAGAGACTCAGGTGAAGACGAAGCAGATACAAGATCAAGAGGCACAGTCTGTAGCGGCTGCCACTGAGAAAAGTAAGTCCCTCGTCATCCAGAAACTTGGTGCCATTGCACCTGTGCTGGAACTCCATCGCAAACTGAAGAACGGTAATGTGGAAGTGATGGTTCGCTATGCATACAACCGTGAGAGGGCTGTGAACGCCGCCATGAAGGAGATTGACGAAGGACTGAAAGCACAAGGCATCAACATTGACTTCGTACAATGAGCGGCAAGGGCGATAAGACCACCGTACGCTATGTGATGGCCACAATCATTGCCTTTTGTATTGTGGGCGTCTATGGATTGTTTGCGCTCAACCTGAAAATCATGAACCCGTTGACGCAGGCGTTGAAAGAATACACCATCACGGACTTCTACTATCAGGTGATTGGCACCAGTGCCGAGCGTGACACAAGCCGTCTCGTGACGATTGTCGACATGACGGAGTTAGTAGACCGTCGTGACATCGCCTATGCCCTTCAGGAAGTCCAGGCCCAACACCCGAAAGTGGTTGGCGTCGATATCAAGTTCGAAGGCCTCAAGCCAGACAATCCCGAAGGCGACAGTCTGATAGCGGCTGTGGCAGCCAATGACACATCAACGGTTTTCGCCCTGCAATATATTGACGAATCCTTCGACGGGGAACAATACACGAAGGTAAGACAGTCATTCTTTGCCGACTCCATTCCCCATTTGAAGGAGGCATTGGCCAACATGCCCCTTGACACCCATGACGGTCTGAGACGCCAGATCATCTTAGGCAAGAAGGTACAAGGTCGGATGATGCCATCGATGATCAAACGCATCTCGGACGAGTATGCCGGACAGGAGATCATGCCTCTGAAGGACAAGACGATGACCATCAACTGGGCACCCATCGAATTCCGGGTCATCCCATACGACTCCATTGCCGAATATGGCGAATACCTGACAGACCGGATTGTGCTGTTCGGGGCATACGCTGACGATATCGACATGCATCTCACCCCAAAAGGGAAGATTCCCGGTATCAAATTATTAGCCTACGGTATTGAGACGATGGTCAAGCAGACCAACATCAAGAGTGCCCCTTGGTGGATTACCGCCATTGTGTCATTCCTTGTTGTGATATTCACGAAATACCTGTTCGACTGGTGTGACAGATATGCGAAAAGTCGTAAGAACAGGTTCCTGCGTATTGGACTGAAGACAGCCCTGGTCATGGGTATCCTCAAGTTCCTCTGGATGGCATTCGTCATGTATATAGGCTTTATCTTGTTTGCAAGATACAACTACAGCATCAACCTCGCATGGGCCTTGTCTGCCTCAGCCTTTACAGGACCTGCAGGGGATCTGTACAAAGTAATATCCAATAGTTTTTCAAATCAAGAGGACTAATTTATGAAAAAGAGATTGTTTCTACTTCTTTCCTTGTCGGTAGCCTTCGTGATCCTGGCGCATGCTGCTGACCAGTTTACGGTCACCAACATCAAGGGAAAAATCACTTTCCTGACCAGCAAAGGTCAGCGGTTGCCATTGGAAGTGAAAGATATCGTAGACAAAAGCACGGTCATTAACATCCCGTTCCATGCGACACTGGAACTGGTTGACCAGGCCACCAACAAGAAGTACACCATCAAGGCTCCGGGAAGGGCACCGGTCTCCGTCTTGCTCAAGGACAGTCGTAACTCTGTCGAGAACCTCACCCGCCAGTATGTGAAGAACATGCTTGCCAACATGACGGGTTCTGGCGTCAAGGGACAGATTGTCACTGAACCGGCTGCCATTACAAGAAAACAGGCCATCGCCGAGGAGTCGGACATGGACATGGATCTGGATCTTGACATGAACATGGATGTGGACATGAGTCTCAACATGAACTTCAGCAAGAAAGACCTGATCAACGAATACCGGAGTTTCAGACAGGAATGTACCCAGACATACATTAATTTCGTGCGTGAGGCCTGGGAGTCGTACACCGGTGAGGCTCCAAAGAAGGCACCACAAGAAAAAGATGCGCCTCCCGTATTCCTCCCCATCAATGATGAGGGCGAAGAAGGGGAACCCATCACTTACGAACAAGCCAAGAATGATGCGGACCTGAAAGGAGAGATCGCTACTGCTGATGAGAGTACTGCTTCCTGGTTCTCGTTCCTCGGTAAGATTGCGAAGCGTACAGCCAAGCTATTCAAGAAAAAGGAGAAAAAGAATCAGAAATTGGCCGTAGAGAAGGTGCATGACGACGCCGTGAAGGAGAAAGTAAAGGAGGCCAAGGCCATTGCGCCCATCACACCGGTTCCCAAACAGGAAGGAGGTGAGGAATCCGTCTTTGCCTTTAACAGTTTCGGCACGCAGTATCAGGTCAGACTTAGCGATAGGAACCGTATCACCCTGACAAGTGTCACTGAAGACAATGTGGCGAATGCCATCGAGGCACTGTCGGATATCAAGTATGACAATCTGCTTTTTGACTGTCTGAAGATACGCAAGGAGAACCAACTCTCTGACTGGGCCTACTACCAGACGCTGGAGGCACTGACAAATGCGTTCTGCGGTAAGGGTAGTAACGAGGCCAAATTGTTGATGGGCTATCTCCTGTCGCAGTCGGGCTACAAGGTACGTTTGGGACGTGACAACGACAGACTCGTTCTGTTGATGGCCAGTCCCCATACTATATATAATAAGGTGGCGTACCGTCTTGATGGCGACAAGTTCTACCTCCTTGACGGTGAGATAGAGACCCTGAATATCTGTCGTGCCTCATTCCCCAATGAGACAGGTATGTCACTCATCATCCTGGCAGCACAGAAATTCGATTTAAATCCGTCGGATACGCGTACCATCCAGTCACATCGTTATCCCGACTTCAAGGTGACTATCCATACGAACAAGAACCTGCTAAAGTTCTATGACACCTATCTGCCTTCATGCATGAACGACGAGTTAATGACACGATGGGCCATGTATGCCAACACGCCGTTGGCAGAAGATGTAAAAGAAGAGCTCTATCCCCAGTTGCGCACCCAGTTACAGAATCTGTCAAAGCCAGATGCCATGAACAGATTACTGAACTTGATACAGACAGGATTCCAATATAAGTACGATGAGGAGATCTGGGGTGTTGACCGTGCCTTCTTTGCTGAGGAGACACTTTACTATCCCTATTGCGACTGTGAGGACCGTTCCATCCTGTTGTCAAGACTTGTCAGAGATATCCTTGGTCTGAAGACCATCCTGATATACTATCCCGGTCATCTGGCTATGGCCGTCCATTTCCCGGAAGAAGTGACAGGAGACTACATCGTGCTTGACGGAGAGAAATACATCGTCTGCGACCCGACGTACATTAATGCCTCTATCGGTAGGACCATGCCTGGCATGGACAACAAGCAGGCCCGTGTCATTCTCCTACAATAGTTACAATCGTCACGAAACCTGTGATGCAGTATTAGAATAATAACAGTAAAAAACATGATTGCTTTGAAACGTCTCGTATTTTTGATGTCCCTGACTTTTGTCGCCACCATATTGTGGGCAGGACAGATTAATCGTGAGCAAGCCTTCCGCCGTGCTCAACAGTTCCTGTCTCAAGAGGGCAGGATGCAGTCTTTAACCTTGGCCGAGACACAGATGTCGAAGGCACGTTCACAGGGCAAACAGGCTCCAGACTATTATTATGTGTTTAATGCAGGCGATAATCAGGGATTCGTCATCGTCAGCGGTGACGACACTACACCTGCCATTCTGGGTTATTCTACCGAAGGGAGATTTGACCTTTCATCCATGCCGCCAGCCATGAAGGCACTGTTGAACAGTTACGCCGAACAAATCAGCCTGATCCAACAAGGCAAGGCACAGGCATCGCCAGCCCGTATTGTATCCCATCTGGCCGTTACCCCCTTTATGACGGTACAATGGGATCAAGGAGACCCCTATGATGGAATGACCCCTCTGGGATATTATTCCAATGTCGAGGAGGGTGTTCACTGTGCAACGGGTTGTGTGGCTACGGCAATGGCCCAGGTCCTGTATTTCCAGCATTTCGTCAATAAGACACAAAGTACCATTCCTGGCTATACAAATGAACTCTACTGGATTTCCCCTTCAGGAGACAAATACGCTGATCTGAAAGACATTCCGTCAGGCACACCTTTGTCTTGGAATCTGATGGTCGACGATTTCTTAACACAGGAGACAAGCCAGGAAGCGAAAGACGCCGTGGCAAACCTGATGCTTTATTGCGGAACGGCTGTGAAAATGAAATATGACATCCCTGCTTCCGGTGGCAGTTCTGCTGCTCTCGCTAATGTCCCTGAAGCCCTTAAAAAATATTTTGGTTACAGTAAAGGGACACGCTATGTGAAACGTAACCGTTTCTCTGAGGACGAATGGGACAGAATGCTCTATCATGAGGTTGCATCAAACCGTCCAGTCATCTATGGCGGACAGACAGAAGACGGAGCCGGACATGCATTTATCCTTCACGGATACGACGGTCATGGCATGTATGCCATCAACTGGGGCTGGGGTGGTCGTGAGAATGGCTTCTTCCTCTTGGACGATCTGACACCCGAATGGCAAGGCGTAGGCGGTTCCTCCAGTGGGCAAGGTTTCCAATTAAGCCATGAGGCCGTTATTTCCTTATCCAAGGAGGATGGTACCTTCTCGGAGATTGTAACAGCAACACTCGAAGATGCGAAAGTCGGAGCCCTTACCGATCCTTTTACCGCTCCTACTGAAACGGAATACCAGGCTTCCAGAGCGTCAAGCGGTGGTGTCCCATTTGCAATGACCTTGAAGTTTGCAAATGATCTGGCTAACATCTACACTTTTGACCTTGGCTATGGCATTACCAATGCTTCTGGAACACTTCAAGGTCAAGTGAACGGGATGAATGTAACCTCGTTGGCACAGAACGCATGGTTCGCTCCATCCATCGGCACAAACAACTTTGGTGCGAATCTGAAGGCTGGCACCTATTATATCAAGGCTTATAGCCGTGAATCAGGCAAAGGGGAATGGCAGTTATGCAAGAATGCCGATAAGCACGTCATTGAGATCACCGTCACCAATAAAGACATGAAATTCAAGGTGACCGACATCACGGTTCCTGCTCCCCCTGCCGAGGTGACTGACGAAGACCGTGCGGATCTGGCTGATGTGTATAAGAACCTGAAGTCTGCTGTTGAGGCTCAACAGAAAAAAGTCTCTGCCAACGAGAAAGAGATTGCCACTCTGAAGACTCAGATCAAAGATGCAACGGCTGCTGCCAAAGCCCTTAATACGAAGATTACTGACATCGAGAAAAAAATTGCCAATGAGTCACTGACAGAGGAACAAAAGAAGGACTTTACAGATCAACTGAAAGTCCTGAAGAATTCCAAAGCAGAGTATGAAACAGGTATTGGTAATCTGTCAGACAAGTTGGCCACTATTGAGACGGACAACGCTGACCTGAAGACCAGACTTGCTGATGCACTTTCTGCCATCAAGGAACAGGCTGACGCCATCAAGAGCATCACAACGACTTCCGCCTATGACAAAGCCATTGCAAAAGCAGAAGAGTTGTTGGTTATTGCAAACGACAACGCTGCTGAGACTGTCGCTTCAAATATCGCTGATGTCAAGAGCATGCTCTCTCTCCTGTCTCTCGACGTGACAACGATGGCTCTCACAACTCTTGAAGCATCTATCGACGATGCTATCCTTGAGAATGGCATCCACGATCCTATTCTTGATAACAACGGTATCTCCGGACAATATGACCTGAAGGGCCGTCCCGTCAAAGAGAGTCACAAGGGAGTAACCATTATCAGAATGAGCAATGGTAAGACGAAGAAAATGATTATACGATAGAAAAGGTATCACAACCTGACCAGACAGGAGCCTTGAAACTGTTTGTCTGGGGTTGTGATCTGAACGGCATAAACGCCCTTTGAGACAGATGGAAGGTCAATGGTCATCTCTGTGCCATTGACCTTCTTTTTTTCTGAATAGATACAGAAACCAGAGAGATCGTAGATGCTGACGGAGACAGATGTCTGCGTAACACCGTCGAAGACTAGTCGTAAGCCACCATCAACAGGTCGGACCTGTACACTTTGGGGCTGGTGTAAACTGACGCCCTCTACCTTTGAAAGCCCTAGAACTTCCAACAATCCCCGATAGGCATCAATCTCCCCATAGCCATAGAAGTTATTTGGATAGGCAAGACTGGAGTCTGGTTGACGACAACTACAGGAAAGAATCTGACGCACCTCGTCTGGTGTCAAATCAGGCTTGGCTTGCAACCAGAGAGCAATGATGCCAGCCACTACGGGTGTTGACATGGAGGTTCCCGTGTCGGCAGCCCAGGGATATCTTTCTCCCTGAAATTCGGACCATCCGACAATATCTTCTTCTGAGTGGAAGATATGACTATAGGAGGAAACGACATTTACCCCAGGAGCCACGACGTCTGGCTTCATCAGACCGCTCATCGTAGGACCCGTCGAGGAGAACGGGCCCAACAACCCCTGAATTGTCCCATCCATAGTACCCTTTGCATCGCCCTTTTCATTCACAATCTCCATTCTATGGGCAGTGGCTCCCACACAGATCACTGCAGGAAAACAGCCTGGCGCAAAGATATTGTGTCCCTTCTGGGCTGCAGACCACCGACTATCGGTTTCATGAGACTTAAAGGCCATCTTCGAATTACCATAGACTTTAATCAAACCTTCCCCTTCAAATACCAACGCCAATGGCGGGAAAGAGTCGAGGGTACGATTCGCCTTCACAAGTATCTGATAGACATCCTCGTCGAGAAATGATGACGAATAGCGGTAGATGGACAGAGAAAGGGAGTCGTCAGCACATATCAGTTCTTTGGTCATGATACTATCATAAACCACCTCGGCTGTTGTGAAAGAGAGGGTGTCGGTAGGCATACTACTCCCTTTCTGATAATAGTAAAGCATCATTCGAAGGGGTTCAGAAGAAGTAAAACGGTACACTGCCGCCTCCTTAAAGCAACGGATAAAGGCTCCTGCCTCCTGTTGTATGGCAGGTTTTTCAAAATAAGTCCTTTCTATGCCCTCATTGCCAGCAGAAGTAACGATGATCCGGCCAGGTCCCGTCATACGATCCAACACAGCTGAAAAGAGACTGTCTTCTTCGTCAAGATAGGGACTATAACCTTCACTGAATGAGACGACACACGATTTTCCTTGCAGACTGGCATAGTCGAAGCAGTATTTCATGCCTAAGGCATCCATGGCTGAGGTATACTTGTAAATATCAGCAGAATCGATATACTCAATGTCTTCCGTGACGGCATTACTCACCAGACAGATATCACTTTCGAAAGCCATTCCACGATATTTGGTATCATAACCACTGCCCGCAGCAGTGCCTGAGGTATGCGTGCCATGCGTCTGGGTAGGGGCATCAGTAGACTGTCCACAAGCCAATATCTCTGACTGTCCGATATAGTCACGTCCAACAGGCAACGGACTGTCAATGGTATCCTTCGATAACTGATCCCAAAAAGCCCCGATACGGTATTGAAGACCTGAGGCATCATAGAAGTTGGGGTGTGTCAGGTCAAAGCCTATATCCTCCACTCCGATGACCACCCCTGCTCCTGTATAGGCAGGATGAGTGTCGGAAGATTCATAAACGGGAAGAGCATTTACTACCAACGCCGTCGTATCCATCAAGGCACTGGCACGACCATTCGCCTCAATACGGCTCACAGCCCTTTCTATCGCAAATGCCTCTATATTATCTAACGGAATACTTGCAATCACAATATCTTCCCATTGAGCATACTTCCTGCAACCATATTTCCGGAGGATGTCATCAGCCTGCTTCTCCTCTATTCTGACAAAGGCGGTGATACTGCGCGCACTCTGAATACTGCGCGTCGATGGCTGGCTGCGATTCTCCGCCACCGCCTGTCGCACATAGCCCGACAGTTTCTTATGGCTCGTACTTTGGCCAAACACCATCAGTACCAGTCCCACAAGCAGCAGCAATAGAATGTTTCGTTTCATCTGACGGTTATATCAATTCAGCAGCAACCTTGTTTGTCAAAGCAATGAATTCTGGAATAGAGAGTTGTTCGGGGCGACGGGTTAGCATGGGGTCATCAAAGAAACCTTCCGGAGCAGGATGAGCAGCATCGAATAGTTGGCGGAGGGAGACACGGAGCATCTTACGACGCTGGTTGAAAGTGGCCTTGACAATACGTTTAAAAAGTTGTTCATCACAACCGAGGTCAGTAACGCCATTGCGGGTCATTCGGATAACGGCACTCTGCACTTTGGGCGGTGGATTGAAGACCGACGGTTCGACGGTGAAAAGATACTCCACATCGTACCACGCCTGAATCAACACGGAGAGAATGCCATACTGTTTGTTGCCTGGCTTGGCAGCCATACGGACGGCCACCTCGTGCTGGATCATTCCCGTACAACAAGGGATCAAGTCCTTGTTGTCGAGCATCTTGAAGAAGATTTGTGAGGAGATATCGTAGGGATAATTCCCCGTAAGCACAAACTGCTGACCCTCGAAGACCTCATTTAAATCCATTCGGAGGAAATCGCCACCTATTATATTATGATTAAGGCGTGGGAAGTGCTCACGAAGATAAGCCACAGACTCACGGTCGATCTCCACCACCTTCAACGGACGGGGCTTTTCCACCAGATATTGTGTCATCACTCCCATGCCAGGGCCGACTTCCAGCACTGGCAGTTCCGCATATGGTTCGTCCACCGTATCGGCAATCCGCTTGGCGATGTTCAAGTCAGTCAGGAAGTGCTGACCAAGATTCTTTTTCGGTCTTACTTGTTTCATTTGGGTGCAAAGGTACATCATTTTAATTAGAAATTAGTAATTAGAAATTAGAAATTATGATTACTTTGCAAAGTTTTTCACTTTTCACTCTTCACTTTTCACTTCTTTTTTGTACCTTTGCACCAATGGAAACGAAAAACATCCTTGCATACATCGCGAAGATTGTGCTACCCTTCATCTTGGGCGGTGCGATATTGTGGTGGATGTACCGTGGCGAGGACTTCTCTACTATCTGTCATGTGCTGACAGAAGAGATGAATTGGACATGGATGTTGCTTTCATTCCCTTTTGGCATCCTGGCACAAATGTTCCGTGGTTGGCGCTGGAAGCAGACATTGGATCCCATTGAAGACCTTTCCCCGAGCACAGCTAAACAAACGCCATCTGGTCAGAAAATTAGAGCACGTAACTCCACCTGCATACATGCCGTATTCATCTCGTATGCTGCCAGTCTTGTGATTCCGCGCATCGGCGAGTTCTCGCGCTGTGCTGTCTTGAAACGCTACGACGGAGTATCGTTCAGCAAGGCATTAGGTACGGTAGTAACAGAACGGGCCGTCGATACGCTGATTGTGATGATCTACTCTGGTATCATCCTGTTGATAGAGATGAGTATCTTCGGTACCTTTTTCAGAAAGACCGGTACCTCACTCGACCGTATCTTAGAAGGTTTTTCCTTAACAGGTTGGCTGGTGACAATCATCTGCGGCGTGGCAGTCCTCATCCTGTTGCACCTGTTGCTGAAGAACCTATCTATATATAATAAGGTGAAGATGACACTGAGTGGCATCTGGGAGGGGGTACTCTCGCTGCGGGGCATCAAGAACCTGCCGCTCTACCTCTTTTTCTCCATCGGCATCTGGGTGATGTACTTCCTGCATTACTACCTCACCTTCTTCTGCTTCGACTTCACGGCGAACCTCGGTATCGGCTGTGCGCTGGTATCCTTTGTGGTAGCCAACTTTGCCGTCATCGTACCAACGCCCAATGGTGCCGGTCCTTGGCACTTCGCCATCAAGACCATGCTGATACTCTATGGCGTGGCCGACGAACAGGCTCTCTGGTTTGTGCTCATCGTACATACCGTGCAGACCATGCTCGTGATCGTCCTTGGCATCTATGCCTGGGCTGCCCTCTCTTTTACGAAACGTTTAAACCCTCAAACAACATAACTATGAGTGAAATTAAGAATCTGAACCCAGTGTGCATCTGGAAGAACTTCTATGCACTGACACAAGTACCGCGTCCGAGCGGACATTTAGAGAAAGTACAGCAGTTCCTGCTCGACTTTGCCCAACAGGCCGGTGTCGAGGCTTTCAAGGATCCTGCTGATAACATCGTGATGCATAAGCCAGCCTCTCCTGGTATGGAGAAGAAAAAGGGTGTCATCCTGCAAGCCCACATGGACATGGTGCCACAGAAAACACCTGAGAGTACCCACAACTTCGAGACCGACCCCATCCAACCCTGGATCGACGGTGAATGGGTGAAGGCCAAGGGAACGACCCTCGGTGCTGATAACGGCTTAGGCGTAGCCTCTATCATGGCCATCATGGAGGACAAGACCTTAAAACACGGCCCTATCGAAGCCCTCATCACTGCCGATGAAGAGACGGGTATGTTTGGTGCCAATGCCCTGCCCGCAGGTGAACTCAAAGGTGACATCCTGATGAACCTCGACTCTGAGCATTGGGGAAAGTTCGTCATCGGCTCTGCCGGTGGTATCGACGTCACTGCTACCTTAGACTATCAGGAGGCAGAGACGGATCCTGAGGATGCTGCCGTGAAGGTGACGGTGAAAGGTCTGCGTGGCGGACACTCTGGTCTGGAGATCCACGAAGGCCGTGCCAATGCCAACAAACTCCTTGTCCGCTTGGTTCGTGAAGCCATCGAGGAATGCGAGGCCCGTTTAGCCTCCTGGCAGGGCGGCAACATGCGTAACGCCATCCCCTTCAAGGCAGAAGCCGTACTGACACTGCCGAAAGAGAACGTCGCCATGCTGAAAGAACTGGCTCAGGACTGGCTCGACGACTTCACCGATGAATACAAAGGCATCGAGAGTGGTATTGAGGTTATTTGTGAGGATGTAGAAACCCCGAAGATGGAGGTTCCCGTGGAGATTCAGGATAATCTCATCAACGCTATCTACGGCTGTCACGATGGTGTCATCCGTATGATTCCCTCCTACCCCAGTGTGGTCGAGACCTCTTCCAACCTCGCCATTATTAATATCGGTGGCGGCAAGGCTTCACTGCAAATCCTTGCCCGCTCCAGTCGCGAGGATATGAAAGATTATATTGTGAAGACTTTAGAGAGTTGCTTCAATATGGCAGGCATGAAGGTAGAGACCGCCGGCTCGTATGGTGGTTGGGATCCCAACCCCGAGTCAGAAATCCTGCACCTGCTGCTGAAGGAATACAAGGACCTCTTTGGTGCCGACGGCATCATCCAAGTAGACCATGCCGGACTGGAGTGCTCCATCATTCTCGGCAAATATCCCCATCTTGATGTCGTGTCATTCGGTCCTACTATGAAATCACCTCACACGACAACTGAGCGTGCCCTCATCGAGACAGTAGCACCTTTCTGGGAACTCCTGAAGAAAGCCCTGGAGGATATTCCAGAGAAGTAATTAATGAAAAAAATGCAGATTTGCTTGGCAAATCTGCATTTTTTTCTTATCTTTGCACCCGATAAACCAAATTAGTAACAAAATTATGGACGATTACCCGGCGGACAATTACGATTTGTAATGGCGGGGGATAGCGAGCAAGGCTGCTAATCCCTTTGCCGCTAAAACCATTTCACAAACGAAAAAAGGATTAGCACAATGAAGACATTCTGGAACACCCAAGGCGGACTGAGCCAACTCACAGAGTGGCAGCCCAATTGCTGGATACAGGTGACATGCCCCACCGAAGATGACCAGCGCGAACTTGAAGAGAAGTTCAATATTCCCGACTACTTCATGTCGGACATCAGCGATACCGACGAGCGTGCCCGTTATGAGTACGACGACGGTTGGATGCTCATCATCCTCCGTATCCCCTACGTTAAGGAGATACGGTCAAGAACACCATATACCACCGTACCCCTCGGTATCATCCACAAGCGCGACGTCACCATCACCGTCTGCTTCTACGAGACGAATATGATGATTGATTTCGTTTCGTACCAACAGAAGCGCGGCGAGGGGTTTACCGACCATGTCGATATGATCTTCCGTATCTTCCTTTCCAGTGCCGTCTGGTACCTGAAACGTCTGAAACAGATCTCCATGCTTGTCGACAAGGCCAAGCGCAACCTCGACAAGGAGGTGAACAACGAGAGTCTGATTGGTCTGAGCCGTCTGCAGGACTCGCTCACCTACTTCCAGACCTCCATCCGAGGCAACGAGACCCTGCTTTCGAAACTTAAATTCAAACTCCAGATTGACGAGTTGGATGCCGACCTTATTGAGGATGTCAACATCGAGATGACACAGGCCCGCGAGACCACCCTCATCTACTCCAACATCCTGGAATCGACAATGGACACCTACCAGAGTATCATCAACAACAATATGAACACGGTGATGCGTACCCTGACCTCCGTCACCATCATCATGATGATTCCCACGCTGATCACCTCGATGTTTGGCATGAACCTCGTCAACGGTATGGAATCCAAGCCCTGGGGTTTCATCATCGCCATCATCCTCTCCATTGGCGTTTCTGGTGCCTGCTGGTGGTTTTTCCGCCACAAAAGGCTCGTTTAATACATAAAGAATGTTAATTGTTAGGATGTTCCGAAAATTATATTTAATTTTGCGGAATATTGCGTGAACATAATCAAGTCAGTAACTAATCGTTAAATGATGGACTCTCAAGACAACATCCTCGAACAGGAGGTAAAAGAAGAAGTTATCCAGGAAGCAACTGCTCCTGAAGTAGAAACCCCAGCAGCCGCAGAAACGGAGGCTTCAGTTGAAGTCGTAGAGGCTCCTGCCGAAGAAGCACAGGCACCAGCCGAAGAGACACAGGCTCAAGCCGAGGAAGAACAGCCTCAGAAGGTCTACGAGACCAAGAAGGAGGTGATCGACCGCATCAAGGACATTGCACACGGCGATGAGCCTCTTCAGAAGGAAGAGATCGACTACCTGAAGACCGTTTTCTACAAACTGCACTTTGCCGAGCGTGAAGCCAACCTCAAGGCCTACCTCGACGCTGGCGGTGATCCCGATGCCTACCAGATTACGCCTGATGAGGACGAGGAAGTCTTCAAGGCTGAGATGGGTATCATCAAGGAGAAGCGTGCCAAACTCTTCAAGGAGCAGGAGGCTGAGAAACAGGAGAACCTGGAAAAGAAACTTGCCATCATTGAGAAAATAAAGGCCATGATTACCTCGCCTGAGGAGGCCAACAAAGCCTATCAGGAGTTCAAAGCCCTGCAGACAGAGTGGAAAGAAATCAAGAACGTGCCAGCAGAGAAGGCCAGTGAACTCTGGCGCAACTACCAACTCTATGTGGAACAGTTCTACGACCTGTTGAAACTCAACAGCGAGGCTCGTGAATATGACTTCAAAAAAAATCTCGAACTGAAGACCAAACTCTGTGAGGCCGCCGAGCGCCTGGCTGACGAGACGGATGTCATCAGTGCTTTCCACCAGTTGCAGAAACTCCATGCAGAATACCGCGAAATCGGTCCTGTCAATAAGGATCTGCGCGAGGAGATATGGAACCGTTTCAAGGCAGCCTCTACCGTCATCAACAAGCGGCACCAACAGCACTTCGAAGGTATCCGTGCCAAGGAAGAAGATAATCTGGCCCGTAAGACCGCTCTCTGCGAGAAAGTTGAGGCTATTGCCGCCGAAGAAAACAAAGGCAGCAGCGACTGGGAGAAGCACACCAAGGAGATTATCGACGTGCAAACCGAGTGGAAGACTATCGGTTTCGCTCCGCAGAAGATGAACGTGAAAATCTTCGAACGTTTCCGTGCCGCCTGTGACGACTTCTTTGGTCGCAAGGCACAATATTTCAAGGGTCTCAAGGATACCTTCAAGGAGAATGCCGAGAAGAAACGCGCGCTCATCGAGAAGGCCAAGGCCCTGCAAGACTCCACTGACTGGAAGTCTACCAGCGACAAGCTCATTGCGCTCCAGAAAGAATGGAAGACCATCGGTATGGTACCTAAGAAACTCGGTGACCAGTTGTGGGAAGAGTTCCTCGGAGCCTGCAACAAATTCTTCGAGGCCCGCAATGCTGCCGGTGCAGGTCAGCGCGGTGAGGAGCACACCAATCTTGAGAAGAAACGTGATGTCATCGAGAAACTCAAGGCCGTAGCCGAAGAGGCTGGCGAAGGTATCCAGGAGAAGGTACAGCAACTCGTGGAGGAGTACCAGGCCATCGGACATGTACCCTTCAAGGAGAAGGACAAGATCTATGAGGAATACCATGCCGTACTCGACAAACTCTATAAGGACCTGAACATCAGTGTCGCCAAGAAGCGTCTCACCAACTTCAAACAAAACCTGAAGCAGGTAGCAGAGCGTGGAGAGAATGCTCTCGACAACGAGCGCGCCCGTCTGTTCCGCCAGTACGAGGCCATTAAACAGGAGGTACAGACCTACGAGAACAACCTCGGCTTCCTCAATGCGAGCAGTAAGAAAGGTAACAGCCTCATCGACGAGATGAACCGCAAGGTGCAGAAACTAAAAGATGAGATGAACTTGGTCCGCGAAAAGATTAAGGCCATCGACGCCGAGAACAAATAACAATAAAGAATCCCGCCTACCAGCGGGATTCTTGGTAATGATTTGTATATTTGCAGACGATGATACACAAAAACCTCAATAATATGGTAAAGAATATTTCAATATTTCTCGCTATCATGGCTCTGACCATCTCGTCCGTCACTGTACAAGCACAGATATACCAGAGCAAGTTGCTTGAGCATGAGCAACAGATTGACGACATCATCAAGGGTATGACCCTCGAAGAGAAGATTGCCATGCTCCACGGAAAGAACATGTTCTCATCGGCAGGCATCCCCCGCCTGGGCATCGCCGACATGGAGTATGCTGACGGACCATTCGGCATACGAGAAGAAATGGAACCCCACTCTTGGAACTCCGCCAACCTCACCACAGACTCCGCCACCTTTTTTCCCACAGGATCGGCACTTGCCGCCACATGGAGTACCGAATGGGCCTACAACTACGGACGGGGCATGAGCCGCGAGGCCCGGCTGCGCGGCAAAGACATGATTCTCGGCCCAGCCATCAACATCCAGCGCATACCAACCGGCGGACGCACTTACGAATACCTGAGCGAGGATCCATTGCTGAGCGGTATGCTCGCCGTGGCCTACACACGAGGCGCACAGGAACATGGCACCGCCGTCTGCCTGAAACACTACGCCCTGAACAACCAGGAGGACTATCGCGGTTTCGTGGATGTGCATATCTCCGACCGTGCGATGCACGAGATCTACCTGCGGCCTTTCGAGATGGCTGTCCGTGAGGCCGATGCCTGGGGCGTGATGGCAGCCTATAACAAGGTGAACGGACGCTGGTGCTCGGAGAACAAACCGTTGCTCACCACCATTCTGCGCCAACAGTGGGGCTTCCCCGGTATGGTGATCAGCGACTGGGGTGGTGTCCACTCGACGGTGGATGCCGTGACGGCAGGTATGAATGTAGAGATGCCCGGTAACCGTTTCTTCGGTCAGGCTCTGCTCGACTCGGTGAAGACGGGCAAGGTGAGCGAAGACATTATTAATCAACGTGTGCGCGAAATCCTCCGCGTGCGTTTGACGGTGACGCCCATCCCCTTTGACCATGCCAACTTAACACCCGTGGGCAACGATGATGAGATGCTGACGGCCCTGCAGGTAGCACGCCGCTCCATCGTACTACTAAAGAACGAACCCATTGTCGGAAAGCACGCCCTGAAGGCGGCGAAGAACCGCCCCTGGCCCCTGCTGCCTATTAACCTAACGGAGGTGAAAAGCATCGCCGTCATCGGCGAGAATGCCGTGACGAAGATGGCCCTCGGCGGTGTGGGTGCCGGTGTGAAGACGCGCAAGGAAATTACACCCCTTGAAGGTTTGCAGGCCGTACTCGGCGGTGGGAAGAAAATCACCTACGCACCAGGCTATAAGAGTTTCGACAGAGACAGCCGTAACAAACGACAGAGTCCACAGCAACCCGCCGACCCTCAACTGATGGCGGAAGCCGTGAAAGTGGCAAAGGGTGCCGACCTTGTTATTTTCTTTGCTGGCGACAACCGCGAAGTGGAGACCGAGGGTTCCGACCGCAAGAGCATCACCCTGCCCTCGGGACAGGACGAACTAGTCCAAGCCCTTGCCAAGGCGAACCCGCGCCTCGTCACCGTCATCGTCGCCGGTGGACCAGTGGATATCAGTACGGTCGATACCGTATCACCCGCCCTTTTGGTGTCGTGGTTTAACGGTTCCATGGGTGGACTGGCCATCGCCGAGGTGTTGAACGGCAATATCACGCCCTCTGGTAAACTACCTATGTCATGGCCAAAGAAACTGGAGGATGTGCCGGCCTATGTCACAGGCACCTATCCGCAGAACGTCAGCAATAATAATCAGGGCGATATCTTTGTGGACATCACCCGTAACCGTAGTAATGATCGTCGTCAACAACTCATCGCCAACTACGCCGAGGAAGGTCTCGTCGGCTATCGCTGGTACGATAAAAAAAATGTTGCCGTAGCCTATCCCTTTGGTTACGGTCTTTCTTACGCTACATTTACCTACAGCGACCTGAAGGTGACACCTACGGTCGAGGGATTCGACGTAAGTTTTGTTCTCACTAACACGTCAAGCTTTGCTGCAGAAGAAGTAACACAGGTTTATGTCTCTCGTCCCACTTCTCGTATTGAGCGTCCCATAAAAGAACTCAAGGGTTTCCGTCGTGTAGCCCTGAAGCCTGGTGAGCGAAAGACTGTTTCCATCCCCCTGCGCCGTGACGACCTTTGTCACTGGGATGAGTCTACACAGTCATGGTCTCTGGAGTCTGGCGACATCACTGTCCTCGTAGGTGGATCGTCTGACAATCTACCGTTAAAAACAGTACAGACAGTTCAGAACCCACTCAACGACAAGTTATAAAGCAAGAATAATTATTTTGAGATAAACTATGATAAAGAAAAATTTCCTTATCTCTGCTCTTTTCCTGTTGATGGCAGGATGGAGTACTGCTGTCGCTGAAGACGGCAGCCGTCTGTGGTTACGGTTCAACAATCCCAGCACCACAGCAACGATTACAGGTGTCAAAGGAACGGCTATGACCGAGTTGCAAACCTACTGGCAGGGTGGTCCTGTAGTTTTAAAACGTCAAAAGGGTATAGCTAAGGACGGCTATACTATCAAGAGCCAGGACGACAAGACCGTGATAACGGCCACCAGTGATGCTGGTTTACTCTACGGTGCCTATCACCTGCTACGCCTGCAACAGACGGGGGAACGGTGCAACGGCCTTGACATCAAGGAAGAACCCTTCTACGACCTGCGCATCCTGAACCACTGGGATAACCCCAATGGCACCGTGGAGCGTGGCTTTGCAGGACATAGTATCTTCGTGAATCCTGACCCGGAACGCATGAAGATGTACGCCCGTGCCAATGCCTCTGTGGGTATCAATGGTACCGTACTCAACAATGTGAACGCCAAGCCCGAGGCTCTCACGACCGAGAGTCTGGAAAAGGCCAAGGCTATCGCTGACCAGTTGCGCCCCTACGGTATACGCGTGTACCTATCTATTAATTTCGCCTCGCCCATCAAGGTGGGTGGACTGGAAACTGCCGACCCGCTCAATGCCGAGGTCGTCAAATGGTGGAAGAATAAGGTGAACGAAATCTACAAACTGATTCCCGACTTCGGCGGTTTCCTCGTGAAGGCCAACTCCGAGGGAGAGCCTGGCCCACAGGACTTCGGACGCACCCACGCCGATGGTGCCAATATGTTGGCTGGTGTGCTGAAACCCCACAAGGGTATCGTGATGTGGCGCGCCTTCGTCTATGCGCCCCAGAGTCCAGACCGCGCCAACCAGGCCTATCTGGAATTTATGCCGCTCGACGGACAGTTTGCTGATAATGTCATCATCCAGATCAAGAACGGCCCCGTGGACTTCCAACCACGCGAGCCATATAGTCCGCTGTTCACTGCCATGCAGAAGACGCAGATGATGGTGGAGTTCCAGATTACGCAAGAGTATCTCGGTGCCGCCAATCATCTGGTATATCTCGCCCCCATGTGGCAGGAATTCTTCTCGTTTGTGAAGCCCAGTAGCCTGAAAGCAATGGCGGGTGTGGCTAACATTGGTGACGACACCAACTGGTGCGGCCATCACTTTGCACAGTCTAACTGGTATGCCTTCGGACGCTTGGCATGGAACCCCTCGTTAAAGTCGGAAGATATTGCCGACGAATGGCTGCAACAGACATTCGCCCCCCCCTTATCCTTCAAGAGTCTCACCAATGCCATAAATCTTAGTAGCGCGCAATATCCAGCACAATATGGGTATCCTTGGGGCATCCTTATTGACATGATGATGTCCAGTCGCGAAGCCTGCGTGAACTACATGATGCCACTGGGCATCCACCATATCTTTGCTGGCACCCACCACTACGGGCCGGAGCCCTGGTATGCGCCACGCGGACTGAGAGCCGACTGGACCCCACCCTACTACCACAAGGCCGACAGCATCGGACTGGGCTTTGACCGCACGCTCACAGGCTCAGCCAACGTCAAGCAGTATCCCGAAGAACTCTGCAATTTGTACAACGACATCAATACCTGTCCTGAGAACCTGTTGACCTGGTTCCACCACGTGCCTTGGGATCACAAGATGAAGAGCGGACGCACATTTTGGAACGAACTCTGCCACAAATACAACGACGGGGTTTACGAGGCCCGTCGCTTCCTCACCATCTGGGATGCCATGCAGCCCTACATCGATGTACAGCGCTTCGAAGAGGTGCAGCATAAACTCCGCATCCAAGTCCGCGATTCCGAATGGTGGCGCGACGCCTGTCTGCTCTATTTCCAGACGTTCTCCAAACGTCCCATCCCATCGGATGTGGAGCATCCCGTTCACAACCTTGATGAGATGATGAAGTTCCGCATCCCCATCACCATGTATGAGAATCCTGAAAGCGGATACACCAAATAACAAGAAATTGCCAAGTGTTGATTATCAACTACTTGGCAATTCCTTCTGTTGGGGTACTCGGACTCGAACCAAGAATGACAGGACCAGAATCTGTAGTGTTACCATTACACCATACCCCAATTCTGCGGGTGACAATGTCAGTGCAAACCGAATGCAGAAAGCGCGCTTTTTGCTGAGGTGCAGCCTGACATCGCACGAGCATTTCTTAAAATGCGAGTGCAAAGGTACTACTTTTTCCGGAACTACCAAAACTTTTCGGAGAAAAAATATAAAAAACCGCAATTTTTCCGCTTTTATTTTGCATTTCGCGTGAATTAAAGTACCTTTGCAAAAGATTTCACCTATTTATATTTTAATGGAACAAACAAAAGCACTTGTTAAGACCATCACAGAAGGTATCCAGGAGAAGAAAGGCAGCAACATTGTGATTGCCGACCTGACGAAGATTGACGGCACCATCTGTAAATACTTTATAATATGCCAAGGCAACTCTCCTGCACAGGTAGAAGCCATCACGGAGTCCGTCGGCGACTTTGCCCGCAACCAACTGAAAGAAAAGCCCACCCACGTAGTGGGTTTGGAACATGCACAGTGGGTGGCCATGGACTATACCGATGTGCTGGTACACATCTTCCTGCCTGACGTTCGTGACTATTACGATCTGGAACACCTCTGGGAAGATGCCAAACTAACATTTATCCCCGACTTAGACTGATATGGACAATAAGAACAAAAATCAAATGCCCAATGGCAACGGGCCGAAGATGAACATGCCCCGGTTCAATATGAACTGGATCTATGCCATCGCCATCCTTGCCCTCGGCCTACTCTGGTTCTCCAGTGGCGGTCCCCAAAACAGCAGTATCGCCAGCAAGGCCACCTATTCGAACTTCAAGTCGATGGTGGAAAAAGGCTATGCCTCGAAAATCGTAGTGAACAAGAACCAGAACACCCTGAAGATGTATGTGAAGCCGGAGCATATCCGCGACGTGTTCCACCAGAGTGCGCAGCAGACCGGCAACGAACCGTATATGGAGGTAGAGATTGGCTCGACCGATCAGGTGGAGGAATTCGTGAATGCCGCCAAAGAAGCCAAGACCTTTACAGGCGACTACAGTTATGAGAACCGCAGGGATAGTGAAATGTTCAATATGATTCTCTACAATATCCTGCCCTTTGCATTCATCATCGGACTGTGGATACTCTTCATGCGCCGGATGGGTGGCGGTGGCATGGGCGGCGGTGGCGGCGTATTCAGCGTCGGCAAGTCGAAGGCCAAGATGTATGAAAAGGGCGGAGACTTAGGTATCACCTTCAAGGACGTGGCCGGACAGGCTGGTGCCAAGCAGGAGATACAGGAGATTGTGGATTTCCTGAAGAATCCGCAGAAATATACCGAACTGGGTGGTAAGATTCCCAAGGGTGCCCTGCTCGTAGGTCCTCCGGGAACAGGTAAGACTCTGTTGGCCAAGGCCGTGGCCGGTGAGGCCGGCGTCCCCTTCTTCTCGATGTCAGGATCTGACTTTGTGGAGATGTTCGTCGGCGTGGGTGCCAGTCGTGTGCGCGACCTCTTTGCCCAGGCCAAGACCAAGTCACCCTGTATCATCTTCATCGATGAGATCGATGCTGTGGGCCGTGCCCGTTCAAAGAACCCCGCCATGGGTGGCAACGACGAAAGAGAAAACACCCTCAATGCCCTGTTGACAGAGATGGATGGATTCGGCACCAATAGTGGTGTCATCATCCTCGCCGCTACCAACCGTGCCGATATGCTTGACTCGGCCCTGCTCCGTGCAGGTCGCTTTGACCGTCAGATACACGTGGACCTCCCAGACCTCAATGAGCGCAAGGAGGTGTTTATGGTTCACCTGAAACCCATCAAGATCGACGATACCGTTGACATCGACTTCCTGGCCCGTCAGACACCGGGATTCTCAGGTGCTGACATTGCCAATGTCTGCAACGAGGCCGCCCTCATCGCTGCCCGTCATAACAGTAAGAAAGTGGGCAAGCAAGACTTCCTCGATGCCGTTGACCGTATCATTGGTGGTCTGGAGAAGAAGACCAAGGTGATGACACAGGCCGAGAAACGCAGCATTGCCATCCACGAAGCCGGTCACGCCACCATCTCATGGTTCACGGAGTTTGCCAACCCATTGGTAAAAGTATCCATCGTACCCCGTGGTCAGGCCCTCGGTGCCGCCTGGTATCTCCCGGAGGAGCGCGTGTTACAGACCAAGGAGGCTATGCTCGATGAGATGTGTTCACTATTAGGAGGCCGTGCCGCTGAGGAACTGTTCATCGGCAGTATCTCCACAGGTGCCATGAACGATCTGGAACGCACCACCAAACAGGCTTATGGCATGATTGCCTTTGCCGGTATGAGCGACAAACTGCCGAATATCTGCTACTACAACAATGCAGAATACCAGTTCCAGAAACCCTATTCCGAGACAACTGCCAAGATTATGGACGACGAGGTGCTACGGATGATCAACGAACAATACGAGCGTGCCAAGAGCATCTTGAAAGAACATGCCGAGGGCCATGCCCAACTGGCGCAGTTGCTCATCGACCGTGAGGTGATCTTTGCGGAAGATGTGGAGCGTATCTTCGGCAAGCGCCCCTGGATCAGTCGTGCCGAAGAACTGTTGGAGGCCCAGATGCGTGCCGATGCCGAACGTATGGCTGAGGAACGTGCCAAGGAATTAGAGGCTCAAGCCTCCCAAGAAAACCCATCAGACCCATCATCCCCATCCGACGAACAATGAAGAACTTCATCATCAGAACCATTACCGGCGTGCTGTTTGTGGCCGCCATCGTCACTTGCTTCTTACGGGCAGAAGCAATGATCCTGCTCTTTGCCCTCGTCACAGGACTGACTATCTGGGAGTTTACCGGACTGGTCAACGAACGGGAACACATCACCATCAACCGGATGATCTGCACGGTGGCTGGTGTCTACTTTTTCTTCGCGATGGCAGGCTATAACAGCGGACTGACTCCAGCCACCGTATTTATCCCCTACCTCGTGTCGATTATCTACCTGCTCATCGCAGAACTCTACCTGATTCACGATGATCCCGTCGGCGACTGGGCCTATACGATGATGAGTCAACTCTATATTGCCCTACCCTTCTCACTGCTCAACGTGTTGGCTTTCCGCTCGACTGGCTACGATATCCAGTACACCTATCTTGCTCCGCTTGCCGTCTTCGTATTCCTTTGGATCAATGATACAGGCGCCTATCTCTGCGGTTCGCTGTTGGGCAAACACAAACTCTTCCCCCGCATCTCGCCGGGAAAGAGTTGGGAAGGCAGCATCGGCGGCGGGTTCCTCGTAGTGGCCATCGCCGTGCTGATTTGGTATCTGACCGACAAATATGGTGTCAACGACCTCGGTCTCAACGCCTATGAGTGGGCGGGACTCGGACTGACCGTCGTCATCTTCGGGACTTGGGGCGACCTTGTGGAGAGTCTGTTCAAGCGTACCCTCGGCATCAAGGACAGTGGTACTATCTTGCCTGGTCACGGCGGAATGCTCGACCGTTTCGACTCTTCGCTGCTGGCAATTCCCACTGTTGTCGTATATCTCTATACCCTCACCTTGTTTTAAATAGTCTGTGCCGTAGACTATTATTTAATCTCGTACAAAACGGTCAGCGTCGGTTTGTAAGTATTCTTCAGCGTTACCGTAATAAATCCGCCTTCCGCCTCAAACTTGGCCACTTTGTGGTCATCACCCCGATGCGGCATGTTGGGCCAACTGCCTAAATCCTTTTCCAGTTGGTCGCGGATTGCCTGCCAGAGATTGCGCGTACTGTCGTTGGTAGAGAGGTTGTAAGTCTCCTGCAACATTTTCAGCGTATCACGCTCTTGGGCAAGTACCAAATGGTAGAGTTCTCCCTCCTTCACCAGCACGGTATTGGTGAATGCGGAATCCGTCTTAGCGGAATCGATGACAAAACCACGGGCAACCAGAGAGTCGCAGAATGTCTTGAAGGGCAGCCCCATCGACAAGCCACGGTAATCAAGGCTTTTCTTCTCCCCACTACTACAGGCACAGAGTGCAGCAAAGGCCACAAAGGCCACTAAAATCTTCTTCATAATCTTCGCTTTTATGTAATGACGTGGCAAAGTTACGAAAAAAGCTTGTAACAAACGAGCAATTTTCGAAGATTAACGCAGAATGACCGTGAAATAAAGGCAAGACGGGGAATAGTGGGGGATCTAAGGACGAAGGGAAAAGGCCGCTCGAACTCTGTTCGCTTGCTACCAACGGGACGCAAGAATGGCAATCCCCACTGTCATCTGGTCTATAACCGCATCAACAACGAGGGGAAGACCATCACAGACCAGCACGATTTTAGGCGAAACGAGCAGGTAACAAAACGGCTTAAACGGAAGTATGGACTGACATTCTCAAAGGGTAAGTACAAGACTAAAACCGAGCGATTAAGAGAAACGGAAAAGACGAAATACGAGATCCATCATCTCGTCATGAACACGCTGGCCCAGAGCCACAGAAACATGTAGAATCGTCTGTTTCCATTCCCTCACTGGGTTTATTCGACACTAACAATCCCGTCTATGACCCTGCTGAAGAAGAATTCAGAAGGAGAATGCAGCGCAAGAAAAAGAGAAGTGGTCCTAAATTATAAAGGATTATTTTAGTTCCTTTTAAGCAAAACCTAATGTTTTTCTTTATTTAATTAGGTAATATCAATTATTTTGTGTATATTTGCGCTCAAATACTGAACATCGTATGGCAAATAATGAAAAAATAGAGGCATTAAACCGTTTGAAGGTTGTCCTCGTAGAAAAAGGAAAGACCAGCCGATGGCTGGCAGAGCAGTTGGGCAAAACTGAGCATACCATTTCCAGATGGTGCCAGAATAAAACTCAACCCTCTATTGCACAACTAAACGAAATTGCAAGAGTGTTAATGATAGATGTCAGGTCTTTGATAAATCCGAGTCAAGAAGAATACAATGAGTAGTAAATTTTTTAATAACGATTCAGGTAATACGCTCTTTGACAAACTCAAAGGTATAGCGGGCAATATGGCCAATTTTGACCGTTTTCTGGCTGTTGTAGGCTTCTTCCGTTCTTCGGGTTATTTCAAACTACGCAAAGAACTGAATGATGTAGAGGAAATAAAGATATTAGTCGGCATTAACATCGATGACATTTTCCGTCGCCACAATAAGGCCATGCTGATGTTGGAAAACGAGGAAAAGGCAAAGATGGTCTATGATGAAGAGTTCCGTCAGGATATTATCAACGCCCGGTATGCTCCAGAGGTAGAGGAAGGCATCTTGCAAATGTGTCAGGACTTGGTTGATGGCAGACTCCAGATGAAGATTCATGCCACTAAGAACCTCCACGCAAAGTTCTATCTCTGCCTACCGCAAAATCACAATGAGAATAGCGATGGATGGGTAATCATGGGCTCATCCAATATCTCTGATTCAGGACTTGGCACTTCACGGTCTCCTCGATACGAACTGAACGTAGCCATGAAGGACTACGATGACGTGGACTATTGTCATTCTGAGTTCAAGAAGTTGTGGGAAGAAGCCGTTACGCTGACAATAGATGACGTTGAAAGTATCAAACAAAAGACCTATTTAGGCTATCAGCCCACACCTTATGAAATTTATCTAAAGGTACTCATTGATACGTTTGGTGACCAGATAGAAGACGACTTCTCTATCCAATTGCCCAATGAAGTAATGGAACTGAAGTACCAGACGGATGCGGTGATTCAAGGTTTCCAGATGCTGATGCGCCATAACGGTCTGTTCCTTGCTGATGTGGTGGGGCTTGGCAAAACGATGATTGCTACCATGATTGCAAAGCGATTTATTGAGGCCAATGGCAAAAACACCAGCATTCTGGTGGTATTTCCTCCTGCCTTGCGTGAGAACTGGGAAAACACCTTTAAGTTGTTTGGCATATCCCGTAAGGCGCAATTCATTACCAATGGCAAACTCTCCAGTGTGTTAGAAGGGAAAGAGCAGTACAAGGCGAAAGAAGAGTTCGACTTGATTATTGTCGATGAAGCACATGGTTTCCGTAATGATGGCGCTGGCAAATACGATGAATTACAAAAGATTTGTAAGGCAGATTGCGTCAATGCAGGCTTGCTGAAGAATCAGCGCAAGAAAGTGATGCTGCTTTCTGCAACGCCGTTGAACAACCGTCCTGACGACCTGCTTAATCTGCTCTTGCTGTTCCAGGACAGTCAGAATTGTACTATTGACGGTATTCCCAATCTGAAAGGTTTCTTTGCAGAATACATCAAGGCTTACAGAATCCTGATGAAGGAACGCGAAACACGAGATGTGACAGCCGATGTTGACAAGATCTATGAAGCCATTCGTGAGCGAGTCATCGACAAGGTTACAGTCCGTCGTACACGCCACAACATCGAGAACGACCCTGAATATAAGAAAGATTTACAGGCACAAGGTATCATCTTCCCCAAGCCACAGCCTCCTATCTCATTAGAATATAAGATGGATGCTGACACCAGCAGGCGCTTCTTCTACACGCTGAATGTTCTGTCTGACGACAAGTTCGATCCTCATCTGCATTATGCGCGTTACCGTGCAGTTGAATTCTTAAAGCCGGAGTTTCGGGCTAAGTATCGCAATGCGGTCCATGTAGGTCAGACATTGGCAGGCATTTATCGTGTCCACATGGTGAAGCGATTGGAAAGTAGTTTCCATGCTTTCAAACTCTCGCTGGCGACCTTGCTTCGCATCACGAATGACATGCTGAAGATGTTTGCTGAAAACAATGTGATTATAGCCCCAGAACTGAATGTGAAGGAGTTGCAGGCCAAAGGCATGGAACTTGACCAGATTATTGAACTGGCTATGAAAAAAGGCTATCAGGAAAGTGACATCCTGTATAAGTCCGACGATTTCGAGCCGGATTTCATTGACATGCTCCGCCATGACAAAGAGGTTCTGGAGGCTCTCAATGCTGACTGGCAACAAGAGCGCGACGACCAGAAGTTCGACCTCTTCCGTGACAGATTGGAGCATAAGTTCTTCGATGAGCGCAATGTCTCAGGCAAACTTGTTGTATTCTCCGAAAGTGTTGACACGCTGAACTATCTGAAAGGCCGATTAGAGAACGAATTAGGCAGAACAGACGTTTTGACGATTACTGCCGATAACCGCGACAAGAAGGCATCCATTATCAAAGAGAATTTCGATGCCAATAGCGAAGTGCAGAAAGACCTGTACAACATCATTCTGACATCTGATGTGTTGGCAGAAGGTGTCAACCTGCATCGCTCCCACATCATTGTCAACTATGACTCCCCATGGAACGCCTCCCGGCTGATGCAGCGTATCGGACGTGTGAATCGTATCGGTTCTGTGGCTGAGTTTATCTATAACTATATGTTCTATCCCTCACCTCAGGGCAATGAGCAAATCAAACTCTACGAAAATGCGCTTGTCAAGTTGCAGGGCTTCCATTCCGCGTTTGGCGAGGATGTGCAGATCTATTCTAAGGAAGAAATCGTCAAGCAGTTCAAGATGTTCGATAGCAACGTGAAGGACTCGATGGACGAGAAACTGGCTTTGATTCGCGAACTGCGCGAGGTCTATCACAACAACCGCGAACTTTACGACAAGGTGAAGCAGTTGCCACTGAAGAGCCGTGTGGCCCGCAGCACAGGCCAGCATATAGACAAGTCAATCATCTATGTGTCGTCCGACGTGAAGACAGAGTTCTATCTGGCCACCGATAAGACTGTAAAGCCTATCGATTTCTTAGAGGCCATCAAGTATCTGAAGGCCAAACCTGATGAGCAAGCCGCTCCGTTCCTGCCAGACAGCAAGAATTACGACCATGTGAATCGCGCTTTGAGTAAATACACAAAGGAATATGTAGAAGCGGCAGACGATGCTTCCATCAATCGTACTGATCTCGATAACATCTCGAAGACGGCACTTAACTTTTTGCGCCGAATCACGCAAGCAATCTCTGACAACACGACAAAGGTGCAATGTCATATTCTCACCGACTATATTAATAAAGGTATATACACTCAGTTGCCTCGCCGCCTGCGTGACCTCTCCAAGCCATACAAGGGTGACAAAGTGCAAATCAAGACAGACGAAGCCAAACTGAAACAGACTTTGACAGAACTCGTTGATGAGTACCAGACAATGAGCAATGAGATGCAAGAAAAGGCGGTGCCAAAAATCAGCGATCCGCAAATCATTATTTCCGAAACATTTATTTAATAGCATAGCATCATGACCTATAGCAAAGAAAACCTACGACAGATATTTCAGCAGCCGTTCAGTATGAATGAATGGCAACAGATGTTGCAACACTATTTCCATGCGAAGGATTTGAAAAAAGAACCTGAGCCAATCAAGGGTACTACAGAATACGAAAAGGGCTACTACCTTGGTGCCCTTGATACTTCAGACAGCTATCGTATCGGCCTGTTCTATTATCAGATACAGCATGGCAATGTAGCCCGCAAGCGTGTCGGATTGCGCAACCTCGTCAAGTCTTTCATCAATCCTAATTGGGGCGAGTTCGATGCAGCCCTTGTTGTTTTCGATAGTGGTTCTGTCTGGCGTTTGTCTTTTGTCTGCGACATCAAGGGCGAGAACACTGCTGCAAAACGTTTTACTTACGTATTCGGAGAAAGTGACAACTACTATAATACCCCTGTCGGACGTTTCGATGTCTTGCAGCGTAATGGTATTTCGTTTGAGAACATCAAGGATGCCTTCTCAGTGGAGCGTCTGAATAAGGACTTCTTCCATGGATACAAGGAGCGTTATGTGAAGTTCCTCAAACATATTAATGATGACACAAAAGAGAACCGCGACTATGTGAAGAAACTCATGGGCCGTCTGGTATTCCTTCAGTTCTTGCAGAAGAAAGGCTGGATGGGTGTGCCTGTCAATCAACAAGGTTGGAACAGTGGAGATAAATTCTATCTGAATCACTTAATAGAGCGTTATGAAGGTAATGACCGCTTGTTGAGTGATGTTCTTGAACCGCTGTTCTTCAAAACGCTGAATGAACCCCGTGACAATGACCTTGCCGATTCACGGCTTGGTGTGAATATCAAGATTCCATATCTGAATGGTGGACTGTTCGATAAGGACGACTTGGACAAGAAAGACATTGATTTCCCCTACGACTACTTCAAGGAACTCATGGACTTCTTTGCCATGTATAACTTCACCATCGACGAGAACGACCCAGAGGACTCGGAAATCGGCATCGACCCAGAAATGCTTGGCCATATCTTTGAGAACCTATTGGAGGACAATAAAGACAAAGGCGCCTTCTATACACCCAAGGAAATAGTGCAATACATGAGCAAGGAGAGCGTTGTCCAGTATCTGAAAAGCAACACACCTGATGAGTTGCATACCGCTATCGACTCCCTCATTAAGCAAAGAGTAGTAGAACCTATTCTACAAAACAAAGAGAATGCTCGGATGGTCAACAAAGCCCTGGCCGTAGTAAAGGTTTGTGACCCCGCCATTGGCTCTGGCGCATTCCCGATGGGTGTGCTGAATGTCCTGTTCGATTGCCGCCATTTGCTCTATGGCTTTATTGGAAAAAATGAAGACTTCTCATACGCTAAGGTAAAGCGCGACATCATTCAGAACAACATCTATGGCGTAGATATAGAGAAGGGAGCCGTAGATATAGCCCGCCTGCGCTTCTGGTTGGCATTGGTGGTTGACGAAAACGAGCCTCAACCACTACCGAACCTCGATTATAAGATTATGTGTGGTGACTCCTTGCTCCATCGTTTCCCCCTCGATGCCCCATTCCAGAATGTGCTAAAAGACTATAACCAGAAGAATGGCACTCACTACACCTTGGATGACTATCGTCAGTGGGTATATGACTACACGGACATTTCCGACCATGCCCAGAAAGATGATTTCCGCCAAAGGATTGAGGACATTAAACACGCCTTCAAGACCGAACTCAGTGACAAAGAGAAAGGTAAGATTGCCAAAGTTCGTGGAACCATCGAGAACCTGAAGATGGAAGACTTGTTTGGAGGCAAGAAAAAGGAGAATGATAAGAAAATCAAGGCCCTCCAGAAAGAACTCAAAGCATTAGAGCAACAACGTAAAGAAATAGAGTCCAACAAAATATATGACCAAGCCTTTGAATGGCGATTCGAGTTCCCCGCATTGTTGGACGAGGATGGGAACTTTACGGGGTTTGATATTGTTATTGCTAATCCACCCTATGTACCTGTAGGAACTGAAGAGAAGGCTCACTATAAAAAGAATTTCTCTATCATTGAAGGACATGTCGATCTTTACGAATTGTTCATAGAATGTGGAATTCAATTATTGCATTCTAGTGGTGCTCTAGTTTTCATCAATCCGAATACAATTCTGTCAAATTTGTACTCACAAAAATTAAGGAGAAAATTAGTTTATGAGTATGGACTACAAGAAATTGTCAATTTTGGTATGGATGTTTTTGATGCCGTCGTACACACATGTATATTAAGGATGAAAAAAGGTCTGGCAGTCCAAAAGGTAGGGATAAAAAGGAACATCTGTGATGTGTCAGAACTGGTGCTTCCTGTAGATTATGACCTTTCTGTTGGTGAAATAGAAAAGACTCAAAACTTTACATTTGACATTTCTTTCAATGTTTCCGAAAGGGAATTGTTTGCAAAGCTCAATAAATTATCCACATTAGGAGATTATTGTTATCTACGTCAATGTATTAAAACAGGAAACGACAAAGAGTATGTTCGAAAGTCTACGGTGGAACTACCCAATCCTTGGAAGAAAACTCTTCGAGGAAAAGGAATGGAACGTTATTTAATGAAGGAAAACGACATTTACATTAAATATGGAGACTGGTTAGCAAGAAACTGGAAAAACATATCTTTTTATGAATGCTCAAAGATTGCAATAAGAGAGGCTGGTAATAGAATAACTGCATGTTTGGATTTAGAGAACAGATATTTCCTGAGCTCATTATATGCAATTTATCCAAAAACTCCATATAAAGTAGACGATTTGAAACTATTGTTAGCAATTCTAAATTCCACTTTTGCTACATTCTTTGTACAGAAAATAGCTTTTGAATTAACACAAGGAGCCTTCACGAAGATGCGGACAAATCAATTAGCAAGGCTTCCTTTACCAGAGATTCCGTTGGCTTATCAAGAAAGACTTATATCTTTGGTGGAAACGATTATCGAAGGTAAACGTTCTGGAGACGATGTATCTACTGAAGAAATAGAAATCGACCTCCTCGTCTATCACCTCTACGGCCTGACCTATGATGAGGTCCTCATTGTAGACCCAGGAACCCCTATTACACAAGAAGAATACAATAATAACAAATAAAACATTAACAATTATGGAACCTACCGTATTTAATATTGGAGCGTATATATTAATTCCCATTCTCGCAGCTGTTTTAGGCGGTTGGGTTGGTGCTTTCTTTGGCAACAAATACCAAAAAAATAAAGAAGACAACAAAATGGCGGAAGTTCGTGATATCGCCATTAAAGCATTAAACATTATTAGTCATTACAACGGACAATCCTATGTTAAAGCAGAAAACCAATTTAATACGGATTTGACAATTGCAGAGAAAAGAACGATAATAGTATTGTTGCATAAGTTAGGAATTCCTGTTGTAGTTCCAGCCAATGAGTCATTCGATATCCATAGAATCCATTTTGCTGATAGGAATATTGATGAAAAAGAAATAGATGGTATAAAACTACAAATTAACCAGAAACATTGTGACAATTTGTTTTTTATTGATGCTGAAAACTATTTTGGCGCGAATCGTCAATATATAACTGTTAGAGACGTTGGAAAGAGATACGTAAGGGAAGTGCTAGCAAAAAGTCATTATAATAGTGAAACAAAACAAACAAATTACAATCCAGATTGGGCAAAATCTTTTGGATTAGGTGAGTTTTTGTCTTTACGTTATCTGCATGAACAGGCTTGTTTTGATATACTTTATGATCAAAATGGTAATGCAATCCCAGAAAAGATAGAACAGATATTACATGAGATTGATATGGGGTTATGGGATAATTATCTCTTTGGAAACTATGAAATGTATAAGAATGCCAAATCACAGATAGAAATGGCAAATGCATTTCAAAATGTATTTATACATCAGCAACAAATGAATACGTCAAACAAATAAATAATAAAGTAAAAAATAACTAAATAACATAGACATATGAGATTACAACATTTTATTGGAAAAGATGTCAGAGGGTATATGAACTTTGACATTAACTTTAGAGAAAGTGTAACTTTCTTAATTGGAATTAACGGATCGGGTAAAACAACAGTGTTGAAGTTGCTATCTGGTATGTTAGAGCCATCTTATAGAATATTAAACAATATAGAATTCTCTGAACTAAGTCTGTTTTGTGAGATGGAAGATGGACAATTGAGACGGATTATTTGTAAAAAAGATAAAAAACAAATATATCTGAGTTATAATGATGACAGAGGAAATGTTGTAAATGAAGACATTTTTGAAACATCAGAAATGTTTCAAGCGATGGAAGAACAAAGTGAATTTGCACGTGAAGAATATGTGAAGAATCTGGGCTTATTTGAAAATAGTGAAGTTGTTAAACAGATAAAGTCAATACAAACACCTTTGTTCTTAGGCATAAATCGTCGTGTAATTGAAATGAGTACAAGAGGGGCTATACCCATGAGAGAAGTACAAATGCATAGACGAAGAAGAATGATAGATGATGTCGTTGATCGGGCTTTGCTTGATATTCAAAATATGGTTTTCGATTATGTAAGACAGAATGCGAAAAGACAAAGCATATTTGCCGATAACTTTAGGAAAAAAGTTGTACATGATTCTTTCAAATTTTATAATGAAGTCCCTCTTATAAATAGTAATTTCGATGAAGAATTATTATTATTAGGTCAGAAACGTGATAGTTTAAAAATAGCTATCCAAGAACTGGGATTAGATGACTTATCTGATGAGTTGGACGATGTTTTTAATAAATTAGAGGCTTTGTTAAAACAACTTATAGAACAATCAAAGAAAGAACCTAACCAAGAGTATTATAGCACTCTATTCAAATGGATGGTTAATAGTTCTCAACTCGAAAAAATTGATGTGATAACTTCATATGGAAATGAGTATCTTGATAATTTGAGGAAATTGCGTGAGCCAATAATAAGATTTCAAAATGGTGTAAATATGTTTTTTAAAGAGGGGAAAAAAGAATTAATTGTAGATGGACAAGGAGAAATTAAAATTAAGATATCCCCTAAAAGGATAAATAATATATATGAATTATCTTCTGGAGAAAAGCAATTAATAATAATGTTAGCTCATTTGGCATTGAACAAAAATTCCAAGAATAACAACTCTATTTTCTTTATTGATGAGCCAGAATTGTCTTTGCATATTAGTTGGCAGGAAATATTTGTAGATGCGTTATTAAGCGCTAGTCCAACTACTCAATTTATTATAGCAACACACGCTCCTGCTATTTTGGCAAAACCTGAGAGAAAAGAATTGTGTGAGGATTTATCTAAATAGAAATATGGCTTTAGAATTTTCAACAGAAGTACGACAAGCAGCAACTGTCTTCACTGAATATAGGAATTCTATAGACATCTATACAGAAGACTGCAATAAAGATAAGGAGTTTTATAGAAAACTTCTCAAAAGGCTATTAGCTGATACGAACATTGAAATTAATGATATATATCCATTAGGCTGCAGGCGGATTGTTATAGAAAAATGCAAGAATGACGCAGATACCCGACGTAAGAAATTGTATATAGTTGATGGGGATATTTATTTACAATATAAAAAGAAAGAGAATATTGAACATCTGTTCGTTTTAGATGCCTATTGCATAGAAAATTTTATGATTTGTGAAGATGCGATTTGTAATGTTGCATACATATTTCATGCACGGGATTCGTATGAAAACATTAAAAACGTATTAAATATCTCGCACACGCTCAGTGAAATAGCCAAACCACTAATTAATTTGTTCTTTTATTACTCTATTCAAATGGAGTGTATTAGTCAGTTTAATTTGATGCATATAGACTCGTATATGGATATGTCAACAAAACAGATAGATAGTAATAAAATTGAAACAAGAATAAGAGAAATTCGAAATGGCTTGATTAATTATGGAATTACGGAAGAAAGAATTGATGACATGTTAAATAAACGGAAGTTACAATTCCCATATACGCAAGATACTTTACTGAGAATAGTATCTGGAAAGGATTTCATTATTCCATACTTTAGATATCATATTGAAAAGAAACTAAATTGTCCTCTAAGATTACCAAAAGAAACGTGGAAATTTAATTTGGTCGATAACTGCGATATCGCCAGATTGGATTCATTAAAGCAGGCTATAGTCTCTGCATGATTTCAAGATACTACTTAACTCTCCAGAGGTAGTGGATAACTCGAAAAGAGGTAGAGAATAAATGACGATAGAATTCATTGACAACAGAAATAGGTTCTTCGAAGATGTGAAAGCATTAGGAAGAAAGAACTCTGCCACATTGGGCTTTATGCCCGAAGGTGGCTTTGAGGATCATGCAAGGAATAAATGTATCATTATCGCGCATGATGGTAAGACCTTGGCTGGCTATTTGATGTTTCGTGTTGTTTCTCGCTTTTCTCGGATTAGTATTGTTCATTTGTGTGTAAGTGAAGAGTACAGAGGAAAGGGCATTTCAACTGGTTTATTGAATGCTCTCAAAAGCAAATACGAAAAAGTGTATAGAGGTATATCGCTTAGTTGCAGGACTGATTTTGATTTTGCGTCTTCTGTATGGAGAAATTTCGGATTCGTTCCCCGTGAAAAAATCAGGAGTAGAAGTTATGAAGTGAATTATCTGAATAGATGGTGGTACGACTTTAATCAGCCAGACTTATTCTCAGTAGCTTTGACTTCTAAGGTGAAGGCTTTGCTGGATATGAATATTATTGTTAAACTGCGAGAGGCAGAAAATGCAGATTATGTAAGTCCGCAAGAAGATCCGCGTGGTCTATTGGCGGACTGGTTGATAGACGAAGCTGAATTGTGCATTGCTCCAGAGGCATATAATGAAATAGACAGAGACGAGAATCTGCAACGTGCAGCAAAGACACGGGCCCTTGTATCTTCTTTTACTCAGATTCATGTTGATGTGGAGAAACAAAAGGAAGTCGTAAAAGAGTTGGAGCAGATAATCAAAGGGAAATCAGATAACGATATATCTGACAGGAAACAAATTGCATCATGTATTGTTTCTCAAACACCTTATTTTATAACTTACGATGAGGGACTGATTAATAAAAGGGATATCATAGAAAAGCAATACTCATTACAAATATACAATCCTCAAGAGTTCATTATGCAGATTGATCAACTTCTGCATGGAGAAGAGTATCTCCCCAATCAGTTGATAGGTATTGCTTCTGATTCTGTCTCTAAATTAAGTCCACAGGAACTATCTATGTGTGTTAATAGATTTTGGATGCAAAAAGACGGTGAGGACAAACAAACTATTAGTGCATTAGTATCAGAACTGATAAACAAAAGCGAAGGAATACTATATGTTCTAAAACGACATGGTGATGCCATTGCATTTTATGGGATAACTGAAAAGGATGATTCGACAGATATAGAATTATTGCGTATCTGTGACAAAGATATTTGCAACGCTCTGTTCTTCCAAATTATTTCTGAGATTATGAAAAGGATTCTTAAAGGTGAGAAGAAAAGAATCGTTTTCAGAGAGAAATATATAACAGATAATCAGAAGGATATCTTAGACAAATTTGGATTCGTACTGCAGAATAATATATATATTAAGTATGTATATAACATTATCGTTGCCAAAGAAGAAGTATCAAATATAATCCATCAGTCATATCCGTCAATATCTGTTGAAAATAACGACAGATTACTTTTGGCAGTTGAAAGGAAGTTATTCCCATTAAAGATAAAAGGATTGAATATTCCTACATACATTGTACCAATAATGCCGTATTGGGCTGGACAGTTGTTTGATTTGGCTATTGCTGGCGAAGATTTATTTGGTGCTAATCCAGAAAAACTGTGGAGTTTTGAGAATGTCTATTATCGTCACACGAAGCCTATTACGGAAAAGTATCCAGCTCGGATATTATGGTATGTAAGTGGAAAAGACGTACGTTATTCTCACGCAAAGTCGATTGTAGCTTCTTCATATCTTACAGAAGTGATGACAGGAAAGCCCAAAGATCTTTTTCATGTAAACAGGCGATATGGCATTTATGAATGGAAAGACATTTACAAATTATGTGGTAGTGATATAAATACAGATATTAGGGCATTAAAGTTCTGCCATACAGAGGTCTTTGAATATCCTATTTCATTTGCTAAAATTCAAGAAATCTTTATCGCTAACGGACGCAAAAGAAATACTTTTGCTTCTCCAGTTGAGATAAACGACACTATATATTTTCAACTTTATCAATTAGGGAGATGGAAAGAACAAAAATAAAACGTAAATACCTGTTTATTGCAGTTAAGCCAGAATACGCAAACAAACTTATTTCTGGCAAAAAGGACATTGAACTAAGAAAGATGAAGCCTAATGTCCAGCCAGGGGATTATGTCATCATATATGCATCTGCACCAGTTAAGGCGGTACTTGGCTTTGGAAAGGTAAAGACAATAATAGAATGTACCCCTAAGTGTTTATGGGAAAGCTACTCAAATCGTTTGGGTATTAATGAACAGAGCTATTTATCTTATTATGATGGCTATCACAAAGCTATTGGCATAGAATTTGATATGATTAAATCTGTAATGCCGATTGGATTGGAAGAATTGAGGAGAGTTGATCCCAATTTCCAACCTCCGCAAATATATAGATATGTAACAAACGAAGATATTGTTACTGTATTGTCAAAAAGGATTAAATAAAGAGGTATAATATGGAGCAGATAAATGACAGCAGAATAGAGCAATGTCTAAATGACATTCAAAAATACGAAAAGTGGGGAAATCTGCTTGCAGGACAAAGTTGTGGAATCACGGGGACAGGTACATGATTCATCAACACAAATATAGATTTCCCAAATAATTGATTACTTTTGCAAACAAAAACGAGATTGAAGATATGGCAAACGAAATAGAGAAAAGGAATGAGGCTTTCCTGATCTATCAGGATGAAAACGGAATTGCTCGAGTCAATGTAAGATTCGAGGGCGAGGATGTGTGGCTACTTCAGGAGCAAATCATGGAACTGTTTGATGCTTCTCGACAGGACGTGAGCTACCATATTAATCAGATTTATGCAGAAAACGAGCAGGACCCAGAACGAACTCGCAAAAATTTTTTGATAGTTCGACAAGAGGGTAAAAGAAGTGTGAAGCGAAACATGTACCACTACAACCTTGACATGATCATCGCTGTGGGCTATCGTGTGAAGTCACAGGTGGCTACTCGCTTCCGTCAGTGGGCTACCCAACATCTGCGTGAATTTATCCAAAAAGGGTTTACGCTGGATGATGACAGGCTGAAAGGGAAAGGCAATAGGTATTTCCGTGAGTTGCTGCAACGCATTAGGGACATCCGCAGTAGCGAGCGCAACCTGTATCAGCAGGTGACAGACATCTTCATTACAAGCATCGACTACGATCCCAACGCCAATCTCACCCGAAAGTTCTTTGCTACAGTTCAGAACAAACTGCACTATGCTGCCCATCAGCATACGGCGGCAGAGGTGATATATGAGCGTGTGGATGCAGAGAAGCCGATGGTGGGCATGACAAATTTTAAGGGTGATTATATCACCAAGGAGGATGTGCAGATTGCGAAGAACTATCTGACGGCAGAAGAACTGACGTACTTGAATCTGTTGGTATCACAGTATTTGGACTTTGCTGAAATTCAGGCTTTGCAGCAGATTCCTATGAGGATGGCGGAATGGATTGAGAAACTGGATAGTCTGATGACGCTCTCTGGCAGACAATTGCTGGTGGGCAAGGGAACTATCAGTCACGAAGAGGCGAAAAAGAAGGCAATTGCTGAGTTTGAGAAGTATCGTAAGTTGGAGATGTTGCAGTATGAGAGTGACTATGACAGGGCCATCAGAGAACTGATACAGAAAGAGAATAGCCTGCCAAAGAATGAGGGATGATAATAAAACAAATAATATGGCAAACGAGGGAACATGGTGAATAACCGTCAGAAGGTTAGCGTGAACATTCTGACTAATAACATGGTATATGAGCAGGAGGTTGAAGGCAAACAAATTGTTGTGATTGAAGTCCCTCGGGCTGATCGTACCATTCGACCAGTTTATATAGGACAAGACCCGATGCGTGGGACTTATGTCTGATATGGCGAAGGCGACCATCTGTGCAATCGTGACCAAGTGGCGGCACTTCTGATGCACGAAATGCTACCATCATGAAGATGTTTGGCCTGCTTGACTTCGGAGAACGGGCTGGCAGTGGCATCCCTGATCTATTTGATATCTGTAACACGGAACTCGGTACACAGCCAGATTACGATGTCACCTACGCTCCAGCCCGCACAACATTGACTATAAACACTTGTAAAATGGCACACACAGAACGGACGATAAAAGCGGACGATAAGGTGGTAATGGACGATAATGACAAGTCGGACGATAAGCGGACGATAAAAGCGGACGATAAGCGGACGATAATCATTGAGTACATCCATAGGAATGGTGAAGCAAAAACAGAAGATCTTGTGAAACTTTTAAGTTCCAGCACAACAAGAATAAAGATGCTTCTTTATCAACTGGTGGATGAGGGCATACTTGTCTCATGTGGAGGAAATAGAAATCGAACTTACAAACTGAAAGAATAGAAAGAATCGTAGCCAGATCCCATATTTGAGTTCAATACAAAAAAATATTTCTCCAAGAGAATATTTTGGAAATTGGAAATAAATGCGTACCATTGCACCCGACGATGAGTCATGAAACAGGCGGTGGTTCTGAGTCGGGTGCTCTTTCAGACACTTTATAGCAGAACATTGAATTGAGAACAGTCTCTATATCGTAACCCCGAAATTTCTCAATCCTCTGCATCGCCTTTATATAAAGGAATCCTGCAATTTCTTCCAAAGTTACGAAAAAACACGGATTATAAGGATTATAAGGAGTTTTTTTAAGAAAAAACACTAAAAAAACCATAAAATCCATATAAACCGTGTATAAAATGAGTACCTTTGCACATATGTTCGCATTTAGCATACTGTGTTCTGCACTCATTTTGCAGTCACCCACACTAAACGACACTATCCGCACGGAGCAGATAGAGGAAGTTGTCGTGACCTCGAACTCCGCCCGGCAACGTGTCCAGAATGTGCAGGCAGGCGCCGAACAACTGCAACTGAAGGACCTGACGGCAGCCCCCTCGCTCTTTGGTGAGAACGATGTGATGCGTGCCATCCAACTCTTGCCTGGTGTCAAGTCGGAGAGCGATGCATCCAGTAGTTTTCAGGTCAGAGGCGGTACTGCAGCACAGAACCTGATACTCTACGACAATGCGCCCGTCTATAACGTAGGACATCTGGCGGGTCTCTTCTCGGCTTTCAACGATGATGCCCTCGGCAGTGCCACACTTTACAAAGGTCTGTTACCAGCCCAGTATGGCGGTGCCTCATCGGCCGTGCTCGACCTGACGGGGCGCACTGGTAACAAACAGGACTGGCACGGAGGAGCCTCCATCGGCCTGCTCTCGGCAAAGGGCACGATAGAAGGACCTATCGTCAAGGACAAGGCCTCCTTTCTGGTCACAGCCCGTCGCACGTATATGGATGCCTTCCTCAAACTGACGGATGATTTCAAGAACAACACCCTCTATTTCTATGACATCAATGCGAAGTTGGACTGGACCATCAGTCAGCACGACCAACTCTTCCTCTCATTCTTCACAGGCTATGACCGTACGGCATTGGAGGACATGATCGACATCCGTTGGAGCAACCTGGCGAGCAGTCTGAAATGGCTTCACCATTTCGGCGGCAACTCATACGCCCAGACCACCTTATTATATAGTGGTTACCTGACTGACAACGGTATCGATATCTTTGGCATGAATATCTGGTTTAACGGACACATCCGGCAAGGAAGTCTCCGGCAGGACTTTCATCTAGACCTTGGCAAGCATCAGTTGGATGCAGGCTTGTCGTCGGCACTGTTGAATGTGAAGTCGGCAGAATGGCAGTTTGTCAGCAAACATGTGAAAGAACAGCGACGTGCCTGGGAGAACGCCTGTTGGTTGAACGGCATCTTCCACCTCTCAGACCGTCTGACAGCCTCGGCCGGACTGCGGGCAGTCACCTTCTCTCCTCTCGGCGGTTCCCTCTATTATGATATTGAGGAGAATGGCGACATCGGCTGGTACTACAACTACAACAAAAACCAGATCGTGAAGACCCACTTCACCCTCGAACCCCGTGCCAGCCTTAATTATCAATTCTCCATTCTCAATTCTCCATTCTCCATTAAACTTGCCTACGCCCGTACCTCACAGAACATCCATGCCCTTCGCAACCAGAACACCTCTACCCCCTTCGACAGATACACACTGAGCAGTAATATTGTCAAGCCTGAGATTGCCGATCAGGTCAGTCTCGGTATCTTTGCCGCCACCCCCGACCAGGCCTACGATGTCTCCCTTGAAGGTTACTATCGGAAAGTAGACCATGTACTGGACTATCGCGACGGTAAGAGTTTCAGCAGTGAGATCGAGATAGAACGTCTGATCCTGCCCGGCGAGGGGAAAGGCTACGGTGCCGAACTCGCCATCCGCAAGAACACGGGTAAACTGACGGGATGGCTTGCCTATACCCTCTCCTGGTCAAAAACCCGTATCCCGGGTGTCAACGGCGGCAGATGGTACGACGCCAACAATGACCGTCGCCACGATATCAGCATCGTGGGCATGTATCAGTTGAGCAAGCGATGGACCCTCAACGGTGCCTGGGTATTTAATACCGGTCAGGCCTTCACGGCGCCCAGTGGCAAATACCAGATAGAGGACAACTGGATATACTACTATGCAGAGCGTAACGGTTACCGTGCGCCTGACTATCACCGTCTCGACGTGAGTGCGGTCTGGTCGAAGCGATACCGTCGTTCCACGCATGAGTGGGTATTCAGCATCTATAATCTCTACAACCGTTACAACCCGTACCTCATCAATTTCGAGGACAGCGAGAACGGTGCCCGAACCAAGGCAGTGCAGTATTCACTCTTTGGCATCGTGCCGTCTGTCGCATTTAACATCAAGTTCTGACCTATGAAGTATTCTCTTTCCTCTTTCCTCCTTCCACTTTCCACTCTCCTTCTCGTCTCCTGCAAGAAGGAGATCGATCTCGACTACCATCAGGTAGACCCGATTTATGTCGTGGAGGCCTCCATCTCAAACAACGGTACAGAGGTGCGTGTCAGCAGGACGAATGCAATGGACGACAACAACGGTATCAGCGACATAAACAATGCTACGGTGACCCTCTCTGCCGACAACGGACAACAGTGGGACATTCCCTTTAGCCGTAATGGTTTCTATCGTTCCTCTACACTACGGGGCGAGGCAGGTACCACTTATACCATCAACGTGGAACTTAACGGACATCACTACGCCTCCACCTCCACCATGCAACGGACACCGACATTCAACAAATTCCGTTTTGTCTGGATGAAGGCAGCCTCAGAACGGATTCTGTTCGGTGACCTGCGGCTACAGGATATCCCCAACGAAGACAGTTGGTACTTCATGCACATCTACCGCAACGGCATCGGTTACCGTTGGGCGGTGATGCGCGACGACCAGAATCCCAACAAGGAACTGCAACAACTCTTCACGTTCTTCCGCGAGGGCAGCAACGACAGTGATGTACTACAGGAAGGCGACCGCCTGTATATTGAGATCCGTGCCATCGACCAACGGGCCTACGACTATCTCTACTCCATGCAGATCATGGACAATACGGGTACCAACCCCATTCCAAATTTCTCAGGGGGATGCTTAGGCTATTTCTCAGCCTATCACCAGATCACCTACGACTGTATTTATCACTTGGCAGACGTGGAAGAGGATGAATAAGTGGAAAGAGAATACTATGGAGTGGACTTTCGGAGGATGAGGGTTACGGTGACGTTGTAATCCTCGTTTTCGTAACGTAGGGTCATCATATCGTCGGTGAAGGAGAGTACCTGTGCAAGAATCTTCTGTTTTTTTCCTGTCCCATCCACAAACTCCAGTCTCAGGTTACTGTTGTCACAACGGTATTGTCCTTCATAAAGCACATCACCAGCATCGTCATAGACAAGGAAGGACCCGTCACGAACCATGCCATTGTATTTCCCGTCGGACATGAATACAAACGTGTCGTAGGCGAAGTTTTCCGGTTCGATGTCCGTATCACCCTCGATGATGACATCTCCCTCACCCCAGCCCCGTTGCCAGGTACCTACAATCAGTTCTCCCAGACGTCGACCGTCATCGTCGCCACCTCCGCAGGAGAAAAAGAGGAAAGAGGAAAGAGGAAAGAGGAAAGAGAATAGTGGAAAAAGGAAAGATAAATGAGAAGACCTTATTTCTTTCAGATAATTAATTATCTCGCGCATGAACATTTCTCTTTCCACTTTCCTCTTTCCACTTTCCACAAATTACTTCACGTTTCCTACCTTAACGAGGTACTCTGCAATCTGCACCGCATTCAGGGCGGCACCCTTACGAATCTGGTCACCAGAGAGCCAGAACGTCAGACCGTTCTCGTCGCTCAGGTCCTTACGGATACGACCCACATAGACATCATCCTTACCGGCTGTCTCCAAAGGCATCGGATAGGTAAGCGTGGCAGGATCATCCTTCAACGTACAACCAGGTGCGGCGGCGATGGCCTTCTGGGCCTCCTCGACGCTGATGGGACGCTCGGTCTCAATCCAGACAGACTCTGAATGGGAACGCAGAGAAGAGACACGGACACACATGGCCGAACACTTGGCATCCGTATGCATGATCTTACGCGTCTCGTTGAACATCTTCATCTCCTCCTTCGTATAACCATTGGGCTGGAACACGTCGATCTGCGGAATCACGTTGTAAGCCAACTGATGGGCGAACTTCTTGATGGTCTTCACCTCGCCTTCTTCCACCATCTCCTTGTACTGCTGCTGCAACTCAGCCATCGCAGCGGCACCGGCACCAGAAGCACTCTGATAAGAAGCCACGTGGATGCGCTTGATATGCGAGATGTTCTCCAGCGGCTGCAGCACCACCACCATCATGATCGTCGTGCAGTTGGGGTTGGCGATGATACCACGGGGACGGTTCAGGGCATCCTCGGCATTGCACTCAGGCACCACCAAGGGCACATCATCGTCCATACGGAAAGCACTGGAATTGTCAATCATCACCGCACCGTATTTCGTAATCGTCTCGGCAAACTCCTTCGACGTACCGGCACCGGCACTGGTAAAGGCGATGTCCACATCCTTGAAGTCATCGTTGTGCTGCAACAGTTTGACTTCAATCTCCTTACCCTTGAACGTGTATTTCCTACCTGCGCTGCGCTCAGAACCAAACAACACCAGTTCATCCATCGGGAAATTCCTCTCGGCGAGAATACGCAGAAACTCCTGTCCTACGGCCCCACTCGCACCCACAATTGCTACTTTCATAAGCCTAATTCCTTTTATTTGTTACAATTTGGCTGCAAAGGTACAAAAAAACACGGATTATAAAGATTATAAGGCGTTTTTTTAAGAAAAAACACTAAAAAATCCATACAATCCATATAATCCGTGTTTAAAAATTCGTAACTTTGCACTCGAAATGAGACTGATGGCAGCATATCTCCCGATTACAGACCCTACGTTGATATTCTTCGTGGTGCTACTCATCATTCTCTTTGCGCCAATCGTCATGAGCAAACTGCGTATCCCGCACATCATCGGCATGGTGCTGGCAGGTGTCGCTGTGGGGCATTACGGTTTCAATATCCTAGAGCGTGACATGTCGTTCGAGATCCTCGGCAGCGTGGGACTCTACTATATCATGTTCCTCGCCGGACTGGAGATGGATATGGAAAGTCTGAAAAAGAACTCCAACAAGTTTCTGATCTTCGGACTGCTTACCTGTTTCGTGCCACTCATCATGACTTACATCATGGCTCGGACGATGCTGCACTATTCGGGCAGTGCCGCCTTCCTTTTGGGCTGTATCATGGCCTCGAACACGCTGATTGCCTACCCCATCATAGGGCGATACGGCCTACAGCGCCATTCCTCGGTACAACTCTCTGTCGGTTCGTCGATGATCTCACTCTTCCTGGCCCTGGTGATGATTGCCGCCCTGTCGGCCTCGTTCAGTGCCGATGAGTCCTCCCGTCTCTCGCCGCTCACCTCCCAACTGTTCTTCTTCCTGAAACTCATCGTCTTCATCACCGGCTCCATCTGGCTCATTCCCAGACTGGCGCGTTATTTCCTGCGTCGTTACAGCGATGCCGTGATGCAGTTTATCTTCGTGCTGGCCGTGATGTTCCTATCGGCAGCCCTCTCCAACCTCATCGAACTGGAAGGCATCTTCGGCGCGTTTCTGGCGGGACTTATATTAAATAGGTATATCCCGAAGGTCTCCCCCCTGATGAACCGCATCGAGTTCATTGGTAATGCGATATTCATTCCCTACTTCCTGATTGGCGTGGGCATGCTCATCAACGTGCGCACCCTCTTCACTGGTGCTGAGGTGCTATGGATAGTCTTCCTCATTGCCTTCTTCGGCACCTTCGGCAAGGCGGTGGCTGCCTATATCTCCAGTCTGGTGTTCCGTCTGCCCAAGCGCGACGGTAATATGATGTTCGGACTGACCTCCGCCCACGCTGCCGGTGCCATCGCCATGGTGATGGTGGGCATGCGACTCGAAGTGGCTCCCGGCATCTACCTGGTCGATGACCACATGCTCAACGGTGTCGTGATGATGATTCTGGTTACCTGTATCATCTCCACCCTGATGACGGAGCATGCTTCCCAACAGATTATCATCCACGAGAAGAATCACTTGCAGGCTGAGGATCCGAAAGCCGACGATGAGAAGATCCTGCTCTGTGTGAAATATCCCGATATTGCCCCGCAACTGCTCAGTCTGGCCCTGTTGATACGCAACCAGAAACTCAACCGTGAACTGGTGGGTCTGAACGTGGTCTATGACGACCAGCACGCCTCGGCAGGACGCAAGCAGGGACTCCAACTGTTGGAGAGCCTGCAGCAGCGGGCTTCATCGACAGAAGTACAGATGCAGACACAGGTACGCTTGGCCTCCAACATCGCCAACGGCATCAAGCACGCCTTCCGTGAGTTTGCCTGTTCGGAAATTGTGATGGGCATGCATGTCCACACCGATATCAGTCCAAAATTCTGGGGCGAGTTCATCCAGAGCCTCTACAACGGCCTGAACCGCCAGATTATCCTCACCCGTTTCATCCAGCCGCTCAACACCCTGCGCCGCATTCAGGTGTGTGTACCGTCAAGAGCGGAGTTTGAACCCGGCTTCCACCGGTGGTTGGAGCGTCTCAGTAGACTGGCCGGACAGTTGGACTGCCGCATCCAGTTCCACGGTCGCCAGGAGTCGTTGGTACTCATTGCCGAATACATCAACAACCGCCACCCTAACGTCCGCGCTGAATACACCCAGATGGGGCACTGGAAAGAACTGCCCCAACTCGCTACCAGCATCGCCGACGACCATCTCTTCGTGGTCATCACGGCCCGTAAGGGTACTATCTCCTACAAGAATGCCATCGAGCGTCTGCCCGATGAACTCCAGAAATACTACTCCGGCAAGAACCTCATGATTATCTTCCCCGACCAGTATGGCCACCAGAAGGAAGACCGTATGAGTTTCACCGAGGCCCAGCACCATGAGGAGAAGAGTATCTATGATACAATCCTGCGCTGGTTGGACAAGAAAATTAGAAATTAGAAATAAGGAAAAAGGAATTATGATTACCATTAGTAATATAACGAAAAGTTTCGGAACATTACAGGTGCTGAAAGGCATCGATCTCCACATCGACCGGGGCGAGGTCGTGAGTATCGTCGGTCCATCAGGCGCCGGCAAGACCACCCTGTTGCAGATCATCGGCACGCTCGACCGTCCCGACACCGGTACAGTATGTGTCGACGGCATCGATACGACCACACTTTCATCGAAAAAGTTGAGCGACTTCCGCAACCAACACCTCGGTTTTGTGTTCCAGTTCCACCAACTCCTGCCGGAGTTTACGGCGATTGAGAATATCATGATTCCCGCCTATATCGCAGGACTCTCGCGGAAACGTGCCAAACAGCGCGCCCAGGAACTGCTCGACTTCATGGGACTGGCTGACCGTGCCACCCACAAACCCAACGAACTCTCCGGCGGTGAAAAACAACGTGTCGCCGTGGCCCGCGCCCTCGTCAACAGTCCCGCCGTCATTCTGGCTGATGAGCCCTCCGGCTCCCTCGATTCCAAGAACAAGGCCGAACTCCACCAACTCTTCTTCGATCTGCGCGACCAGTTCGGCCAGACCTTCGTTATCGTCACCCACGACGAGGCCCTCGCCCAGATCACTGACCGCACCATCCACCTCCGCGATGGTCTGATAGAATTACCAGAAAACAATATTCAACTTTAATTGAGGGTACAATAATCACATCGCCGGGCTTTGAAACCAAAGTCCGGCTTTTTTATACCCCTACCACTTCTTTTTCTGTAACTCCGCGCAGGAGAAACTATGCCCTTTTAATGGGGTAATACATATATTTGAGAGAAAGAAAAAGAAGTACAACAACTTAATTTTTATTATTAATTTAATTTTTTTAATCGTATGAAAAAAAGAATTTTTGGTATGCTGCTGATGGGAGCAATGGTAGTTGCTTCTATGAGTACGTTTACGTCTTGTAAGGATTACGATGATGACATCAAGGACCTCCGCGCTCTGATCCAGAAGAATGCTGATGCCGTTGCCGCTATTCAGAACAAGGTAAACGATGGTACTGCAGTCTCGACTGTAACTCCGACCGCTGAAGGTGGGGTTACTGTCACTTTGTCTAACGGTACACAGTACACTGTGAAGGCCGGTGCCGACGGTAAGGACGGTAAAGACGGTAAAGACGGTAAGGACGGTAAGGACGGTAAGGACGGCATTGACGGCAAGGATGGTAAAGACGGTACAGTCTGGTCTATCGGCGATGACGGTTACTGGTATCTTAATGGTGAAAAGACCGATTACAACGCTATCGGCAAGGACGGCAAGGACGGTAAGAATGGCAAGAACGGTACCGACGGTAAGAACGGCACCAATGGCAAGGACGGCCAGAACGGCCAAGATGGTAAGGACGGTGCAGACGGCATCTACTATGTTCCTGGAACAGAAGGTGACGAGGCCGGTTTCTGGGTGAAGGTTGATCCCAACACCAATCCTGCTACACGCACCATCACCACACAGAAGTGGCTTGCTGAAGGTGCAGGTGTTGTTACTGCAGTATATGACGAGAAGGCTGGTTACCTCTATCTCTACAATGTGGAGGGTGGTACTGGTAAGGACAAGCAGTTTGTAATTACCCTGTGGTCACACCTGCAGAGCCTCGTCTTCGAGCCAGACTTCTATTTCGACGGTATCGAGGCTTTCGAGTTCTCTACTTACAAGTATAACAAACTTACTGTAAATGCTGTGTCTGCTGATGTGGAATACAATTATGCTGCTACAGGTGGTATCTCTTCTGTTAAGAAGCAGTATAACACCGATGCTCCGACGGCTGCTGCCGCTCTGACAACCGTTGCTCCTGACCTGCAGGCTACCTATCATCTGAATCCTGCCAATGCAAAGGTTTCTGACAAGGCTGACGACTATAAGTTCATTGCTTACAATAAGTGGGCTACTCGTTCTACCAACAGAGATATCTCAAGCGTGTTTACAGTCAACAAGGTTGACCTTGGCACAAAAGGCAAGGTGACGGTTCACGCTCGTTACAATGCCGATGCCATCAAGGGCTGGAAGGCTGCTTGGGGTGAGGTCATTAAGACCGGTGTCGGTGCTAAGGATACTGTAAGTGTTGTGGCTCTCCAGCACATCCAGAAGGACTCTATTGTGACTTCAGACTATGCTGCTGTTATGACAAGCACTTGGACAAATCTTGAGTTGAACAACCCTGTGTATGAGGCTGGCGCAAATCCGGCTGCTTTGGCTGGTGCAAAAATCCACTTGAAGGCTACACCGGCAGCAACTGCTCCTGTTACTCCTTCACACCTCTATAAGACTGCCGCTGCTGCCATTGCTGCTGCTGCTACTGTTGAGGTGGCTTGGAACAAGACCCTTGACCTCCGTACTGTTGTTAATACCCACCGTTCAAAGGATAATGGTGCTACTTGCAAGCAGTGGGATGCAGACGCTACATCTGGTACTGTCGAGAAGGATGGCTTCGCTTATTCTTTCCAACTCGTTGGTTATACCAAGGGTGCCAACTTTACTTCTCAGAGTGCTCATGCAGCCATCAATCCTGAGGATGGCTATACCTTCCGTCCACAGTTGACCGTCGATGGTAAGCAGGCTCCTTATGGTTCTGAACAGAATCAGGCTTGTATTGATAAGGAACCTGTCGTTCGTGTATTGCTGACCGATACCAATAATGGCAATATCGCTGCTGTTGGTTACTTCAAGATTAAGATTGTTGCTGCTGGTGCTGCTCCTCAGAAGGCAGACGGAATTGAAATCGATCCTGTTACAAAGCCTGATTACACGATTGCTTGTGGTGATGCAAATACAACGCTTGTTAAGTTGGCATGGCATGACATAGAAGAGTTGATTATTGCCAAACTTCAGGTTTCCAAGGCAACCTTCGAGGCTAACTATACGCTCGATGGTGGTACGGCTGATGCTAACCAGTTCACGGAGAATACAACGACTGCAACTGCTGTAACTGTTGCTAACAAGAACGGTGTGGTTTCACAGACGACAGTTGACGTTGCTGGAACACAGACTGAGGTTCTCCAGTGGGTTCTCAACAACCAGCGCATGTACGCACTCTTCAAGGCTGGTAAGACTGAAATCAGCACCTACGTACGTTACACTCGTGTCGCTGGTTCTGGTCCTCAGTACTTCTATGTGAAGTTCACTTGGAAGCCTGGAAAGATTAATATCACTCCAGAGCCTGAGTTCACAACTGCCAACAAGATTAACGGTTACTGGTATGCTGACAACGATGCTACTGCAGGAAGTGGCTACGAGAATATCCATGGTAACGTTGAGGTTATCGGAACCACTAACGATGTGCTGACTATCCCGACTTCAAATGCCAACTATGCTCCTACTTATACATCTACCGCTGCTGCTGATGATGAGTATGTATTTGATATCCGTAATACAATCGTTAAGAATACGCTGAACAATGCTGCCGTGATGGTTGCTCCATACACAACACTGGCATTCACTGCTGGATTCCCGCGTATTGAGTTCCTGGATGGTCACGGACTGTATGCTTATCAGGGAACAAGAACCGATGCAACCCGTTATACTGATGCCAACTACGGTTATGAACTGTATGCAAAGAGGACTAAGGGTACCGTTAATCTCGGAACTGCTGCTGCTCCTGTATATGCTTATACCTATACAGACCTGATTGCAAGTATGGATCCTCTGACAGGTGTTGTCCGTTACAACGATGGCGTTAAGGCTAAGCAACTCTTGAATGCTTATGGTCATAAGGAACTCGACAAGACTGTCACTGCAAAGGTTGGTGTGTTCGCAGACTACTGTACAATCGGTGCCAAGGATGTAAAGAACTATTCATTTGACATCAAGTTCCTCCGTCCTGTTGACATTAACGAGGGTTCTGCAAACTTCGAGGATGCTGAGACACTCGGTTCTAACTCTGCTGTTAAGTTCCAGTTTGTTGACTGGCGTGACCACGACTTCGTTGATGCCGCTGACAAGAACAAGCGTAAGGGTCAGAACTACTTCAACTACTACGGCCAGAATATTGGCGGTATAAAGATTAAGGTTGACGTTCCCAATGCTGAGACAGACTTGAATGGTGCTCGCACGAAGTTGAGCAATATCACAAGTAAACTGCAATTCTCTTACATTGCAGCCGATGGTACTGTGCAGGCCGATGCTACGTTCTCTAATGCCGCAGCCATTACTTCATCAGTAAATGCAACCACAGGTGTTGTTACCACGAACTTCGGTTCAATCCACTATGAGAACAATGGTGTGACCGTTGGTACATTCACCGTTTGGTTCCCGGTTGAGGTACAGTACGACTGGGGTACGATCAAGACTTACATTAAGAGCGTAGTTGGTAAGACACAGGATAATGCTCGTAAAAAGTAATCTGAGTTCTTAGCAATTATAAGATACTAATTGAATCGGCAGGCAGGGTTGCCTGCCGATTTTTTAAATTCAACAAGTTATTATGACAGGAAAATCACTTAAGCGTTTTTCATTTTTCATCCTCCTATCTGGCATCCTCTTTTTGGCTGGCGGCTGTAAGAGCGATAAGGCCCCTCAGGGTAACCAGCCCACCGGTTTTGAACTGGCAATGACGGACAAGGACACGACGACAATCGTCAACCTGATTAATCATTTCTTCCAATGTGTCGAGAGTGGTAACGTCACCGATGCCGTCGCCATGCTTTATATGGACAATGCCAATGACCCGAATCAGGAGCCGGAACTGCTCGACAATGAGCACATCCAGCGAATGACCGGTATGCTGAAGTCGTTGCCGATCATCGATCATCGAATTGAGTATATCAAGTTCAATGAAACCTATTCCAACGAGGTGAAGGTTTCTGCCATCATTGCCCATGCCGAAGGTGACATGCCGGAAGTGAAGACCGTTTTCTACTTCAAGCCATACGACTATTTGGGAAACTGGCGTCTTTGCGTGGTAGACACGAACAAGGGCGACGAGCGTGTCATTGACAACAATCAGGCCGATTCAGTCGCCAAAAAGTTCGAGCAAGACATGCAAGAGAAGACAAAATAACGTTTGTCACCAAAGACAATCATGACCATGGGACCTGCCCCCCTGATCACGACGAGTAAATGAATATGAAGAGGCCGTTCTTCCTTGTCTGCCTGCTATGCGCTGTGCTGACCGCCCCTGCTCAAAAATAATCCCCTCATAAAGAGCGGCGGCAGGAATTGATCCTGCCGCCGCTCTTCTTATACTGAATTAGCGTGCCTGAGATTGTCGGCACATTTTCTAACCCTTGTGAAAATATGCCGCTGATTGTCGGCACATTTTCTAACCCTTGTGAAATTATGCCGCTGATTTCCGGCGCATTTTCTAACCCTTGTGATGACGTGCCTGCGATTTCAGGCACATTTTTTGTATCTTTGTGAGAAAAATGCCTGATATCATTATTCATTTATCACACCAGCAACTGGAGGAACTGCTCCAGAACAATAAGATTTACATCAACTTCTCAGATACTTCCGTTGATTCCCAATCAAACAAAGTGCCTGAACGGCATGAAACAACATTCTTCTGTTTCTTCAAAGCGCAAATCGACAAGTTGAAAAACGGCGGCAACCAGCGCACATTGGAAACCTACAGGGCAGCGTACAAGAAATTCCAAACTTATATGAAGGGAAAGGATATCCTGCCTGGTCAGATCACCAGCGACCTGATGGAAGCCTACCAAGTCTATCTGAGGGAACAGGATCTGGCTATGAATACCGTATCCTTCTACATGAGAATCCTCCGAGCCGTCTATCATAAGGCCGTCGATCAGGGACTGACCATAGACCATCACCCCTTCCGGCACGTCTATACCGGCATGGCAAAGACTTCGAAGCGGGCCATCACCATAGAGGAAATACGGACGCTGAAGGAATTCCCGACAGATGACAAGGAACTGATGTTTGCCAGAGACATGTTCCTGTTCAGTTTCTATACACGGGGTATGTCGTTCGTCGATATGGCGAACCTGAAGAAGAACGACGTCAAAAATGGCATCCTTACTTACAAACGACGGAAAACGGGTCAAGATCTCCATATCCGGTGGGAAAAGAAGATGCAGGATATCGTCAGTAAATATGCGTCGGACACCAACGAGTATCTATTGCCATTTATCCACAAACGGAATGGAAAAGAGCGCAGTCAGTACAGATATTCGCAGACCATCATCAATCACAATCTCAAGATTGTAGCCCGTCAAGTAGGTATCAGTCAAAAACTGACAATGTATGTGGCGCGTCACTCATGGGCCACCATCGCCAGACAGATGAAGGTGCCTATCGAAGTGATTAGCCGGGGAATGGGTCATACCAACCAAAAGACAACGGAAATCTACCTGAAATCCATCGATGTTAATATCATTGACGAGGCTAACAGCCGAATACTGAATTCCATATAGTGTGCAGATATCGAATTATTTCAGAATGATTGAGAAGATAAGAATTCCTCGACCGTTGCGACATGCCTGAAATCTGAAACATGACATTCTTGAAACGGCATGATATGTCTGGATTTCCGGACAAGCCATTTTGGTTTTCCGATGGTATGAGTGGATTTTGTGACATTGCGTTCCAGAAGTGGAGAGGTCTGTCTGAAAAATCAAAGATATCGCTTCAGATTTCCAAAAGTCTGCCCCAAATCTGAGGCATAACTATGCCTGGGGGGCAGAAGTCTGTCCGGAATCTGGGGCATGACAATGCACAGGGGGCAATGACATGGCAAAATCCGGAGACAATATTGCCAGGTGTGCAATATGAGTGCCTGAAATTTGGGACACGATAATGCCCGGTGGGCAGAAACGTGTCCGAAATCTGGGGCATCATTATGCCTGGGGTGCAATAACAGTGTCAAAACTGGGACAGATTATTGCCCGGTGTGCAGAAACGTGTCCCAGATCTGGGGCATATAAATGAAATTCTAAAATGGTCTGCCCTGAATCTGGGGCAACATATTGCCCGGGGTGCAAAACCTTCCCCTGAAATCTGCTTGGTATACTAATTCCGTAGAAAAAAGAGCGGCGACAGGTATCCTGTCGTCGCTCTTTATTAGGGGATTATTTGTCAGCAGGGGGCTGATATTCCACGAGGGTACCTGAGATGTTCAGGTAGGTGCGTGGGTCTTTCTCACTGCTGCTATACACTTCTATGTTCTCGCTGAAATAGCCGTCATGCTTTCCACCACCGTTGTATGTCAGAGTGATGTATCCCAACTGACCGGGAAGGACGGGCTTCTCAGTGAACTTAGCCGTCACACAGCCGCAGAACGGCTCCACCTTATAGATTTTCAGAGGCTGTTTTCCGACATTCCGGAATTGGAATACTACCCGATGAAGGGGATAGTGCCTATACACATTCCCAACATTGTGCTTAATAGCACCGAACTTGATCTGACCACGAAATTCAGATGACTTCTGAGCAGGGGCGGTCAGTGCAGCGCAAAGCAGGCAGACGAGGAAGAACAGTCTCTTCAATTCCATTTAGTCGTCGTATTCAATGACGATGGCACATGTACCGTTCTGCATGTCCTCCTGACGGCGATACAGATAGCCGTCACGGAGATAATAGTATGTAGGATCACCATTATACTCAATCGTGGCATACGGACTCTGATGGTTTGGACCATCGTGCCAAGTGGTCTGATTCACATTCTCAGAACCGGCAAACTGAATGGTAGCCGTATAGTCCTCGTTCAGCACGAACTTGTTGCCAAACTCATCGGTAAACGAACCGGCGAAACGGCGGTTGTCGCGGTTTGAACTGCTACTGCCACAGGCTGCCAGCAAAAGCACTGCCAGCAGGCAGACAATTCCTAAAAACTTTTTCATCTTAATACCTATTAAAAAACCTTTTAAATAATAGGGTGCCTTCACACAGAAGGAAGGCACCCTATGATAGTTATGTTATGTTCTAACTCGACTATTATGCCTCGTCAGTAGCATAAATCAGCACTGTAACCTCAACGGTGAACTCACCCCATCCGTACTGAACCTTGATAGGAACATAGAGGTGACGGTTCTTTGTCAGTTTCGTACCGTTGTTGTGGTATGTCAGTACACCGAACTCAGTCTTCACGAAGTGACCAGAGAGAGCACCGTCAGTCGGGTCGGTCACATTCACGCTGTTAGCGGCAGCACCTACTGCACCAGGAGCGAACAGACCTGTACCGAACTTGTCGTAGCCTACATAGAAGCCGGCAGGAACCTTATTCTTGGTACCATCACCATCGATATCACACCTTACGTCAGCCGGGTTGACAGTGATTGTGAACGGTCCGTAGAAATTCCAGTGCCATGTACCGATTGAAGTATAGTTGTTAGCCTTGTTATACTCAGGATAACCGAACTTGTATTCGTTAGCGTTCTTGTTGTCGAACAGATAACGCCACTCGTACAGGTCGAGCATATCCTCAAGACGGATGTAACTCTTCTTCGTACCGTCGGCATTGATCGGGAAGTTGATAGCGTCGTAGATTCTAGCGCCCTCGTTCTTCTCACCGTATACCGGCTTGATAATGTCAGCCTGGAAGTGATCCTTACCGTCGTAAGATACACTGATAGTCTTAACCTTCGTGTTAACCTCACAAACCTCAGCATAAGAACCGATCAGAACATTCATCTTCTCAGTATTCAGGAGTCGCTTAGCCAGTGTAGCATCGGTGGTGTAATTGATGCTCTTGGTCTTCGAAATCTGGATAGTACCAGTCTTCGGAGCACGGTTGTTATTATCCTTGTTATACTCGAAGAGGTTGTAAACTTCCTTCACTGTAGGATCTGCAGCCTTGCTCAGGATAGACTGTGCATAGTTGTTAGCCTTGATCTCGTAGTTCTGGATGTAAGCGATTACAGAGTATGCACCAGTGCTTCCCTTCGGACGAGCAAGCAGCGTATCAGCGCGGTTGTCAGCCAGAGCAGGTGTTGTTGTACCATTCCAAGTACTCTTGTCGTTGTCAAGAATCAGGAACTCGACATCGATACCACCGATATTCTGGTTACCAGCCATATCCTTACAGAAGTAGTAAACCATGCGCTTCACGTCGGTCTTATTGATTCCAGGCAGTTTAACGATACCATTGTAGATACCATCATCAGCACCGTAGGTCTTGAACGACATGTTCAGGTTATTCCTGTACAGACACTCATCTGCATCGTTCCTTGTGGTAGTGTTAGGAACGTTCACGTTGTAAGAGGTAGCCTTGAAGGCAGCATCCCAGTAAGCGTCACGGTAGTCAGCCTCGTGAGTCAGGGCAGAAGCCTTGGTCTTAGCACCAACATTAGCGATCAGGCGGACATGAACCTTGTTACCCTCCAACTTCGTGTTGTCAGCGCTCTTAGCACTTGCGAAGGTCACGACGTTGTAAACAGTCTTACCAGCATTGTCCCACAAGAAGTCAGCAGTAGCAGACAATGTGATTTCGTATGTAGAGTTACCACCAGTGGTGTAGTTTCTCAGAGTAGAACCGTCGATAGCGAAGGCCTCACCTTCCATACCAGCCTGTGTAGACTGAATCTTACCATCCTTACCCTTGCCATAAGTTGTGGCAACAGTTGCAGCATAAGCAGTTACAGGATCAGCAGCATTCTCAACCCATCCGAGCATATCACCTGCGTAGTCGATATCCTCATCCTTCTCATTCTTGAGTTTGGTCTTGCCCATGTAAACATCCTGGAAGTACGGATATGCCTTGTGGAAGGCCTCCTTAGACATGTTCAACTTGGTGTAGAGTTGAGTGTTGATCTGCTTAACAGTCGTCTTCAACTGACCGCCATTGCAAGAGAATGCAAAGTCATCGAGATAGAGGTCATAGCATCTCTCTGTAGGAGCTTGAGCAGAAGCAGTAACCCACTGAATCTTAATGAAGGATACGCGAACAACCTTCTTGGTGTCCTCCTGATACAGAATAGCACGGATAATCGGGGTACGACCGACAGCAGCAATCACGTTGGTCTCACCGAACACCTTTGCCTTCACAATACCAGTAGCCTCATCCAGGTCGATAAAGTCTTCCTGCTTGGTGATGATCTTAGGATTAGCGTTCTTAACCTCCAGGTTGTAGTTCTTAACAACCTCGAACTTCAGTTTCAGACCCAGAGCAGCAAGATCTGTTACTTCCTTCTCGGCGCAAACATTTGTTGTGTTAGTGTAACCGTCTACGTCGTTGCTCTCATGAACGCGAACCAACTCATACAGATCGTAAGACTTGTCGTATTCCAACTTCCAGTCAACGGTAGGATCGTCATATTCTGTGTACTGGTCAGCAGTGGTCTCGTCCCATACGATCTGGTCGTTGAGCGTACCAGCATTCAGGTCCTGAATGTCAAACTTGGCAACATTACCGCTCATGACATTGTCACCCTGACGGAAATGATAGTCCTTAAATGCTTTAGCGTGACCATACTCTACACCAGCAGCATCCTTCACATATTCCTTAGTTACGCCATCAGCAGCGAAGTTAGAGAAATAGTGAACCTTACCGGTATAGGCGTTAGCCTTATAATACTTAGAGTTCTCAGCGATGATCAGGTCGTTAAGAGCAGCCTTGTGCACAGCAGTGTAGTCAGAGGTAATCACCTCGTCGTTATCACCAACCTTCTTGGTAGCCTGCAGGGCAATAGCAGTGATATTGTTCTTTGCATCCTTAGCAAGAAGAGCATCAGAAGAAGCGGGCTGACCCTCAGTGATCACCTTCACCTTCAGAATACCATCCTTGAACTCAGCGAACTCAGCAGTAGCCTTGAAACTGCTAGACTTACCACGGGTTACGATGTAGTCAGCATCAGCCTTCACAACATAACTCAACTTCTTCAGATCCTCAACATTCACGTTGCTGGGATTGACATGATAGTAAGCATATGTTACAGGGTTGATATAGGTAGAACCAGTCTTCTGCTTCCAGATCTCGTCCTTAGAATCCTTCTTAGAAACTTCCAGATCCTTGAAAGAGAACGACTTCACCAGAATAGCGGGAACACCATCCAGATAAGTGCGCTTGATATTGTTGTTACTGAATGCCTTGGTAGCATCAGCAAGTTCGTCACCAGCGAATACGATAGAGCGGAGAGCATTGTTCAGAGAAATAACAATACCATTCTTAATCACCTTACCGTCAGCATCCTTCACACCGAAAAGGGTCAGGTTGCTCTTATCCATCACTGCGGTGATCACACCAGGAGCAACGAATGAGATATCAGTAGCACTCTTGACATATGTGCCAGAAGCAGCGTCCCACTTGTAAACGTCAAAGTTACCAGTCTCGGGATTGGGAACATAGTATTCACCGTTCTGACCGTCCTTACCGTCCTTACCATCCTGGCCGTTCTTGCCATTGGTTCCGTTCTTACCGTCAGCACCGTTCTTACCATTCTTGCCGTCCTTGCCGTCCTTGCCGTCTTGGCCGTCCTGGCCGTCCTTACCGTCCTGGCCATCCTTGCCAACTGCACAGTAGTCGGTCTTGACGCCGTCCTTGTACCAGTAACCATCGTCACCGATCGTCCAGACTGTACCGTCCTTACCGTCCTTACCGTCCTTACCGTCCTTACCGTCTTCACCATTCTTGATGGTGTAGGTCTGGCCGTTGCTCATCTCGATCTCAATGCCACCATCGGTAACACCGGTAACAGTGGTGATTGCACTTCCGTCTGTAATCTTCGATTTGATGTCCTCAATGGACTTCTTGTTCTGTTCGATCAGATTGCGGAGGTCCTTGATGTCATCATCGTAATCCTTACAAGACGTAAACGTACTCATAGAAGCAACTACCATTGCTCCCATCAGCAGCATACCAAAAATTCTTTTTTTCATACGATTAAAAAAATTAAATTAATAATAAAAATTAAGTTGTTGTACTTCTTTTTCTTTCTCTCAAATATATGTATTACCCCATTAAAAGGGCATAGTTTCTCCTGCGCGGAGTTACAAATTTGGTGCAAATATAGACATAAATCCGAAATCTTGCAAACATTTTCGACTTTTTTTTTGAAAAAACGCCAAAATTATGCCATTTTCAGGGCAATTCATCGAAAAAACGACGTATTTTGCGCGAAATTCCGTTTATACATCGGGGTTTGCACACTATTGATAACCATTGTTTCTGTTTCGTAGTCCGAAAGGTCCTCCTATTACCTTATTATTATTATATAGACTCGTTTATGATTTTGATTTTCGGGTGCAAAAGTAATATAATATTTTGAATATTCAAATATTCTTTGCTTTTTTTTGCATTTTTATAGTAAAAAAACCATAAAACCACGACCAGAGCATCTAAAATTCCGCCGATTTGGGTGTTCTTGGGAACGGAATGACGTCGCGGATGTTCTGCATACCCGTCACGAAGAGAATCAGACGCTCAAAGCCGAGTCCGAAGCCGGCATGCGGACAGGTTCCCCAGCGGCGCGTGTCGATATACCACCAGAGATGGGTCTGATCCATCTGACGACGTTTGATCTCAGCCATCAACTTATCATAACTCTCCTCGCGGACAGAACCGCCGATGATCTCACCGATCTGTGGGAAGAGGACATCGGTGCCTTGCATGGTGGGGCCGGGGGCAATGGCGCCCTTGTAGCCGATGCTACCCTCACCTTGAGCCTCGTTCTGTTTCATGTAGAAGGATTTGAAGGCACGGGGATAGTCAGTCATGATGACAGGCTTCTTGAAATGCTCCTCTACGAGATAGCGCTCATGCTCAGAGGCGAGGTCGTCGCCCCAGTTGCACGGGAACTCAAACTTCTTGCCGTTCTTGATGGCCTCCTGCAGAATATTGATACCCTCGGTATAAGGCAGACGGACGAAACGGTCTTTCAGCACACCTTCGAGACGGGCGATCAGAGTCTTGTCGACCATCTGATTGAGGAAGGCGAGGTCGTCCTTGCAGTTGTCGAGTGCCCAACGGACACAATATTTGATAAAGTCCTCTTCCAGATCCATCAGTTCTTCCTGATCGAGGAAGGCCACCTCCGGCTCCACCATCCAGAACTCAGCCAGATGGCGCGGGGTGTTACTGTTCTCGGCACGGAACGTGGGACCGAAGGTGTAGATGGCACCCAGTGCGGTGGCACCCAGTTCACCCTCGAGTTGTCCACTGACGGTGAGCGAGGTCTGCTCGCCGAAGAAGTCATCGTCGTAGATGATCTTGCCGTTCTCATCCTTCTTCAGGTCGTAGAGATTCTTCGTGGTCACCTGGAACATGTTTCCGGCACCCTCGCAGTCGCTGGCCGTAATCAGCGGTGTATGGAAATAGAAGAAGCCATGCTCATGGAAATAGGTATGGATGGCCATCGCCATATTATGACGGATACGCATCACGGCGCCGAAGGTATTGGTGCGCAGACGCATGTGGGCATTCTTGCGCATCACCTCGAACGACTGTCCTTTCTTCTGCATGGGGTAGTCGTTGCCGCAAAGACCGTACACCTCCAGACGAGTGGCCTGGATCTCACTGCTCTGTCCGGCGCCCTGGCTCTCCACCAGTGTACCCTCAGCACAGATGCAGGAGCCCGTGGTGATATCCTTCAGCAACTGTTCGTCGAACCGGGTCGGATCGACCACAATCTGTACATTCTTGATGGTAGAGCCATCGTTCAGGGCGATGAAGTCGACGGCCTTGGAACTGCGGTGCGTGCGCACCCAGCCCTTCACGCAGACTTCCTTGCCATATTCTGTCGATTTTAAAACATCGATGATCTTTGTTCTATTCATATGCTCCCATTCTTAAACGATCGACTTCCTCTTCTGTCAGATAACGCCAGTCACCGCGCTTGAGGTTCTTCTTGGTGAGGCCGGCAAACTGGACACGATCCAGTTTCGTCACCTTATAGCCAAGACTCTCGAAGATACGGCGCACGATACGGTTCTTGCCAGAGTGAATCTCAATACCCACCTGTTTCTTATCGGTAGGATGCGCATACTGCACATCGTCGGCCTTGATCTCGCCATCCTCCAGTTGGATACCTTCGGCAATCTGCTGGAGGTCGTGAGCCGTACAGGCCTTGTCGAGGAAGACATGATAGATCTTCTTCTTGAGATATTTCGGATGAGTCAGTTTCGAGGCCATGTCACCATCGTTCGTGAGCAGAAGCACACCAGTGGTGTTACGGTCGAGACGACCCACAGGATAGATGCGCTCGGGACAGGCATTCTTCACCAGGTCCATCACTGTCTTACGCTGCTGCGGATCATCGGAAGTCGTCACATAGTCCTTCGGCTTGTTGAGCAGGACATAGACCTTCTTCTCGATGTTGACGGGCTGGTCGTGGAAGCGGACCTCATCGGTACGGAGGATCTTCGTACCCAGTTCCGTCACCACCTGACCGTTGACCGTCACCACACCTGCCTGGATGAACTCATCAGCCTCACGGCGACTGCAGACACCGGCATTGGCCAGGAACTTATTCAGACGAAGCGGTTCGTTGGGATCGTAGTTGACCTCCTTGTACTCGATACGCTTCTTCATGCTATACTTGGCATTCGGATCGTAATCAGCCGAACGGGGACGTTGTTTCTTGAAGGGTTTGTAGGGCTTGTTCGGGTTGTTGGGGTAGTTCGGGTTGTAACCGCCCTGACGAGGCTGATAGCCACGAGACTGGTAGCCGCCCTGTTGACCATAACCGCCCTCACGGGGTTGACGGGGCTGGTAACCACCCTGTTGGTTGTAGCCGCCCTCACGAGGCTGACGGGGTTGGAAACCGCCGCGCTGTTGACCGCCATAACCAGGACGACCGCTATTATAGCCACCCTGACGAGGCTGGAAACCACCCTCACGGGGTTGACGGGGCTGATAGCCACGGTCGTTGTTGTAGCCGCCCGTCCTCGGACGATAACTAGGACGCTGGGGTGTGCTGCTCTGCAGACCTGCGCCAAAACCTTCCGGACGGAAGCCGCCCTCATCTTCTTCATGATTGTTGTAACTCGGACGCTCATAGGCTGGACGCTGTCCGTTGTGAATGCGGGGGCGCGGTGAACGGCCCGGACGGAATTCACGCTGTTCTCTCTGAAAACCTTCTTTTGGTGTTTCCTCTTGTTTCTTTTCGTTCTCGAAATCCATTTTTCTTGCTAATTAAAATCTATCTTTACTTTCTATACCTTATTATTATATATAATATATATGTAATATATCTATTAGTATTATATTAGATACCTGTATAAGTGGATGGGGTGATGGCTCGCAGTTCCTCCTTGACAGACTCACTGACCTCGAGTGTCTCGATAAACTCACGAATCGTCTCGGCAGTGATCCCCTGGTTGGTGCGGGTCAGGGCCTTCAAGGCCTCATAGGGATGCGGATACGCCTCACGGCGAAGGATGGTCTGGATGCCCTCGGCCACCACGGCCCAAGTCTTGTCAAGATCCTCCTGTAACTTCTCCTCATTGAGGATCAGTTTGCGCAATCCCTTCAACGTACTCTGGAAAGCGATAAGTGCATGACCCATCGGCACACCCACGTTGCGCAGGACAGTAGAGTCCGTCAGGTCGCGCTGCAGACGACTCACCGGCAGTTTCTGTGCCAGGAACTGAAGCACGGCATTGGCGATGCCCAGGTTACCCTCACTATTCTCATAGTCGATGGGATTCACCTTGTGCGGCATGGCACTGCTACCCACCTCACCAGCCTTGATCTTCTGCTTGAAATAGTCCATGGAGATATACATCCAGAAGTCACGGTCAAGGTCGATGACGATGGTATTGATACGTCGCATGGCATCGAAGATGGCTCCCAGCCAGTCGTAGTTGGAGATCTGCGTGGTGTACTGTTCGCGTTCCAGTCCCAGTTTCTCACTGACGAACTGGTTGCCGAACTCCCGCCAGTCATACTGGGGATAGGCCACATGATGGGCATTGTAGTTTCCCGTAGCGCCACCGAACTTCGCCGTCACCGGTGTCTCCTTCAAGGCGCGCAACTGCTCTTCCAGTCGGTAGACATAGACCATCACCTCCTTCCCCAAGCGGGTAGGAGAAGCCGGTTGTCCATGTGTCTTGGCAAGCATTGGGATCATCTTCCATTCTTCTGCATAGTCATGGAGTTGCTCTATCAGTTCCTCGACCAACGGATAATACACGTTTTCCAGTGCCTCTTTGACAGAAAGGGGAACGGACGTGTTATTGATATCCTGGGAGGTCAGACCGAAATGAATAAACTCCTTGTACTGGTCAAGTCCGCCCATCTTGTCGAACTCCTCCTTGATGAAGTATTCAACAGCCTTGACGTCGTGGTTGGTCACCTTCTCGATGTCCTTCACACGCTGAGCCTCGGCAGGGGTCAGGTTGCGATAGATGTCACGGAGCCTCTCAAACAGGCTATGGTTGAAATCTTCCAGTTGCGGTAATGGCAGTTCACAAAGGGATATAAAATACTCGATCTCCACACGTACCCTGTAACGGATCAACGCATATTCAGAAAAGTACTCGGCCAATGGTTCTGTCTTGCCTCTGTAGCGGCCATCTATAGGCGAGATGGCTGTCAGTAAACTCAATTCCATTCTTCTAACTCTCGATAATTATCTTTATAATAGTGTGTCGTTTGGGCTGCAAAGGTAAGGATAAAAAATGAATCTGCAAAATTTTCTCCCGAAAAACTTGCAGATTCACGGTGTATTATTCCCTGTTTACAACTGATAGAGGTCGTTTGCCGCCATCAGTTCCACCTTTTTCTCTTCCAGGACGCGCTCACAGGCATCCAAGTCCGTCGGACGGATCACCACATGAGCCACATCGCCATTGGCAAAGGAGTACATGTACTCAATGAAGATGCCTTTCTGGGAAAGATACCTGAGGACAACCGCCAGTGATCCGCTTGTGTTCGGACAGACAAAGCCGATCACATCGGTAATCTTCACGGCGAAATGAGCCTCTTTCAACACCTGATAGGCCTTCTCCGGATCAGAAACGATACAACGCAGGATGCCAAAGTCACTATTGTCGGCAATACTCATGGCGGAGAGGTTTACACCTGCCTCACCAAGAACGTCTGTCACCTCGGTCAGTCGCCCGGACTTGTTCTCGAGGAAAATGCTTAATTGTTTTGCTTTCATTTTATTTATATTTTAAAGTTGTCGCTTATCTATCACTCTCTTGGCCTTGCCCTCCGAGCGCTCAATGCCCTTCGGCTCCACCAGACGGACCTTGAAGCCCAGGCCGATGACGCTGCGCAGTTCTGCCTCCAGTTTCTTCTGCAGACCCACCATCGTCGACATATCGTCGGTGAAGTAGTCTTCCTTGACCTCGACCTTGAGTTCGGAGGTGTCGGTATTGTTGACGCGGTCGACAATCAACAGGAAGTGCGGTTCGAACTCCTTCTGTTTCAGGATGACATCCTCTATCTGCGACGGGAACACGTTGACGCCACGGATGATCAGCATATCGTCGCAACGGCCGAGGATACGGTCCATTCGGACCAGTGTACGACCGCAGGCGCACTTCTCATAATGCAATGCCGTCAGGTCGTGGGTACGATAGCGCAACAGCGGCATACCCTCCTTGGTGAGATGGGTGAAGGTCAGTTCACCAAAGGCCCCCTCAGGAAGCGGCTCACCCGTATTCGGGTCCAGAATCTCCGGATAATAATAATCTTCGTTGAGGTGTGTGCCATTCTGGCACTCGCACTCATAGCCGACACCCGGTCCGGCTATCTCACTCAGTCCATAGATATCGTAGGCCTTGATACCCAGTGACTCTTCCAGTTTGACACGCATCTTCTCCGTCCAAGGCTCAGCGCCGAAAACACCGACCTTCAGTTTGAATTCCTCACGCGGCCACTCGCACTCGCCCAAGGCTTCCCCCAGGAACATGGCATAACTGGGAGTACAACAGAGTATCGTCGTCCCGAAGTCGTGCATCAGTGTGATCTGCTTCTGGGTGTTACCCGACGAGATGGGAATGACCGAAGCGCCGATATTCGTAGCGCCGTCGTGCGCTCCCAAGCCGCCAGTGAAAAGACCATAACCATAAGCCACCTGGAAGATATCCTCCTTGCCGGCACCGTATGCCGTGAAGGCACGGGAGATAGCCTCCGACCATGTGGCCAGGTCCTTACGGGTATAAAGCACAACCACCGGTTTACCCGTCGTACCCGAAGAGGCATGGATACGTACAATCTGACTCATCGGTACGGCCGCCAGGCCGAAGGGATAATTGTCGCGGAGATCGAGTTTGTTGGTAAACGGCAGTTTCACGATGTCGTCGATACTCTTGATATCGCCCGGCTCCAGTCCCATCTCCTGGAATTTCTTCCTATAAAAGGGAGTATTATAATACACATATTCCGCCATCTTCACCAGACGGCGACTCTGTATCTCTCGCAACTGTTCGCGATCCATACATTCTACGGTTTCATTCCAAATCATAAGTCTAATGTTTTGTAGGGTTGTTAGGGATATTAGGGAATTTAGGGTACAAAGGTAAACAATTTCTCTGAAACAACAAAAAAAACCTCAGAATTTCTTCTGAAGTTTCTGTTTTGTGGGCGTTGACGGATTCGAACCGCCGACCCTCTGCTTGTAAGGCAGATGCTCTAAACCAACTGAGCTAAACGCCCTCTTTTTGTTTTGCGGGTGCAAAGGTACTACAAAAAAGTGAAAAGTAAAAAGTGAAAAGTGAAAAGTTATTTTTCGTTGACGTTTTTTAACTAATTCAACCCAACAAATGCTCAATATCCGACTGGGGAAGGATACAAAGGATTGCTTTACCGTCAGGCGTGTAGTTGGCATTTGAGCAGGCAAACAGTTCGTTGATCAGGTTCTCCATCTCCTCATTGCTGAGAATCTGACCATAGGGTATCGCGGCACTACGCGCCAGACTCAAAGCCACGGTACTGTTGATCTCGTCCGTCACGCCTCTCCCCTTTTCCAAGGCATCACTGACCATCCGTTGCAACAGCATGACAGGATCGATGCCCTCGATACCGGCCGGAATGCCATTGATGGCATACGTATTCCCTCCCAGGTCACTGAGATCGAATCCCAACCCGGAGAGCATGGGAAGGATTGATTCAAACATTACGGCATCGGATGCCGAGAACTGGATGGTCTCAGGAAAGAGCATCTTCTGCGTGTTACTCGTCATGGCACGTTGCTGCGCCACGTACTTTTCATATAAGATACGGATGTCCGCACGATGCTGGTCAATAATCATCAGTCCCGACTTGACTGCCGTCATGATATATTTCGCCTTAAACTGGTAATGAACGGGCGACTTCTCTGCAATCATCTCCGGAACCGTCGACGTGTTCATCTCGAAAAGATCGGTGGAATCTGGGGTACTGGTAGGTGGGACAAGATTGTCATAGAGTGTCTGCCATTGCGAGTCCACGCTCCCCTTCCACTTTCCACTGTCCGCTTTCCACTTTCCACTTTCCTCTTTCCGCTTCACCTCAAATGGATTATAGTCCGGATTATAATGAGGCTCGGGCGGGGTGACTGGCTGGTCAGGATTATAGACGGGGATCTCCGGACGACCGACGGTATCGAAGTCGATGGCAGGCACTTCACAGAACTTGCCGATGGCATCGCGGACAGCCGCCATCAGGATCTGCCAGATGGCCTGTTCGTTTTCAAACTTGATCTCCGTCTTTGTCGGATGGATATTGACATCAATATCAGCGGGATTGATGTCGAAATAAAGGAAATAGGGTATCAGCATCCCCTCTGGTATCAAACGGTCATAGGCCGTGATGACAGCCTTATGGAAATACGGATGTTTCATGTAGCGGCCATTCACAAAGAGATAGTCACAACCGCCTTTCTTCCTGGCAGACTCCGGCTTTGTCACGAAACCATAGATCCGGCACAAGGCCGTATTCACCTCGACAGGTATCAGATCCTGCCCATACTGTCGGCCAAAGACATCGGTGATACGTTGTCGAAGACTGCCTGCCCTCAGGTTCATCAGTTCCACGCCGTTATTGTGTAAGGTAAAACAGATCTCCGGGTAGACGAGAACGATCCGTTCAAAGGCTGTCAGAATATTATTGAGTTCCGTGGCATTTGTCTTCAGGAACTTCCGACGCGCCGGCACATTGAAAAAGAGGTTTTCCACCTTGAAGTTACTGCCTACAGGACAGGATACCGGTTCCTGACTGAGCACCTTCGAACCCGCGAGAGAAATCAACGTGCCGATTTCGTCCTGTTCTGTCCGGGTCTGGAGTTCCACCTGTGCCACCGCCGCTATAGAAGCGAGCGCCTCACCACGGAAACCCATCGTATGCAGGGCAAAGAGATCGTCTGCCTTGCGGATCTTCGAGGTGGCATGACGTTCGAAAGCCAACCGCGCATCCGTTTCAGACATGCCCGTGCCATCGTCAATCACCTGAATAGACGTCCGCCCGGCATCCAGCACGATCACATGAATGGTCTTGGCACCTGCATCCACAGCATTCTCAACCAACTCCTTGATGACAGAAGCCGGACGCTGTATCACCTCACCAGCAGCAATCTGGTTGGCAACACTATCGGGCAAAAGGGAGATCACATCGGACATGATGGCGGTAGCAAATTATTCACTATTCACTTTTTCTGTCGCCAAACGAAGATATCATAGCGGTCACGGGGACGGACATAATCATACCACGCGAAGCCCTGCAATTGTTTCTTGTCTGCCGGTATCTGGTTCAGGGGATACATCGTACCGGAGGTCTTGGGTGTCCACACACTCTGCAACTTCCGGTCCTTGAGGAACATCCTCAGTTCTGACGTCTCCTGATAATTATATATAATAGGTACAGAATCGCCTTCTTCGAAATAATAGCCGATAGTCACCTGATCTTTCGCCTGTGCCTCATGGATGTTCCCGTCGACAAAAAAGGCGAACATATCCCTGGAAGAGACCTGATTATAACATGCGGTATCGCTGCGCAGTTGCTGGATGGAGAAAGCATTCCCGATGACATGGACCCTGTCGATGACAGAATCCTTCATAAACACCTGTATCTCATCACCCAGCAATTGTTGGTTGTTATTCCAGACAATCGGGTCTTTATACATCGTCATACAGGAGTCCAGAGAGTTATATATCAAGGAGTCACAGACCGCCTGCACATCAGTACGGTAGGCCCTGACCTTATGGAAAGCAAACATCTTGCGGTAGACGGAATCCGTGTCGATATTATAGGTTACAACCTTAAACGTATCGGCATGCATGAAGAGCGAGTCGCCCTGGGAATAGTCAATAGCCACCGCACTGTCAGTGCATAGGGCAAAACCCGTATTCTCATAATACTCGCCATAGTTTCCCGTGAGTTTGTTTTTGTTGACCGAGTCCACATACACGACATTCCAGAAAGCCTGACTGACGCCCAATTTACTGTCATAGTAGACGCTGTCGCCCACCAGTGTCTTTCCATTGTTGTCAAGCACCGACCGTTCCATCAACCGTGCCTGTTCATTTTTCGTGTCATAATAGCCTTGTTCGGAATAGATATGACTGTCCCCAGACGTGATGTTCGACGGACCGACGATATGTGCCAGGGAACGGGCATTGTCGTAATAAAGCGTGTCCGTCGTCAGATAGAACTTCGGACTCTTCATCTTCACATCGTAATTGAACACCGACATCTTGGTCTTCGTATTATACTCCCCCCAGTCGGAAGTCAGCGTCGTGTTGCCGTCTATCATCTTGCCACCTTCAAAGAAATAGGCATTGTCATAAAGACGGTCAAAGTCAAGACTATCGGTATACAAGGTCGTCTTTCTGTTTTTCAGGACCACATTATAACGGGCGCGAGCAATCTGTTCATTACCGTCATAGTAGGCATAGTCACTGAGGAGGGAGAGTGTATCGCCCTGATACATCTTCACATGACCGAAGGCCTCGAAGGAATTGCTGGCCTCATAGAAATAGGCACTGTCACAATACAGTCTGGCCCCGACATGGGTAAAATGAACCTTGCCGTTCAGGATGGTGGCATCGGGATTCTTATACTGATCGAAATGAAGCACGTCGGCATGTACCAGATAGACGCGTTTGTCCTGAACACGTGTCTTCCGGGCCGAACGCTTCCGCGTCCGGTTCTTCTGAGCGTCGGCACCCGCCACGGACAGCAAAAACACAACTATCAGGAAATATAAGACCTTCTTCACTTGATCCAGCCTTCGTACTCGAATTTACAATCGCGGTAATTATCATTCAGATGCGTATAGACACCCTTGATCTTATCCACGACCCACTGATGAAGTGTCTCCTGCTGGCGTTTGTTGAGTACCACCTCCTTCAGCACCTGGAAGTCATCACTGATATTGGCCCTGTGGCCATCGACACGACTCTTCAGTTTGGCAATGACACAAACCGTCTTACCCTTGGAGTTGATCATCTGGAAAGACTTCGATATCTGTCCGACCTGCATGGTGTCGACCACCTTTGCCACCTCGGGCGGGAGATCCTGCATCTGGAAACGGGAAGTGATACTACGACCATACTGCATCTGAGAGTTGGACATCAGTCCCTTGTTACTGCGTGTCTCCTTATCGTCAGACAACATGGAAGCCGCATCTTCGAACGAGAACTTACCCTCACGGATATCTGCGGCAATGGAGTCCAAACGGCCCAGTGCCTTCTCAATGGCCTCGTCGGAGACAACCGGTTTCTTCAAGATATGTCGTACATTCACCTTATCACCCCGTTTTTCTACCAGTTGGATGATATGATAGCCGAACTCCGACTCTACGATCTTGGAAATCTTCTTCGGATCGGTCAAGTTGAACGCTACCGTCGCAAAGGCCGGATCCAACGTGCCACGACCCATCAAACCCAGTTCACCGCCACGACGGGCAGACCCGGGGTCTTCGGAATACAGTCGTGCCAAGGTCTGGAACGTCGACTCTCCCTTATTCACACGTTCCGTATATTCACGCAACTCATCTTTCACACGGTTGATCTCCTCCGGATCGATACGCGGTGTCTCACAGACGATCTGCACCTCCACCTCTGTCGGCACATACGGCAGACTGTCCTGCGGAAGCGTGGAGAAATAGCGGCGCACGTCTGCCGGTGTCACGGCAATATTCTCCACCAGTTTCTGTTTCATCTTCTGTACCTTCTGACGATCCTTGAACTCATCGCGCATCTCGTTACGCATCTCGGTGATGGTCTGATGCTTGTATTCCTCCAATCGTTCACGGGAACCGTCGACCATATCCAGCCACGTACTGATCTGGTTCTCTACATCCTGTGCCACATCGGCATCCGTCACCTCGATACTGTCGATGTCTGCCTGATGGACGAAGAGTTTCTGAACGGCGATCTGTTCCGGAATCGCACAGTCCGGATCTCCATTCCATTTGATGCCCTCCATGGCAGCCTGCATACGCATATTCTCCACGTCAGACTTCAGGATGGCCTCATCACCGACCACCCAGATCACCTCATCGATGACACTCTGTACCGGAACAGGAACGATGGAATCTGTGTCGGCAGGCGCAGATGCCTGATATGGGATGGCAGAATGCTCAGGCATGGTGGCAATACTCAAGAGAGGTACTGCCGCCATGACTGGCACGATCATTTTTCTCGTTATTTTCATTGATGCTTATTAACTGTTTTCAAAACGTCCTTATTCACCGTCACAGGATAACGGCGACGCAGGTCTGTGACCCAATTTTTCTCAAGCATGTCCTGATAGTCGGCTGTGACCTGTCCGCGCACGTCGGTATAGTCCTCAGGACCTTTTTTCAATACTTTGCCAAAGACTGCATCGATCGGATAACCTTCGACAGGCGTTACCGTTGTATTCTGCTTGAAGATCTCTTTGTCGACCAACGGGTTGTCGCCCTGCTTGAAGAGTCCCTTCTCCACCCGGATACGGATGACGGAATCTGGATTGAAAGTGCTGCGCAAAACCTCTGCCCACTGGTCGAAAGGCAGTTTCTTGACACAGTTCTTCACGGCCTTCACATCTGCCTTATCCTTCACATGATAGGCCATACCCTTGAACCGAGGCTCCTCCCAGGCATAATCCTTTTTGTGAGCCTTGAAATAGGCAGCCAGTCCAGCCTCATCCTTGGCACCCTTGTCCCAGACCTCACGATTACTGATCTCATAGAGCAGCAGACCGTCATGGTACTCCTGGATCAGGTATTTCGTATCGGAATTCGCTGCCGACAGAGAATCCACCTTTTGGGTTATGACATCCTCCCTACTCAACGTTCCGCCAGACTGCTCCACGACCTTCTGAATTCTCTCTTCCGCAATACGGTCACGGATACCCTGTTGCTCTATTCTCTGAATCATGCTATTCTTCAACGAGTCGAAAGGTTCCAACTGCTTACGGTCTTTCAGCATAATAATATGATAGCCTTTCGGCGACAACACCGGCTGACTGAACTCACCCACCTGTAAGGCATAAGCCGCATCCTCAAACTCCTTGAAAGCCTGATTGGGAGCAATCCATGAAGGCAGATCTCCACCTTTGGCACCAGTCTTCTTATCTTCAGAGAAGCGCTTGGCCAGATCCGCATAATCCGCGCCAGCCTTCAGAAGTCCGTAAATAGAATCCGCACGGTGCTTAATCTTATTCTGTTCATCTTGAGTCGCATCCGATGGCACACGGAAGAAAATATGTGCCGGAAGGATCAATCCTTTCGGACCAATTTGTTCCTTGGCCTGGTTATAATATTCAAGGGCCTGTGCAAGTACATCTGCATCGGTCACCATCGTCGGAAGCACCTGTTGGTCGCGATACATCGCAAACTCCTGTTTGAAGGATCTCATCGTATCGAGTTTTGCGTCAAGTGCTGCTGCTACTTTCAACTTATAGTTGATAAACAGATCCACGTATTCGTCGACCGTCTTTTTATCAATGACTCCATCCGAATTGTTCTTGTTATAGGAATACTCAAACTCCGAACGTGTCACTGGAACCCCATTGACTGTCATGATTACAGGATCCGATTGTGCCATCATGACAACAGTATTCAGGAAAAAAGCCGAAATAAAGACAATTCTTTTCATTATTACCTTATTATTTAATCATTAGGACGACTGTAATTTGGAGCCTCGCTGGTAATCGTGATATCATGCGGATGGCTCTCGTTGACACCGGCATTGGTAATGCGGGTGAACTTAGCCTCGTGGAGTTTTTCTATCGTGGCTGCTCCACAATAGCCCATGCCAGAACGAAGGCCACCTACCATCTGGTAGATCACCTCCTGAACGGTTCCCTTATACGGCACTCGTCCGGCAATTCCCTCCGGCACAAGTTTCTTAACCTCTTTCGTGTCGCCCTGGAAATAGCGATCCTTGGAGCCATGCTTCTGCTCCATAGCCTCCAGAGATCCCATACCACGATAACTCTTGAACTTACGACCATTGTAGATAATGGTATCACCGGGACTCTCCTCGGTACCTGCCACCAGCGAGCCGATCATCACACAACTGCCACCGGCAGCCAGTGCCTTCACGATGTCACCGGAATAGCGCAGACCACCATCGGCAATCAGAGGCACACCTGTACCCTTCAAGGCACTATAGACATCATAAACGGCACTCAATTGGGGCACTCCCACACCGGCTACCACACGGGTGGTACAGATAGAGCCCGGACCGATGCCCACCTTCACGGCATCTGCGCCGTTGTCAACCAACATCTTCGCAGCCTCACCAGTAGCGACATTACCCACCACGATATCAATATTGGGGAACGATTTCTTGGCCTCCACCAGTTTCTCTATCACAGACTTCGAATGACCGTGAGCCGTATCGATTACGATGGCATCGGCACCGGCATCGACCAGAGCCTGCATACGGTCCAGCGTGTCGAAGGTCACACCGACACCGGCAGCCACACGCAGACGACCCTTCTCATCCTTGCAGGCCATCGGCTTATCCTTGGCCTTCGTAATATCCTTATAGGTAATCAAACCGACCAGATGGTTGTCCTTATCCACCACCGGCAGTTTCTCAATCTTGTTCTTCTGCAGGATGTCGGCAGCAGCCGTCAGATCCGTCTGCTGATGTGTCGTCACCAGGTTATCCTTCGACATGATCTCCTCGACGGGACGGTCCAGACGACGCTCAAAGCGCAGGTCACGGTTGGTCACGATACCCACCAGACGTTTATCCTCATCCACCACAGGAATACCACCGATATGATATTCCGACATGATATCAAGTGCCTGGGCTACCGTTGAACCGAGAGGGATGGTCACCGGGTCATAGATCATACCATTCTCTGCCCGTTTGACAATGGCCACCTGACGGGCCTGTTCCTCAATCGACATGTTCTTGTGGATTACGCCGATACCACCTTCACGGGCAATGGCAATAGCCATCTGGGACTCCGTCACCGTATCCATTGCCGCCGTCACGAAAGGAACATTCAACTCGATATTCCTGGAAAAACGGGTTTTCAACTCTACTGTCTTTGGCAGTACTTCCGAATAAGCCGGAATCAAAAGGACGTCATCAAATGTCAGTCCGTCCATCACAATCTTGTCGTCAACAAATGAAGCCATATGTATTTACAATTTTACTATTTACAATTTACAATTTAATTCGCCATTTCTGAGATGAACTTGATACGGACCAGTCGGATCTCATCTTCGGAATAATCTTTTCCCAGTTCATCCTGAGCCACACTCAGTTTGTCGGTATCTGACTCCGCAAAGTAATCATAGATATCATCGATATGATCCTCGTCCATGACCTCCTCCAGGAAATAGTCGATATTCAGTTTTGTTCCGCTATAGACAATCGCCTCTATCTCATCGAGCAACTCGTCGAAATCGATACCCTGGGCGTTTGCAATATCGTCAAGGGCGACTTGGCGGTCAATGCTCTGGATGATCTTCACCTTCAGCATCGACTTCTTGGCGACAGTACGGACTCGCAGGTCCATCTGACGCTCTATCTCGTTTTCTTCGCAGTATTTGGCAATCAAATCCACAAACTCCTTGGCGTATGGCTGTTTCACCTTTCCTTCGCCCACACCCTGGATATTCTTCAGTTCCTCCAAGGTCACAGGATAGTCCGTAGCCATCTGGTCGATGCTGACATCCTGGAAGATGACATAGGGCGGACGTCCCAACCGCTTCGATACCTTCTTACGGAGATCACGCAACATCGCAGAAAGTGTCGGGTCAAGGGCACCCGTTCCGCCTTCTGGCTCCGCGCCAGCCTCGTAGTCATCGCTGAACTCGGCATCCTTCACGATCATGAACGACTTCGGTGACTTCAGGAATTTCTTTCCGGCAGCCGTGACCTTCAAGAGACCGTAGTTCTCCACTTCCTTCTTGATATAACCGGCGATCAGCGCCTGGCGGATGACCGGATTCCAGATTTTCTCATCATCATCCTCTCCGATGCCGAACTCATCCAGTTCGTGATGCTTATGCGCCAGAATCTCCTCCGTCTCCTTACCGATAATGAAATCTATCACATAGTCACTGCGGAAGTTCTCCTTAATGAGTTGAATCACATTCAGTACCGTGATCAACTGATCCTTGGCTTCGATCTTTGTCTTCGGATGCAGACAATTGTCGCAGTTGCCGCAGTTGTCCTTCTCATAGACCTCTCCGAAATAGTGCAGGAGCATCTTTCTGCGACAGACGCTCGTCTCGGCATAGGCCGCCGTCTCCACCAACAACTGTCGACCGATATCCTGTTCGGCCACGGGCTTTCCTTCCATGAATTTCTCCAGTTTGTCCAAATCCTTGCTGGAATAGAAGGCCAGACAGATACCCTCACCCCCATCGCGACCGGCACGACCCGTCTCCTGATAATAACCTTCCAACGACTTCGGGATGTCGTAATGAATCACAAACCGCACATCGGGTTTGTCAATGCCCATGCCAAAGGCGATGGTGGCCACAATCACATCGATATCCTCCATGAGGAAGGCATCCTGTGTCTGTGTTCTCGTCGTAGAATCCAAACCGGCATGATAGGCAGCCGCCTTGATGTCATTGGCCCGGAGGATGGCAGCCAGTTCCTCTACTTTCTTTCTGGAGAGACAGTAGATGATGCCACTCTTGCCGGGATGCTGTTTGATGAACTTGATGATGTCCTTGTCGACATCCTTTGTCTTCGCCCGGACCTCGTAATACAGGTTCGGACGGTTAAATGAACTCTTGAACTCCGTGGCATCCACAATACCCAGGTTCTTCTTGATATCCGAACGCACCTTGTCGGTGGCGGTGGCTGTCAGGGCAATGATGGGCGCCTCCCCGATCTCGTTCACGATCGGACGGATACGTCGGTATTCCGGACGGAAGTCATGTCCCCATTCCGAGATACAATGTGCCTCATCCACCGCATAGAAAGAGATCTTCACCGATTTGAGGAATTCCACATTATCCTCTTTCGTCAACGACTCGGGGGCCACATAGAGGAGTTTGGTATAACCGGCCAGGATATCTGCCTTCACCTGGTCAATAGCCGCCTTGTTCAACGAGGAGTTCAGGTAATGGGCCGTCCCTTCGTGTTCACTCAGATTGGAGATGACGTCCACCTGATTCTTCATCAGGGCTATCAGGGGCGAGATGACAATAGCGGTACCATCCATCAACAATGACGGCAACTGGTAGCAAAGGGATTTGCCACCGCCTGTCGGCATCAGCACGAACGTGTCTTTTCCTTCCAACACATTCCGGATGATATGTTCCTGATCACCTTTGAACTTGTCAAATCCAAAGTATTTCTTCAATGCTGCTGTAAGATTGATCTCCTGGGGCATATTATTTCGTTATTTATAGGCTTTGTGTCCTTATGAAGCCAACTTCTGCAGATGTGACTTCTCGAACTGTTTCTTCACAAATTCTTCTGTCACCTCGAATGACTTTATCTTTTTCGAGGGTGCATCAAACATGGTGTCCATCATCACGCTCTCCACGATAGACCGGAGTCCTCGGGCACCAAGTTTATACTCCACGGCCTTGTCGACAATTGCATTCAATGCCTCTGGAGTAAACGAGAGTTTGATTCCATCCATCTCGAAGAGTTTCACGTACTGTCGGATAATCGAGTTCTTCGGTTCTACAAGAATCTTTTCCAACGCCTCACGGTCGAGTGGTTCCAGATAAGTCAGGACCGGCAGTCGGCCGATGATCTCCGGGATGAGTCCAAACGACTTCAGATCCTGCGGCACAATATACTGCATTAGGTTCTTCTTGTCGATTTTGGCGACATTCTGTACGGAATTATATCCCACCACGTGGGTGTTCATCCGTTGGGCTATCTTCTGTTCGATGCCGTCAAAGGCACCACCGCAGATAAACAAGATGTTCCGGGTATCCAACTGGATATATTCCTGGTCAGGATGCTTTCTTCCTCCCTTGGGCGGGACATTGACGTTTGTTCCCTCCAACAGTTTCAGCAATCCCTGTTGGACGCCCTCACCACTGACGTCACGGGTTATCGAGGGATTATCCATCTTACGGGCAATCTTATCGATCTCGTCAATGAACACGATACCACGCTGGGCAGCCTCCACGTTAAAGTCAGCAACCTGCAGCAGACGGGTCAGGATACTCTCCACATCCTCTCCCACGTAACCGGCCTCCGTAAACACGGTAGCATCGACAATCGTAAACGGCACATCCAACAGTCGGGCGATGGTCCGGGCTAAGAGTGTCTTTCCCGTTCCCGTCGAACCCACCATGATGATATTACTCTTCTCGATCTCCACCTCGTCGGCACTGGAAGGCTGCTGGAGCCGCTTGTAATGGTTATAGACCGCTACAGACAGATAGCGCTTGGCCTCATCCTGCCCAATCACATACTGGTCAAGATAAGCCTTGATCTCCCGAGGCTTGGGGATCTGCACCTTTGCGCTCCCATGAGACCCATCAACCTCTTTCTTCTGCATCCAGTCTTGCTGCTGGACAATCTGGTAGGCCTGCTGGGCACAGTCCTCACAGATATAGGCATTCAGTCCCGTGATCAACAGTCTGACCTCTTTCTCAGATCTTCCGCAGAAACTGCAGCAACCTTTCTTTACCATTCTTATCCTTTCCTCGTCAATACGTTATCAATCATGCCATATTCCTTGGCTTCCTCCGCCGTCATCCAGTAGTTACGGTCAGAGTCTGCATAGACCTTCTCGTAGGGGGTATGGGAGTGGTCGGAGATGATGGTATACAGTTCTTTCTTGAATTTCAAGATCTCCTTGGCCTCGATCTCGATGTCCGAAGCCTGACCCTGGACGCCACCCAATGGCTGGTGGATCATCACCCGACTGTGCGGCAGGGCGGAACGCTTGCCCTCCGTACCGGCCACGAGCAGGACGGCTCCCATCGAGGCAGCCATACCGGTACAGATGGTGGCGACATCACTCGAGATGAACTGCATGGTGTCATAGATACCCAGTCCGGCCGTCACACTACCGCCGGGACTGTTGATATAGATGGAGATATCCTTGCCCGAGTCCACGGAGTCGAGATAGAGCAACTGGGCCTGTAACGTATTGGCGGTATAGTCGTCTATCTGTGTACCAAGGAAGATGATGCGGTCCATCATCAAACGTGAAAAGACGTCCATCTGCGTCACATTCAACTGACGTTCTTCCAGAATGTACGGATTCAGATACTGTGCCTGAGCCTTCATCATCTCGTCGAGAGTCAGACCGTCCATTCCCAAATGCCCTACAGCATATTTCCTAAAATCATTCTTCATATCACTTTTCACTATTCATTATTCACTATTCATTTATACAATAAAGGGTTATCGACCTTTTATCTTGTATATTGGGACACAAAGATAAACAAAAAAGTCGATAACCCCTCAAAAAATGGAGTTATTTTTTCGTAAAAAAACTTATTTTCTCTCCATTAACTTATTAAACTCGTCCAAAGTGACGGTTTTTTCGTCCAATTTGACCACCGATTTGAGCGCTTCCGTCAACTTCTGATCGACGGCACGGTCCACGAAGTTTTCTATGTTCTCACGCTTCTTCAACTGCTCGTCGGCATAGTTCTCCACCACGTCCTCAGGCACATTACTCATACCGTACTGTGCGAACTGGGCACGGATGGCGCTCTTGGCCACTTCTTTCAGGTCCTCGTCCTTGACTTCAATCTTCTGGGCGGCCACGATCTGTTCCTTGATCAGGTGCCACTTCAGTTCCTGGATACTGCCCTCGAAGTTCTTCTCCACGAAGTCCTCACCCTTATCCTTGTTGTTGTTCACCATGATACGCTTCAACAAAGCCTCGGGGAACTCCAGGTTTCCGACTTTCTTCTCCAGATGTTCACGGACATCGAGCATGAACTTATAGTCGCTGCTGCCGACAAACTGAGCCTTCAACTGTTCGGCGATCTTCTCACGGAACTCCTTCTCGTTCTTGACGGTGCCCTCTCCGAAGACTCTGTCGAACAGGGCCTGATTCACCTCTGCGGGCTGGAAATGACGGATCTCCGTAATCTGGAAACTGAAGTCAGACTTCAGGTCCTTCACCTTCTCCTTGTCCACCTTCAACAGGGCGGCCACCTCTGCATCATTGTCAGGATAAGCCTTCTTGGGGTTAAAGGTAATGATATCACCCACCTTACATCCGTCGAAAAGTTTCTTCTGCTTGTCTTCCTTAATATAGGCCGGCATGATCATGCCACTCTCAGTGGTGATACCGCCTTCCAATGTATTGCCTTTCTTATCCAACTCCCGCAGGTCGCCGGTCAACGTATCGTTGCCGCTGAACACCTCAGCCTTCGTAAACTCGCCGGCCTGTGAGGCATACATCTGTACCTGTTGGTCGAGCATCTTGTCATCGATGGCGATGGTATAGTAGGCAATCTTGTCGCGTCCGCTCAACTTGGCCTCGAATTCGGGAGCCACGGCAATATCGAACACAAACGTCAGATCACCTTCCTTCTCAAAGTCCTGCGGCTGTTGTTTCTCCGTATTGGGCAGGGGATCGCCCAGCATCTGAATCTTGTTTTCACGCACATACTCATAGAGTTTCTCACCCAACAGTTTATTGACCTCTTCCACCTTCACGGCGGTACCATATTGTTTCTTGATCAATCCCATGGGAACATTCCCCGGACGGAAACCGGGAATCTGTGCTTTCTTACGATAGTCCTTCAGTGTCTTTTCTACCTTCTCCTGGTAGTCTGCCGGTTCAATGGTCATCGTCAACAGACCATTGATCTTATCGGCGCAATCAAATGAAATTTTCATCTTTTCTTATACCTTATTTATTATATATCTCAATTTGGAGGTGCAAAATTACGCAATCTCAGCCGAAAAAAAGCACAATTTAGATATTTTAACTCTGAAAACCTTTCTTACGGAGTTCGAACGATTCGGTGAGGTATTTCTCGCGCACCACCTTGTTGGCGGCCAGTTCCTCCGGTGTTCCCTGGAACAGGATACGGCCTTCGAACAACAGATAGGCACGGTCGGTAATGGCCAATGTCTCGTCTACGTTATGGTCGGTAATCAGGATACCGATATTACGGTATTTCAGATGCCAGACAATCTGTTGGATATCCTCCACAGCGATGGGGTCCACGCCGGCAAACGGCTCGTCGAGCATGATGAACTTCGGCTCAATGGCCAGACAACGTGCGATCTCCGTCCTGCGTCGCTCACCACCCGAGAGTTGGTCACCCTTGTTCTTGCGCACCTTCTCCAGACGGAACTCAGCAATCAGGCTTTCCAGTTTCTCCAACTGGTAGTCGCGGGGCTTGCCTGTCATCTCCAGGACTGACAGGATATTATCTTCCACACTCATCTTACGAAACACCGACGCTTCCTGTGCCAGATAGCCGATACCGGCACGGGCCCGTTTGTAGACCGGGTACGATGTCACGTCCTCTTCTCCCAGAAAGATATGACCGCCATTAGGGACAATCAGTCCGGTGGTCATATAGAACGAGGTGGTCTTTCCGGCACCGTTCGGCCCCAGCAGTCCCACGATCTCACCCTGTTTCACGTCGAAACTCACATCGTTGACGACGGTACGTTTCCCGTAGCGTTTCACCAGTCCTTCCGTCCGGAGCACTAAACGCTCATTATTCATGTTTTCTTCCATAATCGGCTGCATAATCGGGTGCAAAGGTACAAAAAATAAGAAATAAATATTCATAATTAAGAAATATTTAGTACCTTTGCACCCAAATAAGGGAGCAAGAGCATGTTGATAACCAAATATCTCACTATATTCGGACGGTACATGATGCTGATGGGCCGCACGTTTTCGCGACCTGAACGCATCAGGATGTTTCTCAAGCAATATGTCAAGGAGATGGCCCAGTTAGGTGTCAATTCCATCGGCATCGTGCTGCTCATCTCTTTCTTCATCGGCGCCGTCATCTGCATTCAGATGAAACTGAATATCCAGAGCCCCTGGATGCCCCGTTGGGTGTCGGGATATACCACCCGTGAGATCTTGTTACTGGAGTTCTCCAGCAGTATCATGTGTCTGATCCTCGCTGGAAAAGTCGGATCGAACATCGCCTCCGAACTGGGTACGATGCGGGTGACCCAACAGATCGACGCCCTGGAGATCATGGGTGTCAACTCTGCCAGTTACCTGATTCTCCCGAAGATCATGGGCATGCTCTCCATCATGCCGTTCCTGGTGATCTTCTCATCTGCCACAGGTATCCTGGGCGCCTACGCCACGTCGTATATCGGTCATGTGCTACCGCCCGACGACCTGACGCTCGGTCTGCAGCACGACTTCAAACCCTGGTTCATGTGGATGAGTATCATTAAGAGCCAGTTCTTTGCCTTTATCATCTCCAGTGTCCCTGCGTTCTGCGGCTATACCGTCGAGGGTGGCAGTGTCAATGTCGGCAAGGCGAGTACCGATGCCGTCGTCACCTCCAGTGTACTGATCCTGTTCAGTGATGTCTTCTTAACCCAACTGCTGTCATGATTGAAGTCAAAAATCTATACAAGTCGTTCGAAGACAAGGATGTCCTGAAAGATATCAACACCGTTTTCGAGGATGGCAAGACCAACCTCATCATCGGCCGGAGCGGCAGTGGCAAGACCGTGCTGATGAAAAACCTCGTCGGACTGTTGGAGCCCACCAGTGGGCAGGTGCTTTACGATGGGCGCGACTTCGTGAAGATGTCCAAGCAGGAGAAGGTGAGGATGCGCCGTGAGATGGGTATGATTTTCCAGAGTGCCGCCCTCTTCGATTCGCTGACTGTCCTGGAGAATGTCATGTTCCCGCTCGACATGTTCTCTTCCATGACCCTCCGCGAAAGAACGAAGCGCGCCATGGACTGTCTGGACCGCGTCAACCTCAGCGGGGCTGAAGAAAAATTCCCGGGCGAGATCTCCGGCGGTATGCAGAAGCGCGTGGCCATTGCCCGTGCCATCGCCCTCAACCCGAAATATCTCTTCTGCGACGAGCCCAACTCGGGTCTGGATCCGAAGACCTCGCTCGTCATCGACGACCTGCTCCAAGGTATTACCAAAGAATTTAACATCACCACCATTATCAACACCCACGACATGAACTCCGTCATGGGCATCGGCGAGAACATCATCTTCATCTACGAGGGTGAGAAGGAATGGCAGGGCGAAAGCAGTCAGATCATGAAGTCCACCAACGAGCGTCTGACAGACTTCATTTTCGCCAGCGACTTGTTGAAAAACATGCGCCAAGTAGTCATAAATAATGGTCTGGACCTATAAAAGAGGTGGAAAATTGGTCCATTTATTGATTTTTCTGCCATAAAACTTGGCAATATCAGATTCTTTTCGTATTTTTGCAGCAATTTATGAACGTATTGCGTGCAATTATGAACTTCAACCGCTGGTTTGTCACCCTGCTTCTCCTGGTTGTCACAGTCTGCATCTTCGGCGATGAGGCTGAGAAACTCAGGAAACAATTGCCGTCCGTACAGGGCAAGGAGCGTTTCGGCATCCTGCAGAAACTCTATGACTTGAGTCTGGAGACCGACGACCTGGACTATCAGTTGAAGTGTATCAACGATTGGATCAACGAGGCTCGTCATCAGGGCGATCACAGCGAGGAGGGCAATGCCCGCGTGCTGAAGATGACACTCTTCTATAATACCGACCTCAACGACTCCCTTTTTCAACAGGCTCCCGACGCCCTTGAGTTCCTCGGTAGGAACAGCGAATGGAAAAACTATTACGAGACCTGGTCGTTGCTGATCAACGGCTACAACTTCGCCGGTCTGACCAATACCGGTCTGAAGGAGGCTAAGGAGATGTACGACGATGCCAAGGGGCGCAATGACGACTACGGTATGGGCATGGCTTACTATTCCATGGGAAATGTCTATGCCAACATGAACAATATCGAGGAGGCAGCCAGTTCCTACCAGAGGAGTCTCGACCTGTTTGCCAACATCGACTCGATGCCGATGCAAGTCTCTGACATCTATGCCTATTACGGCGACGTGCTCGAGATCCAGAAGGAATACCAGAAACTGGATGCCCTGACGGAAAAATGGAAAACCTTCCTCACCGACTACTACGCCGACAAGAAAGAAGATACCGGTGAGGCCGCTAACCGTTGGGCTTACTATTACCTGGCCTGTGCCCAGGCCGCCATCGGTGAAGCCGACTATCAAAAGGCCAGCGCGATGCTCGACGAAGTACAGAAGCGTACGTTCAGCAAGGAGAGTTTCCTCTATATGCGTTGGCTCTACTACCGCGCCGAACTCTGTCGGTTACAGGGCTTCTACGACGAGGCTCTGGCGCTCAATGACCGTCGTATGCGTATGATGGACGACACCAGCGACAAGACCGAGATTTTCCGTGTCCGACAACAGCGAGCCCAGATCTTCGAGGCCATCGGACGCTATCAGGAGGCAGCCCTCCTCTACCATGAGATGTATCTCATCAACGACTCCATCAACACCCATGACACCAAACGGCAGTTGACGGAGATGAACACCCTCCTGCATGTGGATGAGTTGAAGGCCAAACAGGCCCAGGAACAGGCCCGGCTCGAGATGGAGAAAGCCCAGCAACAGCGTCTTGGCATCATCATCATCTCCTCGATTATCGTCCTGTCTCTCGCCATCTTCCTCTTCTTCCGCATCCGCAGTGCGAAACGTCTGAAGATTGCCCACGAGAAACTGGAGGATGCCCATAGCAAACTGGAGACCACCCACCAGGAACTGCTTACCGCCTACGACCAACTCGAGGAGACCACCATCGCCAAGGAGCGTATCGAGAGTGACCTGCGTATCGCCCGCGACATCCAGATGTCGATGGTACCCAGCACCTTCCCGGACCGTCCCGACCTCGACCTCTATGCCTCGATGACCCCTGCCAAGGAAGTCGGCGGCGACCTCTACGGTTATGTGCTCATGGACGACAAACTTTACTTCGCCCTCGGCGACGTGTCGGGTAAGGGTGTGCCCGCCTCACTCTTCATGGCACAGGCCACCCGTCTGTTCCGCACCCTCGCCGCCCAAGGTATGATGCCGGCAGAAATCGCCACCCGCATCAACGATGCCCTCTCTGGCGAAGACAACGAGCGCGGCATGTTCGTCACGATGTTCCTCGGTCTGCTCGACCTGACCTCGGGCCACTTGGACTTCTGTAATGCCGGTCACAACCCGCCCGTACTGATTGGCGACGGCACTACCGAATTTATTGAGATGATTCCCAACGCCCCCATCGGTCTCTGGCCGGAACTGGAATACGAGGGCGAGGAGATTACCGATATCACCAACCGTCCGCTGTTCGTCTATACCGACGGCCTCAACGAGGCAGAGAACAACGAGAAGGAACAGTTCAGCGACGAGAAACTATTAGAGATTCTGCAGACCACCCCGTTTGAAAGCTGTGAGAAGACCATCGAGATGCTGCGCGAGGAGGTGGAGAAGCACCGTGAGGGGGCAGAGCCCAACGACGACCTCACCATGCTCTGCGTGAAGTTCATCAAGGAAAATCAATAACCAACAAACACTATTAATAATGAAAAAGGAAATCCGAATCAAAAATCAAGTTGGCGAACTGGAGCGTGTGAACCAGTTCGTCGAAGAGATTGGCGAGGAACTGGGACTCGACATGGAACTCCAGATGAACCTGAACCTGGTGATGGAAGAGATGGTATCCAACGTCATCTTCTATGCCTACCCTGAAGGGAGTTCGGCTGAAATCGAACTGATCGCCGAGAGTGACGGGAAGGAACTCACCTTCGTCCTGAGCGACAAAGGCAAGGAGTTCGACCCGACTGCCAAGGAAGATGCCGATCCCGACGTGAATCCCATGGATCGCGACATCGGTGGCATGGGCATCTACATCGTTAAGAACATCATGAACCAGGTGACCTACCAACGACTCGAAGGTAAGAACCTGCTCACCATGAAGAAAACTATCTGATAGAAAAAAGTAAAAAAGAAAAAAAGTAAAATCAAAATTATTACAACTATGACAAAGATTATCAAAGAAGGTGGTAAGACCATCATCCAGACCGGTGCTCGTATCGACACCATGAACGCCAACCAGTTTGAAGAGGACATCAAACCCGCCCTGGTGGACGGAGGCGTAGACCTCGAAATGGACTGTTCCGAACTCACCTACATGGCCAGTTCCGGACTCCGCATCATCCAGAAGACCATGCGTACCGTGATGCAGTTGAAGGGCCAGTTCAAGATGACCAACGTAAGCCCTGAAATCTACAAGGTGCTGGCAATGACCGGCTTTACGAAGTTCATGAAGGTAGAAAAGAAAAAAGAAGAAGCGTAGTCTATGACCATCCTGATTATCATTCTCGTGCTGCTGGTGCTCATCCTCGGCGCAGCACTCTATTTCCAAGTCAAGGCAGCCAACAAGCATACCGAGGAACAGCAACAACTGCTGAAGGACTACCAGAAGCGCGTCGACGAGCAGGAGAAACTGCTCTCCGACTACCGTTCACTGGAACAGAACTTCGACAGTGTGGGCCAGGGCTATGAGCAGGCCCTGCTCGCCTTCGACAAGATGGAAGAGGACAAGCAGAAGATGCAGAACGCCGTGAACACACTGCAGCAGCAGAACCACGACCTGCAGGAACAGTACCAGGCCCTCAGCGGCTCACAACTGCAGAAGAAGCAGATCATTGAACAGGCCGCCCTTGAGGCCAAGCAACAACTGCTCTCCAACCCGGCTGCCGTCATCCGTCTGTTGAACAATATCCTCAACGCCAACGACGTGAACCTGGAGACGGCCATCGAGGCTGATGACAATATCACCGTAGGCGACCTGATCGACAAGGCCATCAAGGAGTCAGGCATCGGTGCCGCCAGTTATCTGACCTTCACCACGGAGGCCGCAGAAGATGTGAAAACTTCCATGCTTCTCACCAACGAGGCACAGGCCGTGCGTGCACTTGGTGCCATCCTCGACAACGCAGGCAAATTCACTACGGAAGGCAGTGTAAAACTCACCGTCAAGCCCGAAGGCGCACAGATGCAGTTCATCGTCGAGGATACCGGTAGCGGTATTCCCGCCGAGGATGCCGAGAAGGTATTCGAGCCGTTCACGAAACTCAACAGTTATTTCGACGGCGCAGGCATCGGTTTGACCGCTGCCCGTAGTATTGCCCGTCGTCTGAACGGTGACTTGACCCTCGACACTGCATTCGAAGGCCCCGGATCCCGGTTCGTGCTGTCCCTGCCGTTCTAAGGCTTGCGCCAGATCTCATAGGAATCGCTTACAATTCATTTTTGTAAGCGATTTTTTCGTGGATAAGCATTCCGAAGTCTGAAAAACCTGCCCCAAAACTGGGGGAAGACATTCCTGAGTCGGAATTTTATGCCCCAGATCCGGGGCACGTTTATGCACAGGTGGGTGAATCTTCCCCCAAATCCAGGGCAAGATTTTCCGAGGTCGGAATTTTCCGCCTCAAATCCGGGGCATATTTTTCCGGGTTCGGAATTTCTTCCCCCCAATCCGTGGCATGTTTTTCCGGGTTCGGAATTTCTTCCCCCCAATCCAGGGCACGTTTTTCCGATGTCGGAATGTCTTCCCCCAGATTTGGGGCTGATTTTTCATTTTTCGGAGCCATAATATCCAAAAACGAACTTTTTTATCCAAAAATACGTTTTATTTGTTTTTTTTTTGTATCTTTGCCCCCATAATTGCATTTATAATGCAATGCGATGAATAACAAAAACGATAATAATAACAAAACGATAACCATTATGAGAGAAAGATTACGCAATCTTATGGTACTCTTTACCATGGTATTTTTGCCAAATCTGGCATGGGCAGACTATACCTACGGAGGTCAGTCACTGACGTTCTATTATACGGGCGATTCTGGTCCCAACTATTACTATTCTGGTAGTGGGGATAATCAGGTTACTGAATGGAATGTGACAGCAGATGCATTTTATCAATCAAATTCTTCTTTGTACAGCGGTTTTAGTTATGTGAAGCTCACAAACGTAAATCCACTGTCTGGTCCCCTAACTGGTTTTACACTTGCAGGAAGCATCAACAACAATAATGTTAACCTTAAAGTCTACAGACTGGCTACCTTGAGTGCAACAGAGAGAACATTAATCGGAAGTATTACCATTGGTGGCTCAGATGTCCCCAGTTATACCTATATTGCAGAAGATGGTGTTTCTCAATCATTCAACAACGAATACATACAATTAGCCATTGAGCGTAGCAGTAGCGAAACTACCCCCACCTTTACAACAGGACAAATAACTAACATCACTCTGACCTTTAGCGGAACAGATTACGGAATCTCTGTCGGGAACTACCGTGTAACAAGTAATAATGCTACAGACATCTTTGGTGATGGTAATGCGTCTTTCACAGCTGCTAGTGGAGACACGCCTGCTACGCTGACATTAAATGGTGTTACTATTGGAACATCTACTGTTAACTCATCTATTATAAGTAACCTCGAAGATGAGCAGCTGACTATCAATTTAGTTGGAACAAATAAACTCTATGGTTTTATAAATGATGCCTCAAATGCAGGAACTTTAAAGTTTACTGGTACTGGTTCATTAGATATTTCAAATGATGGTGATGTTGTCAGCAATTTCGATAATGTAACTATAGATGATGGTCTCTATATCCAATCTAATGAGCCTGGTGTGCATTGGGATAGCTATAATAGTAGGTTCGCAGCTCAACGTTCAGGTTTGTACGTTTTAACGATTACTCCGGATGTTTATTATCCCATTTGGGTGGTGTCTTCTAATGGAGTTGACTATATTCAAGTGAGTGGTACAAACAAGAACCATGTGCTGGGTGAGAATAACACTACTGTAAAATACGAAAACGATCAATTGATTCTCGATGGATTTGTGTGTTCAACAACTGAGGGTAAACCTGCCATCGTTTTGGGTAACCAGGAGGAATTTAAGATTTATCTTTCAGGCGATAATACAATTAGTTCAGGAGGTACTGGCGATGGTGTTTATTTTAATCGCGAGGTTGCATTTCTTACCGTCTCTACTGATAAAGACGATCCCGGTACATTAACTCTGGGTCAACCATCTAGTGGCAATTATAGTTTAACAAATGTTCCGTATGATTGTGTAATCTATGAGAACGGATTAGGATTTTATAATAATACTGTATCTACTGTTTGGCCGCGCTTGGCAATCGGAAATACTCAAATCATGGGAACAACGGATAATGTGCTGGATGATGAAAACATCTCGTTTGATGCGGGCACCAACACTTTGACGCTGAGTGGAGCAGTGATAGAAGGTGACACTTACGAACCTGATATTGATGTATATGTAAAGGATTTAATAGTTGCTATCAGTGGAACGAATACTGTTAACGGACGATTCTATGGGCACTATTCTCTAAATGGGGATAATGTAGGAACTATTCATTTCACTAAAGCAGAGGGTGCAACTTCTCCTTCAATAACTATTTCTGGTGACACTGGTGACTCAGGACCAGTATATGAGTTCTCGCAGTGTACTTGGGATAATGATTTGTACTTAACTGAAGCCAAAACTGCAGGAGGTGACAATGTTCCTGGAGTTTATTATGGAAATAGTAGATTTACGAATGGAAACGCCATCCCCAAAACTGTTAAAATCTCTACTGAGCCTTCTGGTGTGATATTATGGATTGGTGAAAAAGCAGTGACAAGTGCTAATGCCTCCAATATCTTCGCAGAAGAAGGGTATCTTGATGGTAAAGTGAGTTTTACGGTTGAGGACAATAAGAATGTCTTGATACTTGATGGGGCAAATCTTATGGAATATCCTATTGTGAGTGATTTGCCAAATTTGACAATCCGGTTTAAAGAAGATTGCAGTTTATTTACGATAACAAGCAATAAAACTAACGCAACACTACGTTTTGAAAAGGCTGGAGACGCGAGTGATGGAACCCAACTTACTGGTAGTGGATTAGACGGTTCTCTTTGGTCTGGTTTCGAAGGTGGTGTTACCTTTGGTGGCAGTCTGGCCTATTTTGCCAATGCCGATACTTGGTATATTTATAATCTTTCCAGTCCCAAAATTAGTATTGAAAACAATGTAGTTAGTTTTGGCGTTAGCTTTGGTAATAACAATGTTCCAATTACAAACACTAATGATTTCAACTTCTTCTATACCCTTCAATATGAAGATGCGAATCAGCAAAGTGTGACAACATTTACTCAATATGATCCTCAAAATCCATTAACTATTAATAAGGCTTCAGTATTGACAGTTAAAGTTCGCTATAAGTATGCAGAAGACTATAGTGATGTATCCATCGGTAAGTATTTTGACTCTGCTGAAGATCCGATGCGACTGGTGTATGGTGCTGATCCCGTTGATCTTGTCCTGGTTCCGGCCATTGAGGAAAGCGACGGTATCAGTATTTTGGGCATTGAGGCAAATGTAACCTATAATGCCGAAACGGGAAAAGTGTCGTCAACAGTTCTTGGCACCACCGGAGGTTCCGTAGCCATGAATACTACTGTAGGCAAGACCCTTGTACTGAATAATTATTTCACGATGAACTTTGAGGTCGTACCTCCTGCTCCTACCATCAACTTGGATGCAGGTACATATCTGGATACTCACGATCCTATTACGATTACATCTTCCAATTTAGCAAATACAACTATTAAGTACAAATGGAATAATGGTGACGCTGCTGATTATCCGGCAGGAGGCATCAACATCCAGACTGGTACGCTTAAAGCCTGGGTGGAGCATACATCAGAAGGCACTACCGTAGCCAGTGATGTCACTTCGGTAGCCTATACAGTGAAGACAGACATTTCCGACTATACCGTGACAGGACTATCTACAACAGCAGCATACACTGGTACGGCTGTCAATCCAGGCACCCCCACGATAACAGACCAAACAGGAACGCCACTTACAAAAGACACCGACTATACCGTTACCTATAAAAAGAAACTTGAAGGTGATGGATATGAGACTGTTGAGTCAATGACAGACGTTGGCAACTATCTGATAGTCATTGCCGGCACTGGCAGTTTCGGCGGCGGCCAAGAATTTGACTTTGAAATCACCCGGGCATCAGTTGATTGGACGGCTACAGGATGGACATCTCCTCAAGCCAAGGCTGACCTGTCATTTACTAACGAGGCAAAAGACCTGATAACGGCTGCGACCGTGCCTGATGGCGTAACGGTTAAGTACTGCTACAAATACAGTACCAGCGAGTTTGGTGATGAAGCCCTTTCCACATTACCTGATCCTGCAAACTGGACAACAACCGTTCCTCAAGGAACAAATGTAGGCTACTATGCTGTGTTCTATAAGGTAGAAGAAAGCGCTAATTATGGAGTATGGGGGCCCTGCGAGGTTGCCCTGCAAACTTCCATCGCACCCAAGGTTACGACGTTCACCGTTTTGCTGGCCGATCCTGACGAGGTCATCACTTACGATGGCACAGAAAAGACACCCGACATCACCGTGAAGGACGGCGACACCGAGCTGAATGTCAACACCGACTACACCATCACCGTCTATTCGAACAACATTAATGCCGCCGCTTCTACTGCTGCCACTCCGCCTACTGTTACGATTGCGGGTGCAGGCAACTACAACGGCAGCACGGGTTCGGCGACCTTCACCATCAGTAAAGCCCAACTGACGGTGACGCCTGACGATAAGACGTATAACGTTGGAGACAATATAGAGTTGACTGTAAGTTATGATGGCTTCGTGGATGGTGACGACGAGGATGTCCTGACAACTGAGCCAACCGCTTCATACGGTGAGTCTGATGTCACCAAGGCGGGCATTTATACGATTACAGCCAGTGGTGGTGAGGCCGCAAACTACGATTTCGTCTATGAGACGGGTACGCTGACTATCAACCGTCTGCTTGACGTCAGCTTCAGCGCTTCGAACGAGTGGGCTACCTATTACGGTACTGAGGATCTGGCAACACCGGAAGGATTAAAGGCTTATCAGGTGACAGCTGTAGGCGCATCTGAAGTGACGAGTTCAGCAATTGATTATATTCCTGCGAATACAGCCATCCTACTGAAGAATGTTTCTGGCAATGTTTCATGGTCTGGCATTTCTGCCAGTGCCTACACGGGAGCGACCTCAACGTTTGAGAACAACATATTGAAAGGTTCGGCTGAGGCAGTAAGTGTCAGCACTATCACAGGCGGAACGGTATATATTTTAATTAACAATATGTTCAGGCGCGCATCAAGTGGTACGATTCCTGCCAATCGTGCCTATCTAGTGGTCAGTGGTGCCGCAGCGGCCCGACTGAACATCGTTCACGGTGGCAACGACACGGGAATTCACGAATTAAGAATTGAGAATGAAGAATTAAGAGATGAGTGGTACGACCTGCAGGGACGCCGAATAGAGAAGCCGATGAAGAATGGCCTCTATATCAGGAACGGAAAGAAGGTATATAAAAAGGTGAATAGGTGAAAAAGTAAAAAGGTAAAAAATAAGTAGAGTTATGAAACATAATATATTTAAGACCTTGACAGTTCTGGGCATGTTCATGTTCGCTATGGGAGCATGGGCAGACCCCACCGTTAATATTAAGAAGCAACTGAATGGGGTGGCTAACGATAATGCGGGAACAGTATCATCCAGTATCAGCGGTGGTGTATGTACCCTAACGGTGACGCCTGCTGACGGGAACTATGTGACCAAAGAGTATATTACTGCCTATAGTGTTTGGACTGGCGAGATGGCACAAAATCGAACCAGAGATCCAGGCTTGGACAATTCCACCATTGCGGTTACGGAATCGGCGTCTAACACTGACCCCAGCGGTGTGACAAAATATACGTTCACAGTGCCTACTGACGGCAGTAATGTCGACGTAACAGTCAACTTCCAGTCGCGCAAGGCACTGACGCTGGATATGGTTTCCAATATTCTTGATGAGACCTTCAACTGGGAGGGTCATGAACCGGCTCTGACGATTACCGACGGTGACCCTTTGGTGAAAGACAAGGATTATACCGTAGTGTATTCGGACACCGTGAATGCCGGTACGGCCAAAGCAACGATTACCGGAAAGGGAATCTACACTACCAACACTGGTGAAGCCACGTCTATCGTAAAGACGTTCACTATCAATCCGAAGAATTTGTCGGAGGATAACATTGTCGGCGATTTGATTGGTGCTGACGGTTTGGTATATACCGGTGAAGCACAGAAACCTAAAGTGAGTAGTATCTCATATCTTGACCACAATTTGGTACTCGGCACGGACTATTTGACGGCGTATAAGGACAGCATCGATGCAGGTACTGCCAAATGCGAAATCAACGGTAAGGGCAACTTTACAGGTCAAATAATCAGGACTTATACTATCGCCCAGGTCGACTTCAACGTTGAGATTGCTGATATTCCGGATCAGGATGCCACTGGCGAGCCGATTGAACCGCAGCTGACGGTGACGTTTAAGAATACAAACAACAAAACAATCCCTGTTGCAGCCAGTGACTACAAGGCAGATTACAGCAACAACACGAACCCCGGAAAGGCAACGGTAATACTGTCGTCGGCGGGCAAGAACTTCAAAACGGATCTGACGCAGACGAAAACGTTTATTATTAACGGCATCGAAGACTATCTTTCTATCAAGGACGGAGAGGCTTTCTTGTCGACACTCAGAGTGACGAATGGCAATACGTTTGCCATCAAGGATTTTTATCAAGTGGTTTGTCCTGAGGACATCCCAGCGACGGATTTGACTTGGTATTCTGATGACGATAATGTTGTTTCAGTTGACAACAACGGCTTGATTACTGCTGAGGGATATGGTAATGCAAAAATTACTCTCGCTTACGCGGGAGGCGGCAAATACGCAGAGGATACTTATGTTTTCTATGTGGATGCTGCACCAAAGACTCCTGTCATCAGCATGCCCGCCGGTGCTTATTCAGAGGATCATGCCGCGATTACGATGACAAAGGAGAATGTCGCCGGCATGGCCATCAGTTATACGTGGGATGACATCACAGGTGACAATGTTGCAACATGGAAAAATTACGCGGATGACGGTGTTGCATTTCAGGAAGGAACCCTGTCGGCAAGGGTAGGGTACACCTTTACAAAGGAGAATGATACGTATACCGTATATAGCGACACCGTCTCTGTGACTTATAGCTATTCAATGAGTCTCGACGACATCTTTGCTTCTGGTCTGACGTTTGGAACTTATTGCAATAGATCGAATAAAACTTATAAAGTACTCGATGGTGTTAAGGCATACATCGTAACGGGTGTGAGCGATAACAAGGTGATTCTTGCTGAGACAAAGGTGCTACCGCCAAACACCGCCATCCTGTTGGAGAGAGGCGAGAATGTCACAGCCTTCAGTTACACGTCAGCCACAGATGCTGACGGCACCCTGCCAAGCGGTAACTTGCTGAAATATGCTACCAACAGCGTTTCTACTTCTGACAAGACGTATTATGTACTCTATAAGGATGAATTCCTGAAGGCTACAGGCACTATCCCCGCAGGCAAGTGCTACCTCGATCTGAGTGGCATTGGTGCTGCCCGTGCGGTCTACGGCATCAGTCATAACGAGGGCGATGACACGGGTATCAGCAACGTGGTATTCTACGAGAACGGCGTCGAGAAATGGTACGACCTACAGGGTCGCCGTATCGAGAAGCCTACCAAGACCGGACTCTATATCAAGAACGGAAACAAGGTAGTGATTGAACGATAATTTTTGCCTCTCAAGACTGTCGATAGTTTTATGGAAAAATGCTTGGTCGTTTCGAATAAAAATCGTAACTTTGTCCCCCAAATAGTGTTTTCACTTACAACCATCGAATAAGAACAAAAAGATAACCATTATGAAAGAAAGATTAGTCAATCATCAACAGGAGCCGAGACGGCTCAATGCTCTTGCCAAAATCCTTTTGGCACTCTTTGCCCTGCTGCTCACCCCCACCCTAGCGTGGGCGCAAGATAATCAGGTAGATATAGATGATAACGATTTTATGTTCTATCTGGAATATGGTCAGGAAAAACACAAGATAGAATCGCATAGTGTGAACTTCTATAACGACACCAAAATTTATCCTGACTTTTATAATTCTAATGAGGTGTCCGGGGTGTCTGTATCTTTTTCTTCTGATAATACCAGTGTAGCAACCATCGATCCCTCAACAGGTGTGATAACGCCAGTGGGTCTTGGTACAACAAAAATCACTGCGTCTTTTGAAGGAAATGCTATCTATTTCCCAAAGGAGACATCCTATACGCTGACATTTGTTGATAGCAGATATGGACTCTTTATCGGATCACATGAATCACATGAGGGTTATGGTCCTTTCCCGACACAAGTAGGCGTACATGCCTCTGAAACTAACGCCTCAAACATTACACACACCTGTATTAAGAGCGGAAAAGTCAGTTTCGACTACAGCACCCGTACACTGACCCTGGAGAATGCCACCATCGACGGCTGCATTTACAGTTATGGTGACCTGACCATCGACCTGAAAGGTGAAAATTACATCACTGCCCCAGACAGCAGTGCCATTAAATGCACGTATGCAGGAGCAACCGCTTCAAATTTAACTATTAAAAGCACAGACGGTACAGGTACTCTGGTTGCAAAACCTGCAACAGACGCATGTGTAAGTGGATTTGGCACTCCAACTCTTCAAAATAGCCTTCAGGTTCTCTCTGGTGATTTTTATTACGCTACGCTCGTCGGAAAACAGATGCTTAGCGGAGGCAATGGTTCCATAGATACGCCATACATCCTCAAGACTGCAGCAGATATTAAGAACTTCGCAAACTACTACAAGAATGAATTGATTGATCCTGGATCGAACGTCAAACTCAGCGATAATATCGAAACGATTGACTGCACTGGCATCACGATTGAAACCATAGGAAGTAATAGTGCGATATTTTCTGGCATTTTCGACGGAAATGGCAAGACCATCAGTAACCTGACGATAGCACCAAACGATAATAACACAAACGGCCTTTTCTCTCATCTTAATAGAGGAATCATCAAGGATTTGACACTGAGCAACTGCACTATTTCAGGTGGTTATCATATCGGAGCATTTGTCGGCGCCTTCAACGATGGTGAGATTAACAATTGTCACACCTCTGGATGTACGATCTCAACCGATAACGTTGGACAAATTGTCAGTGCTGGCGGTATAGCAGGCGAATTATATGGAGGAACCATTAGCGACTGTACAGTAACTTCTGGATCCATCGCAAGTTCGTCAAACTATACAACAAAGAGTGGTTCTTCTTACGCAGGAGGTATCGTGGGATGGATCGACAATGAGGGATCTGCTACAGTTAGTGGGTGTGAAGTGAATTCCACTGCCATCTCGAGTACACACGCAACTCCAGGTGCTATTTATGCTGGTGGTGTTGTGAGTTGTATCGAAGGGAGTGGCGTTACATCCATCAGCAATAATAATGTGAAAGGAATTACCAGCAATATCTCCTGTACGAACCCAACCACATCTGGAACAATCGACTGTGGTGCCATAGCAGGTATCGGAGGGAATGCCACTTTTACTAATAACACCTACGAATATGGTGTAACGACTGAGACCTCTATTAATTCCGTCACCACAACCAGGACTGGCTATGAGGAACGCGGTATAGGAAATTCTTCTGACGAAATAGATGAAGTACAACTCGCAGGCGTAAAGAAGATTACCATCAATATTGATCAGAATAGCGGTGCAGAATATGTTCTTGATGAAGAAACAATCTATCCTCTTAGTGACGATTATTATGCCTTGCCCGAACATGATGTGATTCTGTCTGTTTATCCTGATCTTACATCTGGTTTTAAGCCGAGGATGGCCTTAAATGATGAGACTATTGATGTGACGGCAGAGGAAAAAAATGGTGTTGATACAGATAATTATAATCATACTGAATTTACCTTTACGATGCCCAATGCCGATGTGACGGCAAGTGTAACATTAGCCACCGACTTGTGGGTAGAAGGCATTCAGGTGACCAGCGCTAATGCCGCTAACGTTTTGGGCGGATCTACTGCCAGTGTAACCTTTGACGCTGCAACAAGTACGCTGACGCTGAACAAAGCCTATATCGTTACAAGTAATTCTGCTGGAATCAAGAGCGGTTTGGCAAATCTTAAAGTTGTCTTGAGTGGCGGTCAGTCTGAGATAAAGTGTACTGGTGAAGATTACTACGCATTTGAAGGCACCAGCGAGAATGCAACCGTATCCTTCAGTTCTTCAGCGACCTCTGAGGGCAATTTGTATATCACTACCGCAGGCTACAAGAAATTCTTTACAGATATTACGCCTGCTTATGAGGGTCTCGCTCATTTCGACCAGACCAGCACTAATTATGACGAATATTTTTATCTCATCAGGAAGTCACCCTGGACGGGAAGCGGTACAGCAGACGATCCTTACCTTGTCAGCACGACTACTGAGCTAAAAACGATCTCCACTTACGTCAATCAGGGTATTGTGCTGAATTATTCTTTCAAACTGAATAATGATATCGACTGGTCTCAAGAAACATCAGCATTCACATCAATAGGAGTGAGAAAAGGAAATTACACCATTTTCTCCTTCGAAGGCACGTTCGACGGCAATAACAAGACCATCAGCAATCTGACTTCCGAAAACGGTCTCTTCAATTATGTCATGAACGGAGGCTCCATCAAGAACCTGACACTTACCGGCTGTACAGTAACTGGCGGCAGTACTGGTGAAGACGCAGCCGGACTTGTGGCTGACTTCAGAAGCAGCGGAAAGATAGAAAACTGTAGTGTAAAAAACAGTTCTATCACTAATAACAATTATTCCAACATCACATCGGCAGGTGGTATTGTAGGATACATGACTAACGGCACCATCGACAACTGTAGCATTGAAGACGTGACAATCACCATGAGCGGCTCACCTACCTACAAACAATGTGCAGGCGGCATTGTTGGGCACACTTATGAAGGCTCAACAATCACCAATTGCGAGGTGAAGGTCAATGCTGGAACTACCAAGATTACCAATACAGCCGAAACAGACCAGGACTTATATGCAGGTGCCATCGTAGGTTGGAGAGAACGGGGAAAGACGCTTACGGGCAACACCTATCAGGCTGGTGTTGTGGTTGAGACTCGGCAAGGAAATAATCCGGCAGTCACGAAGTCTGGCAACACCCAGCGCGGATTAGGCGACGGAGATGATATTATAAACAGCGCAGAACTGGCAGGTGTGAAGAAGATTACGGTGACCAAGAACGATAAGGGTACCGTTGAGTACATGAGTAATATCTACCGTGAGGATGGAAACGACATTTACGTTCTCCCGTATAGCCTGAGCAATGAACTCGTCGTCATCAAGGGCACATCAGGTGCAGGCTATGATGAGCCGACGATTGCCATCAAGACTGTTACGAACAACACCGATATCGACCCGGAGACTTCTGATGGAACATCTGAGGGTCTCTATTATGCACAATGGGAGTTCGAGATGCCCAACGACGATGTAATGGCCACTATCTTGTTTGCCATCAACCTGGCAAAAGCATCGCGTAACTTCGTCATAGCAGACAGAGACTATACGAGCGAGCCGCTTCCTGTGACCGAGATCAAAACGACACTCGATGATCTCGACGGTGCTAATCCGGCATTCATAGAACTCACATCCGGCACTCACTTCAATATAACCGGCTATAAGGATAGCAAGGATGTAGCCATAGGCACAGACGCTCCGACGAATGCCGGCAACTACAAGGTGACAATCCAGGGTATCGGAGACTGCACAGGTTCGGTCACCCTTCCTTTCGTCATCAGCAGGCTGGCTATCACGCCTACGCTAATAGTCTCTGACTGGATCTACGGTGGCTACGATGTCTCAGAAAACGGGCCGAGCCTCACAGACGGCAGCAACCCGGGTAACGGCGCTGTGACCTTCTATTTTAAGAAAGATGGAGAGAATGAGTTCCACACAATGGAGGTGTCGTCAACGACAGATGCCGGCAACTATTCTGTTTATGCCACCATCGCCCAGAGTACCAATTACGAGGGGGCCCAAACAGAGACAAAGACCTTCAACATCACACAACTTGACATCTCGAATGCCACCGTGACGCTCGATAATACGACTTTGATCTATAACGGCAGTGTCCAGACCGTGAACGTGACAAAAGTCCTTGTTGGCAATATTGAGGTTCCTATTGACTGCTACGAAGTCAGTGGTAATACTGAGAAAGAGGCTGGAGACTATAATCTCACCGTTACAGCAAAGACAATGGACAGCAGCGGCAACCCTATCAAAAACAATTTCACGGGCAGCGCTGAAAAAGATTGGAAGATCAAGTACCGCACAGTGACGGCTGATGAACTTGGACTGAGCGAAAACCAGACCTACGCCACCTATTTCAACAATACAGAGAGTTTTGATCTGCCCGACGGTATCGTGGCCTACATCATCACTGGTGTCAGCGGCACAACAGTCACTACCAAGCGCATCAGTTATATTCCGAAGAAAGTAGCTGTATTGGTGGAAAATGGCACCAGCACCGAGGATGCCGTCGATGCAGCAACAGACAATCAACTGCTCGGAACGGCTGACGCCAAGGATGTCAGTACCATCACCGGCGGTGCGGTCTATGTGCTCTATAAGAGTGAGTTCGTAAAGACTACCACAGGTACGATTCCAGCCAACCGCTGCTACCTCGTTGTTTCAGGCGGTGCCGGCGCCCGTAGCCTCAGCATCAGTCACGGCGAGGGAAATGATACTGGCATCGACAACTTGGTGTTCGACGAGGACGGAACCGAGAAATGGTACGACCTGCGGGGTCGCCGCATCGAAAAACCGACAAAGGCCGGACTCTACATCAGAAATGGAGAAAAGATTGTTGTTAATGATAATAATAAATAATGTACGCACGATATGAAACAAGTTTTTAAGCACTTCTTAATCAGTACAGCCCTGCTCTTTGCATCCCTTGGAGCGTTTGCAGGTGGAGACGCAACCGTCATATATAAACTCGACGGAAACGCAAGTTCGGCAGATGTGGTTGGTATAGTAACTTACTCAAGTAGTAACGGTACCATCACCGTAACGCCAAAAGAGGGTAATTATTTAGAGGCTACCGACCTTACCGTCTATAAGATGATTGACGGCCAGTATGCTCAAGGACGAACACGAGAGCCGAATTATATGACACCAGTGGCGGTAACAGCCACGAATTCCGGTGCTGACCCAAGTAATACAACCACCTATACCATCACGGTTCCTGGCGATGAGTATGACTATGAGATTACAGCCAACTTCCACAGCAGGATAAGTGTGGAGAATGCAACGGTGACTGGTCTGGCAGATTCCTACACATATACAGGAGAGGCCATAAAACCCGTCGTGACAGTGAAAGTGGGAAATAACACATTGACGCTGGACACAGACTACAGAGCCTTTTACGCCGACAGCATCAATGCCAGTACGGATCAGGTAAAAGGCAAGATCACCCTGTATGGTATCCGCACGTACATGGGAATAAAAACAGTCGAATATACTATCGCCAAGGCAAACCCGACGCTGACCTTCTCGTCAGCGACGGCTACCTATACCTTCGGACAGGCGTTCACCCAGCCGACGTTGACGACGACACCGACAGGGCTGGCAGTAACTTATGCCTCAAGCAATACAAACGTGGCTGACGTCGACCAATCGACGGGCGCTATTACGGCAAAGGCAGCCAGCACAGAGGCGATTACCATCACGGCCTCTTTCGCAGGCAATGACAACTACAACGCCAAGGACGCCACCTATTCGCTGACAGTGGCGAAAGGAACGGCTACGTTGGCGACTCCCCCCGCAGCCATTGCGAACCTGACCTATAACGGTCAGAACCAGACACTGATCACCGCCGGCAGCGCCACCAACGGTACGTTGAAGTACTCGCTGACAGGAGGCGACGCCACGGACTTCAGCGAGACCATCCCCACCGGCAAGGAAGCCAAGACCTATACCATTTATTATAAGGTGGAAGGCAATGACAACTATAACGGTACGGAGTCTGCCTCGCTGGATGTCACCATCGGTGCCAAGACGGTGAGTGCACCGACGATCACACTGAGTGAGACGAGTTTCGAATACGACGGTACGGCCAAGCAACCCACCGTCACCGTGAAGGATGGCGATACGGAGATCCAGTCCACCGAATATACCGTCAGTTACTCGAACAATACCAACGTTGCCGCCTCTACCGACAACAAGGCGCCGACGGTGACTATCACCGACAAGGACGGTGGTAACTACACGGTCAGCGGCTCCACCACCTTCTCCATTACGGCAGCAGACGGTGTCGTGACGCCTCCGACAGCCATCGCAAACCTGACCTACACTGGTCAGAACCAGGCACTGATCAATGCCGGCAGTTCCACCACCGGTACGGTGAAATATTCACTGACGGGTGCCGATGCCACAGACTACAGCGAGACCATCCCCACCGGCAAGGACGCCAAGACCTATACCATCTATTATAAGGTGGAGGGCGATGCCAACCATAAAGACGTGGCTCCTACCTCGATCAATGTCACCATCGCCGCCAAGACGGTGAGCGAACCGACCATCACGCTCAGTCAGACGAGTTTCGTCTATGACGGCACAGCCAAGCAACCCACCGTCACCGTGAAGGACAAAGACACGGAGATCCCATCCGCTGAATATACCGTCAGTTACTCGAACAATACCGATGCTGCAGCCGCTACCGACACCAAGGCGCCGACGGTGACCATCACCGACAAGGACGGCGGTAACTACACCGTCAGCGGTAGCACAACGTTCACCATCCTCGCAGCCGACGGTTCACTGACACTCCCGACGGCCATGGAGGGACTGACCTACAATGGTCAGAACCAGGCACTGATCACCGCCGGCAGTTCCGCCACCGGTACGATGAAGTACTCGTTGACGGCAGAAGATGCCACAGACTACAGCGAGGACATCCCCACCGGCAAGGATGCCAAGACCTATACCGTCTATTACAAGGTGGAGGGCGATGCCAACCACAACGACATCGCGCCGGCCTCTTTGGAAGTCACCATCGCTGCCAAGACGGTGAGCACGCCGACAATCACACTGAGTCAGACGAGTTTCGTCTACGACGGTTCGGCCAAGCAGCCCACCGTCACCGTAAAGGATGGCAATACGGAAATCCCGTCTACCGAATATACCGTCAGTTACACGAACAATACGGACGTGGCAGCCGCCACCGACAACAACGCGCCGACGGTGACCATCACCGACAAGGACGGCGGTAACTACACCGTCAGCGGTAGCACGACGTTCTCCATCACGGCGAAGGAGACGACACCGACCGTGACACTGGCAACCACCTCGTATGTCTACGACGGCACAGCCAAGGAACCTGCAGTCACCGTCACCATCCCCGGAGAAGGAGAGAATGCGGACCCCGTGACGCTGACCAGCAACGATTATACGGTCGCCTACTCAGACAACACCAATGCCGGCACGAATACGGCCAAGGCCACGGTGACCCTGAAGGGTAACTACTCGGGTAGCGGCTCCGCCACCTTCACCATCGGACAGGCCACGATCGATGCCGTGACACTGAGTGCCACACAGTTGATCTATTCCGGCAGTGACCAGACCGTCACCGTGACGAAAGTCATGGCAGGAACCCTCGAGGTGGCCAGCGACTTCTATACCGTCAGCGGTAACACGGGTAAGGAACCCGGCACCTATACCGTCACCGTAACGGCTAAGACGGACATCGCCAACAACTTCAAGGGCGAGGTCACGGCTCAGTTCGCCATTATCAACCGCACGGCGACGGAGGAGGAGTTAGGCATTGCCGCAGGCCAGACCTACGGAACCTACATCAACCTGACCGAAGACCTGTTGTTGCCGGAGACCGTCGTGGCTTATATCATCACAGACTGCGATGGCAAGACCGTCACCGCGACAGAAATCGGCTATATCCCCAAGGACGTGCCGGTACTGTTGGAGAAGAAGAATGCCACCACACGTCCTGAGGGTGTTCCCCAGACGGATGGAAACATGTTGAAATATGCAGCAAACAATACCTCTGTCAACAGGAGCGAAGGCACGGTGTACCTGCTCTACAACGGTCAGTTTGTAAGAGCCACCAACAACAGTGTCTCTGCAAAGCACATCTACCTGCAGTTGGCAGCGAACACCGGCAACGGAGCCCGTGCCTTGGGCATCAGACACGGTGACGAGTCGACCGGCATCGGGGCCGTGTTCAATGATGAACGCATCATGAACAATGACAAGTGGTATGACCTGCAGGGTCAGCGCATCGAAAAGCCCACGAAGAAAGGACTCTATATCCATCAGGGAAAGAAAGTGGTAATCAAGTAAAAGACGTGTAAACGACAAAAGATATGGACAAGATGAAACAGTATATGAAATCATTTTTAGTGACGATAGCCCTCTTGTGGACCACCATTGGCACATGGGCCAACGGAACGGTAGTCATCGTCAAGCAAGTAAACGGAGTGGAAGCAGCCGAAACCTCCCCGGGTGAGGTGCAGTCGAGTGTCAGCGGCACAACCTGTACGCTGACCGTCACACCGGCAAGCAACTACTACCTGATAGGCATCACGGCTGTCAGGACCATCGACAGCAACAACTCACAGGGTCGTACCCGTGTTCCCGGCATCGATGAGGGCAGCATCGCCGTCACGGCAGCCACCGAGAACCCAACAGACCTCAGTCAGCCGACGAGTTACACCCTGACGATGCCCGACAGTCCCTACGACGTGGAGGTCAGGGCCAACTTTGGCACGCGTACAACGATCAGCGCCGAGCATATCACGCTGAATCCGGAGAGTGTGACCTACGACGGAACGGCCAAGGAGACCACAGTGACCGTAAAGGTCGGAGAGAACACCCTGACATTGGGAACCGACTATACGGTGGCATTCAGCAATAACGTCAATGTACCGGCAAATGCCAACAGTCCGCAGCCGACAATAACCGTCACTGGTATCGGTGCCTACACAGGCACAGCCACCAAGACCTTCGCCATCAACAAGGCGGCAGGAACCATCAGTTACGCCACTGCCAGCGTCAGCAAGACCTACGGCGATGAGCCTTTCACCAACGAACTGACCATCACCGGCGACGGAACCGTGACCTACAGCACCTCGAACGAGAAGGTGGCCACCGTGGATGGAACCGGAAAAGTGACCATCGTGGGTAATGGCGAGGCAACCATCACGGCTACCGTGGCCGACAAGGACGGCGGTAACTATACCTACGAGACCAAGACGGCCTCCTACCTGCTCAGTGTTGGCACAGAGGCGATGGAAGTGTCGGCTACAGCCTATACAGGAACCTACGACGGTCAGGCACATACCATCTCTGTCACGGCACCTGACGGGGCTACCGTGAAATATGGCACGACAGAAGGATCCTACAATCTGGATGCGGCACCGACCTATACCGAGGCCGGTACCTATACGGTCTTCTACCAGGTGACGAAGCCAAACTTCACCACCGTCTCTGGCAGTCAGACCGTCACCATCAGTCAGGCTGCAGGCAGCATCAGTTTCGCAACGGCTACCGTTAACAAGACCGAGGGCGATGCCGCCTTCACCCAGACGGCTACCGTCACGGGCGACGGCACGGTGAGTTATGCTTCATCGAATACGGCTGTGGCCACCGTCAATGAAAAGACGGGCGAGGTGACCATCATCGGTGCCGGTAGTGCCACCATCACGGCGACGGTGGTCGACGGCAACAACTACACCTATGGAACCAAGACAGCAACCTACACCCTTAACGTCGATGCAAAACAGGAGGAAGAGCCCGAGCCACAGCCCGAGCCCGTAGAGCCGACGCTCAATTGGGGAGGAGAAGAGATCGAAATCCTGGAGATTTCGCTGATATTCGGAGGAGACTATTCGGGTATGCCAACGCTATACAATCCAGCCAACCTCACCGTAGAGTATTCATCATCCAATAAAGATGTGGCTACGGTGGATGAAAATGGAGCAGTGGACATCGTTGCTGCCGGCACAACCATCATCAGCGCCGCCTTTGCAGGCAATGATGACTATACCAAAAAGACCGCCAGTTACACCCTGACCGTGAGCAAGGCCAAGACGGAACTGAAGTTCTCAGCAACTACTGCTCAGGCAACGATGAACGCAGAGTTCCAGGCACCAACACTGACGAAATCGCCTGAGAATCTGGAGGGCGTGGAATTCACATCGTCGAACACTGCTGCTGCCACCGTGGATAAGAACACGGGAGCCGTGACCCTCGTGGGCGCTGGCGAGACCACCATCAAGGCTACGTTTGCAGGATCGACCGTCTACGAGGCTTCTGAGGCCAGCTATACCCTCACCGTAAACCGCGCTGCGGGCGAGGGCTATCTGCTCTGGGTGAATGACACTCAGGTGACATCGGATAATGCAGAGGACGTACTCGGACATAAAACTGACTCCAGCAAACCGTACTATATTTATAATAAGGACAAAAAACAGCTCTATATGGACAACGACCAGACGAGGACCACTGTCATTGAGAGCCGTATGCCAGAACTGACGGTATACATAAAGGATGCAAACAAGATCAAGCGTATCTTCTTTAACAACACCGGCGATACCTCTAACAAAGGAAATCTGACATTCACCACGAACGGAAACTTCCCTGGCAAACTTATCATAGCCAACCCGACAAAGGGCGAGAGTGCCATTAAAGGATTCTCGAATATCAGCTATAAGTGGGATCTGACGGCCATTGAACCTGATGGGTCATACTACGACACGACGACACTCGAGATGATGTATAAGGATGAGACGGAAGCCATTGTCATTGCCGACACCATAACCATCGGCGAGGCGATTGTACCAATTACAGAAAAGAGAGCCATCACCTTCGAGGAAAGTCAACTCGTTGAGAAAGATGAGGACGGTAAACCGAAGTTAGATGCAAGCGGTAAACCTATAGCCGCAAACCTGGCGAACTATAGTTACGCCCCAGCGTCGACAACAGGAGAACCGGAAAAGAACGTAATACATATTAGTTTGAATCCTGCCAATATTGGTCCAGACGCTGGCGGTTTCGACATTGAAAACGGCGTTGGCGGTATTTATATTGAAGACACCATGACCGATGCAAAGGCAGGTCAAGTGGCCCAAGATGTACATGATAATAAGATGGTGCCTGGTGGTACTCTATACGCCGAGAGTTACGACGGTTTCACCTTCAAGGTGATCGCTGGTTCGGGTACTATTGAGATTGACGAAATTGTGGAAAACGACTATGAGTTCCACCTGATCATCGGTATAAACAAGCACATCACGCTCAATGGAAATAATTCAATCATCAGACCATACGATGGCAAAAGTGTACACGTACAGGCAGAAATCCCATTCAATGTGGGAGCGCCTACTTACTGTTTCCTCTATATGGTGAAGAAGACTTCAGGCGCCCGTAGCATCGTTCCCATCGGCAAGCGTGAGACGGCCCACGGCAAGGTGGTTTCCGTCAGCGTGAAGGTCAAGAGTGCCATTTCTACCGATCCCCCCTCTGAAGCTACTGGAGGTGTGATTCCCGAGTCAGAAGACCCTGTAATAGAGATCGACACGGATGGCATCATTCCCATCCTCTATACCGACAAAGACAGGATGGGCAATAACAACAAATGGTACAACCTGAACGGACAACAGATAGAAGAGCCCACAAAACCGGGACTCTACTTCCACAACCGAAAGAAAATCATTATCAAATAAACAGTAAGGGCTCCCAATCGGGAGCCCTTACTGTTTATACGTTCTCGACAGGAACGGACTGCGGTTGTTTGCCCTTGGAAGCCAGTTCCTTCAGTTTGTCCTTGCCCTTGAAGGCAAAGACCCAAACCAGGAAGCCAGCCAAGACTAACAGACCGATACCGAGCAGTGGACGGTAGAAGAGCCATGCCAGTGCAATGATGATCAGTGACCAGACGATACCGATGACGGTGCAGACGATACCGACACCCCATCCGAAGATATTCGCAATGAACGGCACCACCTTGAGGATGGTCTCCAGGAAACCGAAGATACCCTTCAGTCCGGCAATGACCAGCATCACACCGAGGATACGAAGCGCCCAGAGGATCATGTTGTTGGCCTCCTTCTCGGCATCGATGATCTCATCGCCGCTCTTCTTACCCATGACGAGCGTCTGGAAGCGTTTGCCGTTCTTGGCCTTGTAAGGCTTGAAGGAGTCGCCATCGACCACAGCCATCACCGTCACCTTGGCAGGAACGACCTTCTCGAAGGTCACACGCACATCACCCACCTCAGGCGAGCCGGGGACGCGTCCGAAGTAAAGCACGTTACTGGCCTGGTGGACATACTGCAGGTCTTTCTTGTTCTCGGCATTGGCCATCGACTTCACGATCGAGTCGTTCACAGCCTGCAACGAGTCGAGCACAGCCTTGGCAGAGTCAGAGAGCAGCGCCCTGATAGAGTCGGGAATGGCGGGCTGGGGAGCGGGCTGCTGGGTGGGTTGCTGCTGAGTGGTCTTGGGCTGCACGCCATAGAAACGCTCATAGGCGGCCTGCGTGCTCTTGTCAAACTGTGCCAGCAGGTCCTCGGCGATAGCCAGGTCCATGCCCTCACGGGAAGAGATGCTGTGGATGAGACTCTCGCTCAGTTTGTAGGCACCAAAGGAGACATTCTCGGCATACTGCTCAGCCTCATCGATGGTGGTCAGCACCATATTCTTGTTCTGATAGGCAGGATCCTTGAACTGAGCCGACTCCACAGGACTCGACACCCACTGTTTACTGTAGGTATAGGTGGTGGTGGTCACTTCCTTACCGCCCAGTTTGTCCTCGCTCTTGCTCTGAGCGTGCTCCACCCACTGGTAGTACTCTACCGTACGACGGAGGGCAATCGCCTTGGCACCGATGCCGAACTGGGCATCCGTCAGCGAGTCCTCGGTGGTGGCCATCGCCGTACCGCAGATGAGTTCGCCCTCCAGGGAGGCATCCTTCTTGTTGGGGTTCTCCATCTCCACGTAGGCATTACCTGCCTCGTCGAGCATCTTCTCCGTCTTCACGGCACGTCCCTCGTTCCACCAGAGGAGTGCCGTGGCAAGGCAGAAGATAATGAACCCAGATCCGATACTCTTGAACGAGCGTCCGACGCGCGTTCCGTAACCTGTTGTTGTAGTTTCTGTAAAAGCCATAATCTTTTAATTTAATGATATAATTGGGTTGATTAGAAGTTCCACTTCACGGCGACGGTCGGATTCACGAAGAAGGTCTTGTCGTTGTAGGTATTGAAGATGAAGTTATTGCTGATCTCCACCTCGGTGCCAAGGCTGAAATGCTCCGTGGCATTAAACCATAACTGCGGCTCGGAGAGGATGACCAGTTTACCGTGACCGTTGGCCTTCTCTTCCCGCCAGAAATCGATGAAGCCGGAGAAGGTACATTTCTTATTGGCAAACGTCGTGCCCCATACACCCGTCAGTTGGGCGCTGTTGAAGGCATAGTTGTAGTCGTAACTCTTGAAGAAACGTTTGTAGAGCAACTGTACCGACCAGGTGGTGGAGAAATCACTGGTATGTCCGTTGTAGGCGGCACCGACGAGCGCAGCCTGCTGGTAACTGCCGGAACGGGAACCCAGTCCGCCATCATACTCGACATGGGCGGCGAAGGGCGACTGCTTACCGAGACTGAACTCACGCGAGATCTCCGTGTAGGCACCTTTCGTCTCCTTCCGACTCAGGTCGATATCCACGAAATAGTACCACGAGCCCCAGTCGTCGGCCTTGAACTGTTCGAGGGTGACAGTCACCTTCTGACGACTGGCTTCCTCATCGGGATAGATGTTACGACCGAAGTCATAATGCAACTGGATGTTCTGTGCGTTTGCCGTGAGGCCTGCTACAGCCGTCAGGGCGATACATAAAATCTTTTTCATACGCTTTTTTTATGGTTTGTTAATAACTGAATGATCATTCGGGCGGCATTGTCGGGCGCTTTCTGGTCGCCTAGTCTGCGACGGACGTCCTCATAGCCCTCCAACATCGTTTCACGGGCCGCTCCTTCCAGGATACGACCCAGTTCTTTCCGGATATGATCCACGGAGAAGGTCTCTGCCACGAGTTCCGGCACCACCTCGCGGTTGGCAACGAGATTGACCAGTGAGACATATTTCACCTTGATGAAATGTCGGCGCAAAAAACCGAGAAGCCAAGGCAAGGGGGTTTCATAGCACACCACCTGCGGCACCTGAAAGAGACAGGTCTCGAGGGTGGCGGTGCCACTGGTAACCAAGGCGGCATGTGACTGGGAAAGGAGTTCGTAGGTCTTGTCGAACACAATCTCAGCGTGGCTGCCAGTCATAAACGGACGGTAGTAATCGGGGGCGATGGCTGGTGCCCCAGCCACCACGATGCGGTAGTCCTTTTCATAGGCCTTCGCGGCCTCCAGCATCGCCGGCAGATTGTCTTTGATTTCCTGCTTCCGACTTCCTGCCAACAGCGCAATGACGGGCCTTTGTATATTCTCTTTCCTCTTTCCACTTTCCTCTTTCCACTTTCCTCTTTCCTCTTTCCACTTTCCTCTTTCCTCTTTCCACGCCCGCACCTCATCCGCCGTGGGATTGCCCACGTAATGGATTGGATAATGATGCTTTCCCTCGAAGAATTCCACCTCGAAAGGCAGGATGGAAAAGAGTTCATCCACATCGCGTTTGATGTTCTTGATGCGATATTCCTTCCACGCCCAGATCTTGGGCGAGATATAATAATAGACAGGAATGTCTGTCCGCGATTTTACATATTTGGCTATCTTCAGGTTAAAACCCGGATAATCCACGAGGATGACACAGTCGGGTTGCCACGCCATGATATCCTGTTGACACATCCGCATATTCTTCAGGATGGTGGACAGGTGAAGCAGTACCGGGATAAAACCCATATAGGCGAGTTCACGGTAGTGTTTGACGCGGGTACCTCCGACGGCCGTCATCAGGTCACCGCCAAAGAAACGGAACTCCGCCTCCTTGTCAATTTCTTTCAGCGACTGCATCAGATGAGATGCATGGAGATCGCCCGAAGCCTCGCCCACAATCAGATAGTACTTCATAGGTTCCAGGATTTGATCTGTTCCATCGCAGCATAGGCCGTGACATCGATCTGTGTCGGGGTGATGGCCACATAACCGTGCGACAAGGCCCAGTTGTCTGTATCCTCCGCCTCAGGCTCGTCATTCTGATAATGACCCACCATCCACCAGTAGTCATAACCCCGCGGATGATTGCACTTCGTAACCTCGCTGCTCCAGGTGCCGTGCGCCATCCGACAGACGCGGACACCAGCATAGGTGGTCCCAGGCGATTCTAAGAGCGGAAAATTCACATTCAGGCAGACCCCCTTCGGTAGTCCCTCGGCCAGCACACGCTGGGTGATGGTGCGGATGAGCGGCCGCAGCGGTTCAAAGTCGGCATCCTCATGGAAATCACATAATGAGAATGCCACAGAGGGAATATATTTCATGCAGCCCTCCAGCGTCACCCCCATCGTCCCACTGTAATGCGTATTAACAGAGGCGTTATCACCGTGGTTGATGCCACCGATGACCATGTCCGGCCTGCGCGGTACGATCTCTGCCAAAGCCAGTTTCACACAGTCGACAGGGGTCCCGTTACAGGACCATATCTCCACGCCCGGCCGTTTCTCACGACAATGCAACCGCAACGGCGTCGTGGCAGAGAAGGCACAGGAGTAGCCGCTCCGCGCCTCTTCCGGTGCACAGACGATGATGTCGCCAATGTCGGAGAGCATATCTATCAGGTCATTGATGCCTTTGGCCCGATACCCGTCGTCGTTGGAAATGAGGAGTAATGGTCGTTTAATTTCCATAAAATATCAACTATTTGGGTGCAAAGTTACAAAATTCTCTTAATTATTAATTCTTAATTCTCAATAATTTTGTAACTTTGTGCCCAAATTTCCTATTTTATAAGGTATAAAGTTTTTGAAACATGGGTAAGATTATTGCATTAGCAAACCAAAAGGGAGGTGTTGGAAAGACGACGACGACCATCAACCTGGCCGCCTCGCTCGCCACACTGGAGAAGACGGTGCTCGTGGTTGATGCCGACCCGCAGGCCAATGCCTCCAGCGGTCTGGGTGTCGATATCCAACAGGTGGACTGTTCACTCTATGAGTGTATCGTCAACAAGGCAGACATCCGTGAGGCCATATATACGACAGACATAGAAGGACTAGAGATCATTCCAAGTCATATCGACTTGGTCGGGGCAGAGATAGAGATGCTGAACATGGACCGTCGCGAGAAACTCATCCGCGAACTGCTGGCTCCTGTCAAGGAAGAATACGACTATATCCTTATCGACTGTTCCCCGTCATTGGGACTGATCACCGTCAACGCGCTGACAGCCGCCGATTCCGTGATCATCCCCGTGCAGTGCGAATACTTCGCACTTGAAGGCATCAGTAAGTTGTTGAACACCATCCGCATCATCAAACAGAAACTGAATCCCACGCTCGAGATCGAAGGTTTCCTGTTGACGATGTACGACAGTCGTCTGCGTCTGGCCAACCAGATCTACGACGAGGTGAAGCGTCATTTCCAGGAACTGGTATTCAAGACCGTCATCCAGCGTAACGTCAAACTGAGCGAGGCCCCCAGTCACGGACTCCCCGCCATCCTCTACGATGCGGACTCCACCGGTAGTAAGAATCACCTGGCACTTGCTAAGGAAATCATTAACAAGAACAAATAGGGGCTATGGCAGTACAAAAGAAATACGGAAATGCATTAGGAAGAGGTCTGGACAGAATCGGCACAGGCAGAGGTCTGGACGCTCTGATTGACACCGGTGACGTACAGACGAAAGGTACTTCCAACCTGAACGATATCTCCATCGACCTCATCGAGCCCAATCCGAACCAGCCCCGTCGAGAGTTCGACGAAGGGGCCATGAACGAGTTGGCCAATAGCATCCGCGAAATCGGTATCATCACCCCCATCACCCTCCGTCAGATGCCCGACGGCAAATATCAGATCATTGCCGGCGAACGCAGATGGAGAGCCTCCCAACAGGCCGGTCTGAAAAGTCTGCCGGCCTACATCCGTACCGTAGAGGATGCGAACGTGATGGAGATGGCACTGGTGGAGAATATCCAGCGTGAGGATCTCAACGCCATTGAGATTGCCCTGGCCTATCAGCACATGGCCGACACGTTGGGTATGACACAGGAGGGCATTGCCGACCGTGTGGGAAAGAGTCGCACCGCCATCACCAACTATATGCGTCTGCTGAAACTCCCCGCACAGATCCAGATGGCCCTGAAGAATCACGAGATGGATATGGGACACGCCCGCGCCTTGCTGGCACTGGACAGTCCTTCGGCCCAGATCAAAATGTTCAAGGATGTCCAAAAGAACGGCTACTCCGTCCGTCAGGTGGAGGAGATGGTGCAGTTGCTTAAGAAAGGCAAGGACATACAGATGCTCAAGAAGAGCATCCCCGCCAAGGCGACATTGCCCAGGGAATATGCCATCCTGCGCGACCGTCTGTCGAACCTGTTCAATGCCAAGGTGGAGATGACCTGCTCACCGAAGGGAAAAGGGAAGATCAGTATTCCTTTCTCCAACGAAGATGAGTTGGAACGCATCATGAATATAATTGATGGTATCCATGATTGAGAAACTGGCCATCCTGATTCTGATGCTGTTGGCTGGCACGGGTATTCTGTCTGCTCAGGACATGGCTCCTGCGGACAGTATTCCGACAGACAGCGTCTTCAATGACAGCATCAGCAAACAGTTTGCCATGAGTATCGACAAGCCCATCCCCACCAAGGTTGCCAAGGACTGGACCACCTGGAAGCCCGATCCCAAAAGGGCGCTATGGCTGGCTCTGGTCATCCCGGGGGGCGGACAGATCTACAACCGCAAATACTGGAAACTACCTCTGGTGTATGGCGGGTTCGTGGGCTGTCTGTATGCCATGAGTTGGAACAACTCCCAGTACAAGGACTATTCCCAGGCCTTTCTGGACATCACGGACAACGATCCTGGCACGGCCAGTTACAATAAATTCCTGCACCTCGGCGTACAGATCACAGATGCCAACAAAAAACGCTATACGGAAATCTTCCAGAAGCGCAAGGACAAGTACCGTCGGTGGCGCGACTTGAGTTTCTTCTGTCTGTGTGGTGTCTATGCCCTCTCTGTCATCGACGCCTACGTAGATGCAGAACTGTCGGTCTTCGATATCTCCAAGGACCTGAGTCTGAGGGTGGAGCCGACCATCATCAACACGCACGCCTCGAACAATCCCTTCGACGCCGCGTCGATAGGACTCCAGTGCAGCGTGAACTTTTGAAAGTGAATAGTGAATAGTGAAGGCCGCGATTAAGCGAGAGCAGAGCCAAGCGTGCTTGAGCAATGCCGAGCGTGAGCGGGCTCGATGTGAAACATCAATAGTTGAGATATGAAGATAAAATTTTTATGGTTATTAGCCGTCATGCTACTCATCGGTACCTGTAACACGTTACAGGCACAAGTGGTGGTGGAAACAGACCCTGTAGAGACAGACTACGATGAGGAGGATGAAGACGACGATTTGGAAGATGATGATGACGACGGAGAGGTGATACCGCTCGGGGAAGACGAGTTTTCCGTCACTGACAATGAAGGCAACGAGGAAGTCGTGGAATTCCCCGAAGCCATGACCTACGACTTGGACAGTCTGCTGAATCTCTACATGTCGAAGACCTATCTGAGCGGCGACAACGACTGTCAGATGAAGGATGTCAATCCCGTCTATACCAAGGAGGAATATATCGACCGTCTCAGTCGTATCCCGTCGGTGATGGAACTGGCCTACAATGACGTGGTACAGAAGTTCATCGATCGTTACAGCGGTCGTCTGCGCTATTCCGTCAGTTATATGCTGGGTGCCGCCAACTTCTACATGCCTATCTTCGAAGAGGCCCTGGAAGCCTATAAGTTGCCCTTGGAACTGAAATACCTGCCCATCATCGAGTCGGCCCTGAATCCCAAAGCCGTCTCAAGAGCCGGTGCTACCGGACTATGGCAGTTTATGTTGGCCACCGGTAAACAATACGGATTGGAGGTCAACTCACTCGTTGACGAGCGTCGCGACCCCGTCAAGTCATCCTACGCCGCCGCCCGTTACCTGAAGGCACTCTATCGGATCTTCGGCGACTGGAACCTGGTCATTGCCGCCTATAACTGCGGACCGGAGAACATCAACAAGGCCATCCGTCGGGCCCGTGCGGCAGCAGGGCATGCCCAGGACGACACGCCCATCACGAAGATTGAGAAGGACTATTGGCACATCTATCCCTATCTCCCTGCCGAGACACGAGGCTATGTGCCAGCGTTCATTGCCGCCAACTACATCATGACCTATTATTGCGACCACAATATCTGTCCGATGACAACCCGTCTGCCGGCACAGACCGACACCGTGGTAGTTCACAGGAACGTACACCTGGGACAGATTGCCGGCGTTCTCGGACTGGACATCGACATGCTGCGCTCGCTCAACCCGGAATTCCGTCATGACGTGGTACCCGGACTGACCAAGCCCTACGCCATCCGTCTGCCGCTGGCTGACACCGGCCGCTTCATCGACCAGGAAGACTCCATCTATGCCTACCGCGCCGACGAACTGTTGAACAAACGCATTGAGGTGACCATCAATGATGATGTGCCGACCTATACCCGTAAGAACACAAGGGCCAGTCGCCGGAATTCAAGGGCTTCGCGCAACAAACGTGTCGTCAGGAACCGTCGGACGACAGCCACCAAACGGCGTTCGACAGCCAGACGGACCACTGCCAAGCGCTCGACTGCCAAGCGCTCCACCAGCAAGTCCCGGACGACCAAGAAAAAGACCACACGCAGGAGGAGGTAACGACTATGGATAAAGAGCAGACCAGACAAGATGTCGCGGATGAGCAGTTGATCAATGATGCTTTCCAACAACTGTTAAACAGTTATCTGTCATCCCGCCACCGCAAGAAGGTAGACCTGATTACCAAGGCTTTCAACTTCGCCCGTCAGGCACACAAAGGTGTCAGACGACTGTCTGGCGAGCCTTATATCATGCACCCTATCGCCGTCGCCCGCATCGCCTGCGAGGAAGTCGGTTTGGGTTCTACCAGTATCTGCTCTGCCCTACTCCATGATGTCGTCGAAGATACCGACTATACCGTTGAAGACATTGAAAACATCTTTGGTGCGAAGATTGCCCAGATCGTCGACGGTCTGACCAAGATCAGCGGCGGTATCTTTGGTGAACAGGCCTCTGCCCAGGCAGAGAACTTCAAGAAACTGCTGTTGACGATGAGCGATGATATCCGCGTCATCCTCATCAAGATCTGCGACCGTCTGCACAACATGCGCACCCTGGAGTCGCAGCCCGCCAACAAACAGTATAAGATTGCCGGTGAGACGCTCTATATCTATGCGCCCCTAGCCAACCGTTTCGGTCTCTACAAGATCAAGTCGGAACTGGAGAACCTCAGTTTCCGTTTCGAGCACCCCGACGAATACGCTTCCATCTCCCAGAAACTCGAATTGACCCAGCAACAGCGCGAAGCGTTGTTCGAGCAGTTCAAGGCGCCGATCAAGGAGGCCCTCGACAAGATGGGCATCGACTATGAGATCAAGCAACGTGTGAAGACGCCTTATTCCATCTGGAACAAGATGCAGAACAAGCATGTGGCCTTCGAGGAGATCTATGACATCCTTGCCGTCCGTATCATCTTCACACCGAAAGTCAGGGAAGAGGAGGTCAACGAGTGTTTCAATATCTACGTGGCCATCTCGAAGATCTACAAGTCGCACCCGGACCGCCTGCGCGACTGGCTCAGTCATCCGAAGGCCAACGGCTACCAGGCCCTGCACGTCACACTGATGTCGAAGACGGGCCAGTGGATCGAGGTACAGATCCGTTCCGACCGCATGAACGAAGTGGCAGAACAGGGATTTGCCGCCCACTGGAAATACAAGGACGGTCTGGAGGACGAAGAATATACCGAGGACGAGGCCGAACTGAACGACTGGCTACGTACCATCAAGGAGATCCTCGACGACCCGCAGCCGGATGCCATGGACTTCCTCGACACCATCAAACTGAACCTCTTTGCCAGTGAGATATTCGTCTTTACCCCGAAGGGTGAGATCAAGACGATGCCTGCCGGTTGTACGGCCCTCGACTTCGCCTTCTCCATCCACACCTTCCTCGGCAGCCATTGTATCGGTGCCAAGGTGAACCATAAACTGGTGCCCCTGAGTCATAAACTGAACAGCGGTGACCAGGTGGAGATCCTCACGTCAAAGTCACAGCATGTCAGTCCGTCGTGGATCAACTTCGTGTCCACTGCCAAGGCCAAGGCGAAGATCCAGGCCATCCTGCGCCGCGACAGTAGGGAGAGTCTGAAAGCCGGCGAGGATATCCTACAGGAGTTCCTCCAGAAGAACGAGATGGACCTGACGCCGGCCGTCATCGACCAGTTGGCGGAGTTCCACGAGATTCCCAAACGGAACGACTTCCTGGTTGCTCTTGGCGAGAAGACCGTCTTACTGGGCGAAAAGGACCTCGACGAGTTGAAGGGTAACAACAAGAAACAGGACGGTAAGTCGGGCTGGCGCAAGTTCATCCCCTTCATCGGCAACAAGAAGGAAGAACTGCCCAAACAAGACCTCTTCATCGTCCCGGAAAAATTCAACCGCAAGAAACCCATCTACATCTCAGAAGAGAACATCAACCAATATAAGTTCGTGGGGTGCTGTCATCCCATCCCGGGCGACGATGCCCTCGGCTATATCAACAACAAGAACCAAATAGAGATTCACAAGCGCACCTGTCCGGTGGCCACCAAACTGAAGAGCAGTTACGGCAACCGTATCCTGGACATCAAGTGGGACATGCACAAGAAACTCTTCTTCGATGCCACTATCCGTCTCGGCGGCATCGACCGAGTGGGACTGCTCAACGAGGTGACGCAGATCATCTCTTCGCAGATGAACGTGAACATCCACACCGTGAATATCACCTGCGAGGGCGGCATCTTCGACGGTTCCATCGAACTGCGTGTCCATGACCGCGAGGATGTGAAGACTATCATAGACAACCTCAAGTCGGTGGCCGACCTGAAGGAGATCTCCCAAATCATCTAAGACAACTTACTATTATGCCATATGAAAAGACTATATCTATTACTTCTCGCGCTCGTCGCAGCATGGTCAGCCTCAGCCAATCCGGTTGACAGGGAGAGCGCCCAACAAAAAGCAACCAAGTTCATCCTCGGAAATAAAGCACTCGCCAGAGGACAACTTAAGATCAGACTGGCAAGCGCCTCCGATGCCTATTATGTCTTTAACATCGCAGATAATGGCGGTTTTGTGATCGTCAGTGGAGATGATGCCACACCGGAAATTCTCGGATATAGCAAAGGTGGTGCTTTCGACAGTCAGAAAATTCCGGACAACATGCGTTCCTTCCTGGAAAGTCTGGAGCAACAGATCCTGACCATCCAGACACGCGGCATAAAGGCTGTCCCACAGAAGACCGTCAACGGTGCGGCCATCGCCCCACTTCTCGGTGACATCGCCTTCAATCAAGGGCATCCCTATAATCAGAATTGTCCTGACGGGGAAAACACCCAGAAATGCGTCACCGGTTGCGTGGCCACCGCCATGGCTCAGGTCATGCGATACTGGCAACACCCGAACCAGTCGACACAGGTAATACCGGACTACACTATTGATTACTATGATGGCAGTTCCACGACGTTTCCGGGCTGGGGCGTCACGTCCATCGACTGGGCCAACATGTTATCTTCGTACAATGGCAACGAAAGTCAGACACAGATCAACGCGGTAGCCACCCTGATGGCACTCTGCGGCGCATCCGTCGAGATGTTTTACGGCGTATATGGTAGTTCCGCATCTACCAGTTACGTTCCTCATGCACTGAAGACTTATTTCGACTACGATGCCGGCACCCGGTTCATCGAACGTCTGTACTACAGGGCAGCCGAATGGAACCAGACCATCTATGATGAGTGCCAGCAGTAGCAGCGATGGATACAGTTTCGGACAGGATGCCGTGATCGGCATCCAACCGTCTACGGGGAACGCATTCCAGGAAACGGTTGCCATGACGACAAGCAGTTTCTATGCCTATCAAGAAGAGGGCGAAGACACCCAGAAGTCTTTTAGTATCACGAGAACAAGTGCTGCCGAAGATTTCATCATCAACATTGCCAACGTCAGATGGAACTTTCTTGACAATCCCTACACCTTCGATGTGGGATTTGGTGCTTACAACTCCACCGGCGCATTGGTAACGGAACAGTTGCTGTTTTATGTTGATCTCGACCCCAGATACGGAGGCGAGATGGGCGATGCCTTCACCTTCGGTGCAGGACTGCCAGATGGCACATACACCATTGCCCCTATCAGTCGTGAAAACGGCGCTTCCGAATGGAACAAGGATATCGAAGCAGATAACTACAGTATCACAGCCATCATCTCCGGAAATACCCTGACAATCCGGAATGTGTTCGTTGACCTGACAGGAACCATCAAAGCCACAGGCGTGCTGGAAGTCAACGTGAAGCAACCCTTGGCGTTTACCATTACCAACAACGGTTCTTTCTTCAACAAGGAGGTCTTCCTGCTCGTCGACGGAAAATGCAAAGGTGGCAGGGTCATCGAGATAGAGGCTGGCGGCAATGCCACCGGCAGTTTCTCCTTCCTGCCGGAAGCAACAGGCACTTACAATGTAGCCTTGGCTTATATCAATGGATATGACAACTACGGGGAACCCATTTACCAAACCTTCATTTCTGCGCCTATCACCGTCGGTGATACGATTCCCGGTGATGCCAACAATGACGGAAATGTGGATGCTAATGATATCGTGGCGATTATCAACTTCCTGATGGGAAAGGATGTTCCCGGATTCAATGCTGACAAGGCTGACGCCAACGGCGACGGTTCCATCAATGCCGCCGATATCGTTACAATCGTCGGGAAGATTCTTTAAAAAGGGAAAAACGTGCCTGAAATCCGCGGCATGTCATCACAAGGGTTAGAAAATATGCCTAAATTTTCAGGCATGTCATCACAAGGGTTAGAAAATGTGCCTGGAATTTCAGGCATATCATCACAAGGGTTAGAAAATGTGCCTAGATTTTCAGGCACGTCATCACAAGGGTTAGAAAATATGCCTAGATTTTCAGGCATGTCATCACAAGGGTTAGAAAATGTGCCTAGATTTTCAGGCATGTCATCACAAGGGTTAGAAAATATGCCTAGATTTTCAGGCATGTCATCACAAGGGTTAGAAAATGCGCCTGGAATTTCAGGCACGTCATCACAAGGGTTAGAAAATGCGCCTGGAATTTCAGGCACGTCATCATAAGGGTTAGAAAACGTGCCGACAATCTCGGGGATGTCATAATATGTTATTTTTTCGTCTTTTTTTTCATCCATCGCATTTTTTTTGAAAAAAATTTGGTAGTTTTAATTATTTTTTGTATTTTTGGCGCCAGTTCTAAAACAATATAGTAGTTTATTTAAAGTGCTTGATATGGGAAAGATTTCGAAACTTCTGGTAGTGGCTCTTTGTAGTCTTTGTACCGTTGCTGTGGCACAGCCAACAGAACAATACGATGTCGTCACAATTGACCCCGCATCACATCGTGCCTATCGTCCTGGCCAGGTATTGGTCAAGTTCAAGGACAGCAGTGCCCTTAAAGTCAGGAGCAGGGCTTCTGGCAAGGTCAGCGCAAGCGAGGCGAAAGTCCAGTCGTTGCTGGACAAGTTCGGTATTGAAGGCATGGAACAACTGATGCCCAAGACCGGTGCCCGCAAGACACAGGCCTCATCCCGTTTACGTTCCGTGACAGGAAAGATGCTGGAAGACCGCGACCTGACGAAGTTGTATCTTCTCAAATTAGACAAGAGCAAGCCTGTTCAGGAGGTGGTCGAGGCTTTTGACCAACTGGACGAGGTGGAGTTTGCTGAGCCCAACTATCTGGTTCAGGCCCTGGGTGCTCCCGTAGCACAGCCCCAGCCTGCTCCCTACCTGCCTACCAGAGTGGCAAAGGCACCCGTCAACTATAACGACCCCTATCTCCCTGACCAATGGGGTCCCACCGCCGTCAACCTGCCTGATTTCTGGGCAGTCAATGCACCGAACGTGTTGGGACGTCGTCCCGTCATCGCCATCCTCGACACGGGTGTGGATATCGAGCACCCTGACCTGAAGGACAATATCTGGACCAACGAGAAAGAAGCGAATGGTGTCGAAGGCGAAGATGACGACCTGGATGGTTATGTCGACGACCTTCATGGCTGGGACTGCGTGAACCAGACCGGTCGTCTCGGCGACTGGAACGGACATGGCACCCATTGCGCCGGCATTGCGGCTGCAGTGGCCAACAATGGTATCGGTGTTGTCGGTGCGAACCCCGATGCACTGATCATGCCCGTCACCGTGCTTCAGAGCGACGGTATCGGTGACGTGGGTACCATCATCCGCGGACTGGAATACTGTCTCGAGCGTGAGGTGGACGTCATCTCTATGAGTCTTGGCGGATACAGTTATTCCAAGGCCGAGGAGTTGGCACTGGGAAAATGCTATCACTACAGTGTCATCGTGGCTGCTGCCGGTAACGACGGACTCTGCATCTATCCCGGACACTCCTGCTGCTCGAAGCCGATGTTCCCAGGTGCTTTCACCTTCGTGCTGGGAGTAGAGGCCAGTAAGGACTATGCCGGAATTTGCTATAGTTCATGTCCAAAAGGAGAGTATCCATATAACGCAAATCCCTGGCGGGCCTGTTTCAGTAATCTGGATGATGACGGCCCCATCTATACCGACTTGGCTGTCTTCAGCGAAGAGCAACTCTATAATTATGAATTGTTAGTGCCTGGTACGAACATCATAAGTACCTATCCTGGCGGTCGCTATAAGTCAATGAACGGCACATCTATGGCTACCCCATTGGCCGCCGGTTCCATCAGTCGTTTGCTTCAGACCAAGGAATACAGCAGCAAGGAACTGCTCTTCGGCGACATCATTGCCACAGCCAACCCCAGTTCAAAGGTGATGGATATCATGGCGGCCTATAACGTGACCGATGCAGACCGCAAGCCAACACTTTGGTTTGTTAGTTACGTCATGAAAGACTCCATCGGCGGTGACAACGACGGACGCTTCGATGCAGGTGAGACCATCGAACTCTATCCCATCATGCGCAACACCTGGGGTGAGGCCATTGGCATCAAGTGCTCCCTGTCCACCAGCGACAACGAAGACCCTGAGATCATCGAGGTTTTAGAGAACAACGTGGATTTCGGTCGTACCCTGCATAGTTACGGTAAGGAAGTGAGTGTGAACCCCATCCGTTTCAAGATCAACAAGAACTGTGTTGACGGACGCCATATCCGTCTCACCCTTAGCAGTACTTGCGAGAACGGCACAGGAGAGACCATTCATCAGGACATTGTCATCGTCGCTGAGAACGGTGAGGAACTCGGAGGTATTTTAGAGACAAATACGACCCTGTATGCCGGCAAACACTATATCGTCACCAAATCTTTGGCGATTCCAAATGGTATTACCCTGACCATCAATCCTGGAGCAAAAATCAAGTTGCATGACGGTGCTTTGATTAAAGTCTCCGAGAAAGGACGTATTAGGGCCATCGGAACTGCCGACGAACCAATCATCATCACCAAGGGTGACCTGAGTCAAGGGTACCTTCCCACACTGGCTTTCAACAACTATTGTGTATTCGAATACTGCCAGTTCCTGATGCTATCTTCTTCATCTAATAACCTTATCACTGGCGGCAAGTTCACAGACTGTCTCTTCAAGGATTGTTACATGGGCAGATATGGAGTCACAGGCATGACGACTACCCGTTGCGTCATCATGGATTGTACGGGAGAATTGGGTTATGAATATGGTAACACTCATAAGAACACCAACATCATCGGCAATGTTGTCACCAGTTATTTTAACTATGTTCCAGCATACAATACCCAATGGACAGATGTGAATGCCTGCAACGTCTATGGCAACTCCTCCAACTACCTGCGCCGCTTTGCCAATATCCACTGCATAGAAGCCGACCCAAAGGTGGTGTCCAATGACTACCCGTCTTATTTGGGTTCTGCCAAAGAAGAGATTGCCAGACTGGGTGTGATGGACTTTTACAACGAGGCCAATGACGATGTGCTCTATACCTCATTTGGCAAAGTAAAACTGTCAAACATGATGACCCAGCCCAGCAGTGAGGCTCATGGCATCGTATGGAAGATTCTGGTAGACGGAAAGGATGCCCAGGATGAATACGACGATATCACTCCTTTAGGCGTCGGAGAACACAAGGTTGAGGTCTACTTCAACCGTCCAATGGATACCAGCATCCAGCCTTGGCTCTCGATGGGTGTTCGTCCTCCCTACACCCAGACCTTTATCAACGAGAATCCCTCATGGAATGAAGACGGTACCATCTATACCGCCTATATCACCATCACGGCAAAGAGTGCCTTCGACGGCATCAACCGCTTCTATGTGGCCGATGCCCAGGATCTGGATCATTTCACGATTCCGACGGAAATGTACCGTTTCAACGTACCCGTCGGTGCTGCCGGCAGTAAGAGCACAGGTTTCATGGCAGAACCCGGACCAGGACGCGTCAAGTTGACTTGGGAGCCTGTCGATCCTGAAGAAGTGGAGGATGTGATGGGCTACAACATGTACCGCTATACCATGAGTGAGGAAGGAATCTCGTCTGACACCACTCTCGTGAATAAGGAGATTATTGAAGAAACAGGAGATGTAAAAGAGTTCGATTTCACCGACTACGATGTGACCCCAGGCACCACCTATTATTATTATTACCGTGCCTTACGCTCGAACCTTGACTCTTCTGAACCATCTCGCACCGTAGCAGCTAAACCGGTGTCTGCCGCCAAGGGCGATGCCAATGGCAGTATGAATGTGACAGTAGCCGACGTGGTGACGGAGATCGATTACCTCACCAATCAGAACCCACAGCCCTTCATCTTCGAGGCAGCAGATGTCAACTCTGATAAGGTTGTTAATATCCTGGATGTGGTAGGTACCATCAACATCGTTTTGGGTCTTACCAAGACCAACATGACGGCACTGAGCCTCGCCACGGCAGAGTTTACGATTGAAGACGGCATCCTCTACCTCGACAGTCCTGTGGAGTTGGGTGGTGTCCAATTCCGACTGACTACTTCAGAAGACACCGACTTCGCACCGTTCAAGGCTCTGGAGGGTATGGAATATATGACCTTCAAGGATGAGGAGACCTCAACATGTCTGATGATGGCCTACTCCATGATAGGACGTACCATCCCTGCCGGACGCCATGCCATCGCATATGTGGGTGATGCCACTCTGGACGACATCGTGCTGAGTGACAAATGGGGTAACAATGTGAATGCCCTGTATCAGATGCCGACCGTCATTGAGACCATCTCCCCGGCTCAGCAGCCTGTGAAGCGGGAAGGTATCTACGACCTGATGGGACGCCGTATCGTCAAACCGTCGAAGGGTGTCTATATCAGCAACGGAAAGAAAGTGTGTTATTAATACCGGCCTATGCGATTTCTGCAACGATATGCGTTTATCCTGTGCATGGCACTGACAACGATAGTGTCGGTTAGCGCACAGAGCACCGTCTCCCTCACCTCATCCTCCGGTCATCCGGGCGATGAGGTGGAGGTGAGTGTGATGCTCAGCAACGCACAGTCTGCTACAGCCCTGCAGATCAATATCCCCCACTCACCGTATATGAGTTATGTGGACGGTTCTGCCGTGCTGAACAAGCAACGGGTTTCCGCTACTCATCAACTCTCCGTTTCCGACAAGGACAACCTGTTGAGTCTCTACGTCTACGACATCTCCCTCAACCCATTCCTGGAGGGAACAGAGGCCTTGATTACCTTCCGTCTGCAACTGGATAAGGAACCCGGCACCTATGACCTCAAGCCAGAGGTTGTCCTGAGCGATGCCGGCGGCAAGGCTCTGTCCGTCAATGCCAAGGGAGGGAAGATGACCATTCTCGGTCCGAAGATCTCACTGAGTGAGACGGAGATCGACTATGGCAGCGTGCCTATCCGGAGCACCCATACCAAAAAGGTGTCAGTCAGCAATACGGGTAACGAGACACTGACCGTCTCTGAGATCAAGAGTGGCTCAACCTTGTTCAAGGTCAGTCCGACGTCGATGACCATTGCTGCCGGAAAGCAGCAGACGCTGACCATCGAATACACGCCTCAGAATGCTGGAAACGATCTCACCGACATCACATTTGTTTCCGATGCAACGAATGGCAACCAGACCATTCATGTCTCTGCCGCTCCCTTCTCCGTGAACACATTGTCCGTTGCAGATGTCGCCGGACAGTCGGGTGAGGAGGTGACGGTGAGTGTCAGCATGCAGAACATGGAACCCATCGTGGCGGCCCAATGCCGTTTCACCCTACCGGAAGCCCTGAAGTATGTGGAAAGTAGCGCCGCTCTCTCCGGAAGGGCAACAAGTTCCCATCAGATCTCGGGAACCATGAAGGACGACCAACTCTCGTTCTTCATCCATTCTGCCGATAATACGGCCCTGTCTGGCAACGAGGGCGTACTGTTCACATTCAAACTCCTGTTGGACGGTATGGGCGGCGACTACCCGTTGAAGCCGACGGATGTGCTCCTAAGCAACCTAGCCGGAAGCGACATGACATCGGAGGTCAAAGGTGCGACGATCCGCATTGCTGCACCGAGAATCGAATGTGCCACCGAACTAGACTTCGGCAGGATGCCGTTGGAGAAAGACATCAAACAGCGTTTCACCATCAGGAACAGCGGTGAGTCACCACTGGTCATCCAACGCGTCGAATTCACCAACGAGGCATTCAGTCTGACGAATGCCAGCAATCTCCCAACCATCGCCGCTGGCGGAACGACAGAGATAGAGGTCTGCTACCATCCCGCAGGCGAGGAAACGTTTACGGGTGTCATGCAGATTTACAGCAACGACCCGCAAAACCGTATGCAGACCGTTGAGATGAGTGGCATAACCTACGCCACCAACGAGATGACATTAAGTGGAGAGACCGTGAGCGGCCAACCCAGTCAGTATGCCCTGACAATCTCCATGCAGAACTCCCTGCCTGTCGTCGCCCTACAGTTCAACCTTCATTGGATTCCCGGAATGGTTCCTGTTCAGGAGACCGTCAAATTGTCTGCCCGTGCAACAGGACATGAGGTGAAGATAACCGAACAGGCAGAAGGCAACTATCAGATATTGATCTATTCGAGTGAAAACAAACCCATCGCCTCGGGCGAAGGTTCTATACTCACCCTTATATATAATAATAAGGTGGAAGGATCTGACTATAACGGAACCAATATCATGGCTGACCAGATCATCCTGAGTACCCAGGATGAGCGTAACTGCGCCTCATCCACCACGGCCAGCCTACGTATCGGCGGTTTGTCCGGAATCCTGGGCGATGCCAACAACGACGGAAAGATTACCGTCACAGACGCGGCCTGTATCATCGACTACCTGTTGGAAAGAGACTTTTCCAGATTCACGGAGTTACAGGCTGACATGAATAAGGATCAGAGAATCACCATCACCGATGTGGTGGAAGTCATACATACGATTTTACAACAATAATAATAACTATAAATGAAAAAGAGTATGAAAAAGCGACTATTAACAACAGCATGGCTGATGCTATTGGCACCAGTCTTCGCCATCACCATGATGGCGCAAACAGTGACCGTGCAGGTAAACTCTGCCGGCGGTCTATGGGATGCCTTGGAAGATCAAGGAGTTTCGGACTTTACCTCTGTGAAGGACCTGACAGTGACAGGAAAATTAGGTGATGATGACTTCTTACTTATCAAGAACCAGATGTCTAATCTTGAAAATGTGAACATCGCTGGTACTAACATTAAAGAAATTCCAAGTCAGGCATTTTCTGGTAAGGAGAAATTGAAGACAGTACGTCTGCCAGAAGGAATCACCTATATTCATTCTGATGCATTTAGCAACTGTCAGCAGTTGGTATCTGTTACCTTTGGCAGTCAAACAGCGGTAGCGGGGAAGATTGTATTCCCATCCAGTCTGCGCTATTTAGAATGTAGCGTTTTTAATAACTGTACATCGCTGACTTATCTGGACTTCTCTGCATGTACAGTCTTGGAATGTATCGGATGTTCTGCCTTCTATAATGCGTACAACATAACAGAAGTATTGTTACCCAGTCAAGGCAATCTTCGTTTGGAAGGGGGGTGCTTTGAGGCTGGCCAAATATGGGACGATAATACTCAGCAATGGATATTCAAAGGATTGGAAACCTTAACCCTGACAAAGGCTGTGACCTATTTGGGAGGCAATTGCTTACCACGCACTATGAAGACGTTGTATGTAGAATCTTCTACACCTCCTTCATGCGATGAATACACCTTTGACAGTTTTTCAGAGAGCAATGTTACGGTTTATATTCCTAAAGGTTCCAAACGAAAATATGCACTTGCAAATGGCTGGAGTAAGATTTCCCAGTATATGCAGGAACAGGGCTTCCAAGTTAATATCAGTGGATTTGGCTCATTGATGCAGGGTAATGCGACTTATACAAATGGCGATGTTTTCTTCGCCACGCAAGGTAGTGCTACCACATTGAAACTGGTGCCCGACAAGGATAATGAATGGATAGCAGTCAAACTTGACGGAAATACCATAAACCCTGCCAACGACGGCACTTTTACCATTCCAGCAGGAACGACAGTTGGTACACTCGACATATCGTTTACCTCCAATTTGCCCATAATCAACAATCCTAATGGCGGGGAACTGAAGGATTTGATTGCATCGGTAGGTAGCGATCCCAGCACCATCCGTGCTATAAAGGTCACGGGTAAGATGGCAGCCAAGGACTGGAGTTACGTCAAGAGCAACATGCCAGCATTGGAAGAGTTTGACGTCAGCGAAACTGATTTAAAGACCATTCCTAATGAGGCATTACAGAATCATCAAAAACTTGCGACCATACATCTGCCTTCCACAGTTACTTCTATTGACAATTGGGCATTCGCAAATTGTCCGCAACTTACCACTATTGATGGATGTGAGAATGTCCAAGGAATAGGGTGTTATGCCTTTGAATCTTGCCAAAAATTGTCTGTATTCCCCTTCGGCAATGCGATACAATCAATTGATTATAACGCGTTTTATAATTGCAGTTCATTACCTGCCACGTTAGTACTTTCTCCTTCATTAACAAGTCTTGGAAGTAACGTATTCTATGGATCTTCAGTCACTAGTTTTGACCTGAGTCAGTGTACCATGACAAATGGTATTTCCTCTAACCCCTTTGGCCAATGTACCTCATTGCTCTTGCCAGAGAATGGTGACTATAGTTTGTCGTGTTACGCCTTGAATGAATCACATCTCACAGAATTGCGTCTACCTGCTGCCGTCAATAGTCTTAGTTGTGAGTACACATTACCCACTACGCTGGAACGTCTCTATGTAAGTCGTACAGAACCTATTGGGGTGGACAATAATGCTTTAAAGAATTTTGATTATGACAATTGTACCCTCTACGTGCCTGTTGGTAGTAAAGAGGCCTACGAAGCAGCTACGGGGTGGTCTAATTTCACCAATGTACAGGAACAGGGCATCAAGGTAAACATCAGTGGATTAGGCACGGTGCAACAAGGTAGTATTACTTATTCAAATGGTAGCGTAATTTTCACTAATCAAGGTAGTGCTACCACTCTGAAACTTGTGCCTGACAAGGATAATGAATGGATATCAGTCAAACTTGACGGAAATACCATAAACCCTGCCAACGACGGCACTTTTACCATTCCAGCAGGAACGACTGTTGGCACACTCGACATATCGTTTACCTCCAATATGCTTACCATCGACAATCCTAATGGTGGGGAACTGAAAGATCAGATTGCTGCTATAGGTCTCAATCCCAGTACCATCCGTGCGATAAAGGTCACGGGCAAGATGGCATCCAAGGACTGGAGTTACGTCAAGAGCAATATGCCTGCGTTGGAAACATTCGACATCAGCGAGACGGATTTGAAGGCCGTACCTGAGCAGGCTTTACAGGAACATCAGGCACTCACGGTTATACATCTGCCTTCCACGGTAACAACTATCAGTAGTTCCGCATTCTTTAATTGTCCACAGTTGACAACGGTGGAGGGTTGTGAAAACGTGAAGGAGATTGGCTCTTCTGCATTCTCATATTGTTCAAAACTAGCGAACTTCCCGTTCGGTAATGAACTGCAAACTTTGGACTGTTGTTTCAACAACTGTACATCGCTGCCTGCTAAATTAGTCCTTCCTGCATCGGTACAGAGTATCGGTTGGGCTAGAACTTTCGAGGGCTCGTCTATCCGAGAGTTTGACTTGAGTCAATGTCATCTGACTCAAAGTATATCTCAATGGATGTTTGGTGCAGCGACTTCTGTAATATTGCCAGAATATGGCAGTTATGGCGTTGATCTCCATACTTTCGAGGGTTCAAACATTACCGAACTAACTTTCCCATCCTGTGTAACATATATAGGAGAGTATGTCGTTCCTTCTTCTGTGGAACGTATCTATGCCCGAAGTGTCACTCCCATCAATGCAGATGCCAAAGCATTCAATTATGTTGATCCCAACAATTGTGTACTATGTGTACCCATTGGTAGCAAAGATGCCTATAGCGAGGCTCAAGGCTGGTCCCTGTTTACCCAAATAGAGGAGCAGGGTATCAAGGTAAACATCACTGGTTTCGGCGCGTTGATGCAAGGTAATATTACTTACACAGATGGTGATGCCTTATTCGCCACGCAAGGTAGTGCTACCACTCTGAAACTTGTGCCTGACAAGGATAATGAATGGATAGCCGTCAAACTTGATGGTAATACCGTAAACGTGTCCAACGACGATACTTTTACCATTCCAGCAGGAACGACTGTTGGCACACTCGACATATCGTTTACCTCCAATATGCTCACCATCGAGAATCCTAATGGCGGGGAACTAAAGGATAAGATTGCTGCTTTAGGCATCACCCCCAGTACCATACGTGCGATAAAGGTCACGGGCAAGATGGCTGCCAAGGATTGGAGTTATGTCAAAAACTATATGCCAGAGTTGCAAGAGTTCGACCTCAGAGAGACGGATTTAAAGGCCATTCCCGAACAGGCATTGCAAGATCATCAGAAACTCACGGATATACATCTGCCTTCAACGGTTACCATCATTGGCTATTCAGCATTCCAGAATTGCCAGCAGTTAACAACGGTAGATGGCTATGAAAACGTGAAGGAGATTGGCTATTCTGCATTTGCATATTGTTCAAAATTAGCGAACTTCCCCTTCGGTGATAAAATCATGAGTATTGAATACAATGTATTCGACAATTGTATTTCATTGCCAGAGAAACTGGAGATGTCGGCAACACTGACAACTATTAGTAGCAATGTCTTCTATGGTTCTTCTGTTCGCAATTTCGACCTGAGTCAGTGTACGTTTACTGGGTCTTTAAACAATAACCCCTTCGGTAAGTGTACCTCGCTACTATTACCAGAGAATGGCGAATATCAGTTATCTTGGGAAGCATTTAAGGATGCTCAACTGACAGAACTACATTTGCCTGCCGCCGTATCTTCCATATATGGCAATGACATCCTCCCCACCATATTGGAGCGTCTTTATGTGAGCCGGGCAACGCCTATTGATGCAAATGAAAACCCGTTCAGGAACATTGACTTAGACGATTGTACGCTGTATGTACCAAGAGGGTCCGTCGATGCCTATGCCAGTGCGAATAGTTGGTCTGGCTTCACTAAGGTGAAGGAATATGGCATGCAGGTAACCGTAGGTGAACAAGGCAAGTTGCGTACTAACGGACAAACCTTGATGGGCACCACCACTTTCTTCCCCAAGGAGAGCACGGCTACATTCGAGATTATTCCGGATGCAGGTTGGCATACAAATAAGGTCACGCTTGACGGCGCTGCCATACCTTTCGCTCTCAATAAGTTCACACTGAGTGGCGACCAACTCAATGGCATACTCGCTGTCACCTTTGCCATCAACCAGTTTGACCTGCAATTGCAGATTACAGGAGATGGAAAGGTTAAATATGGCTCGACAGAATACACCACCAGCCAGACATTGACTGTTGACAGCCTTGCAACACTGAACTTAATTCTGGAACCTGCAGAGGGACAGATGGTCAGTGCCATCACCTTCAATGGTCAGGAAAGTGTAGTACAGATACAGAACGGTACTACCAACTATGTGACACCTGCCATTACAGCCAAGTCAACACTGGCCATTACCTTCGGTGCTGGCGGTGCTGCAGGCAATGCAGCCACCTATACCGTCACCACAGGTGAAGGCGGTTCTGTGGAATATAAGAGCACCACGCTGTTGCCCCAGACCAGTGTTTTGGTACCAAAGGGACAGGATGCCGTGTTCTCCATGAAGCCAAATCAATACTACATCGTAAATGCAGTGAAACTCAATGGAGAGGATGTCACCAGCGAATTGGATGCCGACGGCAAACTGACCGTGAAGGATGTGCAAGCCGATGCCACACTGGAGGTCACCTTCCGCATGAATGCCGAGATCACTGTAGTTATGGAGGATGCTGGTACCCTTACGAACATGCTGTCTGAGAAGCAGAAGCAGAATGTAACAAAACTCACCATTAAGGGACCAATCTGGGAAAATGATTTCTTCACCATGCGTGACGAGATGCCGCAATTGGCAGAGATTGACCTTTGGGAGGCACAGACTGAATATATTCCTTCTCAAGCCTTCTGCACATCAACAAATTGGGAAGGTTCTATAGGTAAAAAAACGCTGACCAGTGTCCGTCTGCCAGAAATGACAAAGTATATTTACGATTGGGCATTTGCCGGATGTACGGGTCTCAAGGATGTAAACTTTACAGAATTGAAGAATCTGGAATATATGAGCACCTGTTCATTTGAGAGTACCAATTTGCAGGTGATCGACTTGAGTAATACAAAGTTGACGGAGGTCAATGAGGCTTTCAGAAATGTGAAGGGCCTTGAAAGCATCAAGTTCCCCGCAACGCTGACAAGGCTTGGCAGCGTATTCTGGCGAAGCACCATGACAGAGATTGACCTCTCTAACTGTACAAACTTGAAGACACTGGATTATACATTCAGCGAGTGTAAAAACTTGGAGAAAGTAACATTGCCAGAGGGATTGACAAGCATTAGTGGGGCCTTTAACGGATGCGAGAGCCTGACCGCCATCACTCTGCCAAAGAGCATACAGGTGATTAACAACTCTGCCTTCTCCAGTACGAAGATACAGAAGATTGACTTGACGGGCTTGTCGGATTTGCAGACTATTGGCAGTTCAGCCTTCTCTTGTTGTCAAGAATTGACTGAAGTGCTATTCCCGGCCTCATTGGAGCAGTTGGGTGAATATGCTTTCAATAATTGTTCAAAACTGATATCGGTTGATTTGTCTGAGACGCAGTTGCAAAGCATTTCAGGATGGACATTTGCTGCTTGTTGGAATTTGATGAATGTTAAGATGCCAAAGACACTGAAGACCATTGGCAATAACGCCTTTGAAGGGGACAGCAAGTTGGGCGGCATCCTGGAATTGGGCTCTGCCTTTACCAGTATGGGCGAATATGCCTTTAGCGGCACTCAGATTGGCATCATCCGCAGCGAGGCCACTGTTCCGCCTACACTAAAGGCCAACTCTATGCCCGAGGACTGGGTTATAGCCTTTGTACCAAAGGGCTGTGCAGATGCCTATGACTCCGCACCCGTTTGGGAAGACAGGAAAATTCTCGACAAAGAAGTGGTTGCCGAGGTTACTGTGAGCAAAGAGGGCAACCTCTCTATTGACATCAACGATCAGATGGGCTTCTCGCCCGCTATCGTCACCCATTTGAAGGTGCATGGACCGTTGGGCAAACAGGACTTTGAAAACATGCGTTATAGCATGACCGTGCTCTATGACCTCGACATCTCTGACGCACAGGTGAGCGTGATTCCCGAGAAAGCCTTCCTTGACAAGAAGGTACTAATGCATGTGAAACTACCTACTTCGCTGCGACGCATTGAGCAAAGTGCCTTCCAAGGATGCTCGTCGCTGACAGGCATGGTGGAATTACCAGACAATTTGACTTTCATCGGTCAGTCAGCCTTCCAAGGATGCTCGTCACTGGAAGAGGTGGTGCTGAATGCCAATCTGGAAGTGATCCAGGGCTATGCCTTCGAGGGATGCTCAGCACTGGCACAGGAAATTACCCTGCCGAGCAACTTCCAGTCACTGGGTGAGCGTGCCTTTGCTAATTGTAGCAGCCTCTATGGTACCGTGAAGTTCAACCGCGACTTCTATATGTTCATGGGAGCCGAAGGTTACGGCTCATCAGCCGGATCCTGCTTCGAGAACTGCTCAAGTATTGAGACGGTTGACATGTCGGAGCCAGACTTCCTCGATGAGATTCCTAATAGTACCTTTGCAGGCTGTACATCACTGAAGACTGTGCTGCTGCCACCGACGCTCAATCGCATCGACAACTATGCATTTGCATACTGTTCAAGTTTGGACGGCATTGAATTCCCCAATACCCTGCGAGTGATTAACTGCAGCGCCTTCCAGAACTGCTCGTCACTGACCTCCATCAACCTGAGTGATTGTCTGGATCTGGGTACCATCGAGGGCTATGCCTTCAACGGCTGCTCCACTCTGGAAACAGTCTATCTGCCAAAGAACCTGAACTGGATCGGCGAACGCGCCTTTGGCAACTGCCGCAAACTGGCCAACCTCACCGTGGAGGCGCTGGAGCCTGCCGACTTAGGTGAAAATGTATTCGAAAAAGTTAAGACGAACCGTTGCGTACTCTCCATACCGACAGGAACATTCTCCGATTACCTCAATGGACAGTGGGGTGCATTCGTATCCATGCGTAAGAACATCGACGTGACGGTGGGTGATGGTGCCAACCTCTACGTGGTCAACAACGATGTCGCTATGGCCCGCGGTGCACGCCGTGCTCCCGCCGTCGAACAGCAGGGCGCCAAAGTAAAGGACGGTTCAAGCGTCTGTGTACAGGAGAACGAGACAGCCATCTTCAAGGTGAACACCGACGAGAATGCAAAGATTACGAAGGTGCTCTATAATGGTGAGGATGTAACCAGTAAGATGGTGAACGGCACTTACGTGACACCGAGTGTCACCGATGCCTCCAAATTTGAGGTACAAGTAGAGGCAGATCTCCACGTCAAGGAACTTCGTATGCTCGATGACGACATCTCCATGATGGTTGGAGAGAAACGCCAGTTGAAGTTCGAAATCTATCCGACCTATGCTACCAATAAGGACGTTGAATGGACCAGTAGTAACAAGAACGTGGCTACAGTGAGCAGCGACGGTACCATTATCGGTGTGGCTGCCGGAAGTGTAGAGATTACTGGTAAGACCATCGACGGCGGCATTGAGGCGAAGCGCCAAATCGTCATTACACCGAACAAGTACTGGATTGTGATGGATGAGAAGGTGGAAACCGACATTGAAAATTATCTCAGTATGCCGCTCGCCCTCCACAATGAGGAGGAAGCACGCAGCATCCAATTCGACGTATGGATGCTTGAGGGCATGGATTTGTACGACTGGGGCATACAACTGAGCGAACGTGCCAGCGGATTCCCGGTTTCGATTAACCGTATGTCTAATAAGGTCGTACGCGTTAACATCAGTGCTCCTAACGGTAGCAAGTTCAAAGGTAGTGATGGTGAACTACTCACGCTGACGTTCTATACTGGCGGCAATGGTGGAGTATTTGACGGAGGCATCAGGAACATCCACATCACTGGTCCCGACAATATCGACTATACTGCTCCAAGCCACGCCATTCAATTCAATGTAAAGGACTATCCGCTTGGCGATAGTAATGGAAGTGGTAGTGTAACCATCTCTGATGCCGTCACTAATATAGATCACATTTTGGAACGATACTGCGAACGCTTCATCTGGAAGGCTGCAGATGTCGATAAGAGCGGAGACATTACTGTAAAAGATGTCACGGGTATTGTCGACATTGTCCTTGAGCGTCCGTCTTTGGCCAGAACCCGTGGCGGTAACAACAATGCCCAGGGCAGAATCTATATGGATGACCTGTCGATAACTGCCGGTGAACAGCAGACCATCGGACTCCAAATGGAGAACGCTGCCGACTTCATCGCCTTCCAATGCGACATCTATCTGCCTGAAGGCATGAACGTGGCCCGCGACAAGAACGACAAACTGATGATTGGTCTCTCTAACGGTGTCACAAGTGGTCATATGGTTTCTGCCAACATCCTTGAGAACGGTGTCGTGAGACTGCTCGTGATGTCTCCGCAGAACGAGGACTTCAATCTGCTTGAGAACAACATCGTCAACCTGACGGTGAAGACTGATGACGCCATGACAGGTGACGGTGTGATTGACATCCGCGACATCCGTCTTGTCAGAAGTGCTGATCGCAGCGAGTATGCGGCTCCCGATGCTTCGGCAACCGTTCGTTTCGGTACACCTACCGCCTTTGGTAAACTCTTGGCATCGAAGGGACTGAAGATGAGGACTGAGGGTCACTACGTCATCATAGAGGCTTCAGAGGCCACTGTCCTGCAGATTGTATCTACAAGCGGTATCTCAAGGAATCTCCAGATCCATGCTGGCGAGAACAGGTTCTTTATTGAGAATGCCGGTGTTTACATCATCGATGGTAACAAACTGTTTATTAAATAATTAAAATAATAATGACTATGAGATTTGATAATATCTGGAACTTGCAGACATCTTCGTACAGGAGATGTCTGCGGGTTACCCTTTTATGCTTCGTGATTCAACTGTTTGCTGTCAGCCAACTCAAGGCAGAAGACAAGATCTCAATTCCGAAACTGAAGGTCATCCCGGGGACAACCCAGAAATTGGCCATCCTTCTGAACAATCAGGAGGAGTATACGGCCTTTCAGGCCGAGTTCTATTTCCCAAAAGGAATCACACCTGTCAAGGATGCCAGCGGGAACTACAAAGTCAGCCTCTCTTCCAGGGCAACAGACCATATCATTTCTGCAAATGTCGTCAAAGATGGCGGTCTGAAGGTAGCGGCCTATTCTTTGAACAATGAGAGCCTGACAGGTAACTCCGGCGAACTCTTCTATATTGACATCACTTCCGAAGCCACCTTCGAAGGTCCTGCTACGATAGAAGCCAAAGAAATTCTGTTTACCAAGACCAATGATCGTAAAGAGATTGAATTCGATAATACAAAAGGTGTCCTGAACACACAGGAATCGCTCAAGGGCGATGCCAATGGCAATGGTGCCATCACGGTGGATGATATCGTTGAAATTGTCAACTATATCGCAGGAAAGCCATCTGGCACGTTTAACTATGATGCTGCCGACATGAACGATGACGGCGAGGTAAATGCTGCCGACATTGTCGGCATCGTGAACTATCTCACGAACAAATAAAAGGTTACTGCAGGAAGTCGAGTTGCTTCTTTAAGGCTTGCAATTCGGTACGCACGCCGATAAGAGTATCGAGTACATCGGTCCTCTTATCGGCGCCTTTGCGATTCTGACTCAGAATCTTCTTGGCGGCAGCAAGTTTGAAACCACGTACCTTGACAAGATTGTGAATCACACGAATCTGTTCAATATCCTTTTCCTGATACTGACGGATCTTGGCAGGGCCACTCGTCTTCGGCTTCAGATACGGAAATTCCTGCTCCCAATAGCGAAGCGTACTCTCATTCAAGCCAAACATCTTAGCGACTTCGCTGATGTTGTAATACAATTTGAGGTTTTTGTTCAGATTCAGTGCCATATTCACATTATTTTGCTGCAAAGATAATAATTATTTTGGAATAATGTATAACTTTGCACCCGAAAAATGATGAAACAGAGAAAAAGGATAGCGTCAGCGTGGTTTTTATTGTCGGTATTTGTATCGATGATAATACTTTCCGGTTTGCACCATCACCAGCCGATAGTAGATCCTGCTGCCGATTGTGTAGACTGTACACATCACATCCACCATTCTGGGCACTTCACTGCTGCTGCCGAGCATTTTGACGATTGCGTACTATGCAATTTTCTCAGTCTCATCTACACCCCAGCAGTAACACTGCAGGTTACTGTTCCAACATGTCTCACTATTCTATCAATTCATGGCAACATCGACTTCACTTGTTGCGATGCGAGCCTGTACAAGCCCACCCGGGCACCTCCCTTCATTCTGTAAGACTAAGGAGTTTTTACACAATATTTTTTTATTAATCAGAATAAACAGAATGAAGAAACTATATTTCATCCTGTCTCTGCTGTGCATAGGCATAACAGTGACAGCACAAAACGAACACAAACACCATAACCACGTACACCCGAATGACTCCACCGATGTATTCTACAAACATCTGAAACTGAACGACCTGTTGGTGACGGGTGTCACGGGCGATACGAAGATGAAGAATTCCACGGCTCCCATCTCCATCATATCGGGTAAGGAACTGCGACAGACTACCTCCACAAATATCATCGACGCCATTGCCAAACAACCGGGAATCGCACAAATCACTACTGGTAGCGGTATTTCGAAACCCATCATCCGAGGACTCGGCTATAACCGGATCATCGTGATGAACGAGGGCATCCGACAGGAAGGCCAGCAATGGGGCGACGAGCACGGCATAGAGATAGACCCGCAGAACGTGAACTCCGTGGAAATCCTGAAAGGCCCCGCCAGTCTGATGTACGGCAGCGACGCCATGGCGGGTGTGCTCATCCTACACGGAGCCCCCATCCTGCCCGAAGGCGAGATGAAGGCGACTGTCAGTACAGAGTATCAGACGAACAACGGTCTCTTTGACTATTCCCTAAACTTTGCAGGCCATCAGAAAGGATTCGTCTGGGATGCCCGTTTCACAGACAAGATGGCACATGCCTATAAAAACAAGTATGACGGCTATGTGCCTGGATCACAGTTCAAGGAACGCGCCGCCCGACTGATGATCGGCATGAACGAACGGTGGGGACACTCGCATCTGACAGGGACGATCTTCCACCAGACACCCAGCATCGTAGAGGGCGAGCGCGATGAGGCTACAGGCGAGTTGGAATGCGTCTCGGGCAATGTCAAGACTTACTCGAAATTCCTTCCATTCCAACAGATTAAGCATTACAAGGCTGCCTGGGACAACTCCTTTAACTTGTCGAAAGGCTGGCTGAAAGCCATCATCGGCTACCAACAAAACCAGCGTCAGGAGTTCGAGGAGAGTGAGGATGAATACGAACTGTACTTCAAACTCCACACGCTGACCTATGATGTGCGCTACCTCTCACAGGAATGGAACGGTTGGAAGATGGCCGCTGGCGTGAACGGCATGTGGCAACAATCGTTGAATCTGGGCGAGGAGGCGCTGATACCAGAATACAGACTATTTGACATCGGTGGTTATGCCACCGTCAGCAAGACACTGGACGATCTGACGCTGAATGGCGGACTGCGCTACGACCACCGTCATATCAACTTCCACTCCCGTAACTTCGGAGGCATCTCTGGTAGCGTCGGTGCCGTGTGGAACGTCTGTCAGCATACCAATATCCGTCTGAATATGGCACGCGGTTTCCGTGCACCGAACATGAGTGAGTTGGGATCTGACGGTGTCCACGAAGGGACGTTACGCTATGAGATGGGAAATCCTGACCTGAAACCGGAATACAGTTGGCAGGCAGACCTTGGGATAGACTTCTCGTCGGAATACATTTCCGTACAGGCTGCCCTCTTCGCTAACCGCATCGAGAACTACATCTTCGCCAAGCGCATCGACCAGATCATGGAAGAGGGGTTCCGCACGTATCAGTACACACCGGGGGATGCGCGACTGTTGGGCTTTGAGGCAGGCTTCGACCTCCACCCCATCCACAGGGTACATTTCCAGAACACCTTCTCGTATGTGGATGCCCAACAGTTGCATGCCGAGGCTGACGCCAAATATCTCCCGATGACACCGGCACCGCGCTGGACATCGGAACTGAAATACGAGATAACCCACCATGGGCACACCACCCTTAACAATGCCTTCGTGGCATTAGGACTGGAGTGTAACCTGGCACAGGATCATTACTACAAGGTGGACGATACGGAGACCCGTACACCGGGCTATGCATTGCTGAGTCTCTCAGCAGGCACAGATGTCAATATCCATCACAAGAAAGTGGCAGAACTATATGTCACTGCCGACAATCTGCTTAACAAGGCCTACCAGAATCATCTGAGTCGACTCAAGTACTGTGATGTCAATAACGCGACTGAAAGACAGGGGGTCTACAACATGGGGCGCAATGTCGTGTTCAAGGTCATCATACCAATACAACTATAATGAAATTGCCTCGCCGATAGCGAGGCAATTTATTTAAAGGTTGGCGAGTTCTACCACTTTATCTACGGCTGCAGAGAGACCGTCCGGATTCTTACCACCGGCACTGGCAAAGTGGGGCTGTCCACCGCCACCGCCCTGCATCAGTTTGGCAGCCTCGCGGACAATCTGTCCGGCATTCAAACCGTTATCCTTTACCAGATCGTCACTGATCATCACGTTCAGCATAGGCTTCTCGCCATAGACTGAACCGATGGCACACAGCATACTCTCAGAGCACAATTCACGAACCTTGAACACAAGGTCCTTAGCAGCATCGGGGGCTATCGGCAGTTTGGATGAAGTAATGACTTTCACGCCATTTACGATACGTCCCTTTTCGACCAATTTCTTAGCCAGTTCCTGTACGCGCTGAGCCTGGAACTGTTCGATATCTTTCTTCATGGAGTCGTGCTCCTCGATATATTTGGCAATCACTCCCTGCAGATCCTTGGCATTATTGAAGAAGTTCCTAACCACCTTCAACATATCCTCGGTCTTGTAGAGCAACTCCTCGCATTCCTTACCTGTCTTGGCCTCGATACGACGGATACCGGCAGCCACACTGCTCTCGGCAATAATCTTGAAGAAACCGATCTTACCCGTAGCCTTGGCGTGGATACCACCACAGAACTCACACGAAGGACCGAAACGCACCACACGTACCTTATCGCCGTACTTCTCACCAAAGAGGGCGATGGCACCAAGTTTCTTGGCTTTCTCGAAAGGTACATCACGATGCTCATCGAGGGGGATATCCTGACGGATCATATCGTTCACCATACGCTCCACCTCACGGATCTGTTCGTCATTGACTTTCTCAAAGTGTGAGAAGTCAAAGCGCAAGGTGTCAGGAGAGACAAAGGAGCCCTTCTGTTCCACATGATCACCAAGCACCTGTTTCAAGGCATAGTCGAGCAGGTGAGTAGCGGTATGGTTGGCGGCAGAGGCATCACGCTTATCGGTATCCACACAGGCCATAAACTGAGCCGTAGGATCCTTCGGCAACTGCTTCACAATGTGTACCGTCTGGTTGTTCTCTCGCTTGGAATCAATGATCTCAACGGTCTCAGCCTCGTTGACAAGCACACCACAATCACCGACCTGTCCACCCATCTCGCCATAGAACGGGGTATAATCGAGTACCACCTCATAGAACTCATTCTTCTTCTGCGTCACCTTGCGGTAACGGAGGATATGACACTCATATTCGGTATAGTCATAACCCACAAACTGTTGCTCGCCTGCAGCGAGTTCCGTCCAGTCGGAGTTCTCGACGGCAGCGGCATTACGGGCACGCTCCTTCTGCTTCTGCATCTCCACATTGAACTGTGCTTCGTTGACGGTAAAACCATTCTCACGACAGATCAACTCAGTCAAATCGAGGGGGAACCCATAGGTATCGAAGAGGCGGAAAGCCTGCACACCATCGAGTTCCGTCTTACCCTGAGCCTTCAACTGATCCATGGCATCACTGAGCATACCGATACCCTTATCGAGCGTACGCAGGAACGACTCTTCCTCTTCTTTAATCACCTTGGTAATCAGTTGCTGCTGAGCCTTCAACTCTGGGAAGGCATCACCCATCTCTGCCACAAGCGTAGGCACGAGTTTATGCAGGAAGCCGTCCTTCTGTTCGAGGAAGGTATAAGCATAACGTACGGCTCGACGCAAGATACGACGGATGACATAGCCTGCCTTCGCATTCGAGGGGAGTTGCCCATCAGCAATCGAGAAACTCACAGCTCTCAGATGGTCAGCGCAGACACGCATGGCCACGTTGATCTCATCCTGTTCCTTGCTGATAGGATTAACGCTTTCTTCCTCGAAAGTAAAGTATTTCAGCCCTGTAATCTGCTGTTCAGCCTTGATGATCGGCTGGAAGATATCCGTATCATAGTTCGAGTGCTTGCCCTGCAACATACGGACAAGGCGCTCGAAACCCATACCCGTATCAATCACATTCATCGACAGTTTTTCCAAAGAGCCGTCGGCCTTACGATTGAACTGCATGAACACCAGGTTCCATATCTCTATCACCTGTGGATCGTCCTGATTCACCAGTTCTCGACCACTCTTGCCACTAGCGGCACGCTGTTCGGGGGTACGAGAGTCCACGTGGATCTCGGAGCAGGGACCACAGGGACCCGTATCGCCCATCTCCCAGAAATTGTCGTGCTTGTTGCCGTTGATGATATGATCCTCAGGCACATGCTTGGCCCAGTATCTGGCAGCCTCATCGTCGCGAGGGATGTTTTCCTCAGGCG